>VFQP010000027.1_pt1 | contig 494620 bp, 462 predicted proteins | sample 3512351 | NCBI WGS metagenome assembly VFQP01 (sample SAMN10412372, study PRJNA504923) | tailings metagenome | isolation source: Relicate 1 Philex TSF1 revegetated site | place: Philippines: Tuba, Benguet | collected 2017-08-29
CGGGCAACCAGGCTCCGGCGGGATCTCCCGTCATTACAGGCGACCCGATAGAAGACCAGGTTCTTGGTGTCGATGTCTCGGCGATCTCCGACGCCGATGGCCTCGGCGCCTTCAGCTATCAGTGGCTTCGCAACGGCGTGGTGATCGCTGGCGCAACCGGTTCGACCCACACGCTGGGTGATGCCGACGTGGGTCAGATGATCAGCGTTCAGGTCAGCTACACCGACGGCCACGGCACGGCAGAAAGCCTGACCAGTGCCCAGGTCGGACCGATTGCCAACGTCAACGACGCGCCGACGGGGCTACCGCTGATCACCGGCACGCCGACCGAGGACCAGACACTGAACGTTGACACCGCTTCGATTGTCGACGCCGACGGCCTCGGCGCGTTCAGCTATCAGTGGCTGCGCAATGGTGGGGTGATCGCTGGCGCAACCGGTTCGACCTACACGCTGGGTGACGCCGACGTCGGTCAGCTGATCAGCGTCCAGGTCAGCTATACCGACGGCCACGGGGCCGCCGAGAGCCTGACGAGCGCCGCAGTTGGCCCCATCGCGAACATCAACGATGTGCCGATGGGGCTGCCGATCATCACCGGCACGCCGACCGAGGATCAAACGCTCAGCGTTGACACCACTTCGATCGCCGATGCCGACGGCCTCGGGGCGTTCAGCTACCAATGGCTGCGTAGCGGCATGGCGATTGGCGGTGCAACCGGTTCGACCTACACCTTGGGTGATGCGGACGTCGGCCAGCTGATCAGCGTCCAGGTCAGCTATACCGACGGCCACGGGACCGCCGAGAGCCTGACGAGCGCCGCAGTTGGCCCCATCGCGAACATCAACGATGTGCCGATGGGGCTGCCGATCATCACCGGCACGCCGACCGAGGATCAAACGCTCAGCGTTGACACCACTTCGATCGCCGATGCAGACGGCCTTGGGACGTTCAGCTATCAGTGGTTTCGCAACGGCGTGGCGATCGCTGGCGCAACCGGTTCGACCTACACGCTGGGCGACGCCGACGTCGGCCAACTGATCAGCATCCAAGTCAGCTACACCGATGGTCAGGGCACCGTCGAGCGGCTGAACAGCGCCGCGCTGCAGGTGGAGCCGGCTGGACCCGGTGGACCGGGAGACCCTGGAGGACCGACGGAACCTGGCAATCCGCCGGCCCCGGGGCCGGCGGAACCACCGCCCGCGCCGCCGCCCGTTCCACCCGTCCTCATCGATCCGCTGGCACCCGCGCCACCGGCTCCGGCACCCGAGCCGCCGCTCCCCGCAAGTCCCGACCCGGAGCTGCCGCCCGGCAGCGGCCCGGAGGCCGGGGAGCAAGACGGGGAGGGCGACAGCCCCTGGACCTCGCCGCTGGTCGACCCCTCGGCCGGCGCGCCACCACTGGTCATCGTTGATCCGGTGTTCCGCTGGCCCTTCGACGCCCGCGCGCCCGGCAGCTCCGCCTGGACCGGCTCCGAAAGCCCCCTGCTCCGCAGCTGGCTCAGCACCCAGCTCTGGGGTGAGGACGGCTTGCTGAACAGCAGCCTGCCCAGTCAGGTCCTCAAGCCGATGGTGCTGCCGCGCTTCGATGCGTCGCCGCTGGAAGACGTCGGCGGGAACCCTCAGGAGCTGGAACTGCTGGATCGCCTGAACATCCAGATCGACGCCGTTGCGCTGACCGGGCTCGCGGTCTCCGTCGGCGTGCTGGCTTGGTCGGCCCGCGGCAGCATGCTGATGGCCAGCCTGCTCGTCTCGTCGCCGGCCTGGCGCAGCTTCGACCTGTTGCCGGTGCTGGGCCACCGGGGCAGCGCGGCCCAGGAGGAGGCCGAGGAACAGGTCTCGGCCCGTCGCAGGACCGCCGCGACGCGCCATGACCAGCTCGTGGAGGAATTGCTGTGAACCCCTCGGCGCTGAATCTCCGCGGGCGCTGGGCGGCCCGCCTCGGCCTGGGCCGCATCAGCCCTGCAACCCGGGTCGCGCTGGGCCTGGTGGCACTGATGATCATGCTGCTGCTGCTGGTCGACATGCTGGTGCGCGGCTTCATGCCCGACCCCACCGAGCAGGCGCGCCGCGAACGCAAGCTGGCCGTGCAGGTTCTCGCCGGCCAGCTCGCCGGCAGCCTGCAGTCGCAGGGCGGCGGTCCGCCGGAACAACTGCTGCAGCAGGCCCTGCAGGCCCACCCGGACATGCGCTCGGTCGCGGTGCTGACCTACGACGGTCGCCTCAGCGCCAGCAGCGAGCACCGGCGCCTGTGGACCCTGGCCCCGGAAGCGCCGTCGACGCTGGAGAACGTGCGCGTGCAGCTGCTGGTCGACGAGCGGCCCTGGGGCGAGCTGCAGGTCGGCTTCGCGCCGGTGCTGCCGTCGGGCTGGCGGGCCTGGCTGGGCCTGCCGCTGGTGCAGGGTCTGCTCGCGCTGGTCGCGCTCGGTTTCCTGGTCTTCTACCTGTACCTGCGCCGGGCCATGGTCTATCTGGACCCGAGCCGGGTGATTCCCGAACGCGTGCGGAGCGCGCTGGACACCCTGACCGAAGGCGTGCTGGTGCTCGACGCGCGGGAGACCGTGCTGCTGGCCAACCGGGCGTTCAGCGAACTGGCGGCCGAAGGCGCGGAACTGACCGGCCGGCCGATCGAGAGCCTGGGCTGGCTGCTCGATGCCGCCCGCACCGGCGGCCAGGAAGCGCCCTGGCGGCTCGCGCAGCGCAGCGGCGAGGCGCAGATCGGCGTGCGCCTGGAACTCGCCACGCCGGCCGGCACGCGCTACGCCATCATGAACTGCTCGCCGATCGGCGACGGCGGCGGGCCGGCGCGAGGCTGCCTGATCTCGCTGTCCGACGTCACCGAGCTGCAGGAGCGCACCGAGAAGCTGCGCGAGGCCCTGGTCGAACTGGAGGCCTCGCAGCAGGAGATCCGCCGCAAGAACGAGGAGCTGCTGCTGCTGGCCACGCGCGATCCGCTGACCGGCTGCCTGAACCGCCGCGCCTTCGTCAGCGAAAGCGCCAGCCTGCTCGCCGAGGCCGAGCGCCAACAGCAGCCGGTGAGCTGCCTGATGTGCGACATCGACCACTTCAAACGCGTCAACGACACCTACGGCCATGCCGGCGGCGACGTGGTGCTGCAGGCCGCCGCCAAGACCCTGGGCAGCGGGCTGCGCGCCGGCGATCTGCTGGCCCGCTTCGGTGGCGAAGAGTTCTGCCTGCTGCTCAACAACGCGTCGCTGGAGCAGGCCCGCGAGATCGCCGAGCGCCTGCGGGCCGAGGTCGAGGCCCATGTCGGTCAGGCCTTGCGCGAGGTCGAGGGTGTGCGCGTGACGATGAGCTTCGGCATCGAGGTCTACGGCCGGCGGCACAAGAACCTCGACGCCGTCATCGATCTGGCCGACCAGGCGCTTTACCACTCGAAGAAGAGCGGCCGCAACCGCGTCACCGCCTACGAGGATCTGCCGGCGACCTGAGCCCCGGCGGGTCTTCGCGGCATCAAGCACACTGCGCGGCGAGGACTCCCGATGCCCGCCACCACCCATCTGCTGCTGATCGACCCGCAGAACGATTTCTGCGACCTGCCCGAAACCTGGCTGCCGCGCTCGCCGCTGGACGGCAAGCCCATCCGCCCGGCGCTGCCGGTACCCGGCGCGCACCAGGACCTGCTGCGCGCCGCCGCGCTGGTGCAGCGCCTGGGCAGCGCGCTGTCGGCGATCACCGTGACGCTGGACTCGCACCAGCGCATCGACATCGCCCACCCGGGCTACTGGATCGACGCCGCGACCGGCCGGGCGCCGACGCCGTTCACGCCCATCACCGCTGCACAGCTGCGCAGCGGCGCGTTCCGGCCGCGAGATGCCGCGCGGACCCCGCGCGCCCTGGCCTATCTGGATGCGCTGGAGGCCGCCGGCCGCTACACCCTGATGGTCTGGCCGGTGCATTGCCAGATGGGCAGCTGGGGCCATGGCGTGCACGCCGGCCTGCAGGCCGCGCTGGACGCCTGGGCCGATGCGCAGGGCCGCTCGGTGGCCATCGTCGGCAAGGGCGAGAACGAGGGCACCGAGCACTACAGCGCGCTGCAGGCCGAGGTGCCCGACCCGGCCGACCCGCGCACCCTGCTGAACCGCGCGCTCCTCGCCGAGCTGGACCGCGCCGACCGCCTGCTGATCGCCGGCGAGGCCGGCAGCCATTGCGTGCGCGCCAGCGTCGAGCACCTGGTCGAGCACCTGCCCTCGGGCCGGCTCGACAAGCTGGTGCTGCTGAGCGACTGCATCAGCCCGGTGACCGGCTTCGAAGCCCAGCAGGCCGAGTTCCTGGCTGCCATGCAGGCCCGCGGCGTGCGGCTAGCGCGCAGCACGGAGGTCGATGCATGAGCACCGCGCCGGTCATCAGCAGCCTGCTGGACACCGACCTCTACAAGCTGACGATGTGGCAGACCCTGCTGCACCGCCATCCGCAGACCCAGGCCGAGTACCAGTTCGTCTGCCGCAACCGGCCGGCCTATCCGCTGGCCGAGCTGAAGGCCGAGCTCGAACGCGAGCTCGACGCGCTCTGCGCGCTGAGCTACCGCGCCGAGGAGCTCGACTACCTGCGCGGCCTGCGCTTCATGAAGAGCGACTTCGTCGACTTCCTGCGCATCTTCCGCTTCCAGCGCGACTTCATCGACGTCAGCACCGAGGGCGAGCAGCTGCGCATCGTGGCGCGCGGCCCGCAGGTGCATGTGATGGGCTTCGAGATCCCGGTGCTGGCCATCGTCAACGAGCTCTACTTCCGCCGCCTGGACACGCCCGAGGTGCGCGCCGAGGGCGAGCGCCGGCTGGCCGCGAAGATCGCCGCGCTGCAGGCCTTCGCGGCCACGCCGCCGACGCGTCGCCACGCGTTCACGATGTTCGATTTCGGCCTGCGCCGCCGCTTCTCCGGCGCCTGGCAGCGCGAGGTCGTGGCGCGGCTGCAGGCCGCGCTGCCGCAGCACTTCAAGGGCAGCTCCAACGTGCTGCTGGCCAAGGAGCTGGACCTGGTGCCGATCGGCACCATGGCGCACGAGTACCTGCAGACCTACCAGGCCCTGGGCACGGTGCGTCTGCGCGATCACCAGAAGGCGGCGCTCGAGGACTGGGTGCAGGAATACCGCGGCGACCTCGGCACCGCGCTGACCGACGTGATCGGCATGGACGCCTTCCTGGCCGACTTCGACCTCTATTTCGCCAAGCTCTTCGACGGCCTGCGCCACGACTCCGGCGACCCCGTCGAATGGGGCGAGAAGGCGCTCGCCCACTATGCGCGGCTGCGCATCGACGCGCACACCAAGCGCCTGGTGTTCAGCGACAGCCTGACCGTGGACAAGGCGCTGGCGCTCTACCAGCACTTCGGCGACCGCGTGCAGCTGGGCTTCGGCATCGGCACCCATCTGAGCAACGACCTCGGCCTGCAGACCCTGCACATCGTGATGAAGCTGACGCGCGCCAACGACCAGCCGGTGGCCAAGCTCAGCGACAGCCCGGGCAAGACCCTCTGCGACGACGAGACCTTCCTGGCCTATCTGCGCCAGGTCTTCGGCGTCAAGCCGGGCTGATCCCGCTCACCAGCTCGCCAACCCGGCGCAGCGCCGCCGCCACCCGTGCATCCTGCGGGTGGCCGACGTTCAGGCGCAGCTGCCGACGGAAGCGGCCGTCGGCCGAGAACAGGGTGCCGGGCGCCAGGCTGATGGACTCGGCCCGCGCCTGGCGCTGCAGCTCCAGCGCATCCGCCCCTTCGGGCAGCTCCAGCCACAGGAAGTAGCCGCCCTCGGGTCGCGTGACCCGGCAGCCGGCCGGGAAATGCCGCTCGACCGCCTGCAGGCCCTGCGCGCGCCCCAGCGCCAGGGCCTCGCGCAGCCGGCGCAGATGGCGCTCGTAGCCGCCCTGGGCCAGGTAGTCGGCGATCGCCCGTTGCGCCGGCAGCGAGCTGCCCAGCGAGGCCATGCCCTTGAGGCGCAGCACGCGCTCGGCAAAGCGCCCGGCGGCCACCCAGCCGACGCGGTAGCCCGGTGCCAGGCATTTGGAGAAGGAGCCGCAGTGCAGCACCCAGCCCTCGTCGTCGAAGGCCTTGAGCGGCGGCGGCCGCTGCGTGCCGGCATGCAGCTCGGCATAGACATCGTCCTCGATCAGCGGCAGGCGCTCGCGCTGCGCCAGGCGCACCAGGGCCTGCTTGCGCTCGACCGGCATCAGCGCGCCCAGCGGGTTCTGGAAGCTGGGCATCAGCCAGCAGGCCGCGGGCCGCTCGCCGGGCGGGCGGCGCAGCAGGGCTTCGAGCGCCTGCAGGTCCACGCCTTCGGTCGGGTCGGTGGGCAGCTCGACGGCGCGCAGACCCTGGCGTTCCAGCGCCTGCAGCGCGGCATAGAAGGTCGGCGACTCGACGGCGACGATGTCGCCGGGCCGGGTGACCGCCTGCAGGCAGAGGTTCAGGCCCTCCATCGCGCCATTGCTGATCAGCAGCTCCTCGTCGCGCAGCGCCACGCCGTGCAGCGCGTAGCGGCGCAGCAGGGCCTCGCGCAGTTCGGCATCGCCGGCGATCTGCGCGCTGGTGATCTGCTCGGGTCGCAGCCGCCGCATCGCCCGCGCGCCGCTGCGCGCCAGCGCGTCGAAGGGGAAGAGCGCGGAGGCCGGGAAGGCCGAGCCCAGCGGCACCAGCTCGGGCTCGGCGGCCGCGGCGAGCAGCGCGAAGGCCTGCTCGCTGAGCGCCACCGGCTGCGCCTGGGCCTGCGCGCTGGCCGGCCCGGGCGCCGGCAGCTGGCGCGCCGCGCCGGCCTGCAGGCGCACGTAGTAGCCGGAGCGTGGCCGCGCCTCGATCAGGCCGCGGGCCTCCAGGCCGGCATAGGCCTGGAACACCGTGGCCGGGCTGAGTCCGCGCTGCGCGCAGGCCTGGCGCACCGAGGGCAGGCGCTCGCCAGGGCGCAGCAGGCCGCGGGCAATGGCCTCGGCCAGCTCGTCGGCGAGGCGCTGGTAGCGGTGCGCGGGCTCGCTCACCGGGCCGCGACGCTCACGGTCTTGCGGTCGCGCAGCCGGTGCACGCCGGGCTGCGCGCGCGCCGCCTCCAGCGCCGCAGTGTCGAAGGCGGCCTGCGCGGCCAGCACCGCGTCCATATTGCGTTCGGCCCAGTGGGTCAGCGCCGCCACGGTCTGCGTCAGCGTCTCGCCCAGCGGCGTCAGCGCGTACTCCACGGTCACCGGCACGGTGGCGAAGACCTCGCGCGAGACCAGGCCGTCGCGCTCCAGCTTGCGCAGGGTCTGCGTCAGCACCTTCTGCGTGATGCGCTGGATGTCGCGCTTCAGCGCATTGAAGCGCTGCGGGCCGCCCTGCAGGCGGTCGAGGATGAGCAGCGCCCATTTATCGGCCAGGCGGTCCAGCACCAGCCGCGTCGGGCAGAGCTCGGCGTAAACGTCGTAGGGCGGCGGCGCGGCGGGAGAGCTGGACTTGGCGGGGCGCATGGCGGTTTCCTGCAGGTGACCAGGGATCGCCGGAGTGCGTTCTTCCGCCTTCGATCGCTGGTTGCTCCAATGTACTTGGTTTCCAATAGATACCTAGGAGCAGTGATGAGTGCAACAAGCAAGAAGAGCGTGCTGGTGCTGGGCGCCGGCGGCAATGTCGGCCGGCCGCTGGTCGGCGAACTGCTCGCCGCCGGCGAGTCCGTGCGTGCGGCCAGCCGTTCCGGCCAGGCGGTGGCCGGCGCCACCGGTGTGGCCTTCGACTACGCGAAGCCGGCCGGCTGGGTCGCCGCCTTCGAGGGCGTGGATCGCGCCTATGTGATGCTGCCGGCCGGCCATGTGCAGGCCCGCGAGCTGCTGCAGCCGGTGGTCGACGCGCTGGCCGCGCGGCGCGTGAAGATCGTGCTGCAGTCGGTGCTCGGCGTCGATGCCGACGACCGCATCCCCTACCGCCAGGTCGAGCTGGCGCTGGAGCGCTCGGGCACGCCCTTCGTGATCCTGCGACCCAACTGGTTCGCCGACAACTTCCACACCTACTGGAAGGCCGGCATCGAGCAGCAGGGCCGCATCGCCGTGCCGGCGGGCCAGGGGCGCAGCAGCTTCATCGACGTGCGCGACATCGCCGCCAGCGCCGCCGCCGCGCTGCGCAGCACGCGCTTCGACGGCCAAGCCTTCAATCTCACCGGCCCCGAGGCCCTGGGCTACGCCGAGGCGGCCGCGTTGCTCGGCGAGGTGCTGGGCCGGCCGCTGCGCTACGAGGCACTCGACGACGCCCGCTTCGTCGCCGAGCTGGTCGCGGCCGGCGTGCCGGCCGACTACGCGGGCTTTCTTGCCGCCATCTTCCAGCCGGTCCGCGAGGGCTGGACCGCGGCGGTCAGCGACGCCGTCGAGCGGCTCGCCGGCCGCCCGGCGCTGAGCCTGCGCCGCTACGTGCAGGACCATGCGGCGGATTTCCGCTTCGCCAACTGATCCGGTCGCTTTTGCGCCGATCTGCGCCTTCCGGCGCGGATCGGCTGCGCCGACACTGTCGGCATGTCCCCCGTCCCCTTGCTGAAGACTTGGCTGCGCTACCCGCGCGCGGTGCTCTGGAGCTTCATCGGCATCCGCCGCGGCGCCGGCGCCCGTGGCGATCTCGATGCGCAGCAGCCGCTGCGCCCCCTGCCCCTGCTGGCCTGCGCGCTCGGCCTGGCGGCCGCCTTCGTGCTGCTGCTGCTCTTCGTGGCCGGCCGCGCCGCCGCCGCGCCGCTGCCACCGGCCGTGCTGGGCGAGCGCCTGCAGGCCTGCACCGCCTGCCATGGCGAGCAGGGTCGCGCCAGCCGCGAAGGCTATGTGCCGCGCATTGCCGGCAAGCCGGCCGGCTACCTGGAGCAGCAGCTGCTGAACTTCCGCGATGGCCGACGGCCGCACCGCGGCATGGCCTATCTGCTGGAAAACCTCAGCGACGACTACCTGCGCGAGATCGCCCTGTACTTCGCCGTCCAGCAGCCGCCCCCGCCGCCGGCCAGTCGCGAAGCGCCACTGCCGGCGGCGCTGGCCGCCCGCGCCGAACAGCTGGTGCGCCAGGGCGATGCCGCGCGCCAGCTGCCGGCCTGCACCGCCTGCCATGGCGCGCAGCTCGGCGGCATCCAGCCCGGCGTGCCCGGACTGACCGGCCTGCCGGCCGACTACCTGATCGCCCAGCTCGGTGCCTGGCGCACCGGCAAGCGCCACGCCCGCGAGCCCGACTGCATGGCGCAGATCGCCAAGCAGCTGCCCGAGGCCGAGCTGGCCGCGGTGGCGCGCTGGCTGGCGCTGCAGGCCCCGGCCGGGCCGGTCGACACACCGCCGCCGAGCTGGCCGATGTCATGCGGAGGGCTGACGCGATGAGGCTGAGCCTGCTGCTGCTCTTCGTCGCGCTGCTCTCGGCCTGCGGCGAGGCGCCCACGCCACCGGCGCCGCCGGTGATCGACGCCCAGGCCCAGATCGCGCGCGGCGCCTACCTGGCGCTGCTCGGCAACTGCGCCGGCTGCCATACCGCGCCGGGCGGCACCGCCTATGCGGGCGGGCGCGCCTTCGACACCCGCTTCGGCCGCATCCATGCCGGCAATCTGACGCCGCATGCCAACGGGCTCGCCGGCTGGAGCGCCGACGACTTCTGGAACGCGCTGCACCGCGGCCGCGGCAAGGACGGTCGCCGCCTGCTGCCGGCCTTTCCCTACAGCGCCTACACCCACGTCCCGCGGGCCGACAGCGACGCGCTGTTCGCCTACTTGCAGTCGCTGCCGCCAGCGGCCCAGGCCAACAAGGCGCATGAGCTGCGTTTCCCCTACGACTCGCAGGCCGCGCTGGCGCTCTGGCAGACCCTGTTCTTCAGCCCGGCACGCGCCGATGCCCCCTCGCCCGGCCGCGGTGCCGAGCTGGTGCGCGGGCTCGGCCATTGCGCCGCCTGCCATGCGCCGCGCAACGCGCTGGGCGCCTCGGACGGCAGCCTGCGCGGCGGCCTGATGGATCTCGGTCCGGGCGAGCGCTGGTGGGCGCCCAGCCTGCACCCGCAGCAGGGCCAGGCGCAAGCCAGCCAGGCCGAGCTGGTAGCGCTGCTGCGCGACGGCGTCGCCGCCCACGGCAGCGCGGCCGGCCCCATGGCGACGGTGGTCGCGCAAAGCCTGCAGCACTGGCGCGACGAGGACCTGCAGGCCATGGCCGAATACCTGCGGGCGCTGCCGCCGGAGACGCCGTCGCAACGCAAGACCGAGCCACCCCCACCCGGCCAGCTGGAGCGCGGCCGCGAGCTCTACGCGCAGCGCTGCGCCGACTGCCATGGCGCGCAAGGCGAGGGCCGCGCCGGCGCCTACCCGCCGCTGGCCCGCAACCCCACGGTGCTGCAACCGGAGCTGCACACCCTGGTCCAGCTGCTCGAGCGCGGCGGCTTCGCGCCGTCGACCCGCGGCAACCCGCAGCCGCATGGCATGGGACCGCAGTTTCTCGATGACGAAGATCTCGCCGCGGTGCTCACGCATATCCGCACGCAATGGGGCAACCGCGCCGCGCCGGTGCGGCCGCTGGACGTGCTGAAGGCGCGCTGATGGACGGGCTGACGGCCCCGCGCGGACTGCAAGCCGTCTGCCTGTGCGCCGCCTGGTGCCGTAGCTGCGAGGCCTATGCGCCGCTGTTCGCCGCGGCCGGTACGGCCTGGCGGACGCGCTGGATCGATATCGAGGACGAGGCCGAGCTGCTCGGCGATTTCGAGGTCGAAAGCTTCCCGACCCTGCTGCTCTTCGACGACGAGGGCCTGCGCTTTGCCGGTCCGGTGCGCCCAGATGCCGGCACCCTGCAGGCGCTGTTGAAGGCGGCAGCCGAGGCGCGAGGCCCCGGGCTGCTCATGGAAGCCCCGCTGGCCGCGCTGCTGCAGCGTCTGCGCGATCATCCGCCCCCATGCTCCGTACCCTGAAAGATCTGCTGGCCGGCCTGCTCGATCCGGCCGCCACCGCGGCCGCTCCCGATGCCCACACGCTGGAACTGGCCACCGCCGTGCTGCTGGTCGAGGTGATGCGTGCCGATGCCGGTATCGGCCAGGCCGAGCGCCAGGCCGGGCTGCAGGTCCTGCGCGCCAAATTCAGCCTCAGCGCCGACGAGGTCGACGCACTGCTCGCCCATGCCGAGAACGTGGCCCGCGACGCCACCGATCTGCACCAATTCAGCTCGGTGCTCAACGCCCGCCTGGACGACGCGGCCAAGGTCCGCGTGGTCGAGGCGATGTGGGCCGTAGCCTTCGCCGACGGCCGCCTGGCCGACCACGAGCGCCATATGGTCTGGCGCGTCGCGGACCTGCTGCATGTGCGCCCCGGCGACTACGCCGCCGCGCGCAGCCGCGCCGCGCGGGCCGCCGGCATCGACTGAAGCGGCGCCGGCTTCGTTAAGCTGGCGCCCGGAGTCCCGAATCAAAACAGGCGCCGCCTTGCGGCCCGCGTCTGCCCAGACCATGAACCTCTACCTGATTGGCATCCTGGCCGCCCTGCTCGCCGTGGTCCTCGGTGTGCTGTGGTTCCGCCGGCGCCTGCAGCGCCAGCGCGAGCAGGCCATCGAGCGCGAGGCCGCACAACTGGCCCTGCTGGAGGCAACCCGCGCAAGCGCGCAGGAGCAGCCCGAGCCCGCCGTGCCGGAGCCCTTGGCCGTCGCCGAGGCCCCAGGCTCGTTCCCGCCCAGCGAGGCCGAACCGACGCAGATCGACGAAGAGGCCGCGCTGCGCGCCGCCGAATCGGCCGCCTTTGCCGAGGCCGAGCGCCTGGTCGAGGAAGCTGCCGCGGCGCAGCGCGCCCGCGACGAGGCCGCGCGCCGGGAAGCCGAGGTGGAACAGGCCTTGCGCGAAGCCGCGGCACGGGCCGCGCGGCAGCAAGCCGAGCGCCTTGCCGCCGAAGCCGAGGAGGCGCAGCGCCTCGTCGCCGAGCAAGCGGCGAAAGCGGCGGCGGAACAGGCTGCAGAACAGGCCGCGCGGCGCGAAGCCGAGCGGGAAGAAGCCGAGCGCCTCGCCGCGGAGGCCGCCGCCCAGGCGGCGCGCGAAGTCGCAGAACGAGAGACTGCGGAGCAGGCGCGCCGGGCCGCCGAGGCAGCCGCGGAAGCGGTCGCCCGGGTCGAGGCCGAGCGTCTCGAGGCGGAGGCCGCCGCAGCCGCCGCCAGCGCGCGGGCAACGCGGCCGCTGAGCCCGCAGGAGACCCTGGTGCTGCTCGCCGACGACTCGAAGATCGTCCGCGTGAAGACCAGCCGCGTGCTCGCCCCACAGGGCTATCAGGTGCTGTTGGCCGAGTCGGCGGAGGAAGCGATCGCGCACATGAACGAGCGCCTGCCGCATGTGCTGATCACCGACGTCGAGATGCCCGGCATGGACGGCTTTGCGCTGACCCGCCATGTGCGCGCCGATCCGCGCACTGCCAAGCTGCCGGTGATCATGATCACCTCGTCGGACGACAAGCAGCAGCAAGCGGCCGACGCCGGCGTCAGCACGCTGCTGGGCAAGCCCTATAGCGAGGAAGCGCTGATCGCCTGCATCGAGCAGGCGCGGCTGGCGGTGCAGGTGCCAACCTAAGACAGGCCGCGATCCCAGGGCGCATCGGCAAAGCGCAGCGCCAGGAAGTCGACCAGGGCGCGCAGCAGGGCTGGCGGGTGCTGGCGCGACAGCATCACCGCGTGGATGCCCAGCGGCTCCGGCTCGTGATCGGGCAGCACCCGCTGCAGGCATCCGTCGGCCAGCAGGGCGCCGACCAGATAGGTGGGCAGCATCGCGATACCGGCGCCCGCCAGCACCGCTTGCAGCGTGCAGCTGGCCTCGTTGCTGCGCAGTGCGCTGCGAACCGGCACGCGCAGCAGCCGGCCTTGGTGCAGCAAGCGGTACTCGGCGCGGTTCAGGTGCGTGTGCGTGATGCAGCGCTGCTCGCGCAGCGCCGCTGCATCCACCGGCAGACCGGCACGGCGCAGGTACTCGGGCGAGGCGCAGAGCACCGAGCGGCAAATAGCCAGTCGCCGTGCGATCAGCTGCCCATCGAGCTGGTTGCTGATGCGCAGCGCCAGGTCGATGCGCTCCTCGACCAGGTTCACGGTGCGGTCCTGCGCCTCCAACTCCAACTCGGCCTGCGGGTGCAGGGCCAGGAAGTCGGCCAGGGCCGGGCTGAGCTGGGCCAGCGCAAACGAAGTCGAGCAACTCAGGCGCAAGCGGCCTCGCAGGGCAGCGCCGCGCGGCGCCGCGCTGGCCAGCTCCTCGCGCAGGCCCTGGGCCAGCTGCAACAGCTCGCGGCAGCGCGGCAGGGCCAGCTCGCCGGCGGCGCTCAGGGCCACGCGCCGCGTCGTGCGGTGCAGCAGGCGCACGCCCAGCTCGCGCTCCAGGCTCTCCAGGTAGCGGCTGACCATGGCGCGCGACATCTCCAGGGCCTCCGCCGCCGCACTCAGACCGCCGCGCTCGGCGATTTCGACAAAGACCTGCATCGCGGTGTGGCGATCCATGGCGGCTCCTTCATTGCGTCGATCAATGCAACAAAGCATCGCACGTCATGCTGTTTATTTGCGTGAATCGAGTTTCTAAAGTGCGTTCATCAACATCGGAGAAGCTCCATGAACGCCACCAAGACCCTGATCACCGGCCTGACCCTGGTCGCCGCCGCAAGCGCTCAGGCCCAAAGCCTGAACCTGCAGGTGCTGAACTTTGAAGCCGGCAGTTTCCACGCCAATGCGGTGCTGGTCACCGGCGAGAAGGAAGCGTTGCTGCTGGACACCGGCTTCAGCCGCGCCGACGCGCTGCGCATCGCCGCTGCGGTGCTGGACAGCAAGAAGACCCTGAGCACGATCTACATCAGCCAGGCCGACCCGGATTACTACTTCGGCGCCGCCGAGCTGCAGCGCCTGTTCCCGCAGGCCAAGCTGGTGAGCACCGCGGCCACACGCAAGAAGATCGAGGCCACGCTGGCCACCAAGCTGCAAGTCTGGGGCCCGCGCCTGGGCGCCAACGCGCCAGCGCAGGCCGTGCCCCTGCCCGAGGTGCTGGCGCAGCCTCGCCTGGAGCTTGAAGGCCAGGCCCTGGAGATCCGCGGTCTGGACGACCGCCTGCCGCACCGCAGCTATGTGTGGATCCCCTCGCTGCGCACCATCGCCGGCGGCGTCAATGTCTTCGCCGGTGTGAACCCCTGGACCGCCGACACGCCAACTCTGCCTGAGCGCGCCGCCTGGGTGGCCAAGCTGGACGCGATGGCCGCGCTGGATCCGCAACGCGTGATCCCCGGCCACAGCCTTCCCGGTCAGGCGCAGGACCTCGGCCAGATCCGCTGGACCCAGGCCTATCTGCAGCGCTTCGAACAGGAGCTGCCGCAAGCCGCCGATGCCAACGCGCTGATCGCCGCGATGCGCAAGGCCTACCCGCAGGCGGGCCTGGGCATCTCGCTGGAGATCGGCGCCAAGGTCGCCAAGGGCGAGATGAAGTGGTGAGCCGGGCGGCTTAACGCGAGACGAGCAGTCGCAGACCCAGCAGCACAAAGACACCACCGGCCATACGGTCCAGCCACAGGCCGATGGCCGGTCGGCGCGCCAGGCGCTCGCCGGCCTGGCCGGCGAAGTAGCCGATGGCGCCGAAGACCAGCAGGGCCTGCAGCGTGAACAGCCCGCCGAGCTGGGCGATCTGAAGCCCCGCCGAGCCGCGCGACGCATCCACGAATTGCGGCAGGAAGGCCAGGAAGAACAGCACCACCTTGGGGTTGATGGCGTTCACGAACAAGCCTTTGCGAAACAGCTGGGCGGGCGTCTCGCGGCCAGCCTCTGGCCCGGTGCCGGCACCGCGGCTGCGCAAGGCCTGCACGCCGATCCAGATCAGGTAGAGCCCACCGATCCAGCGCAGCGCGGTGAAGGCCGCGGGCGAAGCGGCGATCAGCGCGCCCACGCCCAGCGCCGCCAGCACCGTGTGGTTCAGGCAGCCCAGCGCGCAGCCGGCGCCAAAGGCCATGCCGGCGCGGCGGCCGCGCGCCATGCCGAGGCTGAGCACCATCAGGTTGTCCGGCCCTGGGGCCAGCGTGATCAGCAGCGCGGCGGCCAGAAAGCCCAGCAGCTGGGGCAAGGAAAGCAGGACGAGATCCATGCCGGGATTCTCAGCCGCCCTTGGCGCCGGAACGGCGCATGCGCCAAAGCGTGTGCAGATTGGTGATGGCCAAGACCGCTTCAAGCGCACTGCCGCCAATGGAACCCACCAGCAGGTTGTTGACCAGCCAAAGCAGGGTTCCGAGCAGCATCAGCGCGCGCATGCGCAAACCCTCCAGAAAGAACAGCGCGAAGGTGCCGATGCAACTGGCCGCGATCGGCAGCAGCGACAGCCAGCCCTGCATCAGCCAGACACCGAGCCCGACCGAGAGCGCGATGAAGAAGATGCCGACGCGCGGCGTGCGCGCCTTGATGGACGCCAGCGATCGCAGCAGCGAGACCGTGGTGCTGGCCACGGCGGTGGGCTGGCCGAGCAGCCAGAAGTGGCCGATGTAGGCAGCGCACTCCGCCGCCATGAAGAGCTTGAAGCGGCGGTCGTCGGTCTGCGCGAAGCAGGCGATGCCGAAGCCGAAGGCCAGATAGCCCAGCAGCTGGGCAGGAGAGAAGAGCCAGTCCATCAGGGGCGCAGTGTCTGCGCGCTGGCGAGCTCCGGCTTCAGGGTCAGCAAGCCCTCGGCGACCTGCTGCGCGAACAGCTGCGCGCCCTTGGGACCGAGATGCGTGCGGTCGAAACGCGGCGGCGCTTCGGCCAGTTCGTCGGCACCCGCCTGGCCCAGGGCCTGCACGGCGGCATGGCTGAGGGCGTTGAGGTCGAGTACGGGCACGCCCAGCTCGGCGGCCACCGCTTGTGTGACCTCGGCCCAGGGCCGCAAGTCATTGGGCAACTGGCCGTCCTTGAAAGTCCGGCGGGTCAGCGGCGTGATCAGCAGGATCTCGTTGCCCGTGGCCCGCACCTCGCGCACATAGGCGGCCAGATTGGGGCCGAATTCGGTGGCCAGGTCGGTGGAGCGCCCGGGCTTGCCCGGTTGGTCGTTGTGGCCGAACTGCAGCAGCACCAGGTTCTTCTGCGGTGCCCCCTTCTCGTTCAGCAGGGTCAGCACCGTGTCCCACAGACCCTCGGCCCGATAGCTCTTCGTGCTGCGGCCGCCGCGCGCCAGGTTCAGGCAGGCGACCTGCTGGAACCGCTCGCACAGCGCATTGCCGTAGCCGCTGCGCGGCGCCATCGTGGAATCGCCGACCAGGATGAGCCGCGGCCCCGGCGGCGGTGAAGCCGGCGGAGCCGCGGTGCTCTGGGCCAGGGCCGCAGCGCTGCCGATGGACAGCAGCGCCGCGGCGATCCGGTGCTTAGAACTTGTAGCGCGCACCGATCAGGTACTCGCGGCCGGTGACGTGGTACACGACCGGGCTGTTGCGGGCCCGGCTGATGAACTGGTCGTTGGCCTCGTTCGTCAGGTTCACGCCTTCCAGCGTGATGTCGAGGTTCTTGCTGAGCTTGTAGGACAGCGAGATATCGACGTTGGTGGTGCCGTTCTTGCCCTCGACGTCGTTGTTGTTCTGGCCCGGCACGCGGGTCAGGAAGCCCGAGCGCTTGGAGCCGGAGACACGCGCGCTGAAGGTGCCGTCGTCGTAGTACAGCGTGGCGTTGTACGACTTCGGCGACATGTTCAGCAGGTCGTCGACGATGGTCGAGCTGCTGGTCGGCGACACCAGATAGGTGATGCGCGACTTGACCTGCGTGTAGTTCAGGAGCACGCCCATGTGCTTGCCCCAGCCGGGCAGGAAGTTCAGCGGCTGCTGCAGATTGATCTCGTAGCCGGTCAGCTTGCCCCCCGGGGTGTTGATCGGGGTGGTGACCTGGAACACCTCGTCGCCGGTGAAGTTGCTGGGCAGCAGCGACAGCGGCAGGCCGGTGTCACGGAACGGGATGTTGTTGCGCAGGCTTTGGATGTAGGTGTCGATGTCCTTCTGGAACAGGCCCAGGCCGATGAAGGCGGAGCGGCCGCGGTAGTACTCGAAGCTCAGGTCGTAGGTCTTCGCGCGGAACGGCTTCAGGTAGGGGTTGCCGGAGGTGACGCTGAGCGTGCCGGTGGTCGAGATCGAGCCGCCCGGGTTCAGGTTGCCGAGCTGCGGGCGGGCCATGGCCTTGGCGGCAGCAAAGCGCACGATGAACTCCGGCGTGATGCGGGCCGACAGGTTCATCGACGGCAGGGTGTCGGTGTAGCTGTTCACCGTGGTCACCTCGGTGCCACCGCCCGCCGCCTGGTAGCCGGTGGCGACCTGCTCGGTCTTCACGTAGCGCACGCCGATGTTGCCGTCGACGCGGATGCCGAAGGGGTTCTGCGTGAACTCGGCCATCAGGTAGCTGGCCTGATCGGTCTCGGTGACGGCACGGTTGTTGCCGCGCGCATTGCCGTTGGTGATCGAGCTCAGCGTGAAGTCGCCAGGGCCGCCGGCCGGACCGCTCTTCAGGCAGTTGCAGTAGATGTCGTAGGCGGCCACGATCGCCTTCAGGTCGGGGATCACCCAGCTGGTCGGCGTGCCGGCCGGCAGGCTCAGGCCCTTGCCGAAGCCGGACAGCGTCGTCGTCAGGCTGCCGGCACCGGCGGCCGGCGCGAAGATCGTGTCGTTCTGGTTGATGCGGCGGAACTCGAAGGTGTTGAACTCGTAGCGCTTGTGCTGCACGCCGCCCTTCAGGCCGAAGCCGGTGCTGGGCTCCCAGGCCAGATCGACCTGCGCAACCTCGTTGATGTTGTTCGCACCCTGCGGGCGGATGCGGATCTCCGAGGTGGTGGTGTTGGGCACCGTGGTCGGCTGGGTGCCGCTGCTGACCACCGGCACGCCGACGATCTGCAGCGGGCCGTTGGCCTGCGTGACGTCGAGGGGGTAGCTGATCACCGGCAGGCGGTCGTTGCCGCGGAAGTCGATGCTGTAGCCGTTGACGTTGATCGCGTCCAGCGTCGTCGTGGTCTGCATGGGGTTGCGGAACTTCGAGTCCGCACGGCCGACGCGCAGGCTACCGCGCAGGCTGTCGCTGAACTGGTGCTCGACCGTCAGGCTGGGCTGGGTGAAGGTGGTGGTCAGCTCGTCGAAGCGCGATTCGGCACGGATGTCCACGCCGTTGTAGCGACCGTAGAGCAGCGCGCCGTTGGCGGCGTACTCGGTCTCCAGCACCGAGGTCTGCGGTTTGCCGCCCTGACCGGCGTTGCGGCTGAAGCTGATGGCCTGCAGGAAGTCTTCCTGGCGGGTGGCCTTGAGCTTGGAGTACAGCAGGTCGAAGCTGACCAGGGTGTCGTCGCTCGGCTTCCACTGCGCCGAGGCGGTCATGCCCAGGCGGTCCTGGTCGTGGGTCAGGCGGCCGTAGCGCGGCAGTCGCGGGTGGAAGTTGGCGGCGTTGCTGGCCAGGTTGTAGGCCGCGGTGTTTTCCGCCGTGACGGGCGGGCGGGCGGCGGTGCCGCAGTTGCCGGTACCCGGTGCGCACCAGCCCCCCGACGAAGCGCCGTTGTCCCAGCGCACGGTCGAGAAGCCTTCCTCGAACAGGCGGCGCTTGGAATAGGCGCCGGAGACCAGCACGCCCAGGGTGTTGTTGGCGAAGGTGTTGCTGACCAGGAAGGCCAGGCGCGGATCGGTCTCGCCGCTCAGGTCGTTGTACTTGGCCTTCACCGAGCCGGTGGCGACGAAGCGCTTGAAGTCCAGCGGGCGCGCGGCTTGCAGGTCGACCGTGGCACCCAGCGAGCCTTCGTCGACATCGGCCGAGTTGCTCTTGCGCACGGTCAGGCTGCTGAACAGCTCGGCGGCGAAGACGTTGAAGTCGAAGCCGCGCGAGCGGTTGGCGCCGCCCGAGCTGTCGGTGCCGCCGGTGGTCGCCAGCGCCTCGATGCCATTGATGCGCACGCGGGTGAAGTCGGCGCCCAGGCCGCGCACCGTGATGTTGCGGCCCTCGCCGGCGTCGCGGTCGATGACCACGCCAGGCACGCGCTGCAGCGACTCGGCGAGGTTGGTGTCCGGGAACTTGGCGATGTCCTCGGCCTTGATGACATCGACGATGCCCTTGTCCTGGCGCTTGGCGTTCAGCGCCGACTCCAGCGAGGCGCGGATGCCGGTGACCACGACGGTCTCCAGCTGCTGGGCGTTGTTGTCGCTGGCGGCTTGTTGGGCAAAGGCCGGGGCGGCGGCCAGCAAGCTGGCAGCGAGGGCCACGGCGTGGCGGCGGGGGGCGTTCATGCGTCGTCTCCTGGTGCGGGGGAAACCGCCATCGGCACGGGGGGTTGCCGGAGGGCGGAGCGTTCTACCGGGGCGCGCGCAGGGCACCCGCTACCAAACTCGCACCGGGCCCGCTGCAGTGCGGGTCCGGCGATGGGACGCGACTAGAGAAAGTCGTCGCGTCGGGGGGAAAACTGGTCGAGCAGGACCGAGCCCTGCTCAAGGGCAACCACGCCGTGCATCACGTTCTTGGGCACGATGTAGGCGTCGCCCAGGCGCAGCACGCGCTTCTCGCCACCGATGTCGGCGTCGAAGCTGCCGGCCAGCACGACGGCGATCTGCTCATGCTCCTCGTGCAGATGCGGGACGCCGATGGCGCCCTTGTCGAACTGCACCAGCACGGACATCAGATCCGGGGTGTGGCCAATGATCTTGCGGCGGATGCCGCCGCCCAGTTCGGTCCAGGGCGTGTCGGCGTCGACGAAGTAGAAGGGACTGCTCATGACGGGTTCGGCTTGTCTTTGCAACGACTTTAGCCCGTTCAACGCAAAATCGGAACGCCGGTTCACTAATTAGAAACCATGATTCCGCTGCAATCGCGCAACGGCCTATGCTTCGCACCGCGGCGAGATCGGAACTGCGTTTCAAACAATCCGATCCGCTTATCCCACCCCGAGGACGACCATCTTGAGAGCCCCGCTTCCCCCGCCTCGCCAGTGCGCGCCTCGCGCTGGCGCAGCCGCCATGCGCCCTGCATGCCGATCCGGGAACGGTGTCGATGCCGGCTTCGGTGGACTCGCCCTCCTCTGAGCAAGGCAGAACCATGGTCCTCCAAAACTTCAATCTGGCCGGCAAGACGGCCATCGTCACCGGCTGCAACACCGGCCTGGGCCAGGGCATGGCCGTCGCGCTGGCCCAGGCTGGCGCCGATGTGGTCGGCGTCAACGTCTCCGCGCCCGACGAAACCCGCCAGCAGGTGGAGGCCCTGGGCCGCCGCTTCCTGGACCTGCGCGCCAACCTGGCCGACATCAGCGTGCTGCCCGACCTGGTCGCCCAGGCCAAGGCGCTGAACGGCGAGATCCACATCCTGGTGAACAACGCCGGCATCATCCGTCGCGAGGATGCGATCAAGTTCAGCGAAGCCGACTGGGACGATGTCATCGACCTGAACCTGAAGTCGACCTTCTTCCTGTCGCAGGCCGTGGCCAAAGTCTTCCTGGCCCAGGGCAAGGGCGGCAAGATCGTCAACATCGCCTCGATGCTGAGCTTCCAGGGCGGCATCCGCGTGCCCTCCTACACCGCGAGCAAGAGCGGTGTGATGGGCATCACCCGGCTGATGGCCAACGAGTGGGCGCAGCACGGCATCAATGTGAACGCCATCGCCCCGGGCTATATGGCCACCAACAACACCGCCGCGCTGCGCGCCGACGAGGCGCGCAATGCCTCGATCCTCGAGCGCATTCCGGCCGGCCGCTGGGGCAAGCCGGAGGACCTCGGCGGCCCGGTGGTCTTCCTGAGCTCGCCCGCTTCGGACTATGTGAACGGCTATACCGTCGCCGTCGACGGCGGCTGGCTGGCGCGCTGACGCCACCGCTCCTGCGGGCGCCCACCCCCCGGGGCGCCCGCAGGAAGTTCCCTCCGTTCGTCCTCGAAAGCCCCCCGTGTACGAGAACAAACGCCTCGGTTTCCTGTTCGTGCTGCCCTTCGTGCTGGGCGTGCTGCTGTTCAAGCTCACGCCCTTCGTGATGAGTTTTGCGCTGAGCTTCACGCAGTACGACCTGATCGATCCGCCGCAATACGTCGGCCTGCGCAACTACGAAGAGATGCTGGTCGATGACCCGCTGTTCGTGAAGTCGCTGGGCGTGACGCTCTGGTTCGCCATCCTGGCCGTGCCGGCCCGCGTCGGCTTCGCGCTCTTCATCGCGCACGTGCTGAACTTCAAGCTGCGCGGCATCAATGCCTACCGCGCGGCTTTCTACATCCCGTCCATCCTCGGCGGCTCGATCGCCACCGCAGTGCTGTGGCGTTTCCTGTTCGCGAAGAACGGACTGGTCAACATCGTGCTGCAGCAGCTGGGCCTGGAGCCCATCGCCTGGCTGGCCGATGAGCACTACTCGATCTGGACCATCGTGCTGCTCTTCATGTGGCAGTTCGGCTCGGCCATGGTGATCTTCCTGGCCGCCTTGCAGAACGTGCCGCAGTCGCTGTACGAGGCGGCCGAGATCGATGGCGCCAGCAAGACCCAGCAGTTCTGGCGCATCACCGTGCCGCTGATCACGCCGGTGATCTTCTTCAACGTGATCATGCAGATGGTCCATGCCTTCCAGGAGTTCAACGGGCCCTACCTGATCACCGAAGGCGGCCCGCTGCACTCGACCTATGTGCTGGCGCTCTACATCTACGACCAGAGCTTCCGCTTCTTCAACCTCGGCTACGGCGCGGCGCTGAGCTGGGTGCTGTTCGCCCTGGTCGGCGGCCTGGCCCTGCTGTCCTTCTGGTCGAGCAAATACTGGGTCTTCTACGCCGGCGAGAAAGACAAGAAATGATGAGCCCCCAGTCTTCGCTGCTGCGCAGCTTCACCACCCCCCGGGGGGGCTGCCTTCTGCTTGGGGCGGCCCTGCGCTGGAGGCGGACATGAGCGATCTCGTCATGCAACGTCCGGGCGAAGCGCCCAAGACCCCGTGGCTGCGCTATCTGGTGCTGGCCGCCACCGCCCTGGTCATGCTCTACCCGCTGATCTGGCTGATCGGCGCCTCGTTCAAGAGCAATAGCGAGATCTTCAGCTCGGCCGGCTTCTGGCCCAGCCGCTTCGATCTCGATGCCTACGCCAAGGGCTGGAAGACCAGCACCGAGTACAGCTTCGCGACCTATTTCCTGAACAGCTTCCTGATCACCATCCCGCGCATCATCGTCACGGTGATCAGCTGCGTGCTGGTGGCCTACGCCTTCGCGCGCTTCGAGTTCTGGGGCAAGAAGCTGATGTTCAGCATCATGATCGGCACCATGATGTTGCCGCTCATCGTGCTGCGGCTGCCGCAGTACCTGGTGTTCCGCGAAGTCGGCTGGCTGGACTCCTACCTGCCGCTGGTCATCCCCTCGGCCTTCGCCACCGACACCTTCTTCGTCTTCATGCTCGTGCAGTTCCTGCGCGGCATCCCGCGCGACATGGAAGAAGCGGCGCAGATCGACGGCTGCAACGCGCTGCAGCTGCTCTGGCACATCATCGTGCCCCTGCTCAAGCCGGCCATCATCTCGGTCATCGTCTTCCAGTTCATCTGGACCATGAACGACTTCATGGGGCCACTGATCTACCTGGCCTCGGTGGAGAAATACCCGGTCAGCCTGGCGCTGAAGATGAGCATCGGCGCCACCGAAGAGGTCGAGTGGGCGAACGTGATCGCGATCTCCGTCGTCGCGCTGATTCCCTCGGTGCTGGTGTTCTTCGCCGCCCAAAAACACTTCATCGAAGGCGCCGCCAGCAGCGGTGTCAAAGGATAGGCAATGGCAGTCGTTCAGCTGAACAAGGTCGAGAAGGTCTACCCCAACGGGTTCAAGGCCGTGCATGGCGTGGACCTCACGGTCCGCGACGGCGAGTTCATGGTTTTCGTCGGCCCCTCGGGCTGCGCCAAGTCCACCTTGCTGCGCATGATTGCCGGCCTGGAGTCGATCACCGGCGGCGAGCTGTGCATCGGCGAGCGCGCCGTCAACGACCTGCCGCCCAAGGCGCGCGGCATCGCGATGGTGTTCCAGAACTACGCGCTCTACCCGCACATGACGGTGTACGAGAACCTCGCCTTCGGCCTGAAGCTGGCGAAGACGCCCAAGGCCGAGCTGGATCAGCGCGTTCGCCATGCCGCCAAGCTGCTGGAGATGGAGCACCTGCTGGAGCGCTACCCCAAGCAGCTGTCCGGCGGCCAGGCGCAGCGCGTGGCCGTAGGTCGGGCCATCGTCAAGAAGCCCGATGTCTTCCTGTTCGACGAGCCGCTGTCCAACCTCGACGCCAAGCTGCGCGCCGCGATGCGCGTGCGCCTGACCGAGCTGCACCGCAATCTGCGCGACGCCGGCCAGCCGGCGACGACGATCTACGTGACCCACGACCAGGTCGAGGCCATGACCATGGGCGAGCGCATTTGCGTGCTCAAGACCGGCGTGATCCAGCAGGTCGACACGCCGACCGCGCTCTACGACCGCCCGGCCAATGCCTTCGTCGCCAGCTTCATCGGCTCGCCGGAGATGAACATCGTCAAGGCCAGCGTGCAGAACGGCGCGGTGCAGCTGGGCGAGCGCAGCCTGCCGCTGCCGGCCGGCCGCTTCCAGGCCGTGGAGGGTGCGGTGCAGTTCGGCCTGCGGCCCGAGCACATCAGCCTGCAGTCGGGTGCTCAGGCCGTTCCCGTGCAGGCGAGCTTGCGTTTCTGCGAACACATGGGCGCCGAGGTCTACGTCTATGTCGATGTCGGCAGCCAAGCCTTCAGCGCGCGCATCCCGGCCGAGCTGGGCGGTCCGCTGACCCTGCTGCCGCGTGGTACGGCGATCGAGCTCTTCTTCCAGATGCAGCACGCGCATCTGTTCGTCGACGACGAGGTCGGCGCGAGCCTGCTGGCATGACGCTGAACCGCCGCCTCCTCCTGGGTGCCGCAGCAGGCGCTGCAGCCGCCCCCTTCGTTCACGCCCAGAGCCAGCGCGTGCTGCGCTTCGCCTGGTGGGGCGGCAGCAGCCGCCACCAGGCCACCTTGGCCGCGCTGCGCCTGTTCGAGTCCAAGCACCCCGGCGTGCGCGTGAAGGCCGAGTACATGGGCTTCAACGGCTACCTGGAGCGACTGACCACGCAGATCGCCGGCCGCTCCGAGCCGGATCTGATGCAGATCAACTGGGCTTGGCTGGCGATGTTCAGCAAGCGCGGCAACGGCTTCGCCGATCTCTACCCGCTGCAGAAGAACCTCAGCCTGGACCAGTTCAGCGCCGACGACCTCGGCTACGGTCAGGTGGCCGGCAAGCTCAATGCGCTGCCGACCTCCTTCAGCGCCCGCGTGATGCTGTGGAACCAGAGCAGCTTCCAGCGCGCCGGCCTGGGCCTGCCCAAGACCTGGGACGAACTCTTCGCCAGCGGCCGCGCGTTCCGCAAGGCCTTGGGCGAGGGCGCGTTCCCGCTGGACGGCGAGCTCTACGACATGATGCTGCTGTCGCAGACCTATGTGCAGCAGCTGCACGGCACGCCTTATGTCGATCCGCTGAACCGGCGCATCGCGATGAGCGAGCAGGCGGCCCTGGACTGGGTGAAGACCTACCGCCGCCTCGTTGACGAGCAGGTCTGCACGCCGTTGCCGCTGCGCGCCAGCCTCGGCGGTGCCGAGAAGCCCACCGAGCAGCAGCCCGACTGGGTCAACGGCCGCTGGGCCGGCAACTACACCTGGGACTCGCTGATCGGCCTGCGCGCCTCCACGCTGAAGAGCGGCGAGCAACTGGCGCTGGGCGACTTCCCGACCCTGCCGAATGCCGCCGACAGCGGGCTCTTCGGCCGCCCGACCGTGATGTACGCGGTGGGCCGCAGCAGCGAGCAGGCCGAGCTGGCCACGCGCCTGATGAACTTCCTGCTCTGCGACCCCGAAGCCGCCAAGCTGCTGGGCCGCACGCGGGGCCTGCCGTCGGCGAAGAGTTCGCTGGCCGTGCTCAAGGCCAGCGGCGGCCTGCCGCCGCTGGAACTGGCCGCGCACGAGCAGATCCGCATCCAGCGCGAAGCCGGTCGCCTGCGCCGCCCGGCGCCGCTGTTCGAGCACGCCCGCTTCCTGAAGTTCATGCGCGAGGTCTTCGAGACCATCGCCTATGCCAAGACCACCGACCAGGCCGCCGCCCAGCGCCTGGTCCGCGAGGGCAATGCGCTCTTGCACCGACTCTGAGGTTGCCGACCATGAAAGCCACGAAACGCCAGCTGCACTTCGCCACGAAGCAGGACCCGGACACCGGCGCCCGCGTGACCCGGCTCACGCCGCTGGATGTGGCCAGCCACCGCACTTACTTCTATCAAAAGTGCTTCACCAACGACGGCAAGAAGCTGGTCTACGGTGCCGCCTGGGCGGGTGGCAAGGACTTCAATTACCAGTTGCTGGATCTGGAGTCGCAGGTTGCCACGCAGCTGACCGACCAGCCCGGCGAGAACAGCTTCGGCGGCTTCCTCAGCCCCGATGACCAGTTCCTCTACTTCGTGCGCCAGGAGCGCCGGCTGATCCGGCTGGCCCTGAGCGATCTCAGCGAAGACGTCGTCTACACCGTGCCCGAGGGCTGGGTGGGCTACGGCACCTGGGTGGCCAATAGCGCCTGCACCAAGATGGTCGGCATCGAGATCCATGCCGACGACTGGTTCCCGCTCTCGGACTGGAAGAAGTTCCACGAGATGTTCCATGCGAAGCCGCGCTGCCGCTTGATCCGCATCGACCTGAAAACCGGCGCCCGCGACGTCATCCTGGAACAGCAGGGCTGGCTGGGCCACCCGCAGTACCGCCCCTTCGACGACCACACCGTCGCCTATTGCCACGAGGGCCCGCACGATCTGGTGGACGCGCGCATGTGGTTCATCAACGAAGACGGCAGCAACCGCCGCTGCGCCAAGGTGCATGCGGAAGGCGAGAGCTGCACGCACGAGTTCTGGGTGCCCGATGGCTCGGCCATGGTTTACGTCTCCTACCTGAAGGGCCAGCGCGACCGCTGGATCCGCAGCCTGGACCCGGTCACGCTGCAAGACCATGCCGTCACCAAGATGCCGCCCTGCTCGCACCTGATGAGCAACCACCAGGGCACGCTCTTGATCGGCGACGGCAGCGGCTCGCCGGCCGATGTAGCCGATGGCGCCAGCCACGAGATCGTCACCGACCCCTTCCTGCATCTCTTCGACCTGAAGGCCGGCACCACGCGACCCATCGCGCGCCACGACAGCAGCTGGGGCGTCTACAAGGGCAATCGCCAGGTCACGCACCCGCACCCCTCGTTCACGCCGGATGAGAAGCAGGTGCTGTTCAGCTGCGACGCCGAGGCCGAGCCGGCCCTCTATCTGGTGGATATCGCGTGAAAGCGCTACTGCTGGGATTGCTGATGCTGGGCAACGCGGTGGCCCAGGAGCGGCCCCAGCTCGCGCCCGAACAGGCGGCCGGGTTCACGCGCGAAGCTTGGTTGGGCGACTGGGCGCCCGAGCCCGACAGCAAGCGTTCGAGCTGGCCGGTGGATGCCGTGCTGCGACCCGGGCAATCTTTGCAGGCGGTGCTCGACGCACTGCCGCCCAGCAAAGGCCAGCGCCGCCATGTGCGCATCGAGCCCGGCGTCTACCGCGGCGCGGTCTGCATCCGCGGCCTGGGTCCGATCACGATTTACGGCGTTGGCGATGCCGCCGCCGTCAAGCTGGTCGATGGCCGTTACGCCGGCCAGGCCAAGGCCGCGGATGCGCCCTCACACCGCTGCGTGCCGGCCCTGGGCGCCACGACGGTGGGCACTTCCGGCAGTTCCTCGGTGGTGATCGCGCAGGACGATGTGCGCCTGGCCGGCCTCACCGTGGCCAACGACGCGCTGGACGGCGTGCGGGCCGGTCAGAACTACCCGGCCGGAGCCGGCGAAAGCGGGGGTGCGCAAGCCGTCGCGCTGATGACGCGCGGCGACCGCATCCAGCTCGACGCCGTGCATCTGCTCGGCCACCAAGACACCTTCTATGCCGACGGCACGGGCCGCGTGCGCGTGGCGAACAGCCGCATCGCCGGCGATGTGGATTTCATCTTTGGCGCCGCACGATTGCTGATCGAGCACAGCCTCATCGTCTCGCGCGCCGGCCGCCGCGGTCCGGGCGAAGGCGGCATCGGCATTGCGCCGAGCACGCCGCCGGGTCAGGTGCAGGGATTCCTGATCACCGACAGCCGCTGGATCGTCGAAGGTGGCACGCCGTCGCTGGGTCGCGCCTGGGATGCCGGCGTGAAGAAGCCGGAAGCAGGTGGGCAATGGATTGCCGGCCAGTCGCCGAACGGCCAGGCCCTGATCCGCGATTCGCTGCTCGATGCGCGCCTGCGCCCCTGGGCCGCATCGACCGCGCGCCGGCCCTTCGACGCCAAGAGCAACCGCCTGACTGAGTTCAACAACTCAACCCTGCCGGCCGCGGCCTTCGAGGTCGCGTCGACCGGCTGGGCCACCCAAGGTGAGGGCACGCGCGGCGGCGCCGATGCGGCCCCCGAGGCGATCCGCCTGATCCGCAACCGCGCGCAGCTCGACGCGGCGCTGCGCGCGCTGGGCAGCCAGCCCAAGATCCTCGCCATCGCCGCCACGATCGAGCTCGGCGGTCCGGCGGAGGCCTTCCGCGACCCGGTCTACGACCAGGCCGCCTACGAGGCCGCCTACGACCCCAAGGTCTGGGGCCGGCGCGATCCCGAGGGCCCGCTGGAGGAGGCGCGCAAGCGCTCCTCGCAAAACCAGGCCAAGGTGGTGATCGTACGCATCCCGTCGAACACCACCCTGGTCGGCGTGACGCCCGATGCCGGCTTCCACGGCGGCATGCTGCTGCTGCGCGAGGTGGAGAACGTGATCGTTCGCAATCTGCGCTTCAGCGACGCCTACGACCATTTCCCAGCCTGGGACCCGCTGGACGGCGCGCTCGGCGAATGGAACTCCGAGTACGACACCCTGTCACTGCGCAACGCGCGACGGGTCTGGGTCGACCACTGCGAGTTCGACGACGGCAGCCGCCCCGACCACCAGGAGCGCACGGTCTTCGGCCGCGGCCAGCAGCGGCACGACGGCCTGCTCGACATCACCCATGCCAGCGACCTCGTCACCGTCAGCTGGAACCGCTTCGTGGGTCACGACAAGACCATGCTGATCGGTGGCAGCGACAAGCACACGGGCGATGCCGGCGCGCTGCGCGTGACCCTGCACCACAACCTCTGGCAGGACATCAAGGAGCGCGCGCCGCGGGTGCGCTACGGCCAGGTGCATGTGCTGAACAACCTCTACCTCGCACGCCCCGAAGGCGCCTACGGCTTTGGCTATGCGCTGGGCATCGGCATCGAGTCGCGGCTGCTCAGCGAGGCCAATGCCTTCGAAGGCCCGGTCGAGCCGGCCCAGCTGCTGCGCGTGCTCAAGGGCCAGCGCTTCAGCGACCGCGGCTCCCTGCTCAACGGCCAGGCCCTGGACTTCGGTTTCATGCAGCTGCAGCCGGCGGACTGGGCGCCACCCTATGCGCTGAAACCCGAACCCGCGGCGCAGGCGGCGCAGCGTGTGCGCCTGGAGGCCGGCCGCTGGCCGACAATCGCCCACGAAACCAAGCGATGACCATGAGCAGCAGCGACGACGATCTGAACGATGGCAAGTCCTCCCCCGAGTCGGTCGCGGCCGTGCTCAAGGTGTTTGCAATCCTGAATGCGCTGGGCGAGCGCAACGAGACCGGCATCTCCGAGCTCTCGGTTCGCCTGGCCATGCCCAAGGCCACGGTCTACCGCTTTCTGCAGACCATGAAGACCCTGGGCTATGTGCGCCAGGAGGCCGACAGCGAACGCTACGGCCTGGACATGAAGATGTACGAGATCGGCGCCAAGGCCTTGCAGCATCCGGAGCTGATCGACCTGGCCAAGCACCACATGCAGATCCTGGCCGACGTGACCGGCGAGACGGTCCACCTGGGCACCTTGATCGACTCCGAGATCATCTATGTGCACAAGGTCGACTCCAAGCACATGCTGGGCATGTACTCGCGCATCGGCCGCCGCGCTCCGATCCACTGCACGGCGATCGGCAAGTCGCTGATGGCCTGGGAGCACCCGGCGCGGCGCGACCGCGTGCTCGACGGCGCCGAGTTCAAGCGCTTCCGCGACAAGACCATCACCGAGCGCAGCGCCTTCCTGGCCGAGCTGGCCCAGGTCAAGACCCAAGGCTTCGGCGAGGACCGCGAGGAGTTCGACGACCACATCCGCTGCATCGGCGTGCCCATCTTCGACCGCCTGGGCCAGCCGGTGGCCGGCATGTCGGTGTCGTTCCCGACCTTCCGCTTCGACACCGCCAAGGCGCCCGAGGTGGTGAAGATGCTGCAGGACGCCAGCCGCGAGATCTCGGCCCGCCTGGGCTGCACCGAGTTCCCGCTGGACGCCGCGGAGCGCGCTGCCTGAGCTTGTCGAAGCTGCGCTCGACAATGGCGGCGTGAACCCGTCGTCCTCGTCCAGCGCCTCTGCGCTCTCCGTCCTCCAGCAAGTCTTCGGCTACCCCGCATTCCGCGGCCAGCAGGCCGAGATCATCGACACCGTGATCGCCGGCCAGGACGCGCTGGTGCTGATGCCGACCGGCGGCGGCAAGTCGCTCTGCTACCAGGTGCCGGCCATCGTGCGCCAGCAGCAGGGCAAGGGCGTGACCCTGGTGGTGAGCCCGTTGATCGCGCTGATGCACGACCAGGTCGGCGCGCTGGAGGAGGTCGGCGTGAAGGCCGCCTTCCTCAATTCCTCGCTGGACTTCGACGCGACCAAGCGCATCGAGCGCCAGCTGCTGAGTGGCGAGCTGACCCTGCTGTACGCGGCGCCGGAGCGGGTCACGAACGCGCGCTTCCAGGCCCTGCTCGATTCCCTGCACGAGCGAAACCTGCTCTCGCTCTTCGCCATCGACGAGGCGCATTGCGTGAGCCAGTGGGGCCACGACTTCCGCGAGGACTATCTGCAGCTCTCGCTGCTGCACGAGCGCTACCCTGGCGTGCCGCGCATCGCGCTGACCGCCACGGCCGACGCACACACCCGCGCCGACATGGTCGAGCGCCTGCAGCTGCAGGAGGCGCGCAGCTTCGTCGCCTCCTTCGACCGGCCGAACATCCGCTACCGCGTGGTCGAGAAAAAGGACCCGCGCGCGCAGTTCCTGCGCTTTCTGTACGACGAGCACCGCGAGAACGGGCAGATCCAGGCCGGCATCGTCTACTGCGGCAGCCGCAAGAAGGTCGACGAGACGGCAGACTGGCTGCAGGCGCAGGGCATCAAGGCACTGCCGTATCACGCGGGTCTGGACCAGGCCACGCGCGCGAAGCACCAGGACCGCTTCCTGCGCGACGAGGGCATCGTGATGGTCGCCACCATCGCCTTCGGCATGGGCATCGACAAGCCCGACGTGCGCTTCGTCGCCCATCTGGACCTGCCGAAGAATATCGAAGGCTATTACCAGGAGACCGGTCGCGCCGGCCGCGACGGCGAGCCGGCCAACGCCTGGATGGCCTACGGCCTGGCCGACGTGGTGCAGCAGCGCCGCATGATTGACGAGAGCGAGGCGCACGAGGAGTTCAAGCAGATCCAGCGCAGCAAACTCGACGCGCTGCTGGCCTTGGCCGAGAGCATCGACTGCCGGCGCCAGCGTCTGCTGAGTTATTTCGATGAACCCAGCCAGCCCTGCGGCAACTGCGACAACTGCCTGAATCCGCCTGCCGTGTGGGACGCCAGCGAGCCGGCCCGCATGGCCCTGAGCTGCATCTGGCGCTTCCACAAGGAGCGCAATCAACGCTATGGCGCCGGGCATCTGATCGACGTGCTGCGCGGCAAGGAGAGCGACAAGTCGCGCCAGCACCGGCACCAGGAGCTCAGCACCTGGGGCGTGGGCAAGGGCTACGCCGAAACGCAGTGGCGCGCCGTGCTGCGCCAGCTGATCGCCACGGGCGCCATCCATGTCGAGGGCGAGTACCAGACCCTGACGCTGACCGAGGCCGCCAAGCCGGTGCTGCGCGGCGAGCAGCGCGTGCTGCTGCGCGAAGGCACGGGCGAGGGCCGCACGCCCAAGGCGCGCAGAAGCAGCAGTGCCACCGCCGCACCGGTGCACCTGGACGCCGAGGCGACGCAGCGCCTGGAAGCGCTCAAGGCCTGGCGCACCGAGGTCGCGCGCGAGCACGATCTGCCGGCCTATCTGATCTTTCCGAACAGCACCCTGCAGGAGCTGGCTCAGCGCAATCCAGGCACGCTGGACGAGGTGGCGACGGTCAGCGGCGTCGGCGCGAAGAAGCTCGAAGCCTATGGGCGCGAGCTGCTGCGCGTGCTGGGGTCGGTCACGTAGTCGTAGCGCTTGTAGAGCGCGGCCAGGCTGCCATCGCGCTCGATGGCGTCGATGGCCTGGTTCAGCTGCTGCAGCGTCACACCCGCGTTCGGCGCCAACGCGCAATGCGTGCGCAGCTCGCCCACCGGCAACGGCGGATGCAGCGGCGCATTGAAGACCCCGCTGCGGCGCAGATAGCCCAGCTGGCGCAGCGACACCGCCGCATGCTGAACGCGGCCGGCCGCCAGCTTGCGCAGATTGGCTGCGGCGTCGGGCGCATCGTCGCGCAGGAAATCATTGCCCAGTGCGGTCTCCAGCTCCGGGTACACGAAGCCGAGCACGGTGCCCAGGGGCTGGCCGGCCAGCTCCTGCAGCTGGCGGGGCGGTCTCGCGTCGCTGCGGCTGACGATCGCGTACTCCTGGACGAAGAAGGGCTTGCTCCATTGCAGCGGCCCGGACAGCCAGGCCGGCATGTAGGCACAGGCGCCATCGACCTGGTCGCTGCGCAAGGCTTCGACCAGGCGCTTGCGCGGCAAGGCCTGCAGGCTCAGTTCCAGGCCCAGCTGGCGGGCCAGCAGCCGGGCCAGCTCCAGGCTCATGCCGTCGACAACGCGATCGCGCTCGATGCGCGCCATCGGCATCTCGGTCGCACTGTCCACCGCCAAGCGCAGCGGGGCGCCTGCCTGCGCCAGCCCGGTCCAGGCCAGCAGCAACAGCGCGATCGCGCGCATCAGGGCCAGGCGCGCAACCGCCCGCCGAGCTGCTCGGCCGGCATCGGCTTGGCGTACAGATAGCCCTGCTGGAACACGCAGGCCTCGCCGAGCAGGAAGTCCCGCTGGGCGGCGGTCTCCACGCCCTCGGCCACGACCTCGATGCCCAGCGCCTTGGCCAAGCCGAGCACGGCGCGCACCAGCACGCAGTCGTCCTCGTCGTCGGGCAGGTCGCGCACGAAACTGCGGTCCACCTTGAGCTTCTGCGGGCGCAGCAGCTTCAGGTAGGCGAGCGACGAATAGCCGGTGCCGAAGTCGTCCACCGCAAGCGCGACGCCGATCTGGCGCAGCTCGGAGATCGCCTTCATCGACGCCTCGGAGTCGCCCATCACGGTGCTCTCGGTCAGCTCGATGATGAGCTCGCCCGGCGCCACGCCATAGGCCTCGATCAGGCCGCGCAGCTGCTCGGGCAGGCGCTGGTCGCGGAAATGGCTGGCGCTCAAGTTGACCGCCACCGCGCCCGGATGACGGCCCATGCGCTTCCAGTTGTAGAGCTGCTGGCAGGCGGCTTCCAGGGTCCAGTTGCCGAGTTCGCGGATCTGCCCGCTGTCCTCGGCGACCGGAATGAAGGCGCCCGGGTAGAGCAGGCCGCGAGTCGGGTGCTGCCAACGCACCAGGGCCTCGACCGAGGCGACCTCGCCGGTCGCGCCATGGACCACCGGCTGGTAGTGCAGCACCAGTTGGCCGGCGCGGATCGCCTCGGCCAGCTCGCGCTCCAGCTCCAGGCGCTCGGCCAGCACCGCATCCATATGCGTCTGGTAGAAGGTGTAGCGCGAGCGCCCTTCCTCCTTGGCCTGGTACATCGCCATGTCGGCATGGCGGACCAGCTCGTCGAACTCCTCGCCGTCGTGCGGGAACAGGGCCACGCCGACGCTGGCCGAGACATTGGCGCTCAACCCGCCCTGGATCTCGAAGGCTTCGGACAGCGAGTTCAGCAGGCGCTGCACCGCCACCTGCACCGCCTCCAGCGAGACCGCCTCGCGCAGCAGCAGCAGGAACTCGTCGCCACTCACCCGGCACACCAGATCGCTGCCGCGCACCGCGGCGCGCAGGCGCTCGCTGACGATGAGCAGCAGGCGGTCGCCGGCCGCATGGCCCAGGGTGTCGTTGATGGCCTTGAAGCGGTCCAGGTCGACGAAGAGCAGGGCCAGCTGCTGGCCGTGGCGCTTCGCGTACGCCGCCTCGTGCTGGAAGACCTCACGGAACAGCGTGCGGTTGGGCAGCTGGGTCAGGTGGTCGTACATCGCCATCTGCCGCAGCTGGGTGTTCTTCGCCTCCATGTCGGCGAGCAGGCCTTCGATCTGCTGGCCCATGCGATTGAGCTGGTCGCCAAGCTCGCCGAGTTCGTCGCCGCGGTGCAGGTCCAGCAAGGGCCTGGCCTGGCGTTCGGCGATCGCCGCCGCATGCTGCTTGAGCTGGTCGATCGGCCGCACCAGGCGCCAGTACAGCACCAGCAACAGGAAGGCGCCGCCGAGCACGACCTGCAGGCCGACGATGGCGCCGACCTGGGCACGTCGCTCGCGCACCATGCGTTCGGTGGCGCCGTCGTCAAAGCCCACGGTCAGTGTGCCCAGCACCACGCCCTCGCGGCGCACCGCGGCGGCCATCTCAACCAGCGGCCAGTCGGCACTGCACTTGCGCGCTTTGAGCTCGTCGGCACCGGCGCGCTCCTCGACCAGGCTGACCGAACAGACGCTGCCGTCGCTGAGCAGCTGGTCCATCGCGCGCTGCGTGGCCGCGCTGTCCAGCACCCAAAGCGGGTCGACCAGCGAGGTGCTGGCGAGGTTGAGTACCGCGCTGCGCTGGCCTTCGAGGATGGGCTCCACACTGCGCCGCACCAGTGCGTCGGACAGCAGCAAGACCAGCATGGCCGGCACGGCGATGCCAATGGCGATGGCGATGAGGATCAGCAGGCGCAGCGAGAGCCGTAAGCGCATGGAGTCCAGGCTTCCTGTCTGCAGGGATGGGTCGCGGCGATTGTGCGGCATGGCCCTGGGCCGCCCTGCCTGGCGGCGCCTAGGGTTTGGCCTTAAGGGAAGGGCTCGATCACTGCCGCAGCCGGCGGCGTTCCAGCTCCAGTTCCTGCTCGCGTTCGCGCTCGGCAGCGCGCAGCGCGCGCGGCCGGTTGGCCTGCACCGCGGCCTGGTCGAGGTTCTGCCCCCAGCTCAGGCCGGAGCGCAGCAGCTGCGGGGCCTGCAGCTGATCGAGCTCGCTGGCCGGCATCCAAGGCATCAGCTCGGCCAGCACCAGGCGCAGGCGCGGGCGGATCGCCGGCTCGCCGATGCGGCCGCGCTGGCCCCAGACGACGAGGGCGTCGGCCGCCGTGCCGTTCTCCGGGATGCGCGGGGTGATCGCGAAGTCGCGCAGCACGCCGTAGCGCAGCTGCACCAGGGCCTCCTCCAGCAGCATCGCCGCGTCCTCGCGCGGCACGCTCTGGCCGCTGGGCAGCGAGTAGGCGTAGTCGTCGTTGACGCGGTCCTGGCTGAAGAAATTGACGATGTCCTGCGGTGTGTAGGCGCGCTGCGGTGCGGTCGAGGCCTCGCCGAAGAACAGCACCCGGCCCAGGTCCACCATCTGCTGCGAGTAGAAGGGCAGCTGCTGGCGCAGCTGCTCGCTGGCGGTGTTGGCGGGCACCGCCTGGTAGACCAGTTGGTTGCTGTTCAGGAAGGCGTGGCTGCGCGGCGGCAGGAAGTCGTTGGCATGCGCCAGCTCGTGGTACAGCAGGCGGCCGAGCTCGACGCGGATCTCCGCCAACTCGCGCGTCGCGCGCTCGACGACCGGGCGCGCCGGCGTCGCATGGGCGTTGTCCTTCACGTAGCGCCAGGGGCTGCTGTAGCTCAGGTCCAGGCCGTAGGCGGAACGTGGGTCGGGCGACTCGCTCACCGTGTCGCGCTGCTCGGGCGTCAGCCAGAGGTAGGACGCGTCCAGGTAGATCGCGCCGGTCGCGCTCCAGTAGAAGGCCGGCCGGATGCGCCCGCCGATGACGATGGCGGTGGTGGCGGCGAGCATGCGGCGGAAATCGCCGGCCGGATCCTGCTCGCGCAGAAAACGCTCGAAGACCTCGGCCTGCCAGTCGTGGCTGACGACCAGGCGTTGCAGGATCTGCTCGACCGTCGGGTTGGAGCTGGCCTGGCCAAGCAGCGGCAGCTCGTTGAGCCGGCAGAGGTTGTTCGGGCTGCTGCTCAGGCCGGGGCTGTAGACGCAGCGCGCCAATGCGCTGGCCTGGGGGCCGTCGGCCAGGTAGGGGTAGGTGCGCGTTGCCGCGTTGCTGCCGCTGAACAGCGGATTGGCAGCCTGTCCGGGCACCGGCTGCACGAGCAGGCGAAAGTCGTCGCTGACGCTGCTGCCATTGGCCAGGCTCAGCGTGGCGCGCAGCACCAGCAACTGCTCCTGGGTCACGCTGGGCGCGGTCAGCAGCAGGCGCGCCTGCGCCGCGTCGTCGAGCGTGATCGCCGGGCCGCTGACGCGCGTCCAGCCGATCGTGCTGCCGGCCAGCTCGGCCTCGCTATAGCCCTGCGGCCAGGCGCGCAGGCTGAGGCGGTCGCCGGCCCAGCTGCTCGGTTCGCCGCGGGTCAGCAGACCGCGCGGCAGGTCGTTGGCCGCGACGTTGAGGTCGATGCTGCCGCTGTGGCTGCGACCCTGGGCGTCGACGAAGCTGACGCTGAAGCGCTGCAGGCCGGCCTGGCTGGGCGTGAAGCTCAGCGAGGGCGAACGGCCGCTGAGCAGGCTCAGGCCGGCCGGCCCGGTCCAGCGGATGCGGCTCAACGTGCCGCTGCCGCAGGCCAGCAGATGCAGCTCGCTGCTGCGTCCGACGACCAGGGTTTCGCTGTCGAAACGCGCCACTGACTGGCTCTCGCATTGCGCGGACAGCGGCGGCACCACAGGCGGTGGCGGCGGTGGTTCACCCCCCCCTCCGCCGCCGCCACCGCCCCCACAGGCGCTGAGCAGCAGCGCCAGGCTCGCCATCGTGATCCAGCCGTATCGCATCGGGTCTCGCTCCAGAACTCGGCGCCTATGATGCCCGGTTACTCTGCGCCCGCCCTCAGCATGAACTCCAGCAGCTCCAGCGACGGCGCCTTCATCCGCGTGCGCGGCGCGCGCACCCACAACCTGAAGGCCGTCGACGTCGACATCCCCAAGCACAAGCTGGTGGTGATCACCGGCCTGTCGGGCTCGGGCAAGTCCAGCCTCGCCTTCGACACCCTGTATGCCGAGGGCCAGCGCCGCTACGTGGAGTCCCTCAGCGCCTACGCGCGCCAGTTCCTGCAGCTGATGGACAAACCCGAGGTCGATGTCATCGAAGGCCTGTCGCCGGCCATCGCGATCGAGCAGAAGGCGACCAGCCACAACCCGCGCTCCACCGTCGGCACGGTGACCGAGATCCACGATCATCTGCGCCTGCTGTTCGCACGCGCCGGCACGCCGGTCTGCCCCGACCACGGCCTGCCGCTGGACGCGCAGCCGGTCAGCCAGATGGTCGACACCCTGCTGGCCCGGCCCACGGGCTCCAAGCTGATGCTGATGGCACCGCTGGCGCGCGAGAAGAAGGGCGAGTTCGAGAAGGATTTCCAGGCCCTGCAGGCCCAGGGTTTCGTGCGCTTTCGCATCAACGGCGAGATCCACGAGGCCAGCGAACTGCCGGCGCTCAAGAAGACCGAGAAGCACGACATCGACGTCGTCATCGACCGCGTCAAGCTGCCGGCCGAACCGGGCCAGTTGCGCCAGCGCCTGGCCGAGAGCTTCGAGACCGCGCTGCGCCTGGCCGACGGCCGCGCGCTGGTGCTGGACATGGACAGCCAGGAAGAACTGCTCTTCTCCAGCAAGTTCGCCTGCCCGGTGTGCAGCTATGCGCTGGCCGAGCTGGAGCCGCGGCTGTTCAGCTTCAACTCGCCGGCCGGCGCCTGCCCGAGCTGCGAGGGCCTGGGCCAGGTGCTGGGCTTCGATCCCGGCCGCCTGGTCGCCTTCCCGTCGCTGAGCCTGGCCAGCGGTGCGATCAAGGGTTGGGACCGCCGCAACCCCTACACCTTCGGCCTGCTCGAAGGCGTCGCCAGGCATTACGGCTTCGACATCGAGGCGCCGTGGGAGCAGCTCGCGCCCGAGCAGCAACAGGTCTTGCTGCGCGGCTCGGGCGATGAAGAAATCGAGTTCGCCTACGTCAGCGAATCGGCCAGCGGGCGCAAGCGCACGATGAAGCGCTCGCACCCCTTCGAGGGCATCCTCGTCAATCTCGAACGCCGCTTCCGCGAGACCGAGTCGGCCGCGGTGCGCGAAGACCTGGCGCGTTACCAAACCGCCCAGCCCTGCCCGCATTGCGAGGGCACGCGCCTGCGCCGCGAGGCCCGCTTCGTGCGCCTGGGGAACGCGACCGGCAAGGCTATCTTCGACATCGAGCGCATGACCCTGGCCGAGGCACTGGGCTACGTCGAGACCCTGCAGCTGCAGGGCGCGAAAGCCGAGATCGGCGCCAAGGTGCTGCGCGAGATCGGCGCGCGCCTGCGCTTTCTCAATGACGTGGGTTTGAGCTATCTGAACCTGGAGCGCAGCGCCGACACGCTCTCCGGCGGCGAGGCGCAGCGCATCCGCCTGGCCAGCCAGATCGGCAGCGGGCTGACCGGCGTGATGTATGTGCTGGACGAGCCCTCGATCGGCCTGCATCAGCGCGACAACGACCGCCTGCTGGCCACGCTGTTCCGCCTGCGCGACCTGGGCAACTCGGTGCTCGTCGTCGAACACGACGAGGACGCGATCCGCGCCGCCGACCATGTGATCGACCTCGGACCCGGTGCCGGCGTGCATGGCGGCCAGGTGCTGGCACAAGGCACGCCCGCCGAGGTGGCCGCTGCGCCGGCGTCAATCACCGGCCAGTACCTGAACGGGGTCCGGCGCATCGCCGTGCCGGCGCGGCGCACGCCGGCCGCGCACTGGCTGACCGTGCACAACGCGCATGGCAACAACCTGAAGAACCTGGATGTCGCGTTCCCGGTCGGCCTGCTGAGCTGCGTGACCGGCGTCAGTGGTTCGGGCAAGTCCACGCTGGTCAACGACACCCTGTACGCCGCAGTCGCCAAGAAACTCTATGGCAGCCATGCCGAGCCCGCCGCGCACGGCTGGCTGGAAGGCCTGGACCAGTTCGACAAGGTCATCAACGTCGACCAGTCGCCGATCGGCCGCACGCCGCGCAGCAACCCGGCCACCTACACCGGCCTGTTCACGCCGATGCGCGAGCTGTTCGCCGAGCTGCCCACCGCCCGCGAACGCGGCTACGGCGCCGGCCGCTTCAGCTTCAATGTGGCCGGCGGCCGCTGCGAGAGCTGCCAGGGCGATGGCGTCATCAAGGTGGAGATGCACTTCCTGCCCGATGTCTATGTGCCCTGCGACAGCTGCCAGGGCCGGCGCTACAACCGCGAGACGCTCGAAGTGCTCTACAAGGGCCTGTCCATCGCCGACGTGCTGGGGCTGACCGTGGAGGCCGCGTACCAGCACTTCAGCGCGGTTCCCGCGCTGCAGCGCAAGTTGCAGACTCTGCTCGACGTCGGCCTCGGTTACCTGAAGCTCGGGCAGAGCGCGACCACGCTCAGCGGCGGCGAGGCGCAGCGCGTCAAGCTGGCGCTGGAGCTCTCCAAGCGCGACACCGGGCGCACGCTCTACATCCTCGACGAGCCGACCACCGGCCTGCACTTCGCCGACATCGAGCTGCTGCTCAAAGTGCTGCACGCGCTGCGCGACGCCGGGAACACCATCGTCGTCATCGAGCACAACCTGGACGTCATCAAGACCGCCGACTGGGTCATCGACATCGGCCCCGAGGGCGGCGCCGGCGGCGGCCAGGTGGTGGCCATGGGCACGCCGGAGGAAGTGGCTGGCTGCGCAGCCAGCCACACCGGCCGCTACCTGGCGCCGCTGCTGCGGCGCTGAGCCTCAGCGGGCCCGCCGGCGACGGCGCAGCAGCAAGACGCCCAAGCCCAGGCCGAACAGTGCCCAGGTGCCCGGCTCGGGCACGGCCGGGGTGATGCCGGGATCGATCGGCAACGGCAGTTCCGGGTCCGGACGCAGCGTGCCGGGCGGCAGCGGCGGCACGCCGCCGACCGGCGTCGTCACCACCGGCCCGCTGCCGCTGATCATCGGCGGCAACGACAGCACGGCCGCCGGGGCGTCCAGCCTGGGAATGGCGGCGATGGCGGCAAAGCTCTCCGGCGCTGCGGCCGGCTGGCCGGCCGCCGGCGGGTCGAAGACCAGCGGTGCCTCCTCGGCCGGCGCGGCGGCAAGCACCGCCTCATCGTCCTGCGCAGCACCGGCCACCGGGCGCGGCTCCAGGCGGGTCACTCGGCTCAGGTTGCGGCAGACCGTCGGCACGATCAGGCATTGGCCGTCCTCGCAATAGACCAAGCCGCGCTCCTGGTGGCTGTTCGACCATTTGCCGCGGGTCACCGTGCGGCAGATGCGGCCGGTGCCGAAATGCATGTCGCGGATCTCCGCGTACTCGGCCTTGCCCTCGATGCGATCGCGGGTGATCAGCGCGATGTCCTCATAGCTGCGCTGCTTCAGGCGCGCCTTGAGTTTCTCGCGCGTGGCCGGCGGAATGTCCTTGTAGCGGTCCACCGCCGCGACCAGGTCGCCGGTGAACGGGTTGACCCCGGGGCGGTCCCAGGAACAAGCAGGCAGCGACGCGGTGGAGGTGCTGGCGGCCAGGGCCAGTGTGGCGAGCAATGACATTCGGATCGGCAGGTCTGCATCCGGAGGGGATCCGGACTCGTTGGCGCCACTCTAAGAAGAGCGGCACCGCAGGCCTGTGCACTACGGCACGCTGTGCTTTCAGACCCCCGCATCGGCGGGGATACCCAGCGTGCATAAGGCACAAAAACAAACCCGGCCGAAGCCGGGTTGCTGTGCTTGAACAACAGTGGCAGGCGAATGCATCGCCCGCCGCCGCGGTGTTCACTTCAGATGGCTGCTGATCAGCTTGGTCATCTCGAACATATCGGCCTTGGCCTTGCCGAAAACTTCCTTCAGCTTGGCGTCGGCAATGATGACGCGCTTCTGCACGGCGTCCTGCAGCTTGTTCTTCTTGATGTATTCCCACACCTTCTTGGTGATCTCGGTGCGGGGCAGGGCCTTGTCGCCAACGATGGCAGCCAGCGCGCTCGAAGGCGTCAGGGCCTTCATGAACGCGGCGTTCGGCGTGCGCTTCTTGGCCGGAGCGGCCTTCTTGGCAGGCGCTGCAGCCTTCTTCGCCGGTGCGGCGGCCTTCTTCGCCGGTGCGGCCTTCTTCGCGGCCGGGGCCGCCTTCTTGGCCGGGGCGGCCTTCTTGGCGGGCGCCGCCTTCTTGGCGGGCGCAGCCTTCTTCGCAGTTGCCATGTGAATCTCTCCGTGCGTTGAGGTTGATGCCGGGCCGGGTGAAGGCTCTGACGGCCTTGCGTTCTCTCTGATCCCAAGCGGCCGCAATCGTACTGCGCGCCCCTATGAACGCGCTAGGACTTCATAGAGGAATTGATGCTCTCAAACCCTTGGATACAGAGACTGCAGCTTCGGCGCATCAAAACACCCCTGGAAAGCTGCCGCCGTCGAGCAGCAGGTTCTGTCCGGTGAGGTAGCCGGCCTGCTGGCTGCAGACGAAAGCGCAGAAGGCGCCGAACTCCTCGGCCCGCCCCAGCCGGCGCGCGGGGATCGCCGCCGCCCGCGCCGCGCGCACCTCGTCGACGCTGCGACCCTGCTTGGCCGCCGCAGCCGCGAAGGTGGTCTGCAGGCGCGCGGTGTCGAAGGCGCCGGGCAGCAGGTTGTTGATCGTCACGTTGCGCGCCGCCAGGCGTGGGTCGCGTGCGACGCCGGCCACGAAGCCGGTCAATCCGGCGCGTGCGCCATTGCTCAGGCCGAGCACATCGATCGGCGCCTTCACGGCGCCCGAGGTGATGTTCACGATGCGGCCGAAACCGCGTTCGGCCATGCCGTCGACGACCGCCTTGATCAGCGCGATCGGCGTCAGCATGTTGGCGCGCAAGGCCTGCTGCCAGGCGATGTCGTCCCAGTCGCGGAAGTCGCCGGGCGGCGGGCCGCCGGCATTGGTGACGACGATGTCGAGCTGCGGCACGGCACAAAGCAGCGCTTCGCGCACCGCGTCCAGCGTGACGTCGCCGGCGACTTCCAGCACTTCGACGCCGCGCTGCCGGGCCTCGGCCGCGGTGGCCGAAAGAGCGTCGGCACCGCGTGCGTTTAGCACCAGGTTCACGCCCTCGCCGGCCAGGGCCAGCGCGCAGCCGCGCCCCAGCCCCTTGCTGGCCGCGCACACCAGGGCCCAGCGCCCCCGCAATCCGAGATCCATCGCCACTCCTCGACAAGGCGGCCAGTATGGCCGCCCGGCCGGGCTTCAGCGACCGCCGATCTTCGGCGCCGTGCGCACGCTGACCAGCATGGTGATGGCCAGGATGGCAACGACCACGCCCAGGCTGACCAGCACCGGGATCTTGAACACGTCGATGAGCAGCATCTTGGTGCCGATGAAGACCAGGATCAGCGCCAGGCCGTAGCTCAGCAGATGGAATTTGCTGGCCACCGCAGCGAGCAGGAAGAACATCGCGCGCAGGCCGAGCACCGCGAACACATTGCTGGTCAGCACGATGAAGGGATCCAGCGTGATCGCGAAGATCGCCGGGATCGAGTCGACCGCGAAGATCACGTCGATCACGCCGACCAGGCAGACCACCATCAGCAGCGGCGTGGCGATGCGGCGGCCGTTCTCGACGGTGAAGAACTTCTCGCCGTCGAACTGCTGGCTGACCGGCATCAACCGGCGGATCAACTTCAGCGCCGGATTGCTGTCCAGCTCCGGCTCCTGGCCGGCGGCCCACCACATCTTGATGCCGGTGAGCACCAGGAAGGCGCCGAACAGATAGAGGATCCAGTGGAACTGCTGCAGCAGCCAGCCGCCCATCAGGATCAGCACCGTGCGCAGCACGATGGCGCCGATGATGCCGATCATCAGCACCCGCTTCTGGAATGCCGGCGGCACCGCGAAGTAGGTGAAGATCATCAGGAACACGAAGATGTTGTCGACCGCCAGCGACTTCTCGATCAGATAGCCGGTGAGGAACTCCAGCGCCTTCGTGTTGGCCAGCGCCACATCACCGCTGTGGTCCTTGATGGCCCACCAGAGCAGGCCGTTGAAGGCCAGCGACACGGCGACCCAGACCAGGGACCAGTTCAGGGCCTCCTTGACCCCGACCTCGTGGGCGCCCTGCTTGCGCAGCACGACGAAGTCGACAAACAGGGCAACCAGCACGATGCCGGCGAATACGAGCCAAAGCCACAGGGGCGCAATGCTTTGCATGCGAAATCTCCAACCAGACCAAAGACCGGGCAGCAAGCGGCCCGGGTGAGGTCTCAAAAGGTCTGGCGGGGACGCCTGGTGTCCAGGCGGCTGCACGATCCGGGCCTGCATCGCAGACCGTACTGACGGAAGGTGCTCGAACCCATTGCGGTTCGCTGCTACTCCCCCTTTGAGAGCGGGCCGGATTGTGGCAGAGCCGGCCGACAACGCAAGAGGCCCTGCGTGGCTATGCTGCGTCCATGGGACGCTTTCTGCTTCGATGGCTGCTGCTGGCGGGCGCTTTGCTGCTGGTTGCCAATCTCTATCCCGGGGTCCAGGTGCGCAGTTTCGGCAGCGCGCTGCTGGCCGCCGCGGTGCTCGGCCTGCTCAACACCTTGCTGCGCCCGCTGCTGGTGCTGCTGACCCTGCCGGTGACGCTGATCACGCTGGGCCTGTTCCTCTTCGTCATCAACGCGGCGATGTTCTGGATGGCCGCCCAGGTACTGCAGGGCTTTCACGTCAGCAGCTTCGTGGCGGCCTTGATCGGTTCGTTGATCTACAGCCTGCTCGGGCTGGCGATCGACGCACTGATGAAGAAGTAAGCCTCAGCGGCCACGCCGCGCAACGCAAAACCCGCAACGCCTGAAACGCTTCATCAAGCGGCCGCCGTGGAACCGGCTTCGCCGGGCCACTGGTGGTGCAGGGCCGGCGGAGCCGGTAGGGGTGGTCAATACTCCCCAGGCGGGATGCCGCGCGGGTAGATCTCTTCGAGCATCGAGCGGCGCTGCGTCATCAGCGCGCGCAAGCGGGCGTCGATGACGGCAACCTCGATCTGGTCCGCCTGGGCGCCCCGCGACTGGCGCAGGCCCGAACGCAGACGGTCGATGGCGCCGCGCAGATCACCGCGTGCCGCATACACCTCGGCCTGCGCGCGCAACGAGCGCAGCGGCTGACCTTGCAATTCCCAGAGTCGGCTGATGCGCTGCCAGGCGTTGGCATCGCCGGGCTGCAGCGCCAGATGGGTCTGCAATTCCTCCAGCACGGCAGCACGCTGCTCGGCACTGCTACCCGGCACCGCAGCGAGCTGGGCACGCGCCATCAGCATCACGCGATCGCGCCGCTCGGCATGGAGGTTCAGTTCCCCCCAGCCGCCGCTGCCGTCGCCGTTCAGCGCCGCACCCTCGGCCTGCAGCAGGTCCAGCAGCAGCGCGGCCGTCGCACGCTCCTCGGCCGGCACCTGGTCGAGGTAGCCGCGGGCAGCGCGCACGGCAGCGTCGCCGCGCTCGCGCTGGCGCAGCTTGTAGGCCGCCAACGCCGCGGTGTAGCGCGCCGCCAGCTGAGGCAGCGGACCGGCCTCGCGCGCGCCGGATTCCAGCTGCGCCGCGGCCTGCAGCACCTCGGCGCGCTCGTCCATCAACACGCGGGCGCGGGCCGCCATCAGGCTGTGCAGGGCCAGGCCGGCTGGTGGCGGCTCGCGGTCTTCGAGGCTGACGCGCTGCCGCGACTCGCCGATGCGCTCGCTGGTCAGCGGGTGCGAGCGCAGGTAGGGGAAGGCGCCAGAGTCCATCAGCCGGTTGGCCAGGTCCATGCGCTCGAACATGCGCACCATGCCGGAAGGCTGGAAGCCGGCGGCCGCCAGCACCGCATGGCCGACGCGGTCTGCCTCGCGCTCCATGTCGCGGCTGAAGCGCAGTTGCTGGCGCTGCGCCTCGGCCTGCGCCGCGTAGATCACGCCGATGCCGGCGTCGACCGAACCCGAGGCCGAGGCGGCCAGCACGCCCAGCAGGGTGCCCAGGATGGTGATCGCAGTGTTCTTGCCTTCGCCGGCGATGCCGCGCGCGATATGCCGCTGGGTCACGTGCGCCAGCTCGTGGCCCATCACCGAGGCCAGCTCGTCGCGCTGCCCGGTCATCGCGATGAGGCCGAGATTGAGCATGAAGTAGCCGCCAGGCCAGGCCGAGGCATTGATCGTGCGGTCCTTGATCAACAGGGTCTGCCAGGCGAAGCGCTCGCCCAGCTCCTCGCTGATATGGCCCTGCGCGCGGGCCGCGCGCATCAGCGGCTGCCAGAGGCTGTCGATGTAGGCCTCGAGCAGCGGGTCGTCGAGCACCGCCGGATCGCCGCGCACCTGCGACATGATCCAGTCGCCATAGCGCCGCTCCTCGTAGAGCGGCACGACGGCGGAGACCGAATCGCCCAGCGTCGGCAACTGCACGCGGGACGGTGCCGCCGCTCCGGCGCTGAGGGAGACGGCAAGCAGCGCGGCCAGCAGGCGGCGCGGAAATACGGACGGGATCATTCGGAAATCCGGGAACTCAGCGCTCCTATCATGCCCCGCCCTTGTATCCACCGTGTTGCTGCCATGAAGTCCCCCTCCCCGCTGACCCATTTCGACGCCGCCGGCCAGGCCCATATGGTCGACGTGAGCGCCAAGCCGGAAACGGCGCGGGTCGCCCGCGCCGAGGGCCGCATCCGCATGCAGGCGGCGACGCTGGAGCTGGTCAGGCGCGGCAGCGCCGTCAAGGGCGATGTGCTCGGCGTCGCGCGCATCGCGGCCATCCAGGGCGCCAAGCGCTGCGCCGATCTGGTGCCGCTCTGCCATCCGCTGCCGATCACCCGGGTGGCGGTGAATTTCGAGTTCGAGCCGGATGCAGTGCGCTGCATTGCCGAGGTGGCAACCACCGGCCGCACCGGCGTCGAGATGGAGGCCCTGTGCGCGGTGCAGATTGGCCTGCTCACCGTCTACGACATGTGCAAGGCGGCGGACAAGCAGATGTGCATCGACGGCGTACGCGTGCTGGAAAAACGCGGTGGCAAGAGTGGTGACTGGCGAGTGGATGCCGGCTGAAACCGGCAGCACCTCCGTTCAGAACTCCCGCCAGTCATAGACCCGCTCCGGCGGCATGCACTGCCAGAGCAGCGGGTCCTCCTCGCACTCGGCCAGCCAGGCCTCACCGTCGCGCGATCGGAACTCGCGCAGGCGCTCGACCAGATAGCGCGCCTTGTCGGTCTCGCCCGTCGCCTGCAGGCTTTTCGCCCAGGCCATCAGCAGCCGGGCGTCGATCAGCTGCCAGCCGGTGCGCTGCGCGGCGGCCAGCGCGGCCGCGTTCGCGCCCAGCGCAGTGGCCGCCGCGTAGTCCGCATGCCGGCTGAAGAGCAGGGTGCGCTGGCCCTCGGCAATGCGCTCGACCAATGGCGCGGCCCTGTCCTTGGGCGGCGCGTAGATCGCCACCACCTTGCGGTACTCCCAGAGCGCGTAGGCGCTACCGGCGATCAGCAGCAGGCCGATCAGCGGCAGCGCGCGCCAGGTCTGGCGCGCAGACTCCGCGCCGCGCGGCATCGCCAGGCCCAGCGCCAACGCGGTCGGCAACAGGAAATAGGCGTACCAGAGCGGGTACTCCAGCTGGGAGTGCAGCGCCACCACCGCCACCAGCATCAGCGCCGCGCGCTGCGTGGTCGCCTGCTCGCCTTGCGCCCGCCAGGCCGCGCGGAGCGCAATCAGCAAGCCTGCCAGCAAGGCCGCCAGCACCAGACCGCCCCAGAGCCAGCCCAGCTCAACCAACAACTGCAGCGGCAGGTTGTGGGTGTGATCGAAGAAGGAGATCGGCCGCTCCGGGAACGGCGTCAGGGTCCAGGCGCGGTTGAACGCACCCCAGCCCACGCCGTCGGGGTATTGCTGCAGCAGGCTGACTGCATTGAGCAGGATCTTCACCCGCGACGGCGAGCCCGCCCCTTCCTGGTCCAGGCGCTGCTCGGCGCCGAACACGCCCAGACCCGAAGCCGCCCACCAATGCATGCCGGCCCAGGCCAGCGCGGCCAGCAGCGGTGTGAGGCCCAGCAGCCAGCGCCAGCGGCGCTCCAGGCTGCGGTCGAACAGGCCCCAGAGCAGCAGCAGCGGCACGCCGAACCAGAGCCCGGTGCGCGACGCGGTCAGCACCACGCCGCCGACCAGCAGGGCCATCGCCGGCAGCACCGCCCAGAAAGCCCAGCGGCGGCGCTGCGCCAGCCAGACCAGCCCTATGGCCGCCATCAGCAGCAGCGTGGCCAGGTGGTTGGGCTGGCGCACATTGCCCACCGCACGGCCGACAAAACCGGTGCGGGCGATCCACTGGCCGTCGGCCAGGCCCGGCGCGAACACCTGCACGCAGCCGATCGCCGTGCCAGCCAGGCCGGCCAGCAGGCAGCCCCAGGCCAGGCCCTCGCCGAAGCAGGCCTGCTCCTCAGCGCGCGCCGCCGCGCCGAGCAGGAAGACCGCCGCAGCGGCGGTGATCAACGCGAGGCTGGGGATTTCGTACAGCGCGCCCGAGGCGGTGCTCAGCATTGCCAGGGCCAGCAGCAGCAGTCCGGCCAGCGGAACCCAGGCCGCCCGGTGCAGCGACGCGCTTGGCCGGGCCAGCAGCAGCACCAGGCCCCAGGCGGCCAGGGACAGCAACTGGTTGTAGAGAGTGGAAGTGGGGGTTTGGTTGTAGGCCAGCAGGGTGGGTAGAGCGGCAGCGGCGGCAACCCACAGGGCACTCGAACGGGAATGCATCGCACCAGTGTCGCGTCTGGAATGAGCAAGCAATAGCTACCAATGCAGAAAGGGCGCCGGAGGCGCCCTTTCTATCGAATCGAAAAGATTAGTTCTTTTCGATCGCCGTCTTGATCGCTGCGGTAGCCACGTCGGTCGTCGTGGTCCACTTGATGCGATCGTCCTGAACATCCGGGGAGAAAGTGATCGTCTTGCCGTCCAGATCCGCTGCAACGCCGGTCGCTGCAAAGGTGGCCACGATGTCACCGTCAGTCGCAACGACGGTGGCCAGCAGATTCGTAGCATTCCAGGCAGGGATGCTATTGGTACCCGAAGTGCAGCCCGTCTTGCCGCCGTTTTCCTGAATGCAAAGCGCCACAGCCTTCTTGATGCCATCAACGCTTGCAACAGCCGAGCTGGCCTTGCTCTTGCCGGTGTAGTCCTTGTATTGCGGAATGGCCACAGCAGCCAGGATGCCGATGATCGCCACGACGATCATCAGTTCGATCAGGGTGAAACCTTGTTGAACGCGCTTCATACGGAACTCCTTGAGAGGGACAGTTGGGTTTGCAGACTCCCCCTTAAATGCAGGGGTCGTGCCAGCTCGATTTGTCCGGGTTTTCGTGAACTGCGTCTCGCTTGCCGGGCCAGGAGCTGACGAAATTTGTCAGTACCGCCGCATCCGGTCCGACGCATTGCGTCAGTTCAGTTGAAAGATGTGTCCAGGAACGAGCGCGCGCAGCCGGCGCGGCAGGCCTTGCAAGGCGCCGAGCACCGCGTCCTGCTCGCCCGGCTTGATGTGGGTGAGCCAGATCTCGGCCTGCGCCTGGTCGAACTGCTGCAGCTCGCGCTGCAGGCTGCTCGGGCAATGGTGCTGGGCCAGTGCGGCAAGCTCGGCCTCGTCATCGCTGAACGCGGTCTCGATGACCAGTTCGCCCAACGGCAGCCGGCGCAGTTGCTGCCAGAGCGCCGGATTCGGCCCGGTGTCGCCGGTGAAGGCCCACCAGCGCTCGGCGCCGTGGTGGCGCACCGCGAAGCCGCAGGCCGGCACGGTGTGCGAGGCCGGCAGCACCTCGATCAGCCGCCCGGCCAGCTCCAGGCGCTGCCCGATGGCCAGCGGCTGCAGGCGGATCGCTGGCGCCTCGACGCTGGGCAGTCGCGTGAAGTCGGGCCAGATCACGCCGTTGAAGATGTGATCACGCAGGGCTTGCAGGGTCTCGGGCAGCGCATGCACGCAGATCGGCCCCTTGCCGGCCGCGCGGCGGCGGCGCATGGCCGCGTCGGCGAGCAGCGGGATGCCCAGCACATGGTCGAGGTGCGAATGGCTGAGCAGCACCTGGTCGATGGCCGCGAGCTCGTCCAGCGTGAGTTCACCGATGCCGGAGCCGGCGTCGATCAGCGTGCACCCGTCGAGAAGAAAGGAGGTGGTGGGGCTGCCGGCGGCCATGGCGCCGCCGCAACCGAGAACGCGAAGACTCATCGCGCGGCGGGGATCGCCCGGTCTGTCAATAAGCCACCGACTTTAGGCCTGCCGCCACGGTGACGCTGCGCACAAATAGGCAGTGCATCCGCCGAACTGAGGGGGCCTCCCCGAGAGCCGTGACCCTCATCACGCCTGAACGCATGGCGCTGGATCAGGCGACCGCCGTGGAACCGGCTTCGCCGGGCCGCTGGCGGCGTCCCTTGAAGGGGCTGAGGCCGGACACCAACAGTTCTGTGGACTCTTGGCGCCTGCCGAAGGCCAAGACCCCTGGCCTTGGCATGGCGAAGCCAGTAGGGGTGGGCTAAGTCTGGACGAATTGCATCTGCGTGCCGGCCAGCTCGATCACGTCGCCATGCTTGAGCGGCACCGCGTCGCCCACCAGCGGCGCGCCGTTCACGGTCGGGCGCTGCGGGCCCTCGACATGCGCGAACACATAGCCGGACGGGCGCTTGGTGATCGACGCCACCTGCACGCCGGGCTTGCCGACGGTGGTCACGACCTTGGTCAGCGGCACCTCGCGGCCCGAAGCGGCGCCACTCATCACGCGGATGCTGGCCGGTCCGACAGCCGGCGCCTGCGCCGGAAAACCCGAGGGCGGGAAGCTGCCGAAATTGCTCGGTGACTGCAACGCGGGCGCCGGCACGGCCATGCCAGGCAGCGGCGACTGGCCCGGCTTGAAGATCATCGTCTTCTCGTAGTCCTGATGCTCGTCGGCCAGGAACTTGACCTTGTACTTGCCGACCTCGATCACGTCGTTGGCGCGCAGCTGCTGCTTCTTGACCGCCTTGCCGTTGATGTAGGTGCCGTTGGTCGAGTTCAGGTCCTCGATGAAGACCTCGGTGCCGATCATCTGCAGCACCGCGTGCTCGCCGCTGACCGCGAGGTTGTCGATCACGATGTCGTTGTACGGACGACGGCCGAGCGTGGTCTTGTCCTTCGTGAGCTGGACTTCCTTGATCACCACGCCGTCGAGCGACAACACCAGTTTGGCCATCGGGACCTCGTTGTAGAAGGGATGCGGTTGCGCCGGTTTCAGCGGCGACCGAGCCCCCACCAGGGTTTGCTAGCAGAAGCGCCGCCGCGTCCGCCTACGCGGGCCAGCACGGCCGTGATGTTATCCCGGCCTCCGCGCTCATTCGCCGCATTGATCAGGGTCGCCGCCAGTTGGGGCAGCTCGGTGCCCCGTTCGACGTGGGCTTGGCACAACGCCTGCAACTCGGCGTCGTTGAGCATGTCCGACAGGCCGTCGGAGCACAGCAGCAGCAGATCGCCGTCCTGCACCGGGTGCAGATGCGACTCCAGCTGCACCAGAGGCTCGACGCCGACCGCGCGGGTAACGAGGTTCTTGTGCAGCGCGAACTGCGCCTGCTCCGGCGTGATCAAGCCGGCATCCAGCTGCTCCTGCAGCAGCGAGTGGTCGCGCGTCAGCTGCTCGAAGCGCCCGCCGCGCAGCCGGTAGGCCCGCGAATCGCCGACATGCCCCAGCCACACGCCCTCGGGCCTGAACACGGCCAGCACCAGGGTCGTGCCCATGCCGGCGTAGCGCGGGTTGTCCTGGGCCGAGTCGAAGATCGCCCGGTTGGCGTTGTCCACGCAGATCAGCATGGCCTGCTGCACCGCCTGGGTGGGCACGGTCTCGGTGATCTCCAACCAGCGGCCGAGCTCGTCGCGCAGGAAGCCGGTCAGCATCTGGCTGGCCACCTCGCCGGCGTTGTAGCCGCCCATGCCGTCGGCGAGCACGGCCAGGCCGATCGCCTCGGCCACGGCGAACGCGTCCTCGTTGTTGCTGCGTGCGCGGCCGACGTCGGTCTGGCCGAAGAGTTGGAGGCTGTAGGGCAGCTTGATCATCACGGCCTCGGCGGCAGTTCAATGCGCTGGGTGGCGGCGAAAGGGTCGATATCCGCCGCGGCGGCCGGCAATGCGGGGGCCGGCGGGGCCGGCTCGTCGAGCTGGGCCAGCACCGCCTCCAGATCCTGTGCGAGGTCCTCGCCGCTGGCGTAGCGCAGCTCGGCCCGCTTCTCCAGCGCCAGCGCGAGCACCATCGCCAGCGCCTCCGGCAGGCCGGGGCGCAGCAGGCGCACATCGGCGACGCGCTCGTTGGCGATCTCGTACATCAGCCGCGCCATGCTCTCGCTCTGGTGCGGCAGCCGGCCGGTGAGCAACTGGTAGATCACGGCGCCGAGCGCATACAGGTCCGAACGGCCGTCGACCGTCTGGCCGGCCAACTGCTCCGGCGCCATATAGCTCGGCGTGCCCAGCACCAGACCGGTTCGCGTGCGGCTGCCGTCGGCGGTGCGGGCAATGCCGAAGTCCATGATGCGCACCGTGGCGCTCGGGGCGTCGACCATGATGTTGGCCGGCTTGATGTCGCGGTGCACCACGCCCTGGCGGTGCGCATGATGCAGCGCCCGCGCCAACCGGATGCCGATGCGCAGCACCTCGGCCACCGGCAGCAGATGCCCTTCGATGGTGTGCAGGCTGAGGTCGTGGCCCTGGACCAGTTCCATGACCATCCAGGCGTCGCCGGCGGCCGTGGTGCCGAAGTCGTGCACCTGCAGGATGTCCGGCTGCGACAGCGACTGCGCGGCCTGGGCCTCGCGCAGGAAGCGGGCTCGGGCATCGGCCAGTTCCTCGGGGCTGACCTCGGCCGAGAGCAGCAGGCGCTTGACGGCAACACGCTCGCCGGTGCGGCGGTCGACCGCCGCATGCACCACCGCCATCGCGCCGCGGCCAAGTTCCTCCTGCAGTTGCAGATAGTCCGGCACCTCGCCGCTGACCACCCGCCCGCTGCCGCCGTAGGGCTGGGTGGACAGCGGCAGCGTGCTCATGGCCTGCGTGCTCTGCAGGCCACGGGCCAGTGTGGAGGGCGGATCCGCGGGCGGCGGCGCCGAGGCGCCCAGCCATTGCTTGAAGCGGTCGAACAGCCCCATGGCTCAGGCGGCCGCCTGCCGGCGCTGCTGCAGCCAGCGACCCGTGCCCCAGACCAGCAGCGCGCCAGCCACGCCGGCCAGCACATGCCAGAAGGTACTCGCCGAGCCCTGCCACCAGCCGGGCGCGCTGGCCGGCACATAGGGCTCCAGCAGCGGGTCGCCGAGCAGCAGTCCACCGGCGATCCAGCCCAGCAGCATGGCGCCGAGCACGATGACGACCGGGAAACGGTCCATCAGCTTGATGACCAGCTGGCTGCCCCAGACGATGATCGGAATGCTGACCAAGAGGCCGAAGATCACCAGGAACATCTGGTGGCCCTGCCCGGCGTTCTGTGCCGCGCCGGCAACGGCGATCACGTTGTCCACGCTCATCACCAGGTCGGCGACGATGATGGTCCGCACCGCCGCCCACAGCTTGTCGCTGGCCTGCACCTCGCCATGGCCCTCGTCCTCGGGCAGCAGCAGCTTGACGCCGATCCAGATCAGCAGCGCCGCGCCGATCAGCTTGAGCGCCGGCAGCTTCAGCAGGGTCAGCGCGAAGAAGATCAGCACCACGCGCAGACCGATCGCACCCATGGTGCCCCAGAAGATCCCCTTGCGGCGCAGATCCGGCGGCAGCCGCCGGCAGGCCAGCGCGATGACCACCGCGTTGTCGCCGCCAAGCAGGATGTCGATGAGGATGATCTGCCCGACGGCAAGCCAGAAGGCGGGATCGCTAAGCCATTCCATGGGCGAACTCTAAAGAGAAAGGGGGGCCGCAGCCCCCCAGGTCAACACGCAGATGCGGATTACAGCAGCGACTTCAGCAGGCGGCCCATCTCGCTGGGGTTGCGGGTGATCGTGAAGCCGCACTCCTCCATGATGGCCAGCTTGGCGTCGGCGGTGTCGGCGCCGCCCGAGATCAGCGCGCCGGCATGGCCCATGCGCTTGCCCGGAGGGGCGGTGACACCGGCGATGAAGCCGACGATGGGCTTCTTCATGTTGGCCTTGCACCAGCGCGCGGCCTCGGCTTCGTCGGGGCCGCCGATCTCGCCGATCATGATCACGGCGTCGGTCTCGGGGTCGTCGTTGAAGGCCTTCATCACGTCGATGTGCTTGAGGCCGTTGATCGGGTCGCCGCCGATGCCGACCGCCGACGACTGGCCGATGCCCAGTTCGGTCAGCTGCGCCACCGCTTCATAGGTCAGCGTGCCGGAGCGCGAGACCACGCCGATGCGGCCCTTGCGGTGGATGTGGCCGGGCATGATGCCGATCTTGATCTCGTCGGGCGTGATCAGGCCGGGGCAGTTGGGGCCCAGCAGCAGCGTCTTCTTGCCACCGGCGGCTTCCTTGGCCTTCATCTTGTTGCGCACTTCCAGCATGTCCCGGACGGGAATGCCTTCGGTGATGCAGATCGCCAGGTCCAGGTCGGCCTCGACGGCTTCCCAGATCGCAGCGGCGGCGCCGGCCGGCGGCACGTAGATCACGCTGACATTGGCGCCCTGCTGCTCCTTGGCTTCCTTCACCGAGGCGTAGATGGGAATGTCGCTGAACTTCTCGCCAGCCTTCTTCGGGTTCACGCCGGCGACGAAGGCGTTCCTGCCATTCGCGTAGGCCTGGCAGCCCAGCGTATGGAACTGGCCGGTCTTGCCGGTGATGCCCTGGGTGATGACGCGCGTGTCTTTGTTGATGTAGATCGACATGGTGTTCTGTTCCTCTGGGCTTACTGGACCGCCGCGACGATCTTGGTGGCGGCTTCGGCCATCGTGTCGGCGCTGATGATCGGCAGGCCGCTCTCGGCCAGCATCTTCTTGCCCAGGTCCTCGTTGGTGCCCTTCATGCGCACGACCAGCGGCACGCTCAGGTTCACCGCCTTGCAGGCCGTGATCACGCCCTCGGCGATGGTGTCGCACTTCATGATGCCGCCGAAGATGTTGACCAGGATGCCCTTGACGGCCTTGTTCTTCAGCATGATCTTGAAGGCCTCGGTGACCTTCTCGGCGGTGGCACCACCGCCCACGTCCAGGAAGTTGGCCGGCTCGCCGCCGAACAGCTTGATGGTGTCCATGGTGGCCATGGCCAAGCCGGCGCCATTGACCAGGCAGCCGATATTGCCGTCCAGCGAGATGTAGGCGAGGTCGAACTTGCTGGCTTCGACTTCGGCCGGATCCTCTTCATCGAGGTCGCGGTAGGCGACGATTTCCGGGTGGCGGAACAGCGCGTTGGCGTCGAAGTTGAACTTCGCGTCCAGGGCCATCAGGTCGCCCTTGCTGTCGCAGTTCAGCGGGTTGATCTCGACCAAGGACGCATCGGTGTCCATGTAGCACTTGTAGAGCTTGGCGAACAGGTCGACCGCCTGATCGACCGAGTGGCCGCTCAGGCCGATCGCCGCGGCGATCTTCCTGCTCTGCTCCGCCGTCAGGCCCAGCAGCGGGTCGACCATCTCGGTGATGATCTTCTCGGGGTGGGAATGGGCGACCTCCTCGATGTCCATGCCGCCCTCGCTCGACGCGATGAAGGCGACCTTCTGCGTGCCGCGGTCGGTGACCAGCGAGACGTAGAGCTCGTTCTTGATGTCGGCGCCATCCTCGATGTAGAGGCGACGCACCTTCTGGCCTTCGGCGCCGGTCTGGTGGGTGATCAGCTGCATGCCGAGGATGGCCTCGGCCTTTTCCTTGACCTCGTCCACGCTCTTGGCGACCTTCACGCCGCCGCCCTTGCCGCGACCGCCGGCGTGGATCTGTGCCTTCACGACCCAGACCGGGCCGCCCAGCTTCTGGGCGGCCTCGACGGCCTCCTGCACGGTGAACGCGGGGATGCCGCGCGGCACGGGCACGCCGAACTGGCGCAGGATTTCCTTGCCTTGGTATTCGTGGATCTTCATGGTCGGGAGGGGGGTTGGAATCAGGGGCGGCCGGTTGGCTTGAACCAGCGCGGATAGTGGGTTTTTACCACCTGGCCTTCGCGGCGCAGGGCATGGCAGCGGTCGAGCTGGAATGGCGCCTGCTCGTCGGCACCGCCTTCACGGGTATCCAGCACATGGCCGGCGAAGGCCTGGATGACCGCCGTCGGCAGCACGCCGGCCAGCTCGGTCAGGTGGGTGCAGCCCTGGGTGCCAGCCAGTCTGGCCTTGAGTTCGGCACGGAAACCGCGCAACAGATTCAGGCCCTTGAGCTGCGCGTAGGCATCGCCATGCGCCGAGCAGAAACCTGGGTAGGGCATGGCGCGGGTCGCCGAACCGGCGTCCACGATGTTCAGCTGCCGGTCGACGACCAGCAGCAGTTGCATGTCGTGCACCGGCTCGCCGGCCGGGCGCAGGCCGGTGGCCAGGCGCATGTCGATCTGCTTGACGTCGACCAGGCCGGCCTCGACATCGAACAGGCCGTCGCTGCGCTCGTACACCTGCACCCGCAGACTGCGGGTGTGGATGGGGCGGCGGCTGAGGGCGGCATCGAGCATGGGGCAGGGATTTTGCCTGCCGTTACTGACGGTTTCCTTCCACCAGGCGCATCGCCAGGTCGGTGGCGAAGCCACGGGACACCAAAAAGCGCACGCGCCGGGCGCGTTCCTTCAGGTCCGGCGGCGGTGCGTCGCCAAAGCGGCGCTGCAGCAGCTGCAAGGCGCGCTCGGCCTCGCTGGCGCGCACCGCCTCCCAGGTTTCACCCTCGGGCTTGAGCCCCTGCTGCGCCAGCTCGGCGGCCAGGCGCCGCGCCCCCAAGCGCGGCGCGCGAGTGCGCAGCCGGCTGTCGATATAGCGCTGCTCGGACAGCAGGCCCTGCTCGGACAGCTGCGCCAGCAGGGCGTCGACGCGCGCCTCGCCGTCCTCGGGCGGCGCCTCGCCGGCACGCTCGGCGGCGCGTTGCAGCGCAGCGAGCAGCTTGCGCCGCAGCTCCTGCCGGCTGTGCTCGCGCAAGGCCAGGCAGGCCAGTGCGCGGGCACGCAGCTGAGCGGCGTTCATGGGGAGGCGCTCATACCCAGGCGGCCGGGCTCAGGTCCAGGCCAGGGCGCCGGTCAGCGGCCAGGGCCTGGCTGAGGCCGGGCCGCCAGGGCGGCGGTTCGGCCTGGTCGCACCAGTACTCGTCGATCGACAGGATGCCGGCGTCGCCGAGGTGGAAATGGCTGTTCGCCCAGAAGCTGCGGCCGTCCTGCTCGACGCGGACCAGGCTGAGCACGCGCTCGGTGCCCGAGGGCCCCGGTTCGCCCAGCGGCGCCAGTTCGAGCAGGAAGATCGTCCAGCCCTCGGGGTAGACCGCGTTGACGCGAACCACCGCGGCCGCGCCATCGAAGCGCTCGCCGGTGGCCCACCAGCGGCACACCGCTTCGGGGGCCAGTTGGGCCTGCGCCAGCGCCCAATCGCGGGCCTGCATCGCCGCCCAGTAGCGGCCCACCTGGCGCAGCGCCGGCTTCATTCGGCGTCGATTTCGCCCGTGCCGGCCTGCGGCGCGACACCGACCGCCTCGCGGATCCTGTTCTCGATCTCCAGCGCCAGGTCGGGGTTCTCGCGCAGGAACTCGCGCGCGTTGTCCTTGCCCTGGCCGATCTTCTCGCCCTTGTAGGCGTACCAGGCGCCGCTCTTGTCGACGATCTTGTGCAGCACGCCCATGTCGATGACTTCGCCTTCACGGCTGATGCCCTCGCCGTAGAGGATGTCGAACTCGGCGGTCTTGAACGGCGGCGAGACCTTGTTCTTGACGACCTTGACCTTGGTCTCGGAACCAATCACCTCGTCGCCCTTCTTGATCGCGCCGATGCGGCGGATGTCCAGGCGCACCGAGGAGTAGAACTTCAGTGCGTTGCCGCCGGTGGTGGTCTCGGGGCTGCCGAACATCACGCCGATCTTCATGCGGATCTGGTTGATGAAGATCACCGTGGTGTTGGTCTTCTTGATCGTCGCGGTGAGCTTGCGCAGGGCCTGGCTCATCAGGCGCGCCTGCAGGCCGGGCAGCTGGTCGCCCATCTCGCCTTCGATTTCCGCCTTCGGCGTCAGCGCGGCCACCGAGTCGACGACGATCAGGTCGATGGAGCCCGAGCGCACCAGCGCGTCAACGATCTCCAGCGCCTGCTCGCCGGTGTCCGGCTGGCTGATCAGCATGTCCTGCAGGTTCACGCCGAGCTTCTGTGCGTACTGCACGTCGAGCGCATGCTCGGCGTCGATGAAGGCGCAGGTGCCGTTGAGCTTCTGCATCTGCGCGATGACCTGCAGGGTCAGCGTGGTCTTGCCCGAGCTTTCCGGACCGTAGATCTCGATGACGCGGCCGCGCGGCAGGCCGCCGACACCCAGCGCGATGTCCAGGCCCAGGGAGCCGGTCGACACGACCTGGATGTCCTCGATCGCCTCGCCCTCGCCGAGGCGCATGATCGAGCCCTTGCCGAACTGCTTCTCGATCTGGGCCAGCGCGGCTTGCAGGGCTTTTTGCTTCTCGGTGGCGGCGGGGGTGCTCATGGTTGGCCTCGGAAAGTACTGGATATTCATACAGCATATCAGCAGTCCGGCCGGCGTCCCAGGCCTCCTTAAGATGGCGTCATGAAACAGCCCTCCGTCCCGCTTCCCGCCAGCACCCCGGTCCAGCCCCGGCGGCGCGTGCGCCGGCCGCGGGCGGTCAAGCCGCACTGAAATGAAACTGCCCCCAGTCTCGCGGTCGCTCACCACCCCCCGAGGGGGTACTCAGCGGCTTCGGGCGGCCGGGCGCCACTGATATGCACATCCTCGTTGCCGAAGACGATCTGGTGCTGGCCGACGCGCTGACCCGCGCGCTCAAGCAGGCCGGCTACACCGTGGACCAGCTGGCCAATGGCAGCGAAGTGGACACGGCCCTCAGCACCCACCATTTCGACCTGCTGATCCTCGACCTCGGCCTGCCCAAGCTGGCCGGGCTGGAGATCCTGCGGCGGCTGCGCGCGCGCGGCTCGCACACGCCGGTCCTGATCCTCACCGCCGCCGACTCGGTCGAGCAGCGCGTGCAGGGCCTGGACCTCGGCGCCGACGACTACATGGCCAAGCCCTTCGCACTCCAAGAGCTGGAGGCGCGCGTGCGCGCGCTGACCCGACGCGGTCTGGGCACCAGCGGGCAGAGCATCCAGCATGGGCCGCTGCGCTTCGATCCGGCGGGCCGCGTCGCCTACCTGAACGAGCAGCTGGTCGAGCTGTCGGCCCGCGAGGTCTCGGTGCTGGAGGCGCTGCTGCAGCGCGTCGGTCGACTGGTCAGCAAGGAACAGCTGGTGCAGCAACTCTGCTCCTGGGGCGACGAGGTCAGCCACAACGCCATCGAGGTCTATGTGCACCGGCTGCGCAAGAAGATCGAAACCGGCCCGGTGCGCATCGCCACCGTGCGCGGCCTCGGCTACTGCCTGGAAAAGATCGCGGAATGAGGCCGCTGCGGGCTGCGCTTAGGAACGCGCGCGGCGCCGCGCGACGGCCTTGACCGAGGACGCGCATCGGCGCGGCCAGCGCTCGCTCTTCGTCGAGCTGCTCGACTGGATGCTGGCGCCAATGCTGCTGATCTGGCCGATCGGCGCGGTGCTCACCTGGGTGGTCGCGCAAGGCCTGGCCGCGCAACCCTATGACGCGGCGCTGGGCGACGCCACCCGCCTGCTCGGCGGCCGGCTGACGCATCCGGGGGCCAGCCTGCAGCTGCCCGAGGAAGCGCGGCTCTGGCTGCAGGCCGACGAGAACGACATCGTCAGCTTCCAGGTGCTGGGGCAGCGCGGCGAACTGCTGGCCGGCGACCCACGCTTCACGCAGCCGCCGCGCAGCGAGAACGCCGGCGAACTGCATTTCCGCGATGCCGACATCGGCGCCGACCGCATGCGCATCGCCTCCATGTGGGTGCGCGTCGCGCCGGACGACCAGGCGCTGATGCTGGTGCAAGTCGGCGAGTCGCTGGGCAAGCGCGAGCGCCTGGCCAACGCCATCGTGCGCGGCATCACCCTGCCCATGCTCAGCCTGCTGCCGCTGGCCGCCGTGCTGGCCGGCATTGCCCTGGTACAGGGATTCAGGCCGATGGAAGCCTTGTTGCGGCGCATCCGCTCGCGTACCGCCGAGGACCTCAGCCCGATCGAGGAATCCGGCGTGCTGCAGGAGCTGGTGCCGCTGGTCAGCGCGATCAACGACCTGCTCGCCCGCCACCGCCAGCTCTCCGAGGTGCAGCGGCAGTTCCTCGCCGACGCCGCCCACCAGCTCAAGACCCCGCTGGCCGGCCTGCGCACCCAGGCCGAGCTGGCCGGTCGCTCGCTGCGCGCCGGCCAGCTCAACGCCAAGGAGCTGGAGCGCTCGTTCGCGCAGATCGCGCTGTCCAGCCAGCGCGCCGCGAACATGGTCAACCAGCTGCTCGCGCTGGCCCGCGCCGAGGGCGCGAGCATGGAGCGCGAGCCGGTCGACGTCGCCGAGCTGGCCCGCGAGGTCACCCAGGACTTCGTGCCGCAGGCCCTAGCCAAGCGCATTGACCTCGGCTTCGAGGGGCCGGACGACAGCCGGCTGTGCGTGCTGGGCCAGCGCTGGCAGCTGGTGGAGATGCTGCGCAATCTGGTCGACAACGCGCTGCGCTACACACCCACCGGCGGCGAGGTCACGGTGCGCGTGTTCGAGGAGGCCTACGGGCAGCTCGCCGGCCAGATCGTCGTGCTGCAGATCGAGGACAACGGTCCGGGCATCGCGCCGGAGGCCCGCGACCGCGTGTTCCAGCCCTTCTACCGGATGCTCGGCACCGGCGTCGACGGCTCCGGCCTGGGCCTGACCATCGCCGGCCAGATCGCCGAGCGCCATGGCGCCCGCTTCGAGCTGGAGGATGTGCGGCCGCGGCGCGGCCCGGACCCGATGCCCGGCGTGCGCTTCACGCTGCGCCTGCCGGCCCGACCCTGGCCATCAGCCGACGAGCCGCCTGTGCCAGCCTTGCCGGCTGCAGATCCTCGATAGGCAGGGCCTGCGGCTGCCGCTGCGGGCGCAGCGAGCGCCGGTAGCAGGGGTCGTAATGCAGGCGCATGACTTGCTCGAACAGCGCCGCCGCGTCGCCGGCCTCGGCCAACTGCCGCCAGGCCTCCAGCGTGGCCGTGCCGACCAGGGGCTTGATCGGCTGCAGCAGGCGCACCAGCTCCAGTGGCTCGCGGGCCAGGTGCGCGTAGTCCTCCAGGCAGGCAGCGACGCGCTCGGGCAGCGGCGTCTGCAGCTCGTGCACGGGCGCCGACTGGATCGCCGCGTGCAGGCTGGCCGGCAGCTGCAAGCGACCGATCTTCTTGCCCTCGTCCTCGATCCAGACCGGCCGCGCCGGGTCGAAACCCCGCAAAGCCTGCAGCAGATGCGAGTCGAACAGCTTCTGCGCCGGCTGCGCCTGGCTGGGCAGGGCGCCGAGCAGCGAGCCGCGGTGGCAGGCCAGCGCCTCCAGATCCAGCACCTGCGCGCCTTCGGTGGCCAGCGCCTGCAGCAGCCGCGTCTTGCCGCTGGCGGTGCTGCCGGCCAGCACCTGCCAATGCAGGCGTGTCGGCAGGGTCTGCAGGCTTTCTCGCACCCAGGCCCGGTAGGCCTTCCAGCCGCCGGGCAGCACATCGACCTGGAAGCCGATCGTGCGCAGCGGGTCGGCGAAGGCCTTGCTGCGCTTGCCGCCTCGGAAGCAGTACAGCAGGAAGCGGGTGCGCGGCGGGTAGGCGGCGAAGACCGCGCCGATATGCGCGGCGACATTGCGCAGCGCGTACTGCGCGCCGATCAGGTAGGCGGCATGCGGGTCGCTGCGGTGCAGTACGCCCACTTCGGCGTACTCCGCCTGGTTGACGATGGGCAAATTGATCGCGCCGGGCAGGTGGTCCTCGGCGTACTCGCGGGGCGTGCGCACGTCGACGACGAGCGCGTACTCCGGCAGCGGCCGGATGCCGCCCAGCTCAGGCATGCAGGCGCAGGCCGCTGCCCGACTGCACGCGACCGACCACCGCGGCCGCGTCGAAGCCATGGCGGCGGAAGCAGTCCAGCACCGCATCCAGGCTGGCCGGCCGGCAGCTGACCATCAGGCCGCCGGCGGTCTGCGGGTCGCTGAGCAACGCGCGATCCAGCTCGGCAAAGCCCTCCGGCAACTGCACCTGCTCGCCATAACCGGCCCAGTTGCGCGCGCTGGCGCCGGTCACACAGCCCTGGTCGGCGAGCTCGCGCACGCCGGGCAGCAACGGCACGGCAGGCCAGTCGATCTCGACCTGCAGCCCGGCGCCGCGGGCCAGTTCCAGCGCATGGCCGGCCAGGCCGAAGCCGGTCACATCGGTCATCGCGTGCACGCCGTCGATCTGCGCGAGCTCCGGCCCGGGCGTGTTCAGCCGGGTGGTCGCGGCCAGCATCGCCGCATAGCCCGGCGCCGACAGCTTCTCCTTCTTCAGCGCCGCCGAGTAGATGCCCACGCCCAGCGGCTTGCCCAGCACCAGCAGGTCGCCGGGCCGCGCGTCGGCATTGCGCTTGATGTGCGCCGGGTGCGCCAGGCCGAGCGCGACCAGGCCGTAGATCGGTTCCACCGAGTCGATCGTGTGGCCGCCGGCAATCGGGATGCAGGCCGCCCGGCAGACGCTGGCGCCGCCCTCGAGGATGCGGCCGATGGTCGCCGTCGACAGCTTCTGGATCGGCATGCCGACCAGGGCCAGTGCGAGGATGGGCCGGCCACCCATCGCATAGACATCGGAGATTGCGTTCGTCGCCGCGATGCGGCCAAAGTCGAAGGGGTCGTCGACGATGGGCATGAAGAAGTCCGTCGTCGCGATCAGCGCCTGCTCAGCGTTGAGCTGGTAGACGGCGGCGTCGTCGGAGGTCTCGATGCCGACCAGCAGTTCGGGCGGCAGCGGCAGGGCCGGCGTGCTGCGCAGGATCTCCGCGAGCACGCCGGGCGCGATCTTGCAGCCGCAGCCGCCGCCGTGGCTGAGGCTGGTGAGTCGGGGTTCGTTCATCTTGGAGTCTCCGGCTGGCCCTGAGCCGGCAGTATGGCCGGCCACAAGGGCACCGGCCCCGGTCTCTGTACAGAGACCGGGGCCGGTGCGGGCTCAAAGGTTCAGCGCAGATCGAAGCGGTCCGCCTCCATCACCTTCACCCAGGCGGCGACGAAGTCGCTGACGAACTGGGCCTGCGCATCGCTGCTGCCATAGACCTCGGCCAGCGCGCGCAGCTGGGAGTTGGAGCCAAACACCAGGTCGACGGTGCTGGCGCTCCACTGGCGCGCACCGCTCTTGCGGTCCACGCCGTCGAGCACGCCCGGCGTCGCCGACGGCTTCCAGGCCGTACCCATGTCCAGCAGGTTGACGAAGAAGTCGTTCGTCAACTGGCCCGGGCGCCGGGTCAGCACGCCGCGATCGCCCTCGCTGACGCCCAGCGCGCGCAGGCCGCCGACGAGTACCGTCAGCTCCGGCGCGCCCAACCCCAGCAGTTGCGCCTTGTCGATCAGCAGCTCGGCCTGCGCGCCCTCCAGACCGGACTGCACATAGTTGCGGAAGCCATCGGCACGCGGTTCCAGCACCGCGAAGGAGGCAGCGTCGGTCTGCGCGTCGCTGGCATCGGTACGACCCGGGTGGAAAGGCACCGTCACGCTGTGGCCAGCGGCATTGGCGGCGGCTTCGACGCCGGCGCCGCCGGCGAGCACGATCAGATCGGCCATCGAGATCTTCTTGCCGCCCTTGGCGTTGAAGCCGCTGCGGATACCCTCCAGGGCAGCGAGCACGCGGGCCAGCTCGGCCGGTCGATTCACCGCCCAGTCCTTCTGCGGCGCCAGGCGGATGCGCGCGCCATTCGCGCCACCCCGCTTGTCGCTGCCGCGGAAGGTGGCCGCCGAGGCCCAGGCGGTGCGCACCAGATCCTGCACCGACAGCCCCGAGGCCAGCACCTGCGCCTTCAGCGCGGCCACGTCGGCAGCGTCGACCAGCGCGTGGTCCACCGCCGGCACCGGGTCTTGCCAGATCAGCTCTTCCTTGGGCACCAGCTTGCCCAGGTAGCGGGCACGCGGCCCCATGTCGCGGTGCGTCAGCTTGAACCAGGCGCGGGCGAAGGCGTCGGCGAACTCGGCCGGGTTCTGGTGGAAGCGGCGCGAGATCTTCTCGTAGGCCGGGTCCATGCGCAGCGAGAGGTCGGCCGTCGTCATCATCGGCGGGTGCTTCTTGCTCGGGTCGTGCGCGTCGGGGATCAGATGCTCGGGCTTGCAGTTCTTTGCCACCCACTGGTTCGCGCCGGCGGGCGACTTGGTGAGCTCCCATTCGTAGCCAAACAGCATGTCGAAGTAGCCGTTGTCCCAGCTCGTCGGGTTGGGCTTCCACGCGCCTTCGATGCCGCTGGTCGTGGTGTGCACGCCCTTGCCGCTGCCGAGCTGGTTGATCCAGCCCAGACCCTGGTGCTCGATGCTCGCGCCCTCGGGCTCGGCACCGACCAGCTTCGGGTCGCCGGCGCCATGCGCCTTGCCGAAGGTGTGGCCCCCGGCGACCAAGGCCACGGTTTCCTCGTCGTTCATGGCCATGCGGGCGAAGGTCTCGCGCACATCGCGGCCCGAGGCCACCGGGTCGGGCTTGCCGTCCGGGCCTTCCGGGTTCACGTAGATCAGGCCCATCTGCACGGCCGCCAGCGGGTTGGCGAGCTCGCGGTCACCGCTGTAGCGGCTGTTCGGCTTGTCGCTGGTCGCCAGCCACTGGCTTTCAGCGCCCCAGTAGATGTCCTTCTCGGGCTCCCAGATGTCGGGCCGGCCACCGGCAAAGCCGAAGGTCTTGAAGCCCATCGATTCCAGCGCCACGTTGCCGGCCAGGATCATCAAGTCGGCCCAGCTGAGCTTCTTGCCGTACTTCTGCTTGATCGGCCAGAGCAGGCGGCGCGCCTTGTCGAGGTTGCCGTTGTCGGGCCAGGAGTTCAGCGGCGCGAAGCGCTGGTTGCCGGTGCCGGCGCCGCCGCGGCCGTCCTGGATGCGGTAGGTGCCGGCGGCATGCCAGGCCATGCGGATCATCAGGCCGCCGTAATGGCCCCAGTCGGCCGGCCACCAGTCCTGCGAGTCAGTCATCAAGGCCGTCAGATCCTTGACCACCGCGTCCAGATCCAGGGTCTTGAACTCGGCCGCGTAATCGAAGCCTTCGGCCATCGGGTCGCCCTTGGGCGAGCGCTGGTGCAGGATGTCCAGGTTCAGCTGGTTCGGCCACCAGTCGCGGTTGCCGCGGACGGTGTTCGTGGCTTGCGGGGCAGCGCCCTGGTGGAAGGGGCACTTCGATTCATGGTTGGACATGCGGGGCTCCTGTCGTGATGGGATAGCCGGCGCAGTCTAGGAAGCCACCCCCGCAGCGGCAACCCAAGCCTGCCAATGACCCTGATAGCCAGAATGCAAGGGCCCCGGTGGTTCCTTAAGAAGGAATCAATGCCCAGCCCGCCGCCGCTCAGCTGCGCGGACGGATCTGCGCCAGCAACTGGCGGGCCTCCTCGCGCCGCCCCTCGTCGGCCAGCGGCCGGCCGGGCCGGGGCGCCGCCTGCAGGGCCTTTTCAAGATAGGCCTGGGCCTGGGCCGGCTGCCGGGTCTCGATCAGGTACTCGGCGAAGAAGTAGTTCGCGTCGATGCCTTGTGGGTTGACCGCCAGGGCCTTTTGCAGCAGCTCGCGGGCCTTGTCCTTGTCGCCGAAGCCGATCGGCCAGCCCGGCACCTTGTAATAGAGGACGCCCAGGCTGTTCAGGGCCGAGCCGTCCAGGGCCTTGGGGTCGATCGCGATCGCTTTCTCGTACAGGCCCTTGGCCTGCTTGACCAGGCCGAGCGCGCCCAAGCCCCCTTTCTCGCCGGCCCAACTGGAAAGCACGATGCCCTCCCAGACCAGGGGCTCGGCGCGGCCGGGAAACTGCGTGCTCGCCTGGTGGGCCTTGGCAGCGAGCTGCTCGAAGCGGGTCTCGCGCTGCGCCGCGGGCAGCTGGTAGCGGATCTGTTCCCATTCCTGCTGCAGTGCGGCGACGGCGTCGTCGACCGGGGCGGCGAAGGCCGCGGAGATCGGCAGCAGGGCAAGCAGGGCGAAGGTCGGCAGGGAGGCTTTCATGGTCGGTCTCAGGCAGTGGTCGGGTGAAGAGGGCCGGCATCCAGGCTGCGGCGATGCTTCGCGAAGCCGGCATCCATCAAGGGCCCCAGCAGCGGGTTCAGGCGCACGGCCAGGCGCTCGGGAAAGCCGATGTAGCGCTCGGCCGCGCCGCTTTCGATCAGCGCGGCGAGGGCCTCGGCGACCTGCTCCGGCGAATCGCTGCCGGTGCCGGTGCGCCGGTTGTAGGCGTCCACGGCCGCATCGTTGAAGGCGGTGCGCGTGCTGCGCGGCGCCAGCAGCTGCACCTCGACCGGCGTCTCGGCCAGCTCGCGCCGCAGTGCCTCGGCGAAGCCGTGCAGGCCGGCCTTGCTGGCGCCATAGGCGCTGAAGCCGGGCAGACCGATGCGCCCCAGCGCCGAACCGACGAAGACCAGCTGGCTGCGAGACTGCAGGCGCAGCTGCGGCAGCAAGGCCTGGGTCAGCAGCATGGGCACCAGCAGATTGAGTTCGAGCATGCGCGACAGCTCGGCCGGCGCGAGATCCTGCAGCCGGCCGAATGCCGGCAGACCAGCGGCCTGCACCAGCACATTCGGCCGCCAGCGCTCGGCCGCCGCGGCCACCGCGGCACGGCCCTCGCTGCTCAGCAAATCAGCCTGCACCCAGGGCTCGTCGGCCGCCAGCGCGGCGCGGCGGCCCACGCCCAGCACCGCGGCGCCGCCGGCACGCAGCCGCGCGACCATGGCCTGGCCGATGCCGCCGGCGGCACCGGTCAGCAAGACCCTTGCAGCAGAGAGTTTCATGCGGCCTCCTGCAGCGCGACGGGCTGCGGCAGGCTCTGGAACACCTCGCCGTAGAGCCGGTAGAACATGCGCGCCGCATGCACGATGGCCTGCTGGTCGGCCGGCTCGCGGATGTCGTCCATCAGCATCGCGAAGTGCGCGGTGTGCTGCTGGTCCAGGGTGCCGTGCGAGCGCAGGTAGCTGAAGGCGCGGTCGGGCAGGCCCAGCGGCTTCTGGATGGCGTCGGCGGCGCTCAGCGCCAACGCCACGCTGCTGCCTTCCAGCACATGCACCATGCCGAAGAAGCCCAGCGGGTTGCCGCGGGCGATGGTGTCGTAGGCGTAGGCGACCATCAGCTCGGTGGCGGCCCCGGGGCGGTCATGGCGCACCGCCTCGGCATCCGCGCCGCAGGCGGCGATGTCGTCGAGGATCCACTCGTCGTGGCCGGCCTCCTCCTCGATGTACTCGCTGAGCGGCTCGAACAACCAGCCGTGCCAGGGCGGCAGCGCGGCGCGGCAGGCCGTCAGCAGCGGCACCGTGTGGCGCACATGGTGGTAGGCCTCGGTCAGGAAGGCGGTGTAGCTGGGCAACGAAACCTCGCCGCGCAGCAACAGGCCCTGGATGATGGGCGTGCGCAGGAAGGCCTGGCGGGCCTCGGCGGTGTCGGCGATCAGGCGGGCATGGAAGCTCATGCGTGCAGGTCCTCGGACTGAAACAGAAGGTCTTGGTGCAAGGCCAGGATGGCCTCGCGGCGGGGGCGGCCGTTGGCGGTGGCCAGGCCGCTGACGCTGTCGAAGGCGCCACGCGCCTGCACCCAGCGCGTGATGCGGGCGTAGTCCGGCAGCCCGGCATTCGCGGCATCGACCGCGTCCTGCAGCGTCGCCTCGTCCAGGTCCGGATGGCTGGACCAGATGACTGCGCTCAGCGCCGGCTGGCCGTCGCCGAAGACCACCGCCTGGGCGATCTCCGGCTGGCCGCGCAGCACCGTCTCCACCCATTCGGGCGAGACATTGCGGCCATAGGCGGTGATCAGCAGGTTGCTGCTGCGGCCCTGCAGGTGCAGATAGCCGTCGGCATCGATGCGCCCCAGGTCGCCGGTCGGCCACCAGCGGTTCTCGGGCGCGCTGTCGGGCTCGCCCAGATAGCCGCTGAACAACCTGCCGCGGAGCCAGATCTCGCCGTTCTCGGCAATGCGCAGCCGCGCATGCGGCAGGGCACGGCCGGCGCTGCCCGGGCGCTGGGCGCCGGGAAGATTCAGGGTCTGCACCGAGGCGCCCTCGGTCAGGCCATAGCCCTCGGCAACCGGCAGGCCCAGCGCCAGCGCCGCCTCGACCAGGGGCGCGCCAACGGCAGCACCGCCGACCGCGACCAGCCGCAGGCTGGGCGGCGCTGGCAGGCGGCACCAGCGCAAATAGGCGACCCAGGCGCGCAGCATCTGCGGCAGCAGGATCAGGCTGTGCGGCGCACGCTGGCGCAGCACCGCATCAAAGCAGGCCGGGTCGAACTGCGAAGCGCCCTGCAGGCCCAGGCTGACCAGGGGCTGGGCGAGCACCGTGGCGCCCTGCCGCCGCGCCGCCGCCAGGCCGGCCAGGTTCTCCAGCAGCAGCGCATAGGGCAGCGCCGACAGATGGCGCTCGATGCCCAGCGGCGCCAGCGCCTCGACCACGCCGTCGCGCACCGCGTCCATCGCTGCCAGGCTCAGGCCCACGCCCTTGGGCTCGCCGGTGCTGCCCGAGGTGAAGCTGAGGGTCTGCGTGCCGGGCGGCAGCGGCATCGCCGCATGGGACAGCGGCAGCCGGGCCAGCGGCTCGTCGCCCAACTCCCAGGGCGTGAAGGGCAGGCCGGTGGCTGCATGACGCTGCATCACCAGCAGGTCAGCGCCCGCGGCGCGCAGCGCATGCTGGCGCTGCGCGCCGCTGAAGAACAGCGGCAGTGGCAGATGCACCACGCCGGCCAGGCGCAAGGCCTCGTCAAGCAGCGCGAAGGCGGCGCCGTTGTCCAGCAGGCTGGCGACGACGCGCTGGCCGCGCAGGGTCTCGGCGGCCTGCTCGACGACGGCCTGCCAGTCGGCCGCCTGCCAACGCCGGCCCGGGGTCTCGAACACCGCCCTCATGCCGCGCTCCCCTGGCGTCGGGCGAGCGCCTGCAGCGCCGCATCCAGCGAACCGGCCAGCACCACCGGGCGGTGCGCGTAGTAGTCACCCCAGTCGGCAGCATCGTCTCCGAGGCGCTGCGGATCGGCCACACCCAGCGCCAGCGGCGCAACGCCCAGGCGCAGGAACAGATGGCGCAGCTCCTCGGTCAGCGTGCTGACCACCCAGCGAAAGCCCTGCTGCGCAAGCAAGGGACCTAGCCCCAGGATCAGGCTGCGCCCCTGACCGGCGCGACGCGCGGCCAGATGCCCGACCTCGACGATGCTGCTGCGGGTCGGCGACGGGCTCAGCAGTTGCTCCACCGGCGCGTCCAGGTAGCGTTCGAGAAACAGCGGCGCGCCGCCGGCCGGCCGGAAACCGGCGGCGGCGGCCAGGCCCTGCTCGTCGTAACGGGCCACCAGCAGCGGGGCGAACTGGCGCAGGCGGGCACCGAAACGCTCGGCGTAGATCTCGCGGATGAAGGCTTCGACCTCGGCGCGGCGGCGGTCCCCAGGCGGGATCAGCTGCAGCTGCGCGGTGGTGGGAGCGGGAGACAGGGCCAACACGGAAGCTCCTTGCGCCACCCGGAATGGGTGGCCTGGGCTTCATGGTGTCGGCAGCGGCTGAAGGGAAGCTGAAGCCGCCCGCGGCTCAGCGCGGCTTGGCGCGATTCCTGCCGATTGCCAGCAGCAGACCCAGGCTCAGGCCCAGCATGACCATGGCCGTGCCGCCATAGCTGATGAAGGGCAGCGGCACACCGACCACCGGCAGCAGGCCGATGACCATGCCGAGATTGACGAACACATAGCTGAAGAAGCTCAGCGTGATCGCTCCGGCGAGCAGGCGCTCGAACAGCGTGCCGGCCTCGCCGGCGAGGGTCAGGCCGCGGAAGATCAGCGCGGTGAAGCCGAGCAGCAGCGCGAGCGCGCCGGCGAGACCAAACTCCTCGGCGAAGGCGGCGAAGATGAAGTCGGTGGTGCGCTCGGGGATGAACTCCAGATGCGTCTGCGTGCCCTGCATGAAGCCCTTGCCGGTGAGCCCGCCGGAACCGATCGCGATCTCGCCCTGCAGCACATGGAAGCCCTTGCCCAGCGGGTCCTTGTGCGGGTCCAGCAGGGTGCAGACGCGAATCTTCTGGTACTCGCGCAGCAGCACCCATTCGACCTCGTCCTGGCAGATCCGGTCCTCGGCGGCGATCAACGCGCCGATGCCGATCGCGCCGGCAGCGACCACCGGCACGATCAGCTTCCAGGACAGGCCGGCGAAGTAGCAGACGTAGAGCCCGGCGAACAGCACCAGCAGGCCGGTGCCGAGGTCCGGCTGGCGGGCGATCAGCCCGAAAGGGAGGGCGAGCAGCGCAAGCGCGGCGATGAAGTCCGGCACGCGCATGCGCGCATTGCCGACCGCGTTCTCCCGCAGCTGGAACCACCAGGCCAGCATCAGCGGCGTGGCGATCTTCAAGAGCTCGCTGGGCTGGATGGTCGTCACGCCGACGTCCAGCCAGCGCGTCGCGCCCTTGCGGGTGATGCCGAAGAACTCCACGCCAAGCAGCAGCACGACACCGACCCCATAGAGCGGCAGCGCCAGCCGGTGCAGCTTGGACGCCGGCACCTGCGCGACCACCAGCATCACCGCGATGCCGATGCCGAAATTGCGCGCCTGATCGGCGAATCGCGTGCCATGGTCGAAGCCGACCGAGTACATGGCCAGCAGACCCCAGCCCATCAGCCAGGCGCAGATCATCAGCAACGGCAGGTCCAGGCCGCGCCATAGCGGACGCAGCCGGTGCCAGAGCGGGGCGCGCTGGATGACGGTCATGGGGCTTTGACCTCCGACGACGCGGCGGAGGCCGGCGCCGCCTGCTCGGTGGGCAGCGTCCACGCGCTCGCCGGGCGCTGCTTGCCCACCGGCGCGCCGGCACGGCCCTCGCGCACCAGCGCAACGTCTTCCTCACTGGGCACCAGGCCGAGCAGCAGGTAGTCGAACACGCGGCGCGCGATCGGCGCCGCCGAGGCCGAGCCGAAGCCGGCGTTCTCGACGATCACCGCGAGCGCGACCTTGGGTTCGCCGACCGGCGCATAAGCCATGTACCAGCTGTGGTCGCGGCGTCGCTCCTCCATGGTGGCGGCGTTGTAGCGCTGCCCCTGGCGCAGGCCGACGGCCTGCGCGGTACCGGTCTTGCCGCCGCTCTCGTAGCCGGCACCGGCGAACACCCGCGTGCCGGTGCCCTGGTAGGTGACGCCGTGCAGCGCCTCCTTGATGACCGCGACATGCTCGGGCTTGATCGCCAGCGGCTCGAGCGCGTCGCCGGAGACCACGCGCCGCTGGTGGCTGACCAGGTCCTCGACCTCGCGCACCAGGCGCGGCTTGAAGCGCAGTCCGCCGCTGACCAGGGTCGCGGTGGCGCTGGCCATCTGCAGCGGCGTGAAAGTGTTGGCGCCCTGGCCGATGCCCAGGCTGATGGTCTCGCCCGGGTACCAGTCCTGCTTCTGCACGCGGCGCTTCCAGGCCCGGCTGGGCAACACGCCGGGCAGCTCGCCGGGCAGGTCGATCTCGGTCCTGCGGCCAAAGCCCAGCGGCAGCATCTGGTCGTGGATGGTGTCGACGCCCAGCTGGTTGGCCAGCGAGTAGTAGTAGACGTTGCTGGACTCGACGATGGAGCGGCGCATGTTCATCGCGCCGCCGCGCTCGCCGGCCGGGCTGCCGAAGGCGCGGCCACCGAAGTGGTAGACCAGGGTGTCGTTGATGATCGTGTCCGGCGTGCGCGCACCGGTGCGCAACGCGGCCAGCGCCATGAAGGGCTTGTAGGTCGAGCCCGGCGGGTAGCCGCCACGGATCGCCCGGTTCAGCAGCGGGCGGTCGATGTCCTCGTTGAGCCGGCTCCAGTTCTCCTGGTCGATGCCGTCGACGAACAGGTTCGGATCGAAGCTCGGCTTGCTGACCAGGGCCAGCACCTCGCCGTTGCGCGGGTCGATCGCCACCAGCGCGCCGCGGCGCTCGCCGAACAGGGTCTCGACCAGATGCTGCAGGCGGATGTCGATGCTCAGGTGCAGGGTGTTGCCAGGGTGCGGCGGCCGATGGCCGAGCTGGCGCACCGCACGCCCGCCCGCGCTGGTCTCGACGCGCTGGAAGCCCGTGATGCCGTGCAGTTCCTCCTCGTAGGCCAGCTCCAGGCCCAGCTTGCCGATGTGGTCGGTGCCGCGGTAATTGCCCTGGCGCTCGTCGTCCCAGTCCTCCATCAGCGTGCGGTCGCGCGCGCTGATGCGGCCGATGTAGCCGAGCAGATGGGCGCCGGTCTCGCCCATCGGGTACTGGCGGAACAGCCGGGCCTGGATGTCGACACCCGGGAAACGGAAGCGCTGCGCCGCGAAACGCGCGACCTCGGCGTCGCTGAGCTTGGTGCGGATCGGCAGCGACTCGAAGCGCTTGCCGTCGGCCAGCAGGCGGAAGAAACGGCGGCGGTCGCGCTGCTGGATCTCGACCACCGTGGCCAGCTCGTCGATCAGTTCGTCGAGTTTGCGTTCGGTCTTGCTCGGCGTGATCTCCAGCGTGTAGGCCGAGTAGTTGGTCGCCAGCACGATGCCGTTGCGGTCGGTGATCAGGCCGCGGTTCGGCGTCACCGGCACCACGGTGACGCGGTTGTTCTCCGCCGCCGCATGCAATTCGTCGTGCTTGTGCACCTGCAGGTAGACCAGGCGGGCGACCAGCAGGCCGAAGCAGACCAGCACGAAACCCAGCGCCACCCACAGGCGCAGCCGGAAGCGCGACTGCGCCTGGACCGAATCCCGCAGCAGGCTCATCGTTTACAGCGGCCGGTGTTCATCGCGGTCGGGCGCGCGGCGTTGCGGCGCGAGCAGCAGCGCCCAGGCCAGCGGCCACAGCAGGGTCTCGAACAGCGGTGCGAAAACCAGGGTCCAGGGCGGCGCCATGCCGCCGACCCCCAGGCGCACCAGCACCTGCAGCAGATGAGCCAGCGCGAACATCGGCAGCGCATGCAGCATCTGCTCGATGACGCCGAAGCCGAGCAGCCGGCGGTGCAGGCTGACCGCGAAGTAGGCCAGCCCGGCATAGGCCAGCGCGTGCTGGCCCAGCACCGCGCCATGGTTCACGTCCACCACCAGGCCGAGCAGGAAGGCCCATCCGACGCCGATGCGGCGGCTCTGGTGCACATTCCAGAACACCAGCACCACCGCCAGCACCGAGGGCATGGCCGCGGCCTGGCCGATCGGCAGCAGGTCGATGAACAGCGCGATCAGCAGCGACAGCGCGATGAACCAGGGTTTGGCCGGCAGCAGCAGGCGCTGCTGGCCGCGCGGCATGATCATGGCGCGCTCCCGAGCCGGCGCCGGGCCGCCCCAAGCCGGCTCAGCCCCCCCGGGGGGTGGGCCGAACGCAGTTCGGGCCTGGGGGCCAACAAGCCCTGCATGATCATGGCGCGCTCCCGCTGCTTTGCTCCGCCTTCGCGGCCTCGATCTGCTCGGGGGACTTAAGCACCAGCACCTGGCGCGCCCGGTCGGCCACCGCATAGGGCTGCGCCGCCACTTGCGCGAAGCTGCCCTGACCACGGCGCTCGACCGCCGCCACCCGAGCCACCGGCAAGCCCGGCGGGTAGACGCCATCCAGGCCCGAGGTGCGCAGCACGTCGTCGACCTTGATGTCGGCATTCGCCGCGACGAAGCGCAGCTCCAGGCCCCAGGGTCGGCTGCCGCCGTAGGCGACGTACATCGCCTTGGTGCGCTCGTTGACGACCGGGATGCTCATCTCGCGGTCGCTGAGCAGCACCAGCTCGGCCGTCTGCCGGTGCACGCGCTGCAGCTGGCCGAGCACGCCGCGCTCGTCGATCACCGGCGCGCCGGGGGCCAGGCCGTCGGTCCGGCCGCGGTCGATGACGACGCGGCGGGAAAACACATCGCGCTGCTCGTAAAGCACCTCGGCCGCGAGCGTCGGAACACCGAGCTGGCCGCGCAGGCCGAGCAGGCGGCGCAGTTCTTCGTTCTCCTGCTGCAGGGTCAGCGTGCGGGCCAGCACCAGGGCCTGCTGGCTGAGCTTCTGGCGGGCGGCCGCTTCGGCGGCCATCGCCTCTTCGGCACCGCGCAGGCGGTCGGCCAGGTGTTCCCAGCTGTCCACCGGCGCGAGCAACAGGCGCTGCAGCGGCGCCAGGGCCGAGGCCATCGCCGAGCGCAGCGGCGGCGTCAGGCCGAAGCGCGCGTCGGCGACCATCAGCGCAATGGCCGCAGCCGCGCAGACCAGCAGCTTGCTGAATGCGGTCGGCCCCTGTCGGAACAGCGGCGGCGGGCTGCGGTCGAGCGTGGCAAGGGCCACAGCTCTCTCCTGGTCAGATTAGTCGGAGGTGAAGATCGAACCGGTGCGGTCCAGGTGGTCCAGCGCCATGCCGCAGCCGCGCACCACGCAGGTCAGCGGGTCTTCGGCCACCAGCACCGGCAGGCCGGTCTCCTCGCGCAGCAGGCGGTCCAGATCGCGCAAGAGCGCGCCGCCACCCGTCAGCATCATGCCGCGGTCGGCGATGTCGGCGCCGAGTTCCGGCGGCGTTTGTTCCAGCGCGTTCTTCACCGCCGAGACGATCTGGTTCAGCGGGTCGGTCAGGGCTTCGAGGATCTCGTTGCTGCTGATGGTGAAGCTGCGTGGCACGCCCTCGCTGAGGTTGCGGCCCTTGACTTCCATTTCGCGCACCTCGGAGCCCGGGAACGCGGAGCCGATGTTCTTCTTGATCGCCTCGGCCGTCGGCTCGCCGATCAACATGCCGTAGTTGCGACGGATGTAATTGATGATGGCCTCGTCGAACTTATCGCCGCCGACGCGCACGCTGCCCTTGTAGACCATGCCGCCGAGCGAGACCACGCCGACCTCGGTGGTGCCGCCGCCGATGTCGATGACCATCGAGCCGGCGGCCTCGCTGACCGGCAGGCCGGCGCCGATCGCCGCTGCCATCGGCTCCTCGATCAGTTCGACGCGTGAGGCGCCGGCACCGAGGGCCGCGTCGCGGATCGCGCGGCGCTCGACCTGGGTCGAGCCGCAGGGCACGCAGATGATGATGCAGGGGCTGGGGCGCATCATCGACTGCGGATGCACCATGCGGATGAACTGCTTGATCATCTGCTCGGTGATCACGAAGTCGGCGATCACGCCGTCTTTCATCGGGCGGATCGCCTCGATGTTGCCGGGCACCTTGCCCAGCATGGCCTTGGCTTCCTTGCCCACGGCCTGAATCGTCTTCTTGCCGTTCGTGCCGCCTTCGTGGCGGATCGCGACGACCGAGGGCTCATCGAGCACGATGCCCTTGTCGCGCACGTAGATCAGGGTGTTGGCGGTGCCCAGGTCGATGGCAAGGTCGGTGGAAAAGTAGCGGCGGAATGAACCAAACATGGTGGGCGGCAGGACCGGTTTTGCCCGCCCGCGCGACAGCGCGAACGCAGCGTGTGAATGCGACAAGGCCGCCCACGGAATGCCCGGGCGGCCTTGCTCAAAAAGCGGGCAGAGATAATAGCCGACCGGTCTGTATCAGACCGTAGGAATTGACCTCTAAGGTCTTCACCCGTTTGGGTTTTTTCGGCCGCCCCGGCCCGCACCCCATGGCCCTGACCCTTGATGATGTGGCCCGCCTGGCAAAACTTGCCCGGCTGGCCCCCACCCCCGAGCAGCAGCAAACCCTGCTGACGCAGCTGAACGGCTTCTTCGAGCATGTCGAAGCCATGCGCGCCGTCGACACCCGCGGCGTGCAGCCCCTGTACACGCCGCTGTCCAGCGTGCAGGAGGTGGCGCTGCGCCTGCGTGAGGACGCGGTGACCGAGAGCAACCAGCGTGAGCTGAACCAGAAGAGCGCGCCCGCCGTCGAAGACGGTCTGTTCCTGGTCCCGAAGGTGATCGAATGAGCGCCGATCTGCATCAACTCGGCGTCGCCGAAGGCTTGGCGCTGCTGAACGAGAAGAAGCTGTCCAGCCGCGAATGGGTGGACGCGCTGCTGGCCCGCCCCGACAGCTACGGCGCCTTCCTGCATCTGGACCCCGCCGGTGCTCGCGCTGCCGCCGACGCGGCCGACGCGCGCCGCGCCAAGGGTGAGACGGCCCCGCTGCTCGGCGTGCCGCTGGCGCACAAGGACATCTTCGTCACCGCCGAGCACCCGACCACCGCGGGCAGCAAGATCCTCGAGGGCTATCGCAGCCCCTTCGACGCCACCGTGGTCGCCAAGCTCGCCGCCGCCGGCACGGTCTCCCTGGGCAAGCTGAATTGCGACGAGTTCGCGATGGGCTCGGCCAACGAAAACAGTGCCTACGGCAAGGTGCTCAACCCCTGGGACACGAGCCGCGTGCCCGGCGGTTCCTCGGGGGGCAGCGCCGCTGCCGTGGCCGCGCGCCTGCTGCCGGCCGCGACCGGCACCGACACCGGCGGCTCGATCCGCCAACCCGCCTCGTTCACCGGCATCACCGGCATCAAGCCGACCTACGGGCGCTGCTCGCGCTACGGAATGATTGCCTTCGCGTCCAGCCTGGACCAGGCCGGCCCGATGGCCCGCTCGGCTGAAGACTGCGCGCTGCTGCTGCAGGCCATGGCCGGCTTCGACGAGCGCGACGCGACCTCGCTGCAGCAGGCCGTGCCGGACTGGGTGGCGCAAATGCGCGCTCAGGACAGCAGCCAGCCGCTGAAGGGCTTGCGCATCGGCCTGCCCGAGGAGTTTTTCCCCGCGGCGCTGGACGCCGATGTGAACAGCGCCGTGCGCGCCGGCCTGGCCCAGCTGGAGGCGCTCGGCGCCACCCTGGTGAAGGTGAGCCTGCCGCGCACCGAGCTGGCGATCCCGGTTTACTACCTGCTCGCACCGGCCGAGGCCAGCTCGAATCTGAGCCGCTTCGACGGCGTGCGCTACGGCCATCGCTGCGAAGACCCCAAGGACCTGCTGGACCTCTACCAGCGCAGCCGTACCGAGGCCTTCGGCCCCGAGGTGCAGCGACGCATCCTGATCGGCACCTATGTGCTGAGCCATGGCTATTACGACGCCTACTACCTGCAGGCACAGAAGCTGCGCCGCATGATTGCCGACGACTTCCAGGCCGCGTTCAAGAGCTGCGATCTGATCGCCGGTCCGGTGGCGCCCTCGGTCGCCTGGAAGCTCGGCGAACAGGGCGATGACCCGGTCAAGGCCTATCTGGCCGACATCTTCACGCTGCCCGGCTCGCTGGCCGGCCTGCCCGGCATGAGCGTGCCGGTCGGACTCGGTGCGAACGGCATGCCGGTCGGCCTGCAACTGCTCGGCAATTACTTCGACGAGGGCCGTCTGCTGCACACCGCGCACGCCCTGCAACTGGCGACGGACTGGCACCAAGCCAAGCCCCAAGGAATTTGACGATGAGCGCCCCCCAACTCATCCGTGGCTACGAGGTCGTCATCGGCCTGGAAAACCATGTCCAGCTGAGCACGGTCTCGAAGATCTTCAGCGGCTCTTCGACCGCCTTCGGTGCCGCGCCCAACACCCAGGCCTCGGCCGTGGACCTGGCACTGCCGGGCACGCTGCCGGTGCTGAACCGCGGCGCCGTCGAACGCGCGATCCGCTTCGGCCTGGCCGTCGGCGCGCATGTGGCGCCGCTGTCCATCTTTGCGCGCAAGAACTACTTCTACCCCGACCTGCCCAAGGGCTACCAGATCAGCCAGTACGAGATCCCGGTCGTGCAGGGCGGGCAGATCTCGTTCTACGTCGGCGAGCAGAAGAAGACCATCAATCTGACCCGCGCGCATCTGGAAGAGGATGCGGGCAAGAGCCTGCACGAGGACTTCCAGGGTCATAGCGGCATCGACCTGAACCGCGCCGGCACGCCGCTCTTGGAGATCGTCTCCGAGCCCGAGCTGCGCTCGGCCGAGGAAGCCTGCGAGTACGCCAAGACCCTGCATGCCCTCGTCATGTGGCTGGGCATCTGCGACGGCAACATGCAGGAGGGCAGCTTCCGCTGTGACGTCAATGTGAGCGTGCGCAAGCCAGGCCAGCCCTTCGGCACGCGGCGCGAGATCAAGAACCTGAACAGCTTCAAGTTCCTGATCCAGGCGGTGAACTACGAGGTCAATTACCAGATCGACCTGATCGAGGACGGCGGCCAGGTGCAGCAAGCCACCGTGCTCTTCAACCCCGACACCGGCGAGACGCGCGCGATGCGCAGCAAGGAAGACGCGGCCGATTACCGCTACTTCCCCGATCCCGACCTGCCGCCGCTGCTGATCGGCGCCGACTGGGTGGAGCGCGTGAAGGCCGAGCTGCCGGAGCTGCCGGCGGTGATGGCGGCGCGCTTCGAGTCGGCCGACGGCCTGCCTGCCTACGACGCGCAGATGATGACCGCCAGCCTGCCCGTGGCGCGCTACTACGAGGCGGCGCGCGACGCTTGCAGGGCGCCGAAGCTGGTCGCCAACTGGGTGATGGGCGAGATCTCGCGGCGCCTGAACGCCGAGGAAACGGACATCGCCCAGGCGCCGGTTGGCCCGGCGCTGCTGGCGGCGCTGATCGCGCGCATCCAGGACGGCACGATCAGCAACAACGCCGCCCGTCAGGTCTTCGAGTCGCTGTGGAGCGGTGAGGGCTCCGACGTCGACGCGCTGATCGAGGCCAAGGGCCTGAAACAGATGAGCGACACCGGCGAGCTGGAGCGCATCCTCGACGAGGTGCTGGCCGCCAACGCCAAGTCGGTGGAAGAGTTCCGCGCCGGCAAGGACAAGGCCTTCAACGCCCTGGTCGGTCAGGCCATGAAGGCCACCAAGGGCAAGGCCAATCCGGGCCTGGTCAACGAGTTGCTGAAGAAGAAGCTGCAGGCTTGACCGTGGCGGAGGCCGGCGGCGTGGCCGCCGCTGCCTCCAGATCCCGGCCGCTCGGCGGCGGGCCCAGCGAGCCCGGCGGCGCGCCGGCCCACAGGCGCTTCAGGCGCGACAGCTCGGCGTCGTAGCGTCGGTTCACGCGCGCCTGCTCGGCGCCCTGCTGGCTGATGATGAGCCGCTGCGCCTCGACCGACGCATCGTTGGCGTCCAGCTGCTGCTTGAGCTTGGCCGGCAGCTGCCGGCCCTTGTAGAACTCGGCCTCGTCGTCGAGCTTCTTGCGCTCGCTGGCCAGCTCCTTGATGCGGCGCTCGCTGAGCTCGGTGGCCTTGATGACATCGTCCAGCGCCTCCTGGCGGGCCGCGTCGTGGCGAGCCTGGCGCGGGTAGCGCGACAGCAGATTGCGGTCGTGGCGGACGGCGTCGGCCAGCGCGGCGCGGCGCGTCGCAGCCTCGCGCTCGCGCAGCTCGGCAGCGGCGCGTTCCTCCAGCGACATCGCCGGTGGCAGCGCGCCGCGCACCGAGCCGTCGCTGCGGTGCAGCTGCTGCTCGCGGGTCAGGCATTCGGGGATCGGCCGGTCCGAGGTCAGGCGGCGACCATCGGCCAGCGTGCAGCTGTAGATGCGCGACGAGGCCCCGGCCTTCTTGTCCTGCGCCAGTGCCGGCAGCTCGGCCAGCAGCAGGCCCAGGCCCAGCAGCGGATAGAGGACGCGGCTCATCTCAGACCGTCCCGTAGCGCTCGCGGTAGGCGCGCACCGCCGGCGCATGGGCCTGGGCAGTGGGTTCGTCGCCCACGTAGTCGAGCAGATCGGCCAGCGTGGCGATCGCGTGCACGGCCAGGCCGTGCTCGCGCTGCACCTGCTGCACCGCGGATTCCGGCAGGTCCACGCCGTCGGCGGCGCCGCGCTCCTGGCGGTCCAGCGCGATCGCCACCGCGACCGGCGTGCCGCCAGCGGCGCGGATCATCGCGATGCTCTCGCGCACCGAGGTGCCGGCGCTGATCACGTCGTCGACGATCAGCACGCGCTGGCCTTTCAGCGACGCACCGACCAGCACGCCGCCTTCGCCATGGTCCTTGGCTTCCTTGCGGTTGTAGGCGTACGGCTTGTTGTGGCCGGCGCGGGCCAGCGCCATGGCCAGCGCCGCGGCCAGCGTGATGCCCTTGTAGGCCGGACCGAAGACCAGATCGAAATCGCCGACATGGGGCAGCAGCCGCGCCGTATAGGCCGAGGCCAGGCGGTCGAGCTTGGCGCCGTCGTCGAACAGCCCGGCGTTGAAGAAGTACGGGCTCAGGCGGCCGGCCTTGGTCTTGAACTCGCCGAAGCGCAGCACCCCGGCCTGCACGGCAAAGGCGATGAAGTCGTGGGCGTTGCGGTCGCTGGACATGCGGCGGATTCTAGGGAGGCGCCTCCGCTTCCCGACGCGCGCAAATTACAAGGCCGCGCAGCAGCGCGGCCTTGTCCGGGCCGCACGACGGCGGCCGGGCTGTGACAAAGAGGCGGTTTCGCTCAGAACAGCGCCTTGAAGCTGATGCCGTAGGAGCGCGGATCGTTGACGAAGCCGGTCAGGTTGTTGAAGTCGATGCCGCCGGTGGTGCGGATCTGGTTCGTGATGTTGCGGCCGAACACCGCCGCCTCGTAGCGGCCGTCGCCAAAGATGTAGCCGACGCGCAGCCCGCCCTCGGTCAGGCTCTTGCCGGTGAACTCGGCCGCCTCGTAGAGGAAGAAGCTGATCTTCGAGCGATAGGCCCAGTCGGTCAGGACATAGAGCTCGTTGCCGTTGCCCACCGCCCAGCTGTAGCGCGCGGTCAGCGCCAAGGTGGTCTTGGGCGCCTGCGGCAGCTGATTGCCATGGATGTCGACAGTCGGCGCGAACTTGAAGTTCGCCGGATCGGCCGGCACCGTGATGCGGTCGAGCAGGGTGCAGCCGTTGCCGCAGGCATCGACCTGCAGGTTCGGATCCTTGAACTTGACGTCGTTGTAGGAGCCGGCCAGCGTGATCATCAGCTCGGGCACCGGCAGCAGTTCGAGGTTGAACTCGACGCCGCGGCCCGCGGTCTTCTTCGCATTGATCAGGCGGTTGGCGTTGTTGCCGCCGCCCACGGCCGTCAGCTGCTGGTTCTTCACCTCGTAGTTGAAGACCGCCGCCGACAGGCGCGCCTTGCGTTGCCAGAACTCGCTCTTCAGGCCGAGCTCCAGCGAGCGGATGTCCTCGGGCCTGGCCTGGCTCTGCGGGTTGAATTCGGCGGCCGGCTGGATCGACGAGGCGCGGAAACCGGTGGCGACGCGGCCATAGACCGTGCTGTTGCGGTCCAGGCGGTAGGACAGCGACGCGTCCCAGTTCCATTTGCTGTCGTCGGTCTTGGCCGCCGTGCCGTTGCCGGTCTGCAGGCGGGCGGGGTCGGTGGTGGCGGTCGACAGGTCCTTCTTGTCCTGCGTGTAGCGCAGGCCGCCGCGCAGCTGCCAGCCGTCGCCGAGCTCCTGGTTGAAGTTGCCGAACAGCGCATAGGCACGGTTGTCCTGCCGCGTGCTGGTGGTCAGCGGCACGATGTAGTCCTTGGCCTCGACGAGGTACTGCTCGTCGAAGAAATACGCACCGGCCTGCCAGCGGAAGCCGCTGCGGCTGCCGCTCTCCAGGCGGAACTCCTGGGTCAGCTGGCGGTGGTCGCGCAAGCCATCGCTGGTCTCGACCTGGAAGGGAATGAAGCCCGGGCCGGCCGGCGTGCCACCGTCGATGTCGCCGCGCGAATAAGGCTTGACCGACTCGTAACCGGTCACCGAGTAAAGGTCGACACCCTCCAGCGCCCACTTCAGGCGTACGCTGCCGCCGGTCTGCGTGAGGCTCTGGGTGTTGATGCCGTTCAGGCTGACGCGGTCCGGCCGAAAGCCCGGCACCAGATTGTTCGTGCCCGGCTGGATGATGTTGGCGCGGAACAGGCGCGGGCTGCCCTCGAGGTCGCGGTGGTGCAGATTGAACAGCGCGCTGAACTGCTTGTGCGGCTCGTACAGGGCCTGCAGGCGCACGGCGCTGTCGCGATAGCCCTCGGTCTCGCGGGTCGGGCCGGCCGGGTTCTCGTTCTTCACCCAGTCGTCGCGGCGCTGGTGCAGGGCCGAAATGCGCGCCGACCAGTCGCCGGCCAGCGGCAGATTGAAGGCGCCTTCGAGATTGATCGTGCCGTAGCGGCCGGCACTGATGCTGGCATAGCCGTCCTGCACCTTGCCCGGGCGCACCGAGTCGAACTTCACCACCCCGGCCGGCGTGTTGCGGCCGAACAGCGTGCCCTGCGGGCCGGCGATCACCTCCACCGCCTTCATGTCGAAGACCGGAAAGCCCTTCAGGATCGGGTTCTCCTGGACCACGTCGTCGTAGACCACCGAGACCGGCTGCGAGGCATTGAGGCGGAAGTCGGTATTGCCGTAGCCGCGGATGTAGAAGCGCGGATAAGCGCGGCCGAAGCTGGACTCGATGTTCAGGCTGGGCACGCGGCCGGACAGGAAGCGCACGTCCTGACCGCCCGAGGCCAGCGCGTCGAGCCGCTCGCCGCTAACCTGCGAGACCGCGTTCGGCACGTCCTGGATGCGCTCGACGCGGCGCTCGGTGGTCACCACGACGGTGTCGAGCTTGGTCCGGTCCCGCGGCTCCTCGGCCACATCCTGGGCAAGGGCGGGCAGGGCGGCGGCCAGCGCAAGGGCGAGCAGGCTGAGGCGGGGGGTCATGCAGGACTCCGAAGGAGGATCAGGGTTGGCCCGGATGCTAGCCACAGGCCCGCGCAGGCGGCCCGGCATCGGCAGGCTATGACCGCCTGGCGACACATTTGGAACCAGGATGTTGCGCCGCCGCATCGGCGCCCAGGCCGGCATACTGCGCCGCCCCTTCCGCCCCCGCCCAGCACCACCATGCGCCTGATCACCGCCAACCTCAACGGCATCCGCTCCGCCGCCTCCAAGGGCTTCTTCGACTGGCTGAAGACGCAGAAAGCCGATTTCGTCGGCGTGCAGGAGGTCAAGGCGCAGGCCGATTCCGTCGACGGCAAGCTGGACAGCTGCGGCCGGCTGAAGGGCCATTTCCATTACGCGCAGAAGAAGGGCTACTCCGGCGTCGGCCTCTACAAGCACGAGGAGCCCAGCGATGTGCTGATCGGCTACGGCTCGACCGAGTTCGATTTCGAGGGCCGCTGGGTCGAGGCGCGCTACGACAAGCCGGGCCGCAAGCTCAGCCTGATCTCCTGCTATTTCCCGAGTGGCAGCTCGGGCGAGGAACGCCAGCAGGCCAAGTTCCGCTTCCTGGCCGAGATGGCACCGCATCTGCAAAAGCTGAAGGCCGAACGCGAGTTCATCCTGGTCGGCGACGTGAACATCGCGCACAAGGCCATCGACCTGAAGAACTGGAAGGGCAACCAGAAGAACAGCGGCTTCCTGCCCGAGGAGCGCGCCTGGCTGGACACGCTCTTTGGCGAGATCGGCCTGGTCGACGTGTTCCGCACGCTGAACCAGAAGGAAGAGCAATACACCTGGTGGAGCCAGCGCGGCCAGGCCTGGGCGAAGAACGTCGGCTGGCGCCTGGACTACCAGATCGCCACCCCCGGCATCGCGGCCACGGCGCGCAAGGAAAAGATCCATCTGGAGCCGCGCTTCAGCGACCACGCGCCGTTGATCATCGATTACGACTTCGCGATCTGATCCGGCCGACCGAATGCGGCGGCAAGGGTCTCAGCGCTCCCAGCGCAGTTGGCCATGAACCGGCGGCGACTGCCCTTCGCAAAGCAGGCCGAAGCGCAGTGCCACGGCGCTGATCGCCGGCCCCTCGTAGCTGATGCTGTCGATCGCGAACCAGCCGCTGAGCTGGTTGCAACCGCGTGCGGCGCCAAAGAAATCCATGCCGCCGCGAGCCGGGTTGCGATCCACCAGCCGCATTAGGTTGCCGTAGTAGCCTGGTACCAGGCGGTTCAGGCCTGCCATGGGCTCCAGCTGCAGGATCCACCGGCTCGTCGCGTCGTCCAGCGTCAGGGTCAGCTTGGCATCGTCCGTGACGCCGAGCCAGAACGAACTATCGGCCACGGTGAACAGCCGGTTGCGGCCCTCGCCCAAGAAGGCGCCCGCCGGGCTGTGCAGGTAGAAGTAGTTGCCGGACGCCGGCATCAGGGACATAGGTAACTGCCACAAGTCCGCCGGCGGCACCAGTGGGCCAGGGGGCGCTGTCATGTCACCGTCCAGCCAGCGCAGACGGCCGCGCAGCGGCGATTGCGAGTGCTCGCAAGTCTGCTCGAAGCTCAGGTCGGCTGCGATCACCCGTTCACCTGCCAGCCGCAGCCCCTGAACAGCCCAGGACCCGTCGATGACCTGGCAGCCGCGCCCGTCGCCCATCCAGCTCAGCCGGAGCGGATTGAACTCCCCGGCCGTCAAGGCCGACCAGTCGTAGCTGGCCGAGCTCCCCAGGCTTTGTCCGGCCGGCGGCAGGAAGCTACCCGTCCAACGCTGATCGCCTTGGACCGCGACATGCAAGCCACCATTCTGATAACTCAGGCGAATGTCCGCACTCGCGCGCGTGTACAGATAGGTTCCGCCCTGCCCGATGAAGTCGTCGTCGCCACTGTCCAACAACAGGTAGCTGCCGTTGCTCGGGGGTTCCATCGGCGGCTCAAGGCCTGGCGGAAGCACTGCATCGACAGGTCCAAGCGCGACCACAGGGTCAGGATTCACCCACTGGATCTTGCCCCGCAGTTGCGGTCCCGTGGCCGCACAGCCGTGCTGGAACCTCAAGCCCAGGCTGCGCAAAACACCATGGCTGTAGCTCACCGAATCGATGGCAAACCAACCATGACCAAAACATCCTCGACCTTCCCCCGACCATTCCAGCCCCCCGCGCGCCGGGTTGCCGAAGGTGGCGCTGAGCAACTGTCCGTAATAGCCGGCCTGCGGCCTGCCCCAGCCGGCGGGCCCCTTGAAGGTGCCGCTCCAGCCGCTTACTCCGCCGATGCGCACCTGGATGCGACCATTCGATTCGTAAAGCACGAAGTCATAGGCCTCCGGTGACAAGGTCTGCGTCGTACCGCCGCCAATCCAGTCCCCGACCTCGCTTTCGAGATGGACATAGGAGCCGCTGGCCGGCAAAAACGCGGGGCTGGGCGACCACAGCCCGGCCGGAATCGGCTGCGGGCCGGATGGAACTCTGGTGTCATCGGCCGACCAGCGAATCTGTCCTCGCAGCGGCGGCTTACTGCTGGTTTCGCTGCAGCGCTGCTCGAAACGCATCTCCAAGCTCTGCAAACGGTCGTCCTTGTAGTTGACCGCATCGACGGCCACCCAGCCACGGCTGGTGCCGATGCAGGACTCTGTCGGTCGCCTAAAGCCCAATGCCCCTTTGGCCGGGTTGTAGCGCAGCTGATCCAGCAGCAGCGGGTAGTGGCCGACCTCGATGCGGCGGCGCGATGACATTGCGTAGAAATCGCCGAACCACTGCAGATCGCCACGGATGTTGAACCTCAGCTGGCGGCCGGCGGCGCTCAGCCCGATGAGCGCGTTCTCCGGCGTGAACAGCCAGCTCGGACCAGCGCCCAGCTCGTCGCCAGTGCCACCCTCCAGGTGCACATAGTTGCCACTGAGCGGCAGCGTGCCGGCGGGTGCCCGCCACAGGCCAGCAGGGATGGCCGTCGGGCCCGGGGGCAGCGTGGGATCAGACGCCTCCCAGCGCAAGCGGCCGCGCAAGCTGCCGGCGGCGCCAGCGCAGCGCTGGTCGAACTCGAGAGCAAGACTGGCAAGCCGACCGTCAACATAGGCGACCTCCGTGATCTTCAGTGTGCCCTGCGGCTGCTGGCAGTTGCGCAGCAAGGCTTCGGGGCCCCAGCTCTGCGAGCCATTGGCATTGCTGCCGCCATTGCCGTCGCTGAGATTCGGGTACTCGCCGACGCTCAAGGGCGCATCGCCCTGGGGTGACACAAAGCTACCGAGCCAAACCTCGTCGCCCAGCACCTGCACCTGAAGGAGCGCCCCGGTTCGGGTGACGCGGATGCCCGCGTTCGCCTGGGTATAGCTCAATGCCCCCCTACCCGCTCCAATGGGGTCGCCGGCATCGCTAAGCACGACAAAAGCAGTTCCCGAGGCAGGCAGCGCGGGTAACGGCGGCGGTGTCCCCGGCGCGGGCGCGGGCGCGGGCGCCGGTGCCGGCGCTGGCGCGCCGTCCCCACCGCCACCGCCACAGGCGGACAGCACAGCGCAGACCGCGCACAGCAAGACGCGGCGTAGAACGGAATCCATCATTTGATCACCCTCTCCCTAGACACAGCATAAGGGCGTTGCTGTCCTGGAATCCGGTCGCGCAACGTCCGATGCCTCCGGACCGCCCCGCCTCCAGACTCCGCTTTGACGGGAACGGCGTCTCGGGAAACTACCCCCAGGACACTGCGCGCCAAAGCGCGACACCAACCGCGAAGCGCCGCGATGCCGCCCCTGGCCGGCCGAGAATGCGCGGCCCATGCGCACCGCCGCTCCCACGCCCAAGCTCTGGCCCCTGCTGTGGCCGCTGTTCCTCGAACTGGCCCTGGGCATGGCGGTCGGCCTGGTGGCCACCGCGCTGGCGGCGCGGGTGTCCGACACCGCGGCCGGCGCCTTCGCGCTCTCCAACCAGCTCAGCGCCACGCTGTTCATCGTCTTTCGCATCATCGGCGCCGGCATCGGCGTGGTCATCACGCAGGCCCTGGGCAGCGGCCAGCGCGGCAGCGCCGATGCGCTGGCCCGCGCCGCGCTGGGCGCGAGCACCTGGATCGGCGCCAGCTGCGCGCTGCTCACGCTGCTTGCCGCCGAGGCGCTGCTGCGTGCGCTGCAGGCGCCGGCCGAGCTGCTGCCGCTGGGCGTGCCCTTCCTGCACTGGCTGGCGCCGGCCCTGCTGCTGGACGCCTGGAACGCCAGCATGGGCTCGGTGATGCGCGCCCACCTGCGCGCCCGCGACTCGCTGATGGTGCTGGTGGCGCAGAACGCGTTGCAGCTGCTGCTCGCGCTGCTGCTGATGCCGCAGCATGGCCTGGTCGGCTTCGCCTGGGCGGTGATCGCCAGCCGCCTGCTGACCCTGGGCCTGCATGTGCTGCTCTGGCAGTGGCGACTGGGCCTGCACTGGGTCGCCGCCGACTGGTGGCAGTGGCGGCGGCGCGAGGTCGCGGCGATGCTGCACATCGGCCTGCCCGGCGCCGCGGAGAACATCGCCTGGCGCCTGGCCTTCACCGCCAGCCTGGCGGTCACCGCGCAGCTGGGCACGGCGGCGCTGGCCGCCCATGCCTATGTGAGCCAGGTGATGCACTTCGTGCTGCTCTGCGGCCTGGCGATCGGCCTGTCGATGGAGATCCTGATCGGCCATCTGGTCGGCGCCGGGCGCCTGCGCGAGGCCAACCGCCTGCTGCGCCGCTCGCTGCGCCTGGGCCTGCTGGCCAGCGTGGCGGTCGCTGGTGCCGCGGCGCTGGCCGGACCCTGGATCCTGGCCGCCTTCACGCGCGACGCGGCGATCACCGCCACCGGCCTCACGCTGCTCTGGCTGACCGTGCTGCTGGAACCAGGCCGCACCTTCAATCTGGTCGTCATCAACGCGCTGCGCGCCACCGGCGACGCGCGCTACCCGGTGATGGTCGGCGCCGTCTCGATGCTGCTGGTGCTGGCCGGCGGCAGCTGGCTGCTCGGCCTGCAGCTCGGCCTGGGCCTGATCGGCGTCTGGCTGGCCTACATTGCCGACGAATGGCTGCGCGGCCTGCTGATGTGGCGGCGCTGGGCGCGGCTGGACTGGCTGCCGATGGCGCGCGCTGCGCGCCGCCGCGTGCGCCGCCTGCGCCACCCGGGAGGAAACGCATGATCCGCTGGCTGCTCATCGCCCTGTTGCTGCTCTGCGTGCCGGGCGTCGCGCCGGCCCAGCCAACGCCGACGCGCTTCACGCTGCACGAGCTGGCGCCCGGCGTGTTCGCCGCGATCGACCGCGAGGGCCGCGCCGGCGCCAATGCCGGCTTCGTGATCGGTGGCGAGGCGGTCGCGGTGATCGACAGCTTCTTCAACGAGGACGCCGCCCGCGAGCTGCTCGCGGCGATCCGCGCACGCACGCAGCGGCCGATCCGCTACCTGATCAACACCCACCACCACATCGACCATGTCGCCGGCAACGCGGTGTTCCTGGAGGCCGGTGCGATGCTGGTCGCGCAGCGCCGCGTCGCCGGCTGGCTGCGCAGCGAGAACCTGCGCCTGCTCGGCGAGCGCCTGACGCCGGAGCTGCGCGCACGCATCGAGGCCCTGCCGCTGCCGCAGCTGGCCTACGACGAACAGATGAGCCTGCACCTCGGCGGCGGTCGCCGCCTGTTGCTGCGCCACCGCCTCGGCCATACCGGCGGCGACACGGTGGTTGGCCTGTCCGACGCGCCGGTGCTGTTCATGGGCGATCTGCTGTGGCGGGCCGCGATTCCCAATCTCGTCGATGCCCGGCCGCTGCTCTGGCGCGAGACCCTGGCCTCGATCGCCGGCCAGGCCGACCGCAGCGAGCTGCGCTACGTGCCCGGCCATGGCGAGGTGGCCAGCGCGCAGGACCTGCGCGACTTCGCCGACTACCTCGACGAGCTGGACCGCATCGTCGTCAAGGCCGGCAGCGACAGCGAGCGCACGCTGGCCCTGCTCGCCCAGCGCTATGGCGCCTGGGCCTACTTCAAGGGCCTAGCCGCCGCCAATGTGCGCGACCAGCAGGCCGAGCACGAGGGGCGCAAGCGCGTGCCCAGCGACTGAGGCGATCGGCAATCAGCGACCGGCCAGCCCGCGCCAGCCGGCCCGCCACGCGAGCAGGGCCTCGGCCGGCATCGGCCGCGCGATGCCATAGCCCTGCGCCGCCTCGCAGCCCAGCTCACGCAGCGCCTGCGCCAGCGCCAGGCTTTCCACGCCCTCGGCGACCACGTGGAGGCCGAAGCCGCGCGCCAGACCCACCACGCCGGCGACGATGCTGCGGTCGTCGTCGCGGTCCAGCATCTGCAGCACGAAGCTCTGGTCGATCTTCAGCGTGTCCACCGGCAGCCGGCGCAGGTAAGTGAGCGACGAGTAGCCGGTGCCGAAATCGTCCAGCGCGAAGCGCAGGCCGAGCTCGCGGCAGCGCGCCATCACCTCGATCGCCTGCTCCAGGTCGTGGATGGCAGCGGACTCCAGCACCTCGAGCTCGATGCAGGCCGGCGGCAGCTCCGGGTGCCGCGCCAGGCGCTCGCGCAGGCGCTCGATGAAGCCCGGCGCGAGCAGCTGGTGGGCGCCGAGATTGATGCCGACGACCAGGCCCAGCCCCTCGGCCTGCCAGGCCGCGGCCTGCCGCCAGGCCTCGTCGAGCACCCAGTCGCCCAGCTCATGCTCGAAGGCGCTGCCGGCGATCTGCGGCAGGAACTGGCCGGGCGGCACCAGGCCGCGCTGCGAGTCCTGCCAGCGGATCAAGGCCTCGACACCGATCCAGCGGCCGTCGGCCAGCGCCACCTTGGGCTGGTAGTGCAGGCGGAACTCGCCCTGGGTCAGCGCGTCGCGCAGGCGCTGCAGCAGCTCGCGCTGGACCTGCGCGCGCCGCTCGGCTGCCGGGTCGAACAACTGGTAGCGGTGGCGACCGGCCTGCTTGGCCTGCACCATCGCCTGGTCGGCGTGGCGCAGCAGGGTGTCGGGGTCGCTGGGGTCGTCCGGGTAAAGGCTGACGCCGATGCTGGCGCCGATCTGCAGCTTCCAACCGTCGACCTCGCAGGGCCGGGACAGCGCGTCGAGCACGAGGTCGAGCAGCTGCGTGGCTTCCTCGGTGCTGCTCAGCTCGGAGAGCATCAGCACGAACTCGTCGCCGCCCAGCCGGGCCAGCGTGTCCTCGGGCCGCAGCACCTGCTGCAGCTGCTCGGCGACGGCGACCAGCAGGCGGTTGCCCAGGTCCTCGCCATGGCGCTCGTTGACATGGCGGAAGCCGTCGAGGTCGAGCAGGCAGACGGCCAGCGCGCGGCCGCTGCGCTGCGCACGCACGATGCCCTGTTGCAGGCGGTCGGTGAGCAGGCGGCGGTTCGGCACGCCGGTCAGCGGGTCGTAGTGCAGCAGGCGCTGCATCTCCTCGGCATGCTGCTTGAGCAGGCTGATGTCGGTGAACACCGCGACGTAATGCTGCACCGAGCCGCTGTGCGGGTCGCGCACCGCGTTGATCGACAGCATCTCGGCGTAGACCTCGCCGTTCTTGCGCCGGTTCCAGATCTCGCCGCGCCAGCGGCCTTTCTGCGTCAACGCCGTCCACATCGCCGCGTAGAAGCTGCGTTCGTGCCGGCCCGAGGACAGCAGCTTGGGCGTGTGCCCGATGACCTCCTCGGGCCGGTAGCCGGTGATCGCGCAGAAGGCCGGGTTGACGCGGGTGATGCGCAGGCGCGCGTCGGCCACCATGATGCCCTCGTCGCTGCGCTCGAAGACCAGCTGGGCCTCACGCAGCGCCAGCTCCAGCTCGCGACGCTCGCTGACATCGCTGAAGGTGCCCGAGAGCCGCCGCGGCCGGCCGGTCTCGTCGGGATCGACCGCGCCGCCGCGCAGCAGCAAGCGCTTCCAGCCGCCATCGGCATGCCGCACGCGCAGCTCGATCTGCTGGTTGTGGGCCGGCGCCCGCCCGTGCGCGTCCAGCAGCGCGCGCAGCTCCGCGAGGTCGTCGGCCTGCAGCAAGGCCGACCAGCCCGCCGCGTCGTCCGGCAGCGTGCTCGCGCCGAGCAGCGGTGCCAGGTTGTCGCTGACGCGCAGCCGTGCGGCGCGCAGGTCCCAGTCCCAATAGCCCTGGCCGGAGCCCTCGAGCACACGGCGCAGCTGCTGCTCGCGCTCGGCCAGCACGTCCAGGCTCTGGCGCTTGCGCTGCAGCGCGCGGCGCAGGCCCTCGCTGAGCAGGCTGACGAGCAGGCCGTTGGCCAGCAGCAGCGCGAGGTTCAGGTGCTCGAAGGCCGACAGCGCCGGCGCCGCGGCCGCGAGATCGGGCGACAGCAGCCAGCCGGCCAGCACCGAGACCAGCGTCGCCAGCAGACCCGGGCCCAGGCCGCCGAGCAGCGCGGTCAAGGTGATCGGCAGCATCAGCAGCAAGAGCAGCTGCGACGCGTGCTCGACCAGGCCGGCGAGCTGCTGGCGCGCCAGCAGCGCAGCCAGCGGCAGCAGCAGCGCGATCAGCCAGGCCAGCTTTCCGGGCATCGGCCGGCTGCCCGGCGGCAGCGGCTCCGCACGCGGCGCATGGTGCAGGGCCAGCGACCAGTAGGCCGCCGTCAACAGCACGAAGAACAGGCCCTTGGTGCTGCCGATGCGCTGCATCAGCGTGGCATCGAGCAGTTGCGCCAGCAGCGCGTCGGACAGCAGGATCCAGGCCGCCCCGAAGCCGATGTAGGCCAGCGCGCAGATCAGGATGTAGCGGGAACCGGAGGCGCGCAACACCATCTCAGAGCCCCAGGCTGCGCATCAGCTCGAGCAGCGCCTGACTGTCCGCGTCGCCGGCGGCGGCCAGGCCGGCGGCGACCCCGGCCCGGTCCTCGGCGCTGCGGTTCTGGCCGAGCTTGAACTTGGCCTCCAGGCGCTCGATCTCGAACTCGATGCCGACCAGCACGCGCAGCAGTTGCGGCACGAAGCCGGGCGCGGCGTCGGCGACCCGCCAGGGCCGGGGCTGCCCGGCCTCATGTCGGGCGGTCAGCGCCTCGATCTGCGCCAGCACCCAGTCGGCGTCGTCGACACGCCGCGCGCGCCCGTGCAGCAGCACGCTGGCGTAGTTCCAGGTCGGCACCATGCGCTCCGTCTGCGCCTTGCTCGGGTACCAGTTCGGCGACACATAGGCGCTCGGCCCCTGGAAGCTGAGCAGCAACGGTCTCGACCCGTCGGCCAGCGCCGCGGCCAGCGGGTTGGCGCGCGGCAGATGGGCCTGCAGGCGCAGCGGTGCGGCGGCATCCTCGGTCTCGACCCACAGCCAGGGCAGCGGCGTGGCCTGCAGCGCGCCGGCATCGTCCTGCCAGCAGACCTGGGCCAGCGCATGGCGGCGGACCAGCTCGCGCACGGCCTGGGTCGACGGGGCTTCGAAATGCTTGGGGATGTACATCGCGGTTCAGGCCTGGACCACGCGGTTGCGGCCCTCGGCCTTGGCCAGGTAGAGCGCGGCATCGGCGCGGGCCAGCAGCTGGGCGATGTCGCGGTCGTCGGTGCGGGCGGTGGCCAGGCCGATGGAGATCGTCATCTGCAAGGGCTGGCCCTGCGCGTCGCGGCCGAAGCAAAGATCGGCGGTGCGCAGGCGCTCGGCGGCCTGCACCGCTTCCTCGGCGCCCATACCGCTCTGCACGACGCAAAACTCCTCGCCGCCGACACGGGCCGAAAGGTCGTAGGGGCGCAGCTGCTGGCGCAGCACTTGGCCCAGATGGCGCAGCGCGGCATCGCCGGCCGCATGGCCATGGCGGTCGTTGATCTGCTTGAAATGGTCGATGTCGATCGCCAGCAAGGTCAGCGGCGTACCGAGGCGGCGGTGGCGCTGCCATTCGACTTGCAGCGCCGGCTCGAAACCGCGGCGATTCGCCAGCCCGGTCAGCGCATCGGTCGAGGCCTGCTGGTTCAGCTCCTCCAACAGATGCCCGGCATGCAGCGCGAGGAAGCCGAAGGCCAGCGCCATCACCGCGGCGCTGTTCAGCATGATGGCGGCGATATGCACCGGACCGGCGGCCTGCAGATGGGTGCCGCCGCTGCCCGGGTCGCTCAGGGTCAGCACGAAGCGCAGCGAGCCCATCGCGCATTGCAGCAGGTGCGCGCCGATCGGCAGCACCAGCAGCGTCCAGCCGAGGCGGCGGCGCTGCCGCCACAGCAGCACCGCAGAAACGGCGGACAGCAACACCAGCGTGCCGCTGAAGAGCAGCACGCGCACCGGATAGCTGTCGTCGACGTAGATGAACCAGCCATAGGCGCCGAACACACCGAGGCTGAACAGCAGCATGGCGCGCCAGGGCACCGGCTGGCCGAACAGGCGCTGGTAGCCGCTGATCGTGAACAGCAGATTGCCCAGCAGCATCAGATTGGCCAGCAGCACGGTCAGCAGATCGGGGGCCACGCCGCGCAGGCCGAACAGCAGCATGCCGACGAAGGTGCTGGCCAGCGCCGCGGCCCAGTGCCGCAGGTAGTCGCGCCGGTCGCGCCAGGCCAGCAGGCCGGTGCCCAGGGTGATCACCGCGGTCAGCAGACCGGCGAACAGCAGGACCGTGGGCAGGTGCAGCTGCATCAGTCCAGCAGCGGCGCGAGGGCGCGGCGGGCCGCGGCCTCGTCCAGGCCACAGCGCCGCGCCCAGTCCAGCAACTGGTCGTCGCCGATGCGGCCGACGTTGAAGTAGCGCGCCGCCGGGTGTGCGAAGTAGAAGCCGCTGACCGAGGCCGCCGGGTGCATGGCCATGGACTCGGTCAGAGTCAGGCCGATGGCCTCCGCGTGCAGCACCTGCAGCAGGTCCTTCTTGACCAGGTGGTCCGGGCAGGCCGGGTAGCCGGGCGCCGGGCGGATGCCGCGGTAGCGCTCGGCGATCAACTCCGCGTTGCTCAGGTCCTCATGCGCCGCATAGGCCCAGAACTCGGTGCGCACGCGCTGGTGCAGGCGCTCGGCGAAGGCCTCGGCGAGACGGTCGGCCAGCGCCTTCAGCATGATCGCGCTGTAGTCGTCGTGCTGGGCGATGAACTCGGCCTCCTTGGCCTCGACGCCGCGCACGGTCACCGCGAACAGGCCGAGATGGTCCTGCGGGTGGCCGAGCTGCATCGGTGCGACGAAGTCGGCCAGGCAGCGGTTCGGCCGGCGCACGCCGTCGACCACCGGGCGCTCGCTCTGCACGCGCAGGCCGTGCCAGCTCATCAGCTGCTGGCCCGCGGCGTCGAAGATCGCGATGTCGTCGTCGTTGACCTGGGCCGCCGGGTAGAGCGCGAACACGCCGTCGGCGCGCAGCCAGCGGCCGGCCACCAGCTTGGCCAGCATGGCCTGCGCATCGGCGAAGACCTTCTTCGCCTGCTCGCCGACGATCTCGTCGTCGAGGATGGCGGGGAACGGACCGGCGAGGTCCCAGGTCTGGAAGAACGGCCCCCAGTCGATGCAGGCGACGAGCTCCTGCAACGGGTAGTTCTCCAGCACGCGGCGGCCGACGAAGCGCGGCGTCTCCAGGCGGTCGAAGTCCAGCTTCTCCTTGTTCGCGCGGGCCTGCTCCAACGTGACCAGCGGGGTCTGCTTCTTGTTCGCGTGCAGCTCGCGCACGCGGCGGTAGTCGGCCTGGATCTCGGCGAGGTAGGCGCCGCGGCGCTCCGGGCTGAGCAGCTCGGAGCAGACGCTGACGCTGCGCGACGCATCCGGCACGTAGACGATCGGGCCCTCGTACTTCGGCGCGATCTTCACCGCGGTGTGCACGCGGCTGGTCGTCGCGCCGCCGATGAGCAGCGGGATCTGCGCGTCGCGGAAATGCGGGTCGCTCTGCATCTCGGCGGCGACATGCTGCATCTCCTCGAGGCTGGGCGTGATCAGGCCGGAGAGGCCGATGATGTCGGCGCCTTCGGCCTTCGCGCGGGCGAGGATCTCGTGGGCCGGCACCATCACGCCCATGTTGACGACCTCGTAGTTGTTGCACTGCAGGACGACGGTGACGATGTTCTTGCCGATGTCGTGCACATCGCCCTTCACGGTGGCGATGACGATCTTGCCCTTGGAGCGCACGTCCTGCCCGGCGGCCTCCATCTGCCGCTTCTCCTCCTCGATGTAGGGGATCAGGTGGGCGACGGCGGACTTCATCACGCGGGCGCTCTTGACCACCTGGGGCAGGAACATCTTGCCGGCGCCGAACAGGTCGCCGACCACGTTCATGCCGGCCATCAACGGGCCTTCGATGACATGCAGCGGCCGGCCGCCCTGCGCCCGGATCGCCTGCCAGGCCTCCTCGGTGTCGTCGACGATGAACTCGGTGATGCCGTGCACCAGCGCGTGCTGCAGGCGCTCGTGGACCGTGCCGGCGCGCCAGGCCAGGCGCTGCGAGTCGTCCTTGGCGGCGCCCTTCACCGCATCGGCCACTTCGAGCAGGCGCTCGGTGCCATCGTCGCGGCGGTTCAGCACCACGTCCTCGACACGCTCACGCAGCTCGGCCGGGATCTCGTCGTAGACGCCGACCATGCCGGCGTTGACGATGCCCATGTCCATGCCGGCCTGGATCGCGTGGTACAGGAAGACGGTGTGGATGGCCTCGCGCACCGGCTCGTTGCCGCGGAAGCTGAAGCTCACGTTGGACACGCCGCCGGACACCTTCGCGCCGGGCAGGTTCTGCTTGATCCAGCGCGTCGCGTCGATGAAGTCGACCGCGTAGTTCGCGTGCTCCTCGATACCGGTCGCGATGGCGAAGATGTTCGGGTCGAAGATGATGTCCTCGGCCGGGAAGCCAGAGTCCACGAGCAGCGCGTAGGCGCGGCTGCAGATGTCCTTGCGGCGCTGCAGGGTGTCCGCCTGGCCCTTCTCGTCGAAGGCCATCACCACCGCGGCGGCACCGTAGCGCCGCACCAGCCGGGCCTGGCGCAGGAACTCGGCCTCGCCCTCCTTCAGCGAGATCGAGTTGACGATGCCCTTGCCCTGCAGGCAGCGCAGGCCGGCCTCGATGACCTCCCATTTGCTGCTGTCCACCATCACGGGCACACGCGCGACATCGGGCTCGCTGGCCATCAGGTTCAGGAAGCGCACCATCGCCGCCTTCGAGTCCAGCATCGCCTCGTCCATGTTGACGTCGATGACCTGGGCGCCGTTCTCGACCTGCTGGCGCGCAACGGCCAGCGCCTCCTCGTACTGGCCGCCGAGGATCAGGCGTGCGAAGGCCTTGGAGCCGGTCACATTGGTGCGCTCGCCGACGTTGACGAACAGGCTGCCGGGGGCGACGGTCATGGGCTCCAGCCCGGACAGGCGGAGCGGCGGTGTGGGGTGCATGCGAAAGCCTTGGGGGTGAAAAAGCCCCGGAAAACGGTGGCGGATTCTAGAAAGCCCCCCCTACGTGGCCCTGCAAGCCTGCCGAGAATCCACACATGTACCGGCCCCCCGTCCCGCGATTGCCCGCGCCCCTGGAATCCGGACCGCGGTTTTCGGCGGTCCCCGCGCGCTGATGGAGCTCGTCCGCCTCCCGCCGAACGCGCTGCGGCCCGGCCAGCGTCTGGCCTTCTCGCTGCGCGACGCCAGCGGCAATCTGCTGTTCGCCAGCGGCTCGGTGCTGCCGGCCAGCCAGACGGTGCGCGAGCTGCTCGCCCGCGGCGCCTACACCCAGGTCTTCGAGACCGAGGGCTACCGCCGCGAGCTCGCCGAGAAGACCAATGCGCTGCTGCACCAGGACAACGTGACGCTGGGACAGATCGCGCGGGTGCAGGCCGATTTCGGCGCTGCACCCGCGCGCGGTCCGCTGCCGCAGAACGAGTTCGAGCATTGGCAGGATCTGCAGCAGCGCCTGCATGCCCTGCTGCGCGAGCCGCAGGCCGAGGGCTTTCTGGAGCGCCTGGACGCGCTGCGCGGGGAGGCGCTGGAGCGCCTGCAGCGCCAGCCCGACCAGAGCCTGATGCTGCTCGTGCACGATGCCGGGCAGGCACTGCAGCAGTACACCGCCCGGCATGCGCTGCTCTGCATGCTGCTCGGCCAGCTCTGTGGCGAGCGCATGGACCTGCCGGTCGACGAGCTGGAGGCGCTGACGCGCGCGGCGCTGTCGATGAACCTCAGCCTCGGCCTGCTGCAGGACCGCCTCGCGCAGCAGCGCGAGCGCCCGTCGGCCGAGCAGCGCCGCCAGCTCAGCGACCACGGCGCCCGCGCCGCCGAGCTGCTGCAGTCGCTCGGCGTGCGCGACCCGGCCTGGCTGCAGGCCGTGCGCCTGCACCACGACATCGGCCCCGGCCCGCTGAGCGGGCGACCGCCGGGCGAACGCCTGGCCCGGCTGCTGCACCGCATCGATCTGTTCGCGGCCCGGCTGTCGCCGCGCATCGCACGCAGCGCGCAGGCCGGTGCGCAGGCCGCGCGGGCGGTCTTCCTGGACGAGACCCGGCAGCAGGATGAAGCCGGCGCCGCGCTGATCCGTGCCGTCGGCCTCTACCCGCCGGGCAGCTTCGTGCGCCTGGCCAGCGGCGAGGAGGGCATCGTGGTGCGGCGCGGCAGCAGCGCCACCGAGCCCCTGGTCGCGGCGCTGATCGGCAAGAGCGGCGCGCCGCTGACCGAGCCGGTGCCGCGCGACACCCGCCTGCCCAGCCAGGCCATCTCGCACAGCCTCGCACCGCAGGAACTGCGGTTGCGCCTGTCGATCGACAAGCTGCTGCGGCTGGGCGCATGAGAGCCTGGTCCTTCGCGCTGGCAGGCCTGCTCCTGCTGGCCTCCTTCAGCGGCCGGGCCGCCGGCTGGCGCATCGCAGCCATCGAGCTGCCGCCGTCGATCAGTGAGCGCGCCCCGCAGCAGGGCTATTACGCGGTGCTGCTGCGGCGCGTGCTGCGCGAAATCGGCGACGACGCGGAGTTCGTCTTCCTGCCGCCGCAGCGCGCCTACCAGGAAGCGGCCGCAGGCCGCCTCGACGCCATCCTGCCGATGCGCCAGACGGCAGAGCGCGAGCGCGATTTCTGGTTCACCGAGCCCTTCTTCACGGCCAAGCTGCGCCTCTTCCTGAAGGCCGACGACGCCTGGGAACCGGCCTCGGTGGCGGCGCTGCGCGGCGAGATGGGCTGCACGCTGCTGGGCTCGCAGTCGCCGCCGGCGCTGCAGGCCGAGGTCAACGCCGGCCGCATTCCGCTGCAGACGGTCAGCCAGATGGAGGCCTGCTTCCGCATGCTGCAGGCCGGCCGCGTGCGCTTTGTGATCACCGGCCAGAACACCGGCTGGGCGGCAGCCCGCGCGTTGCACGGCGAGGGCCTGCGCCTGCGCGCGGCGCACTACGTCGTTGCCGAAGAGCCGGTGCGCCTGGCGCTGAGCCGCAAGGTGGCGAGCAGCCGCCAGCGCCTGCGCGACTTCAACCAGGCGGTGCGCCGCCTGCGCGCGCAGGGCGTGCTGCAGCAGCTGGAGGCCCAGCATGTGCCGCACCGCGCGTTTGACTGACCCACCCCCTGCCGGCTGCGCCGTGCCAAGGCCAGAGGCCCGGCAAAGCCGGTTCCACGGCGGCCGCTTGACGCACCGCTTCATGCATCGCGGGTCGCGATTCGCGCTGCGGAGAGCTGAGCTCAGGCGCTTTCGAGCAGGCTGCTGAACAGCGCGTTCGGCCGCGGCTGGTAGCGGCCGACCTGTTTGGCGATCTCGGCCACATGGGCCGGCGTGGTGCCGCAGCAGCCGCCGGCAATGTTCAAGAGACCGCGCGCCGCGAACTCGCCGACCAGGCGGCCGGTGATCTCCGGCGTCTCGTCGAAGCCGGTGTCGCTCATCGGGTTGGGCAGGCCGGCGTTCGGGTAGCAGGAGATCGGCGTGTCCGGCGCCGCCTGTGCCAGCTCCTCCAGATAGGGCCGCATCAGGCTGGCGCCCAGCGCGCAGTTCAGGCCGACGGCGATCGGCCGCGCATGGCGCACCGAGTGCCAGAACGCGGTCACCGTCTGACCCGAGAGGATGCGGCCCGAGGCGTCGGTGACGGTGCCGGAGATGATCACCGGCAGGCGCTCGCCGGTCGCCTCCATCAGCTCGTCGAGCGCGAACAGCGCGGCCTTCGCGTTCAGGGTGTCGAAGATGGTCTCGACGAGGAACAGGTCGGCGCCGCCGTCGAGCAGGCCCTGGGCCTGCTCGTAGTACGCGGCGCGCAGCTGCTCGAAGTCGATGTTGCGCGCACCGGGGTCGTTGACGTCGGGACTGATCGACGCGGTGCGCGGCGTAGGGCCGAGCGCGCCGGCGACGAAGCGCGGCTTGTCCGGCGTCGAGTACCGGTCGCAGGCGGCGCGGGCCAGCTTCGCCGCCTCGACGTTCAGCTCGTAGGCGATGCCGGCCAGCGCGTAGTCCTCCTGAGCGATCGAGGTGGCGCCGAAGGTGTTGGTCTCGATCAGGTCGGCACCGGCCGCCAGGTACTGCTCGTGGATCTCGCGGATCACATCCGGCCGGGTCAGCTGCAGCAGGTCGTTATTGCCCTTCAGGTCCTTGCCGTGCCCGGCAAAGCGGCTGCCGCGGAAATCGGCCTCGGACAGCTTGTAGCGCTGGATCATCGTGCCCATCGCGCCGTCGAGCACCAGGATGCGCTGGTGCAGAAGATGGGGCAGGCTGGCGGCGCGGGTGTAGGCGATCGGGGCGGTCATGGGCGCGATTGTCCGTGGACGGCACCGCAGCCGCCCGACGCAAAGCGGACTACCTCCATCTGGGAAGATGGATGCATGCATTTCTCCGCTCAGTTCGAGACGAATCGTCCTCGGCCGTCGTCTCGTAGTGCGCACGTGACCATCGTCGTCGCTGCCGCGGCGGTTTGGCTGCTGCAAGCGTTCACGGCATTCAGTCCGTTTGGTCTGAGCGCACCGGTGAACAGCGGGCTGTTCTGTGCGTTCTGGCTTGCCGCGCTGGTGCTGACGCGTGGCCTGGTGGAAAGCCGTCGCTTCCGCCCTGCGTGGGCCAGGCCATTGCGCCTGCTTTCGTTGTTCGGCCTGTGGCTGGGGACGGTTGCCGTGGCGCTGCATAGCTGGATGCTGTCGGGCCCGGAAAGCCGTCCGATCGCCCGCCAAGACGGTGTGGAGTTCCTGGTGCGGAGCGTTGGGGCGGTCTGGCCGATCGATGTCGTGATCGAGCGCCGCACCGTGGTCGGGCCGCTCCACCACGACAGGGTGCTGGGCGCCTACGAGCGCGAGCGGGTCATCGCCATCCTGCCGGGACCGGATGCCACGGTTCAGGTGACGCTGGAGGAATACGGCCGCCCCCGGCGCACCGAACGGCTACGGGTCCGACGAGACTGAACATCCCAAGCGGCCGGCGCGCCGTTCAACTCCCCATCTGACTCTGCAGATAGTTCTGCTCGCCGACCTTGCCGACCAGTTCCAGCTGCGTCTCCAGGTGGTCGATGTGCTCCTCGGTGTCGTCGAGGATCTTGCCGAACAGGTCGCGGCTCACGTAGTCGCGCACCGACTCGCAATAGGCCACCGCGTCCTTCAGGTGCTTGTGCGAGGCCATCTCGATCTGCAGGTCGCAGCGCATCGTCTCCACCGCGTCCTCGCCGATCAGCAGCTTGCCCAGGTCCTGCAGGTTCGGCAGGCCTTCGAGCGTGAGCACGCGTTCGATCAGCAGATCGGCATGCTTCATCTCCTCGATCGATTCCTTGTACTCGTGATCCGCCATCTTCATCAGGCCCCAGTTCTTCAGCATGCGCGCATGCAGGAAGTACTGGTTGATGGCGGTCAGCTCCAGCTTCAGCTGCTGGTTCAGATGGGCGATGACTTGCGGATCACCTTGCATGGCGAGCTCCTGATACCGGGGATGCGGCGAGTATCGACCTGGAAAAACCTATCAACAACGGTTTTCAGATAGATGCTTGCAAGCTTGCCAATGAGAACGATTCGCATTAGCATGCCTACACCATGATCGTTTGCGTCTGTCACCGCGTTTCCGAGCGCGACATCCGCCAAGCCGCCGCCAGCGGCTGCGACAGCCTGGATGCGCTGCAGGACGAGTTGCGCGTCGCGACCGCCTGCGGCGCCTGCCACGACTGCGCCTGCGAGGTCCTCGACCAGGCCCTGCAAAGCCAGGGCGGTGCACGCCGTGTGATCCCGCTGGCCCTGGCCGCCTGAGCCCGACGATGAAAGCCCTTGAAACGCCCGCCCCGTCACCGGCTCCGGCCATGCCCCAGCGCCCACCGCGCTGGACCAGCCAGCAGCTGTTCGACGGCCGACCGGTGATCGAGATCGAACACCAGCAGCAGATCTACCAGCTGCGCCAGACCTCGCAGGGCAAGCTGATCCTGACCAAGTAAGTCCGCCTTCCTCGCGCCAGCCCGCCGTCGCCAGCCAGCGCTCTGCCACAACGGAGTCCCCGTGCTGAAAACGACCACCGCGCTGGCCGCTGTGCTGGCCTGCGCCTGCCCGGCCCAGGCCCAGCAAGCCCCCGCCACCGAGCTGCCCGAGCTCACCAACACCGCCACCCGCACCGAGCGCCGCGTCGACGAGACGCCGGCCACGGTCAGCGTGCACCGCCTGCCGGCCGGCACCCGCGACCTCAAGGACCTGCTGCGCAACGAGGTCGACCTCAGCGTGCGCGGCGCCAACCCGCGCTTCGGCCTGGCTTCGGGGTCCAGCGGCCGCGCCGGCAACGAAGGCATCAACATCCGCGGCCTGGAGGGCAACCAGGTACTGCTGATGGTCGACGGCATCCGCATGCCGCAAAGCTTCAGCTTCGGCCCCTTCGTCACCGGCCGCGCCAGTCTGCTCAATATCGAGGGCGCCGGCGGTGCCGAGGTGCTGCGCGGCCCGGCCTCGACCTCCTTCGGCTCCGACGGCCTGGCCGGCGCCCTGGCGCTGCGCACGCTGGAGGCCAAGGACCTGCTGGGCCAGGACAAGACCTTCGCCGCCCGCGCCCAGCTGGCCGCCCACAGCGGCGACGACGGCGTCGGACTGAACCTTGCCGGCGCCTGGAAGGGCGACGGCCTCGACTGGCTGCTGCAAGGCTCCACGCGACGCTCGCACGAGGTCGAGACCCAGGGCGACAACCGTGCCGAGAACGCCACCCGCACGGCGCCCGATCCGCTGGACCGCGAACGCAACACCCTGCTGGGCAAGCTCGGCGTGACCCTCAGCCCGACGCAGCGCCTGCAGTTCACGCTCGAGGGCGTGGAGCAGCGCGACCGCTGGGACGTGCTGTCGGCCCGCTCGGCCACCGTGCTCGCGCTGGACGCCAAGGACCGCAGCAGCCGCCGGCGCGGCTCGCTGGCCTGGACCCTGGACGACCTGAACGCCGACTGGCTGCAGCAGGCCAGCCTGAGCGTCTACCAGCAGCGCTCCGAGATCCGCCAATGGGCCTTCGAGGACCGCACGCCGGCCGTCGATCGCACGCGGGACAACCGCTACGAGGAAGAGCTGACGGGCCTGTCGGCCCAGGCGCAAAGCAGCCAGGGCGCGCACCGATTCAGCGCCGGCCTGGACGCCAGCCGCAACACCATCAGCGCGCTGCGCGACGGCGTCACGCCCGGCGTCGGCGAGACCTTCCCGGCCAAGCCGTTCCCGGATACGGATTACCGCCTGCTCGGCGCCTTCGTGCAGGGTGAGCTGAACTTCGGCGAGTTGCAGGCGGTGCCGGCGCTGCGCTACGAGCGCTTCAGCCTGAACCCGTCGGCGGCCGGCTACAGCGGCGAAATCGTCAAGCTCAACGACTCTGCGGTGACGCCGCGCCTGGGCCTGCTGTGGCGCGCGTCGCCGGCCTTCGCGCCCTACCTGCAATGGGCCAAGGGCTTCAAGGCGCCGACGCCAACCCAGGTCAACAGCGCGTTCAGCAATCTGGTCCATGGCTACACCTCGATCGGCAACCCGAATCTGAAGGCCGAGAAGGCCGACAGCCGCGAGCTCGGCCTGCGCGGCGAACAGGGGGCCTGGCGCTGGCAGCTCGCCGTCTACGACAACGAGTACGAGGACTTCATCAGCCTGGAGACCGTCGGCGGCACCGGCGCGCCCGGCAATCCGCTGGTCTTCCAGTCCATCAACCTGGCCGGCGCGCGCATCCGTGGCGCGGAAGCTCGGCTGCACTGGCAGCCGAGCGCCGAGTGGCGCGTCGGCCTGAGCCTGGCCAGCACCCGCGGCGACGCGCTGACCGACGGCGCGAAGCGCCCGCTGGACAGCGTCGAGCCGGCCAAGCTGGGCCTGAACCTGCGCCAACAGCTGGGTGCCTGGCATTGGGAGGCCAGCCTGCTGCATGCACGCGCCAAGTCGCCCAACCGCATCGCCAGCAGCACCGCGTTCGCACCGGGCGCCTACACCGTGCTGGACCTCGCCGCCGGCTGGCAGATCACGCCGACCTGGTCGCTGCAGGCCCGTGTCGACAACGTCGGCGACCGCAGCTACTGGCGCTGGTCCGATGCCCGCGGCTTGGCCGCCAACAGCAGCACGCTGGATGCCTTTACCGCGCCGGGCCGCCAGTTCGGCCTGGTGCTGCAAGCCACGCTCTGAACGCAAGGAGAACGCCATGGACCTGCGCACCGCCTACCGCGACGCCCGCACCGCCGGCGCCACCCGCCACCGCGACATCGCCCAAAGCTTGGGCGTCAGCGAAGGCGCGCTGATCGACGCCCATGTCGGCGCGACGGCCGACGGCCTGCAGGCCCAGCGCCTGCGCGGGCCCTTCCCTGAGCTGCTCGGCGAGCTGCAGGCCTGCGGCGACCTGATGGCGCTGACCCGCAACGCCTCCTGCGTGCACGAACGCACCGGCGTCTACGAGAAGCTCAGCGCTCAGGGTGCGGCGGGCGCCGAGGTCGGCCTGGCCCTGGGCGAGGAGATCGACCTGCGCATCTTCTACCGCCACTGGCATTGCGGCTACGCGGTCCAGGAAGGCGAAAGCCAGAGCCTTCAGTTCTTCGATGCCAGCGGCCAGGCCGTGCACAAGATCTTCACGCGGCCGGGCACCGATGCCGCCGCCTGGCAGCAGCTGCGCGCGCGCTGGATCGACGCTGATGCCGACGCGCCGCAGTGGCAGCCGCCACCGGCCAAACCGGTGACGGACGCGGTGACGGCCGATGCCGACGCCTTCCGCGCCGACTGGGCCAGCCTGCGCGACACGCACGAGTTCTTCGGCCTGCTGAAGAAGTACGGCCTGCGCCGCACCGACGCACTGCGCCTGGCCGCACCCGCCTTTGCGCAGCGCATCGACGCCACCGCGGCCCGCGCGCTGCTGCAGGGCGCGGCCGGCAGCGGCACGCCGATCATGGTCTTCGTCGGCAACCCCGGCATGATCCAGATCCACAGCGGGCCGGTGCAGCGCATCGTCGTCATGGGCCCTTGGCTGAACGTGCTGGACGCGCGCTTCAATCTGCATCTGCGTGAGGACGCGATCCACGAGGCCTGGGCGGTGCGCAAGCCGACCGTCGACGGCCTGGTCAGCTCGCTGGAGCTGTTCGATGCCGAGGGCGAGCTGATCGCGCAGTTCTTCGGCCAGCGCAAGCCCGGCCAGCCCGAGCGCTGCGCCTGGCGGCAGCAGCTCGACAGCCTGGTGAACGAGCCGGCCTGGAGCGAAGAAAGCACCGGGTGCGCGGCATGAGGCCCGGCCTGAACCGCCGCGCACTGGCACCGCTGCTGCTGGTCCCCATGCTGGCGCGCGCGCAGACGGCACCGCAGCGCGTCGTCTGCGTCGGCGGCGCGCTCACCGAGACCGTCTACGCGCTGGGCGCGCAATCGCTGTTGGTCGGCGTCGACTCGACCTCCTTCTACCCGGCCGAGGCGAGCCGGCTGCCGCAGGTGGGCTATGCGCGCACGCTGTCGGCCGAGGGCCTGCTCGCACTCGCTCCGCAGCTGCTGCTGGCCAGCGGCGAGGCCGGCCCGCCGCTGGTGCTGCAACAGCTGCGCAACACCGGCGTGCGCATCGAGCAGATCGCCGACGGCCACCGCTTCGAGGGCGTGCTGGCGCGCACCCAGCGCGTCGGCGAACTGCTCGGCCGCGACCCGCAGCCGCTGCTGCGCCGCCTGCGCGACGAATGGGCGGCGGCGCAGGCCGAACTGGCCCGCCACAAGACCCAGCCACGCGTGCTCTTCGTGCTCGCGCACGCGACCAACCAGTTGCGCGTGGCCGGCGAGGACACTGCCGCCGACGCGATGCTGCGCCTGGCCGGCGCGCGCAATGCGCTGGCCGGCCTGCAGGGCTACAAGGCGCTGACGCCGGAGGCCGCGCTGCAAGCCTCGCCGGACCTGATCCTCTGCACCGACCAGGGCCTGCAGGCCCAGGGCGGCATCGACGGCCTGCTGAAGGCGCCGGGCCTGAGCCTGACCCCGGCGGGTCGCGCGCGCCGCGTCGTCAGCATGGACGCGCTGCTGCTGCTCGGCTTCGGGCCGCGCCTGCCGCAGGCGGTGCGCGAACTCGGCGCGCTGCTGCATGCCGCCTGAGGCCCTGCCCCTGGCGCCGCCCCCGGTGCTGCGCCCGCCGCAGCCGGCCTGGCGCTGGCTGCTGTGGCCCGCGCTGCTCGCCGCGGTCTGGCTGGGCTGCAGCCAGGGCGCGCTCGACATCGGCGCGGCCGACTGGCAAAGCCTGCTCGGCGGCGAGCCCACGCCGGGCGCGCAGGTTCTGTGGCAGTTGCGCCTGCCACGCGTTGCTTTTGCACTGTTGCTTGGTGCTGCCCTGGGACTTGCGGGGGCTCTGTCCCAGGGCCTTTTTCGCAACGGCCTGGCCGACCCCGGCCTGCTCGGCATCCCCGCCGGCGCGGTCTGCGCGGTGGCCCTGCTGCTGACCTTCTTCGCCGGATCCGCCGGCGGCCTGCCGGCGGCCTGGCGCCCGTTCGCGCTGCCGCTGGCGGCGCTGACCGGTGCCTGGCTGCTGTGCAGCCTGCTGCAGCTGTTCGCCCGCCTGCTGGCGCCGGGCAGCGTGGCCGGCCTGCTGCTCGCCGGCCTGGCGCTGAACGCGCTGGCGATGGCCGTGGTCGGTGTCTGCACCACGGTGGCCAGCGACGAGCAGTTGCGCACGCTGACCTTCTGGCAGCTCGGCTCGCTGGCCGGCGCCACCTGGCACATCGCCGGCCTGCTCGGCCTGGCCCTGCTGCCGATCGCCTGGAGCGCACAGCGCATGGCCCAGGGACTGAACGCACTGGCGCTGGGCGAGGCGGTGGCCGGCCAGGTCGGTGTCGACGTGCCCGGCCTGCGTCGCCGCCTGGTGCTGGCGGTGGCCCTGCTGTCCGGACTGGCGGTGGCCTGGAGCGGGCTGATCGGCTTCATCGGTCTGCTCGCGCCGCATGCGGCGCGCGGCCTGGTCGGTGCCGACCAGCGCCGGGTGCTGCCCTGGTCGGCCTTCATCGGCGCGCTGCTGCTGCTGCTCGCCGACACCGCGGCGCGCAGCCTGGTCGTGCCGGCCGAGCTGCCGGTGGGCATCGTCACCGCGCTGATCGGCGCACCGCTGCTGCTCGCGCTGCTGCGTCGTGCGCAGCGCGAGCTCGGGGCCGCCTGGTGAGCGCGCCGCTGCTGGAACTCGATGCGCTGCGCCTGCGCCGCGCCGGGCAGGACTTCGGCCCCTTCTCGCTGCGCGTTGCCGCCGGCGAGCGGGTTGCGATGCTCGGCCCCAGCGGCGCCGGCAAGTCGACGCTGCTGCGCCTGTTCAGCGGCGAACTGCGCGCACAGCAGGGTCGCTTGCTGTTCGATGGTCAGCCGCTCGCCGAGCTGCCGGCGGCAAGGCGCGCGCGCCGTCGCGCGGTGCTGCCGCAGTCGCACCAGATCGCCTTCGGGCTGGCGGTGGAGCTGGTGGTGGCGCTCGGGCGCTGGGGCCGCGAAGGCGCCGACGACGGCCGCCACATCAGCGCGGCGCTGGGCTGGGCGCAGGCCGCCCATCTGCGCGGCCGGCGCTACGACCAGCTCAGCGGCGGCGAGCAGGCCCGTGTGCAGCTGGCCCGCGTGCTGGTGCAGCTGATCGACGTCGAGGCCGGCCTGCTACTGGTCGACGAACCGCTGGCCTCGCTGGACCCCGGCCTGCAGCTGGAGCTGCTCGACACCCTGACCCGCTTCGCGCAGGAGCGCGGCCATGCGCTGGTCGCCGTGCTGCACGATCTGCAGCAGGCGCTCAGCGGCTTCGAGCGCCTGCTGCTGCTGCGCCAGGGCCGGCTGGTCGGCGACCTGCCGGCCGACGCCGGGGCACTACCGGCGCTGGAATCCCTGTTCGGCCTGCGCCTGCAGGCCCTGCAGCTGCCCGAGGGCGGCTGGGCCTTGGCCGCCCGCCGCGCCGCCTGAGTATGAAAACCTCGCGCCTGCCCGCCGCCGCCGCCGTGCTGCTGCTGCATGGCGCGCTGCTCGGTCTGGCCTGGAGCGGCTTGCAGCCCACGGGCCCAGCAACGCCAGCGACCGCGCTGGCGGTGCGCCTGCTCGAAAGCTCGCCGCCTCAACCCCCGCTGCCCCTGCCAGCACCGCCGCGCGCCGCCGCCATGCTGCCCACGCCGGCGCTGGTCGCGCTGCCGCTGCCCGAGCTGCTCGGTATCAGCCCCATGCCGGCAGCGCCGGTTGTCCCACCGGTTGCCCCACCGGTCGCGGCGCCGGCAAGCCCGGCCCTTGCCACGCTCGCCTTCGCCGCACCGGCCGCCGGCCCACGTGCCGAGCCGCCGACCGTGGCATCGCTCCCGGCGGCAGAGCCGGTGCTGGCACCGGCACGCCGAGCTGCCTGCGCGCCGGCGCCCCACCCGCCGCTGCTGCGCGAACGCGGCATCGAGGGCGCCGTGCGGCTGCGCGTCTGGGTCGACGAGCTCGGCCGTGCCGGCCAGGTGCGGCTCAGCCAGGGCAGCGGCTTCCGCCTGTTCGACGAAGCGGCGCTGGCGCAGGCCAGCCAATGCCCTTACCACCCGGCCCGGCGTGGCGATCAGGCGATCGGCAGCTGGGTCGAGTTCACCGTGCGTTTTGCGCTGCGCCGGCGCGATGGGAGATCCTCGGATGACGACGCCTGAACACTCGACGCTGACGCTGCGCTGCTGCGCCGCCCTGCCCAAGCCACCCGCCGAGACCGGCTCGCGGCGACGTCGGCTTTGGGAGCTGGGCACGCATGCGCATTGCCCGGTGGTCGGCGTCTGCCTGAGCCTGGAGGCGATGCGCCGGCTGGCCAAGAAGCTGCTCGTGCTTGCCGGCGACGAGGACGACTACACCCTGCATTGCGCGCTGGTCACCGCCGCCGAGCGGCGCAACGGCGTCAGCGAAGCGCTGCAGCGCGAGCTGGAGCAGCGCTTCACGCTCGACATCCAGCAAGCCGCCAAAGCCAAGAACAACGAGGAGTTGATGCTCTGGTGGCGTTCGCGCGCCGCGCAGGGCGAGATCGCCGGCCCGCTGTGGGCGACGCTGACCCATGCGCGCTGCGACGAGCGCCTGGAGATGCGCGTGCTCGGCCAGGTGCACATGCTGCAGCACCAGGTCGGCGCCGCGCAGCGCGTCGACCTGCAGCGCCACAAGGAGCTGATCGCCGAGCACCGCGCGCTGAGCACGGAGTACGCCGAGGCGCAGCAGCGCGTCAGCGACTGGACCCAGGCCCATGCGCGCGAGCAGGCCGCCTGGGAGCGCGAGCGCCTGCAGCTGCGCGCCGAGGCGCTGGGCCTGCAGACCCGGCTGGCGCAGGCCGATGAGCAGTTGCTGCGCTGGCAGGCCCTGAGTCCCGAGCTGCCCGAACGCCTGGCGCTGCAGCAGCGCCTGCAGGAGCAGACCGAGCGCGCGCAAGCCCTGCAGCGCGAACTCAACCGCCTGCAGCAAGCTGGCACGCCGCAGCCCCAGCCCGTGACGGCGCTGCCCGAGTCGCCGTCCGAGCCGCCCGTCGAACCGGCCAGGCCGCAGCTGGAGCAGCGCGTCGTGCTCTGCGTCGGCGGCCGTTCCGGCACGGTGCCGCTGTACCGGCGCGCGGTCGAGGACTGCGGCGCGCAGTTTCTGCACCACGACGGCGGCGCCGAACACAAGCCGGCACAGCTGGAGCCGCAGCTGGCCGCCGCCGACCTGGTGATCTGCCAGACCGGCTGCATCAGCCACGATGCCTACTGGCGCGTGAAGGATCATTGCAAGCGCCACAACAAACGCTGCCTGTTCGTCGAGACGCCGAGCCGCTCGGCCTTCGAGCGCGCGCTGGCGCAGGCCGCCAGCACCACCGAGAACCCGACATGAAACGCCTCCTCCCGCTGCTGCTCTCCCTCTCGCTGAGCCTGGCGCTGGCGGCCTGCGCGCACCGCCCCACCGAAGCGCCGCTGCTGCTGCTCGGCGAGGTCCACGACAACGTGCAGCACCATCAACAGCGCCTGGCACGGCTGCAGGCCCTGGTCGACGCCGGCCAGCGCCCGGCCCTGCTGATGGAGCATTTCGACCACGACCGCCAGCCGCAGCTGGAAGCGGCCCGCGCCGCCGGTGGCGACGCCGACGCGCTGATCGCCGCGGCCGGCGGCAAGCACTGGCCCTGGGCGCAGCTCAAGCCCTTCGTCGAACTGGCGCTGCGCCACCAGCTGCCGCTGGTCGGCGTCAACGTGCCGCGCGAGCAGGCCCGCGGCCTGATGCGCGACGGCCTGGCCGCCGGCGGCTACGCGGAGCCGGACGACGCAGCGCTGATCCCGGCACAGGCCGAGATCATTGCCAAGGCCCATTGCGGCAAGCTGCCCGCCGAGCTGGCGCCGAAGATGGCACTGGCCCAGCTGGCCCGCGACCAGCAGATGGCGCGCGGCCTGCAGCAGCATGCGGCGCGCGGCGCCGTGCTGCTGGCCGGCAACGGCCATGTGCGCCGCGACCTCGGCGTGCCGCGCTGGCTGCCACCAGAGCTCGCCCAGCGCGCCCGCGTGGTCGGCTGGGTCGAATCGCCGGCGCCCGCCGGGCTCTACGACGAACAGCAGCTCACCCCGCCGCAACCGCGATCCGACCCCTGCGCCTGATCCTCCGGCACCGCGGCTGACTATGCTGCGGCGCATGCAGAGCCGCCGTCGCCACTACCTGCGCAGCGCTGCCGCGCTCGCGCTCAGCCCGCTCGCCGCCGCCTTCGCGCGCAGCGCCGTTCAGCACGCAGAAGGCCGGCGCGCCGCCGGCTACGGCCCGTTGCGGCCGGTAGCCGACGAGACCACCGGCCTGCCGCTGCTGGAACTGCCCGAAGGCTTCAGCTACCGCAGCTTCGGCTGGGCCGGCATGCCGCTGGCCGAGGGCGGCGGCACGATGCCCGGCTCGGCCGACGGCATGGGCATCGTGCGCGTGGATGGCGAGCGCTACACCCTGGTGCGCAACCACGAGGTGGTCGACCTGGCCGGCAGCTTCGGCCCGGCGGGCAGCCATTACGACCCGCCCTGCAGCGGCGGCACGGTGACCCTGGAGTACGAACGCAGCAGCGGCAAGCTGCTTGCCGCGCGGGGCTCGCTGTCCGGCACGCTGATGAATTGCGCCGGCGGCACCACGCCCTGGGGCAGCTGGCTGTCCTGCGAGGAGCTGGTCACGCCGGCTGACCATCGCGGCACCTACCAGGGCCACCCGTTCCACCTACCGCTCGCCCATGGTTTCGTGTTCGAAGTGCCGGCCGACGGCAGCAGCGACGGCCGGCCGCTGCCGGCCCTGGGGCAGTTCCGCCACGAGGCGGCAGCGGTGGATCCGAAGGACGGCATCGTCTACCTGACCGAGGACCACAAGCCGGCCGGCTTTTACCGGCTGATCCCCGCCGAGCCGGGCCGGCTGGCCGCCGGCGGTCGCCTGCAGATGCTGCGCACCCGCGCCCGCAGCGACCTGCGCAAAGGCCTGACCCGCGGCGAACGCCTGGCGGTCGACTGGGTCGATATCGAAAAGCCCGAACAAGGCTATGTCGCCGAGTCCCGTTCCGGCGACGGCGTGCTGCGCCAGGGCCGGGCGCAGGGTGGCAGCCTGTTCAGCCGGCTGGAAGGCCTGTACATCGGCGACGACGAGGTCTTCTTCACCTCCACCGACGGCGGCGACGCGCGCTGCGGCCAGGTGTTCCGCTTCGTGCCGTCACAACAGACCCTGGAGCTGTTCTTCGAGTCGCCGGCCGCGGCGGTGCTCGACTACCCGGACAACCTCTGCCTGGGGCCACGAGGCCTGGTCGTGCTCTGCGAGGACAGCAAGCAGCCGGTGCAGCGGCTCTGGGGCCTGGATCGCGAGGGCGGGCTGTTCGAACTGGCGCGCAACCATGTGCAGCTCGACGGCCAGCAGGCCGCCTTCGGGCACCGCGGCGACTTCCGCGGCGCCGAATGGGCCGGCGCCTGCTTCAGCCCCGACGGCCGCACGCTGTTCGCGAACGTCTACAAACCCGGCTTCACGGTGGCGATCAGCGGGCCCTTCTAGGGCCTGTTCAGCGCTGCTTCACGCCATAGAGCGTGAGCGCATGCTCGATCAGCTCGAAGCCGCGCTGGTCGGCGACTTCGCGCAGGCGTTGAAGCAGATCGGGATCGCTGAACTCCTGCACCTCGCCGCTGTCCAGGCAGACCAGGTGGTCGTGGCCGCCCTGGTCGTTGAGTTCGTAGACCGAGCGCTCGGCATCGAAGCGGCTGCGGCGCAGCACGCCGGCCTGTTCCAGCTGCGACAACACCCGGTAGATGGTGGCCAGGCCGATGCCGCTGCCGTCCTGCAGCAGGCGGCGGTAGATCTCGTCCGCGGTCCAGTGGCGCTGCTGCCGGGCCGCCTGCTGGAAGACCCAGAGCACGCGCATGCGCGGGAAAGTCGCCTTCAGGCCGGAGGCATGGAGTTGCTCTGACGGGTGCTCTGCACCCGGCTCAGGGTCGCGCACCGCTCAGGCCGCCTGGACCGGGGCAAAAACCCAGACGGCCAGCACGATGGCGCAGAACAGGCCGAGTTCGAGGCGGGCGATCCAGCGCTTGGAGGGCTTCATCCGATCAGTTTAAATACGAATAATTCGCATTTCAACATCGGCATTTCCCCAAGTCCGAAGCCGCAAGGTTTCAGAGGCCGAACACCTTCTTCAGGATTGCGCTGCCGGTGCCGACCGGATCCTGGCGGATCTTCTTCTCCTCCTCGCCGATCATCCAGTACAGGCCATCCAGGGCCTTTCGGGTCACATAGGACTGGATGTTGCTGTCCTCGTCGCGCACCAGGCCCAGGCCGGCAGCGCGGGCGGCGACCGTGTTGTACTTCTCGGCCAGCTTCTGCCGCTCGGTGGCCCGGGTGACGATGGGCAGGAAACGCTGCCCCAGCGGCTGCCGCGTCTTGGTCTCGAAGAAACGCGTCACCGCGTCGTCGCCGCGACCGCGCACCAGCTGCAGCGCGTCCTCGACGCTGAGCGATTTGACGGTCTGCACCAGGACCGTCCTGGCCTCCGGCACCGCCTGCTCGGCGGCACGGTTCATCGCCGTCACCAGCTCGTCGACGCGGCGGCCCTGGCCAGTGGCACGCATCAGCTTGGCCGCGCTCTGCAGCGTGCCCGGCAATTCGATGCGCACTTCCGGGCGATCGAGAAAGCCGCCGTTGCGGCCCAGTTGGGCGACCGCGGCCAGCGCGCCGCGCTCCAGCGCCGCACGCACGCCGAGCGCGGCATCGGTCTCACCCAGCGCACGCGCGGCGCCAGGGCTGAGCACAATCGGCGCAGCGGCCGACAAAAGCAGGGAACGACGTCGCATGGCAGGCAGCTCCGGAAATGGGCGGACGGGGCAGCGCGATTCTGCGCCGCCGCGTCGGCTCGCGCCCTGGCTGCTGGCCTCGCTGCTGCTGCACGCGCTGCTGCTGCAGACCCCGGCCCCGCCGGCGCCGGTCGAGGCTCCGGTGCTGCCGCTGCAATGGCGCGTGCTGCCCATGCCGGTACAGACAAGGGCCGAACCTGCGCCTGCCACCCAGGATCAGGCGCCGTTCCGAGCCCCAGCGGCCAGCGCACCACCCGCCCCCCCGCCGCTGCGCTGGCCGGCAGACGGCGAATGGCGATTCCGGCTGCGCTGGCAGGGCGAGGACGGCGAGGCCTTGCTGCGCTGGCAGCGGTCCGGCGGCCGCTACCACCTGGAGCTGCAGCGCCGGACCGCCACGCGCGCGCTGCCGGGCTGGCGCTCCGAGGGCCGGGTGGACGCCCGCGGCCTGCGGCCCGAGCGCTTCGAGGTCGAACGCAACGGCCGCTGGCACCTGCGTCTGCGCCTGGATCCCGACCGCGGCCTGCAGGACCGCCTGAGCTGGATCTGGCAGGCGGCGGCACAGGCCCGCGGCCTGGCTCCGGGCCAACTGCTGCGCCTGCAGGTGGCCGGGTGGAACGGCGAGGCACAGGTCTGGACCCTGCGCGTCGAGGTGGAGCCCGGCCGGCCAGGCCTGCGCCGGCTGCACCGCCTGATGCCGGCCGATTCGCTGCTCGAGCACAGCCTCTGGCTGGACCCTTGGCCCTGGCGCCTGGAACTGCGCCACGACGCCCAGGAAAGCTGGTCACTGCAACGGGAAGCCCCCTGATTCACGGGGTCCGGCGTGACAAATCGCCCACGCGCAAAGCCTCGAAATGCGCGGGCTTCCTCCGTCAGATCGGTGCGCATGCCAAGATGGTTCGTACCCGATCGCTTGAACCCGGTCGGGCCACCCCCAGCTGCCGCGTTAGGAGGACTTATGCACCTGCTCTACCAATCCGACAGCTACATCGTCGTCCAGTTCGAGGTTCCGGTGGCCGACGCCTCGGTGGACGAGGGCAGCGGCCTGTCGCGAGGCGGGTTCGAGATCGTCGACAAGTTCTCCCGCAAGGAGATCTTCATCGAGGGCGCGCTGGCCCAGCAGTTCCAGGAAGGCGTCGAGGCCCTGTCCGAGGGCGAGCCGACCCAGGAAGACTATGACGACTTCATCGCACCGTTCGCGAACCTCGGCCATACGCCGGTGCTGATGCATTGATCGCAACGATCCAGACCAGCAGCTGGGCCTACCCGCTGCTGGAGGTCGTGCACCTGCTCGGCATCGCGATGCTGCTGGGCAATTTGCTGCTGCTGGAGCTGCGCCTGTTCGGCCTCGCCCGGGAGCTGCCGTTGCGCGCGCTGGCCCGGCTCGGCCTGGGGTTGGTCGTCGTCGGCTTCGCGCTCGCCGCCGCCAGCGGCCTGCTGATGTTTGCAACCCAAGCTCAGGAATTGCTCGCCAACCGCGCCTTCCTCTGGAAGATGGGCTTGATCGGCCTGGCCGCCTGCAATGCGGCGGCCTTTCATGCGAGAAGCGGACTGGCCCGTGCGGATTTGCCGGCCAGGCTACAAATGGCCTTGTCCACGCTGCTCTGGCTGGCCGTTCTGGCCTGCGGGCGCTGGATCGCCTACGTCTGACCAGGAGCCGCGATGCACCGTCGTCATCTATTGCTGGCCGCGCTGCCCCTGCCGGCGTTCGCCCACCATGGCTGGAGCAGCTTCGACCAGGGCAGCCCGATCTACCTGGTCGGCAGCGCCGACAAGGTGCGCTGGGTCAACCCGCATGCGGAGCTGGAACTGGTGCGAGACCTGTCGGCCGCGCTGCCGGCCGAGTTCGCCCAGCGCAAGCTGCCGGCGCAGAGCGCCGCGGTCGACACCGCCGGCCTGCTCGCCAAGACCCGCTTGCCGCGGCGCGCGGACGCCCGCTGGGAGATCGAGCTGGCGCCGCTGAGCCGCATGAGTGCCTGGAAGGTGCCCGAGATCAAGAGCGGCGAGCGCATCGAGCTGCTCGGCTTCACGTTCAAGGACGAGGCCGGCAAGCCCATCCTGCGCGCCGAGTACGTCTGGGTGCAGGGCCAGGCCTACGGCCTGCGTTCCAGCCCGGCATAAACTGGCGGCCGGTCGGCAGTTCACCCAGGCCTTGCCGCGGGGCGCGAGCCCCGAGCTGAACCTGCCCTTGGCATCCCGCCTTGTTCTCCCCTGCCCGGGTACCGGGCTGGAAGCCGGCAAGCCCCAGCCGCCGCTCGTTGAGCGGTCCAGGTGCCCAGGAGGCAGGCGATGAGCCGCGTTCCGCTTTCCCTACACATCCCCGATGCGTCGCGCTTCGCACGCACGCTCGCCCAGTCGCTGCAGCAGCGCCAGCTCGAAGGCCGACCGCTGCCCGGCCATGTCGAGCTCTTGAACCTGCTGGCCCGCGCGCTGGGCCTGCGCAATCTGCAAAGCCTGCAGGCACGCGCGAAGCTGCGGCCGGCCGCCGAAGAGTTGGCACCACCGGCGCTCAGCGAGCCTGCCCGCCGCGCGCTCGGCCTGTTCGACACCCGTGGCCGCCTGCAGCAATGGCCGGCCAAGCGCAGCGTGCAGCAGTTGGTGCTCTGGCCGCTGTGGATGCGCTTCGAGGCCAAACGGGTCTACCGCGAGGCCGAGGTCAACACCGTGCTGAAGAGCGCCCACGGCTTCGGCGACCACGCGACCTTGCGCCGCGAGCTGATCATGGCGCGCCTGCTGGAGCGCACACCGGATTGCCGCGAGTACCGCAAGTGCACGCCACGGCCCAGCGATGAAGCACGCGCGCTGATGCAGGCCTGGCGCGCCTTGCAGCAGCAAGCCTGAGTTCGGCCGCCGCGGCGGCTGGCCGGCGACACTGAGCGCATGTCGCCGCTCGTCTCCGGCACCGCCTTCGCGCTGGCCGCCGGCCTGATGTGGGGCCTGGTGTTCGTCGCACCCTTGCTGCTGCCGCAATACCCGCCGGCGCTGCTGGCGATCGGGCGCTACCTGGCTTTCGGCCTGATCTGCCTGCCGCTGGCCCTGCTCGACCGCGCCGAGTTGCGCAGGCTCTCCCGCGCCGACTGGACCGAGGCGGTGAAGCTGACCCTGGTCGGCAACTTCCTGTACTACGTGGCGCTGGCCACGGCGATCCAGCGCGCCGGCAACCCGCTGGTCAGCGTCATCATCGGCACGCTGCCGGTGGTCATCGCAATCGCCTCCAACCGCCGCAATGCGGCGCGCGACGGCCAACTGCCCTGGCGGCGCCTGGCGCCCTCGCTCGGACTGATCGGCATCGGCATCGCCTGCGTCAACCAGACCGAGTTCGCGCAGCTGGCTGGCGGCAACACGCGGCGCTATATCGAGGGCGCGGCGATCGCGCTGATGGCGCTGGCCGCCTGGACCTGGTACCCGATCCGCAACGCCGACTGGCTGCGCGCCCATGCCGGACCCGACGGGCGCAGGGCCGCCCCAAGCCCGGCGAGCCCCCTCGGGGGGCAGGAGCCGCAGCGCGGCGACGTGGGGGCAGCGTTCTCGCCGCGCGCCTGGGCCACGGCCCAGGGCCTGGTCACGCTGCCGATCGCCTTGCTCGGCCTGATGCTCAGCCCGCTGCTGACGCCGGCCGGCTTCGCGCTGCCGCTGGGCCCTGAGCCCCTGGCCTTTGTCAGCCTGATGCTCGCCATCGGCCTGTTCGCCAGTTGGGGCGGCACCCTGTGCTGGAACGCCGCCAGCCAGCGCCTGCCAACCACCCTGGTTGGCCAGCTGATCGTCTTCGAGACCCTGGCCGCGCTGGGCTATGGCTACCTGCTACGCGGCAGCTGGCCGGCCGGGCTGGCCTTGCTCGGCATCGGCCTGCTGGTCGCCGGCGTGGTCTGGGCGCTGCGCGTCAAGCCGGTCGCCGTCGAGGGCGCGCACTGAGGCCCTAGAAGCCCGGGCGAGGCCGCCGCACCACCACATAGCCGCGGCCGACGTAATAGTCCTGCTCCAGGCTGGACAGCGGGCGGGCACCGTCCAGGCGCCGGTTCTGCTGCGGCGCCATGGCGGCCAGCTGGGACCAGAAGTTGTCGGCATTGCGGCGCATGGCGTTGTAGTCGCGCATCGCGGCCCAACGCTCGGCCTGCTTCCAGATTTCCGCGCCGATGCCCTGGCGCACCATCGCATCGCGCGACGCGATGGCATGCACCTTCTCCTCGGGCCAGAAGCCCGGGCCCCGGCCCGGCGCGACGCCGGCCCAGTCGCGACGGATGTCCTCAACCACCAGCGTGCGGTCCTGCGCATAGCCGGCCAGCGCGATCTGGTGGGCACCCGCGCGGTCGCCGGCCTGGATCGCCATCTCGTAGCGCTGGCGGAAGCTGAGCCCGCAGTCCGCAGTCTTCCAGCAGCGCGGCTCGGCGGCGGCGATGGCGGCGGCCACCGCGCTGCGGCGGGCCTCGGCCTCGCGGCGGCGGCGTTCGGCATCGGCCAGCAGGGCTTCGCGCTGCTGGGCCGCCCAGAGCGCCGCGGTTTCGTTGCGGGACGCCTCCGCAGCAGCCAGGCGACGGCCGACGGCGGCGCTGTAGCGCTCCTCCTCCTGCATGCGCAGCGCATAGACCTCGCCAAGGCGGGCCAGCAGATCCTCCTTGGCCTGCGGCTGCAGTGCGGCCCGTTCCGACTCCGTCGCCAGGTCCTCGGGCTTGCCCATGCGCTCGGCGTAATTGGCCCGGTTGATGGCCGGGTTGCGCTCGGCATGGGCAATCTCCCAGCGCCCGTCCTCCAGCTCGCCGAGGATGACGAGATTGGTGGCACGCCGGACCTCGACCGAGTCCCAGCTCAGCACGCGGGATTCGATCTGCCGGTAGCGCGGACCGCAGACCGGCGGCTGCTGCTCGCGCCACTCGTTGATGGCATCGATGGTCCGGCCGCAGACGCCGTAGCGCCGGCCGGCCGCGCTGTCCCAGACCTCGGCGCGCCGGCGAAAGGCCTCGGGCGGGCGGTCGAAGGCGCCGGCCTGCGGGTCCAGATTGCGGAAGCCGAGCAGGCCCTTGGGTGCCTGGTAGAGCTGACCCGGCTTCAGATAGGGCAGGTAGAGCCCGGGCTCGTCCTGCAGGTGCAGCACCTCGTTGCGGCCGAAGAGCGTGCGCTCGGGGTCGTAGCGGAGTTCCTTCATGCGCGCATCCAGCAACAGCGGGTCGCCATTGCGCAGATGGATGACGACACCTGCCGTCGTCTCGCTGAAGGTGGCGGCCAACGCCCTTCGGTGGCTCTGCAGCATGCCGCTGACATCGCCATAGGGCTCGAGCTGAGCGTTCGGCGCCTTGATGCGCAGCAGGCGCTTGTCCGTGCCGCACTGCAGCAGGTCGACATGCTCCAGCCAGCCGTCCGCCGACACCGGTCCGAGCGCAATCCGCACCCGTGTTTCCGGCATGTTGCGCTCGGCGCAACCGGCCACATCCGGCTCAAAGCCCGGACCCTCGGGGAAGCGTACATAGCCCCGTGCACCACCCAGGTAGCCGTCCTTCTCGACGGCCGGCGGCCAGGGCATCGGCGTGTTGCCGGCCGCGACCTGGGCGGCGGCTAGCTGGGCGCTGCCCAGGGCCGACAGGCAGGCAGCGAGCAGGATGGCGTTTCTCATCGGGTTCTCCTCGGCAAGGGACAGATCACCAGAACAGCCACCCGCGCAACTGAGCGGCTCAATCGCGCGGGCAGGCCGGGGCCACGCGCCGCTTGCGCGCCTCGTCGCACAGCGCCGACCAGAAGCGGCGCACCAACGCGCCATGCCGTTCGAACAAAGCCGGACTGGCCGGCGCGTAGTAATGCTGGATGCTGATCGGCGGCTGCAGCAGGGCCACGCGGTCGGCGGCGTCCTGCAGCAGCTGCGCATAGGTCGCGGTCGGCAGCGCGATGGCGTCGAAACGCTCCAGCTCCAGCAGCTGCACGAGCTTGGCGACCTCGAACACCGGCTCGACGGCCTGCCCGCCGCGCTGCGCGAGCGCTGCACTGGCGGAGGCGGTGGCAGCGCCCAGCCGGCCGCCAAGCTGGCCGGCCTGCCAGGCCGCCTGCAACGCAGGCTGGCGGCGACTCAGCGTCACCCAGGCCACGGGCGACACGCCCATCGCCAGGCGTCGATCCAGGCGTCCGTCGGCACCCAGGGGGAAATGCCATAGCGCCAGACGCTCCGGGGTGTCACCCAGGCCGACGCCGAAGTCGACGCGGCTCGCCGAAAGCTCGAGTTGCAGACGCCGGGCCGGCAGGCGCATCAGCTCGGCCTTGCAGCCCAGGCGGCGCAGGGCCGCGCGCACCTCGGTGACCATCAGGCCCGGGTCGCCAGCCGCGAACTCGGTGCCGGCGCCGACCAGAAACGGCGGCGCGTCACGGTCGATGAAGGCGATGCGCAGCGCCCGCGCCGGACAGCTCTGCGCCTGCGCCGGGCCGCTCAGGCCCAGCGCCAGCAGCGCGCCAAGCGCGACGTGCAGGAAGGTGATCGGGTGGTGCATGCCGGGGGTCGAATGGACTTTGGCATCATGCCCGAGCGCGCCGCGGCTTCAGGCCTTCAGCAGCTCGGCCTTGCCGCCCAGCCAGCGTGCTACCCAAGCCTGCGCGGCGGCCGGGTGTTCGGCCAGCAGCTGCGGCGCCAAGGCGCGGGCGGCCACCAGCAGCGGCGCGTCTTCCTGCAGATCGGCAAAGCGCAGCAGGTCGGCGCCGCTCTGGCGGTGGCCCATGAACTCGCCGGGGCCGCGGATCGCAAGGTCGCGGCGCGCGATCTCGAAGCCGTCGCTGGTCTCGGCCATGGCCTTCAGGCGCTCGCGGCCGGATTCACTGAGCGGCCCGCCGTAGAGCAGCACGCAGACGCTGGCCGCGGTGCCGCGACCGACGCGGCCGCGCAGCTGGTGCAGCTGCGCGAGGCCGAAGCGCTCGGCCTGCTCGACCACCATCAGGCTGGCATTCGGCACATCGACGCCGACCTCGATCACCGTGGTGGCGACTAGCAAGGGCAGCTCGCCGCGGCTGAAGCGCGCCATCACGTCGGCTTTCTCGTCGGCCTTCAGGCGGCCATGCAGCAGGCCCACCTGGTCGTCGCCGAGCCGCGCGGCCAACTCGGCGTGCGTGGCGGTGGCGGCCTTCAGGTCGGAGTCTTCGGACTCTTCAATGAGCGGGCAAACCCAGTAGCACTGCTTGCCCTGCTCCACCTCGTCGCGGATGCGGTCGATCACCGCCTCGCGCTTGCCCAGGCTGAAGACCTTGGTGACGATGGGCGTGCGGCCGGGCGGCAGTTCGTCGATGCTGCTCACGTCGAGGTCGGCGTAGTAGCTCATCGCCAGCGTGCGCGGGATCGGCGTGGCGCTCATCATCAGCAGATGCGGCTCCAGGCCGCGCTCGGCCAGCTTGCGGCGCAGCGCCAGGCGCTGGGCCACGCCGAAGCGGTGCTGCTCGTCGACGATGGCCAAACCCAGGTTCGCGAACTGCACCTTGTCCTCGATGACCGCATGCGTGCCGACGATCAGATGCGCGTCGCCCGCTGCCGCGGCGGCCAGCAAGGCCTCGCGTTTCTTGCCCTTCACGCTGCCGGTGATCCAGGCCACCTTCACGCCCAGGGGCTCCAGCCAGCCAACCAGTTTGCGCAGGTGCTGCTCGGCGAGCAGCTCGGTGGGCGCCATCAGCGCGCACTGCCAGCCTGCGTCGATGCAGACCGCAGCGGCCAGCGCCGCCACCACGGTTTTGCCGGAGCCGACATCGCCCTGCAGCAGGCGGTGCATGGGGTGATCGGTGGCCAGGTCGGTGGCGATTTCATCGACCACGCGGCGCTGTGCGTCGGTCAATTCAAACGGCACCACGGCCAGCAGGCGCTCCACCAGCGTGCTGCCGCGCAAGCGCGGCGCGCGGTGCTTCGCGCGCAGGGCCTTGCTCTGCAACTGGCTGAGCTGCTGCGCCAGCAACTCCTCGAACTTCAGCCGCTGCCAGGCCGGGTGGCTGTGGTCGTCCAGCCCGGCGCAGCCCGGGGGCGGGTGGTGCAGCAGTTCCAACGAGGCCCGCAAGCTCGGCAGGCCGGGCGGCAACTGGCCGGCGGGCAGCAGCTCCTGCAGCGGCGCCTTGGGCAAAGCGGCGGCGATGGCCTTGCGCAGATAGGCCTGCGGCAGCTGCGCCGTGGCCGGGTAGACGGGGGTCAGCGACTGCGCCAGTTCGCCGCCGGCCGGCTTGACCACCGGATGCACCATCTCGCGGCCGAAGAGCCCGCCGCGCAGCTCGCCGCGCACGCGCACCCGCGCACCCTCGACCATCTGTTTTTGCTGCGAGGGGTAGAAATTCAGGAAGCGCAGCTGCAGCGCCTGGTCCTCGTCGTCACGCAGATTGACGATGAGCTGCCGGCGCCGGCCCTGCTCGATGCGGTTGAGCGTGACCGTGGCCTCGATCTGCACCGTCTCGCCGGTGCGCGCGTCGCGCAGGCGGGTGAGCCGCGTCTCGTCTTCGTAGCGCAGCGGCAGGTGGAGCGCCAGGTCGATGGGGCGCAATAGCCCCAAGCGCTGCAGCGCACGCTGCGGGCCAGACAGGGGCTTGGCGACTGCGGTTTCAGGCATCGGCGCGCATTGTGGGCGCGCCGATGCTCAATGTGTTCTCAGCGCGTCCTCAACGGGTCTTCAGTGCGATGCGCTTCCAGGCCGGCAAGGGCCGGGCAGCGCTCTTGCGCCAAAAGGCCCAGAGCACATAAAGGCCGATCAGGGTGCCGATGGGCAGAAAGACCAACAGGGGGAAGGCCGCCGGGATCAGCAGGCGGGCGCCACCGTGCGCACCGCAGGCCGCTGCGAGGCCACCAGCCAAAGCGGCCAGGCTCCAGCCCAGCATCAAGGCCAGAAGTGTCACGCCCAGCACGATCAGCGCGCCGAAGCGCTGCGGGGTGTCGAACCAGCTGCTGATCTGCAGCGGGATCGACGCAATGGCCACCGCCACTAGCCCGAGCAGGCCCAGCACAAGCATCAGCGCACCGCTCAGCCGTTGATGGACGTCCATGATTTGCTCTCCCGAAGACCGACTTGTTTGCGCTGAAGTCTAGCGAGTGTGCTGCGCCAGATCCGCCAGGCGACGCAGCGCCGGCCGCCGGCCATCGGGGTAGGGCGCCAAACCCGCCACATCGGGATGGAACAGCTCCATCACCCGCAGCAGCGCGCCCTGGCGGTGGAACACCGAGTGCCGGCTCCACAGCATCGCGCGCGGCGCCGCTTCGCCGGTGGCCCGCTGCCATTGCCGCGCCATCTGCCGCCGCGTATGGCCCTGCACGGCCAGCTTGCGCGGCTGCAGCAGGCTGCGGCTCACGCGCGGGTCGGCGTAGAGAAGGGTGGCCAGGGGTTTGGTGCCCAGTCCCTTGAGCGCCTTCCAGGGGCCGGCGAGCCCAGTCTTGTGCAGGCTGGATCGCGCCCAGACCAGGGGCTTGCCATCCACTTTCAGCAACACCTCGCGCACCAGGGTGCAGCCGCGGCGCGGGTGGCCCAGCTGGCGGCGCTCGGGCGCACGCAGCTTGGCCGTGGCTTGGCGCAGCACCTCCACCTCGAAGCGGCCGTGCCGAGCCAGGCGCTGGCTCAAGCTGCCAGGCGCGCGCAGCCAGGCGCGCAGGGACAGGCGCTCAGCGATTCCCATGCGTCTTTGAGGCCAGCAACTGACTCAGTCGGGTGCCATTCGGGTACTCGATGTCATCGATGCGCCAGCCTTCTGATCGACGAACGAGGTGGAAACGCAGCTCGTGAATCGCTTCGCCGTCGTTCCTTTTGAAGCGGACCCTCACCATCGAATCCCGCTCCGCTGTCTCGATGACCAGATCCCTTGCCGACGGATCTTGAGAATCCCAAAGCGGCGCAAAGTCCAGGGCGCAGATCTGACGCTGCCGGCTGACGCAGCGACGGTCACGTTGCAGCGCATCAGTCAACGCGGGCGCTAGATAGCGCCGCAAGGTTTTTCTAGGCTGTTCGACAAAGCTGCCGGCGGGCTTTGCCATCAACACTTCCCAGGCGAAATCCCGGTACAGCCGCTCGACGGTCTGTGTCGGCCCAGGCTCAGCCTGAGCAGATGCCACGAGAACCGCCAGCAGCAAACTCCGAGCGATTGCTGCACTCACACCGGCGTGCCCTGGTGAAAGCGCAAGCGCCAGCTGCCTTCATGCAGCTGCCAGAGCGAGCTGCGCTCGGTGGCCGCGCCTTCGCGTTCGCTGCGGTAGCGCAGCTGGGCCAGGCCCTCGCCAAGCCGACACAAGGCGAAGCCGCTGGGCTGCGAAAGATCCCGCGTGCTGGGGTCGGAATCGGCCAGCAGGCGCAGCAGCGCCGCGCGGTCGTAGCTGCGGCCGGAGCGCCCGATCTCCTCGGCTTGCGGGTGGAGCAAGCCTGCCGCTTCCTCAGCCCCCGCGCTGCCCGCGTTGCGCATCAGCGCGATCTCCAGCTCGATCAGATGCACCAGCAGCTGCGCGTCGGTCAAGACGCAGCTCCAAGCTCCCGGGCACGGGCGGCTGCCGCCTGCACGGCGCGTTGGAAGGCGTCGCCCACGCCGTCCTGGCGCAGCGATTCCAGCGCGGCATGTGTGGTGCCGCCCTTGCTGGTGACGCGCTCACGAAGCAAGGCCACGGGCTCGTTCGATTGCAGGGCCAGGGCCGCGGCGCCGCCGCAGGTGGCCAGGGCCAACTCGCGGGCTTGGGGCTCGTGCAGGCCGAGTTCGACGGCGGCCGCCGTCATGGCCTCGACGATGTAGAAGAAGTAAGCCGGGCCGGAGCCGCTGAGCGCGGTCACGACATCGAGCTGGGCCTCGTCTTCGACCCAGAGCGTGCGGCCGGTGGGCGCAAGCACGGCCTCGACCTCGGCGCGTTCCAGTTCGCTGACGGCGGGCCGCGCGTACAGCCCGGCGATGCCTTGGCCGATCAAGGCCGGCGTGTTCGGCATCGCGCGCACCACGCGTTCGCTGCCGCTGGCGGTGGCGATGCGGCTGCTCGTCACCCCCGCCATCACCGAGAGCTGCAGGGCCTGGCCCACGAAGGGCGCGGCGGCGCTGGAGGCTTCGGCAAAGAGCTGCGGCTTGACCGCCCAGACGACCAAGGCCGCCTGGCGAAGGGCTTCGCTCGGCGCGGCCAGGGCCTCGATGCCGAACTCGGCCTTCAGGCGGGCGCGCTGCTCGTCCCAGGGCTCGACGATGACAAAAGCCTCGGCCGGACGCCCGGCGCGACGCAGACCGCCGACGATGGCGGCGGCCATATTGCCGCCGCCGATGAAGGCCAGCGTGGGGTGCATGCTCAGCCGCGAAGCAGGCTGCTGCACTCCGCCTTGGCCTTGGCGTCAACCTTGGCGCAGACGCCGTTCAGCTGCGTTTGCAGACGACCCAGCACGGCGGCGTTGTCGCCCGTGCCTTGCTTGGACCAGGGCACGATCAGGTCGCTGACCTTCTTCAGCGAGCGGCCGCTGCGCTCGTAGAAGGCGCCCTTGTCCTGCGCGGCTTCGCTGATCAGCTGGGCCGCCAGCTTCTCGATGCGGGCGCTGTCCTGCGGGGCCAGCTTGATGAGGTTCTCGAAATAGGTCGAGCCCCATTGCAGGCGCGTGGCCGGGCCCTGGCTGGTGGTGAAGGCCTGCTCGTACCAGTTCAAAGCCTCGGCATTGCGCCCGGTCTTGCGTGCGTTGCTGCCCAGCTGATTCATCAGGTAATAGGGCGAATGGCTCTTCTTCAGGTTCGCGGTGAGCAGCGCATCGCTCTCGGTCCACAGGCCGGCCAGACCGAGCACATAGCCGGTCGAGGTGATGACGGCCTGGCGCTCGTAGCCGTCGCGAATCTCGCGGTCCAGCAGCTGGCTCAGGCCGCGCACTTCGTTGAGCAGGGCCGGGCTGAGCTTGGGCGCGGTCTCGTCGGCCGGCACGTCGATGCGGGCCAGTTGCACACGGGCGATCAGGGCCTGCACGCGGTCGGCGCGGCTGAGCTGGGTGTCCGCCTGCTGGCGCTGCAGCGTGCTCTCGTACAGCGCGAGCAACTGCGCACGCGCCGGCGAGGCCTGCGGATGCACGGCCTTGACCAGGGTGCTGGGGTAGCCGCTGATCACGTCCAGATGCGTGCGCGTGGCCTTGGGGTCCTTCAACAGCGAGGTCAGCAGTTCGGCGTCGCCGGGCAGGGCCTTGGCGCCGGCGCCAAGAGCCTTCAATTGCAGGCGCACACGCGCCTCGGTGGGCACGCCCTTGGCCTGGCTGAGCTTTTGCAGCAGCGCGCCGCGCTCGCTGGCCTTCACGAGTTGGTCCTGGTCGGTGTCCCAGCTGTAGTAGCTGAGCAACTGCCATTCGGCGGGCTTGAGGGCCTTGCCGGCTTGCGCGTCCTTCAGTACGGCCTGGATGGGGCGGCCGCCCGACAGGCCCAGCTGCAGCAGCTTGACGACTTGCTGCGCGTCGGCCTCGCCGGGCAGACGGGTCAGTTCCTGGCCGGCCGGGTTGAAGAGGATCAGGGTCGGGTAGCCGCGCACCTTGAAGCGCGTGCCCAGCTGCTGCGCGCCGGGCAGGTCGCCGTCGATATTGACCGGCACCACAGCACGGCTTTGCTCGATGAAGTCGGCGCGGTTGAACAGGGTCGCCTTCAGCTGGTTGCAAGGCGGGCACCACTTGGCGCCCCAGTACAGCAGCACCGGCTTGTTCTCCTTCTTTGCCTGGGCAAAGGCGGCGTCGATGTCGGCATCCTGCGCGGCGGCCTTCCAGGCGACGCCGGGCGGCATGTCGATGGAGGCGAAAACGGCGGGCTGGCCAAAGGCCAGGGCAAGAGCGAGGGTCAGCGGGCGCAGCATGGAATCAACTCCGGTCAGCGAAGCCGGCATTGTGAGCCGTTCGCCATTCACGCTGCGCGCATCAGCTCTTGCGGCGCGCGCTCCAGGCATCCGCCAGCGCCATACCAAGCAACATGGCGGGCACGAAGAGCAGCGCGTCGCTGCGGCCCTCGCCCAGGGCCACCAGGGCCGGCCCCGGGCAGTAGCCGGCCAGGCCCCAGCCGACGCCGAAGAGCAGGCCGCCCGCCACCAGGCGCGCGTCGACCCCGCTGCGTGCCGGCAGCGCCAGTCGATGGCCGTCCCAGCTGCGTTCGCGGCGCTCGATCCAGAAGAACAGCGGCGCCGCCACCGCGATGGCACCGCCCATCACCAGGGCCAGGCTGGGGTCCCAGGCACCGAAAAGGTCGAGGAAGGCCTGCACCTTGGCCGGGTCGGTCATGCCGGCCAGGATCAGCCCGAGGCCGAAGACCAGGCCGCCCAGCAGGGAGATCAGCACTTGCATGGGAATCTCAGGCGATCAGATGGCGCATCAGCGCCACGGTGGCGAAGCCGCTGCCCATGAAGGCCAGCACATTGACCAGCGAACGCCGCGAGCCGCGCGACAGGCCGCAGACGCCATGGCCGCTGGTGCAGCCGCTGCCCAGCCGCACGCCGATGCCGACCAGCAGGCCGGCGGCCAGCAGCAGGCCGTTGCCGGTGTCCACCGGTGCGCGCGCCGGCAGCGCGGCCACCAGCTGCCAGGCCCAGGGCGCCAGCAGCAGGCCCAGGATGAAGGCCCAACGCGCCGCCTGCCCGCGCCAGCCGCCGCCGCGCAGGGTCTGCCAAGCGGAACCCAGGATGCCCGCAATGCCGGCGATGCGGCCCACGCCGGCCATCAGCCAGGCGGCGGACAGGCCGATCAGCAGGCCGCCGGCCAGGCTGCTCCAGGGGGTGAATGCGTTCCAGTCGATGCCCATGCCGGCCTCCTTATTCGCAGAACTGCTGCGACAAGGTCGTCAGCAGGGCCAGCACCGCCGGCGAGGCGATGCGGTAGTGGATGAACTTGCCCTCGCGCCGCGTGGCCACCAGGCGTTCGCGGCGCAGCACGCCGAGTTGCTGGCTCAAGGACGGCTGCTGCAGGCCGCTGCGCTCGCCGAGCTCGCTCACCGTCAGCTCGCCGTCGACGAGCTGGCAGAGCAGCAGCAGGCGGTCGGCATGCGACATCGACTTCAGCAGCGCCGCCGCCTCGGCCGCGCGTTCGGCCTGGCTGCGCAGATCCGCGCCCGCCTTGAGGGCAGCGCGGGAGACCACGGGCTTGGGGCTTGTGCGCATCTCGACATCAATCTACAGTTGCGAATATTGTAGATCGAAAGCGATGCGAGATGGCAAGCCTCCCCACCCAGTCCCCGCTGGTCGAGTCCTTCTTCGACCCGGCCACCTTCACCGTCACCCATCTGCTGGCCGACCCGGCAAGCGGCCGCGCCGCGCTCATCGACCCGGTGCTGGACTACGACCCGAAGAGCGGCCGCACGGCGACGAAAAGCGCGCAGCTCGTGCTTGATCGCGTGCGCGAACGCGGCCTGCAGGTCGACTGGCTGCTGGAAACGCACGCGCACGCCGACCACCTGAGCGCCGCGCCCTGGCTCAAGGAGCAGCTGGGCGGCCACGCGAAGATCGCCATCGGCGCCGGCATCGGCGGCGTGCAGCAGCGCTTCGCCGACATCCTGCATGCCGAAGACCTCAGCGGCGACGGCCGCGAGTTCGACCATCTGTTCCAGGGCGGCGAGCGCTTCACCGTCGGCGGGCTGCAGATCGAGGTCCTGCACACGCCGGGCCACACGCCGGCCTGCATCAGCTACCACCTGCCGGCCGAGCGCATCGTGTTCGTCGGCGACACGCTGTTCATGCCCGACTACGGCACGGCCCGCGCCGACTTCCCCGGCGGCGACGCGCGCGAGCTCTACCGCTCCATTCAGCGCCTGCTGGCGCTGCCGACCGAAACGCAGATCTACCTCTGCCACGACTACCCGCCGGCACACCGGGGCCCGCAGTGGCTGACGACGGTGGCCGAGCAGCGCAAGTTCAACCTCCATGTGCACGAGGGCGTGGACGAGGAGGCCTATGTGGCCATGCGCACCGCGCGCGACCAGACCCTGGCGGCGCCGGTGCTGATCTGGCCCTCGCTGCAGGTGAATCTCCGGGCCGGCCACCTGCCGCCGCCGGAGTCCAATGGGCGCATCTACCTGAAGACGCCCTTGAATGTCCTCTGAGCCATGAGCCAGCCCCCAGCCTCCCTGCGGTCGTCACCCCCCGAGGGGGCGCGGCCGCCTTGGGGCGGCCCGGCGGGGGCCTCGCGCCCGACGCGCGACGACCTGATTGCCGCGCTGATCGTCAGCTGCCTGCTGCTGCCGCAGTCCCTGGCCTACGCGCTGCTGGCCGGCCTGCCGCCGATGGCCGGCGTGATGGCCAGCCTGCTGCCGCTGATCGCCTACGCGCTGCTGGGCAGCTCGCGCACGCTGGCGGTCGGCCCGGTCGCCGTGCTGGCCGCGATGACGGCGCAGGCCACCTCGGCACTGGCCCCGCACCCGGCCACGCTGGCCGCCCTGGTGCTGGCCATCGAGGTCGGCGCGCTGATGGGCCTGGCCGCGCTGCTGCGCCTGGATGCGCTGGCCGCGCTGCTCGGGGCGCCGGTGCTGCACGGCTTCGTCAGCGGCGCCGCCTTGTCCATCGCGATCGGACAGCTGCCCAAGCTGGTGGGCTGGCACGGCGCCAGCCCGCATGCGCTGACGGCCGCCTTCGGACTGCTGACCCTGCTGCTGCTGTGGGCGGCGCGCCAGCACCTAGGGCGCTGGCTGAGCGCGCGGGGCCTGCAGGCCGCCACCGCGCAACGCCTGAGCCGCCTCGCGCCCATGGCGGTGGTACTGCTGAGCATTGCCGCCGTCGCCCTGCTGCCCCACGAAGGCCTGCAGCTGGCCGGCACGCTGGATTTCGCCGAGGGCCTGCGCCTGCCGCCGCTGCACGAGGCCCCCGCCCAGCTCTGGTGGGACGCGCTGCCCTTTGCCGCGTCGCTGGCCCTGGTCGCCTATGTGGAGAGCCTGGCCGTGGCCCAAGCGCTGGCCGCCCGCCGGGGCGAGCGCATCGTCGCGCGGCGCGAGCTGCTCGGCCTGGGCGCCGCCAACCTCGCCGCCGGCGTGAGCGGCGGCATGCCGGTCACCGGCGGCTTCGCGCGCAGCGGCGTGGCCTTCGAGGCCGGCGCGCGCACGCGCTGGGCCGGCGTGTTCACCGCCCTGGCCTTTGCCGCTCTCGTCAGCCTGGCCGCGCCCTGGCTGGCGCTGCTGCCGCAGGCAGTGCTGGCGGCGACCATCATCGTCGCCGTGCTGCCGCTGGTGGAGCCCGAGGCCTTCCGCCGCGCCTGGTCCTACGCGCGGCCCGAGGCCCTGCTGATGGGCGCGGTGGCCGGCATCGCGCTGTTCGGCCATGCGGGCACGGCGCTGGCGGTCGGCGTGGCCGGCTCGATTGCGCTGCTGCTGCAGCGCACGGCGCGGCCGCATTGGGCGGTGGTCGGCCGCCTGCCCGGCACCGAGGTGTTCCGCAACGTCAAGCGCTTCCAGGTCGAGCTGTCGCCGCGCCTGCTCAGCATCCGCATCGACGAAGGGCTTTGCTTCACCAACGCCCGCTGGCTGGCCGACCTGCTGCAGGCCGAGCTGAACCGCCAGCCAGACGCCGAGCACCTGCTCTTGATGATGAGCGGCGTCAACGACATCGACCTCAGCGGCCTGGAGGCGCTGATGCAGTTCGCCGGCGAGCTCAAGGCGCAGGGCAAGCAGCTGCACCTCAGCGAACTCAAGGGCCCGGTGGCCGACCGCCTGAACGCTGCCGGCTTGGCCGACTGGCTGCCGGGCCGGGTGTTCCGCACCCAGGCCGAGGCTTGGGCGGCGCTGGCGGGGTGAGCGCCTCAGCGCCAGCGACGCACCAGCGCGTCGCAGGCCTCCTCGACGAGGTCCAGCACCTCCTCGAAGCCCTCCGGTCCGCCGTAGTAGGGGTCGGGCACGGCGCGACGGCCATCGGCCAGCGCATAGGGCAGGAACAGCTGCAGGCGATCGCGCAGCGCCGGCGGGCAGCGCTCGCGGGCCAGCGCGAGGTTGTCCTCGTCCATCGCCAGCACGAGGTCGAAGCGCTCGAAGTCGGCCACCTCCAGCCGGCGCGCGCGCAGGTCACCGAGCTCGTAACCGCGCGAGCGCGCATGGCGCTGGCTGCGTTCGTCGGGCGGCTCGCCCACGTGGTAGCCATGGGTGCCGGCCGAGTCGACCTCGACGCGGTCGGCGAGCCCCGCCGTCTTGAGCTTGGCGCGCAGCACCCCATGTGCGCTCGGGCTGCGGCAGATATTGCCCATGCACAGGAAGAGCACGCGCTTCGGCGCGCTTGAACGAAGACTCATGCCCAGGACTTTCTCATGCACCTCGTCTGCCCCCACTGCGCCGCGGTGAACCGCGTGCCCGAAGCGCGCCTGGGCGATGGCCCGATCTGCGCGCGCTGCAAGACCGAGCTGGCGCCCGCGCATCCGGTCGCGCTCAGCGACGCCGTCTTCCCCGCCTACATCGCCCAGTCCGACGCGCCGGTGCTGGTCGACTTCTGGGCCGACTGGTGCGGGCCCTGCAAGGCCATGGCGCCACACTTCGAAGCCGCCGCCGCGCAGGCGCCCGGCATCCGCTTCGCGAAGCTGGACACCGAGGCCCACCCGCGGGCGGCGGCCGGCAACGGCATCCGCTCCATCCCGACCCTGGTGCTCTACCGTGGCGGGCAGGAGATCGCACGGCGCAGCGGCGCGATGCCGGCGGCTGAACTGCTGCGCTGGCTGCAGGCGACGCTCGGCTGAGCCCGCCCACCGCCGGCGCGGTGACTCAGGGCGCCACCGCCACATAGGTCAGTCGCGTCTCGGCGCAGAGCCGGCGCTCGCCGCTGCTCGGGGTTTCGGCCCACATCTGCACATCGACCTGGATCGAGCGACGGCCCAGGCTGGCGACGCGGGCGCCAACCTCGACGATGTCGCCGACACGGGCTGGCGCGCGGAAGTCCAGGCGTTCGCTGCCGGCCATGACCACGGTGCGCCGCACCTGGCGGGTCGCGGCGACAAAACCGGCCTTGGCGATCCAGGCCATCGCCGGCCCGCCATGCAGCAGGCCGCGGTGGTTGGCGTGGCCGGGAAAGACGATCTCGGCGACCAGGGCCTGGGGTTCGAAGGCGGTTGGCGGACCGCCCGCCGACCCGCCGGGCAGCGGCAGCTCCTCGGCCTGGCGCACCATCACCAGCTCGCCGGACAGGCAGGCCGTGCGCTGCCCGCTGAGCAGGTCCTCGGCGACCAGGCAGGCCTGCACGGTGACCGAGCGCCGCCCGCGCTGCAGCAGTCGCGCTTCGCACTCGACCAGATGACCGGCCGGCGCCGGCGCCGCGAAATCCAGCTTGCTGGCCGCCGCGGTGACCACGGTGCCGCGCAAGGCCTTGCTGCCGAGGATGAAGGCCAGACGGTCCAGCATGGCCAGCGCGGCGCCGCCGAACAGGGTGCCATGGTGGTTGGACTGGTCGGGCCAGACCATGTCGACGACGGTCATCGCCGGTTCGTCGGCAGGGCTGGGGCTTGCAGATGTCGCGCTCATGAGTTCCTCCGGGGTCAGGAGGCGGGCGCGACGGCAAGGCGCGGCAGCGGCCCTGCCGGAGAGGCAGGCCGCAGGGCCACGGTTCTTGCGCTGAGGACACCCCGCCTCGGGCAGTAACGACGCCCCAGGGCAGGTCTCCTGGCTCTCGGGTCTGCGTCCGTCGCCGGCCTTCCCGGTCTCGCGACCAGTGGCTTCAGGGGCGTCGGACTCGCCGATCACAGTTGCGGGGGCAGCCACAGCGCAGGCCGGCTTTCGTCCGGCCCCTCTGTCGTTCCCTTTTCATCCTTGCCGGGGTGGCAAGGAACCGCGGGGCGGCGCGACTATAGGCCGGCTCGACGGGGCCTCAGCCGCCGCGCCGCACCTGCAGCCGCGGCTCGTTCAGCCAGGGTTCGGCGCCGGGGCCGAGCTCGTCGGGCAGCAAGCCGTCGGCGCGCAGTGCACCCACATAGCCGTCGCGGCCCTGGGCCTTGGCGGCGTAGAGGGCGGCGTCGGCCAGGCGCAGCGTGGCCTCCCAGTCCCAGGCCTGCGGCGCCGCCGGATCCAGCGGGAAGACCGCGAAGCCGATCGACACCGTGACCGGCAGCTCGCGGCCGTCGCTGAGCCGGTAGGGCTTGCTGCGCATCGCGGTGACGACGCGCGCCGCCAGCTCCGCCGCGCCGCTGCGCGCGCCGCCGCGGGCCAGCGCAAGAAACTCCTCGCCGCCCCAACGCACCAGCACGTCGGCCTCGCGGAACAGGCCGCGCAGGCGCTGGGCGAACTCGGTCAGCACCTGGTCGCCGGCGGCATGGCCGTACTGGTCGTTGATGCGCTTGAAATGGTCCAGGTCCATCAGCATGACGAGCAGATCGGCCTCCTCGTCGCCATTCACATGCCGCGGGTGCGGGCTGTAGTGGCGCAGGCAGAGCTGCAGGTCGGAGGCGATGCGCGAATCCAGGTAGCGGCGGTTGCGCAGGCCGGTCAGCGGATCGGTGGTGCTGGCCTCGCGCAGCTCGACGGTGCGGCGTTCGACCAGGGCCTGCAGCTCGCTCTCGCGCAAGCGCAGCTGCACGGTGCGCCGTGCCACCGCAACGCGCAGCAGCGCCCAGGCGAGCAGCAGCAGCAGCAGGGCGCCCAGCGCCTGCACCCAGCGCAGCTGCCACCAGGCCGGCTGCAGCTCGATGTCCAGCAGCAGCGGCTGGGTGCCCCAGACCCCATGGTGGTTGGTCGCGCGCACCTCCAACCGGTAGCGGCCCGGCGCCAGGCCGCCGTAGCTGGCGAAACGGGCACTCGCGTCGGTCGCGTTCCAGGCCTGCTCCCAGCCGTTCAGGCGCAGCATGTAGCGCAGCTTGCCGGGGTCGGTGTAGTCCAGCGCGGCGAACTCGACGGCAAAGCTCTGCGTGCCCGGCGGCAGCACCAGGCCCTTGGACAGCGCCTGCGGGGGCCGGAACGGCTGGCCGTTGCGGCGCAGGCTGCTGACCACCACCGGCGGCGCGTAGCGCGAGGGCTGGAAGGCCTGCGGCTCGACGATCAGCAGGCCGCGGCTGCCGCTGAACAGCAGGCGGCCGTCGGGCAGCTCGGCATCGGCGAAGAAGCGCGGCGTGCCCATCGGCGGGCCTTCGCCGCCGCTGAGCTCGTCGAGGCGGTCGGCGGCCGGGTCGTAGACCGATTGCTGGGTCCAGATGCGGCCCAGGCGGTCCTCGTGCAGGTTGACGCCGAAGGGCCGGCCCGGCGCGCCCAGGCGCTCGCTGATGCGCTCGAAACGCGCGCGACCGCGCGCGTCGTAGCCCTTCAGCCGGTGCAGGCCGCTGACCGCGGTGTCCACCCAGAGCGTGCCATCGCGCGCATGCAGCAGGCCGAGCACGGCCGGGAAGCCCAGCGCCTCGCCGGGCGCGCCGGCGATCTCCTGCAGGCGCTCGCCGTCCCAGCGAAACAGGCCGGCCAGCGCGCCGACCCAGAGCTGGCCGCTGGCCGGGTCGGTGCGCAGCGCGTGCACGCCGCCACGCAGCGGCTCGCCGTCGGCACGGCGCAGGCGCTCCACCACCTCGGCGCCGGGCGACACCAGGCGGTACACGCCGTCCTGCATGCCGATCCAGACCTCGCCATGCTCCCGCACCAGCACGCGGTGCGCACGACCGCCCTCCAGCGGCCAGCTGCGCAGCAGGCGGGCGCTGCCGGGCTCGCGGCGCTCCAAACGCCCGCCGGCGACCAGCCAGATGCTGCCGTCCGGCCCCTCGGCGAGGTGGTCGACCGGGGTGTCCCGCTCGCGCGGCCAGCGGCCCAGCGTGCGCAGGCCGGCATCCAGCAGGGCCACCGGGCCCTTGTGCGTGGCGACCATCAGCAGGCCGTCGCGGCGCGGCAGCAGGCCGCGCAGGTCGCTGCTGGCCAGCGGGCTGGCCGGATCGGCGTCCGGCCCGCGCACCGCCAGCGCCGGATGCTGGCGATGCCGCTGCAGACCGACGCCGTAGCCGCCCACCCACATCGCGCCGGTCTGGTCGCGCATCAGCAGGTTCACATCGTTGCCGGCCAGGCCGCCGGGCAGATGCGGGTTGTGGCGCAGCTCGCGGCGCAGGCCGCCGTCGGCCGCCTCCAGCCAGGCGATGCCGTCGGTCAGACCGGCCCAGATCTGCCCGTCCAGGGCCTGCGCCAAGGCCTGCACCGCGCCCCGGAAGCGGGGCGCCAGCCAGCGCGCCCGACCCGACCCCTGCGGCTCGCGCGGGTCGAGCCGGCCGATGCGGCCGTCGACGCTGCCGAACCAGATGCGGCCTTCGCCGTCCTCCAGCAGCGTGCTGATGCCGACCGCGCCGCCCAGCTCCGGCGACGACCAGCTGCCGTCCGGCGCGCGGCGCGCCAGACCCCGCCAATGCCCGACCCAGAGCGCACCGTCGCGCGCGGCGGCCAGCGCCAGCACGCGGCGCTCCTCGCCAGCGCCATGCGGCAGCGCCTCGGCCTGGAAGCGGCGCGTCTTGCGGCTGTAGCGGGCCAGACCCTGGCCCAGCGTGCCGACCCAGACCTCGCCGGCGGCGTCCTCGGCCAGCGCACGCACCGCCGCCGGCGGGCCGGCACTGCCCAGCATCTCGACGCGGTCGAGCGCCGCGTCGTAGTGCGCGAGCCCGTTGACCTCGGTGCCGATCCACATGCCGCCGTCGCGCGCCGCGGCCAGCGCGCGCACCCAGCCGAGATTGCGCGCCACCGGCGTGCCGCCCTCGCGCTCGATGGCGCGCAGGCGGTAGCCGTCAAACCGCGCCAGGCCGTCGCTGGTGCCGACCCAGATGAAGCCCTGGCGGTCCTGCGCCAGGCTGCCGACCACATCGCGCGGCACCGGAATGCTGGCGAACTGCGGCTCCAGCGGGCTGGATGGGCCAGACGGGCTGGGCGCTGCCGGCGCCGGCAGCGCCAGCGCCAACAATCCCCACAGCCATCCGATCCGCAGAATTCGCCGCACTGCTGCCCTCCCGAGGGCGCGAGTCTCGCGCACGGCGGCAGGGCGGGATGGGAGGGTTGGGGAGCATGCGCGAGGGCCGGGCGGGGCGGGGACTGCGTAGGTTCGAGGGTCTCGGACGAGTGCTCATGCCGGAAGGTGAATCACCCGGGGCCGTACAACTAGCCACCGCTCGCAGGACCGTCGTGTGGTGTGGAGGTCGGCCGTTCAGCGCATTGCGCGCGTCGGCGGCGCAACTTGAAGCAATGCACAGCGGTAAACGCCAATGCAATCGGGGCACCAAGCAAAATGGCTCCGATACTAAAAGACGTAAAAAACGTTCCGACCCTGGGATCGTGGCGATCTTGCCCCTGGATACCTACCAAGCCTGCAGTCACAGCGACAACCAGAACTGAGATCACTACCAGTCGTGCCGACTTCCATGTCAATAGGGCTCCGAGGACAAACGCGAGAGCGAATCCAAGGAGCGCTAAAGCCGCCACAACCTGTTCGCCACCCATTCATCACTCCTTGGCATTCCTGCCGGGTTGATTCGCAGAAACCAGCGAGTTGCCGCAGAAACATTTCGATTCGCCATCGCGCATGCTTGTGCGCGTATGCTCGTATGAAATCTAACGTTCGAGTTAACCCCGACCGTGGAGGCAGACGCCGACTGGCCGCGGAAGGACAATTTCTACCATGGCCTGTAGCGGCCAGGCGGTGGCTGCCGTAGCGGGTCGGGGGTTGAACGAGTGGTTAGGCGTCAGCGCGCGGCTTGCCGTGTGAGTGAATTCTTTTCTCAATGGCTGCCTCGATCGACTTGTGGAGTGGTTCTGCCTTGGCCTGTAGTTCCTTCCATGCGTCGGAACGCATCTTGTATTCCTCTGCCTCGTGAGCAACCTCGACAGCGGTTAGAGCGTTCCACAGCAAGGGGCGAATTTCGGCGAACTTCTCCTTCATTGGCGGAGGCAGGAACAGACCTTGGGAGATCGTGTACTTCTCCAGTTCGCTTACAGCGACCTTCGCCTTGTGGAGTCGATGCCAAAAGATGATTTCTTGATACTTCGTGTCCCGGTCCCTCCCGCTAGCCGCGGTTCGAACACTCACTCTTTGCGAGCCCGGCAACTCGCTCGCGTCAAGGAATTCATCTAGCTCCTCGTCTGTCATCCTCCCGACAGCCGGGTACTGCTGCATTGGTGAAACGACCCAGGCGGTGAGCGAATACGCCTCGTTCAGGCGCTGCCACGCGTCGGGTAGCACAGTGAACTCGCGATCTTGGATCTTCAGTGCGCCGCTGAGGAGGGACTCAACCTCAACCTTCAGACGCTGCAACTCTTTGGCTTGTTCGTGCTTGAATGACTCAAGCCTTTCAGCAAAGCGCGCATCAATCCAACCCTTCCCGAGGTACTGGAAGAGCAGAAAGGCGACAGCCGCGCTGCCGCCGCCATAGAGTACGACTTCCCCAAGGAAGCGCAGGACTTGATCAACTGGTGTCATCTGACGCCTAACGTTCAAGCTCAGCGGGCGGCGAAGCCGTCCGCTGGAGCGACCTGTTGGGCAGCAACGCGCGCTTGATAGCGCAAGCGCTTCAGCTCCGTCACGCGCTCCGACAAATCCATGATCTCGGCTGATTTTTTAAGTGCATGCCAATAGTCATGACCCAATTGAAGTTTCCGGCCTGCGGCTTCTAAAACGTTAAGGGCCAATTCAAACTCATTGTGCTCAATGAAATGCATGCATTCTGCAAAGTAATCCGTGGCATGCAGGTCTTCAGCAGCGCCACTCAAAATCTTCGTGAGGATTTCCCAACGCTTGACCAACCGCTCATCCATGTCTTGCCGCCCAACGTGATTTCTGGAGTCTGGATAAGACCAGACGCTGCTGCATAAAAACGCAGGCCGCTTGGACCGCAAGCCCTTGATCTGAAACGAAGATCATCCCGGTCGACTGTTGATTCATCCAGTACCAAGTTGCGCCATAAACAGCTGTCGCTGCCAGCTCCGCTGGCGGATCCAGCGCCGGCGCCAGACGCTCATGATGCATTCAGCCCTTGCCAACCAACAGATCGCGTTTGTCCCAGGGCCAAGGCGTGCGGCCCGCCCGCTAAGGCCACAAACTGTCCAGCCCCTGATGGCGCCCCGGCTTGTGCCGCCCCCTCCCGACAAGTCGATGGGGCGACCTCGACCAGCGCTCAATCCGGCGCCGAGGCCTTGGTGACAGGCTTGAACAGAAACAGCTGCCCAGTTGGCGGAGGAATCGGCAGTCGGCGGCGGACCAGCTCCAGTTTCAGCACACGGGGCGCGCCGGCGCCGCTCAAGGCCCGCAACTCATCACGCAGACGACGGGCCTCAAGGCCGTCGGCAGGCAGCGGACAACTCACACCCAACCACCACAGGCCCTCGGGATGCGCGGCTTGGTTCAGGTCCAGGCTACGCTGGATCTGGCAACGGCTGGAGTGAGCCGTCGCTCCGGTGCCTTGCAACAGCGCCTCGAGCGCTTGCAGGCGGTCCATGCCCTCCAGTTGGAACTCAGCCTGCAGCTCGACGACCTCCCGCCACCGAGGCTGCCCCTGCGCGCCACAAGCCAGCAGCGCGCCCAGCAACAGGATCAAAGGCTGACACCCGGCTCGCATTTCACCTCCTCCATGACAACGTAGGTCCGCGTCTCGCGCACCCCCGGCAAATTCCAGATGCCGGAGCCGATGAAGTGCCGGTAGGCGGCCATGTCGGCCACGCGGGTCTTCAGCAGGTAATCGAAGCCGCCGGCGACCAGATGGCATTCGAGGATTTCGGGTCGCGCCTGCACGGCGGCCCGGAAAGCTTCCATCACGTCGTGCACCGTGCGGTCCAGCAGCACCTCGACGAAGACCAGCATCGCGGCGCCGAGCTTGTCGGGGTTGAGCTGCGCGCGGTAGCCGAGGATGAAGCCGTCGCGCTGCAGGCGCTTGACGCGCTCGTGCACGCTGGAGGCGCTCAGATGCACTTGCTCGGCCAGCTTCTGGTGGGTGATGCGGGCGTCCTGCTGCAGCGCGCGCAGGATGCGCAGATCGATGCGGTCCAGGCCCTCGGGGAGTTGCGCATCGGTCTCCATCGCCTGCCGCCCTTGTCGAATTCCGTTCGGTTGAGGTGCTCATTCTCCGCAACCTTTCCGGTAGGTCATTGCCTAAAGTGCCGGAATCTTCAGCTGGAGCACCACGATGCTGCCCGAACGCCAACGTCTGCCCGAACCCTATCGCGACGAAAACGCGCTCGTCGCCGAGCTGCTCGCCGAGCTGCAGGGGCAGCGCGAGGCCTGGCCCGAGGTGCTGCGCATGGCCGGCCCCTGGGTCGAGCAGGTGCGCGCCAATCCGGCGCCGTTCTGGGCCATGGAGTCGCTGCTGCGCGAGTACCCGATCACGCGGCCCGAGGGTCTGGCGCTGATGCGTCTGGCCGAGGCCTTGCTGCGCGTGCCCGATGCCGAAACGGCGATCGCGCTGACCGCCGATCAGCTCGGCCGCGCCGAGTTCGATGCGGCGGGCGACGGCCCGCACAAGATGCTCTCGTCCTTGAGCGCGGCGGCGATCAGCCTGTCCAAGAAGTTCCTGCCCGATGGCGAGGGCGGCGGACCGAACGGGGGGCTTTTGGGCCGCATAGGCAGCAAGACCGTGGTCGCCGCGACGGTGCGCGCGATCCAGCTGCTGGGCCGGCAGTTCGTGCTCGGCCGCAATATCGACGAGGCCCGCACCGAAGCGGCCAGCGCGCGCAAGAGCCAGTCCCAACTCACCTTCAGCTACGACATGCTGGGCGAGGGCGCGCGCACCGAGCTGGATGCCGAGCGCTACCTGGCCAGCTACCGCAACGCCATCGCGCGCATCGCCGCCCAGGGGCGGGCCGCCAGCCCGATGACGGCCGACGGCATCTCGATCAAGCTCAGCGCGCTGTTCAGCCGCTACGAGGTGCTGCAGCGCAGCCGCGTGTTCGACACCCTGCTGCCGCGCGTGCAGGGCCTGGTCGACGCGGCGGCGGCGGCGAACATGAACCTGACCATCGACGCCGAGGAAGTCGACCGCCTGGAACTCAGCCTCGATGTGTTCGAGGCCCTGGCCCTGCACATCGCCGAGCGGCACCCGCACTGGCAGGGCTTCGGCCTGGCGGTGCAGGCCTACCAGGGCCGGGCGCGCGCGGTGGTCGACGAGGTCGCCGCGATCGCCCGCCGCCATGGCCTGAAGTTCATGGTGCGCCTGGTCAAGGGCGCCTACTGGGACGGCGAGATCAAGCGCGCCCAGGAGCTCGGCCTGGCCGCCTACCCGGTGTTCACGCACAAGGCGCATACCGATCTCAGCTACCTCGCTTGCGCGCAGGCCTTGCTGGCGCACCGCGACGTGATCTACCCGCAGTTCGCCAGCCACAACGCCGGCACCATCGCCGCCATCGTGCGCATGGCGCGCGAAGCCGATGGTGGAAAGGGCGCGCCCTTCGAGATGCAGCGCCTGCATGGCATGGGCGAGGGCGTGTACCGCGAGCTGCTGAAGGATGCGTCGATCGCCTGCCGCGTCTACGCGCCGGTCGGCGAGCACCGCGACCTGCTCGCCTACCTGGTGCGCCGCCTGCTGGAGAACGGCGCGAACAGCAGCTTCGTGCACCAGCTGGCCGACCCGCAGGTCGCCGTGCCCGAGTTGCTCGGCTGCCCGCTGGACGAGGTGCGCCAGGGCTCGGCGCTGCCGCTGCCGATCGATCTCTACAAGGCCGCCGGCGAGACCCGCGCGAACAGCCGCGGCGCCGACCTCGCCGCACCGACCCAGCGCGAGCCCTTGCTGGCCGCGGTGGCCGCCGCCCGCGTGCCGGCGGTGGCCGAGGCCGGCGCCGAGCAGGTGCAGGCCGCGATGGCCCGCCTGCAGGCCGGCTTCCCGGCCTGGACCGCCACGCCGGTCGCGCAGCGCGCGGCGGTGCTGCGCCGCGCCGCCGAGCGCCTGGAGGCCGAGCTGCCGGCCTACTGCGGCCTGCTCGTCAAGGAAGCGCACAAGACCCTGGGCGACTGCATCGCCGAGGTGCGCGAGGCGGTGGACTTCCTGCGCTACTACGCCGACGAGGCCGAGATCGCCGGCGACGCGGCCATGCAGGGCCGCGGCGTGTTCGTCTGCATCTCACCCTGGAACTTCCCGCTGGCCATCTTTGCCGGCCAGGTGGTGGCGGCACTGGTCGCCGGCAACACCGTGGCCGCCAAGCCGGCCGAGCAGACCCCGGCCGTGGCCCAGGCCTGCGTGCAGCTGCTCCATGCGGCCGGCGTGCCCGAGGACGCGCTGCAGCTGCTCAGCGGCGCGGGCGAGACCGTCGGCGCGGCGCTGGTCGCGCATCCGGCAACGGCAGGCGTCTGCTTCACCGGCAGCACGCAAGTCGCGAAGATCATCCAGCGCACGCTGGCCCAGGCCGGCGAGGCCAAGGTGCTGATCGCCGAGACCGGCGGCCTGAACGCCATGCTGGTCGACTCCACCGCGCTGCCCGAGCAGGTCGTCGACGCCGTCGTGCAGAGCGCGTTCCGCTCGGCCGGCCAGCGCTGCTCGGCGCTGCGCCTGCTCTGCGTGCACGAGGCGATCGCCGACGGCCTGATCGAGATGCTCAAGGGTGCGCTGGCCGAGCTGCGCGTCGGCGACCCGGCGCTGCTGGCCACCGATGTCGGCCCGCTGATCGACGGCGAAGCCGCCGCGGGCATTGCCGGCCATGTCGAACGCCTGCGCCGCGAGGCCAGATTGATCGCCGAAGGCGGCCGCCACGACCCGCTGGTGCCCAATCTGCTCGCCCCGGTGGCCTTCGAGGTCCGCGGCTTCGAGGCGCTGCAGACCGAGGTCTTCGGCCCGGTGCTGCATGTGCTGCGCTGGAGTGGCGACCCCGCCGCCGTCATTGAGCGCATCAACGGCCTGGGCTACGGGCTGACGATGGGTATCCAGACGCGCATCGACACCCGCGCCGAGCAGCTCGCCGACGCGGCGCGCGTCGGCAACGTCTATGTGAACCGCAACATCATCGGCGCCGTGGTCGGCGTGCAGCCCTTCGGCGGCGAAGGCCTGTCGGGCACCGGCCCCAAGGCCGGCGGACCCAACTATCTGTGGCGCTTCGTGCGACCGGCGCCGGTGCCGGGCCGCGGCGTGAGCGCCGGCAGCCTGCCCGAGGCCCTGGCGCGGCGCCTGCGGCTGCTTTCGGCCGCGCTGCCCGACCAGGCCGGCCTGCTGGCCCAGGCCGCGCCGCGCCTGCTGGAGCGCGCGTTGCCCGGCCCGACCGGTGAACGCAACGAGCTGCGCCTGCACCCACGCGGCCATGTCGTCGGCTTCGTCGCCGCAAATGGTGACGCTCAGGGCTGGCGCGCCGGCCTGGCGCTGGCGCTGCTGGCCGGCAACGAGGTCACGCTGGTCGGTGCCGCCGCGCAACTGGCCGGCGCCTGCGCGCTGCGCCAGCAGCTGCAGGACGCATTGCCCGAGCAGCTGGCCTGCCAGATCCACGAGCCGGACAGCTGGACCGAATGGCTGAAGAGCGCCGCGCTGGATGCCGCCTTCGTGGCCGGCGCCGACGCCGCGCAGACCGCCGCGCTGTTGGCCGCGCTGGCCGCCCGGCCGGGCGCCATCGTGCCGCTGGTCACGCCGGACGAAGCCGCGCAGGCCCAGCAGGTCTACCGCTTCGCGGCCGAGCAGACGCTGACCGTGAACACGGCGGCGGCCGGCGGCAACGCGGCGCTGCTGGCCGGTCTGAGCTGAGGCCGAACGCCCGGAACACCCGGTCCCCCCGGCCCCCGGCGTTGACGCAGGCGCCGGCAAGCGCGCCCCTCACCCCCTGCCGATCACCCCCGCTCCCGGGCACAGCCGGGAACGGGGGTGCGCCTTTGAGCGCCTGGAGCCGGCTGGCGCACGCCCAGAACAATACCAATTGCATACCAAATGCATTGCGACGTTGCGGAAGATCCACGCCGGAGCGATCCGGTACGCGCATCGTCATAGGAGAAAGCTCCCGAGACCACGGGAAAACACGGGGTTTCAATTGGTATGCAACTGGAGAGTTGTAGTCCTATAGTGGCCTCTCATTGGTTGCAACTGGTCAGGAACTGGTCTTCTGATCGTGGTGACCAACGGGCAGCGGGGCGACCCGCCGCCGGCCCCGCTCACCCCCCTTTGAACAAGGTCGCGCCCATGAAGACTCAACGCACCCCCATCGCCCTCGCTGCGCTGGCCCTGGCCCTCAGCGCGCAGGCGCAGCAGCAGCAAAAGCCCGCCCAGGAGCTGGAGACCGTCGTCGTCACCGGCATCCGCGCCTCGCAGGAGAAGTCGCTCAATCTGAAGCGGCGCGCCGAGACCCATGTCGAGGTCATCACCGCCGAGGACATCGGCAAGATGCCCGACAAGAACATCGCCGACTCGCTGCAGCGCGTGCCCGGCGTGACGATCAGCTCGGCCGGTGCCTCCGAAGGCGGCTTCGACGAGAACGACCGCGTGTCCATGCGCGGCACCAACCCCAGCCTGACCCAGACCCTGATCAACGGCCATGTGGTCTCCTCGGGCGACTGGTTCGTGCTCAACCAGGTGCAGAACGCCGGCCGCAGCGTCAGCTTCACGATGCTGCCCTCGGAGCTGGTCAGCCAGGTCATCGTGCGCAAGACCGCCGAGGCCAGCCTGGTCGAGGGCGGCCTGACCGGCTCGGTGGACATCATCACCCGCAAGCCGATCGACTTCACGAAGCAGCTGACCGCCGAGGCCTCGCTGGGTGCCGTCTACGCCGACCTGCCGGGCAAGACCGACCCGCAGCTCAGCGCGCTGTTCAACTGGCGCAATGCCGACAAGAGCTTCGGCGTGCTCGCCCAGGTCTTCTCCGAGAAGCGCCATCTGCGCCGCGACGGCGTCGAGGTGCTGGGCTACAACGTCATCGCTCCCGGCAGCGCGGTGGCGTTGAGCAATCCGGACCTGTCCGGCGTCTACTACCCGCGCAACATCGGCTCGGCGCTGTTCGAACAGGAGCGCAAGCGCGAGGGCGGCTTGGTCGAAGTGCAGCTCAAGCCCAATCGCGACAGCTCGGTGTCGCTGACCGGCTTCAGCTCCACGCTGTACGCCAGCAACTACAACCGCAACTACCTGACGCACGCGCCCTTCTTCCTGAATGAGGGTGCCGGCCAAGCCCCGCTGCCCGGCTATGTGGTGAAGAACAACACCCTGGTCTCGGCCAGCTTCGCCAACCAGGGCGGCAACTACGGCCTGTACGACATGATTTCGCGCCCCGGCGCGAAGGCCAAGACCGAGTTCCTGAACCTGGAAGGCAAGCTCAACGTCAACGACGCGCTGAGCATCAGCACCAAGCTGGGCGCGTCGCGCGGCGTGGGCACCACGCCGACCCAGGACGTGCTGGAACTGCATATGGGCGGCGGCGCCTCCTGGAACCTGAACGGCACCGACAAGGCGCCCGACTTCAGCCTGGGCGCGAACCCCTCCACCGTCGCCGGCCATGGCCTGGACTGGATCTTCGGCACGCAGAACGTGAAGGTCGAGGACAAGGACAAGTGGGCGCAGATCGACGCCGAGTACGCGCTCGACAGCGGCTTCCTGAGCTCGATCAAGTTCGGCCTGCGCAGCGCCACCCATGACCGCGACTCCAAGGACGTGGTCGCCCAGGGCCCGGGCTGCTCCGACGGCTCGGCCTTCAGCTGGGGCGCGAACTGGTGCTCGACGCCGCAGACCTCGCCGGACTGGGCGGCCGTCAACATCCCGGGCGGCGTGCAGCACTACCCGGGCGACTTCGGCAGCGGCCTCGCCGGCAACTTCCCGCGCAACATCTGGTACTACACGCCGGCCCAGCTGGCCGCCTACAGCGCCGCCTACACCAACCGCAATCCGGTCGACCGCCGCTACTTCGACTGGGAGTACGCACTCGCCGAAAAGACCACCGCGGCCTACGCCCAGGCGAACTTCGCCAGCGGCAGCCTGAGCGGCAACTTCGGGGTGCGCCTGGTGCGCAGCGAGCAGGAAACCCTGCTGTATCTGCCGGCCCTCGGCGGCACGCCGGACGTCTCCTCGGCCTTCGGCGGCTATGTGCGTGAGACCACCCAGCGCCGCTTCAACGACACCCTGCCCAGCCTGAACCTGCGCTATGCGCTGAATGCGGACATGGTGCTGCGCGGCGCGATCACCAAGACCATGACGCGGCCCGACTACGCGGCCCTGGCCGGCGCGACCAGCCTGTCGCCGCCGCCGAACGTCGGCGGCATCGGATCGGGCTCGGCGCCCAACCCGATGCTCAACCCGGTGCGCTCGACGAACTTCGACATCTCCTGGGAGTGGTTCCATGCGCCGCGTGCGATGGTCGCCGTCAGCGGCTTCTACATGGACATGAGCAGCCTGATCACCGTCGGCCAGATCACGCGCCAGTTCCGCACCTTCAACCAGGCCAACCCGAACGGCTTCATGGCCGACTACGTGCTCAACGTACCGGTCAACGGCAAGGGCAAGGTCAAGGGCCTGGAGTTCACCGTCGAGCAGCCGCTGGGCGCGAACTTCGGCGTGAGCGCGAACTACACCTACACCGATGCCTCCGAAGCCGGGAACCGGCCGATGCTGGGCGCCTCCAAGAGCGTCTACAACCTCGGTGCCTGGTTCGAGAACGATCACTGGAACGCCCGCCTGAACTACAGCTACCGCGACGCCTTCTACAACGGCCTGGACCGCAATACCGCGTTCAGCCAGGACGCCGTCGGCGTGGTCTCGGCCTCGCTGGGCTACAAGTTCAGCGACAACCTGAGCCTGTCGCTGGACGGTCGGAACCTGAACAACCCGAAGCTGAAGTACTACGCGCTGAACAAGGACCAGCCGCGCTCGATCTACGAGAACGGCCGCCAGTTCTACCTGACGGCGCGCGTGAAGTTCTGATCCTTCGCGACCCCAGCAAAGAGGCCCTGCGGGGCCTCTTTTTCATGGGGCTTCCGCAGCCGCCATTCAGTCCGGAATCTGCGCCTTGATCAGCGCCCGCAACGCCCGCACCGTGTCGGCATCGGGCGCGCCCAGCAGGCCACGCTTCGCCTCCGGGATGTGCGACCAGTCGCCGTCCTCGAAGGCGAGCAGCGCGAACAGCTGCTGCCAATCGCAGCGCTCAGGCAAGGGCAGGCGGCGGAGGGTCAGCGCGGCCAGCCAGAGCGCGGCCGAGGGGTTGTCGGCACCGGCGCCGGGCGCCGTCTCCGGCCGCCACCAGTAGTTCACCAGGCCGTTGAAAGCCTCCAGCGACTCCACGCTGTGCACCCAGAGCGGCGGCATGAAGATCGCATCGCCCGGCTCCAGCTCGGCGCTGAAGGCATTCGCCAAGGCTTCGCGCGCTTTCGGGAAGCGCTCGAAGTCCGGTGCCTGCACGTTCACCAGACTCACCGGCGCCTTGGTCGGCGCCTGCTCCAGCGGGCCGAGGTAGAGATTGCCGATCTGCCCGGGCGGGAACAGCGTGAAGCGCCGCCGGCCGGCGACCACCACGGCCAGGTTGTAGGAGGAATCGAAATGCGCCGGCACGGTGGCGCGGTTGCCCAGCCAGAGCCGCGGTGCCACGCCGGTGTCCAGCAGCGGCATCGCATGACCGGCCTCGAAGCCCGGCATGCAGCGGCGGATCTCCGCGCTCTGCAGCGCCAGTGCCGGCGGGTCGGGGAACTTCGCGTAGCGCCACAGCGCCTCGAGCAGCGCACCCAGCGGCTTGCGGTCGTGCAGGAAGTTGAAGCCGTCCAGGCCGTCGCGAAAGCCGAACTGCCGACCGTCGCGCGGGTGGCCGAGCAGCGCGTCGACCGGCTCCTCGTTGGCCAACGCCAGCCAGAGCTGCAGCGCCGGCTCCAGGCCCTGGCGAGCCGCCTGCACCACCGGCCAGTGCGCCGCCTGACCGCGCAGCACGACCGGCTGGTGGGCGGCAAGGACTTCGGCTTCAAAGGCGCCGCGCTCCAGGGCGGCGCGCTCGGGCAGGGCCTGGGGCATGCGGCGGCGCCTCAGCGGCGGCGGCCGAGCAGGCGGTGGCCGCTGCCGCGGTTCATCGCGTTCAGCAGGTCGCCGTTGTCCTGCGTCAGCTCCCAGGCAAAGACGCCGGCCAGGCCCTGCTCGCGGGCGTAGCGGGCCTTGGCCTCGACGGCACGCGGGTCGTCGTAGGCCAGGTAGATGCGGCGCTGCGGATCCCACAGCGCCCAGGCCTGCTGGGTCGCGTCGAAGCGGGCCTCGAAGCCGCCGCGGCCCTGGCCGCGGGCATCGAGGAAACGGGCGGCGATCTCGCGGTAGGCCATCGCGCCCTCGCCGGTCGGCGGGAACAGGCCGTCGCGGGCCGCACCGCTGCGCGGTTCGGCCACGCCGCTGAAACCGCGGCCGTACATGCCCACGCCGGCCACCAGCTTGTGCATCGGCAGTCCCAGGCGGCGCGCATGGGCCAGGGTCTGCGTCAGGCTGTCGTCGGCGCCGGGGCGGCTGCTGCGCAGCGCGGTGTGGTGGCCGGCCACCGCGGTCCAGCCGCCGTAGTAGTCGTAGCTCATCAGGAAGACCAGATCCAGCGCCGGCAGCGCGCCGGCCCAGTCGATGCGGTCGAGGATCTCGGCGGTGGCGTTCACGGCGACCGTCAGCGGGTAGCGGCGGCCGGTCTCGCGCCCCAGCGCGTCCAGGCCGGCGCGCAGATCCTGCATCAGCAGCGCGAAGTCGCGGCCATCGCCCGCCGAGCCCAACTGCACGCCGTTGGCGGCGCCGTTGCTGCCGGGGTGCTCCCAGTCGATGTCGATGCCGTCAAAGCCGGGGTGGGTGCGCAGGAATTTCTGCAGCGCGCGCACCAGCGCGGCCCGGCCGGCCGGCGTGGCGGCGAGGTGGAAGAAGGGGTCCGAGCCGCCCCAGCCGCCCACCGATGCCAGCACCTGCACGCCGGGCTCGCGCTGCTTCAGGCGGCGGAACGCGGCATCGAAGCGGGCATGGCGCGGGTCGGGCGCGACGTCGAAATCGGCTTGGCCGGCGCAGGCCTGAGCCTCGGCCTTCAGCACGCCCGGTCCGCAAAGGTGCAGGAAGGCATAGAGCACATGGCTGACGCTGCCGCGCGGCAGGCGGTCGACCGCGCGCTCCGAGCGCTCATTCAACACATAGATGCCGACCAGGGTGTCGCCCTGGCGCTGCACCGGCAAGGGGCCCGCACCGAACGATGCCGGTTGGGCCTGAGCCAGAACGCTCAGCAGCAGGCCGAGACAGAGAAGCAGAGCGCGCATGGGCAAGCTATCCGGCAAATGAATTGCCCGAAAGAATACCAATTCACCGGATCAACTGCTTTGGTATTCGAGTGGATGCTTCGATTCGGGCCGCAGCTGCTGGAGCCGCGGGTGTTCTTGCCGCTTGAACTAGGGTCTGTTAACACTAATTGCGCAAGGCTGATCTGACTGCGACAGTCGTCGCATGGAGATCAGCAAAGCGCAGTTCGAACAGATCGCCGAGTGCCTGCCGCGCCAGCGCGGCAACGTCAGCCTCACCAATTTGCAGGTGCTCAACGCCATCCTCTACGTAGCCGAGCACGGTTGCAAATGGCGCGGCCTGCCCAAACGTTTCGGCAACTGGCACACCATCTACACCCGCATGAGCCGCTGGGCCAAGTCGGGGGTTCTGGATCGAGCGTTCGAGCAGTTGCAACGCGCGCAGATCGTGCAGATCAAGCTCGAAGCCGTGTCGCTGGACAGCACCAGCGTCAAGGTGCATCCCGACGGCACTGGGGCGCCAAAAAAAACGGTCCGCAAGCTATCGGCAAGTCCCGTGGCGGCTGGAACACCAAGATCCACCTCGTCGCGGCGGACGCGCGCACGGCCATAACGTTCTCACTGTCGCCCGGTCAGGCGCATGACGCGCCTGAGGGGCGCGAGTTGCTCAAGCGCTTGGGCAAGCCCGACCGGCCGCTGCATCTGCTGATGGATCGCGCCTACGAGGGCAACGAGACCCGCCAGCTGGCGCTGGATCTGGGCTACACGCCGGTCGTGCCCCCGCTGAGCACCCGCCTGCAGCCTTGGGAGTACGACCGCGAGATGTACAAGCGCCGCAACGAGGTCGAGCGCCTGTTCCGCCGCCTTAAAGGCTACCGCCGCATCTTCTCCAGGTTCGAGAAGCTCGACGTCATGTTCCTGGCCTTCATCTGCTTCGCACTCATCGCAGACGGACTGCGGTAGTGTTAACAGGCCCTAGCCGCCAATCCGCCGTGCTTCTCGCCATGCTTGAGGGCGGCGGTCGGATCAGCCATTGCGGTCTCCGGGCGTCATGGGCCAGTGCTCTGTGCGGCAGCGCTTGGGCAGCACGAACTCCATCGCGCCCATCGCCAGGTAAAGCAGGCGGGTACCGAGCGGCAGGCCACGGCCCTCGGCCAGGCGCTTCAGGTGCTTCAGGATGAAGTGCCCGCCGCTGGCCATGCTGCGCTCGGTCTGCGTGTCTTCTGGGCAGTCCTTGACGCGCAGCGTCAGCTCGGTGCCGCCGTTCTTCGCCTCCAGCAGGTAATGCACCTCGCAGGCCGGGTCGCCGTACTGCGTGAAGCGGTGGGTGTGCGCGAAGTGCGTGTATGGCTTGTGCACCAGCACGCGGCCGTCGACGATGACGTTCCTGCCCGTCCCGGTGCGCATCTGCAGCGGTGCCCCCTCGCCGAGCACCGTGGTCACCAGCCAGGCGTTGAACACCGCGCCTTGCGCCTCGTCGGTCTTTGTCAGCTCCTTCCACACGCGCTCGGGCGGGGCCTCGATGTGGATGCGGAACACCTTGTCGCTCATGTCGCTCATCGGCCTTTCTTCTTGGGGAGCGGAAGGATCTCGGCGCCCTCCGCGTTGACTTTCAGCCGGGTCAGCCGGGCCGCCCAGTAGGCGCTGTACTCGCTGGTCCAGCGCTCATGGATGAGCTGGATGGGTACCGGATTGAACCAGAGCAGGCGCTCGCGGCCTTCCTTGATCGACACCACCAGATTGCCGCGCTCCAGCACCTGCAGATGCTTCATCACGCCGAAGCGGCTGAGCTCGCCCTCGAAGCGCTCGGTCAGCCGGTTCACATTGCAGCCGGGCTCCTGAACCAGCCAGTCGAGCAGGCGCCGCCGCGGCTCGGAGGCGAGCGCGTGGAACGTGGCGTCCAGCTCATCGGCATTCATGTGACCAAATGGTCACCTATAAACCGGCGCCTGGCAAGCGGGGAAGCGCTCAGCGCTTCAGCTGCGACTCGTAGCGCGCGATCCAGTCGGCCGGGCTCAACCGCCCGGCCAACTGCTCGATCAGCACCCAGGGGATGTCCTCCGCCTTCTTGTAGCGGATGCAGCTCTTGCCCATGTCGAGCTTGCGCGGGCTGGCCTTCGCATGCTCGGCCTGGAACCAGGCCAGCAGCGCGGGGTCGGCGTAGAGCCCCATGTGATACAGATTGATCGAGGCCTTCTGCGAGGCCAGGCTGAGGAAGGGCAGCGGCAGCTTGGGGTCGCAGTGGTAGCCGGCCGGGTAGAGCGCATGCGGCACCACCCAGCCAATCATTCCGTAGCTGATGCACTCCTCGAAGCCGGCCGGCAGCGCCGCGCCGATGCGGCGGCGCAGCTCGCGCATCGGCGCCTGGCGCTCGGCCGGCAGGCTGTCCAGGTAATCGTCGACCGCGCGGCTGCTCATCGCCTTCAGCCCAGGTTCAGCGCGGCCACGCCGGCGGCGGCGACCTGCCCGTCCTGGCTGCTCTGCACGCCGGACACGCCGATCGCGCCGAGGTAATGCCCGTCCGGCGTCACCAGCGGCAGACCGCCCTCGATCGGCGTGGCGCCGGGCAGTGCCAGCATCACCTGCCGGCCGCCGGCGATCGCATCCTCCAGCGCCTTGGTCGGGCGCTTGAACAGGATCGCCGTCTTGGCCTTTTCCTGCGCCACGACGACCGAGGCCTTCTGCGTGCCGTCGGCGCGCTCCAGCAGCACCAGATGGCCGCCGTCGTCGACGATGGCGATGACCACGTTCCAGCCCTCGACCACCGCCTTGGCGCGCGCCGCCGAAGCGATATGGCGGGCCATCTCCAGGCTCAGTTGCGGCACGCTGTTCATTTCAGCAGCCCCTCGGCCTGCAGCGCCGCCTGCACCGCCGGGCGCGCCGCAACGCGCTGCAGATAGGCCGCCAGCCGCGGCCATTGCTTGACGTCGATTCCAACGTATTGGCCCCAGCTGGCCACGGTGAACAGATAGGCGTCGGCCACGCTGAAGGCGGCGCCGAGCAGGTAGACGCGGCCGTCCAGCTGGCCCTCGACCCAGGTCAGGCGGCGCTCGACCGCGGCCTTCGCGGCGGCCTTCATCTCGTCGGAGGCGCCGGGGTTGAACAGCGGCGAGAAGCCCTTGTGGATCTCACTGGTGATGAAGTTCAGCCATTCCTGCAGGCGGGCGCGTTCGCGCGTGCCGGCGGCCGGCACCAGCCCGCTGGCCGGAGCCTGGTCGGCGATCCATTGCACGATCGCCGGCCCTTCGCTGAGGCGTTCGCCGTCGTCCCATTCCAGCACCGGCACATAGCCCTTGCTGTTGATGGCGTAGAAGTCGCCGCCGTCGGCCAGCTTGTGGGTCTTGGTGCTGACCTTGACGAGTTCGAAAGGCAGGCCGGCCTCGCGCAGCACGATGTGCGGCGACAGCGAGCAGGCGCCCGGGGAGTAGTACAGCTTCATGGGTGCTCCTGGGAACAAGGGGCGAACGGTACGCCAGTTGCCAGCGGCCCGCCATTCATGCCGGGAATCCCGCCATCCACCCGGCCGGCGGTCGATTGGTCCCGGCCCGGCGCGGTTCGGTCGCCAAGCTCCCAATAATCGCGCCCGTTTCGAACCCAAGCCCATCACACCATGACCCACTGCACCCAGCGCCGACCCCGCACAGCGGTGATCGCGGCCGCCTTTGCGATCCTGCTCGCCGGCGGCCGCAGCGAGGCGGCCGCCCCCAGCCTGCAGCTGCAGGCCTGCCGCCTGCCCGGCCATCCCACCGAACTGCTCTGCGGCGAGCTGCAGCGCCCGCTGGACCCGGCGCAGCCGCAGGGCAAGCAGATCTCGCTGCGCGTCGCCGTCGTGCCGGCGCTGGCGCGCAACAAGCTGCCCGACCCGGTGGTCTTCCTGGCCGGCGGCCCCGGCCAGGCTGCGATCGAGCTGCTGCCCATGATGGCGGGGCGGCTGTCGCGGCTGCAACAACGCCGCGACCTGGTCTTCGTCGACCAGCGCGGCACCGGCAAGAGCGCGCCGCTGGAATGCCCGGACGAGCGCAATCTGCCGGTCGCCGAGAGCCTGGACCTGGCCGCCAGCATGCGCCGCCTGGACGCCTGCCGCGCCGAGCTGGAAAAGCTGCCGCACGGCGACCTGCGCCAGTACACGACGGTGATCGCCATGCAGGACCTGGACGCCGTGCGCCAGGCCCTGGGCGTGCAGCAATGGAATGTGATCGGCGGCAGCTACGGCACGCGCGCCGGCCTGGAGTACCTGCGCGCGTTCCCTCAGCACACCCGCCGCGCCATCCTCGACGGCCTGGCGCCGCCGGACATGGTGCTGCCGCTGTCCTTCAGCCCCGACAACCAAGCCGCGCTGGACGCGCTGCTGGCCGCCTGCAAGGCGCAGCCGGGCTGCGAGGCCGCCTTCCCCGACCTCGCCGGCCAGTGGCATCGCCTGCTGGCCAGCCTGCCGCGCGAGGTCTCGCTGCAGCATCCGCTGACCGGCCGCACCGAGAAGGCCACGCTGCAGCGCGAGCATGTGCTGCGCGCGGTGCGCGGTCCGCTGTACGCGCCATCGCTGAGCAGCGCGCTGCCGGCGGCGATTGCCGCGGCGGCCGAGGGCAATTTCAACGCCCTCAGCGGCCTGATGACCGGCATGAGCAGCCGCGCCGGCAAGCTGGCCGCCGGCATGCACTTCTCGGTCGTCTGCGCCGAGGACCTGCCGCGCATGGCCGGCAGCCAGGAGGCGCAGGGCAAGGACTACGGCCGCATCGACGGCCAGCTCTACGAGCGCGCCTGCAAGGACTGGCCGCGCGGTCAGGTGCCGGCCGAGTTCTACGCCATGCCCGCGGCGCAGAGCCCGGTGCTGCTGCTCAGCGGCGGCGCCGACCCGGTGACCCCGCCGCGCCATGGCGAGCGCGTCGCCAAGGCGCTTGGCGCCAAGGCCATCCACCAGGTCGTGCCGGCCGCCGGCCACGGCGTGATGGGCCTGCCTTGCATGCGCGATGTGCTGGCCCGCTTCATCGACGCCAAGACCGAGGCCGAAGCGCTGGCGGTGAAGACCGACTGCGCGGCGGCCATGCCGCGCCCGCTGGCCTTCGTGCCGCCCAACCCCTACCTGCCGCCGATCGACAAGACCGCCGACAAGAAAACCGCCCCGAAGAAGGAGGGTTCGCAATGATCGAGATCCACGCAGTCGCCAAGCGCTTCAAGGCGCCGGCGCCGAAGAAGTCGCTGCAGCTGTTCAAGAAGCCCGCCACGCACTGGGTGGAGGCGGTGAAGTCGGTCTCCGTGCGCGCCGACAACGGCCGCGTCACCGGCCTGCTCGGCCCCAACGGCGCCGGCAAGACGACCACCCTGCGCATGCTGGCCGGGCTGTTCAAGCCGGACAGCGGCCGCATCGCGGTCGACGGCGTCGACGTGCTGACCCAGCCCCAGGCGGCGCTGGCCCGCATGGGCATCCTCGGCGACGCCCACGGCCTCTACCCGCGGCTGACGGCGCGCGAGAACATCATCTACTTCGGCCGCCTGCAGGGCATGCCCGCCGAGGTCGCCAGCCAGCGCGCCGAGGTGCTGGCCGAGCTGCTGGAGATGAAGAAGATCCTCGACCGCCGCGCCGACGGCTTCAGCCAGGGCGAACGCATGAAGACCGCGCTGGCCCGCGCGCTGGTCCACGACCCGGCGAACATCGTGCTGGACGAGCCCACCAACGGCCTGGACGTGCTGGCCACGCGCTCGCTGCGCGAGGCGCTGCGCGTGCTCGCCCGCGAGCAGGGCAAGTGCATCGTGTTCTCCACGCACATCATGCAGGAGGTCGAGTACCTCTGCGACGAGGTGGTGGTGGTCAGCGGCGGCGCCTCGGTCGCGCAAGGCAGCGTGCCGGCGCTCAAGGCCCAGGCCGGCGCCGACAACTTCGAGGACGCCTTCGTCGCCCTCGCATTCCCCGAACTCAAGGAGCAGGCCGCATGAATGCGATCCGCATCGTTTTCTGGAAAGAGCTGCTGGACGCCCTGCGCGACCGCCGCACCCTGTTGCGCACCGCGCTGCCCGGCCTGCTGGTCGGCCCGCTGATGCTGTTCGCGCTCAGCGCGCTGGTCGCCCAGCTGGAAAGCCGCGCCGAGAAGCGCGAGCTGCTGGTGCAGGGCATCGCCCACGGCCCGACCCTGGTCAATTACATCGAGCGCCAGAACTTCAGCGTGAAGCCGGCCCCCGAGGGCTACGAGAAGCAGCTGCGCGACGGCAAGCTGGGCGATCCGGTGCTGGTCATCGGCGAGCACTTCGAGGCCGAACTGGCGCGCGGCGAGCAGCCGAACGTCGAGGTCGTCACCGACAGCTCCAACACCCGCGCCAATGTCGGCGCCGGCAGCGTCGCCCGCCTGGTGCGCGGCTTCAGCCTGGAGCGCGCCGGCCTCGGCCTGATGCTGCGCGGCATCAGCCCCGAGCTCACGCAGCCGGTCGAGCTGACCGAGCGCGACCTGGCCAGCCAGGGCGCCCGTGCCGCGGTGCTGACCAGCATGATCCCGCTGTTCGTCATCATGGCCGTGCTCTACGGCTGCCTGACCGCCGCGCTGGACACCACCAGCGGCGAGCGCGAGCGCCAGTCGCTGGAACCGCTGCTGGCCAACCCGGTCTCGCACGGCGGCCTGGTGGTCGGCAAATGGGCGGCGGTGGCGCTGATGGGCGCGGCCGTCGCGACCCTGGCCAGCTTCAGCTTCGTGCCGGCGCAATGGCTGATCAAGAGCGACGCGCTGGCTGCGCAGTTCCGCTTCGGCATCCCCGACGCGCTGACCTTCGCCGCGTTGCTGCTGCCGGTCGCCACCGCGATGGGTGCGCTCTTGATGGCGGTGGCGATCCGCACCAAGACCTTCAAGGAGGCTCAGGCCAGCGCCAACCTCGTCATCATGGTCTTCAGCTTCCTGCCGCTGATCGCCATCATGAACCCGGGCGGCGACTCGGCCTGGCATTTCTGGGTTCCCGGCCTCGGCCAGTACCAGCAGATGATGCTGGTGCTCAAGGGCGAGAGCCTGCGCCTGATGCAGTGGCTGCCGCCGCTGCTCAGCAGCCTGGCGCTGATCACCGTCGGCCTCTGGTACGTGGCGCGGCAGATGCGGGCTGCGGCCAGCCGCTGAACTGGCAAGCCGCTCACCGGTTTCTTCGAACGCAAGGGGTGGGGCCGGGGTCTAGCATCGGCCCCACCCCTGTTACGGAGACTTCCATGAGCTTTGTCTGGATGGCCCTCGTCGGCCTCGTCGTCGGGCTGATCGCCCGCGCCATCATGCCCGGCACGCAGAGCCTGGGCCTGATCCTCACCGCCGTGCTCGGCATCGCCGGCTCCTTCGTGGCCGGCTTCCTCGGCCAGTTCGTCGGGCTCTACGCCGCCGGTCAGGGCGCAGGCTTCATCGGCTCCATCGTCGGCGCGCTGATCCTGCTCTTCGTCGTCGGCAAGCTGAAGAAGAGCTGAGCACGGCCCAGGCCAATCGCCGCGATCAGCGGAATCGATTGGCCTTCGCCGCCGCCGGCCCGCACACTTCAGGTCAATGAGATTCATTCGCATCTGGAGTGCCTGATGGCCAAATCCGCTTCCTTCGGCCTGCTGCACCTGGGCGTGGCCTTCGGCATCAGCTATGCGCTGACCGGCGACCTCGCCATCGCCGGCGCCATCACCTTCCTGGAACCGCTGGCCAATACCGTCGTGCACTACTTCCACGACCGGCATTGGCACCGGGTCGAGGCCTGGTGGGGCCGGCGTGGCAGCGCCCGAGCCGCGCTCGCCAGCCCGCACTGAAGCGCGCCCCCCCAGCTCTTGCGACCCTGCGCCGCTCGCGGCCGGGGTCTTCGTGGCAGCATGCCCGGACCATGTCCGACACCGCCGAGCTTCCCCCTCATCTGGCCGCCGCCGTGCGCCACTGCCGCGCGCTGGTGCGCAAGCGGGCGTTGCTGGCCGCGGGCGTGGCCGCGGTGCCGGTGCCCGGCCTGGACTGGGCGACCGATGTCGGCATCCTGCTGCGCCTGATCCCGCAGATCAATCTCGCCTTCGGCCTGACGCCGGAGCAGATCGAACGCCTGGCCCCGGAGCGCCGCGCGGTCGTGCTGAAGGCGGTGTCCGCCGGCGGCAGCCTGCTGATCGGACGCCTGGTCACCCGCGACCTGCTGATCAAGATGCTGGGCATGGTTGGCGTGCGCCTCAGCACCCAGCAGGCCGCCAAATACGTGCCGATCGCCGGCCAGGCGGTGTCGGCGCTGCTCACCTACTCGGCGCTGAAGATGGTCTGCGAGATGCACATCAAGCAATGCCTGGCCGTCGCCCAACAGCTGCAGTTGCCGGCCCCGGCCGCTCCGGCGGCGCGCTGAGCCGCGGCGCCGCGCAAGCCCTGCTCACCAATTCGCACGCTCCGGCGGCCGGATCTTTCGCGACAGGCCGGCAGATGGGCTAGGCTGGGCCATCGCGGCCGTGCGTGGCCGCTGGAAAGCCGCCGCTCCATGCTGAAGTCTCTGCTCCGCCCCACCCTGCCGCTGCTGATGCTGTCGGCCGTCGCCACCACCAGCTTTGCCGGCCCGCCGCCGCTGCAGGACACCCGCTGGCAGCTCGCCGAACTGCCCGGCCTCAAGGCCGAGGCCGACGGCAAGCCGCCGCAACGCCCCGAGCTGCGCTTCGGCGCCGAAGGCCGCTACAGCGCCAACGGCGGCTGCAACCGCGTGCAGAGCAGCTACCAGCTCAAGCCCGGTCAGGGCCTGCTGCTCGCCAGCGGCCGGACCACGCTGCGCGGCTGCGCTGGCGGCATGGCGCAGGAGCAGTTCCTGCTGCAGGCCCTGGCGCAAGTGACGCGCTACGAGATCGGCGCCGATGGCCTGCGCCTGCTCGACGCCGAAGGCAAACTGCTGGCGCGCTTCGAGGCCGCGGCGAGCTAAGCCTGCGGACCCCGCCGCGGCCGCCGCGCTCAGGGGTTCACGACTTCCAGGAAGTCGACATCGATCTCCGGGGACTCGAGAACAAACCAGTCCTCGCCACGCCGAATCGAAATCGCAAGAAGACCCTCACTGGCCCCGCTCCGTGCCGGGTTCGGCGTCGCCTCTTCGTCGCCTGCAGGCTCCTTGTTGCGGGGTGATGAGCGTCTTCTGAGACGCTAGTCGCGGCAGTACCCTTCGCCCTCTCTGACGGTGAGGCATGTCGCCTTGTCGGCAAGCCACTTCATGCCTGTTGCCTCCCCATCGGTTGCCCTGATCTGCTCTGGCGTTCCATTGCGCTCAAAGTAGATGCGATCGGCGTCTCCCACCCCTTCGTAGGTTTGCTCGCCATCCAGATCCATGATGGTGATTTCGTACTTTGAATCTGGCTTTGCCACCAACTTCAGAAACGTCCCTTCCGGTCCGTTCCAAGTTCCCACCCACCCTTGCGGTCCATTGGGCGCAGCTACTGCCGGGGCTGAAGCAGCCGGTGCGTTTGGCGATTCGACGACAACCGTTTGCTCCCTTTTCTCGCAGGCGGTGGCGAAGACGAGGCAGATGGCTGCAGTGGCTATGGATTTAGAAAAATGCATGGGGTTGGTTTTGTGACGCCTGATGTTCAATGTAAGAGGCGGCATGCGCGGAAGCGCATGACATCCCCTTGACGGAGGGTTATTTCGTATTGCCGGAGGGGCAACGAATCAATCAGCGCTTGATCAGCCGGGAAGTCCCTGTAGAGGGGTTGGCAAAGTAATCGGCTGCCCGCGCCCGCAAATCATCCATAAAGCAAGTCGCGTCCACGGCACCAGTGTCTTGTAGATCAATCACTTAGCGCGACTTACTTGAGAGGCCGCATTTTCTCTAGAAGGGCAATAGACAACTTTGAACCGCTCACAAGCAACTGGCATTGAGGGGCTCGGAACCCGGCCAATGCGGGCACACTCCTTTGCGTAGTAGACCGTGTGAGTCTCGCGCCAGTACTGGAGCGAGCCATCTCCTTCGCCTTCGATGGCTGCAAACTCTGCGGTGACTTCGGAGAACGGCGTGATGTCGACTTGAGTTGTCTCGATCACGCATTTCGGCTGACCATCCCAGGTTGTGACTACGCTGAGATCACCTGGCTTTGGAACCGCTTGGTTTCCCGCCTCAAACGACCAGACAAGACCGGCTGTGGCTCTCTTGATACCGCGAATGACCAAATCAGCCAAGTGATTGGCACTGGGCTCGTTGTCATCAAACACGCAGACCTCGAAGAAGCGAGCCTCGACGTCTTCCGTCTGCGTAGCCTTGAATGTGTCCCAAAACTGTCGAATTACAGGATTCATTGGCGCTGACATTGTTGCGGCCTATCGTTTGAATTCAACCGACCGGCCGGCACAGCCGGCCAGGCTCGGATGCAATGAATGGTTGGGCATCATGGTTGGCAGGCAAGGCGAAGAGTTTTCACAACACCTTTTTCGGCACTGATTTGTAGCCAGCATGTGCTACCCGGTGCGTAGTACTCCAGAAAAACTCCCGTCTCGCGCTCTGCTATCACCGGTTCCCCGTAGAGGTGGCGCGCATGTGCTTCCGACATGCCGGGGCAGAGTTTTGAGGGAGTGCAGTACTTTGCATTGGTGCTGACAACCTCATAAACGCCGTAGTCACCAACGCCTACTTCAACCTTCAGCCCAGCGTAGGCAAGCGTAAAACCCTCACCAGAATCAGTACGCGACCGCGGTGAGCCTAAGCGTCGCTTGACCTTGCTCTCATGCTGACCGATGGAGATGCCGCCAATGACGAGCTCCGACTCCGAAATGCTTTCCCCAAAGACCGGTACAGCGGCGCATGCAAGGGTGAATGCAAGGGCAGACGATAAACCGCATTTCATGATGCCCAACGTTCGCGGTAAGCGGACCAGCCAGCGCAGCTGGCGCAGGCCAGCTTGACCAAAGGGTTAAACATCATCAGCCTGGTGCGGTGGCACCGGCAGGCCACGAATCTCTGTCCAGTATTCATGCCACACGTCCGCATCGATCGCGGGTCGAACATTGGTCGCGTAGAGGCTGTCCTGCCCATTCTTCTTGGGGCCAGAAATCCAATAGCGGTCGCCAGTCTCAACGTCGAAGTAATTAGATTTTAAACCGGCACCTTTCAGGCTTTGAAAGGACCGACCTGCATAGGAAATCGTTGCGCCAGTCTTGGAGAATGTGACGCGACCAATCCGAGCTGGGCCGATCAAGCCATCGCCCTTTGACTCGATATACATGATGCGGGTCTTCATGACGTTTAACGTGTTGTAGACGACAAGCTTACGTCGTTTATCACGGCAACTGCCGCCCTAATAGACCGATCGATAGAACCACCAAGTCCTTGATAAATTTGACCTTCTCCCTTTTTTGGCTCGATCTCATTCAGTACTAAATATGCCGTCAAAAGCGGCGTGTTGTTACAAATGGCCGACGGGCTTGGACGGTATGCCGAAGCGGTCTCGGCCGCTCTTCCTCCCAGGTCTGGTTCAATCTCCCGGCTTGTGTCAAAACCTGCATACAGGATCGATGCCGCCTTTACGGGCGCTTCGCCGGCTCAGTCCGGTCGTGGGCGAGTACGCCTCCATCGTGCAGGAGCGCCTGCAGCCCGGCTAGGGGTAATTGCACCGGGTCCGGGCTCCGGCCAGCGGGGGCCAGAACGCCGACACGGGGCCTGTGCGGGCCGACGCAACTGCCGCTGCAGCGCATCGCAATCACTCCCCGCGCGCAGGGCGGGGCCTCAGCCGCCGCAGTGCTGCTGCTCGCAGGGCACGCCGTCGCCGTTGCCATCCATCTTCACGCCGGGGCAGTTGGCGAGGAAGAAGCGGGCCTCCGCGCAGGAGCTCATTTGCGAGCAATGCGTGCGGCCGTCGCAGCGGAAGTTCTGCGCCGGCTGGGCGCTGTCGAAGGCCTCGGTTTCCGGCAGCTCAGCCACCGGTAGCCGCGGCTCGGGTGAACGAAGCGCTCGCTGATAGGCCGAGTAGCCATAGGCGCCCAGGCCGACCAGCAAGGCCGCCACGATCAGCCGCACCCACCACGAGCCGCCCTCCCGCTGCCGCGCAGCACCACGCGGGGCGGCGGCCGGGCGGCGCGGCGCCAGGTAGGCGGCCGGATCGCCGAGGGCCTGCCGGGTCACACGGAGCGCCTGCAGCTGGCCGTCTTTGCCGGGCGCGCTCTCGTAACTCAGGGTCTCGCCGACCGTCGGCCGCGAACCATCGCGCGGAAACGCACTGATGTGCACGAACAGCTCGCGGCCACCACCGGTCGGCGCGATGAAGCCGAAGCCGCGCTCGTCGTGCCAGCTGCGGAGCTTGCCGGTCGCGCGCGTCATTGCGGCAGCTCCAGGCGTTCGGCCACCCAGGCTTCGGTTCGGTACGGAAACACGATGCGCGGCGCCCGCAGCGCCGGGAAGCGCTGCGGCAGCTCGCGCAACTGCGCTTCGAAGCCCCGCCGTTCCGCCTCGGGCAGCGCGGCGATGAAGCTCACCGACAGACAGCGGTCGACGACGACCTCGTCGAAGCCGCCCTCATGGCCGTGCATGAAGGCCTGCTGCCGCAAGGGGCCGAACCGCGCGGGCAGCGCGGCGAAGGGCTGCCGCCAGCGCCCGGTGTGGAAGCGCGGCGCATCGCCTTCGTGGGGCCGGAACAGCTCGGTGATCGCCGCCACCCAATCGACCCGCTCGTCGCGCACATTCCAGACCAGGCCCAGGCGGCCGCCGGGGCGCAGCACGCGGTGGGTCTCGCGCAGCGCCGCCGCGTTGGCGAACCAGTGGAAGGCCTGCGCGCAGAGCACCGCGTCGACGCTGGCCGAATCCAGCGGCAGGGCCTCGGCGCTACCGGCCAGCGCGTGCACAGAGGGCAGGGCTTGCGCCAGGCGCTCGCGCATCGCGTCCACCGGCTCGACCGCGCTCACGGCCGCGCCGGTCTGCAGTGCCAGCCGGCTGAACTTGCCAGTACCGGCGCCGAGGTCCAGCGCCTGCGCGCCAGGCCCCAAGCGCAATTCCTCGCGCAGCCAGTCCAGCAGTCCAGCCGGGTATTCGGGCCGGCCGCGCTCGTAGGCCCCGGAACCGGCGGCGTAGCCCTGGCGTGCCGCTTCATGCATGGGTTTCGCTTCCGTTCGAATTGGGACCGGTGGCCTGCTCCATCCAGCCCAGCCAGCGCATCGCCTGTTCGCGGCTGTCGCCGCACATCTCCGCGCTGGGCGGCAGCGAGCCGCAAACCGCCGGCCGCTCGGGCCGGCCGAAGATCCGGCAACGGTCCATCTCGTCCAACTGCAGACAGCGCACGCCCGCCGGCTTGCCTTCGGGGTGACCGGGGATCGGGGAGCTGATCGAGGGCGCGATGCAGCAGGCGGCGCAGCGGGGTCGGCAGTCCATACGCTCAGGCCGCCAGGGCAGCGCCGTTGGCGACGACGCGGTCGCGGCCGCCGCGCTTGGCGGCGTAGAGCCGTGCATCGGCCAGCGCCAGCAAGGCCTTGGGCTCGCCGGCCTCGTGCCAGTCGGCCAGGCCGATCGACACGGTGATGCGCAGGCCCGGCCGCAGCCGGCTCCAGTCGTGCGCGGCCACCGCGGCGCGCCAGGCCTCGGCGGCCTGCGCCGCCTGCTCCGGCGTGAGACCGAAACAGAGCACGCAGAACTCCTCGCCGCCCAGGCGCGCGGCAAAGTCCGCCCCGCGCACGCGGGCGGTAAGCAGACTGCCCAGCTCGCGCAGCACGGCGTCGCCCAGCGCATGGCCATGGCGGTCGTTGACCTGCTTGAAATGGTCGACGTCGAGCATCGCCAGGCTCAGCCGGGCGTCGGTGCCCAGCCGGGCCAGGCGTTCGGCCTCCTCGGCCAGGCGCTCGTCGAAGCGCCGGCGGTTGGCCAGGCCGGTCAGCGCATCGGTGCGGCTTTCCTCGGCCAGACGGGCGAGCAGGCGGGACTTCTCGCGGTCGGCGGCAAGCAGCTGGCCGTTCTTCTGCTCCAGCTCGGCCTGCGCACGCTCCAGCGAAAGGCTGCGCGTGCGCTGCTGGTCGGCGTCGATGCGCGCGGCGGCCAGCTCGGTGCGCGCCTGCAGCGCGCGCAGCCGGCGGTCCGACTCCTGGTTGAACTGCGCCCGCTCCATCTCGTGCGCGGTCTCCAGGTGCTGCAGGGCCTCGCGGTAGCGGCCGGCAGCCTTGTGCAGCGCGTAGAGCTGCTGGTGCGCACGCTCGGCCTGCAGACGGTCGCCGAGCTGCTCGGCCAGGCGTGCGGCCTCGATCAGATGCGGCTGCGCCGCCTCGGGCTCGCCGCACTCGAGCAGCGCGCGGCCCAGGCCGATGCCGGCCGACATCTGGCCGACCTGCTGGCCACTGGCGCGCAACTCGGCCAGCGCCTGCTCGGCGACCGCGCGCGCCTCGGCCAGGCGGCCGAGCTGCAGCAGCGGCTCGCTGAGATTGCTGCGCAGCACCGCGCCGTAGTCGGCCAGCTCGGCATGCTCGCCGATCAAGGCCAGCGCCAGCTGGTAGCTGGCCAGGGATTCCGCCGGGCGGCCGAGGTTCTTGTGGTTGATGCCGATGTTGTTCAGCGTGGACAGCGCGTTGCGCCACAGGCGCTGTTGCAGGAATAGCGGCAGCGCCTGCTCATAGAGCGCGAGGCCGGCCGCCGCCTGGCCGGCACGCGACAAGGCGACGCCGGCACCGACCAGGCCGTCGCCGAGCAGCGCCGGGTCGTCCAGGCCGCGGGCCAGCTCCAGGGCCTGCTGGGCCCAGTCCAGCGCCTCGTCGTGCAGGCAGAGCAGGCCGCAGATGCTGGACAGCGAGCGCGCCTGCGCATAGCGCAGCGACGCCGGCAGCGGCGCGCTGCGAGCCTGCGCAGCCTGCAGCTCGGCGAGGCCGGCCGGGTCGCCGGCGTAGGCACGGGCCATGCCGCGCACGCGCGCCGCCTCCAGCTCCAGCGCCAGCGGGCGCGGCACGCCCTCGGGGCAGAGCACCGCCAGGCGCTGCAGCACCTCGGCCGGCTTGGCGATCGTCAGCGGGCCAAGCTCGCCGATCTGCTTCAGCAGCGCTTCGTCTTGCGGATCCATGCGCGCATCTTAGGAAGGCCGCTTCAGCTCAGCGCGCACCGCGGCCCAGCTCGGCCAGGCGTGCTCGCAGGCGCTCGCGCAGCGCAGCAGTGTCTGCTGCTCGGGCCTCAGGCAATAGGGCGGCCGCAGGTCCTGCCAAGCGAAGGGCCAGACGGCCTGCGCGCCGGCATCGGGAAGGCCAGGCGCGGCGCCTCGCCCTGGAGCTGCAGCTGCGGCAGCGGGTGCCAGCGGCAGCTCTCGGCCACGCAGGTTTTCTGATCGCGAGGGCCTTCCGACAGTCGTCGTGGCCGATCCCGCCAGGCCCAGCAACAAGATCCTCCGCATCCGGTGTGTCTGGGTCCTAGCGCCAGCCGGCGATCGTCACGCCCAGGCCGATGCGCTGCTGGCGAATGTTGTAGTCGATCAGGCTCTCGCCATAGCCGCTGAAGACCTGCAGATAGCCGTGCAGCAGGCCGGTGACCGGGAACGCCCATTCGAGCTGGCCGGAGCCACGCGAGCGCCCGCCGCTGCGCAGGCTGTGGCGCAGCTGCAGCGCGAAGCTGTGATCGCCCCAGTAGCGCGTCAGGCGCAGCTCGCCGCGACCGATGTGGTCGAGGATGTCGGGGTTGTCGTCGTCGGCCGCGTTCTCCGGCAGGCGCACCCAGGGCCGCAGCTCGGCAACCCATTCGCCGCGTTCGAAGGCCAGCATGCCGATGACGCGGTTCCAGCTGCGCGACAGCGGCAGCGCGCGGCCATTGCTCTGGTGGTTGAAGGAAACGCCGGCAAAGCGCAGGCGCCAGCCGAGCAGCTCGCCGTCCAGCGGCCAGATGGCCATGATCTCGGGCTCGTAATTCGTCTCGCGGAACGGCCGCGACAGATCGCCGTTGTAGAGCTGCCAGCGCGAGGACTGCGTGTAGCCGGCCCAGAGGCTGAGCGGCAGGCCGAAAGTGCGGTGCGCGAGCTTGGACTTCAGGCTGAGCTGGAACTTGGCCTCGTGGCGCTGCAGGCCAAGGTTGGCGCCGACCTGGTGGTCGATGGCCGGCGACGAGGGTTGCTGGTTGATCTCGCTGGTCCAGCTGATCGGCAGCAGGTAGACCGGGCGATGCACGCGCGGCGCGAACAGTTCGCCGCGCTGCCCGTCAAGGTCCCAGCGTCCCGAGAGCAGCGGCGCCACGCTGGCCGTGGCGCGGGCCGCGGCGGGCAGCGGTGCAGCAACCGGCTCGATCCGCGCCGGCGCCGGCGCCGGCACCGGCACCGGCTTGCGCCCGTGCAGCTGGTCGTAGCAGGCCAGCCGGCGCGCATCGTCGGTCTCGGCCAGGCAGGCGGCGGGGTCAAGCGCCGACTGCGCGCCAGCGGCAAGGCTGAGGCCCAGGAGCAGCGGGAGCAGGAGCATCTTCATGCCCACAAGCCTACCCGCCGCCGGTTTCAGGATTTCAGCGCTTCTCCGCCGTGCCCAGCTTGTCCAGCCAGAAGGCCTCGTACTTGCGGTGCCAGGTGGCGGTCTTCACCGCACCGCCCATGCCGTGCTCGCCATCGGGGTCAAGGAAGAGATCGACCAGCGCGGCCTTGCCCGACTCCAGCAGCACGCGGTAGACATTGACCGTGTCCTGGTAGAGCACGTTCGGATCCATCATGCCGTGCACCAGCAGCAGCGGCTTCTTGAGGCCGGGGGCCATGGGCAGCAGCGAGTACTTGCGCAGATTGGGCTTGCTGCGATCGACCTTGCCGATGGTGCGGCCGCTGTACCAGGAGTTGTAGTTCTCCCATTCGGTCGGGCCGGCACCGGCGATGCCGGCAGCGAACAGATCCGGCTTGCTGTACATCGTGTACTGGGTCTGGAAGCCGCCGAAGCTCCAGCCGTTCAGGCCCACGCGCGCGCCGTCGACGCCCCAGCTCTTCACCAGCTCGGCGTGCAGATCCTCCAGGTCCTCGGTCTGCGGCAGGCCGACCTGCTCCCAGTTCGCACCGCTGAAGCGGCGGCCGTAATTGCTGTGGCCGCGGGTGTCGATGCTCACCGTCACATAGCCGTGGTTCAGCGCCATGTACTGGTTGAACAGATAGCCGGTGGGCTGGAAGCTGTCGGTCTCCACGGTGTGGCGGTCGTTCAGCGGGCCGCCGTAGACATAAACGATGGCCGGACGGCGGTCGCTGGCCTGCCAGCCCGGCGGCTTGAACAGATAGGCGTGCAAGGTGTCGCCGTGGCGGTTCTTGAAGCTGAAGCGCTCGGGGCGCAGGCGGTCGATCTGCGCGACCTGCGGGTCGTGGCTCTGCGTCAGCACGCGCGCCGGGTTGCCGGCCTGCAGCAGCTTGAGCTCGGGGCGCGCGCCCCAGTGGCCGGCCATGGCGGCGGCAAAGCGGCCGTCCTTGCTGACGGCGGCGCTGCGGTGGTAGTCGGGCAACTGGCCATAGGGCGTCATCGCACCGCTCGCCAGCTCAACGCGATAGACATTCATCGCCGCGTAGTCGTCCTTGTTGGCGAGCACGAACATGGCTTTGCTGTCGGCCGTGAAACCCAGCACCTGGTGGGCCTCGAAATCGCCGGTGAGCAGCGGGCGCAAGGCCTTGCTCGCAACGTCGATCGCATGCGGCTGGCGCCAGCCGCCCTGGTCGAGGTTCAACACCAGGCTGCGGCCGTCCGGTGTGAACTGCGGGCGCAGCACATTGACCAGCTCATGGTGAACGTCGCCGCGGCGCTCCAGCACCAGCTCGGGCTTGGGTTCGCCGCTCTTGCCCAGGTAGACGCGCAGCAACTCCTTCTCGCGCTCCCAGGTGGCGAAGGCGTAATGGCTGCCGTCGCGGCTCAGCGCCACCGGGCTGAGCTCGAACCAGACATCGCCGCCCTTGTGCGTGTAGACCGGCTCGGGCTGCTTCGCGGGGGCATCAAAGCCCTGGGGAACCGGGCGGATGTAGATCGCGGTGGGCAGCTGGATGCGCTTGTCGTCGGAGACCTCGCGGTCGACCTTCTTCGCCGCGGCGAAGCGCTTCGCATAGTCCATGACCTCGACCTGCCGGCCGGCCTTCGGCGGCGGGCGGCCATCGTCGCCGGGCTGCTGCGGCGCGCGCGCGGTCAAGGCCATCCAGCGGCCATCCTCGCTGAGCACCGAGGCCTCGATCTTGTACTTGCGCTCGGCGTCGTCGGGGTGCACCAGCTCGCGGTTCAGGGCCTGGATGCCGCCGCCGTTGAAGCGCAGGCGCAGCAGGCGGCCCTCGTCCAGGTAGACCAGGCCGGCGTCGTCGCGGGCATAGGCCACGGCGCGCAGATTGCGCTGCGTCTGCACCAGGGGCTCGATGCGCTCGCCCTGCGCGGCCTGCCAGCGGAACAGGCTGCCGCGGTACTGGAAGACCAATTCATCGCGCTCATTGGCCCAGACGAATTGCGCAACGCCGGGGTAGAGGTCGGCAGGCTTGAGCTTCTGCTTGTCGCGCTGCTTCTTCAGCTCGTCGCGCCATTCCCAGTCTTCCTTCTTGGTCTCGGGAGTGGGCTTGTCGGCGGCGGCCGATGCTGCGGCCGCAGGGGGCAGCGGCTTGCCGGCACGACGCGCTGCCAACTCGGCCATGGCGCGCTTCTCGGCCTCGGCCTCCGCTTTGTCGGCGGCCTTTTGCGCGTCGTCCTTGAGCTTCTTCGCAGCAAGCTCTTCCTTCAGCTTGGCGATCGCCTCGCGCTCCCATTGCGACAGGTCAACCGCCTCGCCGCGCAGGTACGCCTGCTGCGCCTCGGCCTTGGCCTGGGCCTCGGCCCATTCGCGGTCGCGCTGGGCGCGCTTCTCGTCAAAGCGCTGCAGCTCCTCGGGGCCATCGAAGCCGGCCATGATCTGCCGCGAGCTCAGGCGCAGGGTCTTGCCGGTCTTGGTGTCATGCACATGCAGATCGCTGCCCGGCTCGCCATACGGGCTCCACAGATAGGCCAGGTAGCGGCCGCTGCGGCTGAAGGCCGGCTCCTTGGCCGGCTCGCCACGCCAGGGTTTAACGCGGTACAGCTGCTCCAGGGTCAGCGGCGTGCTGGGGGCGGTCGGGGCGGGCTGTTGGGCAAAGCTGTTGGCGGCAACGGCCAGCAGCAGCGCGGCGCCGAGCAGGGCGGCGCGGGGGCGCGAAACGAGGGGCATCGGGAGCGAGTTCAGGACGCCCCAGGCTTCGGGGCGCGGCAGTGTAGGAAGCGAACTGGGGGGTGACGAAGGTCAGTTCGGGTGGACCCGAATCAGGCGGGTCTTAGGGTTTGAGGGGCGGGGGCCTGATTAAGGCCGTTTGCAGCCTGTCGCCGCCGGCCTTGAGGTTTCGGGCTACCGACCCACTGCAGCTCTGAATGACTTCAGCTCGCGCGGCGAGAAGCAGTCGCTCAACATTGAAGCTGAGCGGACCGGCTTTGGCAGACTGTCATTGCACCCACGAACGGCCGCGACCCACCTTCCATAGGATATCGTGTTAACGTGAAAACACGGCGCCCACATCATGATTGACGAACAGCCAAAGCGACGCGCCCCCACGACGGGCACTCTCGTTGGGACCAGATTTCAGGCTCCTCTGCTCGATGCGATCGATTCTTGGCGCAAGGCGCAGGACGATCTTCCAACGCGACCGGAGGCCGTGAGGCGTCTGGTTGAGCTTGGCATGACATTGAAGCGTGCTGGCGTGCAATTGCAGCGCCCTGCAAAACCGTCGGACAAGAGCGTATGAAGAAACCAAAAGAAATCCCGGCGAAGACAGATACCGATATCGTCCTGGCAGAAGAGCAGATCGTCGAACTGTCCAAGCGGATCGAGTTCTATCTCACCGAATATTCCGTGGAGCTTCTTGCTGGAAAGATGAGCAAGGGCGAGTTTGTCGTGCCCACTTATCAGCGAGCCTACACGTGGGAGGAAGATCGAAAATCACGATTCATTGAATCGCTATTGCTGGGCTTGCCGATCCCCTTCCTTTTCTTTTGGGAAATGCCCAGCGGAAAGCTGGAGATCGTCGACGGTTCCCAGCGTCTTCGCGCGATCGCCGAGTTCGTGCTCGGCGACCTGCGGCTCGGCGAACTGGATAGCCTCACGGCGCTGTCGGGATTCAAGTTCTCCGATCTGCCAGAGTCCAGGCAGCGAAAGATCAACAACCGATCTATCCGCGGCATCGTGCTCAACGAGCACGCCGATGAGCAGGCCCGCTTCGATATGTTCGAGCGGATCAATACGGGCAGCAAGATCGCGAACAAGGCGGAAGTGCGCCGCGGCGCGCTCGCCGGTCCGTTTATGGACCTGATCGTGGAACTAGCCACTGCGCCGAAGTTCGAGGCGCTCGCGCCGGTTTCGAAGAAGGAGCTAGACGAGCGGGAGCGCGAAGAGCTCGTCGCTCGGTTCTTCGCATACAGCGACGGCTTGGTGGGCTACAAAGACCGCCCCTCGGAGTTCATCTTCAACTATGTGAAGCAGACGAATGCTCGGGTGGTTGTCGATCCAGCCCTGCTCGACCAGTACCGCGGACGATTCACCGAAACGATGGATTTCATCGAGCGCGTGTTCCCCCATGGATTCAGACGCAATGACAAGGGTAAGGCAACGCCTCGGGCGCGTTTCGAGGCTATTGCGGTCGGTTCGCGCTTGGCGCTGAACGAGCGACCGGCGCTGGCCCAGGAAGCCGTCGCTGACGTTCTCCCCTGGTTGGCATCCGATGAGTTCATCAATGTGACGGGCTCGGACGGCGCGAATGCGATCGCGCGCCTCCGGGAACGCACTGGATTCGTACGCGACAAGCTTCTGGGAGCGTGAGATGAGTGCGCTTCTTGCCGGTTTCCACGAGCGACTCACCGAGGTGGAAACCTACCTAGAGTTCCTCTCGACGATGGAACTTCGCGCTCAGCACGGTCCCCCAAAGCTGGAAGGGGCAGAGCACCCTATCAGTGCGCAGCAGCAGCGCATCCTCTATTCGAGCGTTTACCTGCAGCTGTACAACCTCGTCGAATCCACCATGTCCAGATGCATTGAGGCGGTGACTGAAGCCGCCAAGCACGGCAATCGTTGGATGCCCCGCGATTTGAGTCAATCCCTTCGAAAGGAATGGGTTCGGGCGATGGCGCGCACGCACGAAGAACTCACGCCGGACCATCGACTCGAGAGCGCACTCCGTCTTTGCGATCACCTTGTGGCCGCACTGCCCGTCGCGGAGTTCGCCCTCGACAAGGGAGGTGGTGGTAATTGGGACGACCAGGCAATAGAAGCGATCAGCAAGCGTCTGGGCTTTCAGTTGACGGTGAGCGAGCCGGTGTACAGCGCTGTCAAGCGTCGATTCCAGGATGACTTGGGGCCACTAGCACTCGTGAAACAACTTCGGAATCGACTAGCGCACGGCTCCATTTCTTTCTCGGAGTGTGCCGAGAACGTCACCGTCGCGAGACTGGTCGACCTGAAGGACAAGACCGTCGACTACCTGCGTGAAGTCGTTGGGTGCTTCAACACGTACCTCGATAGCTTCGAGTACTTGCTTCCGGAACGGAGGCCAGCATGACTCGTAGATCTGTCGCGCTTAGCAAGTCCGCCCCGAAGATCGTAGGTGTAGATCTGTTCTGCGGAGTTGGTGGGCTCACCCACGGTTTAGTGCGAGGGGGCATCGAGATCAGGGCCGGCTTCGACATTGATGCGGGTTGCAGGTACCCCTTCGAGGCCAACAATGCAGCGACTTTTGTTGAGTGCGATGTCGCGAATCTGACGGCGGAGCAGATCACGCCCTACTTCGCCGGGGCCGACATCACGCTATTGGCAGGATGTGCCCCTTGCCAGCCGTTTTCCACCTACAGCCGTAGTGGTCGCAATAGCGAGTACGAATCGCAATGGCCGTTAGTGTCCGCATTCGGACGACTGGTCAAAAAGCTGAAGCCCGATCTCGTCACCATGGAGAACGTGCCACAACTCGCCGATCACCCGGTCTTCGAACAGTTGATCAAGAGCCTCGGCGGCTACAAGAAGTGGTGGTCAGTTGTCGAATGCACTTCGATTGGCGTACCCCAAACGCGCAAGCGCCTCGTGTTGCTCGCGTCGCGACTGGGCAGCAAAGGCTTGGCACTGGCGGAAGATTTGGCATCCAATGCGACGGTCCGCCAAGTGATTGGCACGCTGCCTCCAATCCAAGCAGGTGAAAGCCATCCGGACGATGCATTGCACATGGCACCGTCGCTTAGCTCTCTGAACCTATCCCGAATTAAGGCTTCCCGTCCTGGGGGGACTTGGCGCGATTGGCCGGCTGAGCTGCAGGCCACTTGCCACAAAAAGAGCACTGGTGCTACTTATCCAAGCGTCTATGGCCGCATGGAGTGGGATCGGCCCGCCCCGACGATCACAACGCAGTGTTTCGGCTACGGCAACGGTCGCTTCGGGCACCCTGAGCAGGATCGTGCGATTTCGCTTCGCGAGGCGGCGATGCTCCAGACGTTCCCCGAGACATACGCGTTCTCTCCGGCGGGCGCACCCATCAAGTTCAACAGGATGGGGCGCCTGATCGGTAATGCCGTGCCCGTACGGCTGGGGGAAGTGATTGGTGAGTCATTGGTGAAGCACATTCAGGCATACACGAGCTGATATTCAATCTGAGAGCCAAGAAAGGGAGTCGGCCAATGGCTGTGATCGTAGGATTCATCAGTGAGAAGGGTGGAGTCGGCAAGACAACGGCCTGTTATCACATCGCCGTCGCGCTAAGCCGCTTCGAAGGCAAGCGTGTTCTGGTCATCGACGCCGACTATCAGCGTGGAGGCATCTCCGGCCGGTTCTTCCCTCGTCTCATTGAGGCATTCGGCACCGGTGCGCCAACCGGAACAACGCTTTTCAATAAGTTTCAGCAGTTGTACAGCGCATCACCGCAAACGCCGGACGTTGACATCCATCCGTGTGGTGGTGGCATCGACCTGATTCCTGCAGACCCTCGGCTCTCTACGGTTTCAGTAGACAAACTGCCGAGTACGAACAATATCCGTGAGAACAACTTGTCGCTTCTCTCGCACATGAAGACGATCGCCTTCGTGCTGGACGGTTTGCGTGAGAACTACGACTACATCCTGATCGACTCGCATCCAGAGGTATCGGACGTAATGCGGTCGATCATCTATGTTGCGGACCATTGCGTGTCGCCCGTCAAACTGGACCGGCAATCCTCCATCGGCGTCGCCACCGTGATCGGGGAGATAGCCAACGTCAACAACGACATCTCAATGATCAGGCTTTCGCTCGGAGTCGAAGATGGCTACCGTGACACACGCTTCTCCGGCGCAATGGGCATGATGGCACGCGAGTACGGCGAAGAGTTGAAGCAGAGCGAGCAGCTCGAATACAACCGACTGCGTCGTTCTGGCGAGATCTTCAAGAACTACGTCACCGAGGGAGACGGTTTGCGAGTAGCGGCCGCCAATCGGCAAGCAGTGTTCGATGTGCCTGGGGCGAACGCCTCCAAGCAGGCAGGTCAGTTCAGAGCCTTGACGAGAGAATTCATGCAGGTGTGCAAATGACGATGGACCTTGAGAAATTGATCGCGTGGCTAGGGGTGGAGGGTGCCATAGCGGGACTGGACGGCAGCGATCTGACGGCGGCGGAATTGGGCGAGTTGATGTCGGAGTCAAAGCTTCCTGGTCACTCGAAAATGAAGCGTCGCGACCTCATCAGGGCATTGGTCGAGCGCAAACGTCTCGACCTGACCAAGAAACCCGAAGAGTTGATGGAGATGGACGCGGACGCTCTCAAAACCTACTTCCTCGCGATCAAAGCCTCTAAGAAGGAAATCCTCGATCTACTGGAGTCGCTGGATATTCGGCCGGGAAGCGTGGCTCGAAACAATCTCACCGAGTTCGCAGCCCGGGAGATCAGCGACATAGGCATGTACCGACGAGTTGCCCAGGGCGCGAAATCGGGCGAAGGCAACGACGCAGGAAGTCCTGGCTGAGGTCCTTCATTGCGCCGCTGCGCGCCGGCCTATGGCGTGTTCAAGCGCGCCAAATGCGTATGGGCCGTCTTACCCCCTCTTGAAGCGGCTGCGGCTATCGGTCAACACTGAACCCCACAGGGGGCGGCAAGAGCCCTGCACCGAAGCGGCCACTCAACACCAGCTGCGGCAGTGTTGGGACCAGCCGGCCAGTCCGTTGACCGCCATGGGCGGCTTTCGCTGCAACTCACCCACCCGCGCGGGCATCACAAGGCCAATCGATCGCCCCCTGATCGACCCGCCCCTCACGCCGACCCAGGCCCCGCACGCCAGGCGCTGACAGCGCCGCCTCAGCCCGCCGCCCGCAGGCCGGCCAGGTGCGCCTTCACGGCGGCCTTGCCGACGGCGAGTAACGAAAAACTGCCCTGCTCCAGCATCCAGCTGTGGATCAGGCCGACGACCAGGGACTGCAGACCGCGGGCCGCGGTCTCGGCGCGCGCGGGGCTCAGGCCGGCACGGCGCAGGCCGCGCAGCATGGCCTCGCGGTGCTCCAGCTTGGCCTGCTTGTGGCGATCGCGCAGCGCGGCCATCTCGTCCACGTACTCGACCTTCATGATGGCGATCTCGAACACGCGGTGCACCTGCTCGGAGTCGGCGATGCGCCGGAACACCTCGACCAGCATGGTCTCCAGCGCCGCCCAGGCCTGCTCGGCGTGAGTTGCGGCCTGCAGCTCGGCATCTTCCAGCGGCAGGCGCACACGCTCCATCATGGCGTCGAAGAGCGCCGCCTTGTCCTCGAAGTGGTGGTAGACCGCGCCGCGCGTCAGCCCCGCCGCCTCGGCAATCTGCTGCAGCGAGGTGCGCGACACCCCCCGCTCGTGGAACAACAGCTCCGCCGCATCCAGCAAGGCATTGCGGGTGGCGAGGGCTTCTTCCTTCGTTCTGCGAACCATGGCACGGATTGTCCCGGGGAATTTACATACATGCAAGTCTGTATGTATGATGCAGCCCATGCCGCCAGGGCAGGACAGCTTGTTCCCTGCCACGCAGGCGGTCAACCCGCTCCAACCAGGTGCCCTTCATGCCCCATGCACCCCGCCTTCTTGTTGCGCTGCTGAGCAGCGCCGCCCTGCTCGCCGCCTGCGGCGACGCCAAGACCCCCGCAGCCGCTGCCGGCGGCGGCATGCCGCCGCCCCAGGTGGGTGTGCTGAGCGTTCAGCCCGGCGCAGAGTCCCTGGAGTTCGAGCTGCCCGGCCGCGTCGAGGCGCTGCGCAGCGCCCAGGTCCGCGCTCGCGTGGCCGGCGTGGTGCAGCGCATCCAGTTCCGCGAAGGCAGCGACGTGAAGGCCGGTCAGGCCTTGATGCGCATCGACCCCGCCCCCTACGAGGCCGCGCTGGCCAGCGCGCAGGCCCAGCTGCAGCGGGCCGAAGCCGCCGCCGCGCAGGCCCGGCTGACCGCGGAGCGCTACGCGCCCCTGGTCGCCAGCAAGGCGGTCAGCGCCTTGGACGCGAGCAGCGCCGAGGCCACGCGCAAGACCGCCGAGGCCGATGTGGCCGCCGCCCGCGCCGCGCTGCAGACGGCCAAGCTCAACCTGGGTTATGCGCACGTCACCGCGCCCATCAGCGGCCGCATCGGCCGCGCGCTGGTCACTGAAGGCGCGCTGGTCAACGGCAGCGAGGCCACGCCCCTGGCCCTGGTGCAGCAGATCGACCGCGTCTACGTGAACTTCACGCAAAGCAGCGGCGAACGCCTGGCCCTGCAGCGCGCACTGGCCGCCGGCAAGCTGCAGAGCAAGAGCGCCGAGGTGCAGGTGCTGCTGGAAGACGGCACGCCCGTCGCCCAGCCCGGCAAGCTGCTGTTCAGCGACCTGACCGTGGACCCGACCACCGGCCAGGTCAGCCTGCGCGCCGAGCAGCCCAACCCGCAGGGCCTGCTGCTGCCCGGCCAGTACGTGCGCGTGCGCATTCGCCCGGCCCAGTTGCCCGAGGCGGTGAAGCTGCCGCAACAGGCGGTCACCCGCTCGCCCCAGGGCGACACCGTGCTGGTGCTGGGCGCCGACAGCAAGGCCCAGGTGCGCCCGGTGCAGATCGCCGGCGCGCGCGACGGCCAGTGGATCGTCAGCGGCGGCCTGAAGGCCGGTGAGCAGGTCATCGTCGACGGCTTCCAGAAGATGGGCCCGCCCGGCGCCTTGGCGCTGAAGGCCGTGCCCTGGACGCCGATCGGCCAGGCCGCGCCGGCGCCGGCCGCATCGGCGGCTTCGGCGGCGGCCTCGCGCTAAGCAGGAGCGCCCCTCATGTCCAAGTTCTTCATCGACCGACCCATCTTTGCCTGGGTCATCGCGCTCTTCATCTCGGTGCTGGGCCTGGTGGCCATCAAGCAGCTGCCGATTGCGCAATACCCACCGGTGGCGCCGCCGTCCATCGTCGTCTCCGCCGTCTACCCGGGCGCCTCGGCGCAGACCCTCGAGGACAGCGTGCTGGCCGTCATCGAGCGCGAGATGAACGGCGCGCCCGGCCTGATCTACATGGAAGCCGTGGCGCAAGCCAATGGCAGCGGTTCGCTGACCCTGAGCTTCGAGCCGGGCACGAATGCCGACCTGGCCCAGGTGGAGGTGCAGAACCGCCTGGCCCGCGCCACGCCGCGCCTGCCGTCCAGCGTCACGCAGCAGGGCGTGCGCGTGGAGAAGTCGCGCAGCAACTTCCTGCAGTTCGTCATCCTGAGCTCCGACGATCCCGCCTGGGACCCGGTACGCCTGGGCGACTACGCGGCGCGCAATGTGCTGCCCGAGCTGCAGCGCGTGGCCGGCATCGGCACCGCGCAGCTGTTCGGCACCGAGCAGGCCATGCGCGTCTGGCTGGACCCGGCCAAGCTGCAGGCCTTCAACCTCTCGCAGGCCGAGGTACTGGCCGCCATCCGCGCGCAGAACGCCCAGGTCAGTGCCGGCGGCATCGGTGAACTGCCCAATCTCACCGGCCAAGGCACCTCGGCCACCGTGGTGGTGGACGGCCAGCTGCGCAGCGCCGAGGAGTTCGGCCGCATCCTGCTGCGCGCTTCCAGCGACGGCGCCAGCGTGCGCCTGTCCGACGTCGCCCGCATCGAGCTGGGCGCCCAGACCTACGCCACCTCGGCCCGCCTGAACGGCAAGCCCAGCACCGGCATCGGCCTGCAGCAGGCGCCCAGCGGCAACGCGCTGGAGTCGGCGCGCCTGGTGCGCGAGCGCATGGAGGAGTTGAAGAAGTACTTCCCGCAAGGCATGAAGTACGCGATCCCCTACGACAGCTCGCGCTTCATCAGCATCTCCATCAGCCAGGTCGCGCAGACCCTGGTCGAGGCCGTGGTGCTGGTCTTCCTGGTGATGCTGCTGTTCCTGCAGAACATCCGCTACACCATCATCCCGACCATCGTCGTGCCCGTGGCGCTGCTGGGCACCTTCGGCGTGCTGCTGGCGCTGGGCTTTTCGATCAATGTGCTGACCATGTTCGGCATGGTGCTGGTGATCGGCATCGTGGTGGACGATGCCATCGTCGTCGTCGAGAACGTCGAACGCATCATGAGCGAGGAGGGCCTGTCGCCCCGGGCCGCCACGGTCAAGGCCATGGGCCAGATCCAGGGCGCCATCATCGGCGTGACCGTGGTGCTGATCTCGGTCTTCGTGCCCCTGGCCTTCTTCGCCGGCTCGACCGGCAACATCTACCGCCAGTTCGCGGCGGTGATGGTGGCCTCGATCAGCTTCTCGGCGTTGATGGCCCTGTCACTCACGCCTGCGCTCTGCGCCACCCTGCTCAAGCCGGTCAAGGCCGGCCACGCCCACGCCACGCGTGGCCTGTTCGGCGCCTTCAACCGCTTCTTCGAACGCGTGAGCAGCGGCTACGGCAAGGGCGTCGCCAAGATGCTGCCGCGCGCCGCACGATTGATGCTGATCTACGCGGCCCTCGTCGGCGTGCTCGCCTTCGTCTATGCCCGCCTGCCGGCCTCCTTCCTGCCGGCCGAGGACCAGGGCAACCTCATCGTCTCCGTGCAGCTGCCCCCGGGCGCCACGCAGGAGCGCACCAGCGAGGTGATGAAGCAGGTCGAGGCCTTCATGCTGCAGCAGCCCGAGGTGCAGAGCATGGTCGGCGTGCTGGGCTTCAGCTTCTCCGGCCAGGGCCAGAACGCGGCCCTCGCCTTCGTGACCCTGAAGGACTGGGACGAGCGCAAGGGGCCCGGCAGCAGCGCGCAAGCGCTGGCCGGCCGTGCCTTCGGTGCGCTCTCGGGCATCCGCGACGCCTTCATCTTCCCGCTGAGCCCGCCACCCATCCCGGAACTGGGCCAGGCCTCGGGCTTCAACTTCCGTCTGCAGGACCGCGGCGGCAACGGCCACGAGGCCCTGGTGGCCGCGCGCAACCAGCTGCTGGGCATGGCCGGCAAAAGCCCGGTGCTGACCCAGGTGCGCCCCGACGGCCTGGAAGACGCGCCGCAGCTGCAGGTGGATGTGGACCGCGACAAGGCGGCGGCGCTGGGCGTGAGCTTCGAGTCCATCAACAGCACGCTGTCGACGGCCCTGGGCTCCGCCTATGTGAACGACTACCCGGCCCGCGGCCGCCTGCAGCGCGTGGTCGTGCAATCGGACGCCACCGCCCGCATGGACGCCGAAGGCCTGCTGCGCATGACGGTGCTGAACGCCAAGGGCCAGGCCGTGCCGCTGTCGGCCTTCGCCAGCACCCGCTGGGTCAAGGGCGCGATGCAGACCGTTCGCTACAACGGCTACCCGGCGATGCGCCTGGGCGGCTCTGCGGCCCCCGGTTTCAGCAGCGGCGACGCGATGGCCGAGATGGAAAAGCTCGCCGCGCAACTGCCCGAGGGCTTCGGCTTCGAGTGGACCGGCATCAGCCGCGAGGAGAAGCTGGCCGGCAACCAGGCCGTGATCCTCTACGGCTTCGCCATCCTGGCGGTCTTCCTGTGCCTGGCCGCGCTGTACGAGAGCTGGGCGATCCCGCTGTCGGTGATCCTGGTCGTGCCGCTGGGCGTGCTGGGCGTGGTGCTGGCCACCTTGCTGCGCGGCATGTCCAACGATGTGTACTTCCAGGTCGGCCTGGTGACCATCATCGGCCTGTCGGCGAAGAACGCGATCCTGATCATCGAGTTCGCGAAGGACTTGCAAGCGCAGGGCAAGAGCGCCTTCGAGGCAGCGCTGACCGCCGCCAAGCTGCGCTTCCGCCCCATCATCATGACCTCGATGGCCTTCATGCTCGGCGTGCTGCCCCTGGCCATCGCCAGCGGCGCCGGCTCGGCCAGCCAGCGCGCCATCGGCACCGGCGTGATCGGCGGCATGCTGACCGGCACCTTGCTCGCGGTGTTCTTCGTTCCCCTGCTCTATGTGCTGGTGCGCCGGATCTTCCCGGCCAAGCCGGCCGTCACCCACGAGGAGGCCTGAGATGCAGCGCCTTTCCATCATTGCCCTGGCCGCCCTGCTCAGCGCCTGCAGCCTGACGCCGACGCGCCCGGCCACCGACGCCCAGATCCCGACCAGCTTCCCCGCAGCGCCCACTGAGGGCAAGGCGGCCGCTGCACTGCCCTGGCAGGACTTCGTGCAGGACCCGCGCAGCCGCGCGCTGGTCGAGCTGGCCTTGCGCCAGAACCGCGACCTGCGCCTGGCCCTGCTGGCGGTCGAGCAGGCGCGCGCCGCCGCCGACGTTGCCGGTGCCGAGCGCTGGCCGCAGGTCGGCGTGGGCCTGAACGCGCAGCGCAGCAACATCAGCAACAGCTACCAAGTGGGTCTGCAGCTCTCCGCTTACGAGATCGATCTCTTCGGTCGCCTGCGTTCGCTGGACGAAGCCGCCGCCGCCCGCCTGCTGGCCAGCGAGGCCGGGCAGCGCAGCGCGCGCCTGAGCCTGATCGCCAGCATCGTTGACACCGAGCTGCAGCTGCGCGGCGACGCGGCCCAACTCGAGCTGACGCGCAGAACCCTGGCCAGCCGCGAGTCCACGCTGAGGCTCACGCAGTCGCGCGTCGACGCCGGCGTGGCCGCACTGCCCGAGCTGCGCGCGCAGCAGTCGCTGGTGGCCGCCGCGCGCGCCAATGTCGCCGCGCTCGAGCGCCAACAGGCGCAGCGCCAGAACCTGCTGCAGCAACTGGTCGGCGCCCCGCTGCCGGCCGATCTGCCGGCGCCACAAGCGCTGGAACAGCAAGGCTTTGCCGAACTGCCACCCGGCCTGCCGGCCGAGGTGCTGGCCGCCCGGCCCGATGTCCAGCAGGCCGAGCGCCAGCTGGACGCCGCGCTGGCGCAAGTGGGGGCGGCCCGCGCGGCGCGCTACCCGCGCCTGAGCCTCACCGCCAGCGCCGGTGGCGCCAGCACCGAACTGCGCGATGTGCTGGAGACGGGCGGCTGGAGCCTCGCCGCGAACCTGCTTCAACCGCTGTTCGATGCCGGCCGCCTGGCCGCGCAGCAGAAGTCGGCCGAGGTCGGCGTGCAGATCGCGGCAACGACCTTTGAAAAGACGGTGCAAACCGCCTACCGCGAGGTGGCCGATGCGCTGGCCGCACGCCAGACCCTCAGCACCCAGCTGCAAGCCCAGCGCGAGCAGGCCAGCGCCGAAGCCGAGCGCCTGCAACTGGCCGAGCAGCGCGAGGCGCAAGGCCTGGCCAGCGCGCTGGAACGCCTGGACGCCGAGCGCAGCCTGCTCGCCGCGCGCCAGGCCGAGCTGCAGCTGGAACTGGCCCTGCGCCAGAACGCGGTGCAGCTCTACAAGGTGCTGGGCGGCGGCGCGACCGGCTGAGCCGGTCGCTTCAGGGCAGGCGGAACGCCGCGGCCGCGCCGACCAGTCGATCCGACTGTTCACGCAGGCTGTCGGCCGCCGCCGCCGATTGCTCGACCAGCGCGGCGTTCTGCTGCGTGCTGCGGTCCAACTCCGTGATCGCGGCATGCACCGAGGCCAGGTCGCCGCTCTGCGTCGCGCTGATCGCGGAGATACCGGCGATCCGCTCGCGCACCTCGCCCACCGAGCTCACCAGTTCCTGCATGGTCTGACCCGCCTTTTCGACCAGCACAGCACCGGCATCGACGCGCTCCACGCTGGTCGCGATCAGCTGCTTGATCTCGCGCGCCGCCTCGGCGCTGCGCTGTGCCAGCATGCGCACTTCGCTGGCCACCACGGCGAAGCCACGGCCCGACTCGCCGGCACGCGCAGCCTCCACCGCAGCGTTCAAGGCCAGGATATTGGTCTGGAACGCGATGCCATCGATGGTGCCGATGATGTCGCCGATGCGCCGCGAGCTGTCGTGGATCTGGCCCATGGTGCTGACCACCTCGGCCACCACCTGCCCCCCGCGTTGGGCGACGCCGCTGGCCACGCTGGCCCGCTCGCTGGCCTGCTGGGCAGCCTGGCTGCTTTCCTGTACCGAGCGATTGAGTTGCTGCACGGCGCTGGCCGTCTGCTGCAGATTGGAGGCCGACTGCTCGGTGCGCCGTGACAGGTCCAGGCTGCCCGACGCGATCTCGCGGGCGGCGGTGCCGATCTGGTCGGTACTGTCGCGCACGGTGCGAATGGCCTCGGCGACGCGGCCGAGCGCCTCGACCATCTCCTGCGTGGTGCGCGAGCGCACTGGCTCCCGCAGCACCTCGAAGTCGACCTCGCCGCGCTGGTTGACCAGGCGCTGGGCAATGCCGGTGAGTTCGGCGCCCGCGCGGAAGTCGGCCTGTGCGCGCAAGGTCAGCATGACCAGCACCCAGGCCTCGGCAACCACGAAGAGCGCGTGCTCGACGACCCGGCCCAGACCCGGCTCCGTGAAGCAGATCGGACCCCAGGCCCATTCCTGGAAATAGTTGAAGCTCAGGTGGTGAACCGCGACCGTGGCCGCCGCCACCAACACCGGCAGTACAGCGCGGTAGACCATGGTCACAGCCAGGAAGGCGAAGACGGCGAAGTGCGCCTCGCCACGGCCACCGGCCACATGGATCATCAGCGCCACCAGCGCCATGCCCAGCGCGGGCAGTCCGATCTGGCTGCCCCGACCGCCCTGTGAGCCCAGCGCGGTCGCAAGGCTCAAGCCGCTGATCAGCAGTCCCACGCCGATCGCGAGGCCGAACTGCTGGTAGGCATAGCCATAAGCGAGGGCGCCCAGCAGCAGCAGGGCATGGCTGATCAGCATCAGCCGGTCGTGTCGGTGAAGGTTCATGGGGATGACGGGGTGGAGGACATGGCAATGCTTGCCCTGGCGTGGCCTCTTCAGACCGGATCACCCTCCCCAGCTTTCTTCTTGGCCGTCTCTTGATCCGCGCGCCAGCGGCTTTCTCATGCTGCCGCAGTTCGCCAGTACCAGCCTTGCGCAAGCACAAGCTTGAGGGGCGGGATTCACCCCATGTGCGGCCCCTCGCGCTGCCAAGCGGAGCAGCTGATGCAGCGCCAGATTCCGGCGCCGCCCACGACGCGGTCGCGGTGATCTGGTCTGAGCAACAGAACGATGAATCGCGATCGCCGGCTTCATGCCGAAAACGGATCAATCGACAACAATTGAATCTAGGGTTTTCCCTGGTTTGTGGCACAGTCCGCTCCACAAACCAAGGAGAAACCCTATGAATGCACCCGCCACCCTGAACCACGAAGACCGCAGCCTGCACTCGGCCATGCAGGCCACCATCCTGCTGTCCAGCCTGGTCACCACCGTCGTGACCGCCGCCTCGCTGCTGCTGGCCTGAGTCCTGCGGGGGACGGTTCCCCGCAGCAAATCCCCGACGCCCGCGCCAGCGGGCGTTGTGCTTTTCGGGCCGTTCTCGCAAGCGCCGGGCAAGGTTCTCAGGACCGTTCTCATCAGCGCTCAGCCAACCCGCGCGAGACGCGGTCTGCCCTTCGTCCGGGGTCGAACGGTCCTCAGGACCGCTCTCGCTCCGGACTCAGACCTCGCCCAGGTAGTCTTTCTTGCCCAGGGGCACGCCGTTGTGGCGCAGGATGGCGTAGGCCGTCGTGCTGTGGAAATGGAAGTTCGGCCAGGCCCAACCCATCAGAAACTGGCTGCCGACAAAGTGCAGTTCGCCAGCCCGGGTCTTCAGGTGGATGGCACGGGTTTCCGAACCATCGAGCTTGCTGCAATCGACGTGCTCGATGTAGTGAATGGTCTTGTCCAGGCGCGCTTGCAAGTCCTCGAAGCTCTGCTCCACGTCCTCGAAGCTGGGCACCGGCTCACCGGCCAGTCGGGCGACCGCGCCCTTGGCGGTGTCGCTGACGATCTGCACCTGGCGCAGCAGCGGGAACATGTCCGGGTAGAGCCGGGCCTGCAGCAAGGCCTGGGGGTCGATCTGGTGCGCGGCCGCGTGCTCGGCCGCCTTGTGCAGGATGTGCTTGAGATTGCGCAGCCCGGCCACGAAACGTGGGCTGGTGGCTTGGACCATGGAGATGGACATCGGAGCTCCTCGCGGGGTGGGGTGCCAAGCATTCGAGCACGCAGACCTTTGCCCCTGCCCTGGCGTTTCCGCGAAGCCGCAGGCAAAATGTACAAAACATCGTTTTTGTACAGAACCATGCACACCCTCCCTTTGAGCGAGTTCCGCGCCAATGTCTCGGCCACGCTGGATCTGGTCGAGCAAGGCCAGACCGTGCGCATCCTGCGCCATGGCAAGCCGGTGGCTGAACTGGTGCCGGTGAAGGCTGAGGAGCCCAAGGCCCTGCCGCACTGGAAACAAGCCATCACCCCGCGCAAGGTGCTGCGCCCCGATGGCAAGACCGTCGCCCAGCTCATCATCGAAGAGCGCGAGCAGGCGAGGTATTGATGCAGAAGGTTTTGTTCGACACCTCGGCCATCGCCAAGCGCTACCGCGACGAGGTCGGCCACGAGCAGGTGCAGCAATGCCTGGCGCGGGCCGATGCGGTGGTCATGGCCGCCCACGCCCGTGTGGAGGTCGCCTCCAGCCTGTGCCGTGACCTGCACGACGGCGCCACCACCCGCGCCGAGCTGGATGCAGACCTTCAGCTGCTGGCCCGCGATTTCGGTGGCTTCGAGGTGCTGCCGCTGGACGAGCGCATCGAGGTGCTGGCCATCCTGGCCATGGCCGGCTCGCGCCTGCGTGCGATGGATGCGCTGCACATCGCCACCGCTCAGGCGGCCGGTGTGGATTTGTTCATCACGGCCGACCGCTGCCAAGCCGAGGCGGCGCGCGCCGAAGGCCTGAAGACCCAATTGATCGAGGCCTGAACCCCATGAGATACCCCACCGAATTCGACGTCATCGTGGTTGGCGGCGGCCACGCCGGCACCGAGGCCGCGCTGGCCGCGGCGCGCATGGGCGTGAAGACGCTCTTGTTGAGCCACAACATCGAGACCCTGGGCCAGATGAGCTGCAACCCATCGATTGGCGGCATCGGCAAGGGTCATTTGGTGAAAGAGGTCGATGCGCTGGGCGGCGCGATGGCCCTGGCCACCGACGAGGGTGGCATCCAGTTCCGTATCCTGAACGGCAGCAAGGGCCCGGCTGTGCGCGCCACGCGGGCGCAGGCCGACCGCATCCTCTACAAGGCGGCGATTCGCCGCATGCTGGAGAACCAGAGCAACCTGACCCTGTTCCAGCAGGCGGTCGACGACCTGATGGTGGAAGGCGATCGGGTGGTGGGCGCGGTCACGCAGAGCGGCATCCAGTTCCGCGGCCGCGCCGTGGTGCTGACCGCCGGCACCTTCCTGGACGGCCGCATCCACATCGGCCTGCAGAACTACGCGGCCGGCCGCGCGGGCGACCCGCCGGCCGTGTCGCTGTCCGGCCGGCTCAAGGAGCTGAAGCTGCCGCAGGGTCGGCTGAAGACCGGCACGCCGCCGCGCATCGACGGCAAGACGATCGACTTCTCGAAATGCGAGGAGCAGCCTGGAGACCTCGATCCAGTGCCCGTGTTCAGCTTCATGGGCAGCGCGGCCATGCACCCCAAGCAGCTGCCCTGCTGGATCACCCACACCAACGAGCGCACGCACGAGATCATCCGCTCCGGCTTCGACCGCAGCCCGATGTTCACTGGCGTCATCGAGGGCGTGGGCCCGCGCTACTGCCCGAGCATCGAGGACAAGATCAACCGCTTCGCCGGCAAGGATTCGCACCAGATCTTCCTGGAGCCCGAGGGCCTGACCACGCACGAGTTCTACCCGAACGGCATCTCGACCTCGCTGCCCTTCGACATCCAGCTGGCCGCGGTGCGCAGCATCCCTGGCCTGGAGAACGCGCACATCCTGCGCCCCGGCTATGCGATCGAGTACGACTACTTCGACCCGCGGGCGCTGAAAAGCACGTTCGAGACCAAGGCCATCCAAGGCCTGTTCTTCGCCGGCCAGATCAATGGCACCACCGGCTACGAGGAGGCGGCGGCGCAAGGCCTGTTCGCCGGAGCGAATGCGGCGCTGCAGGTCCTGGGCAAGGGCAGCTGGACACCCGAGCGCCACGAGGCCTATCTCGGCGTGCTCGTCGACGACCTGATCACCAAGGGCGTGACCGAGCCCTACCGCATGTTCACCAGCCGCGCCGAGTTCCGCCTGCAGCTGCGCGAGGACAACGCCGACCTGCGTCTGACCGAGACCGGCCGCCAGCTCGGCCTGGTCGACGACGCGCGCTGGGACAGCTTCTGCCGCAAGCGCGACGCACTGGCCCGCGAGGCCGAGCGCTTCAAGCTCAGCTGGGTGAACCCGAGCAGCCTGCCGGCGCCTGAGGCCGAGCGCCTGATCGGCAAGGCCCTGGAACGCGAGTACAGCCTGACCGATCTGCTGCGCCGCCCCGGCATCGGTTTTGACGCGGTGGCCGAGGCCGGCAGGATTGGCAAGCCCGGTTTCGCTGTTTCACGTGAAACATTGCAGGCCGAGCTGGGCACCGAGCTGGCCGACGCAGTGATCGAACAGCTGGAGATTCAGACCAAGTACGCCGGCTACATCGACAAGCAGCAGGACGACGTGGCGCGCGCCGCCGCCTTCGAACACATGCGCCTACCCGAGGAGCTGGACTACGCCCAGGTCAGCGCGCTGTCCATCGAGGCGCGGCAGAAGCTCGCCCAGCATCGGCCCGAGACCCTGGGCCAGGCCTCGCGCATCTCGGGCATCACGCCGGCCGCGATTTCCTTGCTCTTGATCCATCTGCGCAAGGGCCGCTTCAAGGGCTTCACGACCGAGGCCGAGGTGGCGGCATGAGCCCGGACGTCCTGCTCGTCATTGACACCCAGCGTGGCGCATTCGACGCCAGCCTGGTCGGCGAATGGGCCATGCCCGATGGGGATGCGCTGATTGCCGCCTGCCAGCAGGCCGTCGCCTGGGCACGGCGGACCGGCGCCGCAGTGATCTGGGTCCAGCACCACGAAGCTGACGGTCCGATGAACGGCGAAGGCTTCGCCATCGACCCGCGCCTGGCACCCGCCGCCAGCGAGCCGCGCATCCTGAAAACCGAGCCGAGCAGCTTCTCCAACACCGCCCTCGCCCCCCTGCTGGCCGGCAAGAGCCGCGTGCTGCTGGCCGGACTGCAAAGCGACTGCTGCGTGCGCGCCACCGCGCTGGCCGGCCAAGCCGCGGGGTTTTCGGTCGCCGTGATTGCCGACGCCCACCACACCTGGCCCAGCGAGGGCCGGACCGCCACCCAGGTGCGCGACGCCATCAACACCGAGCTGGCTGCGGCCGGCATCCCCCTGCTCTCGCTCGCCGACCTATGAGTCTTCCCGACCAACTCGCCCAGGGCCTGGATGCCCTGGGGCTGCCGCTGAGCGCCGCCCAGCAAGGCCTGCTGCTCGACTACCTGGCCTTGCTCGCCAAGTGGAACAAGGTCTACAACCTGACCGCTGTGCGGGAGCCGGACTCCATGCTGCGCCTGCACCTGCTGGATAGCCTGGCCGCCCTGCCGCCGCTGCGCCGGCACACCCAGGAGCAAGCCACCCGCGTGCTGGACGTCGGCAGCGGGGGCGGCCTGCCGGGCGCCGCCTTCGCGATCGCCGCGCCGGAACTGAGCATCACCTGCGTGGACACGGTCGCCAAGAAGGCGCGCTTCATCACCCAGGTCGGCGCCGAGCTGGGCCTGAAGAACCTGCGTTCCGAGCACGCCCGCGTCGAGGAGCTGCAAACCACCCCCTTCCCCGTCATCACCAGCCGGGCCTTTGCTTCGCTGGTCGACTTCGTCAGCCTGACCCGCGGCCTGCTCGCCCCCGGCGGCGTGTGGATGGCGCTCAAGGGCCAGCACCCGGCCGACGAGATCACTGCGCTGCAGTCCACCCATCCGGACATCGAGGTGTTTCACGTGGAACAACTGGCCGTCCCTGGGGTTGATGCCCAGCGCTGCCTGGTCTGGATGAAGCTGCGCGCAGCAGAGAATTGAGCCCATGGCCAAGATCTTCTGCATTGCCAACCAAAAGGGCGGCGTCGGCAAAACCACCACCTGCGTGAACCTGGCCGCCGGCCTGGCGAAGATTGGACAGCGGGTGCTGCTCGTCGACCTCGACCCGCAGGGCAACGCGACCATGGGGTCGGGCATCGACAAGCGCCAGCTCGACCCGAACGTCTACGACGTGCTGCTGGAAAACGCATCCGTCACCGAGGCCCGCAAGCGCAGCGAACTCGGCGGCTACGACGTGCTGGGCGCCAACCGCGATCTGGCCGGTGCCGAGGTTGAACTGGTGAACTTGGAGCGCAACCGCCTGCGCCTGAAGCAGGCGCTGGCGGCCGTGGATGCCGAGTACGACATCGTGCTGATCGACTGCCCGCCGTCCTTGAGCCTGCTCACGCTCAACGGCCTGTGCAGCGCAAACGGCGTGCTCGTGCCCATGCAGTGCGAATACTTCGCGCTCGAAGGCCTGACCGATCTGGTCAACACCATCAAGCAGGTGCACGGCAATCTGAACGCCGACCTCAAGGTCATCGGCCTGCTGCGCGTCATGTACGACCCGCGCATCACCCTGCAGGCCCAGGTGGCCGAGCAGCTCAAGGCGCACTTCGGCGACAAGGTCTTCGACACCGTGATCCCGCGCAATGTGCGCCTGGCCGAGGCGCCCAGCTATGGGCAGCCGGGCGTGGTCTTCGACCCCAGCTCCAAGGGTGCACAGGCCTATGTGGATTGCGCCAAGGAAATGGTTCAACGCGTGAAGCTGCTCTGAGCATGAGCCTGCTGCGCTCACGCACCGCGCCACCCACCGCCACCCTGGCCCGCCGCATCGAAGACGCCGGCCTGAACGCCAGCGCACCGCCACAGCAGGCCTTCGTCGACGGCTGGCTGCTGCGGCTCTCACCCGGCAAGGCCAAGCGCTCGCGCTGCGTGAACGCTTTGCAGCAGGGCCGGCTGCCGCTGGCTGACATGCTGGCGCGCTGCCGGGCGGCCTTCGCGTCCAGCGGCCTGCCGCTGATCGTGCGCATCACCCCGTTCACGCAGCCGCCGGACCTGGACGCGCGCCTGGCCATTCTGCGCTGGCACCGCTTCGACGAAACCCGGGTCATGGCCCTGGTGGACCTGGCGGGTCTGGCCGCGCTGGCGCTGCCCATCGGCGTGCAGTTGCAGCGCCTGGATGCGGCCGGCTATGCCGCCTTGGTGGGCGGGCTGCGGGGCAGCCCCGCCGCGCAGATTGCCGCACATGCCGAGCGCCTGCTCGAAAGCCGGGTGCCCTACCAGGGCTTCCAGTTGGTCCGTGGCGGCACCCTGCTGGCCTGTGGACAGATCGCACTGGAGGACGGACTGGTGGGCCTCTACGACGTGTTCACGCCCCCGGCTCAGCGCGGCCAGGGCCACGGCGAGCGCCTCTGCCTCGCCCTGCTGGCCGAGGGCCGCAGCCAGGGCGCCGTGCACGCCTACCTGCAGGTCAGCGACGACAACGCGCCGGCCATCCGCCTGTACGAGAAGCTGGGCTTCCAGCTCGCCTACCGCTACCACTACCGGAGTGAAGACGCGCATGTCGAATGAGAACCTGGACACCGCCCGGCGCAGCCTGATCGGCAGCGCCTTTGCCGCTGCCGCGCTGCCCATCTGCGCACAGACGCAGGTCAAGACGCCCCACACCGGCCTGCAGGCCGGTGAAGTCACGGTGGATATCGACGGCTTTGCCCTGCCCGTCTACCGCGCGCAGCCTGCCGCCGCCAAGGGCAAGCGCCCGGTGGTGCTGCTGGTCAGCGAAATCTTCGGCGTGCACGAGCACATTGCCGATGTGGCGCGGCGCTTTGCGCAGGCCGGCTACCTCTGCCTGGCCCCCGAGCTCTTCGTGCGCCAGGGCGATGCCGGCAACCAACCCGACACCCAGACCTTGATCCGCGAGGTCATCAGCAAGGTGCCCGATGCCCAGGTCCTGAAAGACCTCGATACCTGCCTGGCCTGGGCCGGCGCCAACGGTGGCGACCTGACCCGGGTGGCGGTGACCGGCTTTTGCTACGGCGGCCGCATCACCTGGCTGTACGCCGCCCACCAGGCCCGCGTGAAGGCCGGTGTGGCCTGGTACGGGCGCCTGGTCGGCAACAGCTCGGCGCTCACGCCGCGCCACCCGATCGATCTCGTCGACGAACTGAAGGCGCCGGTGTTGGGTCTCTACGGCGGCGAAGACAGCGGCATCCCGAACAGCACCGTGGCGCAGATGCAGGAGAAGCTCAAAACGTCGAAGAATTTGAACGCTTCGAACTCGGAGTTCGTGCTGTACCGCGACGCCCCGCACGCCTTCCACGCCGACTACCGGCCCAGCTACCGCGAGGCAGCGGCCAAGGACGGCTGGACGCGCTGCGTGGACTGGTTCAAACGGCACGGCGTGGCCTGAGCGCCCCGCGCCCGGGCTTGGCGCGCTGAGGCGGCGCGCACAGAATCGCCCACCCCATCAGGAGAAGCGATGCACCGTCCGATCCTCGCCTGCAGTCTGCTGCTGGCCCTTGCCCAGACCCTGCCCGTGGCGCAGGCCGCCGACGAAGCGCCGGGCGCCAGCGACCACCCGCTGATCCAGCGCTTCCAGGGCTCCCGCCTGCTCGGCTACCGGCAATCGGACTGGGAACAGGCGGCGTTCCCGACCCAGGACAAGACCCAGGGCGGCCGCTGGCTGCAGCCGCGCCTGGTCGAAGGCCGGCTGACCCGCATCGTCTACCTGGCGCCGATGGGCAAGAGCCGCCTGGAAGTGCACCGCAATTACGAGCAGGCCCTGATGGCCGCCGGCCTGAAGAAGGTCTACAGCTGCGAGCAGCGCTGCGACGGCCTGTACGGCACCATGGCCAACACCCTGGCCTGGCGCGACTCGATGCAGTTCGCCAAGCAGACCATCCCGTCCAGCGACGGGCGCAGCCAGTTCAATGCCAGCGCGCCACTGGGCTACACCGAGGCCCGCTTTCTCTACGGCACGCTGAACCGCGGCGGCACCGAACACCATGTGATGGTGTTCACCAGCCAGGCCGTCAACGACCGCACCGACACCGCGGCCACGCTGATCCAGATCGTCGAGCCCAAGCCCATGCAGACCGGCCAAGTGCTGGTCAATGCCGCCGCACTGCAGGGCGGCCTGGCCGCGCAGGGCCATGTGGTCGTCGACGGCCTGCTGTTCGACACCGGCAAGACCAGCCTGCGGCCGGAGAGCCAGGGCCAGCTCGGCGAAATCGTCGCGCTCCTGAAGGCCAACCCGCAGTGGAAGCTCTTCGTCGTCGGCCATACCGACAACGTCGGCCAGTTGGACGCCAACCTGAAGCTCAGCAGCGGCCGCGCCGAGGCGGTGCTGGCCGCGCTGCAGGCCCAGGGCGTCGCGCCCGGCCGCCTGCTGGCGCGCGGCGTGGCGAACTACGCGCCGGTCGCCAGCCATGCCGACGAGGCCGGGCGGGCGAAGAACCGGCGCGTGGAGCTGGTGCTGCAGTAGGCCGGGCCCGGCTTACAGACCGCCCAACCCGGCGGGGAGGCCGAGGGTCTTCCCGCTTTGTAACGGCCATAACCCCCTTGAACATCGCGGCCACCATTCCAGGGAGCCCGTGATGATGAAACCGCTGTTCGCGGCGCTGCCGCTGGTCCTGCTGCTCGGGGCCGCACCGGTCGGCGCCCAACCCGTGCCGACCGAGCTGGCCGACTTCGACCGCTTCATGGCCGAGCAGCTGGCGCGCTGGAAGGTGCCCGGCGCCAGCGTCGCCGTCGTCAAGGACGGCAAGGTGATCCTGCTCAAGGGCTATGGGCTGCGTGATGTCGACAAGCGGCTTCCGATGACGGCCGACACCGTGCAGCCCATCGGCAGCAGCACCAAGAGCTTCACCGTGGCCGCGCTGGCCACCCTGGTGCGCGACGGCAAGCTCAGCTGGGACGAACCGGTGCGCGAGAAGCTGCCCGATTTCCGCCTGCACAGCGACCATGCCACGCAGACCGTGACCGTGCGCGACCTCGTCACCCACCGCAGCGGCCTGCCGCGGCACGACTGGGTCTGGTACGGCACCGACGCATCGCGCGAACAGCTGATGGCCCGCCTGCGCCACCTCGAGCCCAGCGCCGAGCCACGCGCCCGCTTCCAGTACAACAACCTGGGCTTCCTGGCGGCCGGCTACCTGGGCGGCAAGCTCGCCGGCAGCAGCTGGGAGACCCTGGTGCAGCAAAAGCTGCTCGACCCCCTGGGCATGCGCGACACCAGCTTCACGCGGGAAGCCCTGCAGCGCGCCAGGGAGTCGGGCAAGGGCTATCTGCTCGACGACGATGACAGGGTGTTGCCCGACCCCTATATGCAGATCGATGTCATGGGCCCCGCCGGCACGCTGAACAGCAGCGCGCGCGACATGGCGAATTACCTGCTGATGCTGACCCAGGAAGGCCAGTTCGATGGCAAGACGCTGATCGAGGCCGCCGACCTGCGCGCGATGAGCAGCGGGCACGTGGTGATCCCCGACCACCGGCTGTGGCCGGAACTGAGCAACCCGCAGTACGGCATGGGCTGGCAAGTCGATGCCTACCGCGGCCACACCGTGATCGAACACGGCGGCAACATCAACGGTGCGGCCACCGCGCTGGCCTTCGTGCCCAGCCAGCGCATCGGCGTGTACACCACCGTCAACAACGGCCGCAGCCTGTTGCCTGACGTGATCCGGTATGCGGTCATCGACCGCCTGCTCAAGCTGCCGCCGGTGCCCTGGAGCGATCGGCTCTTCGAGCAATCGCAGAAGGCCCGGGCGGCCGGCAAGGCGGCGCGCCAGCAGGCCATGGCGCCCGGCAAGACCGGCACGCAAACCAACTTTGCGCTGGCCGACTACGCCGGGGACTACGAGCACCCCGGCTATGGGCGCATCCGCATCGAGCAGACCAGCGGCGGCGCGTTGGCGCTGCATTTCAACGGCATGCAGACCCCGCTGCAGCACCGCCACCACGAGGTCTTCCAGGCGCCACGCGACGCCAGCAACGAACTCAGCGAGCAGCGCCTGCAATTCATCAGCAACTTCGACGGCGACCTGCAGGGCCTGCTCATCCAGATGGAGCCCCTCGTCAAAGCGCTGGAGTTCAAGCGCCTGTCGGATCCCCGCTTCAAGGATCCGGCCTATCTGCGCCAGCTGGTCGGCGCCTATCGCATCGGCAACACCGAGTTCAACATCAGCCTGCGCGCCGACACCGCGCTGCTGCTGGCCGGCCGCACCGGCGCGCCCTCGGTGCTGCTGGGCCTGCGCGGCCACCGCTTCGAGGTGCAGGGCGGCAATGGGCGGCAGATCGAGTTCCTACCCGATGCCCAGGGCCGCTTCCCGCGCCTGGCCGTGCACCAGGGCGGCAGCAGCGAGTTGGCCGAGCGAGTGCCGGGGCCTTGAAAACGGCGAAGGCTTTAGATATTCGAAAGCGACGCCGCCCTGACGCTCAGACCCCCACCCCGTCGTCATCGTCGTCCTGCAGCAGTTACTCCAGGCGACGCGGGTAGTGATTCAGGAAATCGCGCGTGACCATGCTGACCTGCCGCAATAGGTCAGCTGACCGACCTGTTAGCCCCCACCTGTGCCGCACAGTTGCTTGCGCATGAGGGCGTTTGGAATGCTGACGCCGCGCACCCGCGGCGCCCTTCGTTCCACGACCTGAAAGCCACACCGCAAAAAGAATGGCTCGGCGTTAAGACTGACGTCAGATGTCAATTCGATGAGGCCCAGGGAAGTCGCTTCTCTGTGAATTCTCTTCATCAACAGCGCCCCAACGCCGCGACGTTGATGATGCCCAGAGACAAAGAAGTGATCGATGTAGCCGCTTGCCTGCAAGTCCGCGTAGCCCACGATTTCTTCGCCGTCTTGCGCCACGAAAGGGCAGATACCCAGCATGCGGCGACGCCAAAGCTCGGGGTCAAGATCAGCCGGTGCCCAGGCTTGAAGCTGCTCAACCGTGTAGTCGTGACAGGCAGCCATGTGAACCGCTGAGTGAAATACGCGGAACAGGGCCGGCTCATCACCGACTTGAAAGGTACGTATCTTCATAGCGCCTGATGCAAGCCCTTGGCTTCGGTTCCAACGACTTCGCTGACGTAGCTCGGGAGCTAAAAGGGCGCTCCGCGCGCAGCAGATAGGGCTGCGAGCGGAGCACCCCGGCCCGCCTCAGAGCCCCAGGCCCTCGTCCACGCCGAGGTGCACGTTCATGCTCTGCACCGCGGCGCCGCTGGCGCCCTTGCCCAGGTTGTCCAGGCGGGCCATGACCATCGCGTGGCGTTCGCTGGCCAGGACCAGGAGGTCGACGCGGTTCGTGTCGTTGCAGGCCTGCACGTCGTAGAAGCCATCAGCCAGCGTGGCTTCGTCGCGCAGCGGCAGCACGCGGATGAAGCGCTCGCCGCTGTAACGCGCCGCCAGCGCCGCGTGCAACTGCTCGGCGGTGGTGCCGGGCTTCAGGTCGGCGAAATGCAGCGGGATGCTGACCGCCAGGCCTTTGTAGAAGGGCCCGACGATGGGCTGGAACAGCGGCGGGTTCTGCAAGCCCGTGTGCGCCGCCATCTCGGGCTGGTGCTTGTGGGTCAGCGTCAGCGCGTAGGGGCGGGGCGACTGCAGTTTGGCATCGCCGCCGGCTTGGTACTGGGCAATCATGCTCTTGCCGCCGCCCGAGTAGCCGGTGATGGAGTTGCAGCTGATGCGCGCATCTGCGGGCACCAGGCCGACATCGACCAAGGGTCGCAGCGCCAGGATGAAAGCCGAGGCATGGCAGCCGGGGTTGGCGATGCGCTTGCTGGCGCGGATCGCGTCGCGCTGACCGGCGTGCAGCTCAGGCAGGCCGAAGGCCCAGCCGGCCTGCGTGCGATGCGCGGTGCTGGCGTCGATGACGCAGGTGTTCGGGTTGGTGATGAGCGCCACCGCCTCCTTGGCCGCCGCGTCGGGCAGGCAGAGGAAGGCGACGTCGGCCGCATTGAGCAGGCGGGCCCGCTCGGCGCTGTCCTTGCGCTTGTCGCTGTCGATGACGAGCAGCTCGATGTCGCCGCGGGCGGCCAGATACTCATGAATCCGAAGGCCGGTGGTGCCTTCATGGCCATCAACGAAAACGCGGTACGACATGTCAGTGCTTCCTCATCCAGGGGTGCGCCATTCTCCAGCCCCCGATGAACTCCCCGTGCTGTTGTTGCCGGGCTGGCAGAACAGCGGCGATGGCCATTGGCAGACCTTGTGGGAAGCCTACTTTGGCGACCCGCGCGTACAGCAGCACGATTGGATGACGCCGCGACGAGGCGACTGGATGGCCCAGCTGGACATCGCCGTGGCCGAGCACCCGGCGCCCCGGCTGCTGCTGGCCGCACACAGCCTGGGTTGCCACCTGGTCGCCGCCTGGGCCGCGCACTCGCAGCACACGGCCAAGGTGGTCGGCGCCTTGCTGGTGGCGCCACCCGACACCAGCCGCCCCGACTGGCCGCCGCTACTGCCCAGCTGGCGCGAGCCGGTGCTGAAGGCCCTGCCCTTTGCCTCGGTGCTGATCTCCTCCACCGACGACCCCTTCGACCCGAACGGCCGCGCCGCCGCCTTTGCTGCGGCCTGGGGCAGCGAGCAGGTCTCGCTGGGCGCGCGCGGCCACCTCAACGCCGACAGCGGCCTGGGCCTGTGGCCGCAAGGTCGCGCCTGGCTGCGCAGCCTGCAAGAAATCGGCAATGTCTGATCCCGATCCGCTCTGGCTGCGCAGCCCCGCCAAACGCCTGGCCTTCCGCTGGACCTGCTTCGGCCTCGGCCTGCTGGTCGCCTGGCTGGCGCCCAGCCCCTTTCGCTGGCTGGGTGTGTTGTTTCTCGCCGCCGCACTTCGGCTGTGGCTGGCGGACGCCATCGGCTGGGGCTGGGAACGGCTGCGCGCACTTTGGTGGCGCGACCGAGAGGGCGTGCACCACAGCTTTGCCGGCGTAGCGCTGAGCGTGCACGACGACGGTCGCCAGGTGTGGCTGCACGAACCCGGGCTGCGCCAGCTGCTGGGCCTGGAACGCGACCCGCTCGATGCCTTCAAGGCTCGCTTCAGCGGCCAGTGGCGCGGAGCCCGAGAACTCGGGCTCCAGGGACGCGGCCTATGGCTGAACGCGGCGGCGGTGCATCAGTGGCTGGCCGACGCCCCCGGCCGCATGGACAGCAAGCGCCTGCGCTTTCGCCAGTACCTGGACCGCGAGATCCTGCAGCCGGCCGAGCGCCGGCATGCGCACGGCCGCTGAGCCGGCGCGCATTGCCCTCAGATGCCCGCGCCGTCGGCCGGCTTGCGGGTCTCGGGAAGCCGGCGCGCAGGCGCCAGCTGCGAGACCGGTAGCGCTTGACCCGGCACCCAGGCTGCGGCCAGACGACGGGCCTCCGCAAGCTGTTCGAGGCTCAGGCGCCGCGCCAGCGCATCGCGCTCCGCCGCGGCATCGGGATGCGGCGGCTCGGCCACGGTGGCCAACTGCAGCCAGGCATAGGCCTGCACGCCATCCATCGGGCCGCCCTCACCGTCCCGCAGCAGCCGCCCCAGATTGCGCTGCGCAAAGCCATCGTTGTGCTGCGCGGCGGCCATGTACCAGCGGCGCGCTTCCTGCAGGTCAACGGTCAGTCCTTCGCCCTGCTCATAGGCGTAGCCGAGATTGTTCTGGGCAAACACATGGCCCTGCCCGGCAGCCTGCCGGTACCAGTAGACGGCGCCGCGCTCGTCTCGCGGCACCCCGGTTCCTTCGGCCAGGGCCAGCGCCAGCTTGTACTGGGCCTCGGCATGCCCCTGCGCGGCCGCTTTGCGATACCAGATCACCGCCTCGCCAGGCGCCTTGGCCGCGCCTTCGCCGTTCGCCAGCGCAACGCCCAGATTGAACTGGCCGCCCGCATGGCCTTGCTCGGCCGCCTTGCGGTACCAGACGAGTGCCTCGAGCTCGTTCTTGGCAACGCCCTGACCCTGTTCCAGGGAGATGGCGAGATTGAACTGGGCCATCGCGTGCCCCTGGTCGGCGGCCTTGCGGTACCAGATCACCGCCTCCGCCTCGTCTTTCGTCACGCCCAGACCGAAGTCCAGCGCAGCGCCCAGACCGAACTGCCCGCCCGCATGGCCTTGCTCGGCGGCCGCTCGATACCAGCGCGCCGCCTCCACCTCGTTCTTCGCCTCGCCCTGGCCCTGCGCCAGGGACACTGCAAGGTTGAACTGCGCCGGGGCGTGACCCTGCCCGGCTGCCTTGCGGTACCAGCGAACGGCCTCGACCTCGTCCTTCGCGATCCCCTGACCTTGGTCCAGGGAGACGGCGAGATTGAACTGGGCCTTCGCATGCCCCTGCTCGGCGGCCTTGCGATACCAGATCACCGCCGCCGCCTCGTCTTTCGTCACGCCCAGACCGAAGTCCAGCGCCACGCCCAAACTGAACTGCCCAGCCGCCAGGCCCTGCTCGGCCGCCCTGCGGTACCAGATCAGCGCCTGGCTCGCATCGCGCGGGCCGGCCTCGTTCTCGGCCAGCCACCAACCCAAGCGGTACTGGGCAAGGGCCAGCCCCTCGTTCGCAAGGGCGCGCAGCTGCGCCAGCTCGGCGTCGCTGTAGCGATCGACCTGCCATGCCGCATCCAGCTCCGGAGTCTGGGCCTGCGCCGGGCTGACGCCCAGCAGCAGGGCCGCAAGCATCGCCAAATAGGGTTTTGCGCTCATCTTGTTCAACTCCCTCGACCCGGCGCTGAGTGCCAGGGTTCAACAGAGACAATCTATCCCATGGTCACCAAACGCCCCAAGGGCCTGGGCCTGGGCCTCGACGCCCTGCTCGGCCCCAAAGTCGCCGACGCCCCTGCGGCCGCCGGCAGCCCGTCCACGCTCAAGGTGTCGCAGCTTCAGGCCGGCAAGTACCAGCCACGCACGCGCATGGACGAGGGCTCGCTCTACGAGCTGGCGGAGAGCATCCGCAGCCAAGGCGTGATGCAGCCGATCTTGGTGAGGCCCCTGGCCTCCCCAAGCTCGGCCAAGGCCGGCATGGACAAGTCGCAGGGCTCCCGCCCCGCGACGGGCGACTCCGGCAACACCGAGGCCAAATACGAAATCATTGCCGGCGAGCGCCGCTTCCGCGCCTCGCAGCTGGCCGGCCTCACCGAGGTGCCGGTCCTCGTCAAGGAAGTGCCCGACGAGTCGGCCGCAGTAATGGCGCTGATCGAGAACATCCAGCGCGAGGACCTGAACCCGCTGGAAGAGGCGCAGGGCATCAAGCGCCTGGTCGACGAGTTCGGGCTCACCCACGAGCAGGCGGCGCAATCGGTCGGCCGGTCTCGCTCGGCCGCCAGCAATCTGCTGCGCCTGCTGCAGCTGGCACCACCGGTGCAGCAGATGCTGATGGCCGGCGACCTGGACATGGGTCATGCGCGCGCGTTGCTCGGCCTCGAAGGCGCGCAGCAGATCACCACGGCCACCGAGGTGGCGGCCAAGAAGCTCAGCGTGCGCGACACCGAGAAGCTGGTCGCCCGCGTGCAGAGTGCCGGCCGCCAGCAGCCGCTGCTGCGCGTCAAGCACGAGAAGCCGCGCGACCTGCTGCGCCTGGAGGAAGAGCTCAGCGATCTGCTCGCCGCCGAGGTCGAGATCCGCGTGCTCAAGCAGGGCAAGAAGTCGCAAAGCGGCGAGCTGGCGATCCAGTTCAGTTCGCTGGACGCGCTGCAGGGCGTGATCGAGCGCCTGCGCGGCTGAGGCAGTCAGCGCCCGCTCGTGCCCCGCGGCCGGGACTTCATCGCATGTCCGCTGCACGCAGGATCTGACCCACCAAGAATCCGGGTTCCCGAAACCGGAGCCCCGATGAATCGTCTGATCTACGCGCTGCTCGGCGCTGCCCTTGCATTCCCCGCCCTGGCCATCACGCCCGACGAGGCCATCGCCGCGCTGCGCAAGGGGCTGGACAAGCCCTTGCGTCATGAAGGGCAGCCCGATCTGCCAGGCCTGGACGCGCAGCTGCGCGAGCGCGAGCTGCGAGGCCTCAGCATTGCCGTCATCCACCAAGGGCGCGTGCACTGGGCCCTGGGTTTCGGCGAGGCCCGCGCCGGCGTCCCGGTCACAGCCGACACCCGCTTCCAGGCGGGCTCGATCAGCAAACCCGTCGGGGCCCTGACCGCGCTGCTGCTGGCCGAACAGCGCGGCCAAAGCGTGGACGCCAACCTGCTGCCGCAGCTCAGGGGCTGGCAGGCTCCGCCCGAGGACGGCGTACTTCCGCGATACACGCTGCGCCGTCTGCTGTCGCACAGCGCCGGTTTGGGCGTGCACGGATTTCCCGGCTACCCGCGCGATGCCGTTCTGCCCAGCACCGCGCAGATCCTCGACGGCCTGCCCCCCGCCAACACCGCGGCGGTGCGCCCCGTGGAAGCGCCCGGCCAGCGCTATCGCTACTCCGGGGGCGGCAGCACCGTGGTGCAACTCTGGCTGGAAGCGGTCAGCCAAGAGCCGTATCCGAAGCTTGCTCAGCGCATGCTGCTGCAGCCCCTGGGCATGTCCCACAGCCAGATTGGCGCGCCCGTCGACGACCACGGTTTCGCCCACGCCCACCAGCGCGGGGTCGCCGAACCCGGCGGCTTTCGCGCCTACCCCGAAGGCATTGCCGCAGGGCTGTGGAGCACGCCCAGCGACCTGGCCAAACTCTTGATGGCGGTGCAGCGCGCCCGCGCCGGGGAACCCGGCGTCATTCCCCCCAACGTGGCGCGCACGGCCACCACCCTGGTGTTTGCGCCAACCGCGCCGGGCTTCTTCGTCGACGGCGATTTCTTCGGCCACAACGGCGGCAACCAGGGCTTCGAGGCCATGGCCACGGCCTCGCTGCAAGGCGGCGAGGGTTTGGTCGTGATGGCGAATGACAACGGCACCTGGCCGCTGTTGAGCGCCGTGCGTCGCACCGTGGCGCGCCTCTATGGCTGGAGCGAGGGCAGCGCGCCGCTGGCTCCAGCCAAGCAGCAACTGCCGGCCAGTGCTGCGTTGCTGGCGGGGCAATACGGCGCGCTGCGGGTGCACTGGCAGCAGGGCATGCTGTGGCTCTCGCAAGGCGACGAGGCTCGTCAACGGCTTTGGCGCATCGGCACCGATCGCTTTGCGCTCGACAACGGCGAGACCCTGGTGCTCAATCGCCAAGGCCTGCAGCGCGGCAAACAGGCGCTGCTGCCGCGCAGCGCGCCGTGACGATGAAAGAAAACCACATGCAAAGCGGCCAGCAACTGCGCGCTGCGAAACCGCAGGACGCCGACGCACTCGCCGGCCTGGCGCTGCAGGTTTTCCTCGACACCTATTGCACCGAGGGCCTGCGCGCCGACTTGACGGCCGAGGCCCTGGCCACCGGTGATCCCGTGCGCTGGGTCGCGCTGCTGCAAGACCCGCAGCGACGCACGCTGTTGATCGAACACGAGGTCGACGGCCAGGCCCATGTGGTCGCCCTGGCCATGCTGCAGCTGAGCGGCAATACCGCCGAGCTGGAGCGGCTTTACCTGCACCCGCGCTTCCAGCGCCAGGGCCTGGGCCGCCGCCTGCTGCGCACCAGCGAGGACTGCGCGCGCGAGGCCGGTGCCCAGCGTCTGTGGTTGGACTGCTGGGCCGGCAATGCGCGCGCGCTGGCCTTTTATGCCGCCTGCAATTACCACGACGAAGGCGCGGCGGTCTACCGCTTCGGCGGGCGCGACTACGCCAACCGGCGCCTGGCGCATCAACTCATTCCTGCGGTGTGACAGCTTGCCGCTGTCGACCCTGATCGCTTGTCGGGCGTTGCAGCAAAACCGACGCAAGCCCTGCTTGCTTGGTGCATGATCGGTCGCAACGGTTGGTGGTCCAACGACGCGGGGTGAGTTCCCCTCCGGTCTCGTCCCGACGTCTCGAAAGGAGTGCGTGGGATGGATGTGATCAGCCACTTCGCGGCGCGCTACGAGCGCACCCGGGTCGAGGAGCTCACGCTGGAGGAGTACCTCGCGGAATGCAAGCGGGAACCACTCGCCTATGCCAGCGCCGCCGAGCGCATGCTCAAGGCCATCGGCGAGCCCCAGGTCATCGACACGCGCAACGACCCGCGCCTGTCGCGCATCTTCCAGAACAAGCTCGTCAAGATCTACCCGGCCTTCGCCGAGTTCTTCGGTCTGGAAGACGCCATCGAGCAGGTCGTTGCCTACTTCCGCCATGCTGCGCAGGGCCTGGAGGAGAAGAAGCAGATCCTCTACCTGCTTGGGCCGGTGGGCGGCGGCAAAAGCTCGATCGCCGAGCGCCTGAAGCAGTTGATGGAGCAGGTGCCTTTCTATGCCATCAAAGACTCGCCGGTGAACGAGAGCCCGCTGGGCCTGTTCGACCCCATCGAGGACGGCCCCATCCTGCAGCGCGAGTACGGCATCCCGCAGCGCTACCTCCACCGCATCATGAGCCCCTGGGCGGTCAAGCGCCTGGAGGAATACGGCGGCGACATCCGCCAGTTCAAGGTCGTCAAGCGCTACCCCTCGGTGCTCAAGCAGGTCGGCGTGGCCAAGACCGAGCCGGGCGACGAGAACAACCAGGACATCTCGTCGCTGGTCGGCAAGGTCGACATCCGCAAGCTGGAGACCTTCGAGCAGGACGACCCCGATGCCTACAGCTACTCCGGCGGCCTCTGCCTGGCCAACCAGGGCCTGCTGGAATTCGTCGAGATGTTCAAGGCGCCGATCAAGGTGCTGCACCCGCTGCTGACCGCCACGCAAGAGGGCAACTTCAAGGGTACCGAGGGCTTTGGCGCCATCCCCTTCGACGGCATCGTGCTGGCGCACAGCAACGAGAGCGAGTGGAAGGCGTTCCGCAACAACAAGAACAACGAGGCCTTCCTGGACCGCATCTACATCGTCAAGGTGCCCTACTGCCTGCGCGTCACCGAAGAGATCAAGATCTACGAGAAGCTGGTCCGCAACTCCTCGCTGGCCCAGGCACCCTGCGCACCCGGCACGCTGAAGATGATGGCGCAGTTCGCCGTGCTCACGCGCCTGAAGGAGCCGGAGAACAGCTCGTTGTTCAGCAAGATGCAGATCTACGACGGCGACAACCTCAAGGACACCGACCCCAAGGCCAAGTCCATCCTGGAGTACCGCGACATCGCCGGCGTCGACGAAGGCATGAGCGGCATCAGCACGCGCTTCGCCTACAAGATCCTCTCCAAGGTCTTCAACTTCGATTCGCAGGAGGTCGCCGCCAACCCGGTGCACCTGATGTACGTGCTGGAGCAGCAGATCGAGCGCGAGCAGTTTCCCAAGGAGCAGGAAGAGAAATACATCGGCTTCATCAAGGAACACCTGAGCCAGCGCTACGCGGAGTTCATCGGCAAGGAGATCCAGACCGCCTACCTGGAGAGTTACAGCGAGTACGGCCAGAACCTGTTCGACCGCTACGTCACCTATGCCGACTACTGGATCCAGGACAGCGAGTACCGCGACACCGACACCGGCGAGGTCTTCGACCGCAGCAGCCTGAACGCCGAGCTGGAAAAGATGGAGAAGCCGGCCGGCATCGCCAACCCCAAGGACTTCCGCAACGAGATCGTCAACTTCGTGCTGCGCGCGCGTGCCAACAACGGTGGCAAGAACCCGAGCTGGACCAGCTACGAGAAGCTGCGCGCGGTCATCGAAAAGAAGATGTTCAGCAACACCGAGGACCTGCTGCCCGTCATCAGCTTCAACGCCAAGGCCAGCGCCGAGGATGCGAAGAAGCATGAGAACTTCGTGCAGCGCATGGTCGACAAGGGCTACACCGCCAAGCAGGTGCGCCTGCTCTGCGAGTGGTATCTGAGAGTGCGCAAGTCCAGCTGAGGAGAGCGCCTTGCTTCAATCGATCATTGATCGACGGCTCTCGGGCAAGAACAAGTCGATTGGCAACCGCGAGCGCTTCCTGCGTCGCGTGAAAGAGCAGGTCAAGGACGCGGTGCGCCGCGCGATCGACGGCCGCTCCATCCGCGACCTGGAGAAGGGTGAGGACATCCGCATTCCGAAGAAGGATCTGTCGGAGCCCAGCTTCCAGCATGGCGAGGGCGGCGTGCGCGAGATCGTGCGCCCGGGCAACCGCGAATTCGTCAAGGGCGATCGTTCGCCCAAACCGCAGGGCGGCGCACAAGGCGGCGGCGGCTCGCAAGCCAGCGACAGCGGCGAGGGCAACGATGACTTCGTCTTCCACCTCAGCCGCGAGGAGTTCATGGAGGTCTTTTTCGAAGACCTCGCGCTGCCCCATCTCGTGCGCACCGAACTGGTGGAGCAGCCGGAATGGAAGGCCCAGCGCGCCGGCTTCGTGAGCGCCGGCTCACCGACCCATCTGCATGTGGTGCGCAGCATGCGCGGCGCGCTGTCGCGGCGCATTGCGCTGGGCCTGTCCAAGCAGCGCCGGCTCGACGAGCTGGAGGCCGAGCTGCAGACCACCGCCGAGCCGCGGCGCCCGGCGCTGCTGGCCGAGATCGCGGAGCTGAAACGCCGCCTCGCCGCGATTCCCTACCTGGACCCGATCGACCTGCGCTTCCGCAACCGCGTGCGCGTCGCGGTGCCCAGCACCAACGCGGTGATGTTCTGCCTGATGGACGTCAGCGGCAGCATGGACGAGGCGCGCAAAGACCTCGCCAAGCGCTTCTTCATCCTGCTCTACCTGTTCCTCAGCAAGCACTACGAGAAGGTGGAGATCGTCTTCATCCGCCACCACACGCAGGCCGCCGAGGTCGACGAGCAGAACTTCTTCCACGCCACCGAGACCGGCGGCACCGTGGTCAGCTCGGCCCTGGTGCTGATGGAGCAGCTCATCCGCGAGCGCTACCCGGCCGGCAGCTGGAACCTCTACGGCGCGCAGGCCAGCGACGGCGACAACTGGCACCACGACAGCAGCCGCTGCCGCGAGCTGCTGGCGGAGAAGATCCTGCCGCTGTGCCGCTATTTCGCCTACGTGCAGGTGGCCGAGCCGGAGCAGAACCTCTGGGAGGAGTACCAGGCCCTGGCCGAGAGCTGGCCCCGGTTCGCGATGAAGAAGGCGACGGCCGCCGACCAGATCTATCCGGTCTTCCGCGAGCTGTTCCGCAAGGAAGGCCGGGTGGCGGCATGAGCACGGCGGAGAACCGCCGTTTCACCACCGTGGGTCCCAATGCCCATGAGTGGGGCGGGCGGCGCAGCGCCCAGCCCTTGCAGCACATGAAGCCGCTGGAACGGCGCCCCGACCAGCCCTTGCCCAGCCCGAGCGACTGGAGTTTCGAGCTCATCGAGCAGTACCACGAGGTGATCCGCGCGACGGCCGAGCGCTATGGCCTGGACACCTATGCGAACCAGCTGGAGATCATCAGCTCCGAGCAAATGATGGACGCCTATGCCAGCGTCGGCATGCCGGTGAACTACCGGCACTGGAGCTACGGCAAGGAGTTCATCGCCACCCAGCAGCACTACCAGCGCGGGCAGATGGGCCTGGCCTACGAGATCGTCATCAACTCCGACCCCTGCATCGCCTACCTGATGGAGGAGAACACGCTGGCCATGCAGGCGCTGGTGATGGCCCACGCAGCCTATGGCCACAACAGCTTCTTCAAGGGCAATTACCTGTTCCGCATGTGGACCGATGCCTCGTCCATCATCGACTACCTGGTCTACGCGAAGAACTACATCGCGCAGTGCGAGCAGGCCCAGGGCCTCGATGCGGTGGAAAGCCTGCTGGACTCCTGCCACGCGCTGATGAACCAGGGCGTGGACCGCTACCGCCGCCCGGCCAAGCTCAGCCTGGAGAAGGAGCGCGCGCGCCTGGAAGAGCGCGAGGCCTATCTGCAGCGGCAGATCAACGCGCTCTGGCGCACGCTGCCGCGGCGCGACAACGAGGAGGCCGAGGCGCAGGCACGGCGCTTCCCGGCCGAGCCGCAGGAAAACCTGCTGTACTTCATCGAAAAGAACGCGCCGCTGCTCGAGCCCTGGCAGCGCGAGATCGTGCGCATCGTGCGCAAGATGGCCCAGTACTTCTACCCGCAACGCCAAACGCAGGTGATGAACGAGGGCTGGGCGACCTTCTGGCACCACCGCCTGCTCAACCAGATGTACGACGACGGCTTTCTTGCCGACGGCCTGATGATCGAGTGGCTGAGCTCGCACACCAATGTCGTGATGCAGCGGCCCCTGCAGGCGCTGAACCCGTATGCGCTGGGCTTCGCGATGTACACCGACATCCGGCGCATCTGCGAGCAGCCGACCGAGGAAGACCGCCGCTGGTTCCCCGACCTCGCCGGCACGCCCTGGCTGCCGGCCCTGCAGCACGCGATGCGCAACTTCAAGGACGAGAGCTTCATCGCCCAGTACCTGAGCCCCAAGGTGATGCGCGAGCTGCGCCTCTTCAGCATCGTCGACGACGAGACCGACAAGGACTACCTGATCTCCGCCATCCACGACGAGGACGGCTACCGCCGGGTGCGCGCTGCGCTGTCGGCCCAGTACGACCTGAGCCAGCGCGAACCCAATATCCAGGTCTGGAACGTGAACCTGCGCGGCGACCGCAGCCTGCTGCTGCGCCACACGCAGCAGGACAGCCGGCCGCTGGAAGCCAGGAGCGCGCAAGAGGTGCTCCGGCATGTGGCGCGGCTCTGGGGCTTCGGCGTGCACCTGGAATCGGTCAACGCCTACGAGCAGGTGGCGCAGCGCTGGAGCGTGCCGGCGCCGCTGGCCTGAGCCTCAGGCAGCCGCGGCGCCGCGCAGCCAGACCAGCAGGGCTTCGAGATCGTCCACCCGCTCCAGGCCGGGGGCTTCCAGCACACCGGCCGGACCGACGGCCACGACCCGCGCGCCGGGCGCCAGGCCGCGCAGCAGCAGCGGCGCCGCCGCGCTCAGGCTGCTCAGACTGGCAAGGTCCAGCACCACCAGGTGCACGCCGCCCCGCGCCAGCTGCATGACGGCGTCGGAGAAATTCGGCACCTCGGTGATACGGGCTCGCGGCAGTTCGACGGCCAGGGTGTCGCGCAGCTCGGTGCGCAGACCGGCGGCGCTGCCCACCAGCAGCAGCTGGATGGGGGACGGGGAGGGCGGCAGGGGGCGGTAGGCCATATTCAGCCGTGAGGAGGTGACGCCATGCTGCCTGCGCAGCCGCTTCCACGCCGTAGGGAGTTCTAGACGGATCAGGCTGGGGGCGGCCAGTCCGAGCAGCAGGCTGATCGGCCAGGGCGGCTGGAAGGCGAGGCGGTAGGACACGATGGACTCCCTGTTTTGTTGGAGCCATCGTCGCGCCGCGCCCCTGCCCGCGCTGTCGGGTGATCTGGATCGGCGCTGTGGGGCCTCAGGGATCGTTGACCGAGATCAGGCCTTCGCGGATCGCCCAGCGCACCAGGGCCGGCACATCGGCCAGCTCCAGCTTGGTCATCAGCCGGCTGCGATAGGTGTCGACCGTCTTCGGCGACAGATGCAGCGCGGTGCCGATCTCGCTGCTGGACTGGCCCTTGGCGACCATCACCAGGATCTGCCGCTCGCGCGGTGACAGCGCTTCCTGCGACGGCGCCTCGGTCAGGCCCTTGATCGCCAGCTCCGCCTCCTGCTCGCCCAGCAGGCGCCGGCCCTGAGCCGCGGCCTCCACCGCATCGAGCAACTGGCGGCTCGGCGAGCCCTTCAGCACATAGCCCAGGGCGCCCAGGCGCAGCGCCTCGGCAACATGCAGCGGTTGGTTGGACATGCTCAGGACCACCACCCGCATCTCCAGCTTGCGGCGCTGCAGCTCGGCCAGCACCTCGAAGCCGGTCCGCGCGCCCAGGTTCAGGTCCAGCAGCACCACCTGCGGCTGCAGGCGCGCCAGCTCGGCCACGGCGGTGGTCGGCTCGTCGCTCTCGCCGACCACCTCGTGGCCGGCGCCCTCAAGCAGGGCGCGCAGGCCCTCGCGGACCAGCACATGGTCATCAATCAGATACAGACGGCTCATGGCTTTCCCAGAAAAGTGAGACCGTGGTGCCCGACTGCGGGCTGGACACCAGCTCCAGGCGGGCGCCGATGGCCAGCGCGCGCTCGCGCATGCCCACCAGGCCGAGGTGCCCTGGACGCAGGCGGCTGGCCAGCTCCTCGTCGCCGACCCCGTCGTCGATCACGCGCAGCTGCATCCGCGTGCTGCTGCCGCTGCAGTGCAGGGTGATGCTGCGGGCGCCGGCATGGCGCAACGCATTGCCCAGGGCTTCGCGAACGATCATGAAGCCGGCGTACTCCACATCGGCCGGCCAGCGCTGCGCCGGCGGCAACTGCCAGTCCAGCCTCAGCGTCACCTCGTCGTGGCGGCCCTGCTGCTGGCGCAGCTCGTTGCACAGCGCCGCGTTCAGGCCCTGGTCATCGAGCAACGGCGGGCGCAGCTCGGTGAGCACCTCGCGCACCTGACGGTTCGCGGTGCTCAGCACCGAGTCCAGGCGCTGCACCCAGGCCGGCGCTTCGCCGCGCTGCAATCCTGCGTCCAGCATCAGCCGCATCGCGGCCAGGGTCTGACCGAGCTCGTCGTGCAGCACCTGGGCGAGGCGGCGCGTGGTCTCCTTCTCCTGCGCGAGCAGGCGCTGCGTCAGCTCGGTGAGCTGCACCTGGTAGCCGACCAGTCGCTGCTCGGCACGGTCACGCTCGGTGACGTCGCGCAGGATCGCGGTCAGCACGCGGCGGCCGCCGACCCGGGCCGCGGAGATCGCCGCCTCCAGCACCAGCAGCTCGCCGTCGGCGCGCAGGCCGTTCACCTTGCCCACCCCCATCGGCCGGCGCGTGGCTTCCGACCGCGCGAAGGACTGCATGCGCTGGACATGGCCGGCGCGCTCCGGCGGCGGCAGCAGGCGGTCCAGCGGCTGGCCCAGCATCTGCGCCTGCGGCACGCCGAAGATGCGCTCGGCCGCCGGGTTGAAGAGCAGCACCCGGCCCTCGGCGTCGGTGCTGATGATGGCGTCGCTGGCGCCACCGACCACTGCCGACAGCCGCGCCTCGCTGTCCTGCAGTTGCAGCGCCGCCTCCTGCTCCTTGGTCACGTCGCTGAAGATCAGCGCCAGACCGCCGTCCTCGTCGGCCAGCCGGTAGAGGCGGCCACGGGCCGCAAAGCTGCCACCGTCGGCGCGGCGCAAGCGGGTGTCCAGCGGCGCCTGGCCATCCTGGCGGATCCGCTCCAGCAGCGCCGGCGCATCCTCCGGCCGGTCCAGCAGGCCGGCCAACGGACGCCCCATTGCCGTCTCGGCGGCCCAGCCGGTCAGCTGAACCGCGCCCAGGCTCCAATCGCGCACCCGGCCCTCGCCGTCGAGCATCACGAAGGCATCGTTCAGCGCGCTGTTGACCAGCATCGCGAAGCGCCGCTGCAGCAGATCGGCACGGCGCCGCTCGCCAACCTCGCCGCTCTGGTCCTGCAGCAGCAGCAGCACGCCGTCGAAGGCCTGCTGGCGATCGAGCAGCGGCAGGCGCTGCCAGGCCAGGCTGCGCTGGCCCCCCTCGACCCTGGGCAACTCAAGCCGGCCGCTGCGCGCCTGCGTCGGTGCGCCACCGGCCAGCGCCGGGAACAGCTGCGCCAGCGGCTGGCCGACCAGCTCGCCCGGCTCGGCGCCCAGCATCTGCTCCAGGCTGCGGTTCGCGAAGACCAGGCACTGCCCGGTGTCGCAGAAGGCCAGGCCCATCGGCAGTTGGTCCAGCAGGCGCCGCAGTTGGCGGGCATTGCTGGCCAGGCGGCGCAGCAGCGGATCGGTCTGCGGATCCTGCAACCCGGCCAGCAGCTCGTCACCCAGCCGGCCGAGCAGTTCGGCATCCGGCTGCTCGGCACCGCTGGCCTCGGCGCGCCGCTGCGCCGCCGCCAGAAGGCCGGCATACGGGCGGGCGGCAATGCGCGTCAGCCAGTGCGCCAGCCAGCCCCCCAGCACCAGGGTCAGCAGGGCCAGGCCGCCCAGCCAGAGGTAGAGCTTGCGCTGCGGCGCCAGCGCAGCTTCGAGGTCCTGGGCAACCAGGGCCTGCCACTGCAGCTCGTCCTGAACGCCCAGGCGCACCGGCCGCTGCGCGACCAGCCAGGCATGGCCCTCGGCGTCCTGCTGCACCACGCTGCCGCTGGCGTCGACCGGCGGGAACGGCGGCCCGCCGGCACCGCTGAGCAGTTGGCCATCGGTCTGCCGCAGCGCCCAGCGCAGGCCAAGCTGGCTCTGCCTCAACTGCCCCAGGGTCTCCTGGCCCAGTTGCTCCAGCCAGGCGGCATTCAGGTGGGCGACCACGACGGCGCGCAAGCCGCCCTGCGCGTCGTGCACCGGCGCCGCCACATCGGCGACCCAGATCTCGCCCTGCTCGCCACCGGCCATGTAGCGGCGCAGCAGCTTCGCCGGGTGGAACTCGCCGAACCACAAGGCCTCCCGACCCCGCTCGAACACCGGCCGCCCCTGCAGGGACTGGCCCTCCAGCCAGCCGCGGGTGGCGACGAGCACGCGGCCTTCCGGATCGGTCACGGCCAGCCAGGCATAGGCCGGCACCTGGGCCTGCAGCTCCTCGAGCTCGGCCCGCAGGCCTTCATCCAGCGCACTGCGGCGCAGGCCACGGGCCAGTTGGCGCAGCTCGGCCAGCCGCCTTGCGACAGTCTGGCGCAAGCGCTGATCGACCTGTCCAACATCCTGCTCGACGCGCAGCTCCGCGAGCCGCCGCAAGTCGGCGCCCAGCGGCCAGGCCGCGACGCCATAGAGCAGTGCAACCAGGGCGAGCATGACCCAGGTCGGCATCCAGGCGAGCCGCCTGGGCAATGGGGAATGGGTAGCCATCGGCGCGTTGTTCTGTCGCCCCGGGCGCGGCCCGACCCAGGACATCTCCCTTTTCGGCACCGCAGGATCCGGACGGCCGGGGTCCAGAACTCCCTACAGCGCCGAGCGCAGCCGGTTTTTACATTGTCTCGGGCCGATTGAGGAGGTGCAGAGATGACAACCGTCGACGAAAAGAGCGCAAGGGCAACGGGTCTGGCCGCGCAGGTCTTCACGCGCAGCAGCCTGCCGATGCTGATGACCGGGCTGGACGGGCGGATCTGCGCCGTCAACGCCGCGATGGAGCACATCAGCGGCTTCAGCGCCGCCGAACTGGTCGGCGAGCGCCCCAGCCTGATGCGCTCCGCGCTGCAAGGCCCGGAGTTCTATGCGCAGATGTGGACCGAGCTGCTGGCCCAGGGCCGCTGGCAGGGCGAGATCTGGAATCGCCGCAAGGACGGCCGGGTGTTCCGCGACTGGCTGGCGATCAGCAGCCTGCTCGACGAGCAGGGCCGTGTCTGCCATTACCTGGGCCAGTACAGCGGTCTGGGCCTGGCATCGCGGTCGCACGAACCCGTCCAAGCCCTGGACCCGGGCACCGGCGTGCTGAACCGCGAGGCCTTCCTCGCCGCCGCCAACCGCCTGGGTCGGCGCGGCGAAACGATGGCCTTGATGACCCTGGACATCGACCACTTCACCGACCTGAACGAACGCCTCGGCCTGGAGGCCGGCGACCGCCTGCTGCGCCTGGTGGCGCAGCGCTGCACCGAGCTGGCACCGGCCTGCGGGCTGCGCCAGCTGGTCGGCCGCGTCGGCGCCGACGAGTTCGCGCTGGCCTGGGTCCCCGCGGCACCGACGCTGCCCGGCGTCGACCCCTTGCGGCATGTGCAGACCACCGCACAGCATGTGCACGACGCCATCGGCACCTGCTATGAGCTGGGCGCCGCGGCACCGGTGCACATCGAGGTGCAGACCGGTGTCGCGCTGGCCACCATCGGCGAGCACCTGGCTGCCGAGGCCCTGCTGCTCGCCTCCGCCGCGCGGCACGACGCGCAACTCGGCCGCTGCGTACGGCATTACGAGGCCCACGACAGCGAGCGCAAGCGGGCGCGGGCGCTACGCGCCGCGCTGGAGCAGCAGCAGATCAGCATCGCGCTCCAACCCAAGGTGGCGCTGGACAGCGGTGCGCTCTGCGGCTTCGAGACCCTGGCGCGCTGGACCCTGGGCGACGGTGGCACGGTCCCGCCCTCGCAGTTCATTCCGCTGGCGGAGCGCGAAGGCCTGATCGGCACGCTGGGCGCCCGGGTGATGGAACAGGCCCTGGACTGGGCCGCCTGGGCGCGCGACGCCGGCCACCCGACAGCGGTTGCGGTCAATGTCTCGGCGCCGCAGTTCCACCATGCCGGCTTCGCACAGCAGGTCCGCGAGCAGCTGCGTGCCTACAGCCTGCCCAGCAGCGCGCTGGAGCTGGAGCTGACCGAGTCCATGCTGCTCGACGACACCGGCAGCGCGCTGGACAGCCTGCGTGCGCTGCATGAGCTCGGCCTGGGCCTGGCCATCGACGACTTCGGTACCGGCTACTCCTCGTTGTCCTATCTGTCGCGCTTCCCGGTGGGGCGACTGAAGCTGGACCGCAGCTTCGTCGCCCGCATCGAGCACGATGCCCGCGACCGGGCACTGGTACAGGCGCTGATCGCGCTGGCCCATCAGTTGGGCCTGCGCTGCGTCGCCGAGGGCATCGAGACCCCGCAGCAGCTCGCGCTGCTGCGCGCCTACGGCTGCGACGAGGGGCAGGGCTATCTGTTCTCGCACCCGCTGAGCCCGCTGGCCGCCTACGAACTGCTGGGTGGCAACCCGCCCTGGCAGGCGCTGTTCGCACCCGAAACCCTGAACGCCTGAAATCTGAACGGAGAAGCCCATGCGCAAGACCGGACCTGTGACCCAGCAGGAATACCTGCTCCGCCCCGACTGCACCCTGGTCACCACCACCGACCTGAAGAGCCGCATCAGCTACTGCAACCCGGCCTTCATCGAGGCCAGCGGCTACAGCGACGAGGAGCTGATCGGCCAGCCGCACAACATGATCCGCCACCCCGACATGCCGCAGGAGGCGTTCCGCGACCTCTGGGAAACCATCCAGGCCGGCCTGCCCTGGAGCGGCCTGGTGAAGAACCGGCGCAAGAACGGCGACCACTACTGGGTGCTCGCCAACGTCACGCCAACGCTGGAGGACGGCAAGGTCGCCGGCTATGTGTCGGTGCGCACCTGCCCGGCCCGCGACCAGGTCCAGGCCGCCGAGCGCCTGTATGCGCAGATGCGCGAGGAAGCGCACAAAGGCCAGCGCCTGACCACGCTGCGCCAGGGCCAGGTGCAGCGCCGCACCGTCGGCGGCCGGCTGCAGCAGGCCCTCCAATGGCGCTTGGGCACCAAGCTCAGCGCCGCCGCCGTCGGCTTGGCCGCCGTCGGCGCACTGCTCGGCGTGACCGAACCCGGACCGGCCCTGCCGGTCATGCTGGCCCTGGGCCTGCTGACCGCCTGGTGGCTGCGCCGCCAGACCGTGACGCCGCTGAACGCCACCATCCGCATGGCCAACCGCATGGCGGCCGGCGACGTCGGCCAGGCGCCGCGCGGCCGCAGCGGCAGCGATGAGAACGGCCTGCTGCTGCGCGCGCTCTCCCAGCTCAAGGTGAATCTGCAGGCCCTGGTCGGCGATGTGCGCAGCCAGGTCGAGGGCATCGAGGTCGCGTCCCGCGAGATCGCCATGGGTTCCAGCGACCTGAGCGCGCGCACCGAATCGCAGGCCGCCAATCTGCAGCAGACTGCGGCCAGCCTGGAACAGATCAGCGGCAATGTGCAGAACAACACCGCGGCCGCCCGCCAGGCCCGCGACGCCGCGACCCAGGCGCGCGCACTCGCCGCTCGCTCCGCCGACGAGGTGGCCGCGGCGGTCGCCCGCATGGACGCAATCCGTCAGGCCGCGGCGCGCATCGCCGAGATCACCCAGGTCGTCGACGGCCTGTCGTTCCAGACCAATCTGCTGGCCCTCAACGCGGCCGTGGAGGCGGCGCGCGCCGGCGATGCCGGCCGCGGCTTCGCCGTGGTGGCCGGCGAGGTGCGTGCACTGGCGCAGCGCACCCGCGAGGCCTCGCAGGAGATCAAGCAACTGATCGAGCGCTCGAACGCCGAGGTCGAGCAGGGCGCCCGCATCGTGCAGGCCACCGGCCAGGGCGTGGGCGAGGTACGCCAGAGCATCGAGCGGGTCAGCGATCTGGTCGAGGGCATCAGCCTGGCCTCCGAGGAGCAGGCCCAGGGCGTCGCCCAGGTCCACCAGTCGGTGCATGCGCTGGATGTGCTGACACAGCAAAACGCCGCCATGGTCGAGCAGTTGTCGGCCGCCGCCGCCTCGCTGAACAGCCAGGCCAGCGTGGTCAACAGCGCGGTGCGCATCTTCCGCGCCTGAGCCCCGGCCTCAGCCGAAGACCCAGACCAGCACCAGCACGAGCAACACCAGACCCAGCGCCAGGCTCTGCGCCTGCCGGCGCTCCGCCGCTTCGGGGTCCTCCCTGGCGAAGCGCAGCAGGCGCCCGGCCTGGGTGTCGCGCCAGTGCTGCTGGCGGGGCGGCCGCTGCAGGCGCTGCTCGCGGCGCCGCGCCGCCTGAAGCAGGCGCTCGGTGGCGGCATCGGCCAGCTGCAGCTCGGCCGCGTCGAGCACCGGATTGAGGTCGAGCAGCGAGGACGCCACCGCGAGTTGCCCGCAGTTGCCGCACTGCGTCTGCGTGTTTGGGTTCAGCGGGCTGCCGCAGGCCGCGCAATGCCAGGGCAGGGGCAGGCCCTCGGCGCGCGGCGCCTCGTCGTGCGGAGAGAAGCACAGCGCATGCGCGAGCCGTGGCAGGTCGATCAGCACCAGCGCGCTGCCGCAATGCCGGCAGTCGCCGCGACTGCCGTCGGCCGGCGCGCCGCAGTTCAGGCAGTCCAGGTGGCGGCTGCGCTCGAGCAGGGCCTTGCGCTCGGCCGGCAGCAGACTGCGCACCAGGCCGCGCTCGGCCAGCAGGCCGCTGTGGCTGTGCAGATGGCCATGCCCGCGCGGGCACTCGAGCGCCGCGAACAGGCCGAAGCGGCTGCGGTTGTGGACCTGCTTGAGCGCCGCGCTGCAGCGCGGGCAGCCGGGCTCGCCGGCGCGGGCCGGCGGCAAGGCCAATCCTGCCCCCTGCTGCAGCGTGCGCAGCAAGGCCACCCAGCCCAGGCCGGCCAGCTGCACCGACTCCAGCGGGTCGAACCAGACCAGGCGGCAGGCGCTGCAGTGATCGATCTCCACCACCTTGTCGTGCCGGCCGGCCAGCAGCAGATGGGCCATCAGGCTGGCGCATCGGGGGCAACGCAGGGTGCTGCTCATGCGGGCATTGTGCGGACGGCGCGGGTTGTCCCTGTCGGGGCGATCCAGGAGCATGGCGGCGGCGCGCGACGGTCAACATGCAGCACCCCGTCCGGAGAGACCGCAAGATGATCGACCTGTTGCCCCAGCTGCTGCTGATCGCGCTCGCCCTGGTGATGTTCGGCGTCGGCCTGTCGCTGAGCTGGGCCGACTTCCTGCGCCTGCGCGAGCACCCCAAGGCGGTGCTGCTGGCCCTCGGCCTGCAGATGCTGCTGCTGCCGGCGATCGCCTGGGGCCTGGCCGTCGGCTTCGGGCTCAGCCCGGTGTTCGCCGTCGGCCTGATGCTGCTGGCCGCCAGCCCCGGCGGCGTAACAGCGAACCTGTTCTCGCACCTGTTCGGCGGCCATGTCGCGCTGAACCTCTCGCTGACCGCGATCAACACCCTGCTCAGCGTGGTGACCATGCCGCTGATCGCCAATCTGGCGCTGCAGCACTTCATCGGCGAGGGCGTGGTGCCGCTGCAGACGCGCAAGGTCGTCGAGGTGATGGCCGTGGTGCTGGTACCGGTCGCAATGGGCATGGCCCTGGCCAAGGCGCAGCCCGGCCTGGCGGGGCGCCTGCAAAAGCCCTTCAAGATCTTCAGCGCGGTGGTGCTGGCCTTGCTGGCGATCGGTGCGATCGCCAAGGAATGGACCGCGCTCAGCGAGGCCGCCGCCAGCATCGGCGGCGCGGTGCTGGTCTTCAATCTGCTGAGCCTGGGCCTGGGCTACTGGGCCAGCCGCTGGGCCGGCCTGGACAAGCCCATGTCCACAGCGATCGGCTTCGAGATCGGCATCCACAACAGCACGCTGGCGCTCTATATCGCGCTGTCGGTGCTGGGCAGCTTCCCGATGGCGCTGCCGGCCGCCGCCTACTCGGTGACCATGTATGTGCTGGGGGTGGTGTTCGGCTTGATGCTTCGGCGGAAAACCCGCCAATAGGGACAGGCCATGCATTTCTTCCGTACAGCCTCGCTGGTCGAGGAATTGGCCGCGGCCAGCGTCGACGTCGAGAAGCAGGCGCAGTACCTGCTCTTGAGCATGCTGGTCTGGACCGCTGCCGGCTAGCTGGGCGTGGTCCGGAGTTCAGGACCGCCGTGGACCGTCATTGTGCTGGCCGAAGGTGCCGTGACCGCGCTGATCCTGATGCTCGGTATCGCCAAATGTCTGGACGCGGCCGGCGCTCGCGCCAACCCCGCCTTCCTGATCGAGTTCAGCTGCCTCTATGTTCCCGTGGCGCTGAGCAGCCTGCTCGCGGTCTGGGGGGTCTATTGGGCAATCTGGCTGCTGTTCTATGAAACCTTGATGGCCTTGTCGAACAGCCATCTGGGCCTGGCCATCAATCTGTCCCGTATCGGAACCGACTTCGGCGGCTTCCTGACCTTTCTCGCCAACGTCGGCAGCCAGGCCTTGATCTACTGGCGGCTCCAGCGCTTGCTGGCGCAACTGCGCCTGAAGAAAGCCACTTTGAGCTGAATCCCCCAGAAAGCCGGCGGTCCGGGCTCAGACCGGCTCGAAGCGGATGCCGCCGCGCTCCAGTGCCGCGTCGATCAGCGCGCGCCAGCGGCCCTCGGGCACCCAGACCTTGCCGACTGCGGTCCAGGCCTGTTCGGGGTCGTGGCCGCGCACCAGCACGCGGTGCAGAAAGACCATCGCCGAGGCGCGCATATTGACCTGGCAGTGCACCAGGCCGCGGCCCCGGTTGGGCCAGGTCTCGAGCGCCGCGAAGACGGCATCCACATGCGCCAAGGTCGGCGCGGCCCAGGGGATGGGCACATGGTCGAAACGCAGGCCCTGGGCGCGGACCAAGGCGGGTTCGTCGGCCACCGCATCGCTGACCGTCGATGGCGCCAGATAGAGCACGCGATCAAAGCCCAGGGCCTTGAGCCGCTGCAGCCCGGCACGGGTGGGCTGACCGGCGGTCACCCAATGCTCGTCGATCGCCACCTCGTTCGGCGCCTCCAGGCCGCCAGCGCCGCGTCCACAGGCGGTGGCGGCCGGCAACGCGAACAGCAGTGCGCGACGCCGCATCATTCGGCAGCCTGCGCGAAACGGCGCCGGCTGCGCTCGCGGGCCTTGGCCTTCTCGAGCTCGCGGTCGCGCGGCGGCGCCTGGGTGTTGAGGCGGCGGATCAGACGACGTGCCGCCTCGGCTACCTCCAGCACCGCCTCATCGAACACCGCCGCGTTGGCCTGCGAGGGCAGGTTCATGCCGGAGAGCTTGCGCACGAACTGCAGCGCCGCGTCGCGGATCTCCAGCTCGGTGGCCGGCGGCTCGAAATTGAACAGGGTGCGGATGTTGCGGCACATGCGGGTCTCGGGCAGGCTTCTCAGGGCTTCTTCTTGCGGGCCGGCGCCGGTGCGGCCGCCTTGGGCTGGTCGCCCAGCACTTTTTTGAGCGGGCAGACGCTGAAGGCCGGGCAGCGCTTGCAGCCGACGGCAATGGCGATGGGGCAGATGGTCATGGCTGAGCTCCTGCAGGGCTTGGCTGCAGGCAGTATCGTTCCGCACAGGCCCTCGCCTCCCGCTGGGGCCTGTTTCCGGATGCATCCGGCTTGAGGAGTGCTGCCCATGCCCGCGCCCTGGATCGAAGCCTGGAAGGCCTGGCTGTCCCGCGTCGCCGAACGCTTTGTGCAATCCCAGGGCCCGAGCGCCGACGCCAGCCCGCAGCGCGCGCCGCCGCCCAAAGGTCGCGGCCCGGCGACACAGGCACCCGAACCCGCCCGCAAGCGCCCGCCGCACCGCAGCGGCCAGCGCCACGGCTGAGCGGTCCCTCAGGTCAGTCCTTCAGGTCTTGTCGGCGTACCTGCCGGTGAAGGGCGCGTAATAGGCCTGGATCTTCGGCAGATCGGCCTCGTAATCGCCGCTGGGCTGGAACAGCGGGCCCAGGCCGACGCGCTTGTTCGCGTAGTCCATATAGGCAAGCTGGATGGGCACGCCGGCACCATGGGCGATCCAGTAGAAGCCGCTCTTCCAGACCCGCACCTTGTCGCGCGTGCCCTCGGGCGGAATGATGAGTTGCAGCCGGCCCTCCGCCTCGCGCAGCGCCTGGGCGGAGTCGGCGACGAGGTTGTTCTTCTGGTGCCGGTGCACGGCGATGCCACCCAGCCAGCGCATCAGCGCACCAAAGGGAAAACGGAAGATCGTGTGCTTGCCCAGCCAGTGCAGGCGCAGGTCCAGCACGAAGGCCGTCATCAGGGTCAGCGGCAGGTCCCAGTTGCTGGTGTGCGGCGCGGCGATCAGCACGCAGCGCTCGGCCTGCAGGCTGCCTTCGACCTTCCAGCCAGCCAGGCGCAGGTAAAGACGCGAGAAGCCCCGGAGAAATGCGTTGACCCAGGGCGTGGTGAAAAGCGTGCGCGGGAGTTGCATGGCGGCGATTGGACCCTGGCTGGCATCATCAGGCTCTGTTCCCGATCATGAAAAGAAAACCATGGGCAATCGCCTGACCCAGATCGCCACCCGCACCGGCGACGACGGCACGACCGGCCTGTCCGACGGCAGCCGCGTGCCCAAGACCCACGGGCGCATCGCCGCCATGGGCGATGTCGACGAACTGAACTCCACCCTGGGCCTGCTGCTGTGCGAACCGCTGCCGGACCCCGTGCGCGAGCTGCTCGTCGTCATCCAGCACGAGCTCTTCAACCTCGGCGGCGAGCTGTCCTGGCCGGGCGGCAGTTTGCTCAAGGAGGCTGCGGTGCTGCGCCTGGACGAAGCGCTGGAGGCTCACAACGCGGCCCTGCCCCGGCTCAAGGAGTTCATCCTGCCGGCGGGCACGCGTTCGGCGGCGCTCGCCCATGTGGCACGCACCATCGCGCGGCGTGCCGAGCGCAGCGTGATCGCTCTGGCTGCGACCGAGCCCCTGAACGCCGCACCGCGCCAGTACCTGAACCGGCTCTCCGACCTGCTCTTCGTACTCGCCCGGGTGCTGAACCGCGCCAATCTCGACGGCCTGGGCGGCGACGACGTCTACTGGAAGAGCGAGCGCCTGGCGCGCCAGGCGTCGGAACCATGATGCAGACCTACACCGGCAGCTGCCATTGCGGCGCCGTGCGCTTCGAGGCCGATCTCGACCTCAGCCAGCCCACCTACCGCTGCAACTGCTCGATCTGCCGCCGCACCCGCTTCTGGCCGGCGGTGGCCCGACCCGAGCAGTTCCGCCTGCTGGCCGGTGAGGACCAGCTGACGCGCTACCAGTTCGGCGGCGGCAAGAACCACCACCATTTCTGCAAGCACTGCGGCGTGCGCCCTTTTGGTGTCGGCAACGACACGCCGATCGGCACCATGATCGGCGTCAACCTCGGCTGCCTGGACCTTGACGACGAGACCCTGTCGCAGCTGCCCATCGTCCGCATCGACGGCCTGAACGACCGCATGCAGACCCCCGCCTTCTTCAGCCACCTCTGATGCCTTTTTCCCCCCTCGGCCTGGCGCCGGCCCTGCAGAACGCCGTCCAGGCCGCCGGTTTCACGGCGCCCACGCCGGTGCAGGCCGCACTGATTCCCGAACTGCTGGCCGGCCGGGACGCCCTGGCCCTGGCCGACACCGGCTCGGGCAAGACCGCCGCCTATGCGCTGCCCTTGTTGCAGCGCCTGCAAGGCGCCGCGCAACCCGGGCCGCGCGCGCTGGTGCTGCTGCCCAGCCGAGAGCTGGCGGTGCAGGTGGCCGAAACCCTGCGCGGCTTTGCCGCCGGCTCGCGATTGCGCATCGCGCTCGCCTTTGGCGGCGTTTCCATCAACCCGCAGCTGATGGCCTTGCGCGGCGGTTGCGATGTGATGGTGGCCACGCCCGGCCGCCTGCTCGACCTGCTGGACCACAACGGCCTGCGCCTGGACGCAGTGCAGCTGCTGGTGCTGGACGAGGCCGACAAACTGCTCGCCGCTGGCTTCGAGCTCGAGTGGCGGCGCATCGAGTCCCTGCTGCCGCGGCAACGCCAGACCCTGCTGGTCAGCGCCACCTGCCCCGCCTCCGTGCAAGGCTTGGCGGACGGCCTGCTGCGGCCGGATGCGGCGCGCATCCAGATCGACAGCCGCCCGCCCGAGATCCGCCAGCGCGCGCTGCAATGCGACGCCGCCCAGCGCACGCCGCTGCTGCGCCAACTGATCGGCAGCGAGGGCTGGCAACGCGTGCTGGTCTTCGTGGCCACGCGCTATGCCACCGAGCATGTCGCCGACAAGCTGTGGGCCGCCGGCATCCAGACGGCGTCGCTGCACGGCGAACTGAGCCAGGGCGCCCGCGCCGAGGTGCTGGCCGCGATCAAGAGCGGCAAGGTGCGCGTGCTGGTGGCCACCGATGTCGCGGCCCGTGGCCTGCACATCCCCGGCCTGGATGCGGTCGTGAACTACGACTTGCCGCGCGCCGCCGCCGACTATGTGCACCGCATCGGCCGCACCGGCCGCATGGGCGCCCGCGGCGATGCCCTCAGCTTCATCTGCGCCGACAGCCCGACCAATGCCGAATCGCATTTCCGCCTGATCGAGAAACGCCAGGACCAGCGTGTGCCGCGCGAACAGCTCCCCGGCTTCGAACCGCGGGCCACGGCCAGCGAACAGCAAGCAAGGGGCGGCATCAAGGGCCAGCGGCCGAGCAAGAAGGACAAGCTGCGCGCCGCGGGCCTGTTGCCGCCGCTAGAGCGCGGCGGCCGCTGAACGCAGGCGCGCCGCGTAGGCCTGCTGCAGCGCGGCCGGCGCCAGCACCTGCACCTGGCCGGCATGGCGCAGCAGGTCCATCAGCAGTTCGGTCGCATCCACGTAGGGCAGCTTGAGTCGCAGGCTGCCATCGGATTCGCGATCGGCCTGTTGGCGCGGATGCCATTCCTCCTGCGCGACCCAGGCTGCCGCCTCGGGTGAGAAACGCAGCTCGGCCCATTGCTCGGCGCCGCCGGCAAAGATGCCGTAGCCACGGTCCAGCTCGGCCTCCAGGTCCTTGAGTGGCATGCGCCTGGCCTTGTCGTCGAGCAGACGGGCCGATTGCATCGCATCGAGCGCAAAGCGGCGCAGGCCCTCGCTGCGATGGCACCAGGCATCCAGGTACCAGGCATGGCGGTAATGCACCAGACGCTGGGGCGACAGCTCCCGAGCCTCCACCCGGCCGTTGCTGCGCTTCAGGTAGTCGATGCGCAGTCGCTGGCCCTTGAGCACCGCGCTGCAGACCGTCTCGAAGTGCGCGGTGCTGGCGCGCCGCCTGGAGGTAGCGATCAGCTTGACCCGCCGCGTCAGCGCGCGCGCCTGCTTCTCGTCCAGACCCAGCATGGACTGGATGCGCTCGAACATCGGCACCAGGTGGCGGCCGAGCAACTCGCCTTCGTCCAGTCCGGCCAGCATCTGGTGCAGGGTCAGCAGCGCATGCAGTTCGTGCTCGCTGAGCCAGAGCCCGGGCAGTTCGTGCTTGATGCCTCGCCAGCTTTCGGCCGCGAAGCGGTAGCCACGGCTGAACGCGTCGTACTCGATCGGCGCGCCGAGGCGCTCGCGCAGATAGGCAAGGTCGCGCTTCAGCGTCGCCGGCGAAACCTCCAGCTCGGCCAGCATCGTGTCGAAACGCACGCTGCCGCGCGAGCGGATCAGCATCTCGATCTTGTAGAAACGTTCGCTGCGGTCCATCTCGTCATCCAGAACTGGGTTTTCCACCAGTATCTCAGCTAGCTCACGCTATGAGCTACCTGGAACGCAAACTGGCCTCCATCAACCATCCGGAGCCCTGCCATGACGACGAGCGCACTGCATTCCCCTGTCCGTACCGTCCAGCTCAGCCTGCTGGCGCCTGAGCCGCTGGCGGTCCAGGCCCTGGCGCAGGGCGAGGGTGACGCGATCAACTCGATCGGCTGGCGGATCGGCCATGACCACGCGCGCTTCGGCGTCGCCTTGCCCTCCAGCCATCTGCATGAGGGTTCACCGCTGTTTGCCGGCTGGCAGGCGGCGATGGCACGGCGTCTGCAGCGCCATCGCGACCCTGCGCCGGCCCAGCGCCGCTGGCTGCGCCTGCGCCTGCAGGCCTGGTCCGAGGGCCTGGGCTTCGAGGAGCAGTTGCTGACTCCGCACTACCTGCAGCAGCTGCACAACAGCCATTGCCCGGTGACGCGCGAGGAGTTGCAGGACGAGCAAGGCCACCCGGCCGAACGCGTGTTCGCCCGCCTGCTGCCCGGCCAGGCCTATGCCGCCGGCCATCTGGTACAGCTGTCGCGCCGCGCTGCGCTGGCGCTCGGCCAACGTTCCCTGCAGCAATTGCGCGAACGCGCGCTGGTCGCTGCCCGTCAGAACGAAGCGATCGAAGGCCTGGATGCTGGCGCCTGGGACCGCTTGTGCGGCCTGCGCAGCCTGGTCGAGGTGGATGAAACAGCCGCGGCAAACAAGGCCGGCGGCCAGTCTGGGCCGCTCTTCGTGCTGCCGACCAACCGCCTGCGCCTGCAACAACCGCTGCAGGCCCTGCAGGCCTGGGTCACCCGTCAACTGCAACAACCGGGCTGGAGCCAGCGCCTGCAGGCCTTGCACGACGCCCTGCCCGGCGTACCGGCCCGGCAAGCCGCGAGCAGCATGGTGGCGGCGCTGGCACCGCATGCTCTGCGCCTGCCGCTGGGCGGTATCGAGCAGCGCTGGGCGCTGGAAGACCTGTGGCGTGACGCCCGCGTGCAGCGCCGCTGGATCAGCTTGAGCGAACTGCTCTCGCCCTTGACCGTGGAACGCCTGCTGCGCCAGCTGCCGCCGCCACCCGGCTGGATGGTGGAACAGCACGCCGGTCATGCGCAGGCCTGGTTGCCGCAGGCCGCCTGATTCAGCCGGGCAGGCCGGCGCTCAGCCGTTCGACACCGCCGTCCTGCGCCTGCAGACCGACGTGGTAGCCCTGGGCCAGGAAGAAATGTGCCCAGGACTCAGCGGCCGCACGGCTGGGCAGCCAGGGGCCGCTGCGGTCCACTTCGACGCGAAGACCAACACGCTTGTAGAACACCAGCTTCCACATGCCGTCCGGGCGGACGGTACCCAGTCTGTTTCCCATGGCCTCTTGAAGAAAAACGGCCGCGAATCTAGCAAAGGAAACGGCTGTAACTCAGACCGGCAGCGCAGTTTGCAGGGAATGCCGCACACGCCGTGCGAATGCCGGCCAGCGTGCCACGGGCTGGTTCTGGAGCTCTGTCAACAAGGCGACGCTGAGCGGTGCGCCAGCCAGGGGTTCGCGCAGTTGCTCGTGCAACTTCTCCCCCATGCGCAACCAGAGCTGGGCGGTGGTCAATGCATCGGCCAGCGCACGGTGGGCGCGGCCGTTGTCCGGCAGTTGTTGCCAGGCCGCCAGGGTGCCGAGCTTGCAGTTCGGTGCATCCGGGTAAAGGCGGCGCGCCAGCTTGACGGTGCAGATGAAAGGTGTGCTGCTGGCGTCGATGCCAGCGCGCAGCAATTCCGCCAGCCAGAAGCCGCGATCGAAGCCGGCGTTGTGCGCCACCACCGGACAACCCCGGGTCAGCTCGTGCACCTGCTCCATGACCTCGCGAGCCCCAGGCGCTTTGTCCAGCATGGCGTTGCTGATGCCGGTCAGGCGCTCGATGAAGGGCGGCACCTCGGTGCCGGTGTGCATCAGGCTGCTGAAGCGATCGACGATCTCGCCGCCCTCGATCAATACCAGGCCAATCTCGGTCGCGCGCGCGCCCTGCTGCGGACCCATGCCCGTGGTCTCAAAGTCGACCACGGCCAGCCGCTCATCGCGAACCCAGCGGTTCATGGTGTCGGGTACTTGAGCGCGTTCTTTGCAAATTTGCGTTCCGCCGCCTGTTCGAGATCGATGCCGGTCACCGCGGCTAGGCGCAACAGGTAGAGCAGCACATCGGCCATTTCGTCGGCGACAGCCTCGCGGCCGGCGGCGGTCTGGGTCAGGTTGCCGGCCTGCTGGGGTTCCAGCCATTGGTAGCACTCGAGCAATTCGGCGGCCTCGACGCTAAGCGCCATCGCCAGATTCTTCGGGTTGTGGAAGCTGTTCCAGTGGCGCTCGTCGCTGAAGCGTTGCAGCCGGGACTGCCAGGCAAGGAGATCCATGGCAGGCAGTGTGGCATGTCGGCTGTTCTGTATTCACATTGCTGTTCTAGATTTCAAATTGGTAGCCGTAGTAGAGGGCCCCGCTTTCTGTGGATAAGTTGGAAATCTCTTTTCCGACAAGGCTTTGAATGCTCATTCAGGGTGTGGGAAAACACCCCGGATCCGCGCGGACTCAGTGATAACAAGCCTGGCCGGAGGCCGGGGCCTGTGGACAACAGCCTGCTTGTTCCTCGACCATCCACAGGCTTGTTCCACGACTGGAAGTCCCGCTGGTCAGCCTGGAAACCTTCCCCTAAGATTGACCGACCGGTCGGTCGAAACCCGGCTTGTCCCCGGATCTGCCACGGTTGTCCGACCAGCATCCCCACTTTGTCCACAGTCTTGTCCCCATCGCCATGGCCGAACCTCTGATCCTTCTGGAACGCGACGAGCAACTGGCGGTGCTGCGCCTGAACCGGCCGGCCCAGCTCAATGCGCTGACCGCCGACATGCTGGTGCAGATCCGCGAGGCCATCGAGGCCATTGGCCAGGATCCGGGCCTGCGCGCGCTGCTGATCACTGGCGAGGGCCGCGGCTTTTGTGCCGGTCAGGACCTCAGCGACCCCTTCGTGGCGCCCGAGCCGGGCCGCGAGAAGGACATCGGCCATCTGCTCGACCATTACTACATCCCGCTGGCCCTGGCGCTGCGCGCCAGCCGGGTGCCGACGGTCTGCGCCGTCAACGGCGTGGCGGCCGGCGCCGGCCTTAGCCTGGCCTTGGGCTGCGATGTGGTGCTGGCGAGTGATGCGGCGGTCTTCGTGTTGGGATTCAACAAGATCGGCCTGATTCCTGATTGCGGTGCCAGCTGGCTGCTGCCGAGGCTCGTCGGCCGGGCCAAGGCTCTGGAGTTGGCGCTGCTGGGCGACAAGCTGTCGGCGGCCGATGCCGAGTTGATGGGGCTGATCGCGCGCAGCGTGCCGGCCGAGCAACTGATGAGCGCCGCGCGCAGCACGGCACAGCGTTTGGCCGCTTTGCCCAGCAAGGCGCTGACGCAGACCCGCAGACTGTTCGACGACGCGATGCAGATGGGCTTCGAGCCGGCATTGCGCGCCGAGAGCCGGGCACAGAGCCAGCTTGGCTTCAGCCACGACTATTACGAGGGCGTGGCCGCCTTCCAGCAGAAGCGGCCGGCGCAGTTCAAGGACCGCTGATGAGCCCCGACGACAAGGCCTGCGCGGTCGCGGCGGCGATGTGGGCCAAGGATCAGGCCTCGCAGCTGCTCGGCATGGTGATCACCGATGTGGGTGAGGGCCGGGCCACGCTGAGCATGACGGTGCGGGATTCGCACTGCAATGGTTTCGGCCTGCTGCATGGTGGCTTGCTCGCCACCCTGGCCGATTCGGCCTTTGCCTTTGCCTGCAACAGCAGCAACACCTTGACCGTCGCGTCCGGCTTTGACATCGACATCCTGAGGTCGGCCGAGGTGGGCGACGAGTTGATCGCCGAGGCCCATGCGCTGCATCAGGGCGGTCGTAGCGGCGTCTACGAGGTGACGGTAAGGCGTGGCGATGAGCTGATCGCGGTCTTCCGCGGCCGCTCGCAACGATTGAAGGGGCGCTTCGTCGACCCGAGCCTGGAGACCTGAATGAAACAACCCCCACGTTCACTTCGTTCACTGCCCCCCAAGGGGGCTTCAGCGCCCTTCGGGCGGCCGGGCGGGCGCTGATGTACACCCAAGCCCTGAGCCTGGAACAGCAGGCGCTGTCGAAAGCCGCCACCGCCGAGGAGCAGGCCCGCGAGGCTGCCTTCGAGGCGCGCATCGAGGCGGGGGACTTCATCGAGCCCAAGGACTGGATGCCGGCGCACTACCGCAAGACCCTGGTGCGCCAGATCAGCCAGCACGCGCATTCGGAGATCGTTGGCATGCTGCCCGAGGGCAACTGGATCTCTCGCGCGCCGACCCTGAAGCGCAAGGCCATCCTGCTGGCCAAGGTGCAGGACGAGGGTGGGCACGGCCTCTACCTCTACGCCGCCGCCGAGACCCTCGGCACCAGCCGCGACGAGATGACTGCTGCGCTGCTGTCGGGCAAGGCCAAGTACAGCTCGATCTTCAACTACCCGACGCTCACCTGGGCCGATGTCGGCGTGGTCGGCTGGCTGGTTGATGGCGCGGCCATCATGAACCAGGTGCCGCTCTGCCGCTGCAGCTACGGCCCCTATGCCCGCGCCATGATCCGCGTCTGCCGCGAGGAGAGCTTCCACCAGCGCCAGGGCTATGAATCGCTGCTGGTGATGATGCAAGAAGGCACGGCCGCGCAGAAGGCCATGGTGCAGGACGCGGTGAACCGCTGGTGGTGGCCCAGCCTGATGATGTTCGGGCCGCCGGATGCCGAATCGCCCAATAGCGAGCAAAGCTTGCGCTGGGGCATCAAGCGCTTCACGAACGACGAGCTGCGCCAGAAATTCGTCGACGCCTGCGTGGACCAGGCCAAGGTGCTGGGCGTCACGCTGCCCGACCCCGATCTGAAGTGGAACGAGGAACGCGGCCAGCACGATTTCGGCGCCATCGACTGGGCCGAGTTCTGGCGCGTCGTTGGCGGCCATGGGCCCTGCAATGCCGAGCGCCTGGCGACCCGCAACCGCGCATGGGACGAGGGCGAGTGGGTGCGTGAGGCCGCGTTGGCACATGCCCGCAAGCGTCAACAACAACTCGAAGCCGCCTGATTGAAGGAGCACAACATGGTTAGCGAAACGAGCCCGACGCCGGGCCGCCCCAAGGCGGGCGAGACCCCCTCGGGGGGTGCGACCGGCGGGCTAGCCGGCGCGGGGGCTCTTGAATGGCCGCTGTGGGAAGTCTTTGTCCGCAGCAAGAGCGGCCTGGACCACAAGCATTGCGGCAGCCTGCACGCGCCTGACAGCAGCATGGCGATCCAGCTCGCCCGCGACGTCTACACGCGCCGCCAGGAAGGCGTGAGCATCTGGGTCGTGCGCTCGACCGACATCGTGGCCAGCGACCCGGCCGAGAAGGGCCAGCTCTTCGACCCAGCCGACGACAAGATCTACCGCCACCCGACCTTCTATAAGCTGCCGGCTTCGGTGGATCACATCTGATGGAGTCGATCCGCCTTACGCCCGACGCGCGCCAGCGCCAGCTGCTGCGCATCGCCGACACCGCACTCGTCCTCGCGCAGCGCAATGCCGAGTGGTGCGGTCACGCGCCCGTGCTCGAAGAAGACCTGGCGCTGCCGAACATCGCGCTGGACCAGCTGGGCCTGGCGCGCGCGCTCTTGACCCTTGCCGGTCAGACCAGCGGCCACGATGAGGACCAGCTCGCCTACCTGCGCGACGAGGGCGACTTCCTGAACGCCGTCATCGTCGAGCTGCCGCACGCACCCGATAACCGCAAGCCGGGCGACTTCGGCTTCACCGTGCTGCGCAACGCGATGCTCGCGCAGTGGTTCCTGCAGCTGCTGCCGCGCCTGCAGGCCGGCGACGACAAGGAACTGGCTGCGATCGCTGCGAAGGCGATCAAGGAATGCCGCTACCACTGGCAGCACAGCGCCGACTGGGTGATCCGCCTGGGCGACGGCACGGCCGAGTCGAAGCAGCGCATGCAAGCGGCGCTGGAACGCATCTGGCCTTATGCGCCCGAACTATTTGCTGATGGCTTCGAGGACCTGCAAGCCGGCTGGCGTGCGGCCATGGAGGCCCTGCTTGCCGAGGCCGGCCTGAAGCTGCCCAAGGATGGCCAGCACATCCATCAGGGACATCTGGGCGTGCACAGCGAACACCTCGGCCATCTGCTCGCCGAGATGCAGGTGTTGCAGCGGGCCTACCCCGGGGGCGTGTGGTGACTCTCGTCGCGTCGCGCGTCGACGAAGCCTGGGCCAAGCTCCGCGAGGTGCTGGACCCCGAGGTGCCGGCCCTGTCCATCGTCGAGCTGGGCATCGTGCGCGACGTTATTGACGCGGAAGGCGAACTGACCGTGGTGCTGACGCCGACCTATAGCGGCTGCCCGGCTACCGAGGCCATCGCCGCCGATGTGCGCAAGGCACTCAGTGACTTCGAGCCGCTGCGCATCCAGCAGCGCTACGACCCGGCCTGGACCACCGACTGGATCGGCCCCGAGGCGCGCGAGAAGCTGCGTGTCTATGGCATCGCGCCGCCTCATGTGATGGTTGGAACTTCGGCCGTCGAGCAACCGCTGCGCCTGCACCAAGCCATCCCCTGCCCGCGCTGCGCCAGCCCGCGCAGCGAGCGCCTCTCAAGCTTCGGCTCGACCGCCTGCAAATCGCTGTACCGCTGCACCGCCTGCCGCGAACCCTTCGAATACTTCAAGCCGATATGAGCTCATTGCACTTTCACGAGTTGCGCGTGGCCAAGGTGGAACCCGACACCGAGGAAGCGGTGATCGTCGAGTTCGACGTCCCGGCCGATCAGCAGGAAGCCTTCCGATTCAACCAGGGCCAGTACCTGACCCTGAGGACGACGATCGCTGGCGAGGACCTGCGTCGCAGCTACTCAATCTGCGCCGGCCTGGACGACGGCCTGCTGCGCGTTGGCGTGCGCAAGGTGCAGGGCGGCAAGTTCTCCAACTGGGTGAACCGCGAGCTGAAGGCCGGCGACACCATCCAGGTTTTTCCGCCGCAGGGCCGCTTCTTCGTGCCGCTGGATCCGGCCAGTCGTCGGCACTACGTCGGCATCGCTGGCGGCTCGGGCATCACGCCCATCCTGTCCATCCTGAAGACGGTGCTGGCCCGCGAGCCGAACAGCCGCTTCACGCTGATCTATGGCAACCGCCGCGTGATGTCGACGATGTTCAAGGACGAGCTCGAGGACCTGAAGAACCAGTACATGGGGCGCTTCGCGATCCATGCAGTGTTCAGCGACGAGGCGGTCGACAGCCCGCTGCTTGCCGGCATGCTGAACCGCGACAAGTTCGCCGACTTCCTGCGCGCGCTGATCCCGGCGCAGACCATCAGCGAGGCCTTCATCTGCGGCCCCTACCAGGTCAATGACGAGGCTGAGGCCGCGCTGCTCGCCGCCGGCGTGGCGCCTGAGCGTATCCATGTCGAGCGCTTCGGCACGCCGGAGATGCAGCAGGGCCAGCCTGCGCCGCACGAGGTCCGCGAGGGGGATGCACCGCAGGCCCGCGTGACCATCGTCCGCGACGGCCTCAGCCGCACGATCGACGTGTTTGCCAGCGACCCCAGCCTGCTCGACGCTGCGGCGCGCACCGGCTTCGACCTGCCCTATTCCTGCAAGAGCGGCGTGTGCAGCACCTGCCGCTGCAAGGTGCTGGAGGGCGAGGTGCGCATGGACCGCAATTTCGCGCTGGAGAAGCACGAGATCGCCGCCGGCTTCGTGCTGAGCTGCCAGGCGCATGCGCTGACGCCGACGGTGACGCTGAGCTTTGACGAACGCTGATGACATGCCCTTTGCGCCAAAGATCGTGCTTCATTGCCCAGACGGGATACCCCCGGATTTGGAGCCATTGCTTCATCAGTTCGTGCTGGACGGGGTGAAGTACGTAGGCGTCGTTGGGCCAAGCTGTGAGCGCATTGAAGACACGATGGATGAGGTCGCGATATCCCATGGTTCGCCCTCGGAGAACTTCGTGCTGACAGCGAGCCACAAGGACGAGACCTTGGAGGACGCTATTTCGCTCGCCAAGGTCATCGGCATCGGGCCTGGATCGGAAGTCCAAGTCGTTGAAGTGCGGGGAGCGTCGATTGGCTAGTGTTCCAACAGGGGATCGGCAAGAGAGCATCCTGGCGGAATCGGCGCGGCTATTCGCCCAGCAAGGCTACCCCGGCAGTTCGATGAGCCAGCTCGCCGCCGCCTGCGGCCTGAGCAAGCCGGCGCTCTACCACTACGTGCCCGACAAGGCCGAACTGCTTGCGCGCATCTGCGAGACCCATGTGGACAAGCTCGCCGCCCTGGTGCGCGAGGTGCTCGCGCAAAACCTGGCGCCCGAGCCGCAGCTGCGCGAGCTGGTGCGCCGTTTCCTCGCGGTCTATAGCGCCGCCAGACACGAGCACCGTGTGCTGACCGAAGACCTGAAATTCCTGCCCGAGCCACGCCAGCAGCGCATCCGCGAGCTGGAGCGCGAGGTCGTGGCGGGCTTTGCCGAGGCGCTGACCGCGCTGCGCCCCCAACTGGCGCCGGGGGGGCTCGCCAAGCCCATCACCATGCTGCTCTTCGGCATGATCAATTGGACCTACACCTGGCACCGCCCCGACGGTGCCTTGAGCGACGCGCAGCTGGCCGAAGTCGTCAGCGCGCTCTTGCTCGGCGGGCTGCCCGCCGTTTCACCGGAACTGATCGCATGAGCAACACCCTCCAGAGTTATGTCGCTGGCCGCTTCGTCGGCACGCAATCCAGTAAGGCCCTGCGCTCGGCCATCAATGGCCGCGTGGTCGCGCATCTGCACGACGAGTCGCTGGACTTCGGCGAGCTGGTCGCGCATGCGCGCGGGCCTGGCCTCGCGAATCTGCTGAAGACGAACTTCCAGGACCGCGCCCGCGTGCTGAAGGCGCTCGCGAGCTATCTGATGGAGCGCAAGGAGGAGCTGTATGCGATCTCCGCCCACACCGGCGCGACGCGCAGCGATTCCTGGATCGATGTCGAGGGCGGCATCGGCACCCTGTTCGCCTACGCCAGCATCGGCGGCAAGGACCTGCCCAGCAGCAATGTGTTGCACGAGGGCCCGGCCATGCGACTGGGGGCGGACAACCACTTCATCGGCAGCCATGTGATGGTGCCGCGGCGCGGCATCGCTCTGCACATCAATGCCTTCAATTTCCCGATCTGGGGGATGCTGGAGAAGTTCGCGCCGAGCTTCCTGGCGGGCATGCCCTGCATGGTCAAGCCGGCCTCGGCAACCAGCTATGTGGCCGAGGCGGCCGTGCGCGTCATCGTGCAATCCGGCCTGGTGCCCGAAGGTGCGCTGCAGCTCATCATCGGCGGCACCGGTGATCTGTTCGAGCGTCTGGAAGAGCCCGATGTCGTCACCTTCACCGGCAGCGCCGACACCGCGCTGCAGTTGAAGGCGCATCCGAATCTGCTGCGTCGGGCGATCCCCTTCAATGCCGAGGCCGACAGCCTGAACTGCGCGCTGCTCGCGCCCGATGTGACGCCCGACGACCCGGAGTTCGATCTCTTCGTCAAGGAAGTGGCGCGCGAGATGAGCGCGAAGGCGGGCCAGAAATGCACGGCCATCCGCCGCGCCATCGTGCCCCGGCATCTGGTTGATGCGGTCGGCGAGGCGCTGCGTGCGCGCCTGAGCAAGATCGTCGTCGGCGACCCGGCCATGGAAGGCGTGCGCATGGGCGCCTTGGCCAGCCACGCGCAGCAGAGCGATGTGATGGACAAGGTCGCGATGCTGGCCGAGGGCAACGAGATCCTGCTCAGCGGCAAGGACGGCTTCGCGCCGCGTGGTGAGGGGGTCGAGAACGGCGCCTTCTTTGCGCCCACCCTGCTGCTGTGCCGCAATCCAGCGGTCAACGAGCGCGTGCACAGCGTCGAGGCCTTCGGCCCGGTCAGCACCTTGATGCCTTATGACGATTACGAGCAGGCGCTGGACTTGGCGACCAAGGGCCGCGGCAGCCTGGTCGGCACCCTGGTGACGAAGACGCCGGCGCTGGCGGCGCAAGCCGTACCGACCTTTGCCGCCTGGCATGGCCGCTTGCTGGTGCTGGACCGCGAGGCGGCACTGGAGTCGACCGGCCATGGCTCGCCCTTGCCCAAGCTCAAGCATGGCGGCCCTGGCCGCGCCGGCGGTGGCGAGGAACTCGGCGGCCTGCGCGCCGTCAAGCACTACCTGCAGCGCTGCGCGGTGCAGGGCTCGCCGACCATGATGGGTGCGGTGACAGGCGAGTACCAGCGCGGTGGCGCCGTTATCGAATCCGATATCCATCCGTTCCGCCGCTACTTCGAGGATGTCGTCGTCGGCCAGTCGCTGCTGACCCACAGGCGCACTGTCAGCGAGGCCGACATCGTCGCCTTCGGCGGCCTGAGCGGCGATTACTTCTATATGCACTTCGACGAGGTCGCGGCGAAGCAGAGCCAGTTCGGCCAGCGCATCGCCCATGGCTACTTCGTGCTGTCGGCCGCGGCCGGCCTCTTCGTCAGCCCGGCGCCCGGCCCGGTGCTGGCCAATTACGGCCTGGAGACCCTGCGCTTCGTGACCCCGGTCGCGATCGGCGACACCATCCAGTCCCGCCTGACCGCCAAGCGCAAGATTGACAGACAGCCGCGCGAAGGCCAGCCGGATGCCGGCGTGGTCGCCTGGGATGTGGCGGTGACGAATCAGCGTGGCGAACTGGTTGCCAGCTACGAGATCCTGACCCTGGTGGCGCGGCGCGCAGGAACCGCAGTTTGAGCTTGGTCTCGGAGACAAGCAATGAGCCTTTCAGGCGCGGACCTGAACACCTACAGAGGTGGGAATCCACCGAACTCCCCGCAGTCACCCTCATGCGATGCTCGGCGGTAACAAATTAGGACAGCCATGCCGACCCATCGCAGCCGCAACGCCCTTCGCCCGATATGTCAACCCGTGCTGCTCGGTCTCTTGCTGGGGTGGGGTCAGATCCATGCGGCCCCCTTTGCTTACGTCACCAATTCCGGCAGCGCCAGCGTCAGCGTGGTCGATATCGCGAACAACACGGTTGTCCATACCATTGCGGTCGGTAACCAGCCTTGGGCCGTCGGAGTGCGGGCTGGCGGAGCAAGGGTCTACGTCGCCAACAACAGCGGTCAGTCGGTTTCGGTGATCGACACGGCCACCCATACGGTGATCCAAACCATCGCTCTGGGTGCCGCCCCGATCGGCGCGACGCTGAATCCCAGCGGAACCCGCCTCTACACGGCCAACAATGCCAGTGCCTCGGTCTCGGTCATCGACACCGCCAGCAACACGGTGATTTCCACGATCCCGGTTGCTAATAGCCCGGTCGGTATCGCGGTCAATCCAGCGGGGACGTTGGCCTATGTGACACGCAATGCCAACAGCAGCGTGAGCGTGATCGACACCAGCAGCAACACGGTGATCGCCACCGTGCCCGTGGGTGTCAACCCCGTTGGCGTGGTCTTCGACGCGACCGGCTCGCTGGCCTATGTGGGCAACGATTCCAGCGACAGCGTCTCGGTGATCGACACCGGTACGCATACGGTGACAGCCACCATCCCGGTCGGCGATGGTCCCTGGGGTGTGGCGACCAATCCCGCCGGCACGCGGCTGTATGTGGCGAACCGGAACGACGACACGGTGTCCGTGGTCGATACGGCGACGAACACCGTGCTGAGCACCATTGCGGTGGGCGACCATCCTGCGTCGGTGGATTTCAACGCGGCGGGTACCCGGGCCTATGTGACCAACAGCAATAGCAACACCCTGTCCGTCATCGACACCACGACCGAGACGGTGGTGGCGACCGTTGCCGTCGGCTCGACGCCGCGATCGCTCAGTCGCTTCGTGGGCGGCCCCAACCCCAGCGTGGGTGGCAGCGCCATCGGCCTGGGTGCCGGTCTTGGCCTGGGTAGCCTGATGCTGGCCGCCGCCGCCTACCGCCTGCGCCGGACAAAAACCAGCGCCGCTTGAACCGCTTCATCCTGCGCTTCCTGCTGCTGCTGGCGCTGGCACCGCTGCCCGAACTGGCGCTGGCGGCCTGGGTGCCGCAACTGCTAGCGCCTTGGTTGGAAACCCTGGCCTGGCTGGCGGCTCCGCTGGCCGGTTTGGCCGGCGCCAGCGTGTTGGTTGATGGCGCGACCATGACCCTACCCGGGGGCGCCACCGTGGTGGTGATCGCCAATTGCAGCGGCCTGACTCTCGTACTGCTGCTTGGTGCAGCCTTGCTCGCCTACCCGGCCAGCGCCCGGGCGCGCTGGCGCGGCTGGCTGCTTGGGGCGGCGCTGCTGCAGCTGCTGAATCTGCTGCGCTTGGCCAGCCTAGCCTGGCTAATGCAGTTCCGACCCGAGGCCCTGCATTTCTGGCACCGCGGTGTCTTTGAGACTGGCTTGGTGCTGGCGGCGCTGGCCTGCTTCCTGGTTTGGCTCTGGCGCCTGTCCGTCGACGACCATGCAGCGGCCGCCCTGGCTTGAGGGGCGCGCCAGCTTCCTGCTGCGCCTGGCGCTGGCCTTGCTGCTGGCGCAACTGCTCTGGTGCCTCTGGCTGGAGTCTTGGGCGCTGAAGCTGCTCTGGCTGGTCAGCGATTTGTGCTGGCCGGACTGGATGCCGCATGGCTTGAAACGCCTCGACCCGCTGGACCAAGCTTGGCGCGTGCATACCGGCTGGCCCATCGTGCCCGAATCTGGCGAGGCTGCCGGTGAGCAGGCGATCTTCTTCTTTGCGCTCAGCCGGGTCGAAGGTCCGCTGGCCATGTTGCCCTGGCTGGCCGCCCTGCTTGCAGCTAGCCTGTGTCGCAGTCTCTGGCGTTGGCTGCTCGGTCTGGGAGTGGCACTCTTGCTCGCTTGGCTGGCGGCCAGCGCCACGGCTTGGCACGAGATCGTGCAGATTCTGGCCGGTCATCCCGGCCCGCTGAACCCGCTATTCCAGCCACCGCCTTTCCGGTTCGACCTGCCGCAGTTGCCGGCCTGGCAAATGGGCGTCAGCGCCTACGCGAGCTTTCTGCTTGCTCTGCTCGACCCCCTGCTCTTACCCCTGATGCTCTGGGCACTGCTCTGCCGTCGGCAGTTGCATGCGCTGGCACAAGGGCGGATTCCCAAACACGGGCAAACCTCCGACGCTGCGGCGTTTGCTAAGGAGAGCTGATTCCGGAACACAAGCGCAGTCCGCTCTCGAATTGGCGTGCGCCGTTGTCCACGGGATCGATGAACCGCAGCGAGCGCGCCAGCAACATCAGTGGCCGTTCGAAGTCATCGGGCGTCGCGGGCTGCAGCTGAGGGTAGATTCTGTCGTTGACGAGGGGTAGTCCCAGCGCCGCCATCTGCGCGCGCAGTTGGTGCTTGCGGCCGGTACGGGGCCTCAGGCGGTAGAGTGCCAAGCGCAGGCTAGGCTCGGTCCCAGGCACCTCGGCGGGCTCGACCTCGCCGATGCGCTCGACCAGGGTCTCGGCATTGGGCTCGCCAGCGACCACCTGCATCTGCATGAAACCAGCGTCATCGGGTTCGGCGAGCCGGTGGCGTGCGGTCAGCGGGAACGGCAAGGCGTCGCTCCAAGGCGCGATCGCCTCATAGACCTTGTGCACCGCACGATCTCGCCACAGCGCCTGGTAGGCATCGCGGGTAGCGGGCTGCACGCTGAAGGCCAGCACGCCGCGGGTGTCGCGGTCCAGGCGGTGCAAGGGGCTCAAGCTCGGCAGGCCGAGCTGCTGCTGCAGGCGCAGCAGCACGGTCTCCTGCAGATGCCGGCCGCCAGGCGTCACGGCCAGGAAGGGCGGTTTGTCGACGACGACGAGCTGCTCGCACTGGTGCAACACGGTGAGTTCGAAGGGTGCGCGGGCCTCCGGCGCCGGACGCCGCCAGTACCAGAGCAGGCTGCCGGCAGCGCAATGGCTCTCGGCCGCCAGCGCTCGACCCTCGGCGTCCAGCACCTCGCCAGCCCGCAGTCGCGACGGCCAGTCGGGTGCGTGGGGGAAGCGGGCTTGTAGCAGCGCCAACACGGTGGCTGGATCGCCCGGCCTCACGCGCACGCGGCTGGCAGGGATGCCGTTGCGCGCCGCGGGTTGACGTTCAGGCTTCATCGAGCCGGCGTGCCCGCGTCAGGCGCCAGGCCTCGTCGGGCAGTGTGGGATCGAACACCGACTCGGCGTTCGTCTCCGTCTCCTGCAGGCGGGCATCGAGCGCGATGCGCTTGTCGAACACATAGCACTCGCCCTCCCAGTCGCGCTCGGCGTCGGGCAAGGTCTGCAGATGATTGAGGATGCCGCCGTCCAGCTGGAACACGGTCAGGCCCAGGCTGCGCATCCAGGGCGCGGTCTTGTCGCAGCGCACGCCGCCGGTGCAGTACATGGCGACGGCCTTTTGCTCCGCCCGCCACTGCGGCGCCTGCGCCCCGACATAGGCCACGAAGTCGCGGAAGTTATGGACGCCGGGGTCGATGGCGCCGCGAAAGCGACCGAGCCGCCATTCGAAGTGGTTGCGGTTGTCCAGCAGCACCACGTCGTCGCGGGCCAGCAGTTCGCGCCAGGCCTGCGGCGAGAGGTGGCTGTCGTCGTGTTCGTCAGGCGGTGGCAGGGCGCCGGCGTTCGGCAGGTCCAGCGCGACGATCTCGGGCTTCACACTGATCTTCAGCCGGCCGAAGGGCGCGGTGCGGCAGGCGCTGTGCTTGAAGACCAGGGCTCGCGCGCCCAGCAGACCGGAGGCCTGCAGCGCCGCCTCGAAGGCCAGCACCTCGGCTGGCCGGCCGGCCAGCGCGCCGCTGATCCCTTCGTGCGCCAGCACGATGCTGCCGAGTAAACCCTGCGCCATGCCACGCAGTTGCGCCGCGGCGGCCACGGGGTCGGCCAGCGGGCTGAAGCGGTAGAAGCTGCTGTGCAGCCAGGGGGGCAGGTCGCGCATGGCTCCGCATTGTCCAAGGCGGCACACTGCCGCCCTTGAATCTGGAGTTTCCTGTGAGCACACCCACCTTCGCCTTGCGCGGCGACTACATCACCCTCGAAGGCCTGATCAAGGCCGCCGATATGGCCGGCATGGGCAGCGTCGCCCGTGCGCTGATCGCCGATGGCGCGGTGGCCGTGGACGGCGTTGTCGAGACGCGGCGTGGCCGCAAGCTGCGGGGCGGCGAGCTCGTGGAGCTGGCCGGCGAGCAGCTTCGCATCCTGGCGGCAGATGAGGACACGCAGTAGACCCATGGTCGGCCGCTCCCGTGTTGAGCCATGAGTTGGACGAGCTGGTTCCGCCGCGCTGAGCCGTCAGCGCCGACCCAGCCCGAGGCGCTTGCACCGCAGCGCGTGACGGCACCTGCCGGCTGTGCGGGCGACTTCGAGCTGCAGGCCGCGCTAAGCCGGCCGCATGGTCTGCCCCTGATGGACTGGAACGCGGTGCAGCACTGGCTGGCACCGGCCGCCGACGAGGCCGACCGCGCCCGTTGCTGGGGTGAACTCGAGCGTGCCTGGCTGTTGCATCTGCGCGATGCATTGGGCGGTGGCTACGGGCTGCGCCAGCAGGACGATGTGCTCCTGCTGTCGGCGCTGCCGGCCCGCCCGGCGGCGGTGCTGATGGACTTCGTCAAGCGCAGCCGCGAGCGTGTGCTGCAACTGCTCGACGGCCTGGGCGAGACCCCGCCCTGGGGCTTCGAGATCCTCATCGTCTTCGACGAGGCGGACGACTACTACCGCTACACCTCGGGCTATCTGGGTGAGGGAGGCGAGTACGGGCTCAGCAGCGGCATGCACATCAACGCCGGCTGCAGCCATTTCGTGACCACGCGGGCCGAGCTGCAGAGCGTCGAGCCGGTGGTTGTTCACGAGCTCACCCACGCCTGTCTGGCCCACTTGCCGATCCCGGCCTGGCTCAACGAGGGCCTGGCGGTGAGCTGCGAGCGGCGGCTCTGCCCGCCACCCGGACTGCGCGAGCCGCCGCTGTCGCGCCACCAGGCCTACTGGACGCCGGAGCGCTTGCAGGACTTCTGGTGCGGCCGCTCTTTCCTGGCCACCGACGAAGGCCAGGAGCTGTCGTACGCGCTGGCCACGCTGCTGGTCCATGGACTGGCCGCCGACGGCTGGCCGCGCTTCCGCGCGTTCGCGCTGCAGGCCCATGCCGACGATGCGGGCGAGCGGGCGGCGCAGGAGCAGCTCGGCATTGCGCTGGGTGCGGCGCTGGCCAGCCTGCTGGACCTCGGCGACGCCGTTGCCTGCGCGCCGCAGCCCGGGCGTTGGGATCGGGCACCCGAGCGCGGCGCCTTTTAGCCGGGCCACAAAGCACAACGCCCGGCGGGCCGGGCGTTGTGGGGGGTATGGCGCGGGGGAAGGTCCTGGGCTGGGATCTCGTGATCGACATCCAGGCACCTGGCGACCGCTGCGGTCCGCTTTCTTGGGTGGACCTGCGGTGGCACGCCCCGCATGGAGCGCATTAAAGGCCGTTCAGGCCGCTTCCGGCTCCCCACGACTGCGGGGACGCCCCGCAGTTGCGTGAAGGATTGGCGGAATCAGTGCTTCACCCCGAGCTGCTTGTTGATCATCCATTGCTGGCCGATCGACAGCAGGTTGTTGACCAGCCAATACAGCACCAGGCCGGCGGGGAAGAAGAAGAACAGGAAGCTGAACATCAGCGGCATGATCCACATCAGCTTGGCCTGCATGGGGTCCGGCGGCGCCGGTTGCAGCCAGACCTGCAGCAGGCTCGAAAGCGTCAGCAGCACCGGCATCACGAACCAGGGGTCCTTGGCGCTGAGGTCGGTGATCCAGCCGATCCAGGGCGCGTGGCGCATTTCCACGCTGGAGAGCAGCACCCAGTAGAGCGCGATGAAGAAGGGGATCTGCAGCAGGATGGGCAGGCAGGAACCCAGCGGGTTGACCTTCTCCTCCTTGTAGATGCGCATCATCTCCTGCTGCATCTGCTGCGGCTTGTCCTTCAGCCGCTCGCGCATCTCCATGATCTTCGGGTTGACCTTCTTCATCTTCGCCATCGAGCGGTAGGCGGAGGCGTTCAGGCCGTAGAAGGCGATCTTCAGCAGCAGCACCAGTACCACGATGGACCAGCCCCAGTTCTGCACGATCTTGTGGATCTGGTCGAGCAGCCAGAACAGCGGCTTGGCCAGGATGTGGAAGATGCCGTAGTCCTTCACCAGGTCGAAGCCCGGGGCCAGCTCGGCCAGGGTCTTCTCTTCCTGCGGACCGACGAAGAGCAGGTCGTCGGCGGCCAGCGTCGCGCCCGGGGCCAGTTGGCCCAGCGGCTGCACCAGGCCCACGGTGTACAGCGGCGAGTTCGCCAGGCGCTGCGCGAAGTACTCGCGCTCGCCGGCTTCCTTGCGCAGCCAGGCACTGACGAAGTAGTGCTGCACCATCGCCACCCAGCCGTCCTGGGCCTTCTTCTCGCCGTCGAAGGCCTTCTTGTCCAGGTCCTTGAAGTCGATCTTCGTGTACTTGATCTTGTCGTGGTAGATCGCCGGGCCGGTGAAGGTGTGCGTGCCCAGGTACTGCGAGCCCTGCGACAGCTGCGAGCCATCGCGCTGCAGCTGCAGGTAGAGCTGAGGCTGCAGCGCGGTTTCGCCGACGTTCTGCACCTCGTGGCGCACCTTGATCGCGTAGTTGCCGCGCTCGAAGGTGTAGGTCTTGAGCAGCTTCACGCCGCCGCTGGGTGGCGACTCGAAGCGCAGCACCAGCTGGTTGGCGCCGTCGGCGAGCTCGCGCTCGGCCGTCGTCAGCGCCATCGTGGTCAGGTGGTTGGGCGCGTCCGGCAGGCCGACCAGACCGGATTGCGCCGCATAGGCGCGCGCCGGGTCGAGCACGCGCATCGGCTCCTTCTGGTCGTCGCTGAGGTGCTTGAGCAGCTCCAGCTGGACCAGATTGCCGCCGACGCTGCTGAAGGTGGCCTTGACCAGGTCGGTGGTGATGACGAACTGCTGGCCGACCGGCGCTGCCGCGGTCGCAGGTGCTGCGGCCGGCGTGCTGCCGGCGGCACCGGCCACCGCGGTGGCGCTGGGCACCCCGCTGGCCGAGTCTCCCGAGGCGCCGGCCGCGGGGGCCGGTGCCGTGGCAGCCGGGCTCGGGCTGAACAGCGAAGGTTTGCCTTGGTGCTTCTGCCAAGCGTCCCAGAGCAGCAGCAGGGACATGGAGAAGACCACCCACAGCACGGTACGGCGGATGTCGGTCATTGGGTCGTACGGGTCAGGTAGGAGAACAAGCGGGGGGCCTGCTCGGGCACGGGGTCGTGACCGCCCAGGCAGAAGGGATTGCAGCGCAGGATGCGCCGGGCCGCCAGGTAGCTGCCGGCTGCGGCGCCATGGCGGTCCAGGGCCTGCAGCGCGTAATGCGAGCAGCTCGGGCTGTAGCGGCAGCCGGCGTTCACCCAGTGGCTGAACAGCAGCTGATAGCCGCGGACCAGGGCGCGCAGCAGCCGCCGCATCAGGGCTTGCTCCGCGGCGCAGCCGGCGGCCTCGGGTTCAGCGCCCGCCGCCACAGCAGTTGCAGGTCCTCGTGCAGCGCGTCGCGCAGCGCATCGCTCTTGGCACTCGGGAATTGCTTGCGGTCGATCGGCGCACGCAGGCGCAGGGCCCAGATCCCCGGTGGCAGCGGCTCGCTGCCGGCCAGCTGAGCCTCCAGACTGGCCCGCGCCAGCCGGCGCACCAGATTGCGCGTCACCGCGCGCTTGGCCAGACGCTTGGGAACGACGAAACCCAGCCAATGTCCCCGGGGTGGGGACGGCTGGGTCGGACAAGCCTCGGGGCTTTCGTCCACAAGTCTGTGGGTAAGCTGGTCACCCCCTGTGGATAACCCTTTGGAGACCGGCTTGGCCGGCTGGCTGGGTTCGCAAGCCATGTGGTGCACGGCAAACAGGGGGGAGCGGGCGCGGCTGGCTTGTTTCAGCAGTCGCTCGAAGTCGGCGGCGCGGAGCAGCCGGCCAAGCCGGGACGGCATGTCGCCGGCGGTCAGCGGACTGCTGGCCTTAGACGGCCAGGCGCTTGCGGCCCTTGGCGCGGCGGGCATTCAGCACCGCGCGGCCACCGCGGCTCTTCATGCGCACCAGGAAACCATGGGTGCGGGCGCGGCGAACCTTCGAGCCTTGATACGTGCGTTTCATTTCTTGACCTTTCGGCGTCGCGGTCTGCGCCGGGCACCGGGCGGAACCGGCCGATGGCGCACTGACGACGGCATTGTCGATGTTGGATTGCTTGGGGAATTTCCACCAGGATGGCAGCAGCCCGCCTGGCGAAAAGCCCGCGATTACACCAAAGCTTGCCCACTGCGGTCAAGGCAGGTCCGTCGACCGGTGGGGACGGCAGGGCTTTCCTGCTCGGAAAAATCCTGTGGATAAACCCGTTCGCGGCGGCGGCGGCTGGCTACACTCCAGGCCCTTCAAAGCCGACTTGTCCACACCCGCCACCCGGCGGAAGCGGCCCGGCGAGACCCCGAACGACACGACACCGAAGAATGGGAGAACCCACCTCCGCCACCACGCTGGCTCCCCCCGAGGCCTCGATCGACGAAGGCCTGTGGGCGCGCATCTGCGAGCGTCTGGCCACCGAACTGCCGGAGCAGCAGTTCAACACCTGGCTGCGCCCCTTGCCGGCGGCCGAGTGCGTGGAGGACCAGGGCCAGCTCAGCCTGCGCCTGCTGGTGCCCAACCGCTTCAAGCTGGACTGGATCCGTGCGCAGTACGCATCGCGCATCGAGGGCCTGGCCAGCGAGCTGGCGGGCCGCAACGTGCGCCTGGACCTGGTGGTGGCGCCCCGCCCGGCGGCGCCGGTGTATCCGCACCTGGGCCAGCCCCCAGCACCTCAGGCCGCTGCCGGCTCCGCCGCGCCGCATGCGCCGGCCGTGCTGGCGCCGCGAGCGCAACCGGCCGGGCCGACGAACACCTGGGCTGGTAGTACCCAGATCGGGCCGCAGACGCGGCTGAACCCGGCGCTGACCTTCGACACCCTGGTGCCCGGCCGCGCGAACCAGATGGCGCGCACCGCCGCCCTGCATGTCGCCGGCGCGCCGGGCGTCATGTACAACCCGCTGTTCATCTATGGCGGCGTAGGCCTGGGCAAGACGCATTTGATCCACGCGGTCGGCAACGCGCTGCTGAAGGACCGCCCGGACGCCCGGGTGCTCTATCTGCACGCCGAGCAGTTCATCTCCGACGTGGTCTACAACTACCAGCGCAAGACCTTCGACGCGCTGAAGGCCAAGTACCACGCGCTCGATCTGCTGCTGATCGACGATGTGCAGTTCTTTGCCGGCAAGGACCGCACGCAGGAGGAATTCTTCAACGCCTTCGAGGCCCTGCTGGCCAAGAAGGCGCACATCATCATGACCAGCGACACCTATCCCAAGGGTCTCGCGAACATCGATGAGCGCCTGACTTCGCGCTTCGACGCCGGCCTGACGGTGGCGATCGAGCCGCCGGAGCTGGAAATGCGCGTCGCCATCCTGATCAAGAAGGCCGAGCAGGAGGGCATGCCGATGCCCGAGGACGTCGCCTTCTTCGTGGCCAAGAACGTGCGCGCGAACGTGCGCGAGCTGGAAGGCGCGCTGCGCAAGGTGCTGGCCTTCGCGAAGTTCTCGCACAAGGAAATCAGCATCACGCTGGCCCGCGAGGCGCTGAAGGACCTGCTGTCGATCCAGAACCGCCAGATCGGCGTCGAGAACATCCAGAAGACGGTGGCCGACTTCTACAAGATCAAGGTCGCCGACATGTACAGCAAGAAGCGCCCGGCCAGCATCGCCCGGCCGCGGCAGATCGCGATGTACCTGGCCAAGGAGCTGACGCAGAAGAGCCTGCCCGAGATCGGCGAGCTCTTCGGCGGCCGTGACCACACGACCGTGCTGCACGCGGTGCGCAAGATCGGCGGCGAGCGGCAGAAGAACACCGAGCTGAATCAGCAGCTGCATGTCCTGGAGCAAACGCTCAAAGGCTGAGCTCCGGGCTGCGGCGAGAATCGCGCGCGAACCCAAAACATCCCTCGTCGGAGACGCTTCAGATGATCGTGCTCAAAGGCCCCCAGGACCAACTGCTCTCCACCCTGCAATCGGTGGCCGGCATTGTGGAAAAGCGGCACACCCTGCCCATCCTGGCCAATGTGCTGCTGCGCCGTGAGGGGGAGGAGGTCGAGCTGGTCACCTCCGACCTCGAGATCCAGGTGCGCACCCGCGCCAAGTTCGACGGTGCGGCCGAAGCCTTTGCCACCACGGTGCAGGCCAAGAAGCTGATCGACATCCTGCGCAGCCTGCCGGCGGACCAGATCTGCAGCCTGTCCAGCAGCAACGGCAAGCTGACCCTGCAGGCAGGCAAGAGCCGCTTCACGCTGCAGACCCTGCCGGCCGAGGATTTCCCGCTGGTGCAGGAGTCGGCCGATTTCGGCCCCTCGTTCAGCGTGCCGCAGGCCACGCTGCGCGGCCTGATCAACCAGGTGCACTTTGCGATGGCGGTGCACGACATCCGCTTCTACCTGAACGGCATCCTGTTCGTCGCCGAGGGCAACACGCTCACGCTGGTGGCCACCGACGGCCACCGCCTGGCCCTGGCCCAGGCCACGCTGGACGTGGAAATGCCCAAGCAGGAGGTGATCCTGCCGCGCAAGACCGTGCTGGAGCTGCAGCGCCTGCTGAAGGACAAGGATGAGGCTGCGGCGATCGAGATGCGCTTCTCCAGCAACCAGGCGCGCTTCGCGTTCAGCGGCATGGAGTTCGTCACCAAGCTGGTCGAGGGCAAGTTCCCCGATTACAACCGCGTGATCCCCAAGGGCCACAAGCACCAGCTGGTGCTGGGCCGGGCCCCGCTGCTGGCCAGCCTGCAGCGCGCCGCCATCCTGACCAGCGAGAAGTTCAAGGCCGTGCGCCTCTCCTTCCACGAGAACCTGCTGACCATTGCCGCCAGCAATGCCGAGCAGGAAGAGGCCAAGGAAGAGATCGAGATCGACTACAGCGGCGACAAGATCGAGACCGGCTTCAACGTCACCTACCTGACCGAGGTGCTGGCGAACATGCCGCAGGAGATGGTCGCGCTGGACCTGAACGACAGCGCCAGCTCCGCCCTCTTCTCCATCCCCGAGCGCAGCGACTTCAAGTACGTCGTGATGCCGATGCGGATCTAACGATCCGCATCGGCACGCGCCGATGCCGTCTGTGGACACCCCCTGCCCCCGCTAGGCGGGGTTCTAGCAAGTTGTTTGATTGGGCCGCTTTGCGGCCCTGAGTTTTGAGTACCTGCCATGAGCGATAGCACCACCCCCGAGAACCAGCCGCAAACCCCGCAACCGGGCTATGGGGCTGACTCCATCCAGATCCTGGAAGGCCTGGAGGCGGTGCGCAAGCGCCCCGGCATGTACATCGGCGACACCTCGGACGGCACCGGCCTGCACCACCTGGTCTTCGAGGTCGTCGACAACTCCATCGACGAGGCCCTGGCCGGCCATTGCGACGACATCACCGTCACCATCCACTCCGACAACTCGATCTCCGTCATCGACAACGGCCGCGGCATCCCGACCGGCGTGAAGATGGACGACAAGCACGAGCCCAAGCGCTCGGCCGCCGAGATCGCGCTGACCGAGCTGCACGCCGGCGGCAAGTTCAACCAGAACTCGTACAAGGTCTCTGGCGGTCTGCACGGCGTCGGCGTGAGCTGCGTGAACGGCCTTTCCAAATGGCTGCGCCTGACGGTGCGCCGCGACGGCAAGACGCATCAGATCGAGTTCAAGCAGGGCGTGCCGCAGGACCGCGTGATCGAGGTCGTCGACGGCTTCGAGACCAGCCCGATGAAGGTCGTCGGCGAGACCGACAAGCGCGGCACCGAGGTTCACTTCCTGCCGGACACCGAGATCTTCACGCAGAACAACGAGTACCACTACGAGATCCTGGCCAAGCGCCTGCGCGAGCTCTCCTTCCTGAACAACGGCGTGAAGATCCGCCTGGTCGACGAGCGCAACCAGAAGGAAGACCTGTTTGCCTACGCCGGCGGCGTCAAGGGTTTCGTCGAGTTCATCAACCAGAACAAGAAGACCCTGCACCCGAACATCTTCCACGCCATGGGCGAGAAGATGAGCGAGAACCACACGACCGTTGGCGTCGAGGTCGCGATGCAGTGGAACGACGGCTACAACGAGTCCGTCCTCTGCTTCACCAACAACATCCCGCAGCGCGACGGCGGCACCCACCTGACCGGCCTGCGCGCCGCGATGACCCGCGTCATCAACAAATACATCGACGACAACGAGCTGGCCAAGAAGGCCAAGGTCGAGATCAGCGGCGACGACATGCGCGAAGGCCTGGCCTGCGTGGTCTCGGTCAAGGTGCCTGAGCCCAAGTTCAGCAGCCAGACCAAGGACAAGCTGGTGTCCAGCGAGGTGCGTGCGCCGGTCGAGGACATCGTCGGCCGCCTGCTCACCGACTGGCTGCTTGAGAACCCGATCGACGCCAAGGCCGTCTGCACCAAGATCGTCGAGGCCGCCCGCGCCCGTGACGCCGCGCGCAAGGCTAGAGAGATGACGCGCCGCAAGGGCGTGCTCGACGGCTTCGGCCTGCCCGGCAAGCTGGCCGACTGCCAGGAAAAGAACCCCGAGCTCTGCGAGATCTACATCGTGGAGGGCGACTCCGCCGGCGGCTCCGCCAAGCAGGGCCGCGATCGCAAGTTCCAGGCCATCCTGCCGCTGCGCGGCAAGATCCTGAACGTGGAGAAGGCGCGCTACGAGAAGCTGCTCAGCTCCAACGAAATCATCACGCTGATCACCGCGCTGGGCACCGGCATCGGCCGCACCGGCGGCAACGACGACTTCAACCCGGACAAGCTGCGCTACCACCGCATCATCGTGATGACCGATGCCGACGTGGACGGCGCGCACATCCGCACCCTGCTGTTGACCTTCTTCTACCGGCAGATGCCGGAGATCGTCGAGCGCGGCCATATCTACATCGCGCAGCCGCCGCTCTACAAGGTCAAGCAGGGCAAGCATGAGCAGTACCTGAAGGACGGCCACGAGCTGGACGCCTTCCTGCTCAAGGTCGCGCTGCAAGAGGCCAGCCTGGACACCGGCACCGGCACCACGCTGAAGGGCGAGGAGCTCGACAACTTGGCGCGCAAGTACGTGGCCGCCAATGCGGTGATCGAGCGCCTGGGCAACTGGATGGACGGCGAGGCCCTGCATGTGCTGGCCGGCGGCCTGGCCCTGAACCTCGACAGCCGCGAGGCCGCCGAGCACAGCGCCGCCCAGCTCAAGGGCCTGCTGCACGAGGCCGAGGTGACGGCCGAGACCGACCCGCGCACTGACAAGTTCTTCCTCAAGATCGCGCGCATGCACCACGGCAATGTGCGCGCCTCGGTCATCCATGCCGACTTCGTGCACGGTGCCGATTACGAAGTGCTGGCCGACGCCGGCCTGAGCTTCCAAGGCCTGATCCAGCCCGGCGCGGTGGTGCGCAAGGGCGAGGGTGAAAAAGCCAAAGAGGCCAAGGTGGATGACTTCCGCGCCGCCATGGCCTGGCTGATGCAGCAGGCCGAGAACAGCGTGGGCCGCCAGCGCTACAAGGGCCTGGGCGAGATGAACCCCGAGCAGCTGTGGGAAACGACGATGGACCCCAACGTCCGCCGCCTGTTGCGCGTGCAGATCGACGACGCGATCGAGGCCGACCGCGTGTTCACCATGCTGATGGGCGACGAGGTGGAGCCGCGGCGGGAGTTCATTGAGACGAATGCGCTGAGGGCGGCGAATATCGACGCGTAAGGACGACATGCCGGCGTGGTGACGGAGGGCGGAGTTCTCTTGTCTGGCTCGTGCGCGACGCGATTGATGACCGCTTGAAGTCCAAGTGGCCTCTTCTCCCGCACGGCGCCTACACCACGGTGCGCAGCAGATGGGCGAGAGAGCGTGAAGAAGACATTTGAGAAAGACGGTGAAGAGATCAGGGTGTTGTCCCTGTTCTCGGGTTGCGGCGGCATGGACTTCGGTGTGGAAGCAGCAGGCGGCCACGTCATCTTTTCGAACGACGTCCTGGCGGACGCCTGCAAGACGCTAGAAAACTACTTCTCCGGTGCGGATATCCGCAATGCGGATATCTCTGGCATTCAGGTCTTTCCGACCGCCGACGTCGTCGTTGGTGGCTATCCATGCCAGTCCTTTTCGATGGCCGGCAACCGCGATCCAAAGAAGGATGAGCGTACGAACCTGTACAAGCAGTTCCTTCGCGTGGTGGGAATTGTCCGACCCAAATATTTCGTCGCAGAGAACGTCTCCGGCCTCAAAGCCCTAAGCAGTGGCACCTTCTTGAAGGAGCAACTCGAGGCCTACGGTAAGGCTGGCTACAACGTCACCTACAAGCTCTTGAATGCCAAGGACTTCGGCGTGCCGCAATCTCGCAAGCGCCTCTTCATCGTTGGTGTGAGGAAAGACTTGAACCAAGCCTTTGAGTTTCCGAAGGCAACGCACGGCAAGACGACCAAGATGTCCGGACCACTCTTGCCCTACACCTCGCACGGCGACGCAATCGCGGACCTACCTCTCTGGCCAGAAGGCGAGTTCTATGAACGTCCGCATGATCCCAAAGGTCAATTTTCCTGGTACTACATGTCCAGGAACCGCAAGGCCAAATGGGCGGATCCGGCTTTCACAGTTGTGGCCAACTGGCGGCACATCACTCTCCATCCTGCTAGCCCGGTGATGACCTTAACTTGGTCGAACCTCGCGGATGGGTGGAAGCAGCGCTGGGACTTCTCTGACAGGTACGAGCACCTCGAAGCTGACCCGAGGCGTATGAAGCTCGCGACGCCGCGCAGGCTTTCGTGGCGCGAGTGCGCCCGTATTCAGACATTCGACGCCAATTTCGTGCCCGTTGGCGAGACAGAGTCAAAGTTCACTCAGATTGGGAACGCTGTTCCTCCAAAGCTTGCTGAGGCTATGTTTACCCATCTGTTCTCCGGGGCCGGTCTTGTCGCATTTGAAGCTCCTGCGGCTCTCAGGATCGCCTAGGGCCACCATTGGGCCGCGTGTTCAGTCTTCGCAAGGATTGCTGTGAGTAGCGCAACTGTCACCGCCCTCGTTGGCGCTGTCATATCCGCAGCTGAGATTTCAAAGAACGAGGCGCAGCTGCGGCACGAGCTTGAAAAGGCGCTTGAGCAAGCCTGTTCGGAAAGATCCATTCCGTGGACACCGTTCCAGCTCGAGCGAGCTCTCAAGACCAAGGGCCAGTCTACGAAGTTCGCGGATGTGGCTCACGGTGCCGTGGTAATCGAGTATGAGCCGCCAAAGTCCTTCAGCGGCCGCGCCAGAGCCAAAGTGAACCATGCACGTGGGCAAGCTGAAGAATATGCAGTGCTGATTGCCGCGGAAGAGGGGCGTGTACTTCAGGAGTACGTTCTGGTTGCCTGGGATGGGGCGCACATCACCTTCGGTCGCTTCGATGGTGCGGCTGCGAAATGGGAAGACGTAGTCGCGTTCGACGGGATATCGGCTGGCCGCCTTCTCGACGCGCTGGAAAGCAACGGTCGTCCGCTCGTTCACCCGCAGCTTTTGCAAGCGTTGGTGGGGCCTGACTCGGAGTACGGGACGGCCCTGATTCCGGAGCTTTACGCCAGCATCTGCAAGGCGGAGTCGTTGGCGGCCACCACGAAAACCAAGATGCTGTTTTCGGAGTGGCGGAGGCTTTTCAGTCAGGTCGTGGGGTTCCAGCCGGAGCACATGAAGAAGTTGCTCGCGAGACAGGAGATTTCGCATGACCAGCCGTACCAGGACAACCCGGCTGCATACCTGTTCGCACTGAACACGTACATAGCCATCATTGCGAAGGTTGTAGCTGCTTGCGCATTGCCAAAGGCTAGCCAAGATGTGATGGAGCCGGGAGTTCCGGTTGCAGTGCGGTTGCGCGCCGTGGAGACGGGTGAGCTCTTCGAACACGCTGGCATCTTGAACATGTTGAGCGGCGACTTCTTCTCGTGGTACTTGAGCGACAACGACTGGTCTCGATATGAGCCTGTGCTTGGCGCCATGCTGGGGAGGCTCGGCGGGGTCGACTTCACCGTTTCCAAGAAGAACCCGGATACGACGCGCGACCTGTTCAAAGGCATCTACGAGCGCTTCATACCTAGAGAGGTTAGGCACGCCCTTGGCGAGTTCTATACACCGGACTGGCTAGCCGAGCATGGAATGGACTTGTTGGGATGGCAGCCCTCTGATCCGTTGACCGACCCGACGTGCGGGTCAGGCACGTTTTTGCTTGAAGCCATCCGACGTCGACGCAAAGCAGACAGCGGCGCTACCGCGCAAGCACTGCTTGCAGGCATCCATGGCATAGACCTAAATCCTCTCGCCGTCCTCGCAGCGAAAGGGTCGCTTGCCGTCTTCCTATCGCCGCATCTAGACCCCGCCCATCCCATCAGGTTGCCTGTGTACTTGGCTGATGCTGTCTATCCCGCCGCCATCGATCTCTTCTCAAACTACAGCCACGTTCTGCATACGGAAGTAGGCCCAAAGGAGTTCGCCGTTCCTGAGCGGATGATTGGGCACCCAGACTTCTTTCGCATCTTTTCGAAGGTGCGGATGCTGATTGATGCGGGCTACCCAGCCGCGAAGATCTGCGGTTCGATCCTCTCCGACCTAGAAGCGATGGAGCTCAATCCATCTGATATTTCCATCGTCAGCTTGACGGTCGGAAATCTGGTTGAACTTCACGACCAAGGGTGGAACGGCATCTGGTGCTCCATCTTGGCAGACCGTTTTGCGGCGGGTGCTATCCCTCGTTCGTCGCATATTTGCGGGAACCCGCCATGGGTCAAGTGGAGCAACCTGCCGAAGGACTATGCCCAGTCGATCCAACAGCACTGCCGCGGACTTGGTGTGTTCAGCACGGACAAGTGGGTAGGCGGCATTGAGTCTGACATCTCAACCGTGATCACCTACCAAGCTGTGAGGCATTACCTCGCCCACAACGGGCGTTTGGGCTTCTTCCTACCCGGCTCGGTGTTCACTACCGAGTCGAGCGCCGGATTTAGGCGCTTCTCAATCGATAGCGGTAGCTTGCAGTGTCGTGTGCTGCTTGTTGAGGACTACCAGGACATCAGGCCTTTCGACGGCGTCAGCAACCATCCGACCTTCCTAATGCTCCAAAGGGACGCGGCCACGGTGTTCCCGCTTCCATACCGGTCGTGGGCATCAAATGTGAACGGCAAGGCCAACCAGCGGACCTACGCTTCAGCTGATCAGTTCCGTCATTCGGCAGAACGAACCGATGGAATTGCCGTGCCAGTGCCCGGAGGCGATGGGACGCGCCCATGGCTGATCGGATCCGAACAGGACCAGGCAGTGTTCTCCAAGGTTTTTGCGGCAGCCGCGAAGCCCGAATACAAGGCGCGGAAAGGCATCACGACTGACCGCAACGGCATTTTCTGGGTCCATGCCACCGGAACCGTAGGCACCAACCTGGTGACAGTGCGAAATGCGGCAGACATAGGGAAGACGAAGGACATCCCACAGATCACGGCAGCGGTGGAGGCAGAGCACCTTTTTCCGCTCCTGCGCGGGCGTGGTGTTGCCCCGTTCAATGCAGTGCCTGAGGCGGACCTTCGCATCCTTGTCCCGCAGCGAGGTATGCATGGTGACCCGGACCTGCCGACAGCAAGTCCGTATACGTTCAAGTTTTTAAACCGATTCAAGAGTCACCTAGAACAGCGGTCCAGCTTGAAGAGGTTCCAGAAGGGGCAGCCGTTCTATTCGCTATGGAGCACTGGCTCCTATACCTTTGCACCATTTAAGGTGCTCTGGCGCGAAATGGGAAACACGTTTGCCGCGGCATACATCGGCAGCACATCTATCGAGCATGTCGGTGAGAAGACCGTCGTGCCAGACCACAAGCTCTACTTCATCCCGGTCGAATCAGAGTCAGAGGCCGCGTACCTGACGGGCTTTTTGAACGCACCCACCATAGCGAAGGCGGTGTCCGCTTACGCGGCCCAGCTGAGCCTAGGCGCCAGCGTGGCGGAGTACCTCAACATCCCAAAGTTCGAAGAGACAGATGCACTGATGGTCACCATCGGCAACATTGCGCGAAGCCTCACAAACGGCGGCGGTAGTGCCCAACCCGCGGACCTTGAACAACTCGACTTGCTGGTGCGGGAACTGCTATCTATCTGACTGAGGTACTGGGCGGCCCAGACGACTTCATAGCCAAGTTGGCCTGTAGGTTGCTTGTGTCAACGCGAGGCGTCTCTTCGGCCGAAGTCGGCTACTGATCCACACGTACGTGTCGTGACTGAACTCGTTATCTACCAATCCGACGACGGCCAGGTCCGCATCCAGTTCCGCCCGCTGGGCGACAGCCTCTGGTTGACTCAACTCGACATGGCGTCCCTGTTCGGCGTCACCGTGCCGAACACCAATATCCACATCAAGAAAATCCTGGCCGAGGGAGAGCTGCCGGCTGAGTCAGTGATTAAGCGGGACTTAATTACTGCCGCCGACGGCAAGCGCTACCGCACCAAGCTGTACCGACTGGAGATGGTGCTGGCGGTGGGCTATCGCATTCGCTCCTTGCGCGGCACCCAGTTCCGCCAATGGGCTACCGCCCACCTCTCGGAGTACCTGGTCAAGGGCTTCGTGATGGACGACGAGCGTCTGAAGAACCCCCGCGGCTGGGACTACTTCGACGAACTGCTCGCGCGTATCCGCGAGATCCGGGCCTCGGAGAAGCGCTTCTACCAAAAGGTCCGCGACCTGTTCGCGCTGAGCAGCGACTACGACAAGCAGGATGCCGCTGCCTCGATGTTCTTTGCCGAGGTGCAGAACAAGCTGCTGTATGCGGTCACGCAGCAAACGGCGGCCGAGCTGGTGCTGGCCCGCGCCGACACCAGCGCGCCGAACATGGCGCTGACCACCTGGGAGGGCGGCCGGGTGCGCAAGGCCGATGTGGTGGTGGCGAAGAACTACCTGAGCGCCGACGAGGTCGACACGCTGAACCGGTTGGTGGTGATCTTTCTGGAGCAGGCCGAACTGCGCGCCAAGCAGCGCGAGGCGCTGACGCTGGATTACTGGCGCAGCAATGTCGACCGCCTGCTGGCCTTCAGCGAACGCCCGGTGCTGCAGGGCGCGGGCAGCGTGAGCAGCGAGCAGATGAAACAGGTCGCGCACGAGCGCTATGAGCAGTTCGACGCACAGCGGCGGCGGGCGGAGGCGCTGGCGGCTGATGCTGAAGACCTGCGGACGTTGGAAGCGCTGGAGCGCAAGGCCCAGGACGCAAAGCGCTAGCGCCGCTCCCACCCGACCCGGCTCCGCCTTCGCCCCGACTCTGTTCCACTCCCGCCGGTGAACTCCCCTGCCACCCCGCCCAAACCTCCCCAAGCCCCCGCCCCGCTGTTCCCCCTGCCCCAAGCCGCTCACGCCGCCCGCCTGCCGGCCGACCTGAAGCCCGAGGACTGGCAGCGCCTGCGCCTGGCCGCCCATGCGCTGCCCCAGGTGCTGACGCCGGCCGACCTGGATAGCGACCAGGCCGAGGGCAGCGACGCGGCGCTGGACCGCCTGGGGGCGATCCAGATCGCCCGGGCCGCGGCGGGCGGTGGGCGGCCGAGCCGCTGGATCCTGCCGCAGCACATCCCGGTGGCGCTGGCGCAGCTGGACGCCACGCCGCTGAGCAACGGCCTGCGCGCCCAGCTGCAGCAGCGCATGCAGCAGCTCGAGTCCCTGGGCCTGCGTCGTGAGGGGGGCGGGTCGGGCCTGCTGTTCACGCGCCTGTGCGTGCAGCCGCTGGCGCTGGCGCATGAGGGCTGGCGCATCGACCTTGCGCACCGCATGCCGGTGCCCGAGGCGCCGATCTGGGCCTTTGTGCGCGACGGCGAGCTGGCCGCGCTGCGCCAGGCGCTGGGGCCGGCGCCGGCCTATTCGCACAGCGCCGAGCTGAGCCTGCACCTGAACCACCTGGTGGCGCGCAGCGAGGCGATGGGCCACCCCAGCCTGATGGGCTCGCTGCTGCCGCGCCTGCAGGCCGAGTGCAGCGTGCCCATGCCCTTTGCCGAGCTGAAGGCGGCGCTGGCGCGCGCGCAGGACCGCTGGGAGCAGGCGGCGGGCGAGCAAGACCGGCTCGCCAGCCTGGGCCGCGAACTCGCGTTCCGCGGCTACCCGGACAGCTTCGACACCGCCCGCCAGCTGGGCCGCCGCGTGACCCTGTACCTGGGGCCGCCGAACAGCGGCAAGACGCACGCGGCGTTTGAGCGCCTGGCGGAGGCCGTGTCGGCGCCGGGCCGCTCCCAAGCCGACACCGCCCCCTTGGGGGGCAGCAGCGACCGACGGTCGCTGGGTGGGGGCAGCGTCCATGGTGCGTATCTGGCGCCGCTGCGCCTGCTCGCGCTGGAAGGCCGCGACCGCCTGGCCGGCCGCGGCGTGCCCTGCTCGCTGCTGACCGGCGAGGAGTCGGTGCCGGTCGACGGCGCGCGCGTGGTCAGCAGCACCATCGAGATGGCCAACACCCGCGAGGTGGTGGACGTGGCGGTGATCGACGAGGCGCAGATGCTGTTCGACGCGTCGCGCGGCTGGGCCTGGACGCAGGCGATCTGCGGCGTGCCGGCGCGCGAGCTGATCATCATTGCCTCCGCCTATGCGGCGCCGGCCATCGAGCGCCTGCTGGCGCTGTGCGGCGAAAAGCCGCAGCGCCGCGTGTTCGAGCGCAAGCAGCAGGTGCAGCTGCTGCCCGCGCCGGTGCCGATGGCGCAGCTGCGCGCGGGCGACGCGGTGGTCGCCTTCAGCCGCCGCGACGTGCTGATGCTGCGCGACCAGATCGCCGCGCAAGGCGCTGGCGGCCATGCCGTCAGCGTCATCTACGGCGCGCTGCCACCCGAGGTGCGGCGCCGCGAGGCCGAGCGCTTTGCGGTCGGCGCGAGCAGCGTGCTGGTGGCCACGGACGCCATCGGCATGGGCCTGAACCTGCCGATCCGCCGCGTGCTGTTCTCCACGCTGGAGAAGTTCGACGGTGTTGCCGACCGGCGGCTCACGGTCAGCGAGGTCAGCCAGATCGCCGGCCGTGCCGGCCGCTACGGTCTGCACGACGAAGGCTTCGTCAGCGTGCTCAAGGAGGCGGAGGCCGGCGCCTTCAAGACCCTGCGCGAGCTGCTGCCCAAGGAGCCGCGCGCACCGCGCGACTTCAAGGCCTCGGTGGCGCCGAACTGGACGCATGTGCGCACCATTGCCGAGCGCATGGGCGTGAAGAAGCTGTACGCGGTGCTGAGCATCTTCATGCAGCAGCTGCGCCTGGACGACGCCCACTTCGCGGTGGCCGAGCTGGAGCAGATGCTGGAGCTGGCCGAATTGCTCGACCGGCGCGCCGTCGCCCTCACGCTGCAGCAGCGCTTCCGCTACGCGCAGGCGCCGGTGGACACGCGGCTACCGCAGCTCATGGAGTACTTCGAGGCCTGGGTGGCCGCGCATGCCCTCGGCGGCCAGGTTGGCGCCCCAGCCTTCCTGGACGACATCGACGAGCACGCGCGCCTGGACCGCATGGAGCAGGCGCTGCGCCTGTGCACGCTCTGGCTCTGGCTGGACCTGCGCTTTCCCGGCGTCTATGGCCATGTGGACGCGGTGCTGGACCTGCGCGGCCGGCTCAACGACGGCATCGAACGCCAGCTCAAGGGCAAGCGGGCGCTTTGGCAGCGGCGCGGGCGCTAGCCGGAAGCGGCTCCCACACCTCAGGCGAAAGCGGCCTGATGTTCGCGGCAGTACTGCAAGCCGCCAAAGCGCTTTGCGTTGTTCCAGCAGAACTTGCCTTCGGGGTAGCTGATCCTGCTGCCGCAGCGTGCGCAGAGCAGGCGCTTGGCGGGGGCCTCGTCGTCAATCGGCGCAGGGCTTGAAGGCGGTGGCCTTGCCGCCATCGGTGCCGGCGACAGCATGGCGGCGGTCGCGGCCGGCGTCAGCTTTGGCCGCATGAACTCCGGCAAGGCCAGCAAATCATCCGGCCGATGCTGCCGCGCAATCTTCTCGCCCCATTCGCGCACGGTGTCGCCGGAGCGTAGATTGGCCATGGCGCTGACGAAGCCCAGGCCCGACAGCGCTTTGTCCACAAAGCGTTCCCGCCACTCGGCGAACTGGTCGGCCTTGATGACCGGGCTGGTGTCGTAGCGCTTCGGGTCGGGCCGCTTGATGATGGCCTTGGGGTGCAGCATCACCAGGTGGTGAAAGCGCAGCTCGCCGCCAAAGCGCGCACCAATCTCCAGGCGCTCCAGCAGCTTGGCCAGTACCCGCTCGTGGCGCTGGCTTTGCGCGAGCGGCGACGGCACGCCGAAGCGCTTGCCGTTGCCGTAGCGGACGCTGAACTCGCCGGCCTCGTTGATCTCCACGTTGCCGGCAAAGCACTTGGTCTCGATGAGGAGGAAATGCCCGGCGCGGTTGATGACCAGGTGGTCGATCTGCGCCGCGTGGTCGCCGACCTGGATGCGCAGATCGTGCAGCACCGCGTGGTTCTCGCCGTCGCGCAGCAGGCTGTCGATATGAAACGCGGCATCGCGCTCGCCCTCGATCCCTCTCTTGACCCGCCAGTACTCGTCCTTCAACCAGTCGCGTTGCCGCGCGTCGAGCACCGGCGAGGCCTGCAGGTCTTCGAGCAGGCGCAGTCGTTTGCTCTTGTCGTCGGCTGACTTGATCAGCATCCTCGTCCCTCCCTTCGGCGCATTCTGGCGGCAAGGGCCTTGTCGGTAGCCCACGCCTCCAGCACGCGCCGCAGTCGGCGCTCCCCTGAACACCAGGCCTCTGAAGGGCTTTGAAGTTCCTCTGCTGTGCCGCGCTCAGAAGCTCGTCCTATGCCCCTTCGCCTGTATGCCCTGCATCCGCGCCTCGATGCTGATCGCCAAGCCGGCCACGACAGCCCCGGCAAAGCGCGCGAATGCGCGCAAGCCGTCGGCGAAGTGAAGCCGGGTCGGCCGGGTGCCGCGATTGCTCGGCTGAACTGATCGGTTCACAATGCGACCAATCGTTCTTTTTCTGGGTCCTTCATGCGCGCCTGCCGGTCGTTCCTTTCCTTTGTCCTGGCCTTGGGCGGTCTGGCCGCTCAGGCCCAGGAGGCTCCCCGCAGCGGCCCGCCGCTGTGGGAACTCGGCGGCCTTGCCATTGGCGTGTCCCAGCAGGCCTATCCCGGCGCCGACGAGCAACTGGAGCGCGTGCGCCTGCTGCCCTTCTTTCTGTACCGTGGCCGGGTGCTGCGCGCCGACGGCGACACCGCGGGCCTGCGTGCGCTGAAGACCGATCGCTACGAGCTGGACCTCGGCGTGTCCGGCTCCTTCGGTGGCGGCAGCAGCCAGATCCGTGCCCGCGAAGGCATGCGCGAGCTGGGCACCTTGGTGGAACTGGGCCCGCGTCTGAAGATCCGCCTGGGCGAGGCCGGTCCGGCCAGCGCTGGCCGCTGGCGCCTGGACTTGCCGCTGCGCGGCGTGTTCGATCTCAACGACGACGGCCGCCACCGCGGCATGGCCTTCGAGCCGCAGCTGGTCTTCGAGCGCCAGGCGCGCGGCGGCTGGCGCTACAGCAGCAGCCTCAGCGCGATCGTCGCCGACCGCCGGCTGGGCCGCCATTTCTATGGCGTCAGCGCGGCGGAGGCGCTGCCGGACCGGCCGGCTTATGCGGCGAAGGGCGGCCTGGTCGCCTGGCGCCTGTCGGCCTCGGCCAGCTACGCACTCACGCGCGACTGGCGCCTGTTCGGCTTTGCCCGCCTGGACAGCGTGGCCGGCGCCGCCAACCGGGCCAGTCCGCTGGTGCGCGACACCGTTGGCAGCACCGTGGGCCTGGGCCTGAGCTACACCTGGATGCGCTCCGAGGCCACCGCGCATGACTGATCGCCGCGTGCACGCCGCGTTGCTGGCTTTGCTGACGGGGGCGGCGGTCCGCGCCGAAGCGCCGGCGCCGCTGTCGCCGCCTGCTGTCGAGCCGCGCTGAGCGCCGTCTACGCCGGGCTCAGCGTGCTTCCAGCTTGATCTTCTTCAGCCAGCGTTTGGTGCCTTCGCGAGTCTGCAGCAGGGTGTGCTCGCGCCCCGCGTGGTACAGCTCGGCGTTCCAGTCGGACACGGCGTCGTTGAGCAGCAGGCCGAGTTTGTCGGGCTGCAGCGTGCGCCGCGGCCGCAGCTCGAAGTCGGCGCAGAGCCGGCGTTCGCGCATGCCGATCTCGGCCTGCAGCTCCTCCAGCTGCTCCTGCAGCACCGCATTGAAGTGCTGCAGCTGCGCGTCCGAGGCCTTGCGCAGATGCGCGTCGTCGATCTGTTCCAGCTCCAGCTGCAGGCTGAACAGGGCCAGCAGGTCTTCCTTCGCGTAGGCGGCATTGGCGCGCTGCATCAGCGCGGTGCGGCGTTCGGCATCGGCAGCGTCCGCGGCGCGGTCGGGGTGCAGGCTGCTGGCCAGCTTGCGGAACACCTCGCGCAGCGATTGCTTGGCCTGCGCGGCCACCGCCTCGCGCTCGGCGGCGCGCTTCTTCTGCGCGGCGCTCTGGCGCTTGGGCGGGGGCGGCGGCGCCTCGGCGGCTTGCTCCTGGCTACGCGCCTGCAGGCGTTCGCGCACATGGTGGAGCAGCTCGGCCTCGCTGTCGAAGTCGCCATCGCCCAGGTCCAGGCCGGTCTGGTGTTCGAACATGCGCTTGAGCACCTCGATCTCGTGCGCGTTCTGCGCGTCGAAACCGAGGTCCGCGTGGCGGTCGTGCAGCTCCTTCCACGGGGCGCGCTCGGCCTCGGGCAGCTCGTGGACCTCCAGGGCTTCGCGCGCCAGCTCGCTGACCAGCTCCTGCATCAGCTCGCGCTCGCCGCGCGACCAGCCCTTGTCGTTCAACCACTCGTCCAGTCGCAGCGCGGTCTCGCGGCGCAGCTTCTCGGCCTCCAGGCGCAAGGGGCGCACGCGCTGCGCATGCTGCTGGGTGAACGCGGGCAGCGCGGCGTCCCAGGCCTGCAGCTTGCTGCGCGCCTTGTCGATCTGCTGCTGCAGCTGGTTGAACTTGCGCTGCGCCGGGCGCAGCGGCCCCTCGGCGGCGGTCGGCTGCGGGATGCTCAGCAGCCGGCTCATTCGAGCACCATCGCTTCGTCTTGCGCGACGATGCGACCGGCCTGCGGCGCCAGCCAGCGCCGGCCATCGAAACGCTGCAGCTGGTAGAGCGTGGCGAAGTCGGCCTGCGGCGGGCTGCTGCCGGCGCCCAGCACCAGCTCGCCGCCGCGGCGCACGCCGTCGGCCAGCCAGGCCGGCAGGCGCAGGTGGTAGGGGTTGCGCGCGACCTCGCCCACATGGCAGGCCAGCGCACGCACCAGGCGCGCGGTGTCGGCGGCCGAGCTCTCGACCATCAGATTGGCCTCGGTCAGCGTGCTCCAGTACTCGGTGAAGGCGACGGCCAGCGGCAGGCCGGCGCGCTCGATCGCGTCCAGGCCCAGGCGGTGCACGCCCTGGTGCGTGGCCGAGCCGTCCTGCGCATGCGGCAGCAGCAGCAGCGCCGGCTTCTGCGCCTGGATCTGCTGGGCGATGGCCTCGACCTGGCGCTGCCAGTAGGCCGGCTCGGCCTCGCGCACCGCGGGCTGGATGCGCTCCAGGCCTTCCGGCGCGGGCAGTGCGATCTCGAAGCCCAGGCGGGCGCAAGCCGCGCGCAGTTCGGCCAGGCGCCCGGCGCGGCGTTCGCGCTTGCTGCCCAGGGTCACGGCCAGGTTGACGACGCGCCAGCCGGCCTCGCGACGCAGGCGCAGCGGCAGCGCGCCGACGATGCACTCGTCGTCCGGATGCGGCGACAGCAGCATGCAGACCGGCGCAGCGGCGACCGGTGGTGGCAGGGCTTGGGATTCTTCGGCTTGCGGCGGCACCGGCAGCTCGGCGCGCATCAGCGCGGCGAACTGGGTCAGCCAGTCGGCATACACATCGGACATGGGGGCATTGTCCGTTGGGGCATGCTGCGCGCATGCACATCGCCTTCGACAACAGCTATGCCCGCGATCTCGCCGGCCTCTACGTGGAGATCGGCCCGGACCGCGTGCCGGTGCCGCGCCTGCTGCACCTGAACACCGCGCTGGCCGCCGAGTTGGGCCTCGATCTGGACGGCGCCGACCCCGCCCAGCTGTTCAGCGGCAACGCCCTGCCCGAGGGCGCGCAGCCCATCGCCCAGGCCTATGCCGGCCACCAGTTCGGCGGCTTCTCGCCCAGCTTGGGCGACGGCCGCGCGCTGCTTGTCGGCGAAGTCGTCGACACCCAGGGCCGGCGCCGCGACATCGCCTTCAAGGGCTCGGGCCGCACGCCGTTCTCGCGCAGCGGCGACGGCAAGGCCGCGGTCGGCCCGATGCTGCGCGAGCTGCTGATCGGCGAGGCCATGCATGCGCTCGGCGTGCCGACGACGCGGGCGCTGGCGGTGGTCGCCACCGGCGAGACCCTGCGCCGCGAACGGCCGCTGCCCGGCGCCGTGCTGACCCGCGTGGCCGCCAGCCATCTGCGCGTCGGCACTTTCCAGTACTTCGCGGCGCGCGGCGAGCGCGAGCCGCTGCAACGCCTGTTCGCCTACGCGGTGGCGCGCCACGACCCGGGCCTGCGCGAGCCGCTGGCGCTGCTGCGCGCCGTCGGCCGGCGCCAGGCCCAGCTTGTCGCGCAATGGCTGAACCTCGGCTTCATCCACGGCGTGATGAACACCGACAACATGACGATCTCCGGCGAGACCATCGACTACGGGCCTTGCGCCTTCCTGGAGGCCTACGACCCGGCAGCGGTGTTCAGCTCGATCGACAGCCAGGGCCGCTACGCCTTCATGAACCAGGGACCGATCGCGCGCTGGAACCTGGCCCGCCTGGCCGAGGCGCTGCTGCCGCTGGCCGTGGACGAGGACGCGCCCGAGCCGGCGATCGAGGCCGCGGTCGCCGAGGCCACGGCCTGGATCGACGCCTTCCCCGGCTGGCTGGACGCCGCCTGGCGCGAAGGCCAGCGCCGCAAGCTCGGCCTGTCGCAGGTCGATGCCGCGCTGGCCGACGACTGGCTCGCGCTGCTGCAGCAGGGCCGGGCCGACTTCACGCTGGCCTGGCGCCGCCTGGCCGAGGCCTTGGAGGGCGACGAGGCGCCGCTGCGCGCACTGTTCAGTCAGAGTGCCGGCCTGGACGGCTGGCTGGCGCGCTGGCGCGCCGCGTGCACGGCCCGCCCGGCCGAGCTGCGCGCCGCCAATCCCTGGATCATTCCGCGCAACCATCGCGTCGAAGAGGCGCTGGCCGCCGCTTCCGATGCCGGCGACATGGCGCCCTGCGAGGCCTTGCTGGCCGCGCTGCACCGGCCCTTCGACGAGAACCCGGCGCACGCCCGCTACGCCGAGCCGGCGCCCGCCGAGCAGACCGCCTGCTACCAGACCTTCTGCGGCACCTGAGCCGCTGCCGAGCGGCTTCAATCCGTTTGCACGCGGCGTTCAGCCGCTTGCGGCCTGCGGCGCGGCGGTCGGGCGAAGAATGCAGCCATGAACCCGCTGCCCACCCTCTTCGTCTCCCACGGCGCACCGACCTTCGCGCTCGAATCCGGCCTTGCCGGCGCGCAGCTGCGCGAGCTGGGCGCCCGCCTGCCGCGGCCGCGGGCGGTGCTGATGGTCTCGGCGCACTGGTTCAGCCAGGAGGTGCTGGTGGGCAGCAGCCCGCGGCCGGCGACCATCCATGACTTCGGCGGCTTCCCGCCCGCGCTCTACGCGCTGCAGTACCCGGCGCCCGGTCATCCGGAGCTGGCAGCCCGCGCGCTGCAGCTGCTGCAGCAGGCCGGCTGGCCGGCGCGCGAGGACGCGCAGCGCGGTCTGGACCATGGCGCCTGGGTGCCGCTGATGCACCTCTACCCCGAGGCCGATGTGCCGGTGTTCCAGGTCTCGATGCCGAAGCGCCTGGACGAAGCCAGCGCGCAGCGCCTGGGCGCCGCGCTGGCGCCGCTGGCCGAGGAGGGCGTGCTCATCGTCGGTTCGGGCAGCCTGACGCACAACCTGTACGAGGTGCGCTTCGGCGACCGCCACGGCGAGCCCTATGTGACCGAATTCTCCGACTGGGTGACCGCACAGCTGCGCGCCGGCCGGCAGGAGGCGCTGCGCCTGGATGCCGCGCCCGGCGGCCGGCGCGCGCATCCGAGCACCGACCACTTCCTGCCCTTGCGTGTCGCCGCCGGCGCGGCGGCGCCCGGTGCGCCGGTGGAGGAGCTGGACGGCGGCATCGAGCATGGCGTGCTGGCGATGCGCAGCTACGTCTTCGGGGCCCTGCCGGAGGCGCAGCCCGCATAGCCCGGGCTCATGAGCCGGCAGCGATGGTGATGGAGTTCGGGGTCTTGGGATCGCGCCGCGCATGCCAACATCGCCGCGCCATGCGATCCGCCCCTCGTTCCGTTCTTTGCTCCGCCCTGCTCGCCAGCCTGATGCTGGCCGCCTGCTCGACCTCGCCGCTCCCGCCGCCCCAACCCACCGAGCCGCCGCTGTACCGACTGAGTCCGGCACAGGTCGACCGCGAGCTGGCGCGCTTCCAGAGCGACTGGCCGGAGCTGCGCCAGCGCGTCAGCGCGATCGCCCGGCGCTTCATCGGCCAGCCCTACGAGCTCTACCTGCTCGGCGAGTTCCCCTACGAGCTTTACGACCCCCAGCCCCTGTTCACGCTGGAGAGCAGCGACTGCGTGGTCTTCGTCGAGCAGGTCTACGCGATGGCGCTGAGCCGCAACTGGCCCGAGTTCTTCTGGACCCTGCAGCGCATCCGCTACCGCGACGGCGTGATCGGCGTGACCACGCGCAACCACTTCACCGAGGCCGACTGGCTGCCGGCCAACCGCTGGCTGCTCAGCGAGCTGACCGAGCAACTGCTGCCCGGTGCGGCGCTGCCCTACCCGATGCTGATCGACCGCGAGCGCTTCTTCCGCGACCGCTACAAGCTGGTGGTGCCGCTGCCCAAGCAGCAGCATGTCGATCATTACCTGCCGCAGGCCCGCGTGGCCGAGGTGCTGGCGCAGCTGCAGGCCGGCGACCTCGTCAACATCGTCACCGGCCGCAACGGCAGCGCCTGGGTCTCGCATGTCGGCCTGGTCGTCGTTGCTGACGATGGCGAGCGCCGCCTGCTGCACTCGGCCGAGCCCGCGGTTCGCGAGCAGAGCTTCGCCTCCTTCATCGCCGCGGCGCAGGAGCGCACGGCCCGTGCGCGCGCCGCCGGCAAGCCGGCCAGCGAGCTGCTCGGCTTCAAGTTCCAGCGCCTGAACGAGCAGCCCGAGCCGCCGGCTATGGCACCGCAGCCGCGACCGACGGTCTACCCGCGCGTCGGCTGAGCGCGCAGCGCGCTGGCCGCGCCAAAGCCGGCCAGGGCCAGCGCCACACAGGCGCCGCTGGGGGCGTCCAGCGCCCAGGAGGCGCCGAAGCCCAGGCCCATGGCCAGCGTGCTGCCGGCCAGTGCCCCGCGCGAGCCGGTCCAGAGCGCCGGCGCGATCAGCAGCGCGAAAACCACGAAGAGCCCGAGCACCGGCACCGCCAGACTGGCGACCAGCGCGAACAGCGGGAAGAAGAACGCGTCGCGATCCAGCCGACGCCTGAGCAGCAGCGTCAAAACGGCCGCCATCGCCAGTACCGCCACCTGCGGCCAGCCGGCCCAGAGCACGTCGGCCGCGAGCAGCTCGGCCAGTCGCTCGCGGCCATGCGGGTCGCTGCGCGCGCTGAGCAGCGCCGCGCAGGCGGCCGCCACATAGACCAGGCCGATCAACGCCTCGCGCTGCTGCGGCGCGCGACGCGACAGGCCGGCCACCAGCAGCGCGGTCAGCAGCGCGCCGGCCAATGCGGCGGCCTGCGTGGCCCACCAGCCCGGGTGGTCGATGAAGGCGGCCGCGACCAGCGCCGCGGCGGCGGCGGCCTGGGCCACCGCCAGGTCGATGAAGACCACGCCGCGGCGCAGCACTTGCACGCCCAGCGGCGCCAGGGCCAGCAAGCCGAACAGCAGCGCCAGCGCCGGCGCCAGGAACCAGAACTCAGCCAGCATCGGGTTCAGCGCAGCTGCTGCAGCAGTTTGTCGATCAGACCGTCCATCCAGGCCAGCAGCTCGGCTTGCGCGGCGCCTTCGTCGACCGTGGACGGCAGCACCAGCAGCGGCGCGCCGGTCTGCGCGCTCAGCCAGCGGCCGGAGCGCGGGTCCTGGTAGCTGCTGACGACGATGCCGGCCGGGGGCTGGCTTTTCAGGCCATCGAGGAGGCGTTGCAGATGGCCGGGTGTGGGCGCCATGCCGGGCCTGGGCTCCAGGTCGGCGATCTGCTGCACGCCCAGCCAGCGCCACAGATAGCCGAAGCTGCTGTGCTGACCGGCGACGCGTTTGCCCTTGAGCGGCGCGGCGCGCTGTTGCCAGCGGGCGATGCTGGCCTGCCACGCGGCCTCGAACGCCGCCAGGCGCTGGGCGATGGCCGCCTTCTGTGCCGGCTCTCGCGTCTGCAGTTCTTCGGCCAGCGCGCGCGCCACGTCGAGCAAATTGCGCGGGTCGGTATGAATGTGCGGATTGCCCTCGGCGTGCACATCGCCGGCCCAGGGCGAGGAGATGGCGCCGGGTTGCGCATCCATCATGGCCACCTGGTCGGCTGCCTCGAACAGCGGCACCGCGCGGCCGACACGCTGCTGCAGCATCGGCATCCAGCCGGACTCCAGGCTGGCGCCGGTGCAGACCGCAAGACTCGCGGAGCGCAGCTGGGCGATCAGGCTGGGTCTGGCCTCGATGTGGTGCGGGTCCTGGCCGGCATGCGTGGCCACATGGACCTTGGCCGTGGGCAGCAGGGTGCGTGTGAGCGCCGCCCACTCGGGCTCGCAGGCGAACACGGTCAGGGCCTGGGCGGCCGCGCCCAGGCTCAGCAGCGCCGCACCGATCAGCGTTTTAGTAGCTGTGCGCACCATGGGCCCCGAGCGCGATCACGTACTGCAGGAAGACGCTGCGCTTGCTCGGGTTCTCGAACTCGACGGCATCGCTCTGGCGGCTGAGCTGCAGGCGCAGCGTTTGCATATGGCTGGGCTTCCAGGCCAGCATCAGCGATTGCTCGCGCAACCGGCCTTGGTGGAAATGATCACCATGCGGCTGGCTGACGCGCAGCCAGTCGCTGCGAACGCCCGCCTCCCAGCTGGGGTTGAAGCGCCAGACCGCCGACAAGGCATGGGCCTCGTGCTTGTCGTTTGAACCGGCGTAGCGGTTCAGGCCGGTGATGCGCGCCGCTTCGAACGTGACGCGGACCTGCTGGTCGCGGTTGTTGCCGTTGGGCGCCCATTTCCAGGTCGCGTCGAGCATCCAGGTCTTGCGGCCGGTGAAGGCTGCGCCGTGCGCATGAGCATGGGCATGCTCCTCGCCTTCGTCGTGGCCATGATCATGTCCATGCTCGTGCTCATCTTCCAGCGCCGCCTCGCGGCGGTTGTGGATGTAGGAGAGCCCCATCTGCCAGCTGTGCGAGCGATTGAGGTCGGCGCCGAATTTGGTGACCAGGGTGGCGACCCCCGGCTTGCGCTCGCGCACGTCCTCGGCCAGCTCCTCGACCAGCTTCTTGCCGCGGAAGGCCTCGGCGCCGACCATCCAGTAGAAGGAGGTCGGCATCACCAGGTTCAGGCGCAGGCCATCGTCGTTCCAGTGGCTGCCGAGGAAGCTGCGATAGAGCAGCGGACGTTCGCTGAAGTCGTCGGCGTGCAGATGCTGCGGGTTCAGGTAGCCGATCTGCGACGCAAAGCGGCCGGCGCGCAGCTGCAGGCCGGCGGGCAAGGCCGTGGTCTCGACGTAAACCTCCTCGAAGCCCTTCTCCAGCTGGCCCTCGTGGGTGGCGAACACGGCGCCCACATGGCCGCGCAACCAGGGGCCGAGCGGACCGCTGGCGGTGAGGTCGCTGTGGCCGAGCTGCAGGCCCTGGTCGCGCAGACCGCCTTGCAGCGCGCGCGTGGTGTGGGTGAGGTCGAGCACCGCGCCGAACTGCCAGCGGTCGCTGGCGGGGGACTGGGCCTGGACGGCGCTGGCGGCCGAGGCCAGCGAAAGCAGCAGAACGGAGGTCTTCATGATTTGCAAATGAGAACGCATTCGCATAATTCTAGATGCAATTGCGAATGCATTCGCAACAACGTGGTGCCGGGATGCGCACAATCCGCTCCATGACCGTGATCGAACGCTCGACCCGCCAGCGCGCCGCCATCCGTACCGCCGTGGATGCTGCCGGCCGCCCGCTGCTGGCCCAGGAGGTGCTGGAGCTGGCCCAGCAGGACGTGCCCGGCCTGGGCCTGGCGACGGTCTACCGCAACCTCAAGTCATTGACCGAGGCCGAGGAACTGCGCGTCGTGCAGTTGCCGGGCGAGAACCCGCGCTACGAGCGCATGGGGCATCACCACCACCATCATTTCCAGTGCCGCGCCTGCGGCAAGGTGTTCGATGTGCATGCCTGTCCGGGCGATCTGAGCAAGCTGGCCCCGCCCGGCTTCCGGGTCGACGACCACGAGATCACCCTGTACGGTCAATGTGCCGACTGTGGCAAGCTGCCGCCAGCACGCAGTCGCCCTCTGCCGACCAAGCCCGCCCGCTGACCTTTCAAGGAGTTGTGACGATGCGCCTCAAGACCGTCATCCTGCAACTCCTGATCCTGACGGCCACGCTGCTGCTCGGCGCGCCAGCCCGCGCCCAGGCCCAGGCGGCCCCGCCGGCGCCCATCGTCATCGCCGTCGAGGACGACTGGCCACCGTTTGCGCAGGCCGAGCGCGAGCGGGAAGGCGGCGAACGCGTGGCCAGCGGATTGAGCGTGGAACTGGTCCGCGCCGCGTTCGCGACCCAGGGCGTGCAGGTGCAGTTCCTGCCGGTGCCCTTCGCTCGTTGCATGCTGCTGGCGCGCAGCTCGCAGGTGGTCGGCTGCTTCAACGCCACGCAGACCGTGGAGAACCGCAGCCATTACCTGTGGCACGAACCGCCGATGTTCGTCGAGGAGCTGGGCATCTTCGGACTGGGGCCGGCGCCGTCCCGCGAGCTCGGCGAGGCGGATCTGCGCGGCCGGCGCGTCGGCCTGACCAATGCCTACACCTACCCAACCTCGTTGATGCAGGACCCGAAGATCGAGCGGCATACCGCGACCTCGGACGCGGCCCTGCTGCGCATGCTGGCGGCGCGGCGGGTCGACTACGTGCTGATGAACAGCACGCCGGCCGCGCTGCGCCTGCGTGCCGAGCCCAGCCTGCGCGAAGCCGGCATCGTGCGCGTCGGGCGCATCTCGCTGGACGGCTTCTGGATCGCCTTCTCGCAGCTGCATCCCCGGGGGGCGGAGATGGCGGCGCGTTTCGGCGCCGGCCTGCAACAGCTGCGCCGCAGCGGTCGCTACCCGGCCGAGCTGCAGGCGCCCTGAGCGTCAGCGCGCGGCCGTCTCGCCCAGGCGGTCCAGCATCGCGACGATGGCCTTCATCTGCGGCGCATCCGCACGCAGATAGCCGGGGCCGGTGTAGCCCCACCAGTCCCAGCAGGCGTTGACCGCGGTCTTACCGGTCTGCGGGTAGAGCACGACGAGGCGGTTGCTCGCCGCCCAGGCGTTCAGGCCGGAGCGGCGCGCAAAAGCGTCGCCAACGGCCGCCTCGTTCATCTGGCAGCCGTGCAGGGCCACGTGCACCTTGCAGCCACCCGCCTCGCAGCTCCTTGGGATGTAGGCATAGCCGGCCTCGGCCAGGTCGTCGCCGGCGTGGAAGGCGCGCTGGTCAAAGCGCAGCAGGCGGCCGTCGGTGTCCAAGCCGCGTGGCTGCAAGGGTCCGAGCAACGCCTTCAGCAGCGCGCCGGCCAGGTCGTGCCCGCAGGGCAGCAGATGCGGCGCGGCCATGCGATCGCATTGGCCCTCGCCCTGCTCCACCACCCAGCCGTGGGCGGCCGGTAGTTGCTGGCTCAGCGTGACCTGCGCTTCGGGCCTCAGGGCTTTCAACTGGGCCTGCAGGGCCTCGGTGGTGGCCGGAGCCACGACCGTGTCCTTGCTGCCGCTGAACAGGAAGGCGTGGCTCTGCGCCGGCAGGGTGATCTCGCCGGCCGCGGCCAGGGCCTGCGCCTCGGCGGTGAGCGCCGGTACGTCGATGGGGCTGCGGCCGAGGCAGGGCCCCAGGGCCTTGAACATCGAGCCCTCGGCGCAGCCAAAGGGCCCACCGGCCACGCTGGCCACACCGCCGGCAAAACGCTCGCCCTGGCTGAGGTGCAGCTGCACCGCCATGTAGGCGCCCGAGGACACGCCGGACACCGAGGCCGGGCCCTGCGCACCGAGTGCGGGCAAGGGGGGCAGCGGCTGAGCGAGGGCCGCACTGGAAACGAAGGCAAGCAGGCTCAGGCGCAACAAGATCATGCCGCCACTATGGCATCGTGCCGGCATAGAATTTCTTCTGAACCTGCTGCAGCAGCATGGGCTGTGGCTGGTCTTCCTCAATGTGCTGGCGCTGCAGCTGGGCTTGCCCCTGCCGGCCTGGCCGACCTTGATCGCCGTGGGCGCGATGAGTGCGACCGGCGATCCGCACTGGGCCGCGGTGCTGGCCGTAGCCGTAGCCGGCAGCCTGATCGCTGACGCCGCTTGGTACGGCGCAGGCCGGCGCTGGGGCCGACCGGTGCTGCGCACCCTGTGCCGGGTGTCGCTCAGCCCCGATTCCTGCGTGCGCCAGACCGAGCGCATCTATGCGCGCTGGGGCGCGCCTTCGCTGATGGTGGCCAAGTTCATCCCAGGCTTTGCGGCCGTGGCCACCAGCATGGCCGGCCTCCTGCGCACGCCGCTGTGGAGCCGCTTCCTGCCCTTCGATGCCATCGGTGCCCTGCTCTGGGTGGGTGTGCCGGTGCTGCTGGGCCACGCCTTCCACCGCGCGGTGGGCGAGGTGCTGAGCGCGTTGGAGGCTGCCGGCCGCTGGGGCCTGATCACCGTTGGCGCCCTGCTGCTGCTGACCATCGCCTTCAAGGCGGTGCAGCGCTACCGCCTGATCCGCCAGCTGCGCATGACGCGCATCACGGTCGACGAGCTAGCCGCGCTGCTGGCGCGTGGCGAGCGCCCGCTGATCGTGGATGTGCGCTCCCCCACCGCACAGCGCCAGGGCCGCATTCCCGGCGCGTTGTGGATCGACTCCCAGGCTTTCGATGAGTCCCTGCATGCACAAGGCCTGGACGAGCGCCTGGAGGACGAGGTCATCGTCTACTGCGCCTGCCCGAACGAGGTCAGCGCCGCCGCCGTGGCCCGCCAGCTGATGAAGGCCGGCTTCAGCCGCGTGCGGCCGCTGGGCGGTGGCATCGAGGCCTGGCAGGCCCAGGGCTACCCCGTGGCCAGCGACTGAGGCGGATCAGCCGCCCAGCACCGCGGCCATGGCCAGGGCCACGGTCTCGACATTGCGTGTGTTCAGGCCGGCCACGCACATGCGGCCGCTGCGCAGGATGTAGACGCCGTGCTCGGTCTTCAGCGCCTCGGCCTGCTCGGGGGAGAGGCCGGTGTAGCTGAACATGCCGCGTTGGGTCAGGAAGTAGCTGAAGTCGCGGCCCGGCAGCTTGGCCGCCAGCCCATCGTGCAGGGCCTTGCGCATCGCCTGGATGCGGCTGCGCATGGCGGCCACCTCGGTCTCCCACTGTGCGCGCAGCTCGGGTGTGTCGAGCACGGTGGCGACCACCTGTCCGCCGTGCGTGGGCGGGTTGCTGTAGTTGCGGCGGATGTTGAACTTGAGCTGGCCGAGCACCAGCTGCGCCTGCTCGGCCGTGGGGCAGACCACCGACAGCGCGCCGCAGCGCTCGCCGTAGACGCTCATGTTCTTGCTGAAGCTGTTCGCCAGCAGGAAGGGCGTGTCGGCGGCCAGCAAGGTCTTCACCGCGATCAGGTCTTCCTCCAGGCCGTCGCCATAGCCCTGGTAGGCCAAGTCCAGGAAGGCCAGCAGGCCGCGGCGCTTGAGCAGCTCGGCCACTTGCTGCCATTGCGCGCCACTCAGGTCCACCCCGGTGGGGTTGTGGCAGCAGGCGTGCAGCAGCACCACCGAGCCGGCCGGCAGCTGCTCCAGCGCGGCCCGCATGGCCTCGAAGCGCAGGCCGCCGGTGGCGGCGTCGTAATACGGATAGCTCGCCGTCGGCAGGCCCGAGCCCTCGAAGACCGCGCGGTGGTTGTCCCAGGTCGGGTCGCTCAGATAGACCGTGGCATCGGGGAAATGCGCCTTCAGGAAATCGGCGCCCACCTTCAGACCACCGCTGCTGCCCACGCCCTGGATGGTGGCGATGCGGCCTTGCCGGAGCGCTTCGGCCTCGCCGAACAGCAGGCGCTGCACGGCGGCGCGGAAGTTCGCCGCGCCTTCCATCGGCAGATAGGGCCGGCTGCCGGCCTTGGCGACCACGCGGCGTTCGGCCTCCAGCACCGATTCCATGGCCGGGATGCGGCCTTCCTCGTCGAAGTAGATGCCGATCGACAGATTCACCTTGCCGGCCCGCGGGTCCTTCTGAAAGGCTTCGTTCAGGCTGAGGATGGGATCGCCGGCATAGGGCGGAACATGGGCAAACATGGTGGCAGGGCCTTTCAGGGAAGCCCCGGATTATTTCGCTTCGCGCCCCGCGGCCCCGCGTCGAACTCAGCCGCGCCCGACGTAAGGCATCTGCGTCGCCATCACCGTGCTGAACAGCACGTTCGCGTGCAGCGGCAGCCGCGCCATCGCCATGAAGGCCTCGGCCACGGAGTCCAGGTCGAGCTGTGGCTCGGGCTTGCGCGAGCCGTCGGGTTGCAGCGCGCCGGTGGCCAGGCCGGTGGTCAGCGGCGTGTCGGCGTTGCCGATGTCGATCTGCCCGACGGCGATGTGGAAGGCGCGGCCGTCCAGTGCGGCACTGCGCGTCAGGCCGGTGATCGCATGCTTGGTGGCCGCATAGGCGATCGAGCGCGGCCGCGGCACATAGGCGGCCAGCGAGCCGTTGTTGATGATGCGGCCACCCTGCGGCTGCTGAGCGCGCATCTGCCGGAAGGCCTCGCGCAGGCAGTAGAAGGCGCCGTTCAGGTTGACGTCCACCACCGCCCGCCAGCTGTCGCCGTCGACCTCGTCGGGTAGTGCGGCGCCCAGGCCGCCACCGGCATTGTTGAACAGCAGGTCCAGCCGGCCATAGCGGTCGATGGTCCTCGCGAAGGCGTCCAGCACCTGCGCCTCCTGCGAGACGTCGCAGGGCAGCAGCAGGCAGCGCGCGGCACCCTCGCCGGCCAGCGCCGCGGTCTCGGCCAGCGCCGTCTCGCGCCGGCCCAGCAAGGCCAGTTGCCAGCCCTCCTTCATCAGGGCCAGCGCGCAGGCGCGGCCGATGCCGCTGCCGGCGCCGGTGACCAGGGCGGTCTTGTTGCTCATCGCCTCTCCTTGGTGGACGCCAGCGCCAGGCCGGCAAAGGTCAGGCCCGCATTCAACAACAAAAGCTCCAGGCCGATCTGGTAGCTGCCGAACAGCTGTGCCTGGTTGAAGTCGATCAGCCAGCACAGCAGCGGTGCTGCCAGCGCCACCGGCAGTGCGGCGCCGGGGCGCAGCTGGCGCCGCGTCAGCATGCCGAACAGGAACAGGCCGAGCAGCGGCCCATAGGTGTAGCCGGCGAGCTTGAGGATCAGGCCGATCATGCTGGGGTCGTCGATCCAGCGGAAACCCATCACCAGCGCGAAGAAGGCGGCGGCGAAGCCCAGGTGCACGCGGCGGCGGATCTGGGTGCGGCGGGCTTCGCTCCAGTCCTTGCGCTCGTTCATGCGCAGCAGGTCCAGGCAGCTGCTGGCGGTCAGCGCGGTCAGCGCGCCGTCGGCGCTGGGCAGCAGCGCCGACACCAGCGCCAGCACGAAGACCATCTGCGCGATCAACGGCAGCTGCTGCAGCACGACGGCGGGGAACAGCGCGTCGCCGCGCTCGGCCATGCCGGTCTGCAGCGCGTACAGCTGCAGCAGGCCGCCCAGGAGCAGGAACAGGAAGACCACGCCGAGCATCAGCGTGCTCATCAAGAGCATGTTCTTCTGCGCGTCGACCAGGCGCGGCACCGAGATGTTCTTCTGCATCATCTCCTGGTCCAGGCCGGTCATCGCCACCGCGATCGCCATGCCGGCGATCAGCTGCTTGGCCCAGAAGCTGCGGCTGTCCGGGTCGTGCATGAAGATCTGGTTCAGGCCCTGCGCGCCCAGCGCGTCCCAGGCCTGCAGCGGCGACAGCTGCAGCGCGTCCAGCACCCAGAAGCCGCAGGCGACCAGGCCGATCAGCATGCCGCTGGTCTGCAGGGTGTCGGTCCAGACGATGGCCTTCACGCCGCCATCCAGGGTGTAGAGCAGGATGACGAGCACGAAGGCCGCGGCGGCCAGCCAAAAGGGCATGCCCAGCGGCGCGAGCAGGCCGTCGTGCAGCACGCGCACCACCAGATAGAGCCGCGCGGTGGCGCCGAGCAGGCGCGAGACGATGAAGAACACCGAGCCGGTGCGCTGCGCGTCCAGGCCGAAGCGCCCGCCCAGGTAGCTGTAGATGCTGGTCAGGCGCAGCCGGTAATAGAGCGGCAGCAGCACGAAGGCGATCAGCGCATAGCCGACGAACTGGCCGATGGCGATCTGGAAATAGCCGAAGGCGCTGCTGCCGACGCTGCCGGGCACCGAGATGAAGGTCACGCCGGACAGCGAGGTGCCGATCATGCCGAAGGCGACCAGCAGCCAGTGGCTGCTGCGGTTGCCGATGAAGAAGCTCTCGTTGTTGGCCTTGCCGCCGCGCCGCGCCGCCCAATGGGCCACGGCGAGCAGCAGCACGAAGTAGACGAGGACGGTGCCGAGCAGCAGGGAGGCGGACATGGGCGCCGATTCGACCACCGCCGCCCGGTGCGCGCCCATGCGGGAACGCGAGGGGGGCATCACCGCCGGTAAAGGGCGCTGTACAGCCGCCGGCCCCTCGGTACAGTGCGCTCCCGATGCGAAGACTTGCCCTTGCCGCGCTGGCCTTGCTGGCCGCCTGCACCTCCTCTCAGCCCTTGCTGAGCGGTCGCGCCATTCCGCCGGTCTACACGCGCGAGACCTTCCAGGCCGACGAGAAGCACTCGCGCCTGGTCGACGCACCGGTCGGCCAGGCCTGCGAGGCGGCGCGCCGCGCGCTGCTCAGCCAGGGTTATGTGGTGTCGCGCGCCGAGACCCGCCTGGTGCAGGCCAGCAAGCGCTTCCAGCCCGAGGGGGAGGTGCATGTGGAGCTGGGCTTCCACATCGTCTGCGCCGCCGAGGGCGAGGACACCGCCACCGTCTACGTCAGCGCGCAGCAGGACAAGTACATCCTCAAGAAGAACCCGAACTCGGCCTCGCTGGGCGTCAGCGCGATCGGCTCGATCTCGGTGCCGGTCGGATCGACCGAGGACTCGCTGGTCAAGGTGGCCAGCGAGACCATTCCGGCCGGCGTGTTTTACGAACGCTTCTTTGCCTTGCTACAACGGACCCTGCGTCAAGCGGCGAATGACTGAGGCGCAAGCCCAAAAAACGACGACAATCCGCGCCGCTTTGCCGCTCTGGACCTTGAGTTCTCGGGTCTTGGTCAGCCCTCCCGGGCCGGCCACAGGTTTTCGGTGTTTGATGTTTTGGGGCAGGAAGAGCGAAGCGCGGGCCGTAGAGGCGCCGCGCGGATTCACCTCAGACTTTAGACAGAGTAGATAGAAAGACTCGCATGAGCACCTCGCAAACCGGCACCGTCAAGTGGTTCAACGACGGCAAGGGCTTCGGCTTCATCACCCCGGATAACGGCGGCCAGGATCTGTTCGCGCACTTCAGCGCGATCACCGGCAAGGGCTTCAAGAGCCTGCAAGAAAACCAGCGCGTCGAATTCGACGTGGTGCCCGGCCAGAAGGGCCCCCAGGCCGCGAACATCCGTCCCCTGTAATTGCTGCAGCGGGACTGAAAGCCGGGTCGGCGCCGTGAGGCGCCCCCCGGCTTTTTGCTTTCATCTCTTGCCTTCTCGGAGTTTCAATGGCCAAGGAAGAACTGATCGAAATGCGTGGCAAGGTCGACGAGATCCTGCCCGACTCCCGCTACCGCGTGACCCTGGACAACGGTCACCAGTTGATTGCCTACAGCAGCGGCAAGATGAAGAAGAACCACATCCGCATCCTGGCCGGCGACCAGGTGGCACTTGAAATGTCGCCCTACGACATGAGCAAGGGCCGCATCACCTTCCGCCACCTGCCCGGCCGCGGCTGATCGGCTGAGCCCGTCACCGGCCCGCAGCGAAGTCGCGGCACACTCGCGCGCTTTCCCCTGACGCGCAGCATGGCCAAGGACTTCGACCGCATGGAGGACAGCAACCGCTCCTCCAATTCCAGCATCCACCAGGTTTCGGATCCCGCTCGCCGGCAATGGCTGCGCGGCGGCCTCGGCGCGGCCGTCGGCAGCCTGCTCAGCCCGATTGCGGTGCAGGGCGGCGCGCTGACGGCGCTGTTGGCAGGCTGCACGACCGCTGCCCCCAGGCCCGAGACCTTGCTGGGCTTCCAGTCGGTGGCGATCAGCGAGGCCGACGCCGTCAGCGTGCCCGAGGGCTATATCGCTCAGGTGCTGGTGCCGTGGGGCGAGCCGGTCGGCGCTGGCGCCGGCGAGCCCGCGTTCCGCTTCGATGGCGGCAACAGCGCCGCCGAGCAGGCCCTTCAGATGGGCATGCACCACGATGGCATGGGCTACTTCCCGATCGAGGGCGCCTCCGGCCATGGCCTCCTGGTGATGAACCACGAGTACGCCGACCACGGTTTGCTGTTCCCCGACGGCGGCCTGGAGTGGAACGCCGAGAAGACCGCCAAGAGCCAGGCGGCGCACGGCTTCTCGGTGATCGAGATCCGCCGCCAGGCCGATGGCGCCTGGACCCAGCAGCGTCCCTCGCGCTACGCGCGGCGCATCACCGCCTACACGCCGATGCAGATCGGCGGCCCGGCCGCCGGCCACCCGCTGATGCGCACCGCCGCCGACCCCGACGGCCGCCGTGTGCTGGGCACCTTCGCCAATTGCGCCGCCGCGCGCACGCCCTGGGGCAGCTACGTGGCTGGCGAAGAGAACTTCATCGGCTACTTCCGCGGCCCCAACCGGCCCACGGCGGACCAGTTGCGCTGGGGCGCACGCCCGGGCGAGCAATGGGGCTACCGCTGGGTCGAGCACGACGAGCGCTTCGACATGAGCGAGCACCCCAACGAGGTGCATCGCTTCGGCTGGGTGGTCGAGTTCGACCCCTACGACCCGGACAGCGTGCCGGTCAAGCGCACCGCGCTGGGCCGCGCGGTGCACGAGGGCGCGACGGTGGCGATGACCCGCGACGGCCGCGCGGTGGTCTACAGCGGCGAGGACGCGCGCTTCGAGTACATCTACAAATTCGTCTCCAAGGGCCGCATGCAGCCCGGCGGCTTCAAGGCCAACGCGAGCCTGCTCGACGAGGGCCGGCTTTACGTCGCCCGCTTCGAGGCCGACGGCCGCGGCCGCTGGCTGCCGCTGGTCTGGGGCGAGCAGGGCCTGGGGCCGCAGAGCGGCTTTGCCGACCAGGGCGAGGTGCTGGTGCGCGCCCGCCAGGCCAGCGACCACCTGGGCGGCACGAAGATGGACCGGCCCGAGTGGATCGCCGTCGACCCGCAGGGCAATGTCTATTGCACGCTGACCAACAACAGCCAGCGCGGCGCGCCGGGCAAGCCGGGCGTCGACGCGGCCAACCCGCGCGCCAACAACGTCGGCGGCCACATCATCCGCTGGAAGGAAGACGGCGACTTCGACGCCGAGACCTTCACCTGGTCGCATTTCGTGCTCGCCGGTGACCCGCAGGCCGAGCGAGCGGATGCCCGCGGCCGCATGCAGGGCGACGCCTTCGCCTGCCCCGATGGCCTGTTCGCCGACGAACGCGGCCTGCTCTGGATCCAGACCGACATGAGCAGCATCGACATGGGCCGTGGCATCGCCTTCCTGCGCGAGCAGGGCCAGGAGCCGGCGGCGCAGGAGCTCGCCGGTCTGGGCAACAACATGCTGCTGGCCGCCGATCCGGTGAGCGGCGAGATCCGCCGCTTCCTGGTCGCGCCGCCGGGCGCCGAGGTGACCGGCTGCACGCTGACGCCCGACAGCCGCACGATGTTCGTCAACATCCAGCACCCGGGCGAGACCCCGGGCGATCGCAGCGATCCTGCGAACCCGCGCCTGTTCAGCAACTGGCCGGACCACCGCCCGGACGGCCGGCCGCGCTCGGCCACGCTGGCGATCCGCCGGCGCGACGGCGGGCCGATCGGGGCTTGATCGGCGGCTGATCGCTCGCTGATCAGTCGCCGCCCGGCACCGGCGTCGACTGTCAAAGGATGTAAAGGGCGTCGGCGACCGCAGCCGGTGGCCCGTTGCAGGCTTCTCATCCCGAGAAGGAGTGCAGCATGCACCGCAGCATCCGCGCCGCGCTGGCCTGTGCCGCCATCGCCTGCAGCGCCGCCAGTCCGGCGGCCAATGTCGACGTCGGCGTGTCGATCGGCTTCAGCCAGCCCGGGGTCTACGGGCGCATCGACATCGGCCGTTTCCCGCAGCCGGTGCTGGTGGCGCCGCAGCCGATCTATGTGCACCGGTCGCCGCGCCGCGTCGAGCCGGTCTACCTCTGGGTGCCGCCTGGCCACCAGAAGAACTGGCGCAAGCACTGCCATCGCTACCAGGCCTGCGGCGTGCCGGTCTACTTCGTGCAGGACGCCTGGTACCACCAGCATGTGGCCCGCGATGGCTACCGGGACGGCTACCGCGAAGGTCGCCGGGACGGTCGCCGGGACGAGCGCCGCCATGATCGCCATGACCGTCGTGACGACCGCCACCACGACCACGGCCGCCATGGCCGCTAGAAGCCGGCGGCGCTAGAAGTTGCAGGCGTTGTCCAGCGGCTCGCGCTGGATGCCGTCCTGCTGGCTGACGCCGGCGGCGCGCAGCTGGGCGACCTGCTCACGCACCGCCCCCGGGTCGAGCTGGCGATCCGGCACATGCAGCACCCAGTCGACGTCCTGCACCCAGACGCGGGGCTCGGCCGAGGGCGGCAGCAGGCCGCCCGGCGAGAACCAGAGATTGAACTGCGCGGCCATGGGCTGAACCGGCACATTGCGGCCGGCGGACTCGTGGATCAACCGGCCGTTCATCCAGTGCCGCACGCGGCCGGGCTCGACCTGGATCAGCAGCTCCTGCCAGCCGTTCAGCGCGCCCATCTCCTCGTGCGACGCATTGAAGGCCAGCCAGGGCTCCAGGCGCACGGTCTGCCAGCTGATCGCGTACAGGCGCGGCTTCTCGCTGCCCCAGCCGCCATTGGGCAGGTGCTCGAAATCGACCTCGCTGAACAGCGGGTCGAAGTCGTGGCGCAGCGGCGCCACCGCGTAAAAGGTTTGCACGATGGGGTCGCCGTCCGCGCCGCTCACCGGCTGGTCGGAAAAGCGCACCCGCGCCGCGTAGCTGCCGGTCAGCAGCTTGCGCTGGTGGCAGAGCTGGGCCTGCTCGGTGCCGGCGGGCGTGCCGTCAGTGCGGGCGCTCATGCGCAGCAGGCGGTTGCCCGGCCGGGCCGGGTCGTCGATCAGGCTGATGCCGCCCCAGCGCGCGCCGGGAATGCCCGGGTGGCCGGCCTGGCTGCGAATCTGCCAGCCGCCCTGCTGCTGCAGGGCCTGCAGATCGGCGTGGCTGAAGTCGTCGAAGAAAAGTGCGGCGGCGGCGATGGCGGTGAGCATGGTCAGGCGAGCTGGCTTTCAGGGGCATCGGCCGGCGGCGGCGCCGGCTGCGGGAAGCGGATGAAGGGCAGCAGCAGCAGCACCGGCAGGCCGGCGAAGAGGGTCCAGAGGAAGAAGTTCTGGTAGCCCATCGCAAGCTGCAGGTCGCCGCTGATGGTCTTGCTGAAGATGAAGCCCAGCTGCATCACGCCGCTGCCCAGCGCGTAATGCGCGGTCATGAAGCGGCCTGGCGCGACCACCTGCATGATGAAGAGGATCATGCCGACGAAGCCGAAGCCGTAGCCGAACATCTCCACCGCGATGGCCAGGCCGATGGTCCAGAGATCGGTCGGCAGATGGCTGCTCAGCCACCAGAACACGAGGTTCGGGATCGCCATCGCGATGATCAGCAGCGGCATCGCGCGGCGCAGCCGCAGCCAGGCGGTGAAGTAGCCGCCGAGGATGCTGCCGACCAGGAAGGCCGCGGTGCCGGCGGTGCCGTAGACGCCGCCGACCTCGGCGGTCGTCAAGCCCAGCCCGCCCTTGTCGCGCGCCTCCAGCAGGAACAGCGGACCGATGGTTTGCACCTGGCCCTCGGCGAAGCGGAACAGCACGATGAAGCCGATGAAGAGCCAGATGCCCTTCTTGGCCAGGAAGTCCTTGACCACCTCGCGCAGCGTGCTGGCGATGCGGCTCGCGCTGATCGCACCGGCCCCCGGGTTCAGCGGGTTGGGCAGCGCCCGCGCGTTCCAGCTGGCCAGCACGGCCAGCAGCACGGCCAGCAGCACGAAGATCAGCGACCAGGCGTTGAACACGCCGATGCCTTTCTCCAGGTGCCCGGCGAGCACCATCAGCCCGCCCAGGGTGAGGAATTTGCTGGCGTTGAAGAAGGCGCCCTGCCAGCCCACATAGGCCGCCTGCTGGGTCTCGTTGAGGCTGGCCATGTAGAGGCCGTCGCAGGCGATGTCATGCGTCGCCGACAGGTAGGCGAGCAGGAACAGCACCGCGATGCTGGCGGCGAACCAGGCGGGCAGCTGCAGCGCGCCGGCCAGCAGCGCCAAGCCGATGGCGCCGCTGAACTGCATGGCCACCACCACCGCCTTCTTGCTGCGCGCCAGTTCCAGAAAGGGCGACCACAGCGGCTTGAAGGCCCAGGCCAGGCCGATCAGGCCGGTCCAGCGCGCGATCTGCGCGTTGTCCACGCCCATGTTCTTGAACATCATGCCGGCGATCAGCATGACGACGAAGAACTGCAGGCCCTGCACGAAGTACAGGCTGGGGACCCAGCGGATCGGGTTGGACGGGCTGCGGCCCGCGTCGTCGATCGGTTGACTCATTGCAGACTCTCCAGGGCGTGACCGGTGGCGGGTTGGCGGCCTTCCAGCCAGGCCTTGACGGCGGCCAGCGCGCCCTCGGCGTAGCCGTAGCTCAGCAGCGCCGGCCCAGGCACGTCCAGGGCCTGGTAGGGGTTCCACAGCACCAGATGAAGGTCCGGGTTCCAGGCCAGCGCCAGCGGCTCATAGCGGTGGCGGCGCGTGGACACCAGCACGTTCAGCCGGCCGTCCTGCGGCACCACGCCCCAGTCCATGTGCTCGATGTCGTCGAAGACCAGGGGCTGCACGTCGGCGAAGCCGTTGAACAGCGCCAGAACCTGCTGCGCGGTGGGGCCGGCTTCGCTGACCATGTCGGTCGGCACGTCGGCCTGCACGAGCACGCGCAGCGCCGCATCGCGGGCCGGGGCCTGCGCACCGCGCAGCGCGGTCAGGCCCTGGGACCAGGCGCGGTGCATGGCGGCGTCGTCCTGCAAGCGCTGCGCGGCCGGGTAGTCGCCCGGCTGCACCGGATAGCGGGCGGCCAGGCGGTCCAGCCGGGCCTGCGCGCGCTCGCCCTGGGCCGCGCTCAGCCGGCCGTCGGCAAAGGCGGCACGCAGCGCGGCGATGGACTGGCGCTGCTCGTCGAGGGAGCCTTGCGCCAGCACCATGTCGGCGCCGGCCTGAATGGCCATCACCGCCGCCTTTGCGTAGCCGTAGCGATCGGCGATCGCCTTCATCATCAGCGCGTCGGTGATGACCACGCCGTCGTAGCCCCACTCGTCGCGCAGGATGCCCTGGATCAGCACCGGGCTCAGCGTTGCCGGGTGCTCGGGGTCGAGCTGCGGGTAGACGATGTGCGCCGTCATCACCGCCGGTGCGGCCTCGGCCAGGGCCTTGAACGGGCGCAGCTCCAGCTGCTCCAGCTCGGCGCGGCTCTTGTCCACCGTCGGCAGGTCGAGGTGGGAATCGGTGTGCGTGTCGCCATGGCCGGGGAAATGCTTGACGCAGCAGGCCACGCCCTCGCGCAGCGAGCCGCGCATCCAGGCGCCGGCCAGTTGCGCCACCGCGTCCGGCTGGTCGCTGAACGCGCGCTCGGCGATCACCGGATTGGCTGGGTTGTTGTTGACGTCCAGCACCGGTGCGAAGTTCCAGTTCACGCCCAGCGAGCGCAGGCCGCGGGCCACTGCGGCGCCGACGGTCTCGGCGAGCAGGGCCTGGTCGGCTGCGCCCAGGGCCATTGCGCTGGGCGCCTGTGGCAGGAAGGTCGAGCGCACCACCGAGCCGCCCTCCTGGTCCAGACCGATCAGCGCCTTGGGGCCGAGCAGCTCGCGCAGCTGCGCGGTCAACGCGCGCACCTCGGATTCCGTGCCGAGGTTCTTGCGGAACAGGCAGACGGCGCGGATGCCCTCGGCCTTCAGGAAGGCCGCCGTGGCGGCGTCGACGACCTTGCCGGGCAGGTCGACCATCACCAAGGGACCAGGGTTGAAGTCGCTCATCGGCTTAATGGGTCTTGGTTACTTTGGCCAGGTGCCTGGGCTGGTCGGGATTGCGGCCACGCGCCTGGGCCAGCGCTTCGACCATCGGGTAGAAGCTCTGCACGACGGCGATCGGGTCGAGCTCTTCGTGGCCGGTGGCCGCCAGCGGCAGCCAGTCCGGCGTGCCGGCGGCGACGCTGCCCGGCGGCGCGGCGAGCAGCACGCGGGCGCCGCGGCCGCGCATCTCCTCGGCCAGTTGCAGCAGGCCGGCCTGCGCCGGGCCGCGTGGCGCGAAGACGAGCAGCGGGTAGCCCTCGTCGACCAGTGCCATCGGTCCATGCTTGACCTCGGCGCCGCTGAAGGCCTCGGCCTGGATGCCGCAGGTCTCCTTGAACTTCAGCGCCGCCTCCATGGCCACGGCCAGGCCGGTGCCGCGGCCGATCACGAACAGCTTGTCGATGCCGACCAGCGCCTCGACGGCGAGATCCCAGCGCAGCGCGGCGGCGCGTTCGAGATCCTGCGGCAGTTGCTGCAGCGCGGCGAGCAGCGCATCGTCCTGCTGCCATTGCGCGACCACGAGGGCCCCGGCGACCAGCTGGGCGATATAGCTCTTGGTTGCCGCGACGCTGCGCTCAGGCCCGGCGTGCAGCGCGAACACATGCTCGGCGGCCGCGGCCAACGGCGAGCTGTCGGCGTTCACGAAGGCCACGGTGCGCGCGCCCTGCTCGCGCAGCTGCCGCGTCGGCGCGACCAGATCGGGGCTCTGCCCCGACTGCGAGAACGCGAACGAGACCAGGCCCTCCGCATGCAGGCGGCTGCCGTAGAGCGTGACCAGGGACATCGGCAGCGAGGTCACCAGCCGGCCCAGGCGGGCCATGATCAGGTAGCCGAGGTAATGCGCGGCATGGTCGGAACTGCCGCGGGCGATGGTCAGCAGATTCGACGGCGGCTGCTCGCGCAGGCTCTCGGCCAGGCGCGCATAGGCGCCGGCATCCTGGCCCAGCTGCAGGGCCACGCGGGACGGCGCGCTCAGCGCCTCTTCAAGCATCAGACTACTGGAGCTCAAGCTCTTCTCCTTCGACCCACACACGCTGCACCTGCAGCTCGGAATCCATGCACACCAGATCGGCGTGACTGCCCACGGCGAGCCGGCCGCGATCGGCCAGGCCCAGGTAATCGGCGGCGATCGTCGACACGCGGGCCGAGGCCTCGCGCAGCGTCAAGCCCAGCGGACCGACGAGATTGCGCAGCGCCTGGTCCAGGGTCAGCGCGCTGCCGGCCAGCGTGTCGTCCGAGAGGCGCACGCCGCCCAGGCACTTGAAGACGCGGTGCCGACCCAGGCGGTACTCGCCATCGGGCATGCCGGCGGCAGCGGTGGCATCGGTGACGCAGAAGCAGCCGGGAATCGCGCGCAGCGCGACGCGCAGCGCGCCCGGGTGCAGATGCAGCAGATCGGGGATCAGCTCGGCATGCTCGGCATGCGCGAGCGCCGCGCCAACCAGGCCGGGCTCGCGGTGGTGCAGCGCGCTCATCGCGTTGAACAGATGCGTGAAACCGCTGGCGCCCTGGCGCAGCGCGGCCACGCCCTCGTCGTAGCTGGCATTGCTGTGGCCGAGCTGCACGCGAAAGCCCTCGGCGGCCAGCTCGGCGATCAGCTGCAGATGACCGGCCTGCTCGGGCGCCAGCGTGATCAGGCGCAGCGGCGCCCGCGCATGCAGCGCGCGCACTGCGTCGAGCCGGCCCTGCACTGCGAAGTCCGGCTGCGCGCCGAGGCGCTCGGGGCTCAGATAGGGGCCTTCCAGGTGCACGCCCAGCCAGCGCGCACCGCCCGGGCTGCGCGTCTCGATGCAAGGCGCGAGCGCGTCCAGCGCCGCCTCGATCTCGGCCTGCGGCGCCGTCATCGTCGTCGCCAGCATCGCCGTCGTGCCGTGGCGCGCATGCGTGCGGGCGATCACCGCCGCGGCGTCGCCGCCCTCCATCAGGTCACGGCCGCCGCCGCCGTGCACATGCAGGTCGATGAAGCCGGGCAGCCAGACCGCACCGCTGCGTGCGTCTTCCTCGCCGATCGCCTCGCCCTCGATCGCGGCGATGCGCCCCTCCACGACGGACAGGCTGCCGCGCACAAAGCCGGCCGGCGTGAGAAAAATCCCCTTCAACACAGCGCACATCCCGACGCACACCTCGGTCGATCCAGCGGCCGCCGTGGAACCGGCTTCGCCGGGCCACTGGCGGCGCCGAGGGGCAGCGCCCTCGGCCCTCGTGAGGCTTGGACAGTCCGCAGGACTGTCCAAGTCCACACTCGGCCCCCTTGAGGGGGCTGAGGCTGGACACAAAGAGCCCTGAGGGCTCTTTGTGCCTGCCGAAGGCCAAGGCCTCTGGCCTTGGCACGGCGCAGCCGGTAGGGGGGGGGCGTCCAGCTAATCACGGCGCATTTCCGCGACGAAGTCGTAGTAATCGCTGCGGCAGTACGAGTGCGTCAGTTCCACCGCCTTGCCGTCGGCCAGGTAGCCGACGCGGGTGATGAACAGCACCGCGGCGCCCACCGGCACCTCCAGCAAGGTGGCCAGTTTGGCGTCGACGTTCAGCGCGCGGATGTGCTGCAAGGCCCGCACCGGCGCCTTGCCGCCCTTGGCCAGATGGGCGTACAGCGAGGCGCTGACCGCCTCGGGGTCCGGCAGCGCCGACTCCGGCAGCACGCTGACCTCGTAGGCCATGACCACGCCGTCGGCCATGCGCTGGCGCTCCAGGCGGGCGACGCGCTCGCCGGCATGCAGCTCCAGCTGCAGTTGCTCGTCCGGCGCGGCGGCACTGAAGCCGCGGCTCAGCCAGCGCGAGCCGGGCACGAAGCCGCGCTGGTGCAGCTCCTCGGAAAAGCCGGTCAGGCGCGTCAGCGGCTGCTCCAGGCGCGGGCGGATGTAGTTGCCGGAGCCACGCTTGCGCAGGATCAGGCCCTGCTCGGCCAGGCGCTCGATGGCCTTGCGGGCGGTGACCCGCGACAGGTTCAGCTCCTCGGCGAGCAAGCGCTCCGAGGGCAGGGCTTCGTCGGCTTGGTAGCGGCCGTCGTTGATCGCCTTGGCCAGGGCCTGGGCCAGCTGCAGATAGAGCGGCGAGGCAGCGTTCGGGTCGGGTTGGAAGTCGAAGGGCAGCGTGGCCATCAAGAAGATCCTGGTTCGCGGTTGAGCAGCAGCAGCGCGCCGTCCATCGCGTCGCCCTGAGGGCGGACGAGGCGCGCGCGCAGGCTCGCATCGCCGAAGCGCGGCGCGAGCCGCTCGGCAATGCTGCCGCATAGCGCCAGCGGCAGGCTGGCCTCGGGATCCAGCGCGCGGGCCAGGGCCTCCAGCTCGACCAGGGCCTGGGCCACCAGGCGTGCTGCGGCCGCGTCCTCGGCTTCGTGCTCGAAGACCAGGGGCGCGAGGCTGGCGTAGCGCTGTTGACCGGCCTCGGCGCACCAGCGCAGCAAGGCCTGGGCGCCATCCGGCGAACCGCCGTCGGCCTCGCGCGCCAGCTGCCCGATGCGCAGGGCCAGCGGGCCGGCGGCCTCGCGGCCGTCGAAGGCGCGCTGCGCATGGCGCATCGCGGCCAGGCCCAGCCAGGCGCCGCTGCCTTCGTCGCCGTTCAGCCAGCCCCAGCCGCCGACGAGGCGGCGTCGGCCATCGCGCAGCAGGGCCTCGCCGACCGAGCCGGTGCCGGCGATCAGCAGCGCACCGGGGGTGCCACCATGGGCGCCGAGCAGGGCGGCAAAGCCGTCGCCGTCGAGGACCAGGCGAGCGCAATCCGGCGCAGCGGCCAGGAAGGCGTCGCGCATTGGCGGCGAGTTGGCGCCGGACAGGCCCAGGCCCAGCTCGCAGTCCGACCAGGCGGGTGTCGGCAGGCCGGCGGCGGCGGCGGCTTTGGCCAGTGCGCTGCCGATCGCCGCCCAGGCCTGGGTGGCGCCCTGGCCCAGGGCCGAGGGGCCGGCCCGGCCTTCGCCCCGCTGGCGGCCGCCGGCGTCCAGCAGGCGCAACCGGGTGTTCGTGCCGCCGCCATCGACGGCCACGCGCCAGCGCGCAGCGGGAGAGGAAAGGTGGGCGTCTACCATGAATACCACTCTAATACCAACATTGATGATGGTCAATTGGTATCTGAGTGGATGCTTGCGCGTCCCACGCCAGGCCCGGAAGCCTGGGCCGGGCATCGTAATCCGCGCCGATTGCAAGCAGACCAGTGCATGACCAGCACCGCGGTCCGCTCACAGGCAGCCGCTATCCTTGCGCCCCGTGACCCTTGCCTATCCCGCCACCGCCGAGGGCCTGAGCGAGCCGCTGCTGCGCCTGGCCCAGGTGGCCGAACGCCACCCGGACAGCGCCGCCGTCCGCCTGGAGCGCCTGCAGCAGCAGCGCTGGGCGGCCGGCGAGATCGCCTGCGCGGTGGATGCGCTCTACCTGCGCTTCTACCTGTTGGAGCCGCGCGGCCGCGCGCTGGAACTGCTGCCGGCCTTGCAGCTGGCGGCCCAGGCCGCCGCCGCCGGCGCCGGCGCCTTGAGCCTGCAGGCGGCGCGGGTCGCCGAAGCCCTGGGCCGGGTTGCCTACCAGCAGGGCAATTACCTGGACGCGACCGAGCAGTGGTCGCGCGCCGTCGACCTGGCCGAGAGCGGCGGCGATGGCCGCGTCGGCGTGGTCGCCCGCGTGGGCCTGGGCCAGATCCATTACGCGCTGGGCGCCTGGCATACCGGCCTGCGCTTCCACCGCGACGCGCTGCAGCGCCTGAAGCTGCTCGGCGGGCCGGGCGACAGCTACCTGGCCGCCAAGGTGGCGCTGAACCTGGGCGTGGGCCATCTGGAGAGCGGCCAGCTGGAGGACGCCGAGCGCCAGTTCAGCCATGCGCTGGCGGCCGCCCGCCGCGGCCGCCACCGCGAGTTCGAGGCCGAGTGCCACTGGTACCTGGCGCGCGCCGCGCTGGCCCGCGGGCAATGGCCGCTGGCCACTGCCGACTGCCGGCTGGCGCTGAACATCGCCGGCCGCCTGCAGCATCACTGGCTGGAGGCCGAGGCCAGTCGCACCTGGACCGAGATCGCGCTGGCCCGCGGCGACGAAGCCGCGGCGATCCGCAGTGCCGAGCATGGCCTGCAGCTCGCCGAGCGCATCGCCAGCAAGCCGCAGCAGCGCCGGGCGCATCTGGAGCTGGCGCGCCTGCTGGAAAAACGCGGCGATGCGAAGGCCGCGCTGGCCCACTTGTGGAAGGTGGTTGACCTGCAGACCGAGCTGGAGCGCCATGCGGCGCCGGGCGAGCTGGGGCGCTTCCCGCTGGTCACGCCGCCGCCGGTGGCGCCGGAGCTGGAAGCCTAGACCGGCACCAGCTCGCTGGTATCCCCCAGCGTGACGATGGCCCCGCTGCCGCGCGTCTCGTAGAGGTCCACGCGGTCGACCTCGGGCAGCACGGCCCGCGCCTCGCGCAGGATCTGCGCGGCCAGCGTCGCGCAATCGCTGTCGGCGGTGCCGGCTCGCTCGTGCAACGGCTGGTGGTCGAGCGATTTGAAGATCGGGTCGAAGCGCGTCTTCACGTCGCCGAAGTCCACCGTCCAGCCCTGCACCGCGTCCAGCGGCGCCTGCAGATGCAGGCGCAAGGTGAAGGTGTGGCCGTGCACGCCGGCCAGTGGGTGCTCGGCCGGGGCCTGCTTCATGCGCACCGCGCTGTCCAGGGTCAGCTCCTTCCAGATCCGGTACAGGCTGCCGTTGAAGTTCGCGCCGCAGCTGCCGGTCTCGTAGACGGTGATCCAGCTCAAGGAAGGCAGCTGCGGCTTGAGCCGCGCCCACAGCCAGCTGCTCAGCACCTCGCTGGTCGGGTTGGCCAAGCCTTCGATCTCGTTCAGGCAGCGGTAGTTCAGCTCGAAATGCAGCGGCGCCCAGAGCGCGTCGAGATGGTCGTAGTCCACGCCCAGGTTGTCCTGCGCGGCGAGGCTTTGGTTGGCGTGCACGATGACCTCGAAGCCATGGCCGTGCAGGCGCCCGCATTTGTGGCCCGGCGGCACATTCGGCAGCCAGTGCGCGCTCTGGAAGCGGTAGCGCCGCCAGACATGGGCATGGCCCTGGCCGTCGAGGTCCACGCCGCTGTGCGCGGTGCTGTAGACGCTGCATTGCTGCAGGCCGGGCACGCCGGCCTCGCGCAGGCGGCCGGCCAGCCAGCGCGCCAGGTTCTCGTCGGTCGGGTTGTCGATCTGCTCGTTCAGCAGCCCATGGTCCAGCGGTGCCACGGCCGCTTCCAGGCGGCTGCGCAGCTGGCTGACCTCGGCACCGGGAAAGGCCGCCCAACTGGCCGGCAGCGCGCAGCGCGCCTGCGCGAAATAGGAATGGCCATGCAGGCGGCGGCTGCGATGACCCTCGGGCAGGGCGGGGATGTGGCAGGCGGCCTCGAAGCCGGCGCCGGCGCTGTGCAAGCGGAGCAACATGGGTGAGATTGTCGGCGCCTATGCTGCGCGCATGGCGATGTTGATCGAAGCGGACCGGCGGCCGCCCCAAGCCTGGCGCAACGGCGGCGGCCTGACCCGCGAGCTGCATGTCTGGCCGCCGGGGCCGGACTGGCGGTTGCGCCTGAGCCTGGCCGATATCCAGCGCGACGGCCCGTTCTCTGCCTTTCCCGGCGTGCAGCGGCATTTCGCCGTCGTCGAAGGCGGCGGCGTGGCGCTGCAGTTTCCGCAGGGCGAGCGCCAGCTGCGTGCCGGGGAGCCGCCGCTGGCCTTCGACGGCGCGCTGGCGCCCGGCTGCCGCCTGCTCGCCGGGCCGACCCGCGACCTGAACCTGATGCTGCGCGACGGGCTGCAAGGCGGCCTGCGCGTCGCGCTGCCCGGACTGACGGAGTCCGACGGACCGGCCGGGCTGTTCAGCGCCGCCGGCGGCCTGCTGCGGGCGGCGCAGGGGTGCAGCTGGTCGCTGCCGCCGCGCAGCCTGTTGCTGGATCTGCCGCCCGGCCCGCTGCACTGGTTGGGCGCAGGGCCGGCCTACTGGATCGACGGGGCGGATGCAGCGCTGACCCCAAGTCTTTGATGTCCGTCCGTCCCGTTTTCCCTGGCGGCCCGCTGGGCCGCGCGCTGCTGGCCCTGCTGGCCCTGGCGCTGGCCTTTGCCTATTACGTGCGGCAGGAGGCCGAGATCGATGCGGCGAACCGCCAGCGCCTGCAGTCGCTGCAGCTGGTGCAGTTGCTGCGCCAGAGCTCCGACGACCTGTCGCGGCTGGCGCGCACCGCGGTGCTGACCGGCGATGCGCGCTACCGCGAGGCCTTCGAGGCGATCACCGAGATCCGCGACGGCCGCCGGCCCTGGCCGCAGGGCTACGAGGGCGTGTACTGGGACCTGGTGCTCAGCGGCCGCGAGCCGCCCGGCGCCGACGGGCCTCGCGTGGCGCTGCTTGATCGCATGCGCGCGGCCGGCTTCACCGAGCGCGAGTTCGCGCTGCTGGCGCAGGCCAAGGCGGCGTCCGACGCGCTGCTGCGCACCGAGCGCGAGGCCATGGCGCTGGCCGCCGCGGCGCCGCATGACGACGCGCAGCGCCTGCATGCGGCGCTGCGCCTGCAGGACGCCAGCTACCACAGCGACAAGGCGGCCATCATGGCGCCGATCGCCGCGGTGCAGCAGGCGGTCGAGGCGCGCACCGTCGACGCGGTGGCCGCCGCGGTGCGCCGCGCCGACCTCGCGCGTGCCGCCTTCCTGCTGCTGGCGCTGGGGTTGGCCGTGCTGCTGCTGCGCGCGCGCAGCCGCCTGCACCGGCTGCTGGGCGGCAGCGCTGCGGTGCTGCACGAGCGCATCACCCGCATCGGCCGTGGTGAGCTGGAGACCGCGCCGCCGCCCGGTGGCGAGCCCTCGGGCAGCGTGCTGGCCCATCTGCTGCAGATGCAGTCGCAGCTGCGCGGCCTGCTGCAGGCCCAGCGCGACGCACGCCAGCGACTGCAGCTGGCGGCCGGCGTGTTCACCCATGCCCGCGAGGGCATCATGATCACCGACGCGCAGGGCCTGATCGTCGACGTCAACGAGGCCTTCTGCCGGCTCACCGGCTATGGCCGCGAGGAGCTGCTGGGCCGCTCGCCGCGCATCCTCGACTCGGGCCGCCACGAGCCCGACTACTTCGAGCGCATGTGGGCCGAGCTGCGCGACAGCGGGCACTGGCAGGGCGAGGTCTGGGACCGGCGCAAGAACGGCGAGCTGTTCGCGTCGCTGGAGACGGTCAGTGCGGTGCGCGACGCCGATGGCCAGGCCCGCCACTACATCACGCTGATGACCGACATCACCGCGCTGAAGGAGCAGGCGCAGCGCCTCGAACACATCGCGCACTACGACGCGCTGACCGCGCTGCCCAACCGCATGCTGCTCGGCGACCGGCTCCAGCACGCGATGGCGATGTCGCACCGCCATGGCCGGCGCATCGCGGTGGTCTACCTGGATCTGGACGGCTTCAAGGCGGTCAACGACAGCCAGGGCCATGAAGCCGGCGATCGCCTGCTGGTCGAGCTGGCGCAGCGCCTGCGCGGCGTGCTGCGCGAGGGCGACACCCTGGCCCGCCTCGGCGGCGACGAGTTCGTCGCGGTACTGCTTGACCTCAGCGACGAAGCCGCCAGCCAGGCCCTGCTGGCGCGCATGCTGCGCGAGATCGCCCAGCCCTTCCTGCTCGACGGCAAGGCGTTGCAGGTCTCGGGCAGCCTGGGCGTCAGCTACTTCCCGCAGGCCGAGCCGGTGGACGCCGATCAGCTGCTGCGCCAGGCCGACCAAGCCATGTATCAGGCCAAGCTGGCCGGCAAGAACCGCGTGCAGGTCTTCGACGCCGAGCAGGCCGCTCAGCTGCGCGGCCAGCACGAGACCGTGCAGGGCATTCGCGAGGCACTGACGCGCGGCGAGCTGGTGCTGCACTACCAGCCCAAGGTGATGCTGCGCAGCGCCGAGCTGGTCGGCGTGGAGGCGCTGATCCGCTGGCTGCACCCGCAGCGCGGCCTGCTGCCGCCGGCGGCCTTCCTGCCCTTGGTCGAGAACCATCCGCTGGGCATCGAGATCGGAGATTGGGTCATCGCCACCGGCCTGCAGCAGCTGGCCGACTGGCGGCGCGAGGGCCTGCACCTGAAACTCAGCGTCAACATCAGCGCCCGCCATCTGCAGCAGCCGGATTTCGTCGCCCGCCTGCTGCTGGCGCTGCAGCGCCACCCCGAGCTGCGGCCGCAGGACCTGGTGCTGGAAGTGCTGGAGACCAGCGCGCTGGAGGATCTGGTCGGCGTCTCGCGCACCATGGCCGAGGGCGTGTCGCGCGGCCTGGCCTTCTCGCTGGACGACTTCGGCACCGGCTATTCGTCGCTGACCTATCTGAAGCGCCTGCCGGTCGCCGAGCTGAAGATCGACCAGAGCTTCGTGCGCGACATGCTCGACGACCCGGACGACTTCGCCATCCTCGACGGCGTGATCGGCCTGGCCTCGGCCTTCCACCGCGAGGTGGTGGCCGAGGGCGTGGAAAGCCTGGAGCATGGCGCGGTGCTGCTGCAGCTGGGCTGCGAGCAGGCGCAGGGCTATGGCATCGCCCGGCCGATGCCGGCGGCGCAGCTGCGGCAATGGCTGATGCACTGGCAGCCGCCTGCCGCCTGGCAGGGCCTGCGTGCGCTACCGCGCGAGCGCCTGCCCCTGCTGCGCGCCAGCCTGGACCACCGTGCGCGCCTGCGCGCGCTGCGCCGCTGGCTGGAGGGCGCCGCCGGGCCGCTGCCCTCGCTGGCGCCGCAGGATGGCCTGCTCGCCGCGCAGCTCACCGCCGCGCCGCGCTTGGCGCGGCTGCGCGAGCGCCATGTCGCGCTGCTGCGCCTGGGCCAACGCCAGCTGCAGGCCGGGCGGCGTGGCGCCGACTGGCCGGCGGCCGAGCGCCACGCGCTCGACGAGGCCGAGGCCGAGTTCGACCGCCTGCTGCGCGAGGCGTTGCGCGACGGCTTCTGACGCCGACTTTCCAGCGCGCCCCCCCCATTGCGTGAGCCGGTCGATCAAGGGGCCGCCGTGGAACCGGCTTTGCCGGGCCACTGGCGGCGCCCCCTTGAGGGGGCCGGCGTAGCCGGTAGGGGGTGGGCCGTGTTCAGCTGAAGCGCTGGCTCAGCACCTTGGCCAGGTCCACCTCGCCGGCCTTGTACAGGCCGGCCTTGACCATGTCCTGCAGAAAGCCGGCGACCTGCTCGCGGCGCAGCGGCCCCGGACCGCTGCCGGCCAGGCCCTGGCTCAGCATCAGCGCATGGCTGGCCGCCAGCTCGGCCTGCTGCATCTCCGGGTTGTCCTGGCGCATGCGCGCATCGGCCGCGGCGCGCTGCGCCAGCGTGCCGGCCAGGTAGGCCTTCCAGCCGGCCACGCTCGCGTCCACGAAGGCCTGCACCAGGGCCGGCTCCTTGGCGACCATCTCGGCGCGCGCATCGATCAAGGTGCTGGGCGTGCGCCAACCGTGGTCGGCAAGCAGGTGCACGACCGGGTCGAAGCCGCCCTGCGCCTTCACATAGATGGGCTCGGCCACCGAATAGGCCTGCTGCAGCGACTGCTTGTTGGCGAGAAAAGGCCCCAGCGTGTAGTTGTAGGGGCGCAGCTGCTCGTCGCGCAGGCCATGTGCGCGCTTCAGCCATTGCCACCAGCTGAACTGCGCGTCCTTGGCGATCCAGATGCGCGGGGCCTGGCGGATCGCGTCGAAGCGCTCGTAGCCCTGGCCCGGATGGGCGATCAGCGCCTGCGGATCCTTCTCGAAGATCGCCGCCACCGACAGCGTGGGCACGCCCATCTTCGCGTTGTCGAAGGCATGCAGCAGATTGCCGGTCATCAGGAAGTCGATGCGGCCGGCCGGCAGCAGCGGCCGGTTGTTGACCTGCGGCCCGCCCTGGCGGATCTCGACCTGCAGGCCGGCCTTCGCGTAGGTGCCGTCGACCAAGGCCTGGTAGAAGCCGCCATGCGCGGCCTGCGCCTTCCAGTTCGTCGCGAAGGTGATCTTGCGCGGCGTGCTCGCGCCTTGGGCGCGGATGAAGGCGGGGGCGGCAGCCAGGCCGCCGAGCAGCAGTCGTCGTTGCATGGTCGGTTTAGCGGCCGTGCCAGCGGCCGATCAAGAGTCGTTCAAGAAGCGCGGTCGCAGCGTACAGCCCCAGCCCCGTCGCGACGATCAGCGCTAGGCTGGCGAACATGCGCGGCATGTCGGTGCGGAACATCGCCTCCAGCAGGCGCGAGGCCAGGCCGGTCTGGCTGCCGGCGGCACCGGCGGCGAACTCGGCGACTACCGCGCCGATCAGCGCCAGTCCGGCGGCGATGCGCAGGCCGGCGAGGAAATAAGGCAGGCTGGCCGGCAGCATCAAGAGGCGCAGGCGCTGCCAGCGTGTCGCGCGGTAGAGCGTGAACAGCTCCTGCAGGCCGGCATCGGTGGCGCGCAGGCCGGCAAGCAGATTGCTGAGGATGGGGAAGAAGGCGACCACCCAGGCGCAGATCAAGAGCGCGGTGGCCGGCGTGTCGACATAGATCAGGATCAGCGGCGCGATCGCCACCAGCGGCGTGACCTGCAGCGCGATGGCCAGCGGCATCAGCGCGCGCTCCAGTCGCGGCGACAGCGCAAAGGCCGCTGCGCCCACCAGGCCGCTGACGCAGGCCAGGCCCAGCGCCGCCAGGCAGATGCGCAGCGTGAACCACCAGGCTGCGGCGTAGCCGGCGGCATCCAAGGCCAGCGCGGCGGCGATCTGCGTCGGTGCCGGCAGCAGGTAGGCGGGCACGCCGCCAGCGCGCACCAGCCACTCCCAGCCGGCGAACAGCAGGGCGATGAGCAGCAGGCCGGGCGCGTGCTGCTTCATGCCGCGCGCAGCCCCAGCGCGAGCGCCTGCTGGGCGCTGCGCACCAGCTCGAAATACGCGTCCTGCTGCGTCCAGTCGCTGGCCGTGCGCCGCGCGGCGACATCGAATTCGGCGATCACCCGGCCCGGCCGCGGGCTCATCACCAGCACGCGGTCGGCCAGGGCCACGGCCTCGAACACCGAGTGCGTGACCAGCAGCAGCGCCATCTGCGGCCGTGTCGCGCACCAGGCAAGCAGCTCGCTACCCAGCCGCTCGCGCTGGATCTCGTCGAGCGCGCCCAGGGGCTCGTCAAGCAGCAGCAGGTCCGGCGCGGTGACCCAGGCGCGGGCCAGCGCGGCGCGCATCTGCATGCCACCCGAGAGCTCATGCGGCAAGGCCTTCTCGAAGCCCTGCAGGCCGACGCGCTCAAGCGCAGCGGCTACACCGTCCAGCGGCAGACCGGCCAGGCGCAGCGGCAGCGCGACGTTGTCGGCCAGGCTGGCCCAGGGCATCAGCGTGGGCTGCTGGAACACGCAGGCGCGGCGCAGCGTGGCCGGCAGCTCGACCCGCCCCTCGCTGGCCTGCAGCAGGCCGGCGAGCAGGCGCAGCGCACTGCTCTTGCCGCAGCCCGAGGGCCCGAGCAGCGCGACGCGCTCGCCGGCGGCGAGCTGCAGATCGAAGCCCTGCAGGGCCTGCGTGCCGCTGCCGAAGCGCAGGCCGACGCCGGACAGGCTGAGCATCAGCCGGGCTGGAACAGATGGGCCAGCACGCGCGGCAGCACCGCGCGCCAGGCGGTCTCGTTGTGCTGGCCCTGGGCCTCCTCGATGAAGCGCACCTGCGGGCTTTGCTCGCGCTGCAGCTCGGCCATGCGGCGCGCCTGCGGCAGCATCAGCTCGCTTTCGCGACCACCGGCATAGACCAGCACGCGCTGGCTGGCCAGCAACGGCTCGGAACGCGCCAGGTCGTAGGCCTGCGGAGCGATCCAGAACGAGGGCGAGAGCACGCCGCCGAGGCCGAAGACCTCGCGGTGCCGGTGCAGCGCCGCATGCGTGATCAGTCCGCCCATCGAGCTGCCGATCAGCGCCGTGCTCTGCGCGTTCGGCCGCGTGCGGTAGCGCGCGTCGATGGCCGGCTTGGCGACCTCGACAAGAAAGCGCAGATAGGCCCAGCCCTCGCCGGCGCCGAAGCGCGCGTTGTCCCAGGGATTGAGCTCGGTCATGCGCCGCTCGCCGCGGTCGATGCCCACTGCGATGGCCTCGAAGCCCTGCAGCGCCAGCTGGTCGAGCAGCTCGTCGGCACCCCATTCGCCGGTCTGGCTGTCGGCCTCGTCGAAGACCTTCTGCGCGTCGTGGAAGTAGATCACCGGGTAGTGCCGCTCCGGCTGCCGTGCATAGCTGGGCGGCAGGTAGACGCGCAGCCGGCGCTGGCGGTCCAGGCCGGGCATGGGCAGCGGGTCCAGGAGCTGCAGGCGGGCCGGGTCGTGCACGGTGGACGCGCGCTGTGCACGGGCCCAGGGCGAGGCGGCGGCCAGGCTGATCGTGCTCAGCAGCAGATGGCGGCGGTTCGGCATGGGCAGGAGTATCGGCCCCGGATCTTGTTCAGCGTTCGCCGAGGCGGCGCCGGCTGCCAGGCGGCCCGCACAATCCGTGGCCTTATCGCAGGCGTCTCGTTCAAACCATGCCCACCCATCTCGCCCTGCTGCGCGCCGTCAACGTCGGGGGCACCGGCAAGCTGCCCATGGCCGAGCTGCGCGAGCTGACCGAGGCGCTCGGTTTCGCGAACGTGCGTACCTATATCGCCAGCGGCAATCTGCTGCTCGACAGCCGGCTGAGCGCGGCCCGGGTGCGCGAGCAGCTGGAGGCGGCGCTGGCCGCACGCCTGGGCAAGCCGGTCGGCGTGGTGATGCGCAGCCCGGCCGAACTGGCGGCGCTGTTGGCCGCCAACCCGTTCCCGGAGGCGGCCGGCAACCGTGTGCTGGTCAGCCTGCTCAACGAGGCCTTGCCGGCCGATGCCGCGGCCGGCGTGAGGCACCAGGTCGGGGAGCAGATCGTCTTCGCCGCCCGCGAGGTCTATGTGCATTACGGCGAGGGCATGGGCCAGAGCAAGCTGCGCATCCCGGCCGCGGAGGCCGGTACGGCGCGCAATCTGAACAGCTTGCAGGCGTTGCTGGCCATGGCGAACGCCGGCTGACCCCCTGGTTCGAGGACCAGCCTGCCCTGGGCTGGCATCTACATTCGTCAGCTCTTCCAGAGATCACGAAAGCGCAGGGAGCGCATGCAAACGAATCTTTCCGCACAAAGCGGCACGAGCCTGGTCTTGGCGCTGTTGCTCGCTGCCTGTGGCGGCGGTGGCGGCGGCGAAACCGGACCTGGCAGCCAGCCCAATGCGCAGCCGGTCGACGAGCGCATCAGCCTGAGCCAGTACCTGACCCAGCGCACGGCGCCGCCACAGGCCCAGCAGGCGCAGGCGTTGCAGGCCAGTGACTTCCGCTTTGCCAGCACGGCGCATGCCGCATCCGATGTGGCCGGCAGCAATGCACTGCTGCTGCCCGGCCTGGAGCAGAGCCGCCGTGCGCTGCTGATGGCTGCCGCCCAGGGCGAGACCCTGGCCGAGTTGCAGGCGCAGCAGGCCGACCCCCAAGGCCTGGCCGCCGGCGTGCAGCAGCGCGAACTGCAGGCGCTCAGCAGCAGCCGTTTTCGCCCCGGTTTTCTACAAAGCACCGAGCATGGCCATCCACAGGCGATGGCGCCGCAGCAATGGCGTGCGATCAGCCTGACCGACTGGGGGACGCAGGCGCCGGCCAGCCTGCGCATCCAGGAGCACATCGAGCTCGACCTGCGCTGGCCGGCTGGCGTGCAGGGCTTCGAAGGCGTGTTCGAGGACGACAGCGGCGAGCGGCGACTCAAGCCGATGTGGCGGATCGCCGGTCCAGTCTGGCGCCTGGACGAGGCCGGCTTCACGGCCCGCGGGCTGAACCTGGCCGATGGCACCCGGCTCGTCAGCCTCACGCCCAGCCAGGGCGGTCTGCGGGCCTTTGCGCAAACCGGGCTGGATGCCGCGCTGCTGCTCGTGCATCAGCGCCTGCGCGCCGGCGTGGCGGCGCAGACGGGCAACTGGGTGCTCGCGCAGCGCCCTCCTTCGTTCAAGAACCTGCAGTCTGGCGCCAGCCTGGCCCGCGCCGGCGATCCTGCGCGGGCTCAACTGGGCGCGCTCGACGGCAGTCCGCAGCAGGCCCGGCTGATCGGACCCTTCACCCATCTGAGCTGGACGCAGACCGGTCTCAGCATCAGTGGCAGCCAGACCCTGGAGTTCATTCCGCTGGCCGGTACCGCCTCGCAGGGCGGCGGCTCGGTGACCGAGCACGCCGAGCCGCCCTTCGACGGGCCGGTTGCCTGCCCGCCTGGCGAGGCCGCCGCGAAGCCGATGCTGCTGCTGGTGATCGATGCCAGGTTGCGTCTGATCGCGCTGGCCCAGGTCGCGAGCCAAGGTGAGGCCGGTCAGCTCTGCGAACGCTGAGCCGGCGGCGGTTCGGCCCCATCTCTTGGCACAGGCCTCATGCCAAAGCCGGCGCGGCCGCCGCCCATCTGGGCCTGGGCGATGCCGCGCTGCAGGCGCCGTTTCCCGACTACCGCGGCGCCGCGCTGACCGGCTTGATGCGCGGCTGAAGCAGCAGGGCCGTCGCGCCGACGATGACCGCCCAGAAGGGCGCGCCGATGCCGGCGACCGTCAGCCCTGAGAGGGTGACGAGAAAGGTCAGCACCGCGGCGTCGCGCTCGCGCGGCTCGGCCATGGCGCCCGCCAGCCCGCCGCCGATGCTGCCCAGCAGCGCCAGCGCGGCGACCGCCAGCACCAGCGCCTTGGGCAGCGCGGCGAACAGCGCGACCACCGCGGCGCCGGCCAGGCCGATCAGCACGTAGAAGCCGCCGGCCGCCAGCGCGGCCAGCCAGCGCCGCCTCGGGTCCTCATGCGCCTCGGGGCTCATGACGATCATCGCGGTGATCGCCGCGAGGTTCAGCGCATAGCCGCCGAAGGGCGCGAGCAGCAGCGTCGCCACGCCGGTGCCACCGATCACCGGCGACAGCGGCGCGCTCACGCCGGCGGCGCGTTGCGCGGCGACGCCGGGCAGGTTCTGCGAGGCCATGGTGACGATGAAGAGGGGCAGGCCCAGGCCGATCAGCGCGGCGCTGCTCCATTGCGGCGCGACGAAGACCGGCGCGGCGCCGATGCCGTCGCCGAGCTGCAGCGGCGCGATCTGGCCGAGTAGCGCGGCGACGAGCAGGCCGACGACGAGCACCGCCGGCACCGCCCAGCGCGCGAAGAACCGCCGGCCGAGCAGATAGGCCAGCAGCATGGCGACGACGAGCAGCGGCGCCTCGGGCGTGGCGCGCACCGCGTCCAGGCCGAAGCGGGCCAGCACGCCGGCCAGCAGCGCCGCCGCGATCGAGGCCGGGATGCGGTCCATCAGACGCTCGAACAGCCGGCTGTAGCCGGCGATGGCGATCAGCAGGCCGCAGAGCAGGAAGGCGCCGACCGCCTCCGGCATGCTGATGCCGGAGCTGGCGGCGATCAGCGCGGCGCCCGGCGTGCTCCAGGCGGTCAGCACCGGTTGGCGGTAGCGCCAGCTGAAGGCGATGCTGGTCAGGCCCATGCCCAGGCCGAGCGCGAGCATCCAGGATGCCGTCTGCGCCGGCGTGGCCTGCAGCGCCTGCGCGGCCTGGAAGACCAGGGCCACCGAGCTGGTGAAGCCGACCAGCACGGCGACGAAGCCGGCGACGAGCGCGGGAAGGTCCTGGCGCTGGAGGCTCATCGCGGGCCGGGGCTCGTCGGCCGGGTGCAGGGCCGCCCCAAACCTGGGCAGCCCCCTTGGGGGGTGGCGAGGACGCGCTGCGCCGCAGCCTGGGGGCTCATAGTTCCACTTTCGAGCCGAGCTCGACCACGCGATTGGCCGGCAGGTGCAGGAAGTCCGCCGCGGCCGAGGCGTTGCGGTGCATGCTGGCGAACAGCTTCTCGCGCCACAGCGCCATCTTGCCGCCGATCGTCGGCATGACGATGTCGCGGCTCAGGAAGTAGCTGGTGTCCATCTCGTCGAGCACGATGCCCTGCCGCTCCAGCAGCTTCAGCGCCTCGGGCACGTCGGGCTCGTTCATGAAGCCGAAGTGCAGCACCACCTGCCAGCAGCGCCGGCCCAGGCTCTCGACCTCGCAGCGCTTCTCGAAGCCGATCCAGGGCAGCTCGTGGTGGCGCACGGTGACGAACAGGTTCTGCTCGTGCAGCACCTTGTTGTGCTTGAGGTTGTGCAGCAGCGCGTTGGGCGTCATGCCGGTCTCGGTGGACAGGAACACGGCCGTGCCCTCGACCCGCGTCGGTGGGCTGACGAAGACCGCCTGCAGGAAGCCCTTCAGGTCGATGGCGTCCTCGCGCAGCTTGTCGGACATCAGCTGGCGGCCCTGCTTCCAGGTCAGCATCAGCGTGAAGCACCACAGGCCGATGGCCACCGGGAACCAGCCGCCGCTGGGCAGCTTGAGCAGATTGGCGGCGAGGAAGACGATGTCGACGACGAAGAACAGGCCGGTGGCCGCGATGCACACGGCCAGCGGGTAGCGCCAGCCGTGGCGGACCACGAAGAAGGTCAGCACCGTGGTGATCGTCATGTCCAGCGTCACCGCCACGCCATAGGCATGGGTGAGCTTGCTCGACGAGCCGAACAGCACCACCGCGACGACGACGAAGGCGTACAGCGCCCAGTTGATCGCCGGCACATAGATCTGCCCGACCTCCCTGGCCGAGGTGTGGACGATGCGCATGCGCGGCAGGATGCCGAGCTGGATGGCCTGCTTGGCCACCGAGAAGCTGGCGCTGAGCAGGGCCTGCGAGGCGACCGCGGCGGCCAGCGTGGCCAGCGCGAACAACGGGATCTCGGCCCAGGTCGGCGCCAGCAGGTAGAAGGGGTTTTTGATTGCCGTGGGCTCGCTGAGCAGCAGCGCGCCTTGCCCGAAGTAGTTGATGACCAGGGCCGGCATGACCAGTCCGTACCAGCCCCAGCGGATCGGCCGCTTGCCGAAATGGCCGAGGTCGGCGTACAGCGCCTCGCCGCCGGTGACGACGAGCACCGCGGCGCCCAGCGCGACGAAGGCCAGCCAGCGGTGCTGCTGCGCGAAGCCCAGCGCGTGGGCCGGGTTCAGCGCCGCCAGCACTTCGGGCTGGCGCAGGATGGGCGGCAGGCCGAGCAGGATCAGGCAGAGGAACCAGACCAGCATCACCGGCCCGAAGGCCTTGCCGACCACGGTGGTGCCCAGGCGCTGGAACGCGAACAGGCCGGTGATGATGAGCAGCGCCAGCGGCAGGATCAGGCCGTGGTACTGGGGCGCGTAGACGTCGATGCCCTCGACTGCGCTGAGCACGGTGATGGCCGGCGTGATCACCGCGTCGCCGAAGAAGACTGCGGTGCCGAACAGGCCGAGCAGGGTCAGGCGCCGGCGCAGCTGGGGCCGGTCGCGCACCGCCTGGGTGGCCAACGCCATCATCGCGATCAGGCCGCCCTCGCCGTTGTTGTCGGCGCGCAGGATCAGCAGCACGTACTTGAACGAGACGACCAGGGTCATCGTCCAGAACAGCAGCGACAGCACGCCGAGCACATTGGCCTCAGTCACCTGCAGATGCGCGCTGTGGAAGACCTCGCGCAGCGCGTACAGCGGGCTGGTGCCGATGTCGCCGAAGACGACGCCGAGCGCGGTCAGCGTCAGCGCCGCCAGCGCGGCCGGGGAGCGGGCGGAAGAACTCAAGAAGGGGACGGGTAGCGGCCGCAGGGCCTTGGCCGCCACTGTATGCCGGCAGGTCGCGCCATGCTGCGGCGCAACAGCAACGGGCCGGATGCAAAAAGCCCTGCCGCGGGATGCGGCAGGGCTTGGCAGGGAGCGCCGCGAGCCGCTTACTTGAAGCGGTAGCTGGCGCTCAGGCTGAAGCGGCGGCCGAGCTGGCCCGAGGTGCCGGTATCCCAGTAGGTGAACGCGTAGGGGATCAGCGACGAGCGGCTGTAGTCATTCAGCGCATTGAGGAGCGTGGCGTTGATCTTCAGGCCCTCGATGGGCTCGAAGGCGACGCCGAAGTCGATGGTCGACTCGGCGCCGATGAAGCAGGCCTCGTTGCTGCGCAGGAAGACGTTGGCGGCCGTGGAAGAGTTCAGGCAGTTCGTCGTCGTGGTGCCCAGGTGCAGCTTGTCCTGGTGGTTGTAGCGGCCCCAGACGCTCCAGTTGTCGCGTTCCAGGCGCAGCGTGGCCGAGGCCTTGGTCTTGGGGATGTCGCCGGACGAGGTGCCGACCAGCTTGCTCACCGAGGTGCCGGCCAGCACCAACTGGTCGTAGCGGCTGGTGTAGGTGCCGCTGAGCTTGAGGCTGATCCGGCCCAGCTCGGTGGCCGGAATGCGGAAGTTCAGGTCGTAGTCGACCCCCGAGATCTTCGTGTACTCGTAGTTGTTGTACACGCGGCTCAGCGCCAGGATCGGGCCGCTGTTGGCGACGGGATTGCCGTTGCCGTCCAGGATCCAGGTTGCCGGGTTCGGGTCGCGGATCACGTACTGGCCGTAATTGGCCGGGTCGGCGATGTAGTTCTCCATCACATCGACGCCGCGCGAGGCACGGATCTCGTGGTTGCGCTCGAAGTACCAGCCGTCGAGGGCGAGGTCGAAGTTGCGCGTCGGCGCGTAGATCAGGCCCAGGGTGGCCGAGCGGCCCTTCTCCGGCTTCAGATTGGGGTTGGCCGAGATGATGGTCGGGATCGAGCCCGGGTTCGGCGTGCGCGTGCTGCTGCCCAGCACATTGCAGTCGCGGTTGTTCGTCGGATCGCCCAGCGACACCCCGTTCGGGCAGCGGATCGGGTCCGCCACCGCATAGGTCGAGAAGGTGTGGAACGACAGCGAGTAGGCGTTGCTGATCTGCGAGATGGACGGTGCGCGGAAGCTGCTGGCGACCGTGCCGCGCAGCACGGTGTCGGGCAGCACCTCCCACTTCAGACCCAGCTTGCCGGTGGTGGCGTTGCCGAAGTCGCTGTACTTCTCGTGACGCGCGGCGATCTGGGCCTCCAGCTTCTTGGTCACCGGCAGGCGGAACTCGGCGAAGCCGGCCCACAGGTCGCGGCTGCCCGAAGTGCCGTTGCCGACCAGGCCGACGTAGTCGCCATTCAGGTAGGCCTCGTCCGGCACGGCTTCCAGCTTCTCCTTGCGGAATTCGGCGCCGAGCGCGACCGCCACCGGGCCGCCGGGCAGGTCGAACAGCTCGCGGCTGCCGCGCACATCGATGCTGGCGATGCTGGATTCGCCGTTCAGCGTCGCATCGCCGGAGACCGCCTCGATGGCCGCCTGCGTGTTGGTCGTGCCGTTGAAGCGGTAGCTGCCGTTGGCGATCGCGGCGTCCAGGCGCGTGCTGTGCAGGCGGTTGTGCATCACGCGCTGGTTGTCCTGGCGGCTGTAGAGCAGCGCGCTGTCGATGTCCCAGGCGCCCAGCACACCTTGCAGGCCCAGCGTGAAGCGCTTGGACTCCAGCTTGCTGACGTCGCGCGGCGCCAGGTCGACGAAGCGGTAGATGACCTGCACGCGCTCATTGGTCGGGTTGTCCGGGTGGCCGACGGGCAGGATGATGGTGCTCTGCCGGCGCAACTCGCCGGACAGCGTGGACCAGGTGCTGGCCCAGGGGTTGTTGGCGGCCAGTACCGAGGTGGTCAAGGCTTGCGGAATGGTGGTCTCGGTGGTCTCGGTGCGCGAGAACATCGCATCGAGGCTCAGCGTGAAGTCGCTGCCGAGCTTGAAGGTCGCGCCGATCGACGCGTTCAGGCGCTCCTGCTCGCTGATCGCCTGGTCGGCATCGTCGAAGTTCCAGCGGCATTGGCCGCTGCGGAAGCTCGGTGAGCTCGGGCCCATGCCCTCGGGCCGCGTCGCCACGCCCTGGCCGACGGTCAGCTCGGCCGGGCAACCGGCGTAGGTGCCCAGGTAGTGCTGGCCGAAGGGACTGTTGTTGCCCACGCTGCGGCCGTCGATGGTGGTGCTGCCGGCCACGCTGGCCGGCACGCGGTAGTAGCTGCCCCAGGGCGAGGCCGCCGAGTCCGGCGTGAAGCGCGGGTAGGCGCTGGTGGTGCCGGTGACCTGGGTGGCCAGGTACTGGTGGTGCAGATCGATGTTGCCGCGGTCCTTGAGCTCGTTGTGGAACACCGGATCGCGCTTGCTGAGTTCGACGCCGCCGAAGACGTTGAAGCCCTGCGCGTCATAGTTGCCGAAGCCGAAGCTGAAGCCGCCGTTGACGGTCTTGCCGACGCCGCGGTCGTTGGCGGTGTAGCCGGCATTGCCTTCAATGCCCTCGTAATCCTTGCGCAGGATGTAGTTGATCACCCCGGCCATGGCGTCGGAGCCGTAGATCGCCGAGGCGCCGTCCTTCAGGATGTCGATGCGCTCGATCGCGCCCTTGGGGATGTTGTTGGCCGCGATCAGCGAGCCGCGGCCGAAGTTGATGTCGATTGCCGCGACCGGCGCCACGCGCCGGCCGTTGATCAGCAGCAGGGTGCCCTGAGAACCGAAGCCGCGCATCGAGATCGTCGCCAGGCCGCTGACGAAGCCGGAGGCCGAGCCGTCCTGGATCGAGCTGGCGTCGACGGCGCTGGTCGAGCGCAGCAGCTCCTCGATCGTCGTGTAGCCGCTGGACTCGATGTCCTTGCGCGTCAGCGTCTGGACCACCGAGGGGGTTTCCTTGCTGGTGCGCTTGATCAGCGAACCGGTGACGGTGACCGCCTCCAGTTGCTGGGGCTGCGCCGCAGGGGCGGTTTGGGCTTGCGTCTGGGCGCTGAGCGCCAGCACGGCCAGGGCCGCACAACTGAGGCGAAGCGAATGGTTTTTCTTCATGGGAAAGGCTCCGGAGGTCATGGGCGCCGAATGGCCGCCGACATGAGGCCCGGACCGTAGTGGGGCTGCCTCTTTCCCGCTGTAAGAACATCAACTTAGCTCATGAGTGGATGGAATCCACGTTGAACATCAAGGGCTTGGATGTGTCCCCGGAAACGGGCCGCGTCGGCCCGATACAACGCCGCCCACCCCTGGGGCTGCGGCCGTCGCCTGCTTTGTCGGGTGGGCGACAGAAGCCGGCAGGCACGAAAAAGGCGCCCGAAGGCGCCTGGCTATTCAAGGCGGTACGGCCCTCAGTCCATCGCGTAACTGAGGCTGATGCTGAAGCGCCGCCCCAGCTGACCCGCCGTGCCGTTGTCCCAGTAGCCGAAGGTATTGGGAATGCCGGTCGAGCGGCTGGTGTCGTTCAGCGCGTTGAGGATCGAGCCGGCCACCGTCAGGCCCTTGAGCGGCTCGACGTTGAAGCCGAAGTCGATGGTCTGCTCGCGGCCCACAAAGCAGCCGTTGTTGTCGCGCAGGAAGCTGTTCGAGGCCGCCGTGACGCCGCTGCCCGCCGAGCCGGCCAGGCAGGCGTCGGTGACGCCGATGCGGTACATCTTGTCCTGGTGGTTCCAGCGCGCCCACAGGCCCCAGTTGTCGCGGTCCAGGCGCAGCTGCGCGGTGGCCTTGGTCGTCGGGATGTCGGCGCTCGAGGTGCCCCCCCAGCGGCTCGGCTCGGTGCCTTCCAGCACCAGTTGGTCATAGCGGCCGGTGTAGCTGCCGTTGAGCTTCAGGCTCAGGCGTCCGATGCTGCTGGCCGGGAAACGAATGTTCAGGTCGTAGTCGATGCCCGAGGTCTTGGTCCATTTGTAATTGCCGTAGGCCCGCAGGATGCCGACGATGGGTCCGCTGTTGTCCACGCCGGGCAGCCAGGTCACCGGGTTCGGGTCGCGCAGGATGAACTGCCCGTAGTTCTGCGGGTCGGCGAGGTAGTTGTCCAGCACGTCGACGCCGCGCTGCACGCGGATCTCGTCGTTGCGCTCGAAGTACCAGGCGTCGATCGCCAGGTCGATGTTGCGGGTGGGCGAGAACACCAGGCCGGCGGTGGCCGACTTGCTGCGTTCCGGCTTCAGATTCGGGTTGGCCGAGATGATCGACGGGATCGAGCCCGCGGCATTGGTGGCGGTGCGGCCCAGCACATTGCAGTCGCGCAGCACCGGCGGGTCGCCCAGCGACACGCCGTTCGGGCAGCGGACCGGGTCCTGCAGCGGGCGCTCCTGGAAGCTGTGGAACGACAGCAGAAAGGCGTTGCCGATCTGCGCGATCGACGGCGCGCGAAAGCCCGTGGCCACGGTGCCACGCAGCGCCAGCGTGGACGGCAGCGCATCCCATTTCGCGCCCAGCTTGCCGGTGGTGGCGTTGCCGAAGTCGCTGTACTTCTCGTGGCGCGCGGCGGCCTGCAACTCCAGGGTCTTGAGCAGCGGCAGGCGCAGCTCGGCGAAGCCGGCCCAGAGGTCGCGCTTGCCGCTGGCGCCGTTGCCGACCAGGCCGACGTAATCGCCGCTGCGGTAGACCTCGTCGGGCGTCGACTCCAGTTCCTCGCGGCGGTACTCGGCGCCGAGCGCCACGGCAGCCTTGCCGCCGGCCATCGCGAACAGGTCGCGGCTGGCGCGCAGGTCCAGCGAGGTGATCGTCGACTCGCCCTCGACCACCGCGTTCGAGGCCACGCTGGCGATCGCCGCCGCGCTGTTCGGCGTGCCGTTGAAGCGGTAGCTGCCGTTGGCGATCGAGGCATTGAGCAGCGAGCTGCGCAGGCGGTTCTTCAGCGTGCGGGTGTTGTCCTGGCGGCTGTGCATCAGCGCGCTGTCGATGTCCCAGTCGCCGACGCTGCCCTGCAGGCCGAGCGTGAAACGGGCCGAGCTCAGCTCGCTGATGTCCTCGGGCGCGAGGTCGACGAAGCGGTAGATGACCTGCACAGGAATCGGATCGGCCGTGCCATTGGTCGGGTTGTCCGGGTGGCCGACCGGCAGGATGATGGCGTTCTGGCGCTTCAGCGTGCCGTCCAGGGTCGACCAGGTGGTGGCGGTCGGGTTCGCGGTGCTGACCACGCTGGTGGTCAGGGTCTGCGGAATCTGTGCCTCGACGGTCTTGGTCTTGGACAGGATCGCATCCGCGCTCAGCGTGAAGTCGGCACCCAGCGCGAAGCTGGCGCCGACCATCGCATTGACGCGGTCCTGCGCGGCGATCGCCTGGTCGGCGTTGTCGAAGTTGAAGCGGCACTGGCCGTTGCGGAAGCTCGGCGCGGTGGGGCCGATGCCGGTCGGCCGGGTGGACACGCCCTGGCCGACGGTCAGTTCGCTGGGGCAGCCGGCGTAGGTGCCCAGGTAGTGCTGGCCGAAGGGACTGTTGTTGGCCACCGTGCGGCCGTCGATGACGGTGCTGCCGGTGTTGCTGGCCGGCACGCGGTAGTAGCTGCCCCAGGGCGAGGCCGCGGAATCCGGCGTGAAGCGCGAGAAGCCGCTGGTGCCGCCGGTGGCGTTCAGGTTCAGCGAATGGTTGTAGGCGTCCAGATTGCCACGGTCCTTCAGGTCCTTGTGCCAGACCGGGTCGCGGCGGCTCAGCTCGACGCCGCCGAAGACGTTGAAACCTTTCTCGTACAGATTGCCGAAGCCGAAGCTGAAGCCGCCGGTTGCGGTCTGGCCGACGCCGCGGTCGTTCGCCGTGTAGCCGGCGTTCGCTTCGATGCCCTGGTAGTCCTTGCGCAGGATGTAGTTGACGACGCCGGCCATGGCGTCGGAGCCGTACAGCGCCGAGGCGCCATCCTTCAGGATGTCGATGCGCTCGATCGCGCCCTTGGGGATGTTGTTGACGCTGATCAGCGAGCCGCGGCCGAAGTTGATGTCGACGGCGGCCACCGGCGCCACGCGCCGGCCGTTGATCAGCACCAGCGTGCCCTGCGAGCCGAAGCCGCGCATCGAGATCGTCGACAGGCCGCCGACGAAGCCCGAGGCGGCGCCATCCTGGATCGAGCTGGCATCGACGGCGCCGGTGGCGCGCAGCAGCTCCTCGATGGTGGCGTAGCCGGAATTCTGGATGTCCTTGCGGCTGATCGACTGCACCACCGAAGGGGTTTCCTTGTCGGTGCGCTTGATCAGCGAGCCGGTCACCTCGACGCGGTCCAGCTTCTGCGGTTCGGTGGTCTGCGCCTGGGCGCCGGCGGCCAGCGCCAGCACGGCGAGGGCCAGGGGGGTTCGTCCTGTCATGGAGGGGCTCCTGAGGAAATGCGGAAGCCCTCCAGTCTGGTCAGAGCCGCCCGCAGCGTCCTGCGGGAAGCTCCCAGGCGAAAGGAAAAACCCTTTTGCGCCAAGCACTTGGCGCCGTTTCAAAGGTCGCCGGCGTACGCCGCCGGCGACAGGGCCCGGTCAGGGCATGACCGGCATCACTGTTCGAGCGCCAGGCTCTCGGCCAGCGGGTCGGTCTGCTCCAGCTCGTAGCTGGCGCCGAGCATGGCCAGCCGGCCGATCACGCCATACATGTAGAAGCGGTTCGGTGCGCTGGCGCCCGGCTTGTCGCCGACGCGAACCATCGACGGCGCCTCGGCAAAGGCCAGCGGCACGAAGCTGGCGCCCGGTGCGTTGAGGTTCTCGTCGATGCCGCGATCGGCATGCACGCGGTAGAAGCCGCCGACCACATAGCGGTCCATCATGTAGACCACCGGTTCGGCCACCGCCTCGTTGATGCGCTCGTAGGTCGGCACGCCTTCCTGGATGATCACCTGGTTGACCTGCTGGCCGTCCTTGACCACCGCCATCTTGTTCTTCGTGCGGCGGTTCAGTGCGTCGAGCTCCTTGGCGTCGCGCACCGTCATGATGCCCATGCCATAAGTGCCGTTGTCCGCCTTGACGATGACGAAGGGCTTCTCGTTGATGCCGTAGTCCTTGTACTTGCGGCGGATCTTGGCCAGCACCGCGTCGGCATGCGACTGCACGCACTCGATGCCGGTGCCTTCGTGGAAGTCGACCTCGCCACAGCTCTCGTACAGCGGGTTGATCAGCCAGGGGTCCATGCCGAGCAGCTTGGCGAACTTCTTCGCCACCTCCTCGTAGGCGGCGAAGTGCAGGCTCTTCCTGCGCACCGCCCAGCCGGCGTGCAGCGGCGGCAGCAAATACTGCTGCTCGATGTTCTTCAGGATGTTGGGAATGCCGCCCGACAGGTCGTTGTTCAGCAGGATGGTGCAGGGGTCGAAATCCTTCAGCATCACGCGGCCGTTCTTGCGCAGCAGCGGCTCGACGGTCAGCGTGCCGCCGTCGGCCAGTTGCAGCGGGGTCGGCGCGGTGACCGCCTCGTCCAGGCTGCCCAGGCGCACGTTCAACCCGGCCTGCTGGAACACGCGCACCAGGGTCGCGACGTTCGCCAGGTAGAAGCTATTGCGCGTGTGCTTCTCGGGGATCAGCAGCAGGTTCTTCGCCTCGGGGCAGATCTTCTCGATCGCCGCCATGGCCGCCTGCACGGCCAGCGGCAACATCGGCTCGGTCAGGTTGTTGAAGCCGCCGGGGAAGAGATTGGTGTCCACCGGCGCCAGCTTGAAGCCGGCGTTGCGGATGTCCACCGAGCTGTAGAAGGCCGGCGTGTGCTCCATCCATTCAAGGCGGAACCAGCGCTCGATGGCGGGCATCGAATCGAGGATGCGCGCCTCCAGCTCGTTGATGGGGCCGGAGAGGGCGGTGATCAGGTGCGGAACCATGGGCGTAGCGCAGACGGGTCAGGGCCGGCCATTCTGAGGGAATGTGCGGACATGGGGGCGAAGTGATGCGCTGCAAGCCCTATCCTGCCCGCATGCCGGCCGCCATCCTGATCGCCAGTGCCGATGCCGCGCGCCGGCGCCAGCTGCGCGCGCAGCTGGCGGAGTGGCCCTGCTACGAAGCCGCGGACGCCGCGGCGCTGGCCCGCATGCTGGCCATCGTGCGCCCCGCCTTGCTGCTGGTCGAGCCGGGCTGGCCGGCCGGCGGCGCCGAGCGCGCCGGCCTGCTGCAGCTGGAGCTGCCGGCCACTCTCCTGGGTCTGCGAGCGCGGGTTGCCGCGCTGCTCGCCGGGCCGGCACCGAGCCTCCAATAAAAAGGGCCGCCCCGGAGGGCGGCCCTGACCGCGATGGGCGCGGCTTACTTCGAATAGGCGGTCTCGCCGTGGCTGGCGATGTCCAGGCCTTCGCGCTCTTCTTCCTCGGTGACGCGCAGACCCACGGTCAGGTCGGCGATCTTGTAGGCGACGAAGGCGACGACACCGGACCAGACGATGGTGAACAGCACGCTCTTCACCTGGATCCAGACCTGCGCGCCGATCGCGAAGTCCTCGGCACCGGTGCCGCCCAGGCCGGGCGCTGCGAACACGCCGGTCAGGATGGCGCCGACGATGCCGCCGAGGCCGTGCACGCCGAACACGTCGAAGGAGTCATCGGCACGCAGCAGCTTCTTCAGGCCGGTGACCCCCCACAGGCAGGCCGCGCCGGCGATCAGGCCGAGCACGATCGAGCCGATCGGGCCGACGAAGCCGGCGGCCGGCGTCACCGCGACCAGGCCGGCCACGGCGCCGGAGGCGGCACCCAGCATCGAGGCCTTCCCCTTGAGCAGGGCCTCGGCGCCGATCCAGGCGAGCACGGCGGCGGCGGTGGCCAGCACGGTGTTCACGAAGGCCAGACCGGCCAGGCCGTTGGCGGCACCGGCGGAACCGGCGTTGAAGCCGAACCAGCCCACCCACAGCAGCGAGGCACCGACCATGGTCAGGGTCAGCGAGTGCGGGGTCAGCGCTTCCTTGCCGTAGCCCAGGCGCTTGCCGAGCACATAGGCGCCAACCAGACCGGCGATACCGGCGTTGATGTGCACCACGGTGCCACCGGCGAAGTCCAGCGCGCCGTCCGCAGCCAGCAGGCCGCCGCCCCAGACGATGTGGGCCATCGGCAGGTAGCTGAAGGTGAACCACAGCACGCTGAAGACCAGCACCGCGCCGAACTTGATGCGCTCGGCGAAGGAGCCGACGATCAGCGCGGTGGTGATGGCTGCGAAGGTGCCCTGGAAGGCGATGAAGACGTACTCGGGGATCGTCGACAGCGCGCCGAAGGTGTCCTGCGTGACGCCCTTCAGGAACAGCTTGTCGAAGCCGCCGATGAACTTGCCCTCGCCGGCGAAGGCCAGGCTGTAGCCGTAGATCGCCCAGAGGATGCTGATCAGCGAGAACACGACGAAGACCTGCATCAGCACCGACAGCATGTTCTTGCTGCGCGCCAGGCCGCCGTAGAACAGCGCCAGGCCAGGAATGGTCATCAGGATGACCAGCAGGGTGGAGGTCAGCATCCAGGCGGTGTCGCCGCTGTCGACCTTGGGCGCGTCGGCGGCGGGCGCCTCGGCGGGTGCAGCTTCAGCCACGGCCGGTGCGGCCTCGGCCACTGCAGCGGAGGCGGCTTCGACGGCGGAGGCCGCGTCCTGCGCCCAGGCGGCGCCGCTGAGCAGGGCGAGGCCGATCACGGCCCCGGCAATCAGATGTTTGAGCATCATGTTGGACTCTTTGGGGGATCGGAACTCAGAGGGCCGCGTCGCCGGTCTCGCCGGTGCGGATGCGGATGACCTGTTCGAGCGACTGCACGAAGACCTTGCCGTCGCCGATCTTGCCGGTGCGGGCCGCCTTCTCGATGGCCTCGACGACCTGGTCGACGACCGTGTCGGCGACCGCCGCCTCGATCTTCACCTTGGGCAGGAAGTCGACGACGTACTCGGCGCCGCGGTACAGCTCGGTATGGCCCTTCTGGCGCCCGAAGCCCTTGACTTCGGTGACCGTCAGGCCCTGGATGCCGATGGCCGAGAGCGCTTCGCGCACCTCGTCAAGCTTGAACGGCTTGATGACTGCCGTAATCAGTTTCATGGAAAGTCTCCGTCTGTCAGAACACGTACTTGATCGAGGCGACCGCGCGGCGGGCACCCAGATCCTTGTTGTTCGGGCCGTAATAGACCCCGGTCTTCGCATCGACGACGCCCAGGCTGAGCGTCAGTGCGTCGAAGCTCTTGCTCACCGTCAGCGAGGCATCGGTGTAGGAGGCCGAGCTATTGCTCTTCACGTTCTGCCGGCCGATGTGCGGCGTGACGGCCCAGCCGTTGCCGAGATCGAAGGTGGCCGACAGGTCGTAGTACAGCGAGCCCTTGGAATCGGTAAAGCCGAACAGGTTGGTGAAGCTGCGGCTGACCTTCAGCGTCGCCGGGCCGAAGGACAGCGCGCCATAGGCTTCCAGCGTGTTGGCGCTGGGGCGCAGATCGTTCTTCGGATACCAGTACTGCAGCAGGCCGACGTCCAGGGTTAGGCCGCCGCCGATCTCGGTCTTGTAGCCGCCGTAGAGGTCGACCTCGAGGTTCGCGTCGCCGCCGGCGTCCTTGATCCACTTGATCGTCGTCGCCCAAGCGCCGGCATAGAAGCCGCTGTCGTCGCTCCAGTCCGCGCCGCCCTGCACGGCCGGCTTCAGGCGGGTCTGCGAGATGCCGCGGTAGCGGTTGTCGCTGGTCACGCTGAGGTTGTAGGCCACATCGGCGAAGGCCGGCGCAGCCGGCAGGCCGAGGGCCAGGCAACTGGCCAGCAGGAAGGAGCGGGACAAGCTCATGAAGACTCTCCGGGGGTTGCAAATGAGGGCTTGCCCCGGATAGCGCAGCTTTCGTGCCAAGCCCGAGCCCGGCGGCGCCTGACATTTCTGCACCAGAACGGCGCAACGGCTTCAGGCCATCCGGCGACGCAGCGCGTGATGCACCATGCTGGTGCGATTCCGGGGCCGCGGACATCGGACGGGCCGCGGGTCCAGAATCGGGCGCAGGGAGGAGCGCCGCGATGAGTCTGGCCATCTTGCACAGCCGCGCCCTGGTCGGGCTGCAGGCCCTGCCGGTGACGATCGAGGTGCACCTCGCGGCCGGCCTGCCGAGCTTCACCCTGGTCGGCCTGGCCGAGACCGAGGTCAAAGAGGCGCGCGAACGCGTGCGCGCGGCGCTGGCCAGCAGCGGGCTGCGCTTCCCGCACGATCGGCGCATCACCGTCAATCTGGCACCGGCCGAGCTGCCCAAGGAAGGCGCGCGCTTTGACCTGCCGATCGCGCTCGGTCTGCTCGCCGCCAGCGGCCAGCTGGAGCCCGAGGCCATGGCGCAGCTCGAGGCCTGGGAATGGGCCGGCGAGCTCAGCCTGAGCGGCAAGCTCGCTCCAGTGCGCGGCGCGCTCGCCCATGCGCTGGCGCTGCGCGGTGGCGACCGCGGTCTGGTGCTGCCCCCCGGCAGTGCCGGCGAGGCGGCATTGGTCGACGGCGTGCGCGTGGGCCAGGCGCGGCACCTGCTGGACCTGGTCGCCGCGCTGCGTGCCGATGGCGAGCCCCTGCCCAGGCCCCAGCCGCTGCCGGTCGAGGGGTTCGAGGCCTTGCTCGATCTGGCCGACGTGAAGGGCCAGAGCCTGGCCAAGCGCGCGCTGGAGGTGGCCGCGGCGGGTGCCCACAATCTGCTGCTGATCGGCCCGCCGGGCACCGGCAAGTCCATGCTCGCGCAGCGCCTGCCCGGGCTGCTGCCGCCGCTGAGCCAGGACGAGGCACTGGAGACGGCGGCCCTGGTTTCGCTGAGCCGCGACCTCGACCCGCGGCAATGGCGGCGCCGGCCGTTTCGCGCGCCGCACCACAGTGCCAGCAGCGTGGCCCTGGTCGGCGGTGGCTCACCACCGCGGCCGGGCGAGATCTCGCTGGCCCACCACGGCGTGCTCTTCCTGGATGAATTGCCGGAGTTCCCGCGTGCGGCGCTGGAGGCCTTGCGCGAGCCGCTGGAGACTGGCCGCGTGCACATCTCCCGGGCGGCGCGCACGGCGGAGTTCCCGGCGCGCTTCCAGCTCGTCGCGGCGATGAACCCCTGTCCCTGCGGCCAGCAGGGCAACCCGCTGAAGCCCTGCCGCTGCAGCCCGGAGCAGGTGCAGCGCTACCGCGCGCGACTGTCCGGCCCGCTGCTCGACCGCCTGGACCTCGGCGTGCAGGTCGGCCTGCTGCCGCCGGCTGAATTGGCGGCGGCGCCGGCCGGCGAGTCCAGCGCCATGGTCGCCGCGCGGGTGACCGCCGCCCGTGGGCGAGCGCTGGATCGGCAAGGCTGCGTGAACGCGGCGCTCAGCCCGGCGCAACTGGCGCAGCAGGCCCGCGCGGAGCCCGCGGCCGAGGCCTTGCTGCAGCGCGCCAGCCAGCAGCTGGCCTGGTCAGGTCGTGGCTACCACCGCTGCCTGCGCCTGGCGCGCACGGTGGCCGATCTGGCCGGCGCCGAGTGCATCGGGATGGCCGCCATGGCCGAGGCGGTGCAGCTGCGGCGGGGGCTGGAGCTGCCGGCGGTCTGAAGCGCGCCTCAACGCGCGCGCAGTTCGCCCGAGCCGCTGACGCGGCTGCGGATCTGCGGCCGGCCGGCATAGCCGAGGTCGCCGCTGCCGCTGATTTGCGCGTCCAGCTCCTGCACCACGCCCAGGCGCAGATCGCCGCTGCCGGTCAGCCGTGCGCGGGCGCGCTGGCCGGCCAGGCTGGCGGCGCTCACGTCGCCGCTGCCGCTGAGTTCCCAGTCCTGCTGCTCGGCCCGGCCGGCCACGGCGAGATCGCCGCTGCCCGAGAGCCGGGCCTGCAACTCGCGCACCTCGATCAGGCCGATGCGCGCGTCGCCGCTGCCGCTGAGCTCCAGCTCGAAGCGATCGCTCTTCAGCCGGTCCAGCGTCGCGTCGCCGGAGCCGCGCAGCTGCAAGGCCTGCAGCTGCTTGTAGTCGATGCGCACGCGCAGCGGGTTGCGGGTGCTGAAGCCGCGGCCTTCCTCCAGACCGATGACCAGGGTATCGCCCTCCAGCCGCGTGCTGACGAAGGGCTCGATGTTGTCGTCGGCCTGCACGCGCACGCTGGCCTCGCCGCTGGCCGGCTGCAATTGCACGTCGACCGGGCCGTCCAGGCGCACGCGGCTGAAGGCGCCGCTCAGGCTGCGCTGCTTGTCGACCGTCTGGCCCGAGCCCTGGATGCGTTTGCCGCCACTGCCGTAATGGCTGGTGCCACCCAGCGTGATCGCCACCTGCTGGGCCTCCTTCTTGATGCGCAGCACCCATTCCCGCTCCTCGGCGGCGGCGCCCAGGGGCAGCAGGGTGGCGGCAAGCAAGGCGATCAGGGCGCGGCGCATCGGGACTCTCCAGGTTGGAACGGAGCGCAGTGTGCGCGGCCCCCCTAGCTTGCGACCAGCCGGCTGCGACACCCTGCCGTGACCGCCGCCTAGACTGCGGATCGAGCCGACGAACGGGAGTTGCGCATGAAGTGGGAAGGCCATCGACAAAGCGATCGGGTGGAGGATCTTCGTGGCGGCGCCGGGAGCGGCAGGCCGCGCGTCGGCGGTCGCGGTCTGGGCCTGGGCGGTATCGTCATCGCGCTGCTTGCCGCCTGGATCTTCGGCATCAACCCGATGACCGTGCTCGGCCTGCTGGGCGGCGGCGGCGGCGAGGGCGGGCTGGCGCCGCAGGCGCAGCAGGAGGCCCGGCCGCTGGCCGCGCAGACCGAGGCCGAGCGCTTCGTCGCCACCGTGCTGGCCGATACCGAGGACGTCTGGGCCGCCTATTTTCGCCAGCACCCGGAGGCGAACTACGAAGCGCCGACCCTGGCCCTGTTCCGCGAGCCGGTGCAGACCGCCTGCGGCCAGGGCGAGGCGGCCATGGGCCCCTTCTACTGCCCGGGTGACGAGAAGGTCTATCTCGACCTGGGCTTCTTCGACACCCTGCGCGGCCAGCTCGGCGCGCCTGGCGACTTCGCCCAGGCCTATGTGATCGCCCACGAGGTCGGCCACCATCTGCAGCACCGCCTGGGCATCAGCGGCAAGGTGCAGCGCGCCCGGCAGCGCCTCAGCGAGACCGAGGGCAACCGGCTCAGCGTGCGCCTGGAGCTGCAGGCCGACTGCTTTGCCGGCGTCTGGGCGCACCACTCGCAGCAGGGCAAGGGCTGGCTGGAGCGCGGCGACATCGAGGAGGCCATGAACGCCGCCAGCCGCATCGGCGACGACGTGCTGCAGAAGGCGGCCCGGGGCGTGGTCGTGCCGGAAAGCTTCACCCATGGCAGTGCAGCGCAACGCCAGCGCTGGTTCCAGGCCGGGCTGCAGCAGGGTCGACTGGAGGCCTGCGACACCTTCGGCGCGAAGACCCTGTAGCGACGGCGTCGCGCCGCGGGCACGCGGCTTGCTGGGTGTAGTCCATCCGCTTTCCCGTGCCTCCGAGTTCCCGATGCTGAACCTGACCAAGCGCCTGAGCGCCCGCGACCTGGCCCCGGCGCTGCTCAAACGCGCCGCCACCCTGACCCTGGACTGGGACACGCGTCAGAAAAGCCGCTTCGGCGCCCAACTCGATGACGGCCGCGAGGTCGCGGTGATCCTGCCGCGCGGCACGGTCCTGCGCGGCGGCGATGGGCTGGTTGCCGAGGACGGCAGCGTGGTGCGCGTGATCGCCGCGCCGCAGCCCGTGCTGCAGGTGCGCCACTGCCAGGCCCATGGCACCCCCTTCGACCTGCTGCGCGCCGCCTACCACCTGGGCAACCGCCATGTGCCGCTGGAGCTGCAGCCGGATCTGCTGCAGTTCGAGCCCGACGCGGTGCTGGCCGAGATGCTGCGCCACCAGCATCTGATCGTCAGCGAGGCGCTGGCGCCCTTCGAGCCCGAGGCCGGCGCATACGGCGGCGGCCACCACCACCACGGCCATCACGATCATGAGCACCCCCACTGAATTGCTGCAGCTGCTCTGGCTGGCCTCGCCGGCGCTGCCGGTCGGCGCCTTCAGCTACTCCGAGGGTCTGGAGGCGGCGGTCGACGCCGGCCGGGTCAGTGACGAAGCCACGGCCTGCACCTGGCTGCTGAACCAGCTGGAACTCGTGCAGGCGCGCGCCGAGCTGCCGCTGATGGCCGCGGTGTTCCGCGCCACGGCGCAAGAGCTGCCGCGGCTCAACACCTGGGTGCTGCAGACCCGCGAGAGCGCTGAGCTGCTGCAGCAGTGCACGCAGATGGGCCGCAGCCTGGCGGCCTGGATGCGCGGCCAGGATCTGCCGGTACCTGACTTGCAGCCTCCTGCCTGGCCGGTGCTGTACGCGTTGGCGGCCAAGGCGCGCGGCGCCGGTCTGGAGGCCACGCTGCATGCGGCCGCCTTCGCCTGGGCCGAGAACCTCGTCATGGCCGCGGTGCGCGGCGTGCCGCTGGGCCAGAGCGCCGGGCAGCGCCTGATCGCCCGCCTCGTCGCTGCCATTCCGGGCGCCGTGCAGAGCGCGCTGGCGGCCGAGGAGCCGATCGCCTTCTCGCCGGGCCTGGCCCTCCTCAGCGCCCGCCACGAAAACCAGTACTCCCGACTGTTCCGGTCATGAGCCCCCAGGCTGCGGCGCTGCGGGTTCTCGCCACCCCCCATGGGGACTGTTTCCTGTTCGGGAACGGCCCTTCACAGGAAACATCATGAACAGCCTGCATCACATCCCCGGTCGAACCAAGAAGTTGCCGCCTTTGCGCGTCGGCGTTGGCGGCCCGGTCGGCTCCGGCAAGACCACCCTGGTCGAGATGCTCTGCAAGGCCATGCGCACGCGCTGGGATCTGGTGGTCGTCACCAACGACATCTATACGAAAGAAGACCAGCGCCTGCTCACCGTGGCCGGTGCGCTGGAGCCGGAGCGCATCGTCGGCGTGGAGACCGGCGGCTGCCCGCACACCGCGATCCGCGAGGACTGCAGCATCAACCTCGAAGCGGTCGACCGCATGCTGGAGAAGTTCCCGGATGCCGACATCGTGTTCGTGGAGTCCGGTGGCGACAATCTCGCCGCGACCTTCAGCCCCGAGCTGTCGGACCTGACGATCTATGTGATCGACGTCGCCGCCGGCGAGAAGATCCCGCGCAAGGGCGGGCCCGGCATCACCAAGAGCGATCTCTTCGTCATCAACAAGACCGACCTCGCGCCGCATGTCGGCGCCGATCTGGAGGTCATGAAGGCGGACACCGCGCGCATGCGGCCGACCAAGCCCTGGGTGATGACGAATCTGAAGACCCAGGCCGGCCTGGACCAGGTCATCGCCTTCATCGAGAGCAAGGGCCTGCTTGTCTGACGATCCCCAGACCTGTCGCGCCCTGCCAGGCCTGCTGACGGATGGCGGGTGGCAGGCCAGACTCGCGCTGCAAGCGCGCGCCGTGAACGGACGCACGGTGCTGCAGGCGCAGCACGAAGGCCCGCTGCGCTTGCTCAAGACGCTCTACCCGGAGGGCGCGGGCATTGCACATGCGGTCGTCGTGCACCCGCCCGGCGGCCTGGTCGGTGGCGACCAACTCGCCATCGACATCGAGGTGCAGGCCGGAGCGCATCTGCTGGCCACCACGCCGGCCGCCACACGCTTCTACCGCTGCCGGCACGGCCTGGAAGCCACCCAGACCGTGAGCGCCCGCGTGGCCGAGGGCGCGCGCCTAGAATGGCTGCCGCAGGAAACCCTGGCCTACCCCGGCTGCCGCGCGCGCAACCAGGTGCAGATTGCGCTGCAGGGTCAGGTGCTGGCCAGCGAGCTGCTCGTGCTCGGCCTGCCCGAGGCCGACCAGGCCTTCGACGAGGGCGAGCTGCTGCAGCATCTGGAGATCGAGGGCCTGTGGATCGACCGCGGCTGGCTGCGCGCGCAGGACCGCGCGCTGCTCGACGGCCCCTGCGGCCTGCAGGGCCGGCGCGTGTTGGGCAGTCTGCTGATCGCCCAGGCCCAGGCTTTCGAGCCGGCGTTGGTCGAGGCCCTGCGGCAGGACGCCCACGAGCTGGGCGCTGCCGCCACCCTGCTGCACGGCCGTCTGCTGTTGGCCCGCGTGCTGACGGCGCAGCTGGAGCCGGCCATCCTGCAGTTGCGCGCACTGCGCGCAGCCTGGCGTCAGCGGGCCTGGGGCCTGGGCGGCATCGAGCCGCGCATCTGGTCGAGCTGAGCGGCCGGCCGGCCCGGCGTTCAGGGCGCCAGACCGTAGCGCTGGCGCAGGCGCGACAGCTCGCCGCTGGCCTGCAGGCGGCGCAGGCCCTGCTCCAGCGCGGCGGCGACGTCGGCGCTGCGCGGATCGCTCAGCGGCAGGCCGAAGTGCAGCGCATCGCTCTCGCGCGGCGCCAGGCAACCGGCCTCGACGATCTGCGCCCGCTGGTCCTCGCTCAGCTGGCGCAGGCCCCATTGCATGACGTGGCGGTCCTCCAGCGACACCTCGACGCGGCCCAGGGCCAGCATGCGCGCATGGGACAGCGAGGCGCGCTCGCTGCGCACCTCGGTGATCCGCCTGCGGCCGCCCGTCTCGGCCAGCAGCGCGCGCAGCTCCGGCGGGTGCAGATAGCCGGCGGTGACGCTGAGGCGCCGGCCGCGCAAATCGGCCGGCGTGCGCATCTGCCAGCCTGCGTCCTCCTTGCGGCGGTAGGCGCAGGTCTGCGCACGGCCAACGGCCGGCCGCACCACGTGCAGATCGCGGCGGCTGACCGGTGTGTCGCTGACGCCCAGCAGCACCAGCACCGGTTGGGGTGGACGGCTCTGCTGGCGGCGCAGCGGTGCCCAACGACCGAGCGCGTAGTCGATCTGCGCCTCGGGCAGTGCCGCCCGCGCCAGCTCGATCATCAGCCCCGGCTCGGGGGCGCCCGGCTCGCAGTTGTAGGGGCACCAAAGGTCGGCACGCAGCGCCAGCTGCTGCGCCCGCGCCATGCCCAAGCCCAGCAGCGCGGGCAGCAAGGACAGGCCCAGCAAGCACTCGAACACGAACAGCGACCGACGGTACTTCACGCTGGAATGATGCCTGCAGCCTTGCGGCCTGCTCGGGCGGGCGTGGCGGCCGCCTCACAGCCGCTGACAAAGGCTGACAGACACTCGGCGCCCTTGTCCCAAAGCCCTGTGATGCGCGCCCTGTCTCTTTCATTGCTGTTGCTGCTGCCGCTGACCCTGCTGCCGTGGCCTTCGAAGGCCGCGGACGGCCTGAGGCTGCCGAACACCGCCGTGCACCAGCTCGACGACGCCGCCCGAAAGCGCAGCTACCCGGTCTGGGTGGACCTGCCGGCCGGCTACGAGCAGGCCCCGGCCACGAAGCGCTATCCGGTCGTCGTCGTGGCCGACGCGCCCTACGCGTTCCCGCTCACGCGCTCGATCCGCAACCGCCTGGGTGCCGGCGGGCAGAACATCGAGAACTTCATCCTCGTCGGCCTGGCCTATGCCGACGGCGACTCGCCGCGCGCCAGCCGCAGCCGCGACTACACGCCGAGCAGCCCGAAGAACCGCGGCGACCTGGGCGAGAAGGCGTATGGCGACGGCGGCGCCTACGCGCGATTCGTCGCGCAGCAGGTGCTGCCGCTGATCGACCGCGAGTACCGCAGCGACCCCAGGCGCCGGACCTTCATCGGCCATAGCTATGGCGCCTTGCTCGGCATCAGCCTGCTGCGCGAACAGCCCGGTGCGTTCAGCCAGTTCGTGCTCGGCAGCCCTTCGCTGTGGTTCGACGGCGGCCTGGCGCTGAAGCAGACCCTGCCCGAGGCCAAGGCCGGTGGCAAGTTGCGCATCTGGATGGCGGCTGGCGCCTACGAGCAGCCGGGCCCCACGGCCCGCCATAGCTCGCGCGTCAACATCGTGGGCGACATGAAGCGCTACGAAGCCCTGCTGCGCCGCGCGGGCCATGAGGTCAGCAGCCGCGTCATGGCCGACGAGGACCATCTGTCGGTGCAGGCGGTGTACACCGGCCGCGCCTTGCTGTGGGCCTTGCCGGGCACCGGTCCGTACAGCGGACACTGAGCAGCCCGAAGGAGATTCAACGCATGCGCGCCATCCAATGCCTTGAGTGGGGCCCGCCCGAGGCCCTGCAGCTCAACGAGATCCCCACGCCGCAGCCCGGCCCCGGCCAGGTGCGGGTGCGCGTGGACGCGGCTGGGGTCAATTTCCCGGACTGGCTGATCGTGCAGAAGAAGTACCAGATGCAGCCGCCGCTGCCATTCACGCCGGGCGCCGAGCTGGCCGGCGAGGTCTTGGCGCTGGGCGAGGGCGTCACGCAGTTGCGCGTCGGTCAGAAGGTGGTTGGCCTGAGCCTGCTCGGCGCCTTCGCCGAGCAGGCCCTGCTGCCGGCCGCGCAGTGCATGCCGCTGCCGCCGGGCCTGGACCCGGTCCTGGCCGCGAGTTTCACGCTGGCCTACGGCACCAGCTGGCACGCATTGCGCGACCGCTGCGCGCTGCAGGCCGGCGAGACCCTGCTGGTGCTGGGCGCGGCCGGCGGCGTGGGCCTGGCGGCGGTGGAGATCGGCAAGGCCATCGGGGCGAAGGTGATTGCCGTCGCCTCGTCCGAGGAGAAGCGCGCCATCTGCCTGCAGCAGGGCGCCGACGCGGCGATCGGTTACGAAGCCTTGCGCGAACAGATCAAGACCCTGACCGACGGCCAGGGCGTCGATGTGGTCTACGACGCCGTCGGCGGCGCGCAGGCCGAGCCTGCGATCCGCGCCATGGCCTGGCGTGGCCGCTACGCCGTCGTCGGCTTCGCCAGTGGCGAAATCCCGTCCATTCCGTTGAACCTGCTGCTGCTCAAGGGCACGAGCCTGGTCGGCGTGTTCTGGGGCGAATGGCTCAAGCGCGAACCCAAGGCCTGGGGCACCGGCCTGGCCGAGCTGATGGCTTGGCTGCAGGCTGGCCAGCTCAAGCCCCTGATCAGCCGCCGCTACACCCTGGCCGAGACGCCGCAGGCGCTGCGCGATCTGGGTGATCGCAAGGTCACCGGCAAGCTTGTCATCGAAGCCCAGCGCTGATGCAACTCGTCGTCCCCGCCGCCGAACACCTGGCCAGCTATGTGGACGCGCTGCGCCGTGGCTGGTACCCGAACACGACGCGCCCGGCCTCGGGTCCCGAGGACTTGCGGGCCATTGCCACCGACGCGGCCGGCTTCCTCGCCCAGCAGAACGACGCGGAGGGCAAGGGCCCGTCGATCCGCCTGGCCGACGGCTCGACCGTGCCCCGCCTGCCGATGCGCCGCCGCTGGCTCTGGGACGGCGGCTTCTGCGGCCAGATCAATCTGCGCTGGCAGGCCGGCACGGCCGAGCTGCCGCCGCATGTGCTGGGCCATATCGGCTACTGTCTGGTGGCCTGGAAGCAGGGCAAGGGCTATGCGACGCAGGCTCTGGCCGGCATGCTGGAGCTGGCGCGCGCGCAGGGCCTGCCGCATGTGGAGCTGACGACCGACGTCGGCAACCATGCGTCGCGCCGCGTCATCGAGAAGAACGGCGGCCTGCTGCTCGACGCCTTCGACAAGCCCGCCAGCAACGGCGGTGGGCCGGCGCTGCGCTTTCGGATCACGTTGTAGTCTGTTTTCCTCCCTTCACTGCAGGAGTGCGCGATGGCCAAACCCAGCGACTTCTTCGTCGGCGTGCTGGACTTCTTCGCCATCCTGCTGCCCGGGGCGATCGCCGCGGCGCTGCTGGCGCCGCGCCTGAGTCCCTGGCTGTTCGGCGACGGCCTGCTGCCGCCGCTGCAGGGCGAGGCCGCGCGCTGGTCTGGCTTCCTGGTCGCTGCCTACTTCCTGGGGCATCTGGTCTTCCTGCTCGGTTCGCGCCTGGACTGGGCCTACAACGCGCTGCGCGAGCGCCTGAATCCTTACGACAACGAGAGCGCCTACCAGGGCGCGACGCGGATCCGGGACCGGCTCGTGCCCGCCGAGGAGCGGCACGCGCTGAACACCTTCCAGTGGACGCGCGCCGTGCTGCTGCAGCGCTGCCCGGCTGCCGCTGCCGATGTGCACCGCCTGGAGGCCGACTCGAAGTTCTTCCGCAGCCTGCTCGTCGTGCTGGCGCTGGCGGCCCTGCTCTGGGCTTGCGAAGGGCGCTGGGCCGCGGCGCTGGCGGCGGCGGCGCTGGCGCTGCCCTGCTTCCTGCGCTATTACGAGCGGCGCCTGAAGAGCACCACCCAGGCCTACCAGCACCTCATCACGATGCACCGGATGGGCGGCCTGGACACAGGTCCCGATTGACGGCGAGGGTCGGCGCGACCACGATGCACGGCCGGCATAAGGGGATGCCCAAGCTGCTGGACGGCACTGATCTGCACAAGGTTTCTTCGAGTTACCGTTCGCCCCACTAAAAATCTTCCGGAGGCGCAATGCCCAACCTGTCGTTTGTTTCGCCCACGCGCAACTCGCCCTGGGGCACCTACCTGTCGCAGATCGACGCGGTCGAGCCCTATCTGGGCCATCTGGCGCGCTGGGTCGAGACCCTGCGCCGGCCGAAGCGGGCGCTGATCGTCGACATCCCCATCGAGCTGGACAACGGCACGATCGCCCACTACGAGGGCTACCGCGTGCAGCACAGCCTGACTCGCGGCCCGGGCAAGGGCGGCGTGCGCTACCACCCGGACGTCACGCTCGAAGAAGTGATGGCGCTGTCGGCCTGGATGACGATCAAGAACGCCGCCGTGAACCTGCCTTATGGCGGCGCCAAGGGCGGCATCCGCGTTGAGCCCAAGATGCTCAGCCAGAAGGAGCTGGAGAAGCTGACCCGCCGCTACACCAGCGAGATCGGCATCATCATCGGCCCGCAGCAGGACATCCCGGCGCCCGACGTGAACACGAACGGCAAGATCATGGCCTGGATGATGGACACCTACTCGATGAACGTCGGCGCCACGGCGACTGGCGTCGTCACCGGCAAGCCCATCGAACTCGGCGGCTCTCTGGGCCGCGTGGCCGCCACCGGCCGCGGTGTCTTCGTCGTCGGTCGCGAGGCCATGCGCCGCCTGGGCATCGAGATGGAAGGCGCTCGCGTGGCCGTGCAGGGCTTCGGCAACGTTGGCTCGGTGGCCGCCAAGCTGTTTGCCGCCAACGGCGCCAAGATCGTCGCCGTGCAGGACCACACCGGCACCCTGCTCAACGAGAACGGCTTCGACATGGCCGATCTGCTGGCCCATGTCGAGCAGACCCGTGGCGTGGCCGGCTTCAAGGGCGGCGACGCGATCGCCAACGAGGACTTCTGGAACGTCAAGACCGATGTGCTGATCCCTGCGGCGCTGGAAGGCCAGATCAACGAGGAGCGCGCCAAGCGCATCCCGACGCGTCTGGTGCTCGAAGGCGCGAACGGCCCGACCACGCCGGACGGCGAGGCGGTGCTGGCCGATCGCGGCATCGTCGTGGTGCCCGATGTGATCGCCAACGCCGGCGGCGTGACCGTGTCCTACTTCGAGTGGGTGCAGGATTTCAGCTCGTTCTTCTGGACCGAGGACGAGATCAATCTGCGCCTGGACAAGATCCTGGTCGGCGCCTTCAAGGGCATCTGGGAGACCAGCGAGCAGCACAAGATCCCGCTGCGCACCGCCGCCTTCGCGGTGGCCTGCACGCGGGTGCTGCAGGCGCGCGAGGAGCGCGGCCTGTACCCCTGAGACGCTGCGGCGTCGATGCCAAGGCCCGCCATGTCGACATGCGCGGGCCTTTTTACTGGGCTCAGCGGCTGGCGGCGCTGGTCGCCGCGGGCGCAGCTGGCACGGTCTCTGCGGCCTCGGCCGAGCAAGGCCGCAAGCCTCCCGGCCAGGCTGGGTGCGTGGCACGCAACTGGCCGGCGCTCAAGGCCGGCAGGCGCAGCCACCATTGCGTGCTTGGCAGGCGCTGGGTGACCACGCGCAGCTCGCGCAGGCCCTTGCCCGTGCGCAGCTGCTGCAGCGCGGCCTGGGCCTGGGCCTCGCTGTCGTAGCGGTTCAGCACCCAGCTGGGCTCGCGTTCGCCCATCAGGTTCTGCGGCCGGAATTCGGAGATGCCGGCGCGTTCCAGCTGAGCGCGGCGGCGCGCCGTCTCCGCGGCATTGCGCGCGGTCTGCGTGGCCAGCAGGAAGACGCCAGGGATCTCGCGCGGCTGGCGTTGCCAACGGCCTGGCGCGAGCTTCAGGTGCTCCGCCAGCGCCGTCTCGGCGGCCTGCAACGCGGCCTCGTCGTTGAACACACCGATCTCGCGGCATTGCAATGGCTGCAGCGCGGCGCGCGCCGCGTCGGGGCCCAGCAGGCGCCAGCGCTCCGGGTGCTGCTGGGCGTCGAGCCGGGCCGGTTCGCGCTGCGCCGAGCCGGGGTTGCCGCCCAGCCAGCCCTGGCCCCAAGCCCAGAGGATGCCGTGGGCCAGCAGCAGCGCGAGCAGCAGCACGCCGAGTCCGCGGTGCAGCCTCATGTGAACGCCCCATGCGGCCGCAACCGGGCTTCGCCGGCGCGCAGCAGCCGCAGCTGTTGATCGGGTCCGAGCAGGCGCAGCAGGCCGTCGCGGCTGACGCCGTCGGCCACGCCGGCCACGCCATCGCCCTCGACCTGCAGGCCGGCCAGCGCGTCGCGCGCGGCGAAGCGACGCTGCCAGTCGGTGCTGAAGCCCTGCCAGCCGTCGAGCAGCGCGGCCAGCGGCGGCAGGATCGCGGCCAAGGCCAGCGGCGCGGTCCAGCGCGGGTCGATCTCGCGCAGGCCGGCGCTGTCGGCCACCGCTTCCGGCGCGAGCAGGTTCAGGCCGATGCCGACCACGACCACGGTCTGCGGGCTGGCGATGGCCTCGATGAGCACGCCGCCGAGCTTGCGGCGGTCCAGCCAGAGATCGTTCGGCCATTTCAGACCCAGGCGGCCGGGCTGCGCCCCCTCGCCGGCCGGGTCCAGGGTCTCGGCCAGCACCACGCCGACGGCCAGCGAGAGCCCGTCCAGCGGCGTGCCAGGGTCCAGCGGGCAGGCCAGCGAGAAGGTCAACGACGCATCGCTGTCCTGGCTGTTCCAGCTGCGGCCCAGGCGGCCGCGGCCGGCGGTCTGGCGCTCGGCGACGAGCAGTTGGGCCTCCGGCTGCTGGCGGCTGGCTTCGAGCAGCTCGGTGTTCGTCGAGCCGGTCTCGGCCACCGCGCGCAGGCGCCAGCGCGGGCCGAGCCGGGAGGCCAGCTCGGCCAGCAGCGGGTCGAAGATGCGTCCGCCGCTCACCGCCGCTTCGGGATCAGCAGGGTGCCGCGGCAGTTCGGGGCACCGCAATGGCAGGCGTAGTCGCGCTTGAGCTTGGCCGTCAGGCGCTCGTCGACGCTCAGGTGGTAGTCGTAGAACAGCTCCTCACCGGGTTCGAGGTCGCGCAGCGCGTGGATGAACACGCGGCCGTCGACCTCGTTGGCTTCGCAGTTCGGCGCGCAGCTGTGGTTGATCCAGCGCGCGCTGTTGCCACCGAAGTTCGCGTCGATCACGCCGCCTTCGGCCAGCGAGAAATAGAAGGTGTGCGTGGGGTGGGCCGGGTCGGCCGGGTGGCGGCGCTCGGCCTCCGCGTCGCTGATGCGCTCGCCCTTGTATTCGAGGATGCGCTCGCCGGCGGCGATGGGCGCCACGGCGTACACGCCACGGCCGTGCACGCCGGAGCGGCGAACCTGGGTGCGGGCGGGCAGGCGAGAGGGCATGCGGACTACGTATATTGAGGCTGTGGGTGCGCGCGTGTGCGTGCGCACGCGAGAGAGCGGCGCGCATTGTGCACGCCGACTTGAGAGACAACTATGAGCAACAAGACCCTGGTCATCGCCGAAAAGCCCTCCGTCGCGCTGGACATCGTGCGCGCGCTGACGCCCAAGAGCGGCAAGTTCGACAAGCACGACGAGTTCCACGAGAACGAGCACTACATCGTCTCGTCGGCCGTCGGCCACTTGGTCGAGATCGCCGCGCCCGAGGGACAGGACCCGAAGCGCGGCAAGTGGAGCTTTGCCAACCTGCCGGTGCTGCCCACGCATTTCGACCTGCAGCCGATCGACAAGAGCAAGAGCCGGCTCAATGCCCTGGTCAAGCTGATCCGCCGCAAGGACGTGGACACCGTCATCAACGCCTGTGACGCGGGCCGCGAGGGCGAGCTGATCTTCCGGCTGATCCTGCAGTACGCACAGCCGGCCCGGGGCAAGTTCGAGAAGACCGTCAAGCGCCTGTGGCTGCAGAGCATGACGCCCGATGCCATCCGTACCGGCTTCGCCAATCTGCGCGCCGACGAGCAGCTGCTGCCGTTGGCCGACGCGGCGCGCTGCCGCTCCGAGGCCGACTGGCTGGTCGGCATCAACGGCACGCGGGCCATGACCGCCTTCAACAGCCGCGACGGCGGCTTCTTCCTGACGACGGTGGGCCGGGTGCAGACGCCGACGCTGTCCATCGTGGTCGAGCGCGAAGAAAAGATCCGCAAGCACGTGGCCCGCGACTACTGGGAAGTGCGCGCGACCTTTGACGCGCAGGCCGGTCAGTACGAAGGCAAGTACATCCAGCCCGACTTCAAGAAAGGCGACGACGCCGAGGCCCGCGCCGACCGGCTCTGGGACAAGGCCAAGGCCGAGGCGATTGCGGCAGCGGTTCAGGGTCAGCCGGCCACGGTGACGGAAGAGAGCAAGCCCAGCACCCAGGCCAGCCCCGGGCTCTACGACCTGACGACCCTGCAGCGCGAGGCCAACTCGCGCTTCGGCTTCAGCGCCAAGACGACCCTGAGCCTGGCCCAGGCCCTGTACGAAAAGCACAAGGCCCTGACCTACCCGCGGACCGACAGCCGCCACCTGCCCGACGACTACCTCAGCGTGGCCAAGCAGACCGTGGAGATGCTGCGCGACGAGGACCTGCCGGGCCCGCTGGCGCTGCTCTCGCAGCACGCCGGCACGGCCTTGAAGGCCGGCTACATCAAGCCGACGAAGAAGGTCTTCGACAACAGCAAGGTCAGCGATCACTTCGCCATCATTCCGACCCTGCAGGCGCCGAAAGCCCTGAGCGAGGCCGAAGCCAAGCTCTACGAGTTGGTGGTCAAGCGCTTTCTGGCGGTGTTCTTCCCCTCGGCCGAGTTCCAGGTCACGACGCGCATCAGCACGGCGGCCGGCCATCAGTTCCAGACCAATGGCAAGGTGCTGGTCAACCCGGGCTGGCTGGCGGTTTACGGCAAGGAAGCGCAGGACGAGGACGCCACCCTGGTCGCCGTCGCACCGGGCGAGAAGGTGCGCACCGAGTCGGTGGACGTGAAGGGCCTGCAGACCAAGCCGCCGGCGCGCTACACCGAAGCGACCCTGCTCGGCGCGATGGAAGGCGCCGGCAAGCTGGTCGACGACGACGAACTGCGCGAGGCCATGAGCGAGCGCGGCCTGGGCACGCCGGCCACGCGCGCCTCCATCATCGAAGGCCTGATCAACGAGAAGTACATGCTGCGCGAGGGCCGGGAAATGATCCCCACGGCCAAGGCCTTCCAGCTGATGACGCTGCTGCGCGGCCTCGAAGTCGAGGAATTGACCAAGCCCGAGCTCACCGGCCAATGGGAATACGAGCTCAGCCAGATGGAGAAGGGCAAGCTGCCGCGCGACGAGTTCATGGCCAAGATCGCCAAGATGGCCGAACAGGTCGTGGCCAAGGCCAAGAGCTACGACCGCGACACCGTGCCCGGCGACTATGCGACGCTGAAGACTCCCTGCCCGAATTGCGGCAAGGTGGTCAAGGAGAACTACCGGCGCTTTGCCTGCACCGGCTGCAGTTTCTCGATCACCAAGATCCCCGGCGGCCGCAGCTTCGAGCTGGCCGAGGTCGAACAATTCCTGCGGGACAAGCGCATCGGCCCGCTGGAAGGCTTCCGCTCGCGCATGGGCCGGCCCTTCACCGCCGAGCTGCAGCTGGTCTTCGACGAGGAACTGGAAGGCGGTCCGAACTGGAAGCTGGAATTCGACTTCGGCGACGACAAGAGCACGGACGATGGCGAGCCGGTCGACTTCAGCGAGCAGAGCTCGCTGGGCGCCTGCCCGAAATGCGGCGGCCATGTCTACGAGCACGGCAGCAATTACGTCTGCGAGCACAGCGTCGGCGCGCATGTGACCTGCGACTTCAAGAGCGGCAAGATCATCCTGACCCAGCCGGTCGAACCGGCGCAGATCCAGAAGCTGCTGCACGAAGGCGGCACCGACTACCTGGAGAACTTCGTCAGCAACCGCACGCGGCGCAAGTTCAAGGCCAAGCTGGTCTACGACAAGAAGGAAGGCAAGGTCGTGTTCGAGTTCGAGCCGCGGCCCGAGCGCAAACCGGCTGCCAAGAAGGCCGCGCCGGCCAAGAAGGCGGCCAAGGCCTGAGGCGAAAGCCGGCCGCCGACAATGGCGGCATGGATGTTTCTGCTCTGCAGGCCCTCGGCCACGCCACCCGCGCCGCCAGCCGTATGCTGGCGGCCTCGTCGACCGCCGCGCGCAATGCGGCGTTGCTGGCGCTGGCGCGCCGTCTGCGCGAGCCGAGCCCGGGCCTGGCCGGTGCCAATGCGCAGGACCTGGAGGCCGCCAAGGATCTGGACGCCCCGCTGCGCGACCGCCTGAAGCTGGATGCGAAGACGCTGGCCACGCTGGCCGAGGGCTGCGAGCAGATCGCCGCCTTGCCCGACCCGGTGGGGGCGATGAACGATTTCCAGCGCCGCCCCAGCGGCATCCAGGTCGGCAAGATGCGCGTGCCCCTGGGCGTGTTCGGCATGATTTACGAGAGCCGGCCGAACGTGACCATCGAGGCGGCGTCCCTCGCGATCAAGAGCGGCAACGGCTGCATCCTGCGCGGCGGCTCCGAGGCGCTGCACAGCAATCGCGCCTTGATCGCGCTGGTGCAGGACAGCCTGGCTGAGGCCGGCCTGCCGCGTGACGCGGCGCAACTGATCCCGACCACGGATCGCGCGGCGGTCGGCTGGCTGCTGGCTGCCAAGGATTGCGTGGACCTGATCATTCCGCGCGGCGGCAAGAGCCTGATCGAGCGCGTCGCCCGCGAGGCGCAGATTCCCGTGCTCAAGCACCTGGATGGCAACTGCCACAGCTATGTGGACGCGCACGCCGATCTGGCCATGGCGCTGAAGGTGGTCGACAACGCGAAGACGCAGAAGGTCTCGCCCTGCAATGCAACCGAGAGCCTGCTCGTGCACCGCGCCGTGGCCGGCGAGTTCCTGCCGCGGCTTGCGACCTTGTGGGAACCGAAGGGCGTGACCTTTCACGCTTGCACCGAGAGCCTGCCGTTGCTGGGCCCGGCGGCCGTGCCGGCGGTGGATGCCGACTGGGACACCGAGTACCTGTCCCTGGACCTCTCGGTGAAGATCGTCGACTCGCTGGACGAGGCCATCGCCCACATCAACCGCCACGGCAGCGGCCACACCGACGCCATCCTGACCGAGCACCACGCCCACGCGATGCGCTTTCTGCGCGAGGTCGACTCGGCCTCGGTGATGGTCAATGCCAGCACCCGCTTCGCTGATGGCTTCGAGTACGGCCTGGGCGCCGAGATCGGCATCAGCACCGACCGCCTGCACGCCCGCGGCCCGGTCGGCCTCGAAGGCCTGACGACCTACAAATGGGTGGTGCTGGGCAACGGCGAGGTGCGGGTTTGATCGCCCGCCGGCAGGCCCTGGCCAGCTTGGCGGGACTTGGCGGCCTGTTGCTCGCCGGCTGCGCCAGCCGCGCGCCGCGCGATGCCGCCGACTGGCACGACTTCCCCATCCCCGGCAAGCGCCGCAGCCGTTACCGCTGGGTGCGCAAGGACGGGCGCGACGCGCTGGAGGCGGTGGCCGACCGCTCCGCCAGCCTGTGGCGCCGCCGCGTGCAGGTGCCGGCCGAGCAGCTCGGCCATGTCGAGTTTTCCTGGTGGGTCGGCAGCCTGCTCAGTGGGGCCTCGGTCAGCGACATCGACAGCGAGGACGCCGTGGCCCGCGTGATCTTCGGTTTCGACGGCCCGCGCGAGCGCCTGAGTGGCCGCGAGCGCGCGCAGTTCGAGCTGGCCAGCCTGCTGACCGGCGAGACGCCACCCTACGCGACCCTGATGTACGTCTGGGACAGCCACGAACCGCCGCTGCCGCTGGAGACCGTGGTCACCAACCCTCGCAGCGCGCGCATCCGCAAGATCGTCGTCGACAGCGGGCCCGAGCAGCTCGGCCGCTGGCGCGAGCACCGTCGGGATCTGCGCGCCGACTTCGAACGCGCCTTCGGCGAGCCGCCGGGCGAACTCATCTCGGTGGCGCTGATGACCGATGCCGACAACACCGGCGGCCAGGCCAAGACCTGGTACGGACCGGTGCATTGGGAGGCTTGAGCTCCTAGCCTCTCCGTCTTGCAGTGTCTCGATGGTGATGAGCGTGTCGTCACCATCGAGCCGTATCAGCCTGCAGTGCTGACCAGCACATCGACCTCCGCCTCGGCCAGCACATGCTGGGCCACGCTGCCCAGCAGCAGATCGGCGGCGGCGCCCTGGCCGCTCTTGCCGACGGCGATCAGCTCGGCCTGCTGCTGGCGCGCCAGTTCGAGCAGCAGCAGGCCGGGGTCGCCCTCGACGAGCTGGAAGCTGTGGCTGATGCCTTCGAGCTGGCCGCTGTCGACCAGGGCCTGCAGCGCCGCCTGGGCGCTCTGGCGCGCCGCCTCGCGGTAATGCTCGATCGTCGCGGCGTCGACGCCTGCCAGATAGAGCTTGTCGGCATGCGGCACCTCGTAGACATGGGCGAGCAGCCAGTGCGCGCGCGGCGCGACAGCACGCGCCCAAGCCAGCAGGGCCTCGGTGCCGGCGGAGAAGTCCAGGCCGATCAGCACCCGGCCGTAGGCCGCAGCAGCCGGCTGGCGCACCACCAACGTGGCGCCGAGTGCGCGGCGGATCAGGCGCTCGGCCGTGGTGCCCAGCGCGAGCCGACGCCATAGGCTCGCGCCACGGGCGCCGAGCACCAGCAGATCCTCGGGCGTGCGCGCGGCCAGCAGCTCGTCGACCACGCGGCCGCTGCGGCACTCGGCCTCCACTTGCGCGCCGCTGCCGGCCTGCAGGCGTTCGGCGAGTTGCTGCAGATGCAGGCCGGCGTCGGCGCGCAGCGCGTCGCTGGCGGTCTGCCCGGCCCAGCCGGCCAGCGCGCCCAGACCGGGCAGCACATGCAGCAGCTGCAGCGGCAGGTCGGCCTCGGCGGCGAGCTGCGCGGCGCGCTGCGTGGCCTGCTCGGCCAGTGCCGAGAAGTCGGTGGCGGTGACGATGCGCTTCATGTGGGCCTCCGTGGGTGCAGGCCGCACCCTAGCAGGCCGGGGCGTCGGCCGGCTTGCGTCGGCTCAAACCCAGTCGGCAGGGCGGCGGAACGCCGGGTTCAGCAACTCGAAAAGCTCGTGGTCGCACCAGCGGCCGGCGATGCATAGATAGTCCCGGGCCAGGCCGATGCGCTGAAAGCCCAGGCGCTCGACGAGGATGAGGCTGCGGGCGTTCTCCGGCCGCACTGCGGCCTGCAGCCGGTGCAGATTGACGGCCGGCGAGAACACATGCGCGATGACGGTCTGCAGCGCCTCGTGCATCAGGCCCTTGCCCTGCGCCTGGGCGTCGAGCGCGTAGCCGAGATTGGCGCTGTGGTGGAAGCCGCGCGCGACGCTGTTGACCGCCACCGAGCCGATCACCCGCGTGTCGTCGTCGGCCGGCAGCAGCAGCCAGCGCCAGCCGCTGCCTTCGGCGAAGGCCCGGGCCATCTGCTCCAGCGACAGGCGCTGGGTCAGCGCGTCGGCCAGTTCGGCGCGGCGCGGCTCCCAGGGCGCCAGATGGGCGGTGTTGCGCGCGAAGAAGGCGGCCACGCGGCCGGCCAGCGCCGGGTCGGCCGGGGCCAGGCGCAGGCGCGGGGATTGCAGCGCCTGGCTCAAGTCAGCAGCTCCGCGACGCGGCCGCGCAGCGCCTCGGGGCTGGCCTGCTGCGGCGCGACGGCCTCGCCGACCGCCACCTCGACCCGGCTCCAGAAGCCGCGGCGAAACGGTCGGACCATCGCGGTGCCGCCCTCGATGCGGCTGAAGAAGCTGCCCCAGAGATTGTTCAGCGCCATCGGGATCACTGGCACCGGGTCGGTTTCGAGGATCTTCATCATGCCGCCCTTGAAGGGCTGCAGCGAGCCGTCGCGGGTGATGCCCCCCTCGGGAAAGATGGCGAGCAGCTCGCCGTCGCGCAGCACCGCGGAGGCTTCGGCGAACGCGCGCTCGTAAGCCTCGGGGTCTTCCTTCTGTGGGGCGACCGGGATCGCCTTGGCGAGGCGGAACAGCCAGCCCAGCACCGGGGTCTTGAAGATGCGGTGGTCCATCAGGAAGCGCACCGGGCGCGGGCTGACCGCCATCAGCAGCACCGCGTCGATGAAGCTGACATGGTTGCAGACCAGCAGCGCCGGCCCCTGGGTGGGGATGCGCTCGCTGCCGCGCAGGCGCAGCCGGTACACGGTGTGCGACAGGATGAAGGCGATGAAGCGCAGCAGGTACTCGGGCACCACCAGGAAGATGTAGGCGCCGACCAGCGCGTTGGCGATGCCGATGGCCAGGAACAGCTCGGGTACCGTGAAGCCGGCCTTGAGCATGAAGCCGGCGATCAGGCTGGCGGCGATCATGAACAAGGCGTTCAGGATGTTGTTGGCGGCAATGATGCGGGCGCGGTGCGTGGGCTGCGCGCGCAGTTGGATCAACGCGTACATCGGCACGCTGTAGAGCCCGGCGCTGAGCGCCAGCAGCGCGAGGTCGACCAGCACCCGGCCATGGCCCGGCGCGGCAATGAATTGCGACAGGCCGAAGGCGGCGCCGCTCGGCGACGGCAGCGCGCTGCAGGCGAAGTACAGATCGACGGCAAAGACTGTCATGCCCAGCGCACCCAGAGGCACGAGGCCGATCTCGACCATGCGCCGGCTGAGCATCTCGCAGAGCAGCGAACCGATCGCGATGCCGACCGAGAACACGACCAGCAAGAGCGAGGCGACCTGCTCGTTGCCGGCCAGCACGTCCTTGGCGAAAGCCGGGAAGTTGCCCAGGAAAACCGCGCCCACGAACCACATCCAGGAGATGCCGAGCAGCGAGCGGAACACGGCGAGGTTGCCGCGCGCGATGCGCAGATTGCGCCATGTCTCGGTGAAGGGGTTCCAGTTGATTTTCAGACCGGGGTCGCTGGCAGGCGTCTCCGGCAGGGCCTGCGCCATCAAGCGCCCGGCAACGGCCAAGCCTACGCAGGTCCAGGCCACATAGTGCGCGCCAACCTCGGGCATGGCGATCAGCACGCCACCGACGATATTGCCCAGCAGGATGGACACGAAGGTGCCCATCTCCACCATGCCGTTGCCGCCGGTCAGTTCGTCGGATCGCAGATGCTGCGGCAGGTAGGCGTACTTGACCGGGCCGAACAGCGTGGAGTGCAGGCCGAGCAGGAAGATGCAGGCCAGCAGCACAGTCACCGCCTGTACGTACAGGCCCCAAGCGCCGACCAGCACGATGAAGAGCTCGAAGCTCTTGATCGCGCGCATCAGGCGGCGCTTGTCGAACTTGTCGGCGAGCTGACCCGAGGTCGCGCTGAACAGCACGAAGGGCAGGATGAAGACCGCGCCGATGACCAGGCCGGCCAGCGCAGGCGGCATCCAGCCCACCGAGAGCTGGTAGGTGACCATCACCGTGAACGCGAACTTGAACAGGTTGTCGTTCGCGGCGCCGAGGAATTGCGTCCAGAAGAAGGGCGCGAAACGGCGCTGCGCCATCAGCGCGAACTGGCTGGGGTGCTCTGAGCTCATGGCTTCATCGTAGTTAGCGGATCGGGAGTTCCGGCTCGCCGTGCCCGCTGCGCGCCAGCCAGGCGAACACCGCGTCGGCACCGACGGTGTCGATGCGGTTCGCGAAGCGCAGCGCGTCCGGATGGTCGTCGAAGGCGACGTTGGCGCGGCTGATGCGGGCCCCAAGCCGGGTCATCGCGCCGAGCCGCAGGCGGGTGGGCTCGAAACCCTGCAACTGCAGCCAGGCCTGGGCGCGGCGGCGGTCGCTGGCCGCTGAGTCTGCAGCGCCTGCCAGGGTCTCGATCAGCCACTGGTTGCTCTGCTGGTAGCGCGTCGCCCAAGGGTAGGCGACCAGGCTGTAGCGGGCCTCGTGCCAGCGTGCCACGGCGGTGTTGTCCTGCAGCAGCGGCACCAGGCGCTGCTGCAGGGCCGGGCTCAGTACCGCGTAGGCGGCTTCGTAGCGGTGCGGGCTGTCGAGGAAGAACTCGGCCAGGCCCTGGCGGTAGAGCGCGGCGCGCTCGCTGCCGCAGTGGTTGAGTTTGTGCAGTACGCGCCAGGCGCCGCTGGCCGGATCGCGGTAGGCAAAGCCCAGATGCGACCAGCGCAGGCCGTGGCGGCTGAGGTCCTGGCCGGCGCGCGCCAGCACGAGGACCTCGGCGCCGCTGGCGTCCAGCGCGGCGGCGGTGCGCTCAGCCAGCTGCAGGCCTTGCACCACCGCGGCGGTCTGCGGCAATGTGTTCTCGCAGGGTCGGCCGGCCTGGGCCGGCTGCAGCGCCAGCGCGAGCAGCAGCGCAAGAAGGGCTCTCATCGCGTGATCGGCTCGTGGTGGCTCAGCGCCCGGCCGAGCTCGTTGGGCACGAAGGCGATCGCCTGGCCGGCGGCCGACAGCAGATGGCCGGTGGACAGCGCGGTCACCGTGATCGCGCTGCCGACGACGAGCAGCGAGGCGCCCGCGAGCCGGCCGCTGAAGCGCAGGCTGGCGCGTGCGCCGTCGCTGGCGCGCTCCAGCACCCAGACCGTGCCGGTGGCGCTGGCCTCGACGGCGACCACGGTCAGCATCGCGCCGCCGGACAGGATGGCCACCGGCGCGGCCACTGAAACGGCGACCGGCAGCAGCGACAGGCTGCTCGCCCCGGAAAGATCGGACTGCGCCGGCGTGGCCAGGCTGGTGGCGAGCAGCACGGAGCTCAATAGCAGGCGGCGCAGCATCGAGAAGTTCAGGGGGCAGACCCCGGCACCGCGGCTTGAAGGCGTCATGGACGAAGACCGATGGATGAGGAGGCGTGATGCTCGGCGGCATGGCGGCACCTCGTCAAAGCCATTGCGTCGGGTCGTCAACCCTGCGCCCGGCGGTATCGCGCAGCGAGACCGCAGCGGCCGGAATCAGCCTTCGCCGGCGCGCACGCTGCTGCTGGTGAAGCTGCGCATCCAGGCCTTGCGCGCAAGGTGTGCGAGCAGGCGGTGCAGCGGCATGCGCAGCGCATGGGCGCGCAGGTAGAGCCAGGTCGCCGCGGCACGGTCGCTCCGCTCGACGAAGGCCGGGTGCTGGACCTGGAAGGCGCGGCGGTACACCGCGTCGAGCAGGGCCTGGCGAACCGGACCCAGCGCTGCGCGACGGGCGGCAGCTTCGCGCACCTCGACCGGCACCGGCGTGCCGAGCTGCAAGTGGGTGTAGCGCAGCGCGAGATGGCAGCACCAGGCCAGGCCCAGGGCCTCGGCCCGTGCCAGCAGGCGGTCCCAGAAGCCGGCCTGCACCGAGAAGCCGCGCAGCAGCGCGTCGAGGTCAAAGAGGTCGCGCAGCGCGTGCCGCACCTCGCCCTCGTGGAACAGATGGGTGGCGCTGTGCAGCACCAGGTCTTCGTCGCACAGGCGCCGGAACGCGGTGCCGGGGATGGCCACGCTGGCCGCCAGCAGGCGCGACACCTCGGGCGCGCGGCCGCTGCTGGGCGGCAGGATGTTGTGGTGCACGTCGATCGAGGTGTGCCGCACCGCATGGGTCATCGGCGGCAGCTCGTGCATCCAGCGCCGGTAGTACTGCTCGTCGTAGGCGCTGATCTGGCCCATGAACCAGCCATGCAGGCGCAGCACGCGCTCGACCTCGGCGATCTGCGCGGCCGGGACCAGCAGATCGATGTCGCCGAACAGCCGGCCGCGCGCTGCGGGCAGATCGGCCAGCGCATAGGCGGCGCCCTTGAGCAGCACCAGTGGCAGGTCGAGCGCGCCTAGCGCCTGGGCAATGCGCTCGCATTCCCAGGCCACGGCCTCGCGCTGGTGCTGGGTCAGTACGCGGAACGAACGGATATGCGGGCGGACCAGCTCGGGCAGCTGCAGCTGCGGGCCAGCTTGGTCGATGGCGAGCAGCAGCCGACCCAGCAGATTGCTGGCCCGCACCGCGCGCAGCAGCTGGTCCCAGTCCGCCAGCTCCAGCGCGCGCAGCCGGTCCGGGCGGGCCAGCAGTGCCGGCAGGTCGATGCGGGCGGGGCGCGGCCTCATGCGGCGCCTGCCAGCCAGTCGAAGACTTCCAACGCGTCGTCCTGGCGGCTGTACTGGAACTCGTAGCAGTCGCAGCGCTGCAGCAGCTCGGCGACCGCGCGGAAGCCGCGCTCGCCCTGCACGCTGTAGTTGAAGGCGTTCTGCGCGAAATGCGCGAAGGTGGAGGCTTTGCTGCGTGGCTGCAGCAGGGGCTCGGCGCCCGCCACATAGCGCGGGAACACCACCCAGCGCGGCGTTGCGGCTTCCTGCATGCGCGCCACGCTGTCGGTCGGCGGCGCGAGGTGGGTGACCTTGCCGCGCACCGTGTCGTAGACCGTCGGGCCCCAGACGGCCTGGGGCACGAAGCGCTGCATCAGTTCGATGGACGCGTTCTTCAGATTGATCGGACGGGCCAGGCCATGAACCTGCAAGGATTCCGGGTCGAGCAGGGTGAGCTCGTCGGAGAGCAGGCGCCAGCCCCGGTAGGCCAGGGTCGCGCACAGCGTGCTCTTGCCCGAGCCCGGCGGCGCCGGCAGGATCAGCGCATGACCATTGCGCTCCAGGCAGGCGGCGTGGATGTTGAGCCATTGCGAGCAGCCGGCCGCGACCACCCAGTTGAAGCCCCATTCGAACAAGGCCGGGGCCTGTTCGCGTGGCAGCGGTTCGAAGGTGGGTTCGCCCTCGACCAGAAAGACCGCCTGCGGCCGCAGCCAGCGGCGCAGATTGCCCGGACTGCACACCTCGACATGGAAGTCGGCGAAGGGAGGATCCCAGAGACAGGGGTGCTGCGCGTACAGGCGCCGCAGACTGTCGGCGACGTCCGGCAGCGCCGTCTGCACGCGGATGCGCAGGGGGCCGGTCTGCAGTGCGATGCGGCCCTCGCGCAACCCGCGGCGGAACGCGGCGGGCTCTTGCTCGGCCACCGTGCTTGCGGCGCGGTTCAAGTGGAGGCGGTCCTGGGCAGAGAGCTCTGGGCGGCCAGCTCGGGGGTCCAGGCGTCGCCGAGATCAGCCAGACCGAGTTCGGCCGTGGTCGTCTTCCAGGCTGTGGGGCTGGCGGCGGCCTTCATCAGAGCCGCCGCGTTGTCGGCATCCAGCACATGGCTGTCGCCCGTCCGACGGTCAAACAGGGCAAGACCGTCGCCCAGCCACAGCATCAGCAGGCGGGCAGGGGTCTGAGGCTCGCGCGCGAGCTCAGCCAACGATCTTGAATTCCTTCAGATAGGACACGAAGCGCGCCTTGTCCCAGGTCTGGGAGCCCACCTTCATGGTGCCGGCGCCGGTGTACAGCGTGGTCCAGATGGTGCGCAGCTGGCCGACCGTCATGACGCCGGACGGGACAAGCCCGCGCTCGCAGTTCAGCACCGCGCCGATCATGTGGAACGCGAACTGGTTGGGATCTTCGTTGCCCGTCAGGTTCATGACCTGCTGCAGGGTCTTGGTCGCGTTGCCGCTCTTGAAGCTTGACAGGTAGGGGCCGGCCGGGAACATCTTGCTCAGCAGATCACCGGGCTTGTAGCTCGACGGCCAGTTCTTGGTCTGCTGCTTGTAGTTACCGGAGGACTCTCCGCGGCAGTCGCCCGTGTAGGTGCGGCCGCCGGTGGTGTTCTTCGACAGCGAACCCGACGGCGAGTAGCAGGTGGTGCCCAAGGCCGGCTGGGCCGCCAACGTGACCAGCACCGGTGCCACGGCCGCGCCGCGCCCGAGAAAACGCCGACGCCCGGGCGCCACGTCGCTGACAGCGGTTGCGGAGGGGGTTTGCGGGTCGGTGTCTTTCATGATGGCCACTGTTGCTGCTACCGGCTGCAGACCGCAATTGGACTTCAATTGCGCCCGATATCCGGTTTGGTGCGCCTACTGACGCGAAGTTGCCGGGAGAGTGTTCCACACTCGACGATCCCCCGAACACCGCGTTCCCCCCTCAAACGCGGGCCGGCGACCGGAATTCCCGGCGGCAATTCACGCCAAACCAGCTTTCCGGACCCCGAAATCCAGCAGCACACCGACAAACAGGGTCGCGCCCAGCCAGTGGTTCAGGCGAAAGGCCTTGAAGCAGCCCTCGCGGCTGCGCGTGCGGATCAGGCGCAGATGCCAGGCTACCTGCGCCAGCGCGGCGACCGTGCTGGCCAGGAACCAGGGCCCCAGACCGAAGCAGCGCAAACCCAGCTGCTGCCAGCCCAGCACGGCCAACAGGTAGAAGAGCGCCACCGCCACGACGTCGAAGCGGCCCAGCGTGATCGCGCTGGTGCGGATGCCGATCCTCAGGTCGTCGTCGCGGTCGACCATCGCGTACTCGGTGTCGTAGGCCAGCACCCAGCACAGATTGGCCAGCACCAGGCCCCAGGCCGCCGCCGGCACCGCGTCGGCAACCCCGTTCAGGCGCCAGTCGCCCCAATCGCCATGACCCAGTACCGCGGTGAAGGCCATCGGGACGCCGAAACTGAAGGCCACGCCCAGCACCGCCTGCGGCATGGCCAGCACCCGCTTCGCGTAGGGGTAGGCGATCGCCACCGCCAGCGCCGGCACGCTGAGCAGGATGGTCGGCGGGTTGGTCGTCAGCACCAGCAGGAAGGCGAAGAAGGCCAGCACGGCGCCGACGCCCAGCGCCTCCCTGACGCCGACCTGCCCACTGGTCACCGGCCGCGAGGCGGTGCGCTTCACATGCTTGTCGAAGTCGCGGTCGGCGACATCGTTGATGCAGCAGCCGGCCGAGCGCATCAGCACCGTGCCGAGCGTGAACACGGCCAGCAGATGCCAGCCGGGAAAGCCGTCCGCGGCCAGCCACAGCGCGCTCAGGGTCGGCCAGAGCAGCAACAGCCAGCCGGCCGGGCGGTCCCAGCGGATCAGGTCCAGGTAGAGCGGCCAGCGCTGGCGCAGGAAGGCGGTCATGCCGCCATTGTTTCAGTCCAGCACCAGCTCGGTGCGCACCAGGCCGGCGCGCTCGTGCCGGGCCGATAGCGGGATGCGCGTGCCGCGCGGCGCGCGCAGCACCCATTCGGCCACCGCGCGGTCGGCGGTGATCTCGCGGTTGCCCAGGAAGCTGTGCTGGCTGCTGCGCGGCGCGTGGCCGGCCAGCTGCGGGCCGACTTCCCGCGGTGCGCCGCTGATCAGCTCGACGCGCGGATCGGCCGGCGGCAGATGGATCTCGAAGACCACGCCGCGCACCACCTTGCGATCGCGGGCCTGCTCGGTGATCGTGCTGCCCAGGTAGCCGGCATTGGCCACCGCCAGCCGGATGCGCCAGGTTTCGTCGCCCAGCGCGGTGGCGCGGGCCTGCAGCAGCTCCAGCTTGGGCAGGCTGAGCGCCATCTGCGTCATCCAGGCCGGGAAGCGCTCGACCTCCTTCTGGCGCAGCTGCGGCGGCGGGTTGCGCCAGAAGTTCATCAGGTCCCAGCCGCCGATCTCCACCTCGCCGAGCTGCGGGTGGCGGAACGGCCGCCAGTCGACGAAGGCGGCGTCCGGTCCCAGGCTATCGCTCCAGGCGAGCAGCTTGCGGTCGTCGGCGGCCGGGTGGTCGCGGTACCAGTCGATCCATTTGTAGTCGCTGACGCCGGCCTCGCGGTTCGGGCTCCACAGCTCGACCACCCAGTGCATCGCGCCCAGGTGCTCGTAGAACCAGCTCTGCGTGCCGCTGATGTGCTGCTTGGGGTGGTACTTGAAGTCGTGCCAGACGGAGATCGCCGGGTAGCCGGTGTGCTGGGTGCCCAGCTCGCCGAAGCGCTTGAGCTGCCAGACGTCCTCGGCCGGCAGGTCGTCGTCGCTGCGCAGGCCGCTGGGCCGCAGGATGACGCCGGAATGCGTGTGATAGCTGATCGCCGCGCCGATGTTCGGGTGCTTGGCGACGAAGTCCACGCAGGCACGCACCTCGGGCTCGCTGACCGGGTAGGGGCCGGCACCGAGTTGCTGGTACTCCTGGCGCCAGGCCTCGGGGAAATTGCGGTTCAGATCCAAGCCCTCGGGATCGGCATTCACACTGAGCTGCAGGCCGTCGTAGTTCTGCACCAGGCCCTCGGGCATCAGCCGGTAGTAGCGGCCGCCGAACTCGCCGGGCTCGCGCGGCACCAGCAGGCGCGGCTCCTCGGGGTCCACCTTCCAGCCGCCATGCTCGTCGGCGATGCGCATGCTGAGGATGCGCCCGTCGCCATCGACGTCTTCCGGCGTCAGGCCCTCGACCGGCAGCTCGTCGTAGGGATAGCGCCGCGTGCTCGAGCGGATGTGACGCGGCCTGGCCGCCAGCGCCAGCTCGGCGCCGTCGGGGTTCAGGCGCGGCACCAGGTAGAGCGTGCGGGTGTCCAGCAGCCGGGTGATGGCGGCGTCGCTGCCGTAGGCGGCGAGCAGCTGGTGCAGGTAATAGATCACCGCGGTGCTGGCCAGCAGCTCGGCGGCATGGATATTGCCGTCCACCCAGAGCGCCGGCTTGTCGGCATGCGCGCCGGTGGCCTGATTGCTGACGGCCAGCAGCACGATGTCGCGGCCCTCGTGGGAGCGGCCGATGACGATCTTCTCGACCAGCTGTGGCGCCGCGGCCGCATAGGCCTCCAGCAGCTCGATCAGCTCCTCGTGCTTGTAGAAATGGGCGAAGTCGGTCTGGGGCAGGGCGATGGGCATATCCGTGGCGCACGGCCGCCCGAAGCCACTGGAAGTCCCCTCGGGGGTGGCGAGCGATCGCGAGACTGGGGTTGGTTGAAGGCGCGCATTGTTGGGGCGGCGAGAAACCGGCCCGGCCCGTATCATCCCGGCCCCATTCCCCCTCCTTTTCTGTTTACGCCTTTAGTGCGGAGCTCGTCATGGCATCGGTCAACAAAGTCATCGTTCTTGGCAACCTGGGGCGCGACCCCGAACTGCGCTATACGCCCTCGGGCGCCGCGGTCTGCAATGTGTCCGTGGCCACCACGCGCAACTGGAAGAGCAAGGACAGCGGCGAGCGCCAGGAAGAGACCGAATGGCATCGCGTGGTCTTTTATGACCGCCTGGCCGAGATCGCCGGCGAGTACCTGAAGAAGGGCCGTCCGGTGTATGTCGAGGGTCGGCTGAAGACCCGCAAATGGCAGGACAAGGACGGCCGCGACAACTACACCACCGAAATCATTGCCGAACAGATGCAACTGCTCGGCGGCCGCGAGGACGGCGGCGGTGGCGGCGGTGGTGGTGGCTACAGCCGCGGCGGTGGCGACGACTTTGGCGACGCCCCGCAGGAACGCGCCCCGCGCCCCGCGGCCCGCCCGGCGCCGCAGCGCGCACCCGCGCCCAAGCCGGCCACCGGCTTCGACGACCTGGACGACGACATTCCGTTCTGATGCGCCGCCATCTGCTGGCCGCGGCCGCGAGCCTGCTGCCGCTTGCGGCCGGCGCGCAGACCGCCCTGGGCCACGAGCCCGGCTGGCGCGCCACGCTGGCCGAGCGGCGTTTCGACTTCCAGGCCGACGATGGCACGCGCTTCGCGCTCGATGTCGAGGCCAGGCCGCAGCCCGGCGCGCCGGTGCAGCTCGGCCTGCAATGGCGGGGCGAACCCCTGCTGCTGCGTAGCGAGGCGGCGCTCTGCCACGACCTGAAGTCCGGCCTGCCCTACCCCTGGCGCATCAGCGTCACGCTGGCCGGCCGGGTCTACCTGGGCTGTGGCGGCGAACCGGCCCGCCTGCTGCAGGGCAGTTGGCGCGTACCGGGCAGCGAGCAGCGCCTGCGCTTCGAGGCCGATGGCCGCTTCAGCGGCCAGACCGGCTGCAACCAACTCAGCGGCGGCTACCAGGCCGGCGCCGAGGGCCTGAGCCTGTCGCCCGGACCGATGACCCGCAAGGCCTGCTGGGCGGCCGCCCAGGGCGAGGCCGAGACGCGCTTTGTCGCGCTGTTGCCGCGCGTGCTGCGCTTCGACATCGAGGCCGACGGCAGCCTGCTGCTGCGCAGCCTGGACGGCGAGACGCTCAGGCTGCGCCGGGAAGCCCCAAGCCCCTGAGCCACCCTCAGCGCGACACCGCCTCTGGCGCGGCGTCGGCGAGCGCGCAGCGCTGCGTGACGCAGCGCGCCCCCGGATCGGCGAGAACTTGGCAGATGCCGGCGCGGCCGCTTTGCGCGTGCAGCGCGCGGCGCGTCAGGCGGTGCTGCTCGGCCAGCTGTTCCAGCCGGGCGGCGGCAGGTCCCTGCAGCGCATGTGCCCGGTAGGTTTCGGGGCCACCGCAGGCTCGCGCGCCCAGAGCCACGGTGCGGCACTGGCTATCACGTTCGCAGCGCGGCGAGCCGATCTGCCGCTCGATGGCCTGCAGCAGCTCGCGGCCGTCGTCGGGTGCGTCCGCACGGGCGCCCATCGTCGCGACCAGGGCCAGGGCAAGAAGGGCAAGCCGGTGCATCGCGGGATGCTCAGTAGCGCACTCGCTCGACGCGGAAGCCCTGCTCGCGCAGCAGGCGCGGCAGGGCCTGCGGGCCGGTCATGTGCAGCAGCCCGACGGCGGCCAGCAGCGGCTTGCCCTGATCGTGCGCCTCGGCGATGCGCCGCGCGAGCTCCGGATTGCGGCCGTCGTTGAGCCGGCTCATATAGGCCAGCTCCTCGGCACTGGGCTGGCATTGGCAGAGCTCGGTCGGCGAGCCGACTGCCTTCAGGTCGCCGCGCGACCAGGCATCGCCAAGCCGGCGCAGCACGGTGCGCGCCTCGCCGCGCTCCAGGCTGTCCAGGCTCTGGCGCAGCAGGCGACGGGCCTGCAGCGGGTCGGTGGGCAGCAGCACCTGCATTTGCAGCTCGACCGACTCCAGCGCCAGCACCGGGCGCTGCAGCGCCCGGGCGGCCTGGATCAAGGCCATCTCCTGGCCCCAGGCGGGGTCCAGGCCATCGCGGCGGCCGGCCAGGCTGATATAGGTGGTGGCCTGCATGATGGGGTGCAGCGCCGCCAGCGCGCCGCGCGGCAGGCAGGCGGCGTCGGCCTGCGCATCCAGCCTGGCCTGCTCGTCCGGGCTCAGCGCCAAGGGGGCCGCACGCTGCTGGGCCTGCTGCAGCGCCGGGAAGAAGCCGGGGTCGCTGGGATCGACCTCAATGGCCAGGCGTTCGGTCTCGCGCAGGGCCTGCAGCAGCTTGGGGCCGGGCAGGGTCCACTCGAAGCGGCCGAGGTGCACGGTGCCGTACAGATAGGAGCGCCGGCCGTCCTTGTCCAGGGTCCACAGCGCACCGCGGTCGCGGGCCTGGCGCTGGGCCTCGGCGATGGCTTCGCCGCTGGGTGCTTGCGCGGTTGGCGGGCAGTCGGCGGCACGCGCCGGTTGCGACAGGGCCTGCGCGAACAGCAGGCCGAGCACGCCGAACAGGCGGGCGGCAAACCGATGGGTCTTCATGGCATCTCCCGGGGCTTGGCGGATGCCGCCCATCATCTCAGAGCGGATTTCAGGGGGCCTGCAGCGGCAGCTCCAACTCGAAAGCGCAACCCCGCCCCGGCGCCGAGCGCACGCCGATGCGGCCGCCCAGGCGCTGGGTGACGATCTCGCGCACCAGATGCAGGCCCAGGCCGCAGCCGCCCTGGCCATGCTTGGTCGAATAGAACGCGTCGAACAACCGGTGCTGGCGCTCTGCCGGTATGCCGCAACCGTCGTCGGCGAACTCCAGGCGCAGGCCCTGCCCGCCCAATGCCGTGGCGGCGATGCGCACCTTGCCCGCGGCGCGGCCATCGAAGGCATGCAGCAGCGCGTTGTTCATCAGATTGACCAGCACCTGGCCCAGCGGCCCGGGGTAGCTGTCGAGCTCCAATGCCGGATCCAGCGTCAGATCGAGCTGCAGCGCGCAAGGATGGCGGCGCAGGCTGGGCGACAGCATCTCCAGCACATCCTGGACCACCGCCTGCAACCGGAAGCGGCGGCGCTCGCCGCTGACCTGGTCGGCGGCCACGGTCTTCAACGACTGGATCAGCACGATGGCGCGCTGCAGGCTGCGTTCGACCATCTCGGCGCCTTGCAGCTGCTGGCCCACGAAGCCCTGCAGCGCGCTGCGCGTCAGCCCGCCGTCCTCCAGGCGCTGCGCGAACTGCCGGGCCTGGCCGACCAGGGTGCTGGCGGCCAGGCGCCCGTTGCCGATCGGCGTGTTCAGCTCATGCGCGACGCCGGCCAGCACCTGACCGAGCTGGGCCAGGGCCTGGGCGGCGCTGAGCGCCGCCTGCGCCGCCTGCAGTTCGCTGCTGCGCTCGACGACCCGGCGCTCCAGCTCCTCGTTGAAGGCCTGCAGCCGGGCGTCGCGCTCGCGCAGCTGGGTGACCAGCGCCTGATGGCGGGCCATGCTGATGGCCAGCGCGAGCTGGTCGCCGAGCTGGCTGGCGAAGGCGATCTCCGTGTCGCTCCACTGGTGCGGCCGGTCGACATGCTCCAGGCAAACCATGCCGACGCGCTCCTCGCCCAGGCGCACCACCGCGTCGAGCATCGAGCTGATGCGGTTGGGGCGCAGATAGCCGTCGACATAGCCCCGGGTGCGCGGGTCGCTGTAGGGGTTGCTGGCGTCCACGTACTGGGCGTCGCGCAGCGCCTCGAACTCGGCGGCGAAGGCCTGCTGCTGCAGCACCGCGCCCTGCTCGTGGCGATCGGCGCTGCGCAGGTACAGGTCCAGACAGTGCAGCTCGTCCTTGGCGTCGCTGTAGCGCCAGACGCTGACCCGCTCGACTTCGAACAGCGTCGCCGCCTGGGTGGTGAGCAGGCGCGCCACGCCGACCACATCGCCCTCATGCAGTTCGCGGCTGGCCGACAGGCGGGCCAGCAGCTGTTGACGTGCGGTGGCGAGGGTCTGGGTCTGGGGCATCGCGCGGTGCGGGCGGAAAACGGATCAGTTTAGGCAGGCGAGTTGACAGAGAGCTGGCGGATTGCTGGCTATCCTCCCGCCCCTGACTGCCGACGCTCCAGCATGCTGCCGACCAAACTGCCCCAGGCGGGCCTGACCATCTTCAGCCACATGTCGGCGCTGGCCCAGCGCCATGGCGCGATCAATCTGGGCCAGGGCTTCCCCGACTTCGATTGCGATCCGCGCCTGGTCGACGCGGTCGCCCAGGCGATGCGCGACGGCCACAACCAGTACCCGGCGATGCCCGGCGTGCCGCTGTTGCGCCAGCGCTTGGCCGCCAAGCTGTCGGCCTGCTACGGCCGCGACTACGACTTCGATACCGAGATCACGCTGACCGCCGGCGGCACGCAAGGCCTGTACACGGCGCTGCAGGCGGCGCTGCAGGCCGGCGACGAGGCGATCCTCATCGAGCCGGCCTACGACAGCTACGCGCCGGCGATCCGCCTGGCCGGTGCCACCCCGATCGGCGTGGCGATGACGGCCGACTACCGCATCGACTGGACCGCGGTGGAAGCGGCCATCACGCCGCGCACCCGCGTGCTGGTCATCAACACGCCGCACAACCCCAGCGGCCGCATCGCCACCGAGGCCGACCTGCTGCGTCTGCAGCAACTGGCCGAGCAGCACGACCTGATCGTCGTCAGCGACGAGGTCTACGAGCACATGGTCTTCGACGGCCAGCTGCATGCCAGCGTGGCGCGCTTCCCGCAGCTGGCCGCGCGCAGCTTCCTGGTCGGCAGCTTCGGCAAGACCTTCCATGTCACCGGCTGGAAGATCGGTTTCGTTGCCGCGCCGGCCGCGCTCAGCCAGGCATTCCGCCTGCTCCACCAGTACACCGTGTTCACCGTCAACCCGGCGGTGCAATGGGGCCTTGCGCATTACCTGGAGGATCCCGCACCTTGGCAGGGCCTGGCGGGCTTCTACCAGGCCAAGCGCGACCGCTTCCGTGCCGGCCTGGCCGGCACCGGCCTGCGCCTGCTGCCCTGCGAAGGCACTTATTTCCAGACCGTGGACTACAGCGCGCTGTCCGATCTGCCCGAGCGCGCGTTCGCCGAATGGCTGACCGCCGAGCACGGCGTGGCCGCCATTCCGCTGTCCAGCTTCTATGCCCATGGCCTGGATCGCCGCCATGTGCGCTTCTGCTTCGCCAAGCGCGACGAGACCCTGGACGCCGCGCTCGCGCGACTGCAGGTCCTCCGATGACGGGGAAACTCTCCCTGCGGTCGCCCCTCCCCGAGGGGGCCGTCCCCGGCTTGGGGCGGCCCGGCGCCGGAATTCTGCTGACGGGCTTCGAGCCCTTTGGCGGCGGCACGGCCAACAGCAGTTGGGCGATCGCCGAGCGCCTGCAGGGCGAGCGCATCGCCGACGCACGTATCGCCTCGGTCTGTCTGCCCTGCCGCTTCGACACCAGCGAGGCGGCGCTGCGCGAAGCGCTGAACCGCCACCGCCCGCGGCTGGTGCTGGCACTGGGCCAGGCGGCCTCGCGGCCGGTGCTGAGTTTCGAGCGCGTCGCCGTCAACTGGATCGACGCGCGCATTCCCGACAACGGCGGTGCGCAGCCTGTCGATGTTCCGGTGCGGCCGGGCGGCCCGCCGGCGCTGTTCACCGGCCTGCCGATCAAGGCCATGGCGGCGGCGGCCCGCGACGCCGGCGCGGCGAGCGAGATCTCCTTCAGCGCCGGCAGCTTCGTCTGCAACCAGCTTTTCTATGCGCTGATGCAGGCCCTGCGCCGCCGACCCGGCGTGCGCGGCGGCTTCCTGCACGTGCCGGCGCTGGACTCGGCGATGCCGCTGGACCTCATGGTGGCCGGCGTGCGCGCGGCGCTGGCCGCGGCGCTGCAGACCCAGGAAGACCAGCACGAGTCGGCCGGCCGGATTGACTGAGACTGTGTCGCAGACCAAGGAGCGCCCCGTGAAGCAAGTGCCCGGCCTCGACGCCCTGTTCCTGCACCTGGAAACGCCGGAGATGCCCATGCATGTCGGCGCGCTGCATCTGTTCGAGCTGCCGCCGGGCTTCCGCGGCCGCTGGATCAACGCGCTGCGCAAGCACCTGCAGGCCCGGCTGCCGCATGCGCCGGCGCTGCGCCGCCAGCTCGCCGAGCTGCCGCTGAACCTCGTCAACCCGGTCTGGGTCGAGGGCAGCCCTGATCTGCGCCAGCAGGTCGTCGCCCACGAGCTGCCGGCCGGCTCAGGCCTGGCCGCCTTGCAGGCCGAGGTCGCCCGCCTGCATGTCGAGCTGCTGCCGCGCGACCGGCCGCTGTGGAAGTTCCATGTCTTCGAGGACCTCGCCGCGGCCGACAACGGCCGCCGCCGCGTCGCTCTCTACACCCAGCTGCACCATGCGGCGGTCGACGGTCAGGCGGCGATCGCGCTGGCCCAGGTGCTGCTCGACCTCGGCCCTGAACCCCGCGAGCTGCCGGCCCCGGGCAGCCGGCGTCGCCGGCCGGCGGCGCTCAAGCTCGGCCAGGTCGACCAGTGGCGGCTGGCGATGAGTGCCCAGGCGCAGCAATTCATCGATCTGGCGCGGGCCTTGCCAGGCTCGGCCAGTCTGCTCACCCAGGCCGCCGGCAGCGCTGCCGGCGACGTGCTGGCGCGCTCTGCCCGCCAGCTCTGGGCGCGGGTGCGCGGCGAGGCGGTTCAGCAGCGCCGCGAGCTGCCCGGCAGCCTCAGCCTGGCGCCGCGCACGCGCTTCAACGAGCCGGTCACGGCGACACGCAGCTTTGCCTCGCTGAGCCTGCCGCTGCCGGCGCTGCAGGCGGCCCGCAAGGCCCTGGGCGCCAGCCTCAACGACGCCGTGCTCTACCTCTGCGCGACGGCGCTGCGCGAGCTGCTCAAGGACCTTGGCGAGCTGCCCAGGAAGCCCTTGGTCGCCGCCGTGCCGGTGTCGATGCGCGAGGCCGGCGATGCCAGCGCCAGCAACCAGGTGACCATGAGCAGCGTCAGCCTGGGCACCCATCTGGCCGACGCGAAGAAGCGCTTCGCCCACATCCGCACCGCCAGCGATCGCATGAAGGGCGGCCTCGGCACGCTGAAGGCCTTGATGCCGACCGACTTCCCGTCAATCGGCCTGCCCTGGCTGCTGGGCAGCGCGGCGCGCGCCTGGGGCGGCGTGGCCGGGCGCATTCCGCCGCTGGTCAATCTGGTGATCTCCAATGTGCCGGGGCCGCCGGTGCCCTTGTATCTGGCCGGCGCGCGCATGCTGAGCAATGCGCCGGCCTCCATCGTCGTCCATGGCATCGCGCTGAACATCACCGTGCAGACCTACGAGAAGCAGCTGGAGATCGGCCTGATCGCCTGCGGCCAGGCCTTGCCGGAGATCGACCGCCTCGCCGCCCAGCTGCGCGCCGCCTACGACGGCTTCATCGAACTGGCCGCTTCCGACTGATGACCCCGAACGACGAAGAACTGCAGCCGCCCAGCGCGCTGCTGATGCTGATGGAGGCGCGCGCGCCCTGGGAGTTCGGCCTGCTGGCCGCCGCGCTGCCGCTGCTCGCCCAGGCGCCGCGCGGCGACAGCCACCCGGTGCTGGTCTTTCCCGGCCTCGGCGCCAGCGACCTGAGCACCCTGCCGCTGCGCCACTACCTCGACCGCCTCGGCCACCGCACCCTGCCCTGGCGCCAGGGCCTGAACCTGGGGCCGCGGCCCGGCGTGCTCGAACAATGCGTGGACGATGTGCGTGCGCATTACGCGCGCCACCACCGCCGCATCAGCCTGGTCGGCTGGAGCCTGGGCGGGCTCTATGCGCGCGAGGTTGCCAAGCAACTGCCGGAGATGGTGCGCTCGGTGATCACGCTGGGCACGCCCTTCGCCGGCCACCCGCGGGCGACGAACGCCTGGAAGCTGTTTGAGCTGGTCAGCGGCCAGGACAGCCACGACGAGGCCCAGCTGGCCCCCTTGCGCGAGCCGCCGCCCTTGCCCTGCACCAGCATCTACACGCGCAGCGACGGCGTGGTGGCCTGGCAGTGCAGCCTCAACCCGCCGCGCCCGCTGGCCGAGAACATCGCCGTGCAGGCCAGCCATATCGGCCTGGGCGTGAACCCGCTGGCGGTCTGGACGGTGGCCGAGCGCCTCGCCCAGCCCGATCACCTGACGGGCGGCTGGAAGCCCTTCGAGGCGCCTGCGGCGCTGCGCTGGTTGTATCGATGAGCCCCCAGGCCGCACCCGCCATCTTGAGGCGGCCCGACGAAGGCCGTGCCCGATGAAAGAGCGGCTCATCCGCGTCGGCCGCCAGCAGCTGGCCGTCATCGACGAAGGCCCGCGCGACGGCGAGCCGCTGCTGCTCATCATGGGCCTGGGCCTGCAGCTGAGCGCCTGGCCGCAGACGCTGGTGGACCTGTGGACGGCGCGCGGCCTGCGGGTGATCCGCTACGACCACCGCGACATCGGCCTGTCCAGCCCGCAGGATGCGCTGCCCACGCCGCCGCTGCTCTGGGCCGCGCTGCGCTATGGCATCGGCCTGCCGCTGCGCCCGCCCTACACGCTGGCCGAACTGGCCGACGACGCCGCCGGCCTGCTGGCGGCGCTGCAGATCGAGCGCGCCCAGGTGCTCGGCGTCTCGATGGGCGGCATGGTCGCCCAGCATCTGGGGCTGCGCTATCCGGCGCGCGTGAGCGCGCTGCACCTGTGGATGACGAGCAGCGGCGCGCGCCGCCTGCCGCTGCCCTCGCCGCGCCTGCGCCGGCTGATGCTGCTGCGGCCGCGCAGTCGCACCGAGGCCATCGACCACTACATCCAGCTGTATCGCGCACTTGCCGGTCCGGCCTATCCGACGCCCGAGGCCGAGCTGCGCGCCAAGGTGGAAAGCGCGGCAGCGCGCGCCTGGCGGCCGCAGGCCACGCTGCGCCAGCTGCTCGCCATTGCCCATGACGGCGACCGCAGCTCGCGCCTGCGCCGGCTGGTCCCGGCGATCCCGGTGAACATCCTGCACGGCAGCGCCGACCCGATGCTGCCGCCGGCCCATGGCCGCCAGCTGGCGCGCTGCCTGCCGCAGGCGCGCTTCGAGCTGATCGAGGGGTGGGGGCACGACCTGCCCGCCGCGCTGCTGCCCCGGCTGGCCGATGCGGTGCAAGGTCACGCCTGAGGGCAAGCCGCGATGGCCGCGCGCCGGGCATTGCGTATAAACCGCCCCGTGCAGAACAGCATCCGCATCGCCAAGCTTGGACGCCCGCCCAGCGCAGGCTCGGCGCCGCTGTTCCTGCCCAGGCGCTGAGATGGGCCGCCCGACCTGCAGGCTGCTCCTGCTCAGCCTGTGGCTGGTCGTGGCAGGCGCCGGTGCCCAGCCGGCCTTGCAGCCCGCACTGGAAACCCTGGAACGCATGGCACCCAGCCAGCGCGTGCAACGCCTGGAGCGTCTGCGCCAGTTGCCGGTCGAACCGGGCACGGCCGAGGCGCTGGAACGTCTCTATCTTGACGGTTGGACCAAGGCCGACGAAGGGCAGTTGCTGGCGGTGGACGCGTTGGCCCCCGAGTTCGCCACCTGGGCCAGGGCGGCCACGCCGGCGCTGCGGCCACTCGGCGATCTGGCGCAAATGCTGCTGCACACCAAGGCCCTGCTGACCAGCAGCCGCTACCGCGAGGCCCAGGAGGGTTTCAAGCTGCCGGCCGAGCTCGAGTCCCTGCCGACGCTCTGGCGCCTGCGCGTCGCATCGCTGCAGGGCCTGGTGCTGGCCGAGTCCGGCGATCTCGACGCCGCGCTGCTGCGTCATCTGGAGGCGCTGACCCTGGCCCAGGCGACCGGCAAGGACTGGCGCCATGTCGAGGCCCTGGCCGACCTCGCCTACACGCAGACGCGGCTCCGCCAGGACCAGCGTGCGCAAGAGTCGATCCGCCAGCTGTTCGCGCTGCTGCCGCCGGACGCCAACGACGCCACCCTGATGCGCATGCACAACATGCATGCCATCGTGCTGCAGAACGCCGGCCGGCCGGCCGAGGCCCTGGCGCTGATGGAGAAGGCGCTGAACCATGCGCGCCGCGACGGCGACCGCCGCGGCATCGCGCTGCTGCTGGCGAATCTGTCCTACGCCTACCTGGGCCAGAACCAGGCGCAGCGCGCGTTGCGCCTGGCCGACGAGGCTTACCAGCTGGCGTTGGAGGTCAAGCACACCTCGACGATGAGTCTGGCGCTGCACAACAGCGGCATCGCGATGATCGTGCTGGGCCGTCTGGCCGAGGGCAAGGAGGCGGTCAAGCGCTCGATCACGCTGGAGCTGCAGTCGGGCGGCACGACCTATGCGGCCGACGGCTGGCGCGAACTTGGCCGCTACCTGGAGCAGGCCGGCGACCTGCCCGGCGCGGTCGAGGCCTTCAATGCCTACCGGGAACTCGCCGACGGTCTGTCGCGGGCCGACCAGCGGCGTGCGCTGGCGGAGGCGCAGCTGCGCTTCGACAGCGCGCAGCGCGAGCGCGAGAGCGCGCTGCTCAAGGAGCGCATCCAGCTGCGCGAGGCCCAGGTGCGCGACCAGGACCTGCGCTTCGCGCTCGGCGCGCTGGCGCTGGCCAGTGCACTGGCCCTGGCCGTGGCGCTGTGGCTGCTGGCGCGCCGGCTGCGCCAGACCAATGCGCAGCTGGCCGTCACCAACCGCGAGCTGGCCGCGCAAAGCGAGGTCGACCCGCTGACCGGCCTGGGCAACCGCCGACGCCTGCAGCAGCTCGTCGGCCGCCTCGACGCACCGCTGCAGGGCGCGCTGTTCCTGGTCGATGTCGACCATTTCAAGCAGATCAACGACCGCTACGGGCATGCCGGCGGCGACACCGTGCTGGTCGCGCTGGCCGGCCGCTTGCGCAATGCGCTGCGCGAGCCGCTGGGCGTGATGCGCTGGGGCGGCGAGGAGTTCCTGCTCTATCTGCGCGACGCCGATGCCAGCCTGGTCGACGCGCTCGCGCAGCGCCTGCTGGAGGAGGTTGGCGGCAGCCCGGTGTCGCTGCGCGACGGCCGCGAGATCGCCGTCACCGCGTCGATCGGCTATGCGCTGTTCCCGCTGCCGGGCAGCGCTGCGAGCTTCAGCGCCGAGCGCGCGGTCGACCTGGTCGACGCGCTGATGTACCAGGCCAAGTCGCATGGCCGCGCGCAGGCCTGGGGCCTGCTCGGCGCCGATCTCGACGACGCCCAGGCCTTGCGCGATGCGCTCACCCGACTGGGCGACCCGCAGACCGCCGGCCAGCTGCGCCTGCAGCGCTGGCCGCAGCCGCGCGAGGCGGACACATGAAGCGGCTGTTTTCCGGCCTGCTGGCGCTGCTGTTGCTCGGCGCGCAGCCGCTGCGCGCGCAGACCGAGCTGCAGCGCCTGCTCGAGCAGGGCGAGGCGCAGCCGCATGCGGCGCTGGCCGCGCTCAGGGCCTTGCCGCCGGCGGACAGCGCCGACGAACAGGCCCGTCGCCGCCATGTCGAGGCCTCGCTGCTGCTGCTCGATGGTCAGCTCGACGCGGCGGTCGAGCTCTACCCGGGCGGCGAGGCCGGCCAGGCCGCCGGGCTCTACACCCGGGCCCGCGTCGCCCGGCTGCGCGGCCGCCTGGCCGAGTCGGCTGCGCTGCTCGAGCGCAGCCTGGGCCTGCAGCGGGGCGCTTGCGAGCCCCAACCCGGGTCGGCCTGCGACGGCCGGCTCTATTTCGACAGCCTGCTGCAGCGCGCCCGCGTGCACGAGGCGCTCGACGAGAGCCTGCAGGCCGAGCAGTTGCTGCAGCGCGCGCTGGTCGTGGCCCGCGACATCGCGCCGCCCGGCCTGGGCGTGACCGTGCTCGGCGATCTGGCCCTGAGCGCACAGCGCCGGGACCAGACCGAACGCGCCCAGGAACTGTTGGCCGAGGCCGTGCGCGAGGCCGGCGATCAGCCGCTGCGCCTGGCCGAGACCAAGCTCACCGAGGCCTCGCTGGCGCGCCGCGCCGGTCGCTTCGCGCAGCGCCGCGACGCCTTGCTGGCGGCACTCGAACTGGCCGGCGACGTGCCGAGGATCGCCGGCCTGGCGCTCAACAACCTCAGCGACCACCACCTGATCAGCGACGAGCCGGCGCAGGCCCGGCGCTACGCGCTGAGGGCGCTGGAGCGCCCCAGCCTGGAGCCGGTGCGCGAGCAGTCGCTGCGCCACAACCTGGCGGTCGCGCTGATCCGGCTGCGCGACTTCGATGCGGCCCGCGCGCAGATCGTGCAGGCCGCGCGCTTGCTGCCGCCCGAGGTGCTGACCGACCGCGAGCGCGCCGAGGAACTGCGCGACCTGGGCAGCGCCTGGGCCGCCACCGGCCAATGGCGCGAGGCGCTGCGCGCCTATCACGAGGAGCGCCGGCTGACCGAGCAGGCCGATGCGCGCGAGCGCGACAATGCGCTGGCGGCGCTGCGCCAGAGCCTGGCCGTGCGCACCCAGCAGGCCGAGATGGAGCTGCGTCGCGAGCGCGATGCGGTGCTCGAACGCCGGCTGGCCAACCAGCAGAAGCTGCGCTGGGCGGGCTGGCTGGCGGCGGTACTGGTCGGGCTCTGTCTGCTCATCGGCAGCCTGCTGTGGCTGGGCTCGCGCGCCGCCCACCGTCGCCTGCAGCGCAGCCGCCAGCAGTTGCAGACCCTGAACGAACGGGATCCGCTGACCCAGCTCGGCAACCGCCGCGCCTTCCAGCAAGCGATGGCGGCGCGCGGCGAGCGGCCCTTCGAGGGTGGCCTGCTGCTCATTGACCTTGACCATTTCAAGCGCATCAACGACCAGCAGGGTCATGCGATCGGCGACCAGGTGCTGCAGGCCGTCGCACAGCGCCTGGCCGCCCAGGTGCGCAAGGACGATCTGCTGGTCCGCTGGGGCGGCGAGGAGTTCCTGCTCTATGCGCCTGGCCTGAACGTGAGCAATCTGCGCCTGCTCGCGCAGCGCCTGCTGCGCACGCTGGAGGCCACGCCGCTGGCACTGGACGACGGTCGCAGCCTGGCGGTGACGGCGTCGCTGGGCTTTGGCCTGTTCCCGCTGCCGCCGGACCGCCCGGCCTTCGGCTGGGAGCAGGCGCTCAGCTGGGTCGACCTGGCCCTGTACGCCGCGAAGAACGCCGGCCGCGCGCGCGGCATGGGCATCGTCTCGGCGCGCCTGCCGGATGCGACCGCGATCGCCCGTGTCGAGGACGATTTCGAAGGCGCCGCGCTGGCCAACCGCGTCGAACTGGTGCAGATCACCGCCGGCTGAGTCCGGCCCCGCGGCTCAGCCGGCCTCGCGCTGCGCGCGCTGCCAGTCGCTGGGGTTGTGTCCGGTGCGCTGCGCGAAGGCGCGCGACAGCGCGTTCGCACTGCCGTAGCCGACCTCGGCGGCCACCGCCTTCAGGGCCTGGCCGCGGCCGAGCAGGCGCTGCGCGATGCCAATGCGCAGCCCGGCCAGGTAGTCGCCGGGCGGCGTGCCGACGGTGTCCGCGAAACGCGCGGCGAAGCGGGCTCGCGACAACCCGGCCAGCGCTGCCAGGCGTTCCAGCGTCCAGGGCTGGCCCGGCGCCTCGTGGATGGCCGTGAGCGCCCTGGCCAGGCGCGCATCGGCCAGACCGGCCAGCGTGCCGACCTGCAACACGCCCTGGTGGAAGCCCTGGCGCAGCAGTTGGATGACGATCAGCTCGGCATAGCGTTCCAGCATCGCCGCGCGGCCGCAGCGGCCGGCAAAGGCCTCCTCGAAGAACAGCTGCAGCAGGCCGTCGAGCAGCGGCAGCTGGCGCAGCGTGAGCGCCCAGGGCTTGGGCAGGCCTTGCAGCAGCGGGTTGCCAAACTGCGCGCAGAAGGCGACGCGGGCGCAGACCCGTTCGCTGCCCGGCTCGATCTCGACGCGGTGCGCGCGATCGCCGGCGACCAGCAGCAGGCAGGGTTCGTCGAAGTCCTGCTGCGCCTCGTCGCCCTCATCCGACCAGCGCAGACTACCCCGGCGCAGCACATGCAGATGGCCGTTGCCCGGATCGGCCGGGTAGCTGACGCAGGCCTCCTCGCTTTCCAGCACCTGGCATTGCAGTTCGAAACGGGCGAGCAGGGCGGCAAGACGGTCGGCCATGAATGAGACGATGGGTTGGATAAACGAGACGATCGAATTCTTGCAGTCTCGTCGGTGCCCCGCATCTGTGCATCAGCCCGGCCTGGATCGGCCGGGGACTTGATCCTCAACGGAGTGCCCGATGTCTCGCCTTGCCCTGTCCCTGTTCACCTTTGCCGCCAGCCTTGGCCTGCTGCTGGGCAGTCCACAGGCACGCGCCGAGGGTGGCGGCGGGCTCAAGCCGGACGCCGTCTTCCTGCAGGTCGCCGAGTCGGCACGCTCGCGCAGCAGCACGATCGGGCTGAGCTGGGACCTGGACTGGCAAGGCCGCTGGCTCGGCGGCCGTCTGAGCAGCTACGCCGAGTTCTCGCTGGCGCACTGGTCGATCGAGACCCCAACCGGCCGTGACACCGCCGCGGTCTCGCAGCTCGGCCTGACGCCGGTGCTGCGCTGGCAGGCCGAGGGCTCGCCCTGGTTCTTCGAGGGCGGCATCGGCCTGAATCTGATCGGACCCACGTACAAGGCCGGTCGCAAGCGCTTCAGCACTGCCTTCAATTTCGGCGACCACCTGGGCGTCGGCCGGCAGTTCGGCGCCGGTCAGGAGCTCGCGCTGCGCCTGCAGCATTTCTCCAACGCCGGCATCAAGCAACCCAATCCCGGCGAGGACTTCGTGCAGCTGCGCTGGTCGCTGCGGCTCTGAGGCCTGGCAGCGACCGGCGGGTGGCGTCAGCTGTACTTGATCGAGCAGCCGTAGGGCGTGCTGCTCGGCTTGCTGACCGGCTGGCCGGCCTTGATCTCGCCCAGCGCCTGGCTGACGTAGTTGGTCGCCTTGGCGATGTCGTCGACCTTGGCGCTGGGGATGGAGTCGATCGCGCCGGCATAGACCAGCTTGCCGCCGCCGTCGACGATGTACATATGCGGCGTGGTCTTCGCGCCCCAGGCCTTGCCGTTCTTGCCGTCGTCGTCCATCACGGTCAGGCCGGCGGCGCCCTGGCCCTGCAGCCAGGCGGCCAGTTCGGCGGGCTTTTTGTAGTCGCTGGCCGACGGATTGGTGGACGACACGGTCAGCCAGACCACGCCGTCGGCGGCAGCGGCCTTCTGCGTGCTCTGCATATTGCCGCCATAGTGCTTTTTCACGAAGGGACAGCCCGGGTTCACCCATTCCAGCACCACGGTCTTGCCCTTGAAGTCGGCCAGGCTCACGGCCTTGCCGCTGGCATCGACGGCCTGGAACGCGGGGGCGGGCTGGCCGAGCACCGCATTGGCCTGGGCAGCGAGCAGCGGTGCGGTCAGCGCGGCGGCGATCAGGCTGCGGCGAAGGATCAAGGTCTTGCTCATCATCGGAATCACTCCTCTACGGCTTCAGGTGAGTGGCGAGCGCTTCACGCACGCCGGCGGCGGAAAGGATTTCGGGCAGCAACTGCGGCTGGGCGGCGCCCGGCACATGCAGCGCATAGACCGGCACGCCGCTGCGGCCCAGGCGCTGCAGCTCCTGGGTGATGACGGCGTCGCGCAGGGTCCAGTCGGCGCGCATCAGCACCACGCCGCGCGCGGCGAAGTCTTGCAGCACGGCGGTATCGGCCAGCGCGGTGCGCTTGTTGTACTGGCAGCTGATGCACCAGGCGGCGGTGAAGTCGACGAACACCGACTTGCCTTCGGCGAGCACCTGCTGCTGGGCCTCCGGGCTCCAGGCCTGCCAGCCGGCGGTGATCGGCGCCTCGCCGGCGGCCGGTGCGGCGGCGAGCAGCGGCGGCGCCGCCCACCAGCCACCCGCGGCGAGCACGAGCAGGCCGGTGCCGCGCCAGGCCAGGCCGCGCTGCGCCCAGGCCCAGACGGCGAAGGCCAGCGCGAGCAGCAGCACCAGCATGGCGATGCTGGCGCCCAGGCCGCGCTGCACGCCCAGCACCCAGACCAGCCAGAGCACGGTGGCCAGCATCGGGAACGCGAGCAGGGTGCGCATGCGATCCATCCAGGCGCCAGGGCGGGGCAGCAGCCGGGCCAACGGCGGCCACAGCGCGAACAGCGCATAGGGCGCGGCCAGGCCCAGGCCGAGCGCGGCGAACACCGCCAGGCCCTGCCAGGCCGGCAGGGTCAGCGCCGCGCCCAGCGCCGCGCCCATGAAGGGCGCCGTGCAGGGCGAGGCGATCGCCACGCCGAGCACGCCGGTGGCGAACTGGTCAACCCAGGGCTGCTTGGCGCGCCAGCCGGCAAGGCCCGAAGGCGCCCAGTTGCCGAACTCGAAGACGCCGAACAGATTCAGCGCGATCACCGTGAACAACAGGGCCAGCGCGGCCACGACCAGCGGCTCCTGCAGCTGGAAGCCCCAGCCGATCTGGCTGCCGGCGTCGCGCAATGCGAGCAGCAGGCCGGCGAGCAACAGGAAGCTCAGCACCACGCCGGCCGTGTAGGCGGCGGCGCCGACATGGCGCTCGTGAGGTGCCTCCTTGACCAGCGCCAGTGCCTTTAGGCTGAGCACCGGGAACACGCAGGGCATCAGGTTCAGCAGCAGGCCGCCGGCAAAGGCCAGCAGCAGGCTGAGCAGGAAGCCGGCGCTGCTGCCGGCGGCCGGCTGCGGCGGCTGCAGCGCCGGGGTCGGCGCGGCGCTGGCCGCCGCGGCGCCGTCCCAGCCGCCCTGCAGCGGGAAGCTCAGCGCGACCGCCTCATCGCCAACGCGCAGCACCGCGCTCAGCGGGTCCGGGCTTTCGCTGCGCTGCGGGCTTAGCGGCACCTGCAGCCGCAGGCGGCCACCCTGCCAGTCGGATTGCTCGGGTTGCGCGTGGTCGATCACGCCGCCCTCGCCGGCGAAGTAGCTGACCGGCTGGCCCTGCCAGGCAGCCGGCAAGCCTTCGATCTCGATCGCCAGGGCCTCGCCGTCCAGGCGGGCCGTGGTTTTCAGCGCCGGCGTGGCCGGCAGCTGCTGGCGGGCCATCTCGAAGGCTGCGGCCTGACCGCTCAGCGCCTGGCCCTGCGGCAGTTCGAGCGTGAACTCGCCCGACTCGGGAATGCAGAGCTCCTTGCAGACCAGCCAGTTGGCGGCCAGCTGGATCTTCAAGGGCCCGGCCGGCAGGCTGGCCGGCAGCTTGACGGCGACCGGCAGCAGCAGCGGGCCTTCGAAGCCGTAATTGACCATCGGCCCGACCGGCAGCTTGCTCGGCATCGGCCAGGCGATCTCGCCGGCCTCGACACCGGCCGGCAGGGTCCAGCTCAGCGTCGTCGGCAGGCCGGAATCGCCCGGATTCTTCCAGTAGGTGTGCCAGTGCGGTGCGTGGTCGATCTGCAGGCCCAGCCAGAGCGGCTTGCCCGGCGCCACACCTTCGGGGGCATGGGCGAGCAGGCGGGCCGTGACCTGGTCGGTTTTCACCGGCGCGGACGCCTCGGGCGAGGCCAGGGCCGGGCTGAGCGCGGCGGCGAGCAGGAGGGGGGCGAGGATTCTCATGAGCGGGCCGAACTCTAGGGGCAATGGCCGGGTTGTGCCGGTCGTCAGCACCTTACGCCCCCGGCCGGCGCGGGCATGTCGGGCTCCCGCACCGGGGCAGCGACACTTGCGCCCATGACGTATGCGGTCAAGGAATGTTTCTACACCTTGCAGGGCGAGGGCGCGCAGGCCGGCCGGCCGGCGGTCTTCCTGCGCTTTGCCGGTTGCAATCTGTGGAGCGGTCGCGAGCAGGACCGTGCGCAGGCCGTGTGCACCTTCTGCGACACGGATTTCGTCGGCACCGATGGCGAGGGCGGCGGCAAGTTCGCGACAGCCGAGGCGCTGGCGGACTGGGTGGCCTCGCGCTGGCCGGGAGGTGGAAAGCCCTACGTGGTGTGCACCGGGGGCGAGCCGCTGCTGCAGCTGGACGTAGCCGCCATCGAGGCCCTGCACGCCAAGGGCTTCGAAGTCGCCGTGGAGACCAATGGCACGCAGCCGGCGCTCGAAGGCCTGGACTGGATTTGCGTCAGCCCCAAGGCCGATGCGCCGGTGGTGCTGACGAAAGGGCACGAGCTCAAGCTCGTCTTTCCGCAGCCGGCCGCGATGCCGGAGCGTTTCGAGTCGCTCGACTTCGAGAATTTCTACCTGCAGCCGATGGACGGCCTGCTGAAGAACAAGAACACCCGCGCGGCGATCGACTACTGCCTGGCGCATCCGCAGTGGAAGCTCTCGCTGCAGACCCACAAGCTGCTGGGGATTCCTTGAGCCTCAGCCAGCGCGCTGACCCGATCGCCGCGATCGCCACCGCGCCTGGCCGCGGCGCGGTCGGCATCGTGCGGGTGTCGGCGCGCGAGCCGCTGGACGGCCTGATTGCCGCGGTCTGCGGTCAGGCCCTGAAGCCCCGGCACGCGCATTACGGCGCCTTCCGCGCTGCCGACGGGTCGGCCATCGACCATGGCCTGGCGCTGCACTTTCCGGCGCCGCACAGCTATACCGGCGAGCAGGTGCTGGAGCTGCAGGCCCATGGCGGCGCGGTGATCCTGCAGCTGTTGCTGGCGCGCTGCCTGGAAGCCTTGCCCGGCCTGCGCCTGGCCGAGCCCGGCGAGTTCACGCAGCGCGCTTTCCTGAACGGCAAGCTGGACCTCGCGCAGGCCGAGGCGGTCGCCGATCTGATCGACGCCAGCACCGAGACGGCGGCGCGCAGCGCCGCGCGGGCGCTGGACGGCGCGCTGAGCCGCGAGGTCACGCAGCTCGCCGATGCGCTGGTGCAGCTGCGGATGTTCGTCGAGGCGACGCTGGACTTTCCCGAAGAGGAAGACGTCGAGTTCGTGCAGCAGGCCGATGTGCTCGGCCAGCTCGCCGGCCTGCAGCAGCGCCTGGCGGCGATCGCCGCCCGCACCCGCCAGGGCGCGCTCCTGCGCGAAGGCCTGAAGGTGGTGCTGGCCGGTCAGCCCAACGTTGGCAAGAGCGCCTTGCTCAACGCGCTGGCCGGTGCCGAGCTGGCCATCGTCACGCCGATCGCCGGCACCACGCGCGACGCGCTGCAAAGCAGCATCCAGATCGAGGGCGTGCCGCTGCACATCACCGACACCGCCGGCCTGCGCGACACCGAGGATGCGGTCGAGAAGATCGGCGTGCAGCGCAGCTGGGCGGCGATCGCCGAGGCCGATGTGGTGCTGTTTCTGCACGACCTGACCCGCCTGCACGAAGCCGGGTACCAGCAGGAAGACGCACGCATCCGTGCCCAGCTGGCCGCGCACGACGGCCATCTGGATCGGCATCTGCTGCACGCCTTCAACAAGGTCGACGCCGCCGCCCAGACGGCGCTGCCCGAGGGCGCGATCGTGTTCAGCGCGCAGACCGGCGCCGGCCTGGACGGGCTCCGCCAGGAGCTGCTGCGCCGCGCCGGCTGGCAGGCGGTGCCCGAGGGCCTGTTCATCGCCCGCGAGCGCCATGTCCGCGCGTTGGGCTCCACCACCGAGCACCTGCAGCGCGCCCACGACCAGGTGGCCTTGCCCATGCCGCCGCTGGACCTGGTTGCCGAGGAGCTGCGCCTGGCCCACGAGGCCTTACAGGCGATCACCGGCCGCTTCAGCGCCGACGACCTGCTGGGCGAGATCTTCGGGCGCTTCTGTATCGGCAAATGACGGTTGGACGCCCATCCGGCTGACCGACACTGCGAGCTTCCATGTCCGGGAGGATCCGACCCATGAAATTGCTGAAAACGCTGTTCAGACCCTTGGCGCTGGCCCTGGTGCTGGGCGCTGGCGCGCAGGCACAAACGCCAGCGCCGGTGGTACCGATCAAAGCCTTTTTCGAGCCGGCCGACATCAACGAAGTGCTGCTCAGTCCGAGCGGCAACTACTTGGCCGTTACCACCGCGAAGATCGGCGGGCGCCGCGCGCTGTTTGTGTTCGATCTGGTCGGCGGCAAGCCGCCGCAGCAGGCCGCGCGCTTCGAAGGCCTGGATGTCGTCAACGTCAATTGGGTGAACGACGACCGTCTGCTGTTGCAGGTCAACAATCTGGCCCTGGGCAGCGGTTCGGTGTATCACGAAGCGCCCGGCCTCTACGCGGTGGACCGCGACGGCGGCAACTTCCGCGAGCTGATCCGGCGTACCGCGGCCGAACCTTCCAGCTTCGGCCCGCGCGAACGCAGCCTGAGCTGGAACCATCGCCTGCTGGCGGTTCCCCAGATCGATGAGAGCAGCACGGAGCGCAACGAAACCGTCATCATTGGCGAGTCCCGCGTCAACAGCGCCAACGAGCTGACCTCGGTGCGGCCGCTGCAGCTGAATGTCTACACCGGCAAGACCCGGCCGGTCGAGGGCCTGACATCGCCACCGATGGCAGTGAACTGGCTGTTCGACAGCAAGGGCGAGCCGCGGGCTGTGACCAGCTACAACGAACTGCAGGCCACGCTGCACTACCGGGTGCCGGGCAGCAACGAGTGGAAGGCGATCACCAGCGGCCATGTGACCGAGTTGCCCTTTGTGGCGCAGTTCGTTGATGACCAGGGCGCGCTCTATGTGACCGAACGCCGGGGCAAGGACGCCACGGCAGTGCTGACGCGTTTCGATGTCGGCACCGGCAAGCCGGAACCGGAGGCATTCGTCAACACGCCGGGCTTCGACTTCGTCGGCAGTCTGGTTCAGCGCCGCGGCGGCAAGGCCCTGGGCCTGCGCATCACCACGGATGCCGAGCAGACCGTCTGGCTGGATCCGACGATGCGCGCCTTCCAGGAGAAGGTCGACCAGTTGCTGCCGGGGCGCATCAACCGCATCGGCTGCCGCCGTTGCGGCCAGCCCGATATGGTGGCTTTGGTGAACTCCTACTCGGACCGGGAACCGGGTCAGATCCTGATCCATCGCGCCAAGGGCGATCAGTGGCAGAGCGTCAGTCGCGTGCGCAACGGTATCGTCGAGGCGCAGATGGCCCGGATGGACTTCCAGCGCATCAAAGCCCGTGACGGCCATGACATGCCGGTCTGGATGACGCTGCCCGCCGGCCAGAAGATCGGCCAGAAGCCGGAGAAGCCCCTGCCCACGGTTGTGCTGGTGCATGGTGGCCCGAACGCGCGGGGCAGCTACTGGGGGTGGTCGCCGTATGCGCAGTTCCTGGCCAGCCGCGGCTATCTGGTCATCGAACCCGAGTTCCGCGGCAGCGACGGCTTCGGCCGTGCGCACCTGGAGGCCGGCTTCAGGCAATGGGGGCAGGCGATGCAGGACGATGTCGCCGATGCCTTGCTCTGGGCGCAGAAGCAGGGCTATGCCAGCGACAAGGCCTGCATTGCCGGTGCCAGCTACGGGGGGTACGCAACCTTCGCCGGCCTGATCCGCCATCCCGAGCTCTACCGCTGCGGGGTCGCCTGGGTGGCGGTCACCGATCTGATGCTGCTGACCAGCGGTTCGGCCTGGGTCGACACCGATGTCGACCGGCTCACGCGCAAGGACATCATTCCCCAGCGCATCGGCGACCCGGTCAAGGACGAGGCCATGCTGCGCGCGCACTCGCCGGTGGAGCACGCCGACAAGATCAAGGCGCCGGTGCTGATGGCGATGGGCGTGGCCGATGTGCGCGTGCCGATCGCGCACGGCACCCGCATGCGCGATGCGATGAACAAGGCCGGCAAGGAGCTCGAGTACGTGGCCTATCCGGACGAGGGCCATAGCTTCCTGCGCACCGAAACCTTCCTCGACTTCGCCGGCCGTATGGAGCGCTTCCTGGCCAAGCACTTGGGAAAACCCTGATCAGCACGGCCCCGTGAAAGCGGGGATCTGGGCTGGGCAACGGCGCGCAGGCATTAGGCTGCGCGCCGTTTTCATTTGCATCGCACAACAGGGAGATTCCATGGGCATTCGACACCTGCTGCTGGCTGTGATCTGCGGCAACGCAGCCGCACAGACCCCGGCACCCGCCACGGCCTTGCCGCCCGCCAGCGCGTTCTACAGCTGGTCCGAGATGGAGGAGGTGCAGCTCAGCCCTTCCGGTCGCCATCTGGCGCTGACCACGGCCAAGATCGGCGGCCGGCGTGGGCTCTATGTGTTCGATCTCAGCCCAGGCGGCCAGCCGACTCAGGCGGCCTTGTACCGCGATGTCGACATCGTCGACGTGCATTGGGTCAGCGACGAGCGCCTGATCTATCGCACCGTGGACCGTGCGCTGCCCGGACACTCGATGGGTCACCGGCGCTCGCTGCTGTACGCGGTGGATCGTGACGGTCGCAATGAGCGCAGCCTGGGTGGCTATGCACTGCTCGCCGTACCCGAGGACGGCAGCGGAGAAGTGCTGGTCGCCGAGCGGCGCGGCGGCGGCAGCCGGCCGTTGCGCGTTAACACCCGCAACGGACTGAGCAAGACCCTGGAGAACCTGCGCCTGCCGTCGGACCGGATCCAGAGTTGGGGTTTCGACAGCCTGGGCCGACCGCGGATCGCCGCCAGCTTCGATCCCGACACCTATATCCAGCGCATCTGGGCCCGCCCTGACCTGACGGGCGATTGGAAGCAAATCGCCGAAGGCCCGGCCTTGGACATGCCTTTCAGCCCGGTGTTCACGGACGACCTCGGGACGCTCTACGTCAGCGAGCCGAGCGGACCTGGGCGCACCGCGGTGATCAAGCGCTTCGACTTCAAGACCGGCAAGCCCGAGCCCGAGGCCCTGGTGCAGGCGGCCGGCTTCGATGTGCTGGCGACCTTCGTCCGCCGCATTGGCGGCGGCGCCCTGGGCCTGCGTGTCGACACCGATGCCGAGCAGACGGTCTGGCTGGATCCGACCCTGCGAGGCTTCCAGAAGATGGTGGACGAGAAGCTGCCCGGCCGTGTCAACCGCATCAGCTGCAGGCGCTGCGGCGAAGACGACATGGTCGCGCTGGTCTTCTCCTATTCGGACCGTGAACCGGGCCACTACTACGTGGTGCGTGACCAGGGCCGGGAGTGGCAAAGCGTTGGCCGGGTGCGTCCGGCGATCGACGCCGAGCAGATGGCGCGCGTCGATTACCAGCGCATCAAGGCCCGCGACGGCCGCGACCTGCCGGTGTGGATGACGCTCCCCAAGGGGGTCAAGCCCGGCCAGCCGGCACCGACCGTGATGCTGGTGCATGGCGGCCCCTGGGTGCGCATCGGCCATTGGCGCTGGAGCAGCGATGCGCAGTTCCTCGCCTCGCGCGGTTACCTGGTCATCGAACCGGATTTCCGCGGCAGCGATGGCTATGGCCGCGATCATCTGGAGGCCGGCTTCAAGCAGTTCGGTCAGACCATGCAGGACGACGTCGCCGACGCGCTGCTCTGGGCCCGGAAGCAGGGCCTGGCCAGCGACAAGGCCTGCATCGCCGGCGCGAGCTATGGCGGCTACGCCACGCTGGCCGGGCTGTTCCGTCATCCCGAGTTGTACCGCTGCGGCCTGGCCTGGGTCGCCGTCACCGATCTGATGCTGATGACCCAGGGCTCACCCTTTGCCGAAACGGATGTCGGTCGTGGCGGGCGTCGGCACAGCTATGCGGTGATGGTTGGCGACCCGCAGAAGGATGCCGAAATGCTGCGTGCGTACTCGCCGGTGCACCAGGCCGCAAGCATCAAGGCGCCGGTCATGCTGGCCATGGGCGAGGCCGATCTGCGCGTGCCCCTCGCGCATGGCACGCGCTTTCGCGACGCGATGCAGGCGGCCGGCAATCCGGTCGAATGGGTGACCTACAGGAGCGAGGGCCATGGTTGGTTCCTGGAGGCCAACCGCATCGATTTCGCGCAGCGCATGGAGCGCTTCTTCGCCCAGCATCTGCGACAGCCCTGAGCGGGCCGCCGTGGCGGCGGGCTTACGAATCGCGACATCCCTGACGGGGATGGACAGGGAACTGGGGGGATGGCGTGCCCGCAGGCCCTCCCTACAGTGCGGCGGCCCGGCCCCACCGGGCCGTTCCGGAGAAGCCGATGTTTCCGCTCCCCGCCCATGCCTCGTCCTTTCCTGGTGTGATCGGCCATGCCCCGTCGTTTCAGGCGCAACTGGCCAAGCTGCCCCGCTACGCCGCGGTTGACGCCGGCGTGTTGATCCAGGGCGAGACCGGCACCGGCAAGGAGGTCTTCGCGCAGGCCCTGCACTACCTGTCGCCGCGCGCCGGGGCGCCCTGGATTGCGGTGAACTGCGGTGCGATCCCGCTGGAGCTGCTGGAGAGCGAGCTGTTCGGCCATGTGCGCGGCGCCTACACCTCGGCGCAGGCCAGCCGCCAGGGCCTGGTCGCCGAGGCCGAAGGCGGCAGCCTGTTCCTCGACGACATCGACTGCCTGCCGCTGCCCGCACAGGCCAAGCTGCTGCGCTTTCTGCAGGAGCACGAGTACCGCGCGGTCGGCTGCAACACCTTGCGGCATGCCGATGTGCGGGTGATCGCCGCCAGCAACTGCGGCCTGCGCGAGCTGGTACAGCGCGGCGCCTTCCGTGAAGACCTCTATTACCGGCTCTCGGTGCTGACGCTGCAGCTGCCGCCGCTGCGCGAGCGGATCGGCGATCTGCCGCTGCTGGCTGCGCATTTCCTGCGCCAGCATGGTCGGCCGGGGCAGCGCCTCAGCGCCGCTGCATTGGCGCGCCTGCAGGCCCATGACTGGCCGGGCAATGTGCGCGAGCTGGCCCATGTGATCGAGCGCGCGGCCTTGCTGGCACCGGGCGATTGCATCGAGCTCGAGCAGGTCGAGATCGATGGTGCCGAGGCCAGCGTGCCGCCGCCGGCCCGCAGCGAGAGCCTGCGTGACGCCAAGGCCAGGCTGGTCGAGGACTTCGAGCGGCGCTTCGTCGAGCAGCTGCTTTGTCAGCATGGCGGCAACATCACCCAGGCGGCCGGCGCGGCCGGCAAGAACCGCCGCGCCTTCTTCGAGCTGATGCGCAAGTACCGCATCGACTCGGCCAGCTTCCGCGCCCACTGAGCCCTTTCGTCGGCCCTTCGCGCTGCAGGGCCGTGCAGCGGCCGGCCGGGTCACGCGCCGACAAGGACAAAAAAGTCCGTGCCACGCGCTATGTGTCCACGGGGTCTTGCTGGGTAGGGGGCGGACATCGCGGTCCAGCCCTTGGCGGGCTCTGCCGGGAAGCCGGTCCTGGCACCCGGCTTGCAACGGTTCAGCTGCCATGGACTCCGAGCCCGCCACCGTGCTTGCCGCGCTGCGCCGATACCTGCAGGACCACCCCCGGGCCAGCGACGGCCTGGATGGGGTGGTGCGCTGGTGGCTGGGCGGGCATTACGCGCCGCGCGACGTCGAGGCGGCACTGCTGCAGTTGCAGGGCGAGGGTCTGGTGGAGCGCCTGAGCGCGAGCGATGGCCGGGTGCGCTGGCGGAGGACGGCATGAGCCCCCAGGCCGCAGCGCTTCGCGTCTTCGCCGCCTTGCCGCGCAGGGTGCGTCAAGGCCCTCGCCAGGCGTCGCTCGGTTTGGGGCGCCCCGGCGCCGCGTGGGCATGAGCGGTTTCGCCGCCATCGCCAGCACGGGCCTGAGCCTGCAGCGCCTGCTGCTGGCCGCCTTCGCGGCGCGTTCGCCGCTGATCGACACCGCGCAGCCCGGGCCGCCGCCGGCCGTTGGCGTCGTGCTGTGCAGCAGCACCCAGCTCGGCCAGCTGCTCAATGCCGATCAACCCAGCACCCAGTTGTTGCTGCTGCTCTACCGCGTCGACATCGACAAGGCCATGCGCGCCAGCTGGAGCGCGGTCGGCAGCGGCGAGGGCCGCGGCCGGCTGGCGCTGAACCTGCACTACCTGTTGCTGCCCTGCGGCGCCGATGCCGTCGCCGAGCAGCGCATCCTCGGCCGCACGCTGCAGGCGCTGGAAAGCCAGCCGGTGCTCAGCGGCCCGCTGCTGCTCGACGCCGCCGGCCTGCCCGAGGACGAGCCGAGGTGGAGCGCGCAGGACGCGATCCACCTCGGCATCGAGGAACTCAGCACCGAGGCCCTGATGCGCATCTTCGACACCCTGCCGGTCGACTACCGAATCTGCGTGCCCTATTGCGCGCGCGTGGTGCGCATCGACGCGCCGCGGCCGCCGGCACGGCTGCCGGTGCTGGAGGCGCAGCTGCCACTGCAGAGCCTGCGCAGCGAGGCCCCGAGATGAGCGCGCTGCTCGTCAGCCTGGGGGCCGAGCTGAGTCGCGTGCAGCATCGCCTGGGCGTCGGCCTGCAGCTGCTCGACGCGCTCAGCGGCCGGCCGCTGGTCACGCCGATGGCGGTCAGCCTGCGCGGCATCGGTTCGCTGCCGGCGTTCCGGCTCGCGCTGCAAGCCAAGGGCGAGGGGCGCTACAGCCTGGCCGATGCCGGCGAGTTCGCTCGGCACTGGTCGGCCGCCGCGGCGCCGCGCGTTCTGGACCTCTGGATGCACGAGGCCGGCAACGGCAGTGAGGCGCAGCGTCCCCATGCGCTGGGTCCGCGCCGTGTGCAGGCCCTGCTGCTCGAAGACGGTGGCCGCCCGGCGCCGCGCCGCGAGAACCTGCTGCGCATCCCGCTGCTGCCCGGTCCGGCCTACCCGTTCCCGGCGGGCGCCACCCTGGTCCGCGGCCGCGTGCGGCGCCAGACGACCGACGGCCCGTTGCCGGCGCGCTGGGCGCGTCTGCATGCGTTCAAGAGCGGCCGCCTGCTCGGCAGCACGCAGGCCGACGAGCGTGGCGACTACGCCTTGCTGCTGCGCTACCCGCCAGGCCTGCTGGCGCCGGCCACGCCCTCGACCGGCGACGGCGAGATCGAGCTGCGCATCGCGGCGCGCGACGCGCCGCCGGTCCATCAAGACCCCTTCGACGACCTCGAGCCCGAGCCGCTGGCCGCGCTCGAGGCCCTCGATCCCTGGGCCGCGCTGACGGCCGCCTACGGACTCCGCGTGACCCTGCCGCGCGCGCTGAGCCTCGGACGTTCGCACAGCGGCCCCGACTTCGATTTCCTGCTCTGAGTGAGGAGTTAGCGATGCCCGAGTACCTCGCCCCCGGCGTCTATGTGGAAGAGACCAGCTTCCGCGCCAAGTCCATCGAAGGCGTGCCGACCAGCACCACCGGCATGGTCGGCGTCGCCCGCACCGGTCCCTTGCAATACCCGAGCGGACCGGCGAGCAGCGCGCCGCGCCTGATCACCTCGTTCACCGAATTCGAGCGCGTCTACGGTGGGCTGGAACCGCTGACCTGGGCCGACGGCAGCCAGCAGATCCCTTACCTCGCGCATGCGGCGCGCGCCTTCTTCAACAACGGCGGGCGCCGGCTCTATGTGTCGCGGGTCTATCAGCCGCAGGGCCCGGCGGACGCGCCGGTGTTCGGCGTCGCGCAGCTCGCGGTGCCGGTCGGCGCCGACGAGGCGGTCTGGCGCGCGCGCTGGCCGGGCGCGGACGGCGAGGTGATGCTGGAGACCCAGGCCGGGCGCAGCCGCAATCTCGGCTTCACGCATCCGGCCCCGAGCTCCGGCGATCCGCCGGATCCGCTGGACCGCGCCAGCTGGGGCGCGCAGGCGCGCGGCCTGCGCAGCGGTGCCCTGGTCGAGACCTGGCCGGCCGGCACCACCGTGCTGCCGGGACCGAATGCGCTGCTGGACCCGGCGCGCCTCTTCGTGGTCGAACTGGACCGCGATGGCCGCCAGCGCTTCCATGGCCAGGGGGGCGGCGCCGCGGTCTCGCTGCCCGACAACACGGTGATCCTGCTCGTCGAGCTGCGCGTCACGGTGCGCCACGGCAACCCGGCGGCACCGCGCCGCGTCGACGTCTACGAGGCGCTGGCCGCATCGCCGGCGCAGCCGCGCTGGATCGCCCGCGTGCTGCAGCGCGACGACCCGCAGGACGAGGACGCCGCCGCCTGGCTGGACTGGCAGGACGACGGCAGCGCGCCGTTCCGCGCCGCCGCGCTGGCGGTCGCGCTGCAGTCGCCGCCCGGCGTGCGCCTGGACGGCGGCGGCGACGGTGCGCCGCCACTACCCACCACGCTGGAAGGCCGCGACGCCGACCCGGACGACATCGCCGTCAAGGCCACCGGCCTGGCCGCTCTGGCCGAGATCACGGACATCGCCATCGTTGCCGCGCCGGATGCTGGCGCGATGACGGACGCGGTGCAGGCCGGGGCCGTGCTGGTCGCCCATGCCGAGCGCTGCCGCTACCGCATCGCCGTGCTCGACGGTCCGCCGGCCAGCTCGATGAACCAGATCCGCGAGTTCCGCGGCCAGTTCGACAGCAAGTACGCGGCGCTCTACCACCCGTGGATCGAGGTGCTGGATCCGTTGGCGGCCAGCGCGCCGGGGCAGCCGCAGCCGCGGCTGATGCTGCCGCCCTCGGGCTTCGTGGCCGGCATCTACGCCAGGAACGACATCGAGCGCGGCGTGCACAAGGCGCCGGCCAACGAGGTGGTGCGCGGGCTGACGCGCTTCGAGGCCAATATCAATCAGGCGCGCCAGGACGTGCTCAATCCCGAGGGCGTCAACTGCCTGCGCTTCTTCGAGGGGCGCGGCAACCGCGTCTGGGGCGCGCGCACCGTCAGCTCCGACCCCGAGTGGAAGTACGTCAACGTGCGCCGGCTCTTCATCTACCTGGAGCACAGCATCGACAAGGCGACGCAATGGGCGGTCTTCGAGCCGAACAACGAGCGCCTCTGGGGCAATCTGCGCCGCACCGTCGAGGACTTCCTGTTCGTGCTCTGGCGCGACGGCGCGTTGCTTGGCAGCAAGCCCGAGGAGGCCTACTTCGTGCGCTGCGACCGCAGCACGATGACGCAGAACGACCTCGACAACGGTCGGCTGATCTGCCTGGTCGGCGTGGCCCCGGTGCGGCCGGCCGAGTTCGTCATCTTCCGCGTCGGCCAGTGGACCGCCGACGCCAAGTAAGGAGCGCGTGATGGCCACCTTTCGCGACACGCCCTATGGCGCCTTCAACTACCAGGTCGAGATCGGTGACGGCTCGGCCGAGCAGATCCGCGGCGGCTTTTCCGACGTCTCCGGCCTAGGCAACGAGATCAATTACAGCGAGTACCGCAACGGCAACGACAAGCTGAACACCGCGCGCAAAGTACCCAACACCTACAAGCAGGAGGATGTCGTGCTCAAGCGCGGCGTGGTCGGCGATCTGGCCACCTTCTGGCAATGGCTGAAGGAGACGCGCGAGGGCCGCATCCAGCGCCGCGCCGTCGTCATCACGCTGCTCGACGAGGCGCGCAATCCGGTGCTGACCTACCGCCTGCTCAACGCGCAGCCGAAGAAATGGGTCGGCCCGACGCTGGCCGCCAAGGGCGGTGGCGAGGTGGCGATGGAGGAGATCCATCTGACCCACGAAGGCATCGACATCGAGTGATCGCGGCGGCCGTTCCCATGCGTTTCGAGCACCTGCCCGGTCTGCGCTTCGAGTTCGAGGCGCCCCGCGTCGCGCCCGCGCTGCGCCTGGACGTCGCCGCCTTCGTCGGCGTGTCGCCACGCGGGCCGGCGCGCGTGCCGGTGGTCAATGCGCAATGGCCGGCCGGCACCGGCCAGCTCGACCCCGCGAGGCCGCGCCGCCGCAGCGTGCCGGTGGCGATCGACTCGTTGGACGACTACCGCCTGCGCTTCGGCGCACCTGAGCCGGGCTCTTACCTCGGCCGCGCGGTCCGCCAGTTCTTCGCGCAGGGCGGCCGGCGCTGCTGGGTGATGCGCATCGTCTCGCGCACCCGCCCGGCGCCGAGCAGCCGCGGCGAGGCCGGCACGCTGCGCGCCGACGGCGGTCCGACCCACCTGGGCTTTGTCGCGCGCGACGAAGGCGCCTGGGGCAATGGCCTGCGCGGCAGCCTGCAGCTGCACGCGCAAGCCGCGCCGCTGCGCGAGCAGGCCGGCCGCTGGCTCAGCGACGACCCGGCCGCCACGCCGGTCGGCAGCCTACTGCGCTGGCGTGCCGAGCCGGGGGCCTGGCAGCTGGCGCGGGTCGAGTCCCTGGTCCGCGAGCGCGGCGCGCAGCGCGACGACTGGGTGCTCGGTTTCGACGCCGCGCCGGCCACGACGGCGCGCTGCGAGCTGCTGCAGGTGGACGCTGGCTTCGACGATGGCAGCGGCCAGCGCGAGCGCTTCACCGGCTGCGGCCTGGACCCGCGGCATCCGCGCGCGCTCGCCACGGTGCTTTGCGACGCGTCCCGTCTGGTCTGGCCCGAGCCGGCCTGGGCCGATCTGCCACTGCGCCCGCAGGATCCGGCGCTGCTGCAGCCCGAACGGTTTGGCTTTGCCGGCGGCGCCGACGCCTTCGACGCGATCACGCCCGAGGACTTCTTCGACCCGCTGGCGCCTGAAGGCTTCTGGCGCGAGCCGCCGGAGGCGGACGACGAGGCCGGCGAGGGCATCGATGCGCTTCGCGCGCTGCTCGAGCCGGCGCTGCTCGTCGTGCCCGACCTCTACCACCCGAGCTCGCTGCAACGCGACGTGGCGCCCATTCCGGGGCTCGCCGACCAGGCTGGCGCTGCCTTTGCCCCCTGCCGGCCGAGCGGCAGCGCGGCGACGCCGGCCGTCGCCGCCCGCTACGCCGGCCTGCAGCTGGATGCGCGCCAGGATCTGGCGCGCATCCTCGCGCTGCAGCGCCGCCTGGTGGCCTTTGCCGCCTGGCGTGCCGGCGGCGCCGGTCCGCTGCTCACGCTGCTGGACGCACCGCCGGACTTGAGCGGCAGCGCGCTGCAGCGCTGGCGCCGCGCTTTTCTCGCCGAGCCGGCGCAGGACGCCGCCGCCTACGCGCCCTGGCTGCTGGCGGCCGACGCCGACGGCCGGTTGCGGCCGTTGCCGCCCTCGGCCATTGCCGCCGGCGTGATCGCTGCCCGCGAGCGCCAGGACGGCCTGACCGTCGGCCCGGCGCAGCAGCTTGCGATGAACGTCGCGCAGACCCTGCAACCGCTGCGCCGCGATGAACTGGACGCGTTGCACCACGCGCAGCTCAATCTGCTGCTCCACGAGGCCGAGGGCATCCAGCTGGCCGGCGCGCGCACCCTGTCGGCGGCGGCCGAATGGCGGGCGATCGCCACGCGGCGGATGCTGCAGGCCTTGGTGCGCTGGCTGCACCGCGAGTCGAGCTGGTGGGTCTTCGAACCCTTGAACGAGGCGCTGCGCGAGGCGGTCGCCGAATGGATCGCCAAGCCGCTGCGCAGGCTCTGGCGCGCCGGCGGCCTGCGGGGCGCGAACGAGCGCGAGGCCTATTTCGTGCGCGTCGAGCTGGAGCCGTCGCGCGAGGGCGAACTGCGCGTCGAGATCGGCCTGGCGCTGGCCGAACCGCTGGAGTTCATCCGGGTGCGCCTGGCCCTGTCCGACGATGGCCTGCGCGTGGCCGAGGGAATCTTCTGATGGCCGAGCTGCTGCCCGCCTTCAATTTCGAGCTGCAGCTGCGCCGCTCGCCGGCCGCGGTGCTCGGTAGCGCGGCCGCGCCGGCCCCTGGCAATGGCAGCGGCGAGCTGCTCTGCGACGGCGGCTTCCAGGAGGTCAGTGGCCTGGAGATCGAGATGGACGTGCAGGATCTGCTGGAAGGCGGTCGCAACCAGGCGGTGATCCGCCGCCTGGGCCGCGGCAAGTACCCGTTGCTGGTGCTCAAGCGCGGCCTGCTGGTCGACGGCGATCGCATCGACGCGCGCTTCTGGCGTTGGATGCAGGACGCGCTCGATGGCGTGCGGCCGCTGCAACGCGTCGACGGCCTGCTGCGCGTGATGGGCGCCGACGGCCAGGTGCGCGCCAGCTGGGGCTTCGAGCGCGGCCTGCCGGCCAAGCTGCGCGGTCCCGAGCTGAACGCGAAGACCGGCGAGATCGCGATCGAGGAGCTCGCCATCGCACACGAAGGACTTCGGCTGCTATGAGCGATTTGGCCAAGGCCACGCTCACCGCGCTCGATGCGCGCAACCGCCCGCTGCAGGGTGAGGCGCCGGTCGCCGTGCAGTTCAACCCGGCCAGCCTGCGCCTGCAACTGAGCAACCGCAGCAGCAGCGGCGGCGCGCAGGCCGCCGGGCCGACACGCCAACAGGCGGGAGAGAGCAGCCAGAGCTTGAGCTTCGAATTGGTGTTCGACAGCGCCGACGAGGGCACGACGGACAGCCCGGTCTCGGTGCTCAAGCGCACCGCGGCGGTCGAACGCTTCGTCAAGCCGCGCGGCCGCGCCCCGGGCGAAGAGGCACCGCCGCGCGTGCAGTTCGAATGGAACGCGCTGAAGCTGCAGGGCGTGATGGAGTCGCTGTCGGTCGACCTCGATCTGTTCGCCGCCGACGGCACGCCGCTGCGCGCGCGCTGCAGCGTACAGATCAAGGGCCAGGATCCGAGCTACGCGCTGTCGCCCCAGGGTGCGGGCGCCGGCGCCGAGCAGGCCGCCGCGCTGGGCGCCTTGAACCGGGCGATGGCCGGTGTCGCCAACGCGATGGAACAGGCTCGCGCCACCGCCGTCGCCGATGCGCTGGGCCAGGGCCTGCTTGGCGCGGCCCACACCGCCGAGCGCCTGGCGCGCAGCCTGGGCGGCGAGAGCCTGGCGCAGTTCGCGCAGCGTCAGGGCCAGGATCCCAGGGCCTGGCGGCAGCTGGCGCCGGCCGGGCGCGACCCGCAGTCGCTGCCGCCGGGTCAGACCCTCGGGGTGCCGCGCAGTATGAGCCGTCCGGTCCCGGCGCCGACGGCGCCGCTGAGTGGGGCGGCGCCTGCGCCGGTCGGCAGCCTCAGCAACCTGCACCGCGCGGTGGCGGCGCCGTTGCCGCCCGCCGCGCAGCTCACCCAGCAAGGCGGACTCGGTGCGCTGCAGGCCACGCAGCAGCGCCGCGCCCATCAGGCGGCTGCGCAGCAGGCCCTCGCCGGCTTCGGCCTCGCCAGCCCGGCGACAGCTGCGAACGCCTCGCCGACGCCGCATGCGCTGCCGCCCGACCGCCCCTTCGGCTTCGGCCTGCCGCTCAAGCCCCGGCGAGCGGTGGCCGAGGCCGCCGCGCAGCCGACCTCCCGTGCCGCCGCCGCGGCGCGCTGGAGCTGCCGCTGCGGCGGTGCCTGTGCTTGTGGAGGCTGCTGATGCCGACCCAGATCGATCAGCTGGAGCTGCAGGTCGACCCCGCCCCCCCGGGTGGCGGCAGGCTGGGGGGCTCGGAACCGCTCTCCGTGCTGCCCAGCCCGCAGCAGGCGCTGCGCGCCGCCTGGCTGGCCGCGCGCCAGGCCGAGCTGCTGGCGCGCTGGGCGGGCTTTGACCGGGACGACGAGCGATGAGTGAGGTCCTGTTCATCAGCAGCCGGCCGCGCATCAATCTGGACGGCCACCCGGCCGACGCCATGGTGCGCGACCTCGTGCAGCTGGAGCTGCGTGCCGACGCCCAGGGCATGGGCCGGCTGCGCCTGCTGCTGGCGGCCCGCGGACCTGGCGATGGCGGCGGCGAGGCCGAGCGCCTGAACTGGCTGGACGGCCGCTCGCCGCGCCTGGGCAGCGAGCTGCAGATCGAGATTGACGGCGCCGACGACGGCACCCTGGTCTACCGGGGCCGGGTCTCGCTGATCGGCGCGCGCTTTGTCGCCGGCAGCCCGCCGCTGGCCGAGCTGCAGGCCGAGGACCGGCTCTGGGACCTGCGCCAGACGCGGCGCATCAAGAGCTGGGAGAACCAGGACATCGGCGGCATCGCGCGGCAGATTGCCAGTGCGCATGGGCTGTCGGCCGACGTGCAGGCCGGCGGTCCGACCTGGGCGCTGCGCCAGCAGTGGAACGAGACCGATCTGGCCTTTCTGCGTGCCTGTTGCGCTGCGGTCGGCGCCGAGCTCTGGCTGGACGACCGTCGCCTGCACATCGCCACCCGCGAGCAGCGCCCCGGCGGCGAGACCACGCTGGTGATGAGCAAGGAGCTGATCGCGCTGCAGATCGATGCCGATCTGGCGCAACAGCGCTCCAGCGTCGCCGTCAGCGGTTTCGATGCCGGCGCGAAGGACGGCGTCGAGGCGAGCGCCGACAGCGGCAGCCTGGGCGGACTGGCCGCTGGCGGCACCAGTGGTCTCAGCGCGCTGGAACAGGGCTTTGGCGTGCGCAAGACCCAGCGCCTGCACGACACGCCGCTCAACCGCGAGCAGGCCGAGGCCCGCGCCAAGGCCGAGCTGCGCCGCCGCGCGCAGGGCTTCGTGCGCGCCCGCGGCACCACCACCGGTAGCGCCAGGCTGCAGGTCGGTAGCCGGCTGCGCCTGGAACGCGTCGGCGCGCTGTTCGATGGCGACGGCTATGTGGTCGCCGAGCTGCTGCAGCGCTTCGATGCGATCGAGGGCTTCCGCACCGAATTCGTCGCCGAGCGCGGCTGCATCCTGAAAAGCTAGCCATGGACCGCGCCCCCGATCAATTGCTGCGCTGGTACGGCCTTTACCCGGCCCTGGTCGAGGACCTCGTTGACCCGGAGAACCTCGGCCGCATCCAGCTGCGTTTCCCGGGCTTTGGCGAGGCCGGCCGCGAGGCGCGCGCCTGGGCCACCTTGCTCAGCCTGTATGCCGATGCGAACCAGGGCTGGCAGATCCTGCCCGAGGTCGGCAGCCAGGTCATCGTCGGCTTCGAGGCCGGCGACCCGGCGCGGCCCTACATCGTGGGCGCCTGCTGGAACGGCCGGGCGGCGCTGCCCGAGTCGCCGCAGGCGGCCAACAACAAGCGATTGCTGCGCACCCGCTCCGGCTCCGAGCTGCTGTTCGACGACAGCGACGGCGCGGTCAAGGTGCAACTGACCACGCCCGGCGGCCACACCCTGAAGCTGGACGATGTCGGCGACGTCGAGCTCCGCCACAGCAATGGCTGCTCGATCACGCTGACGCTGGGCGGCCAGGTGACGGTCCATGCGAACAGCACGGTCGACGTGAGCGCCGCCGTCGTCAACCTGAAGGCGCCGATGGTCAAGGCCGATGGCGTCGTCAAGTGCGAGACCCTGATCGCCACGTCGGTGGTCTCCAGCAGCTACACGCCGGGTGCGGGGAACATCTGGTGAGCGCGATGCCGGACCCAGCACACGAGTGGCGTTTGGTCGCCCCCTGGTGGTCGTGGCAGCCTGCCGACGACCCGCTGGCGGGCCGCGGCACCGGCCCGCTGCTGCAGAAGTTCGCGGCCGATGAATTCGTCGACGGATTTCTGAAGCGTCCGCAGCACAGCCTGCGCTTTGGCGACGAGGACGAGGTCGCGTCGGTGACCCTGCTCGGCTCCCGCCTGGAGCGTGGCGTGGCGCGCGCCAAGGCGGCCGAGGCGGCCGAGGCGGCCCTGCCGGGCTGGGAGACGGCCGATGCGTCGCGCACCGAGAACCCGCCGCTCGCCGAACTGCAGGCGGCGGCGCAGCAGGTTCGCCTGGCACCCAGCGGCGAACGCAAGCTGTTCCTGCCTCTGCATGGCCGGCACTACATCGTCAGCTGCGAGCTGCACTGCGACGCCCATGGCTTTCCGAGCGTGGATCCGGCCGCGGTCTGCGCGATGGGTTTCGTGGTGCGCCGGCTCTCCAGCCCGGTGCCGCGCCAGCTTGAGCCGCAGCTGTTCGCGCTGCAGCGCCGCCGCAGCCAGGCCCAGGCGGAGCTGGCCGAGCTGCAGCTGCGCGGTCCCTTGCGCGCCCACCTGGACGCAGCGCGCCGCCGCCGCCTGCTGCGTCTGGAGCAGAACGGCGAGTTGCAGGGCGCCCTGCTCGCCGCGCGGCAGCAGCTCGCCGCGGTCGAGGCCGAGTTCACCGCCTGGAAGGCGCAGCAGGGCATTGCGCAGCAGATCGAGGTCTGGCGGGCCGACGCCAGCGACCCCGAGCTCGGCGACTGGGAGCCCGTCGCCGCCGACGCGCAGCTGACCGGCAGCACCGGCGAGTTCGAGTATCCGCTGCGCCGCCTGCACGCGCCGCCCGACCAGCCGACGCACGAGGCCGCCGGCCGCACGATTTGCTGGGGCGCGATGCCGACCGGCTCGGCGCAGCGTGACCGCAGCGGCCGGCCGCGTTTCGACGATCGCGGGCTGTACGAGGTCCGCTGTTTCGTGACCCGCCGCCGCGACGGCTGCACGCGGCCGGCCGGCTTCAAAGGCTGCCGCGGCGAGCGCGTCTGGAGCCTGGCCAGCGAGCCCTACCGGCTGGCCGCGGCGATGGACCCGGTCGGCTGCGCGAAGCGGCCGATCACCATCCGCATGCCCGACCTCGCGGAGCTGCTTGCCCAGGCCGTGGCGCGGCCGCGCGGCGCCTTGTCCAACGTGCGCGTGGTCCACCGGCAGCAGCTACAGGTCAAGGCCAAGGACCAGCAGGCCTCGGGACAGCTGGGCGGCGCGGCGATCTGCCACTTCAGCATTCCCTTGATCACCCTCGTCGCGATGTTCGTGCTCAGCCTGTTCCTGCCCATCGTGGTCTTCGTCATGCAGCTCTGGTACCTGCTGGCGTTCCGCTTCTGCATCCCGCCCCAGGTCAGCCTCAGCGGCGGCTTCAAACGGGCGGCCGACCTGACGGCCAAGCTGCCGACCGTGGGCGGCAAGCTGCAGATCGCGCCGGTCCATCTGGACGGCGTGGACTACGACATGGCCCAGGTTGAAGCCCAGCTGCGCGAGGGCCTGGACGCGCAATGGCAGGCCGAGAACGGCGAGCAGCTTGCCGGCAAGGCCCAGGCGCTCAGCGCCGAGGAACTGCTGCGCGATGTCGCCAACGCCAGCGACAACCATTTCGCGACCGGGATGAGCGGCTGGCGGCCTGGCCAGGCCGAGCCGGCCACGCCGAGCGACAAGGGCCCCAGCGCCAGCGACTTCCTCGATCACCCCGAGCCACAGCAACGCTGGGCCGTTCCGGCCAGGAGCGGCGCATGAGCACCGACGATCTCGTCAGCCGCCGCATCGGCTTCGGCCTTGCCTGGCCGCTGCGGCCCGAAGACGGCCGGTTGCCGCGCACCCAGGACCTGGCGCGCATCCAGCAGTCGCTGCGCATGATCCTGGAGACCGAACCCGGCGAGCGCCTGATGCGCCCCGACTTTGGCTGCGGGCTGCGCCGCTTCCTGCAGCAGCCCAACAGCGGCGCGACGCGGGCGCAGATCGAGGCCGCGGTGCGCGATGCCATCCAGCGCTGGGAGCCGCGCGTCGCCCTCGTCGATCTGCGCGTCGAGCCGGACGCGCAGCAGGCCTCGGCGCTGTGGATCCTCGTCGACTACCGGCTCAAGCTCGACGGCCGGCGCGACGCCCTGGTCTTTCCCTTCCTGCTGGAGTGAGATATGCAACGGCACTCCCTTAGCGCGCCGGCCGAGCGCCGGGCCGCTCCCCAGCCGGCCCCTCACGGGTCAGGCCAGCCCACTGGACGATCCCGCCTCCTGGTCGGCCCCTCGGCGGGTCGGCCGACCTCCCCGTCGGACGAGGGGCTGCCATGACATTGCCGCTGCGCCTGCTGGATGACGCCACCTTCGATCAGCTGCAGCAGCAGCTGCGCAGCCGGCTGCCGGCGCTGACCCCGGAGTGGACCGACTGGAACCCCAGCGACCCCGGCATCGCGCTGCTTGACCTGGTCGCCTTCGCCGCCGAGGGCCTGCTCTGGCGTTTCAACCAGATCCCCGAGGCCACGCAGCTGGCCTTTCTGCGATTGCTCGGCCTGCCGCTGCAGACGGCCACCGCGGCCCGCGCGCTGCTTGCGTTCACGAGCCAGCGCGCCGACGGCAGCTGCATCACCGTGCCGCAGCACGCGGCCGCGCGAGCCGGCGCCACGGCCTTCGCGCTCGAGCGCGAGACCCCGGTCTGGCCGGGCGAGCTGCTGGCGCTGATCCGCCGGCGCAGCACGCCGCCGGCCGCGCACGAGCTGGAGCTGGCCGCTGCGCTGCAGCCCGCCTACGACGCGCTCGGTCTCAGCCAAGCCGCAGGCAGCCAGCTCGCCCACTACGAACTCGAGTTCATCGACGGCAGCGCGGTGCGCGACCCGGCCCTGGCGGTGGACGACAGCGTCTGGCTGGCCTGGCTGGCACCCGAGAAGCCCAGCGACGCGCCGCCCGCCTGGCGCAAGGGCGATCGCCTGAGCATCGGCTGGTGGCCGGCCGCCGTGCCGCTCGAAGGCGACAGGCCGCTGACCGCCAGCACGCCCTGCACCGGCCCGGGCGCGACGGTGCGCAGCCTGGAATGGCGGGTGCTGGCCCACGATCTGGTGCAGGGTCAGCCCGACTGGCGGCCGGTCGTCGTGACGGCCGACGACAGCGATGGCGGCGCACGCGTCGGCTGCATCGAGTTGCAGCTGCCCGACGACCCGACCGATCTGCTGCCGCCGCGGGTGCCCGCCGGTCTGGAGGGCAGCGGCGCGTTCCCGCCGCCGTTGCCGCCGGCGCTCGCCGCGCGGGTGCGACTGTGGTTGCGCGCGTTTCCGGCGCAGCCCTCGCGGGCGCTGCCGCCGCTGCAGCATGTGCGCGCCAACGCCGGCTGGGCGACGCAGGCGCTGCCGCAGGGCGCCGAGTACCTGGGCCGTGGCGACGGCCAGCCGGCGCAGCGCTTCCAGCTCGGCCAGCGACCGGTGCTGCTCGACGCGCAGCCGGTCGAGCTGGAGGTCGAGGAACCGGGCGACAGCGGTGTTTGGGTGCGGTGGATCCAGGTCCAGCGCTTCGATCTCAGCGGTCCCGAGGACCGGCATTTCTGCGTCGACGCCGCGGCCGGCGAGATCCGCTTCGGGCCGCGTGGCCCAGCCTTGGGCGAGCGGGTTCGCGTGCTCGGCTACCGCGTGGGCGGCGGCCGCGCCGGCAATGTCGGCGCCGGCGCGATCCAGAGAATCGACCTCCCGCAGCTCCAGCTCGCGAACCCGATGCCGGCCCGTGGCGGTCGCGACGCCGAGGGTGTCGAGCAGGCGCTGTCGCGCATTCCGGCGGAGATCACCCGGCGCGACCGCGCGGTGAGTGCCGACGATTTCCGCGCGCTTGCCGAGGCCACGCCGGGCGCGGCCATCGCCCGCGCCGAGGTGCTGCCGCTGTTCGACCCGCGCACCCAGGATCGCGAGCGCGCCGGCGCCGTCACCGTCATCGTCTGGCCCGGGGCCGACACCACCATCGAGCGCGCGCCCCGGCCCGACGCGACGCAGCGCGCCCTGGTCTGCGCGCAGCTGGACGCGCGCCGCCTGGTCGGCACCGAGCTCTTCGTCATCGCGCCGCGCTACCGCCGCATCGCCGTCAGCTGCAGCGTGGCCACCGAGCCTGGCTTCGGCCCCGAGGCGGCGCGGCGCTTGGCGGCGCAGATCCTGCAGCGCTTCCTGAGCCCGCTGCCGCCCGACGGCCCGCTGGGTCGCGGCTGGCCGCTGGGCCGGCCGGTGCGCGATCGCGAGCTGATCGCCGCGGTGCTGCAGATCGACGGCATCGAGTACGTCGAGCGCCTGCGCCTGGCTGTCGAGCTGGACAGCGGCTGGAGCGAGCAGGCCACCGTCGAGCTGCTGCCCTGGGAGGTTGTCGAACTGGTCGCGGTGCAGGTCGTCGATGCGTCGCAAACCCCGCCGCCGCCGCAGTCCATCGCGCCGCCGCCTGATGTGCCGACGGTGGCGGTGCCGGTGATTCGGGACCTTTGTTCATGAGCAGCGCCCGGCCGTTCCGAAGCTGCGACACCCCCTCGGGGGGCCGGCGCGCAGCGCCGTGGGGGCTGACCATGAGCAGCGCCCGGCCGTTCCGAAGCTGCGACGCCCCCTCGGGGGGCAGGCGCGCAGCGCCGTGGGGGCTGACCATGAGCAGCGCCCGGCCGTTCCGAAGCTGCGACGCCCCCTCGGGGGGCAGGCGCGCAGCGCCGTGGGGGCTGACCATGAGCAGCGCCCGGCCGTTCCGAAGCTGCGACGCCCCCTCGGGGGGCAGGCGCGCCGCGCCGTGGGGGCTGGCATGAAACTGCAGCGCACGCCCGAGGCCGGTCTGCAGCTGCGTGGGGCGGCGGCCTGGCGGCGCTGTTCCTTCAGCGATTGCGCCCTGGTCGGCGACGGTGTCGAGCTGATGTGGCAGGCCTGGGATGCCGGCGACGCGGCGCCCACCGCGTCGGCCACGCACGCCACCCTGGGCTTGGCGGTCGATCGCCTGGGCCGGGCGCTGCGCAGCGTGGCCGGCAGCGGGTTGGAGTCGCTGCCGTTGGCCGAGCTGGCACCGCCGCTGACCATCGCCGCGCCGCCGCGCTGGACGCCGTTGCCGGCCTGGGCTCAAGCCGGCTGCGGACCGGAGCCGGCACCGACCGCGCTGCCGCTGCAGCCCGCGGCCCTGGCCGCTGCCGCGCCGGACCTGCTCTGGGTCGCCGACGCCGGGGCCGACCGCGTCTGGCGCTACGAGCTCTGGGGCCGGCGCTATCTGGCGCCGCAGACCTTGCCGGGTCGCGCGGTGGCGCTGGCGGCGGCTGGCGACGACGCGGTGATTGCCTTGCTGCGCCGCGCCGATGGACGCGCGCTCTTGAGCCTGTTGCGCGCCTGCGCAGCGCCGCGACAGCTCGCCGAGCTGCCTGCCGAACTGGACCAGCCCGGCGGCCTGGCGCTGGACGCCCACGGCGGTGCCTGGCTGCTGCGCCGCGCCGGTAGCGCGCAGGCGGAAATCCAGGCGCTCGGCAACCCGGCCCGGCCCGCGCCCGGCCTGCGCATCGCGGTCCCCGGTGCGCGGGCGATCGCCTTCGGCCGTGCGCTGCGCGACAGCCCGCAGGGCGGGCCTGCGGAGCAACGCCTGTTCGTGGCCCGCGCGCCGGGCCAGCGCTGGCGGGTGTTCGCACTCGATGGCAGCGAGGACCGCGAGGCCCTGGCCCCGGGCGACGACGGCGGCGCGATCGCCGCGCTGCCTGATGGCCGCGTCGCCTACCTTGCGATGACGGCGGCCGGGCCGGCGCTGCGCTGGGCGGCGGCCACGCGGCTGGCGCGCGTGCGCGCCGGCCGCGTGCTGAGCTTCCGCCTCGATGCCGAGCAGGCCCGCGCCGACTGGGGGCGGGTGCGCATCGAAGCCTGCCTGCCGGCCAACACCCGGCTGCTGCTGCGCACCTGGGCCAGCGACGACGACGCACCCGCGCTCGACGAGGCGGTGCGCAGGCCGCCGGCCAACCAGCCAGACCTGGTGCTCGATGCCCACAGCCCGCCCTTGCCGGACCGCCTGGAGCTGGACGCGCTGCAAGCCCAGCCGGGCCGCGCCTGCGTGGCATCGCCGCCCAGCGGTCTGCGTCCGGGCGCGGCCGGCTGGCGCGCGCCGCGCGCCGGCCACCATTGGCTGGAAAGTTGGACGGGCGCGCAGGGCCGCTTCCTCTGGGTCGAGATCGAGCTGCAGGGCGATGGCCAGCGCAGCCCGGTGCTGCGCGCCGTGGAGATCGAGCAACCCGGCCATGCCTGGCTGCGGCAACTGCCCCGGCTGTTCAGCGCCGAGGCCGCTGCCGCCGACTTCCTGCGCCGCTACCTGGCCGGGCCGGCCCAGCTGCTCGCCGACCTCGGCCAGGACGCCGACAGCCGACACCGCCTGCTCGACCCGGCGAGCAGTCCGGCGGCTCTGCTGGACTGGCTGGCCGGCCTGCTCGGCCTGGCCTTGCAGCCAGCCTGGCCGGAAGCCGCGCGGCGCCAGCTGCTGCGCGAAGCCGGGGCGATGGCACCCCGCCATGGCACGCCAGAGGTGCTGCGCCGCATCGTCGAGATCCTTGCTGGCGCGCCGGTCTTGCTGATCGAGGACTTCCGCCTCGGCGCGCCCGGCGCGCTGGGTGCACTCGACGGCGCAGGCGCCGAAGCGCGGGCCGGCAGCGTCCTGGGTGCTGGCATCCGGCTGGGCCATGCGCGCCTGGACGACGGTGAGATCGCGGTGCGTGCGAACGACAGCGCCGCCTGGCGTTTCACGCTGCTGCTGCGCAGCGACCCGGAGGCCGAGCCGCTCGCGATGTTGCGCGACGCCGTCGAACGCCTGAAGCCGGCGCATACCGCGTTCCGCCTCTGCACGCTGGCCAGCGGCCTGCGTGTCGGCCGCGGGCTGCACCTGGATCTGGCTGCGGTGGTTGGCCCGGACTCCGGCCTGCCGCAGCCGGTGCTGGGCGGCGTGCGGCTCGGGCGCGATGGCCTGCTCGGCCGCGCGGAAGGACCGCCATGACGACCCGCCACCGCGTGCGCCACGCCAGGCTGCGCCTGACCCAGCCCGGGCAGGCCGAGTTGCTGCGCGAAGCGCTGCCGATCGCGCTCGATCAAAGCCTGCCCGACGACGGCCGGCTGCACCTGCTGCGCCGTCTGCCGGTCAGCCTGCAGCTCGCCGAGGACGCCGGCCTGGACGAGGCGGTGGCCCGTCTGCGCCAGGCGCTGCGCCGCGCGCTGGCCGAGGCCGATCCGCGGCTGCACAGCGGTGACGCGATCTGCGTCGACGACGCCCAGGCGGCCCTGGTCGAGGCCTGGTCCGACGCGCTCAGCGGCCGCCGCGACCGCGGCTGGGCCTGGACTCGGCTCGGGCTGTGGCCGCGGGCCGACATCGCGCTACCGGCCTTGCTGCCCGGCCTGCTCGCCGCGCTGGACCGCCTGCCGCTGCTGCGCGGCGAGCCGGCCAGCGCCCCCGAGCCGGCCGCGCGCCGGCTGCAGCTGCTCGAACGCCTGGTCGCCCGCCGCCTGCTGGTGCGTCTGCTCGGCCTGCTGCAGCCGGCCGACTGGCTGTGCCTGGCCGGCTCGCTGCCAGGTGCCGAGCTGCTGCAGGCGACGCTGGCGGAGCTCGGCATCGTGGCACCCGACATCGAGCCCGGCGATGCCGTTGCGCCATGGCCACCGGGCAGCGAGGCCGCCGCCTGCCTGGCCGCGTTGCACAGCGCGCCGCTGCCACCGGCCAACTGGCCGGTCGCCGCCCTGGGCACGCGCTGGCTGGCACAACTGCTCGGCGCGCCGGCTTCCTTGCTGCCGGCGCCTGCCTCGCTGGTGCTGGCGCCGGCCTGGGTCGCCTGGGCGCAGTCGGCGCGCCCCGGCGCTCGCCCCGGCCCCCATCCTGAACGGGAGGCGGCCACGACGGTCCAGCCCGTCGACGCAAGTCCGGAGCCCGGCCCTTGGCGCAGCCGGCAGGCCGGCCTGCTGCATTTGCTGCCGCTGCTGCCCAGCCTGCTGCCACCGGCCGCGCTGCACGATCGCCGGCGCCTGCTGCGCCTGGCCCTGCAGGGCCTTGGGCTGGCCGCGGATGAGCCGGTGCTCGCGCCCTGGATGGGCGAGCGTGCGCCGCATCGCTTGGTCTTTCCCGAGCCCGACCCGATCCAGACGGCTGCCGACCGCGAGCTGCTGCGGATCGCGGTCGAGGCGAGGCTGCAAGCGCATCTGGCGCCGGCCGACCAGGCCCTGCTGCAGGCCGAATGGCGGCGCGACGGACAGGATGCGCTGGCCTGGCTGCTGCGCCGCGACGCGCGCCTGCATCCGGTCAGCGGTGGCTGGCGCGCCGACTTCGCCCAGGCCGATCTGCGCCTGCGCCGCGCCGGCCTGGACCGCGACCCCGGTTCCTGCGCCTGGCTCGGTCTCAGCGTGGTGTTCCGCTATGAATGACCGCGTCGAACTTCCCGGGCTTTCGGGCCTGCCCGATGCCGGCGATCTGGCGCTGCTGGAGCGCGCCGCGCTGGCCTGGCAGCTGCCCGGCTGGGCCGAGCAGCTGCGCGCGATGGCGGCCGGCGAGCCGGGCTGGCTGCCGCCGGGACGGCCGCGCTTCGCGGTCGGCGCCGCGGAGGCGGTGGCCACGCGCGTGGGGCGCCGCCTGAGCCTGAGCGACGCGCTCCGCGACGCCTGGAAGCTCTGCGCCGCCGCCCAGCTGGACCCGCAGCTCGCCGCGGCCTGCGGCGGCGCGCTGAGCCCGGCCTGGGTCGCGGGCGCACTGGGCCTGCCGCTGGCCACGCTGCTGACGGACTGGGCGCAGAACCCCCTGCGCGAACTCGGCCTGTGGCAGCCGGCGGACGCCCTGCAACCGCTGGCGCTGCAGGCGATGCGGGTGCCGCCGGGCATCGCGCTGGCGCTCTGGGGCCTGCAGCCGGCGGGGGGGGCCACGGCCTGCGCGCCCCCGGTCGCCGCGGGCGGCTTGCAGGGCCGCCTGCAGGCCCTGCTGCGCGACACCCGCCGGCCGCTGCTGCTGCTCTGGTTGGCCGAACCCGGCAGCCCGGCCTGGACCGAGGCCGAGGCCCAGCACCCGCGCACCCGCAGTCTGGCGGCCGAAGACGGGCTGCCGGCCGCACTCGGCCGCTGCCTGATCGACGACGCGCTGCCGCTGATCGACGGACTGGACCTGGGCGACGACCGCGCACCGTTCACACCGCCGGCGGCCTGGCCGGGCGCCTTGCTGCTGCGCGCGCGCCGCGCCAATCTGCCGCTTTGCCTGCCGCCGGGCTGGCGGCTGCTGCGCCACCCCGCCGCCGCGCCGGCTTCCGCCCGCCTCGCCGCGCAATGGCGCGAGGCCCTGGCCTTGGACGCCGCCGAGGCCGGCGCCCGGGCCTGGAGCGAGAACCTGGCCCGCCAGCTGCCGCTGCCGGCGGTCGCCTGCCAGCAGTTGGCCGACGACGCCCGCGTGGCGGCGGCGCTGCAGGGCCGGCCGCCGGGCGAGGCCGAGCTGCTGGCCGCAGCCCGTGGCCGCGCGGCGCTGGGCGTCGCCGGTCCGCTGGGGCTGCGCGAGCCGCGTGTCGGACTGGATGCGCTGGTGCTCGCCGACGCCGCCCAGGCCTTGCTGAAGACCGCCTTGCGCCGCCAACAGCAGCGCCCCGAGCTCGGCCTGCGCCTGCTGTTCGCCGGCCCGCCGGGCACCGGCAAGACCCTGGCCGCCGAGGCGATCGCCGCGCAGCTCGGCCGCGACCTGCTGCAGCTGGACGCCGGCCGCGTGTTCAGTCGCTGGCTGGGCGAGACCGAGCAGCGCCTGGAGCAGGCCTTCGATGCCGCCGAGCGCAGCGGCGCGCTGCTGTTCATCGACGAGGCCGACGCCCTGTTCGCGCGGCGCACCGAGGTCAAGGACGCGCACGACCGCTATGCGAATGCCGGCACCGCCTACCTGCTGCAGCGCGTCGAGCGCTTCAGCGGCCTGCTGGTGCTGGCGACGAATGCCCGCGGCGCGCTGGACCCGGCCTTCAGCCGGCGCTTCGACGCGTTGATCCCGTTCGACGAGCCGGACGAGGACGCGCGCCGCCGGCTCTGGCTGCAGCGCCTGCAGCCGGCCGACTGCGCACCGCAGGCGCCGGCCCAGGCGGCCGCGCTACTGGCGCGCTGGTACCCGCTGAGCGGCGCGCAGATCGCCTGCGCGCAGCGCAATGCGATCGCGGAAGACGGCGAGGGCCTGGAAGCGCTGTTCGGCGCGATTGCCCGCGAGTTCCACAAGGCCGGCCGGGCCTTCCCCGGACGACCGTCATGATGCCCGCCCCCTACCGGCTTCGCCGTGCCAAGGCCAGAGGCCTTGGCCTTCGGCAGGCACCAAGTGCCCTCAGGGCTCTTGGTGTCCGGCCACAGCCGTTCCACGGCGGCCGCTTGAGCAAGCGTGGGGTGCAGCGAATACGTCACTCAGCAACGCAGAGCACTGAGTAGGAGCCGCTATGACTGTTCACAACCATCTCGATGCCCGGCACGCCCGGCTCGCAGCCGCGCAGGCCGATCGCGAGGCCGCGCTGCCGCCGTTGCGCGACGCGATCGCCCTTCGTGCCGATGCCTGCCAGAGCGCGCGCCAGGTGCTGTTCGACGCCGAACAGGCGCTGCAGGCGGTGCGCGAACAGCTCGCCGCGCTGCAGGTGCCGGCGGCTGGCCATCCCTTGCTCGACGAGTTGCAGCGCTGGCGGGTGCAGCGCAGCCGTTCGCGCGCCGAACTGCTGCAGGCCGAGGAACAGCTGCTGGGCAGCCGCATCGAGCTGGCCGCGCTGCAGGAGGCGATCGACCAGGGGCGGCGCCGGCTGCAGCAGTTGAGCGCCCAGCGCGATGCCGAGCAGGCGCCACAGGCGGCACGCGACGCGCTGCTGGTCCGCCTGGCCGGCACGCGCCTGGCGGCGCAGGACGCCGCACAGGCCGCGCTCGCGGCGGAAGGCGCCGCCGCCCGTGCGCTGCTGCTGCAGGATCTGCCGGCCGCCTTGCTCGACGGCCTGGCCGCGCATCGCGCGGCGGTGCTGGCGCTGGAAGCCGAGGCACCGGCCTTGCAACGCCAGCTGCAGGTCGAGGTGGCCGGCAGCCTGCCCGAGCGCCGGCTGGGCCAGGCGCGCGTTCGCCTGCAGGCCGCCGTGGCCGCCGGCCAGGCCCTGGCCGACGAGGCCGAGGCTGGGTGTGCGGCCGCTGCGGCGCGGCTGGCCGTGCTGGCGGCTGCCCCGCCGCTGCTCGATGCCGCGGCCCGCGCCGCGCTGGCCCCGGCGCTGCAGGCTCCGGCGGGCGCACCCGCCCGCGCTGAGGCACTCGCACGCCAGGCAATCTGGAACGCTGCGCGCCTGGATCTGCTGCGCGCCCGCGGCGCCCGCATCAGCACGCATCTGCGCCTGCAGCTGGAGGCGCCGGACGACTTCCCGCCGGCGGTCGGTGCGCGCAAGACCGTCTTCGACGCGGCAATCGCCACCGAGCAGCAGGCGCTGCAGGACTTCGAGACGGCCGAAGGCGACTACGGCGCCGCGCACCGCGAGGCCCTGGACCATTGGCTGGCCGGTGTGCCGGACATGCTGACCGCCCGGCTGGCGGACTACCTGGTGGCCCGCGGCGAGCTGGAGGCGCTGGACGCGGCGCAACCGGCCCAGCGCCGCGCCGCGATCACCCAGGCGGAAGCCGCGCTGATCGCGGCGCTGCAGGCGGCCGAGCAGGTGCAGCTGCGCGGCCCGGCCGCCGTCCGTGCGCTGCAAGCCCAGGCGGCCTGGCTGGACGGCGATCCCGGGGGGGGCGGCCGTCGCCTCGCCCTTGCGCTGCGCGGAGCACCGTGATGACCCGCTCGAACTGCTCCGACGCCTTGATCGGCGACCTGCCCGACGCCCCGGGCTGTGCGCTGGCCTACCACTACGGCATGCTGCTCGGCGCCGCCGACCTGCGCACCGAGCAAGGCTTCCACCTCGGCCAGCGCCGCCGCCATGCGCGCAGCCTGCACGGCCGCGGCGTGGTGCAGGGTCTGGACGCGCAGCTGCTCGCGGCCCGCGGCGAGTTGCGCGTCGGCGCCGGCCTGGCACTGGACGCCCGCGGCCGCGAGCTGGTGCTGGAACAGCCACACTGCCTGGGCCTGCCGGCCTGGTGGCGTGCACACCGGCATGAACCGGCCTTCGCCGAGCAGCAGCATCGGGACGTCGTGACCTTGCAGCTGGCGCTGTGGATCCGCCACCGCGTCTGTGCCGAACGCCCGGTGCCGGCGATCGCACCCAGTTGCAGCGATGGCGAGGCCGGACTGCAGGCCTCGCGCCTGTGCGAGAGCGCGGCGCTGGATCTGGTCGATGCGAGCGGGCTGGCCGCGCCTGCGCATGGCGTGCCGGCGGCCGATCTGCCGGTCTACGCGCTGCTGGGCCTGGCGCCCGAACTGCCGGCGGGCGACGCCGATGTGGGCTGGGCGGTGGCCGCCCGCGCCGCGGTGGCCGCCGCCGCACCCGAGGCCCGCGTGGCCGCCGCGCTGGCGGCGCTGGACCGCGCGATCGCGCTCGGCGCCGCGCGTGCGGACGCCACGCCGCCGGACGGCGACGATGCGATCGCCATCGCCTACTTGCATGACCTGGTGCTCAAGCGCGACCCGGGCCAGGGCGACGACGCCTGGATCGTGGACGGCGGGCGCCTGGAGCTGCTCGACCGACCGGCCTTGCTCGCCACGTCAACGGTCCAGCGACTGCTCGCCGGCCTGCTGGCGGCGAGCAGTCCGGCGGTCGGCGCGCCGGTGCTGCCCCCACCCCCACCGCCGCCTGCGCCGGAGCCACGCCTTCCGGCCGAGCCCGCGCTGCTGCCGTCGCTGATCGTCTCGGCCTCCTTCGAGGCCGAACGCCTGAGCCTGCAACTGGCCGAGCCGGTGCACGCCGGCAGCGCCCACCCAATCGCCTTCGCCATCGCCGAGTTCGACGAGCGCCATGGCTGGCGCTCGTTCAGCGTGCGCCATGTCGATGTCGAGGCCGGCGGCGCGCGCCTGCTGCTCACGCTGGGCCACCCGCCGCGCGAGCGACTGGCGCGGGTGGTCGTCGACCTCGTCGGGCGCAAACCCCTGCTCGCGCCGGACCTCGGCGAGCTCGGCGCCCGCTACCGCAACGCCTTCATGATTTCCCTCTGAGGAGAGCGCCATGGCCTCATCCGACAACGGCGACCTGATCGAAGCCGGCACGCCGCTGACGCGCAACCACTGGTTCGACGGCAAGTTCCTGCGCGCCGACGACCTGGCCCGCGACCAGGATTACCACCGCGAGGCGCAGCGCCTGGCCAACCGCGCCGGCGGCTTCGGCGTGGTCGAAGGCCTGGAGATCGGCCTGGCCGGTGCCGAGCTGCTGCTGCAGCCGGGACTGGGCATCACGGCCCGCGGCGAGTTGCTGCTGCTGAACGGCGAGCTGCGAGTCGGCGTCGACGCCTTGATCGCCGCCGGCCAGGGCGAGGTGCGCAGCGGTCCGGCGCCGGCCAAGGGCGACGCAGGCTTCGTGTCCTGCGTGGCGCTGGGCACGGCCGATGAGCCGCCGGTCGATGCCGGCATGCGCGTCTACCGGCTGACGTTGGCGCGGCACGAGGCGCTTTGCGGACATGAGGACGTGGTCGGCGCGCTGTGCGAGCGGGCCTGCGTCAGCGAGCGCCAGCGCCCCTACCGGCTGGAGGGCGTGCGACTGCGCGCGCGGCGCATCCTCTTGCCGCTCAGCGCACCCCAGGGGGTGTTGTTGGACGGCCGGCACCGCCGCTCGCAGATCGCCTCGGCGCTGTTCGCGCGCGACGACGCGAGCCCGCCGCCGCTGCCGCGCAGCTCCAGCCTGCTCGGCCCGCTCTGGTGCGCCGGTGCCGCGCTCGAAGCCGACGACGAGCTGACGCTGGGCATTCTGGTGCGCGGCGCCGGCACGGCGGACTTCGTGGACCTCTGGGCCGGTCGGCGCGAGCGCCTGGCCGCGCAGGCCGAACGCTACTGGCGGCGGCGCACGCGGCAGCGGCCGTATGCCGATTTCCTCGCCCAGCTGGCGCAGTTCCAGTGCCAGCTCTACGACAGCTTCCGCCACGGTCCGGCGCCCGGCGATGGCGACGAGCCGGGCGGCGACTGCGGCTCGCTGAAGGCGCTGGTCGCCGACCTGGAAAGGCAACTCGAAGCCGCGATGGACGAAGGCAATGTTGAGGGCCCGGCGAAGAAGTCGGCGGCCCGCGCCCAGCCGCTGGCGATCGACTGGAACCAGGCCGCCGGCGTCCGGGTCATGCAACGCATCGGCCTTTTCGTCGAGGCCGCCAAGCCGCTGCTCAAGGGTCGCGCCGACCGCGTGCTGATCGAGCGCGGCATCGTCGAACTGCCGCCGGCCGGCTTCCTGCCGGTTCGACCGGGCCGCGATGTGAGGGCGCAGGTCCAGGCCCTGCTCGGCCCCGGTGTGCAGCTGAGGGTCTGCAGCGCGCCGCTGGATGCGATCGGCCAGCTGCTCGCCGAGGGCCAGCACAGCGCGCGCACCTCGCTGCTGCGTGGCATCGCCGATGCGGCGGACCGGCCGCTGCTGCAGATCATCGTGCCCGATGGCGAGCCGCCGGTGGCGGCACCCGTGCGCCCGGCCTTCGCGGTCGACCTGCAGTACGACCCCGGGCTGCTGGCGATCGCGTTGCCGCTGATGCTGGGCAGCCCGAGTGCCGAGACCCGGCCCGGCTTTGCGCCGCAGGCCGCGCAGGGCCATCTGAACGCCCGCCTCGGCGAAAGCCTGCAGCTGCCGGCCGGCAAGGCGGTGGTCGGCGAGGGTCTGGGTCGGCTGGCCGAGCCGGGGCAGCGCCCCGGCTTCGCCTTCGCCGTCGAAGGTCTGGCGCCAGCCGCCGGCGCGGAGATTCCGCAAGAGGCCTTCGCGCAGGCCTGGATGGAGCTGGAGATCGAGCGCGATCCGTTCGCACTCGCGGCCGGCGAGTCGGCGCCGCTGAGCTTGGCGCTGCGCGAGATCGACCGCAACCCCAGCTCGGCCGAGTTCCCCGAGGCGCGCCTGGCCTACGAGCTCGGCTTCTCCGGCCAGCTCGCGCAGCTGAACCCGCGGCTCGAGCTGCGCGACATGGGCGCGCTGGCCGCGGCGCTGGAGATCGCGGCGCCCGAGGCCTGCCTGGCCGAGCTCAGCGGCGAGCTGCGCTACCGCCTGCAGGTGCTCGGCCTGCCCGCCGCCCAGCAGCCTGAGGGCTTCGACCGCGAGCGCGTCGTCGCGGTGCGGGCCAAGCTGCTCATCGCCCGCGGCGACGACGGCACGATGCAGCGCTGGCAGCTGATCTGGGAGCTGATGCTGCCGAACAGCGATGTGCGCCTGCTCGTCGACCTGCTCTGGCAGCGCCGTCCCAGCGACGGCCGCGCCGCGCTGCGCCTGCGCCTGCGCGCGCCGCAGAGCGCGTCGGGCGCGCAGGCCATCGACACGCAGAGTCCGCTGGCCCGTCTGCAGTCCGAGGCCGGCTTGCTCGCCGCTCAGCACCCGCGGCGACTGGCGGCCGAACGCACGCTGCTGGCCTTGCGCGACGGCCTGGGCGACGGCAACGGCTTCCTGGCCCGTGCACGACAACGCCTGTTCGGCGACGACGCCAGTCCGGGCGCTGACCAGCACGGTCCGCACGACTGGGTGCTGTTCCGCCGCCCGGTCGATGCGGTCTGCGGCGCCACGCCGCTGCCCCTGCCTCCCTTGCCACCCGCGCCTGAGCCGCCGCAGCCCAAACTGCAGAGCTACCGGGCCTGGGTGCTGCGCCTGCAGGGGCCGTCGGGGCGTCTGTCGATCGACCAGGCGATCAAGCAGCTGGAGTCCGGCCAGCTGCCGAGCCCCAAGTTGGCCACGCTGGGCGACGCCGGGCTGCTGGGCTTTGCCGTCGGCAGCAGCACCCCGCAGCAGAGCGAGGCGCAGCTGGCTGCCGCCTGGCGCGCGGCGGGCTTCGGCCCGCAGGCGGTGGTCGCCGCGCTGCAGGAGTCCGTCGCATCGAGCGACAGCCTGGCCCGGGCCCGCTTCGCGGCGCTGTCGCCCCGGCTGGGCGGTGGCACGAACGAGCCGGCACTGCACCGGCTGGGGGGCCAGCTGCCGCCCGAGCTGCAGGGGCAGGCCGCCGATGGCGTGCTGATCCTGCTGGTCGAGCCGCCGGATGCGCCGCCACCGCCGGAGCCCGTGCCGCCGGCACCGCCACCGGTGGCCAACCGCTCGCAATTGCTGCTCATCGTCGGCACCCAGGGCAGCTCGGCGTTCCCGGTGGGCGAGATCGCCCGGCTGCCGGCGATGCTCGCCTCGGCGACCGGCCTGCAGCCGACCCTCGACCGCTTGCTGCTTGCCGCGCGCCAGCACTGGCTGCGCCTGTACCGGGAAGGTGGCGTCGGCACCATCGTGCTGCTCAATGCCGACCAGCCGGAGTTCCAGATGGCCAGGACCACGCTGGGCTTCATGGGCGGGCAGGGCCCCAGGGAGGTCTACTGCCTGTCCGATTCCCTGTTTCCGGACGAGCGCGCGCGGGTGCTGGACGAAAGCTGGTTCATCGCCGGCCAGGTGCTGGGCGGCGCGCCTCCGCAGCCGACCCTGGTGCAGACCCCGGTCTCGCCGCGGGTCAATGGTCATCCGTTGCCGGCGCTGACCCTGGTGTTCGCGGCCAAGGGCACCTGACCATGGCACTGGCGCCCCCGCAGCCGCGCCCGTCGGCCCGTGCGCCGCCCCAACTGCGGGCCAAGTCGGCGCTGCCGACCAGCCGGCCGGGCGATGCGGCCGAACGCGAGGCCGACGCCACCGCAGACCGGGTGATGCGCGCGGCGGCGCCGCAGCCGCTGCGCGAGCCACCGGCCGCGCTGCCACGGGCGGCGGCCGAGCCCGGCGCTGGCCCGGCGCTGGCCCTCGAGCACCAGGCCGCGCTAGGTCCCGGCGAGCCGCTGCCGGTCGACTTGCGCGCCGAGCTGGAGCCGCGCTTCGGCCAGTCGCTGGACCGCGTGCGCCTGCTCACCGACGGCAGCGCCGCGCAGGCCGCCGCGTCGATCGGTGCGCGCGCCTTCACGCTCGGCGACCGCATCGCCTTCGCGACCGGCGAGTACCAGCCGACGACGCCGGCCGGGCAATGGCTGCTCGCGCACGAGATCGCCCATGTGCTGCAGCAGGCACCGCACACGGTGCCGCGGCAGGTGTTCCGCGACTGCGTGGGCGCTTGCGCCGATGCCCCGGCACCACCCCGCCGCGCGGCGTCCGAGCGCGCCGCCGACCGCCATCGCATGCAGCCGCAGAACGGCAGCCTGGTCGACGAAGGGCCGACGATCCGCTTCGACAGCGTCGAGGTGCCGGGCTTCAAGCTGCAGGGGCATCGCGGCAGCATCTACAGCGGCCGCGGCACGCTGGCCTACCAGAAGAATTACCGGCGGGGCAATCCAAGCCAGGCCGATGTCTGGCGGCGCGACATCGACAAGTCGGCGATCCAGACCCGGCTGCAGTCCCTGCTCGACGCCAGCGGCCTGAGCCTGCCGGCGGGCGCTTCGCCGGCCTTCGAGGTGCCGGTGGCCGGCCGCGCCGACCCGGGCTCGACCACCGCCGCGCTGCCCGGCCAGCGTGGGCCGGTCTACTTCGGCGACGTCAACACCCTGGCCGAGCGGCTCACCATTCCGCAATGGGGTCGCGGCGCCGAGCGGCCGCCGGCCAAGGCATTCCATGTCGACCATATCGTCGAGCTGCAGCTGTCGCGCTGGCAGCGCGAGTACGCGAGCTGGCCCAATACCTTGGCCAATATGGAGTTGCTCGACGGTCGCATCAACCAGGAGTCGGGTTGCATCATCTGCAAGAGCATCGAGGGCAAGCTGGCCCGGCACATCAGCGCCGCCGCCTGGCCCGAGGGCGCCGAGCCGACGCCGCAACGCCTGAAGCGCACGCACACCGTCGAGTTCTCGCAGGCCGTGGCCGGCGGGCGCGGCCCGTCCAGCGTCGGGCCCAGCGACTTCTGGAAGCCCGACGAGATTGCGCGCGCGGAGCACCTCGCGCCGCTGCGCGTGATCGATCCGTCGACCCTGGGCGGTGCCGGATTGGTGCTGGTCTACCCGAGCGGCACCGGCGGCAACGGCAAACGCTTCCACACGGACTTCTCGCAATGGAGCCGGCGTGACAGGCAGTGGTTGAAGCCCTTCGAGATCACCGCCAAGCAGTTCCGTACCGTCGGCGAGGGCGTCGGCGAGACCGGCTACTTCGGCTTCTTCGAGGTGGCGTTGCCCGAGCACCCGAACTTCGAAGGCGTCACCGCGCCGGTGCGCATCGAACGCGTGCCGGGCGCCCCCTTCGCCGGCCGCATCGACAAGGCCAGCGTGCTGGCCAATCTGCGCAACATCCAGTTCAAGGGCATGAGCCCGATGGCCTTCGACGACATCGAGGTCGACAACGAGCTCGGCCTGGTCGGCGAAGGCCAGGTGCTGCCCAGCCTGCCCTTGTTCGAGGCTGCCGACATCCGCTTTCGCCTGCGCGACGGCGAGGCAATGCTGTTCAAGACCTTCACGCTGGACGAGATCAGCGCGCCGCCGCCGCTGGTCCTGCGCGAGGCGTCGCTGACTCTGTTCGTCAGCTCGCGCCGCGGCCTGGGCGCCGAAGGCCGGCTGGACTTCGGTCTGCGTGGCGCAGGCAACGGCTTTCTCGCCGCCGAGGCGTCGACCGGCGGCGGCATCGCGCTGGCCGGTGGCTTTGATTTCGACTCGCGCTATTTCGAGCCGGCGCAGATCCGCGCCCGCTACGACCTCGTCAGCGGCCGGCTGCAGGCCAGCGGCGAGCTCGGCTTCAAGCCGGGCGCCGTGCCCGGCGTGCGCAGCGGCAGCCTGCATGCCGAGTTCGTCGACGGCGTGTTCAGCGCGCGCGGTCAGATCGTGCCAGCGGTGCAGGGCATCGAACAAGTCGATCTGAGCGCAAGCTACAGCGAGGCCGCCGGACTTCAGCTGCACGGCGACGCCAGGGTCGGCAACCTGCCCGGCGTGCGCGGCGGCACGCTGGCCGTGGACCTGGCGCGAGCCGACGAGGCCGCCCCCTGGCGGCTGCGCGCCGAAGGCGATCTGCAGCCGGCGCTGCCCGGCATCGCGATGAACCTGCACGCGCTCTACGACGACGGCCAGCTCATCGCCCGCGCCGACGCGCCGTTCTCGATCGGCGAGCGGGTCAGCGGCCGGCTCAGCGCCGGCGTCGCCAACGTGCCCTGCGACAGCGAGGGCCAGCCGCAGGAGGGTGCGACCCCAGGCGCCGGCCTGTTCGCCTTCGGCCAGGGGTCGGCGACGGTGCGCCTGAGCGAGCAGTTCCAGGGTGACTTCGGCATCCGCGTCGGCAGCGACGCCAACCTGCGCATCAGCGGCGGCGTCGGCATCAGCCAGGCGATCACGCTGTTCGAGCAGCGGCGCTGGGAGCGCGAGCTGCTCCGCTTCCCGACGGTCTCGATCCCGATCTTCGGTGTCGCCGTCGGCGGCAATGTGGTTGGCATCGCGGCGACCATCGGCGGCGGCCTCAACGCCGAGGCCAGCGTCGGCCCCGGCCAGATCGACCAGGGCCGCATCGGCATCGAGGACTGGGACCCGGCCCAGCCGGACAGCCTGCACGTGAGCGGCCGCGTCCGCTTCGTGGTGCCGGCCCAGGCGGGTTTGAACGGCCACCTGGATGCCGGCATCTCGGCCGGCCTGGCCGTGATTCGCGCCACCGGCGGCCTGAGCCTGCAGCTGGGCCTGGGTGTGGACGCCAGCGCCAGCAGCGAACTGGACCTGGACTGGACGCCCGCTCAGGGCCTGATGCTGGCGGCGCAGCTGTCGGCCTCGGCCACGCCGCGGATGCGGGCCAGCGTGAACGGCTTCGCCGAAGTGGTGGCCGACGCCTTTGTCACCAGCTTCACGCTGTGGCGGCGCGACTACCGGCTCGCCGAGCGACAGTTCGGCAGCGGCCTGACGGTTGGCGTGAGCGTGCCGCTGAGCTGGCGCCAGCACGGCGGCCTGGACTTCGACTTCGAACGCGTGCAGTTCCAGGTGCCCGACCTCAGCCCCGACGGCGCGCTGGCTGCGCTGCTGCAGGACGAGGGGCAGGAGACCGAGCGCAACGAGGCGGCCGCGCGCTGAACTCAGACCCTGACGATGCTGTCGCTGTAGGCTGCGACCTGGGCGTCGCGGGTCAGCAGGCGCATCGGCTCGGTGAGCGCCTGGGCCACCAGCAAGCGGTCGAAGGGATCCTGGTGGTGCAAGGGCAGCGACTCCACCGCCGCCGCATGCTCGGGTTCGATGGCCAGCAGACGGAAGCCGGACTCGCGGAAGTAGCGCAGCGCCTGCTCGGCCGACACCGGCATGTCGGCGCGCGCCAGCGCATGCTTGATGGCGATTTCCCAGACGCTGACGCTGCTTACCCAGACTTGCGCATGCGGCGCCTCGATCAGTTCACGCGCTGTCGCCGACAAGCGCGGACTGTCGGTGATCGCCCATAGCGCCACATGGGTGTCGAGCAAGAGGTTCATGTCGGCCGACGGCCGAGGAACAGCGCAGCGACCTCGTCGTTATGCGCGTCGATGTCATCGGGCACCTCAAACAGACCCTTGGCCACACCCAGACGGGGTCTGTACTGCTCCTGCAGCGGTACCAGGCGAGCCGCTGGCCGGCCGTTGCGGGCGATCACCACCTCGCGTGCGTCGCCACGTTCGATCGCCTCAACCAAGCGGGACAAGGACGACTTGGCTTCCAGCATGTTGACGGCGTTCATCGGTGGCTCTCTTGAAGGATCTAACTTAGCTAAGTCTAGCTAATCGACTCGATCAGAGCCAGGCTTCCTGTTCGGCTTTGCCGTTCAACTCCGCCATGCGCTGAGCCAGACCATGCAAGCTCAGACCCAGCCGGTCTGCCTGCGCCAGTTGCTGTCGTAGCAGCTGCTGGTCGAAGTCAGACAGCGGCTGACGCTTGGCGCACTCCAGCTCGGCCACACCCATGGCGACGGGCTGCCAGGGCAACATGGCTTCCTGCCAGGGCTGACTGGCTTCCAGCGCAATCTCGATGCCGGCCGGATCGGCGTCGGCGCTGATGCAGGCCGGCGCTGGCGCCAGTCGCAGCAGGTGGCGCAATGCATCCAGCCAGCGGCGGCCGGGCCGGCCGGCGATCCAGATCAGGCAGTCGCCGGCCTGGCGCTGAGCCGCCAGCTTTTCGAAAGGCGCGCGGTTCTCGATCAGCCAGTAGCGCTGGGGCGCCGGGTTCCAGGTGCTCCAGTGCAGCATGTCGGCGACCGGCCAGGCCAAGAACTGCGCGGCGTGCAGCGGGAAGTCGGAGGTCGCCTGAACCTGACCTTCGGCAGCCAGCCAGAACACCGGTGCGAAGCCTTGAATCCCGCAGTCGCCCAGGTCAAAGCACTCGCGCAGCCAGGCCCATTCGCTGGCGGTCACTGCCTTGCTATCGGGCCTGGCGAACAGCGAAAACTCACGTTCATGGCCCTGGCGCTGCTGGTCCAGCCAATCGCGCAGCGATTCCAGCAGGGGCAGGCGGCTGAGCCGAAGATCGGCGCGCAGCGCTGCCCAGGCCATCACGGCCGCTGCAAAGCGCGGGTCCTGTGCGAGCGCGGCGGCGCGTTCGGAAAGCACCTGTGCCTCGGCGTCGCGGACGGCCGCTGAACGCAGACCCAGTTCCTCTTGCAGCCGTGGCAAATCTTCCCAGGCAATGCGCTGCGGCCACCAGCGGCCCTGTTGGAAGCGCTGCTGCAGGCGCCAAACCCCGGCATCCAGCAGGCGCTCGGCCAGTGGCTCCAAGCTATCCAGGGCGCCCGGGCCTGCTTGCCGGCGCAGGAGCTCCCAGCTTCGCTCTGCGGCATCCCCACGCGCCCAGTCGCGCAACCAATTGCGTTCGCGCTCGGTCAGCGGCAAGGATTTGCCCGGCCAACTGGGCTGGCTGGCGCTGCGCCAGCGCAGGCGGGCACTCACGACCTGACGCGCCGCTGCGCCAAGGTGATCGCTGGCGCCCAACGCTCGCCCTTGCGTTTCTTGTGCGTGACCAAGGTGATGTCGGAGGGCTCGAAGACTTCGACGTTGTGCGTGATCGGCGTCGTCAATAGGTACTGTGCGCGCGTGCTCTTCAGGAAATGGCCAACGAGCTGGATGTTGCGCACGTCCAGATGGGCAAAGGGTTCATCGATGAACACGAAGCCACCCGGCATGTCTTCGTCCTTCATCAGCCCGACGAGCAGGATCAAGCTCTTCAGCACCTGTTGACCGCCACTGGCCTCACCATCGTTGAGACCGACTTCGCCCTTGCCATCAAAGCTGAAGCGCACCTCCAGGCCGGCCTGCGCGAGCACGCTGTCCTCGTTGTCGAGATGGGGCGGACGGGTCTGCACCGCCACGCCAGCCAACTCGCCGAGCTGTTGCACATTGCGGCCATAGCGGCGCAAGGTGCTGCGCAGCACCTCGATGTATTTCTCTCGCGCGTTGCTGGCGGCAATGCGCGCGGCCTCGTTGCTGGCGCGGCGCTCGGTCAGTGCAGTCTCGTGCTCGTCGACCTGATGACGCATCTGCGCGTGCCTGTCCTCGACGAGCGCGTCCTTCTCCCAGTGATCGGCCAGCAGCTCCTGCTCGACGCGGTGGAGCCTGATCTCGGCCTGCTTGGCGTTGTCGAACTCACCGCGCAAGGCCGCGCGCCGCTGCAGCGCGCGCCAAGATGGTGGAAGGCGCTGTGCCTGTTCGCGCAGGCGGGCAATCTCACGCCCTTGCGCGCGGCTGCGCTCCTGCAGCTGCCGCTCGCGCTCACGCAACTGGTCTGCGGCATGGTCAATCTCGCGCTGCAGCTGGCTGTAGCGGTTCTCGGCGTCGCGCGCGCTTGTCACGGCCGTCGTATGCTGCGTGTCCAAGGTCGCCCAGCGTAGGCCTGCTGCCACGCGTAGCGAGGTGAGCGCCGGTAAGCGCTCGCGGGCGTCGGCGAACTCGGCAGCGCGGTTCAGCAGCTCCTCGGCTGCCCGTTGACCCTGAACCGCAGCCCGCGCGTCCTTCAGCTGGCGTTGCACCTCGGCCAGCGCCTGGCTGTCGCTGAGGAATTGGCTTTCAGCGCGCTGCTTCTCCGCCTCCAGATGCTGTCGGCGCGCCTGCACCGCGGCCAAACCGAACTGGTGTTCGCGCGGCGCCACGAACAAGCTGCGGCCACCGCGGGCATCGCGGTGGTAAGCCTCAGGGGTGATCCAGTCCGCACCCATTCGTCGCCCTTCGGCGACGTCGGCCACGCAGCGCAGCTCGGCCAGGCTGCGTAGCAGCCAGCGCGGCAGCCCCGCCGTCACGCGCAGAGCGGCCAGCAGGCTTTGCGCCGGGGCGCGACCTTCGGGTTGGGCCGCGTCGGCCACCAGGTAGTGCCGGTAGCGCTCGCGCTCGGCCAGTTCGAAGGCGGCCTGCTCGTCGCCGGCTTGCTGCAGAACAACCACCCAGCGAAGACCGCGCAAATAGCCCTCGGCGGCGCTGCGCCAGCGTTCCTCGGCGATGTCGATGGCATCGGCCACGCAATGGTGGTCAATGCCCTGGGTGCGCAGCAGCTGGCGAAAGCGCCGCACCTCCTCGGGCGCAGGCGGCAGCGACTGCGTGCTGAGTTGTTCCAAGGCCTGCTCGGCTTGTGCCTGCGCCTGTCGGGCCGCCTGCACGGCCACGCCGAGGCTGCGCTCTTGATCGGCCAGCGCCTGCACGCGCTGCTGCAAGGCGGCTCCGTCCTGCTCCACCGCTGCCAGGCCCTGCAGCTCGCGCTCGTGAGTCAGCAGGTCGGCGACCGGCTTCTCGGTTTCCCGGGCCGCCGCGAGCATGTCTTGCGCCATCTTGCGCTGGTCTTCGAGCGCTATCTGCTGCTGTCTTGCCTGTTCTTTCTCGGCGAAGGCCTTCAGCAGGCGCCGCTGCCCATCGGCCTGCGCGCGGGTCTCGGCACTGCAGGCCAAGCGCTGGCTGTGGATGCGCCGTCCCTCTAGCGCCGCAGCATGCCGGGCCTCGTCCCATTGCAAGACGGGCAGCACCTCGGTGGCAAGGCGCTCGCGTTCCTGGATGCGGGCGCGCCAATCTTGGTAACGCTGCACGCGGACTGCGAGCTCTTGCAGTTGCGCACGTGCGTACGACAGCTCCTGCTCACCCTGGTCGAGTTCGCGTTGCAACTGCTGTTGATGGCTCTTCGCCTGCTCGTAGCGATCCAGCACCTCCTGGTCGCCAAAGACCTCGAAGACCAGGCGCAACAGCTCGCGCGGGCTGAGTTCGCAAAGCCGGTCGGTCTGACCCTGCTCCAGGGCCAGCACGCGGCCGATGGCACGGGTGAGGCCGGCGCCTTCCAGGCGCTTGCGCCAGGCCTCGATGCCCAGCCAGTCGCTCGTCTCAGCCAGGACCTCGATGGTCTGCTCGCCATCCACCACGCAATAGCGCCGCTGCCAGTCGCCGCCGTGGCGCTCGATGCGGCAGGCCAAGGTGACGCGGTCGGCATAGAGCAGCGAGGACGCGAAGGGTCGGCTGCTGTTCTGGCGGCCGCGCGGACGGTTGTCGACCACGGCCCGCAACCAGCTGCTTTCGGCCTGCGCGTGGCGGGCATAGGTCTTGTAGGTGCGGCCGCCCGAGCAGTCGAGCCCGAGCAGGGTGCGCAGCGCATCCAGCAAGGTGGTCTTGCCCGAGCCATTGGGCCCGGCGATGGTGACGATGCCGGCGTCCAGCGGCAGCGTGATGCGCTGGCAATAGTCCCAATGCAGCAGCTCGAGTTCCTGTAGATGAAACATCAGCCGGCCTCCGCGGCGCGGGCGCGCGCCAGTACGTCGCCCAGGCTGCCATCGAGGATGCGCGAGGCCATCAGGTCGTAGTCGAGAAGCAGGTCGAGCAACGGGCCTTCGGCGATCTCGTCGCCGCGCTTTATCAGGAAGCCATGGCGCTCCAGCAGGCTCAGATTGGCAGCCATGCGCGTCTTGCCGCCGAGCTGCTTGCCGAAGTCGGCCAGCAGGCTGCTGAACGACAGCGTGGGTGCCACCTCCGCAGCGCGCGGCAGCGGCTTGCTCGATGGAAACAAGCCAGCCTGCTCGTTGCCGATCTCGGACCGACTGGCTTGCCGCTGGCGTTTGGGCAACACGATAAGTGCCCAGGCAATGACGAGCAGGGCGACACCATCGCGTGGCAATCCGAAGTTGGTATTGGCATTTAGTCCGCGCTCGCCGAATACCGCGCCGTCGATGCCGCGCAACAGAGCGACGCTGACATGATCGGCGTGCACGTTGTCCACCGGTCGCAGGCCGACGGCGGCGAGCCGCTGTTCCAGCTCGCGCCAAAGCTCTGCATCGATGAGGGCGCGGCGCAGCAAGGGTTCGCTGCGCGGTAGCCAGCGCCGGGCCAGCAGCTGAGCCGCCAGGCGGGCAGCATCGTCGCTCGTCACGTTCATGTTTTCTCTCGAATCAACTGGCCAATGCTCAGGCGCGCCACTTCAGGGTCGACAAGCGCCTCGGCACGGGCTTCGGCCTGCAGGCGCCAGGGGCTGCGGGCCAGCTCGCCGCTGGCCCCGCCGAGTGCTGCGGACTGTGGATCGCCGAGCAAGGGCAGTAGTTGCAAACGATAGGCGGTCTGCGCCCAACGGCCGCCGAGTACCGCATCGCCCAGCGGGTGAGCGCTATCCCCTTGCTGCGCCCAGTCCAGCAGGCTTGCGCATAAGGCTTGCAGCTCGGCCGGGTAGGTTAACTGGGCTAGATTGCCATCTGGGGCCGCCTGCGCGGGTGGCAGCACCTGTGGTCCCGCGGCGCTGGCGCGCTCGCGCTCGAACTCCACCTCGGCGGCATCCAACAGCTCGTGCGGCGACACAAAGACAGGTGCCAAAGGCGCTGCCAGGGCGCCGTCAAGCAAGGCCGCCGGGTCGGCAAGCTGTGCCAGCCAGCGCCGCACGTCGCTGCTGGTGACACCGGTGCTGCCCAGCGTGACACGCTGGCGGTCGGCTTGCTGCAGCGAGCGCTGGAACTGGCCGGCCATGGCCATCAGCCGGGCCTGCGCTGCGCCGAGGTCACGGGCCAGACGCTCCAGCTGGGCGTCGTCGCGATCCTGGGCGGCACGAATCAAGGCGCTGAGCGCATCGGACGCGCGGTCCACCAACTGCAAGGCCTTCTTGAACCGCGATTGCGCGCGACGCAACTCGAACTCGGAGCCGCTGGCAATGGCGTCTGCGAACTCTTCGTAGAGCCCGGCCAGCCGTGCCTGCAGATGCTGCAACTGCGCCGGTTCCAACTCGCCGAGTTGATGGGCACCTGCCACGCTGGCGAGTAGCGCGCCGAGGTCGGCGTCGTCGCTGGGTGTGGCATTCAGCGGCGCCAACATGGCCATCAGCTGATGCGCCAGTGGCGTGACGCGGTAGACGGTCGCGCTGGCTTGCCAATCAAGCAGATCGTGATCGCGCAGGCGGCGCAGCACCAGCTCCAGCCCGGCCTCGGTGAGTAGATGGAAATGCTGGTTCAGTGCTTCGCGCGACAGCTTGGCCTCGGGCAGGGTCATCAGCTCCAGGAACACCCAGGTGCGCAGGCGGACGATGTCCGGCCCACCGTGGCAGAGCGCGTTCAAGGCACCCAGCAAGGGCGCCTGCCGCTCCAGCTGCCACCAGCGCAGCGCATCCTGGGGCAGCTCGCCGTCGCGGAAATAGGCGGCGACGCCCTCGGGGTGCTCAGCGCTCATGCACGACGCCCCAGCTCCAGCTTCGCCAACGCATTCCGATGCACCTCGTCCGGCCCGTCGGCCAGGCGCAAGGTGCGCTGGTGCGCGTACATCATCGCCAGCGGCACGTCGTCGGACACGCCCATGCCGCCGTAGCACTGGATCGCCCAGTCGATGACCTTCAGCGCGACGTTGGGGGCGACGATCTTGATCATCGCGATCTCGGCCTGCGCCGCCTTGTTGCCGGCCTTGTCCATCATCCAGGCGGCCTTCAGGGTGAGCAGGCGCGCCTGGTCGATCGCGCAGCGGCTCTCGGCAATGCGCTCCTGCCAGACCGTCTGCTGGGCGATGGTCTTGCCAAAGGCGGTGCGCGCCTTGGCGCGCGCCGTCATCAGCTCCAGCGCGCGTTCGGCGGCGCCGATCGAGCGCATGCAGTGGTGGATGCGGCCGGGGCCGAGCCGGCCCTGCGCGATCGCGAAGCCCTTCCCCTCGCCGACCAGGATGTGGTCGGCTGGCACGCGCACGTCCTTGAGTTCGATCTCCATATGGCCGTGCGGCGCGTCGTCGTAGCCGAAGACCGGCAGATGGCGCAGGATCTTCACGCCGGGGGTATCGGCCGGTACCAGGATCATCGACTGCTGCTCGTGCTTGTTCGCCTCCGGGTCGGTCTTGCCCATCACGATGTAGATGCTGCAGCGCGGGTCGCCGGCGCCGCTGCTCCACCATTTGCGGCCGTTGATCACATAGCTGTCGCCGCTGGAGTCTGAAACCTTGCGGATCGAGCACTCGATATTCGTCGCGTCGGAACTCGCCACTGCCGGCTCGGTCATCAGGAAGGCCGAGCGGATTTCGCCGCGCAGCAGGGGCTTGAGCCAGCGCTCCTGGTGGGCAGGGCTGCCGTAGCGCGCCAGCACCTCCATATTGCCGGTGTCGGGCGCCGAGCAGTTGAAGACCTCGGGCGCCCACCAAGTGCGGCCCATGATCTCGGCGAGCGGCGCGTAATCGAGGTTGGAGAGGCCTTCGGGAGCCAGCGGGCTCTCGGGCAGGAAGAGATTCCAGAGCCCCGCCTCTCGCGCCTTGGCCTTCAAGCCTTCGAGCGTGTGCAAATGCTGCCAGGCATTGCCGGCGGCGCGGTTCTTCGCGATCTCGGCAGCCACCGCGGCCTCGTTCGGCAGGATGTGCTCGGCGGTGAAGGCGAGCAGTTGTTCGCGCAGCTGCTGGCAGCGCGGTGAGTAATCGAAGTCCATCAGCGGGTCTCCCGTTGCCAGGCGGCGAATTGGTCGTAGAGCTTCTCCATCGTGCTGGCGCGCTCCTGAGCCTGCAGCCAGTCGATGGGGTTGAGGTTGACGGCGCGCAGCAGATCGTCGCCGGGCTCGGCGCCCAGGTCGATCAGGTTCAGCGCCGCCGGGTTCTGCTGCCAGCCGGGCAGCACGATGGCTTGGCCACCGCTGACGACGAAGCTCAGCCAGACCGCGTTGACGACGCCATGTGCAACGACGAGCGCGGTGTCCCAGTCCGGCGCCTCGCGCAGGCGCTGCAGTGCCGGCAGCAGCCGGGCCTGCAGTTCGGCGATCGACTCGCCGCCGAGGAAGCGGGTGTCCGGCCGCAGCGGTCCGCGCTGCAGTTCGGTGAACGCCGCCTGCAGCTGCTCGGGCGCGATGTCGCGCAGGCGCCCGCCGCGGGCTTCCTGCAGCTCGGGCCAGCTTTCGATTGCCGGACCGCCGCATTGCGCCAGCACCTGCTCGGCGGTCTGCAGGGTGCGCGGCAGGCCGCTGCAGATCACCCGGTCCGGCTTCAGCCCGGCCTGGGCCAGCAGGCGGCCGGCGGCCGCGGCCTGGGCCTGGCCGGCGGCGGTCAGCGGCACCGTCTCCGGCGGCAGCGGCGCCTGGGCGGCGGGGTCGAAGTACTGCACCGCGCCGTGGCGCATCAGGATCAAACGTCGTCGGCGTGGCTTCATCGCAGCAGTTTCTCTTCGGCCAAGGCCAGGGCTTCCGGCGTGCCGCTCAGCACCAGGGTGTCGCCGCCGCGCAGCAGGGTCTCGTCGTCGGTGGAGCCGGCTCGGCCGTCGGCATGGCGCAGCGCCACCAGACCGATGCCCTGCTGGGCCAGCAGCAGTTCGGCGATCGGCTGGCCGGCCAGGCGGCTGCTGGCGGGCAGGGTCACCGAGCGCAGCCGCGCCTGCTCGCGCTCCTCGACGCCATCGTCGTCCGCGCCGTGGAAGTAGCCGCGCAGCAGGCCGTAGCGGCGGTCGCGCGCGTCGCGGGCCAGGCGGATCACGCGCCGCATGGGCACGCCGACCAGGGCCAGCGCATGGCTGGCCAACATCAGGCTGCCTTCCAGCGCCTCGGGCACCACCTCGGCGGCGCCGGCCTCGCGCAGCGCGTCGATGTCGCTGTCGTCGACGGTGCGCACGATCACCGGCACCGTTGGCGCCTGGCTGCGGATCAGGTGCAGCACCTTCAGCGCCGACGGCGTGTCGTGGTAGCTGATGACCACCGCCGACGCGCGCTTCAGGCCGGCGGCGAGCAGGGCCTGAAGGCGCGCCGCGTCGCCGAACACCACCGAGCGGCCGGCCGCGGCGGCCTGGCGCACGCGATCCGGGTCGAGGTCCAGCGCCATATAGGGAATGCGCTCGCCCTCCAGCATCTGCGCGAGGTTCTGGCCGCTGCGTCCGAAGCCGCAGATGATGACGTGTGCATCCGCCTTGATGGCCTTCTTGGCGATCGTCGTCAGCTGCACTGACTGCAGCAGCCAGTCGCTGCTCGACAGCTTCATGACGATGCGGTTGCTGGCCATCACGATCAGCGGCGTCAGCATCATCGAGAGAACCATCGCCGCCAGCACTGGGCTGACCCATTGCGCGGCGATCAGGCCCTGCTGCGCGCCCAGACCGAGCAGCACGAAGCCGAACTCGCCGGCCTGCGCCAGGTACAGGCCGGTGCGCAGCGCGGTGCCCGGCGCCGCGCCAAAGGCTCGCGCGAGCAGTGCGACCAGCGCGAACTTGAGCACCGTAGGCAACAGCGCCAGCAGGCCGACCAGCAGCCATTGGTCGACCACCGGCTGCCAGTCCAGCTTCATGCCGATGGTGATGAAGAACAGGCCCAGCAGCACATCGTGGAAAGGACGGATGTCGGTCTCCACCTGGTGCTTGAACTCGGTCTCGGCGATCAGCATGCCGGCCACGAAGGCGCCCAGCGCCAGGCTGAGCCCGGCGTGCTCGGTCAGCCAGGCCAGGCCCAGCGTGATCAGCAGCAGATTGAGGATGAACAGCTCCTCGCTCTTGCGCCGCGCCACCAGGGTCAGCCAGCGGCGCATCAGGCGCTGGCCGCCCCAGAGCAGCAGGCCCAGCACCGCGGCCGCTTTCAGCCCGGCCCAACCGAGCTCCAGCGCCATCTCCTCGCCACTGACCTTCAGCGCCGGGATCAGCACCAGCAGCGGCACCACGGCCAGATCCTGGAACAGCAGCACCGCCATCACCCGGCGGCCATGCTCGCTTTCGAGCTCCAGGCGCTCGGCCATCAGCTTGACGACGATGGCGGTGGAACTCATCGCCATCGCGGCACCCAGCACCAACGCGCCCTGCCAGCCCAGCTGCCACTGCAGGCCGAACCAGCCGGTGACCGCGCGCAGCAGCAGATTGCCGAGCAAGGCACCGGCGATCGTCAGCAGCACCTGCATCAGGCCCAGGCCGAAGACCAGGCGGCGCATGCTGCGCAGCTTGGGCAGGTTGAACTCCAGCCCGATCACGAACATCAGGAAGACCACGCCGAACTCGGCGAGGTAGCGCAGGCCTTCGCTGTCCTGCGCCAGCGCCAGCGCATGCGGGCCGATCAGCACGCCGACCGCGAGGTAGCCCAGCATCGGCGGCAGCCTCAGGCTGCGGCACAGGATCACGCCGATCACGGCGGCCACCAGGTACAGCAGGGCGAGCGAGAGGCTGGTCATGAGCGCGCTGGATGGTAAGCGGCGCGCGGGGGTGGAGGTTTGCGGGGGATCAGGCCGGGGTCATCGTCGCTTGCGCGAAAGCCCCGTTGTCGCCCGTGCCGTAGCGGTTGGAGCCACCGGGCTCAGCGGCGCCCCAGCAGCGGCGAGCGTCCAATCTTCTCGGCTTTTTCGGGCTTTGCCGGCACGGGGTCCGAGAACCTGGCGGCGGCGATGGGTTCATCCAGCGTCGGTAGGCTCCACGTCTTCTGAAGTCGCAGGCTGTTCATGCCATCGTTCCAGGCATGGAGCATCCGCTTGCCGGTCTCGTGAAACGACGGGTGGCGCTTCGTGGCTTCGACGACCTGGGGCGTCACCGCCACGATGGCTTCGCAGAGGCGCTCGACGCGTTCCCGGGTCTGGGCCGGCATCACGTTGCATCGCGTTTGCAGAAAGCGCTCCAGCGCCTTGCCCGGTGTCCACGTACTGCGGCCTTCGAAGGGCATGCCTGGCGGGTTCTTCGCGTAGTCGTCGTAAACCGAGAGGGTCAACATGTCGTAGACCGGTGCCAGCTCGATGTCATCGCGCGAGCTGTAGAGCAGCGCGATGTTCTTGGTGTGGCAGTCGGCGTTGCGCAGGGCATAGGTCAGCAGCAGCAGGTTCGCAAGATGCGACAAGGCGGCGTTTTGCCGCTCCGGCTGCGGCGTGACGTCCTTGATGCGGCCGACAACGCGCTCCCAGGTGGACTCGTATTTCTGCTCCGGACGCAGCGCGAGCAGGCTGCATAGGTCCTCCATGCCTCTGCGCGTCACGCCATCCGCTGCGTAATCGAAACGGTGCACGACGAGCGCCTGGCCGTCGTCGGAGACCTCGGTGGTCGCCGTCGGGAACCCCGCCTGTCGCGACACTTCCATGCACAGGTGCTCGTTCAAGGCCGCACCCGGCAGGCGGGAGGTCGTCCCCTTGACGATGTAGCGCTCGGTGGCCAAGGCTCCCTTGCCATGCGCACCCAGGTTGTTCGGCGAAAGGAACTTCGGCACGACGCCGGACACGCCCGATACGGCGTGTCGTCGCACCAGTTCGACAAACGCCTCTTCCGAGTTGTCGCCACGCAGAAGGCCACTCATGTCGAAGGGCACGGGCGGCTGCATCGGGTCGGCGCCGGGCGTCGCCACCTTGACCCGTCCGATGGCGTTGCGCCCGACGACGGACAGCAGATTCAGGGGTGAGGCGCCGACATGGGGGCCCAGCTGTTCTTGAAGGACGGACAGCAGGAAGCCCTCGGGCAGGTTCATGCGGAACAGCGGATGCAGCTCCGGATAGGCGTAGGACTCGGTACGCACCGGCATGAGCAGCGAAACGAACTGCTCCGGCGCGACCTCCGGGTGATAGCTCATCACATGCCGGAAACCGTCCGTCGACTCCAACGTGGCAACGGGGCGGTTGTGAACATAGACATGCAGCTTCATCGCTCAGCGCTCCATCGCGGGGTAGCGGCCTCCCCGTCCGCCTGAGCCTGGCGTTGGCGCTCCGCCAAGGCGTCGTCTAGCGTGAAGCTGCTGCTCTTGGGGGCAAATGACAGCTCATGCCCAAGAACCTCAAGCAGTCGAAGCAGTTTGCGAGAGCCGAACTCCGCCACGCCGCCCGTCTCGAAACGGGCCAGGGTCGATTGGCCCAGGCCGCACATCGTGGCGAGTTGCTTCTGTGTCATCCCCCGCTCTTGCCGCAGCTTGGCTACGGCTCGACCGAGTGAGTAGAGACTGTCCATGTGTTGTATATGCTATCTAGTCGGTGAGCTTCTGAGGAAATCTTCCCAGTGGGAGAGGATCAAGTGCGCTGGAAAGAATAGCAAATAAGGCGATTACAAAGAGGGTTTGGTTCAATCATTGGTGCTGTATTTGATATAAATCGGCGTGCCAATCCGGCAAGCAGTGCTTGCGGCTCGGTGCTCCTACCGAATCATGTTGATGACAAATACGGCATTGAAGCGGTGTCGGCGCTTCAGGCTGCGCGGCTCAGCAGCGGGCTTCGCTGGTCACCGCGTAGAAGTAGGAGTCGCCAGCCCACAGGCGGCATGGCTGACCCTCGTTGGGCGCATGCGAGGTACGGGTGGCGCGACGCGTAGTGCCCTGGCCTCGGGTTGAACCTGCCCTTGGCGGCCACCTGCAGGTCTGCGCTGTCCGGGGCGGAATGCTCGCGATCGGCTTAGGCCGATCCCTCGGCACTCGCTGCGCTCGGCCCGGCGCTGGCGCGCCGTCCTTCGCAGGTCCCCCGGACCTGCGAAGAGCGAACCGTGCTTCTCTGCCGCTGCCGAAACCGCCAAATGAAAAACGGCAGCCGAAAGGGCTGCCGTTTTGCATTTGGTGGCCTGGGGCGGAATCGAACCACCGACACGCGGATTTTCAATCCGCTGCTCTACCAACTGAGCTACCAGGCCGAGAAGAGCCAGCGACTATAGCACAGGCTTTCGTGCCCGCTTCGCTCAGGCGCTGCGCTTGGCCCGGCCGATGTCGACGCCGAGCTGCTTGAGCTTGCGGTAGAGGTGGGTGCGCTCCAGGCCGGTCTTCTCGGCCACGCGGGTCATCGAGCCGTTCTCGCGGGCCAGATGGAACTCGAAGTAGCTGCGTTCGAAGGCGTCGCGGGCTTCGCGCAGCGGGCGGTCGAGGTCGAAGACCTGCTCGGGGGCCGGACCGGCCGGGTGCGCCGGCGCGTAGCTGGGCGTGCTGGTCAGGGGCTGGGCCGGGTGGCCGGCGAGTTCGGGGCGGGCCCAGCCGGGCTGGCTGACGACGGCCGGCGCGGCCGGCCGCGGTGCGTTGCGCTGCAGGGCCTGGTCGACGGCGCGCAGCAGCTTTTGTAGCGTGATCGGCTTTTCCAGGAAAGCCATCGCGCCATGCTTGGTGGCCTCGACGGCGGTGTCGATGGTGCCGTGGCCGCTCATCATCACCACCGGCATGGAGAGCAGGCCGGCGCCGCCCCATTCCTTGAGCAGGGTGATGCCGTCGACATCGGGCATCCAGATGTCGAGCAGCACCAGGTCGGGGCGCAGGCGCTCGCGGGCCGCGCGGGCCTGCGCGGCGTTCTCCGCCAGTTCCACGGTGTGTCCCTCGTCGCTGAGGATCTCCGACAGCAGGCCACGGATGCCGAGCTCGTCGTCAACTACAAGAATGGTCGCCATACGAAAGGATCAGACAGGAATCAGCGGCCGGCCTCGGGAGCCAGCTTCGGGAAGGTGAGGGAGACGCGCGCACCGGCCGGCGGCTGCGATTCGTCGGCAGCAGGCAGATTGCTCAACTGGATGCGGGCGCCATGTTCGTCGGCGATCTTCTTCACCACCGCCAAGCCCAGGCCCGTGCCTTTGCTCTTGGTGGTCACATAGGGTTCGAATGCACGTTGCAGGACGGCATCGGCAAAGCCCGGGCCGTTGTCGCTGAGCGTCAGTCTCAAGGCACGTACCGAGCCGTCTTCATGGCGTGATTGTTTCGTATTCACCACAACCCGGCCATCAGGGCGTTCACTCACCGCGTCCAGGCCGTTCTGCACCAGGTTGTGGATGACCTGGCGCAGCTGGGTGGCGTCACCGAGCATGGGCGGTAGGCCGGTTTCGAGCTCGGCGCGCAGCCGGCCGGCCTCCTGCAGGTCCTGGTACAGGCCCATGACCTCCGCGACCAGCGCATTGAGGTCCAGGGGCTGCAGCTGGGCGGCGGGCAGTCGGGCGTAGTCACGGAACTCGTTGACCAGGGTCTTCAGCGCCTGCACCTGGTTGACGATGGTGCCGACCGAGCGCTCCAGCATGCCGCGGTCGGCTTCCTCGGCGAGCTTGCCGGCCAGCCGGTGCTGCAGGCGCTCGGCGCTGAGCTGGATGGGCGTGAGCGGGTTCTTGATCTCGTGGGCCAGCCGGCGCGCGACCTCGCCCCAGGCGGCGCTGCGCTGCGCGCTGACAACCTCGGAGATGTCGTCGAAGACGAGCAGCCATTGCTGCTGGGGCAGCGCGGCGCCGCGCAGCAGCAGGGTCAGCGGCGGTGCGGCGCCGGCCAGCTGCAGCTCGATGGTGTGCTGCCAGTGGTCATTGCTGCCCTCGGTCAGGGTGTCGAAGCGCTGCGCGATCAGCTCGGCCAGGCGCGGCTCGAAGGCGTCCAGCGGCTGTCCGAGGCCGGCGGCCAGCGGCTGGCGCAGGATGCGCGTGGCGCTGGGGTTGCAGGAGATCAGCCGCAGCTGGTGGTCCAGCACCATCACGCCGGCGGTCAGGTTGTCGAGGATGGTCTGCAGCGCGGTGCGCGCGCGCTCCAGCTCGCCGACGCTGCGCTCCACCTCGGCGCGGGCGCCGCCGAGCTGGTCGGTCATATCGGCGAAGGCGCGGGTCAGGCCGCCGAGCTCGTCGCGGCTTTCCATCACCGGCTTGCGCGTCAGGTCGCCGGCGGCCACGCGGCGCATGCCGTCGGCGAGCAGCAGCAGCGGCTTGGCCAGGTGGTTGCCGAGCTGGATGGCGAGCAAGAGCGCGAGGAACACGGCGAGCACCAGCACCAGGGTCAGCGTGCCCAGGTACATGCGGCGCAGGCCGTCGCGCTCCAGCGCGCGGCGCTGGTAGGCCTGGCTGGCGGCCTGCACGGCCAGCGCGTTGCTGATCAGGCTGCGCGGCGGCGACGACTCGATGAGCAGGTAGCGGTCGCCGCCGGCCAGCGAGAGCGCGGTGGCCGGCAGCTGGGCCAGCGCGCGGATCTGCACACGGCCGCTGCGCTGCGCGGCCTCGTCGTCCAGGCCCTCCAGACGCGCGGTGGCGCCGTCGCGGGCGGCGCGGCGCAGCAGATTGCCGTCGATGCGCTCGCCGCCCAGCATGGGTTCGTGGGGCACGGCCTCGACGTCGCGCACCTCGCTGAGCAACTGGCCGCCATTGCTCAGGATGGCGACGCGCGATGCGCCCAGAGTGCTGCGCAGGCGCTCCAGCGGCAGCGTGAGGTTGCCGCCGCCCTGCTCGGCCAGTTGCACCGCGCCATGGCGGGCCTGCTCGGCGGCCTCCTGCACGCGGGCGTCCAGTGTGGCGCGGCCGAGATCCAGGCCGGCTTCCAGCGCGCCGGCCAGGCGGACGTCGAACCAGCTTTCGATCGAGCGCTCGACGAAGGAGAAGGAAACGGCGTAGATCAGCGCGCCGGGTGCCGCGGCGACCACCGCGAAGACCAGCGCCAACCGCCCGAGCAACTGGGCGCCGAAGCGGCCGCGGCGCACGCGCAGCAGCAGGCGCAGCGCGGCGCCGAGCACGACCAGGCCGAGCAGTGCGCCTACGCCCAGGTTCACGTAGTACAGCCAGGCCTGGTGGCGCTCAAAGAAGCCGCTGGGCGTGGTTGCGCCGATCGACAGCAGGTAGGCCAGCACGCCGCTGGCACCCGCGACCACGAGCAGGGTCAGGCTCCAGGCCCAGCGACGGATGCCGCGGTCGCCGCTCATGGCGTGGCGTTGCCGCTCAGCTGTTCGGCGCTCAGATTCAGTTCTTGCTCCAGGTTCAGCGCGGCGCCGCTGCCCAGGCCGATCTGCAGCGGGGCTGGCAACTGGCTGATGTCCAGGCGCAGGCTGAAGCGCAGCAGGTAGCTGGCGCCGGGCTGCGGCGGCTCGCGCAGGTCCAGCGGCCAGCCGCTGGCGCGGGCCATCGGCGCCAGCGCCTCGGCCAGGGTGTCGAAGCTCTGGTGCAGGCCGCCGGTGGACAGGCGGTACTGGCGGCTCAGCGGTTGGTAGCTGACGCGCCACTGCCGCTGGCTGCGCGCGACGACGGCGTCGCGCCAGTACCAGCGGTTTCGCGTCAGTACCGCGTCGGCCACGAAATACAGGGGCACGCCCTTGTGCAGCGCCTCGTCGGCGCTGCGTGTCAGCTCCAGCTTCGCGCTATAGGCCAGGCGCGGGCCGTCGTCGGCCTGTGCCAGGCGCAGCTCTTGCAGGGCAGCCTGGGCAAACAGGCCGCTGTGCAGGGCCAGCAGACCGGCGGCAATGAAGGCACGGCGCAACAAAACGGGATCAGCGGCAGAACAGGGCGTAGAAAAAACCGTCGCTGGGGACGGTGAAACCGGCATTGTCCGGCAGGCCCAACAGATGCCCCGTTCGCCCGGCGACCGCATGGGGAAGGGCCTGAGGCTGGCGTTGCGCAAAGGCCGCAGCCTGGGCTTCGCCCTCGGCCTTGAACAGCGAGCATGTTGCGTAAAGCAGACGGCCGCCGGGCGCCAGCAAGGGCCAGAGTGCATCGAGCAGGCGGGCCTGCGTGGCGCTGAGCTGCGCGATGTCGGATTCCCGCCGCAGCCAGCGCACATCCGGGTGGCGGCGGTTGATGCCCGAGGCGGAGCAGGGCGCGTCGAGCAGGATGGCGTCGAAGGGACGGCCGTCCCACCAGCCGGCGGTGTCGCCGGCATCGGCGGCCTGGGTGCGGGCCTGCAGGCCGAGGCGGGTCAGGGTGTCGCCGACGCGCTGCAGGCGCTGCGCATCGGCGTCCAGGGCCAGCAGATCGAGATCCGGGCGCAGCTCCAGCAGATGGGCGGTCTTGCCGCCGGGCGCGGCGCAGGCGTCGAGCACGCGGGCGCCCTTCGGCAGCGGCGGCAGGCTGCCGGCGCCGTCGATCAGCAGCGGCGCGGCGAGCTGGGCGGCGCCGTCCTGCACCGAGGCGGCGCCCTGCGCGAAGCCGGGCAGGTTCTGGACCGGGCAGGGCGGGTCCAGCACCAGGCCGTCCGGGCAGAGCGATCCGAGCGGGGTCGCCTGCAGTCCGGCCTGCCGCAGGCGCTCCCGGTAGTCGGCGGCGCTGCCCTGGCGGTGGTTGACGCGCAGCGCGAACGGCGGCGGCTGCTGGGCGGCGGCCAGCAGCGCCTCGGCCTGGGTCGGCCAGTCGCGGCGCAGCCGGGCGACCCACCAGGCCGGATGCTCGGTGCGCACCTCGGGCTGGGTGGCAATCGCGGCCAGCAGCGCATCGCGTTCGCGACCGAAGCGGCGCAGCACCGCGTTGACCAGGCCGGCCTGGGCCGGCTGCGCGCGGCGCATCGCCTGTACGGCCTGGTTGACCAGGGTGTGGGGCGGATAGCTGTCGTTCAGCGCCTGGGCCAGCGCGGCGCGCAGCAGGCCCTCGACCAATGGCGGCGGGCGCCGCGGCACGAGCTGAGCGATCAGCGCGCCGCAGCGTGCCTGGGCGCGTACGGCGGCGTAGGCCAGGGCCTGGGTGCCAGGGCGCAGGCCGGGCGGGCAGGCCTCCAGCGCGTCGCTGAGGCTGCGCCCGGCCCGCAGCTGGGCCAGCGCGCGGGCGGTTTCGAGCAGCAGATGGTGCAGGGGGGGCGCCAGGGACATGGCGCCAGTATCCGGCGCCCTGCCGGAGGGTCTCGGCCGGCGCATGGCCGAGGCTCGACGCGGCGGTCCGGATTGGCCTTGTGCCCGGTCAATCCGACCGCGCACGGCCACAATCGATGCATGAACGCCCCCGCCCCCCCGTCCGCGCTGGCCGCCGGGCTGCCGGCTGAACCCGCGCCCGAGGCGCCGGTCAGCGAGCGCATCCGCTACCGCCTGCTGGCCGCCGGCTGCCGCCATCACGCCAACGACAACATCGCCGACTTCATCCAGGAGGGCGAGCTCGACGCGCTGCAGGACGAGGTGCGGGACAAGCTGCAGGAGGTGCTGCGCGCGCTGGTCATCGACACCGAGAGCGACCACAACACCCAGGACACCGCGAAGCGGGTGGCCAAGATGTTCGTGCGCGAGGTCTTTGCCGGTCGCTACAAGGCGGCGCCGCCGATCACCGAGTTCCCCAATGTGACGCGGCTCAACGAGCTGATGATCGTCGGACCGATCACCGTGCGCTCGGCCTGCTCGCACCATCTGTGTCCGATCCTGGGGCGGCTGTGGATCGGCCTGCTGCCCAACGAGCATTCGAACCTGATCGGCCTGTCCAAGTACGTGCGCCTGGCCGACTGGATCATGTCGCGCCCGCAGATCCAGGAAGAGGCGGTGACCATGCTGGCCGACGAACTGCAGGAGCGCGTGACGCCCGACGGCCTGGCGATCGTGATGGAGGCCGACCATTTCTGCATGGCCTGGCGTGGCGTCAAGGACGTCGATTCGAAGATGACGAACTCGGTGATGCGCGGCGCCTTCCTGAAGGATGCGAACCTGCGCCGCGAGTTCCTGTCCCTGCTGTCCAGGAAAAACGAAAGCTGAACATGCTCGTCCGCCTGATGTATGCCAGCCGCGCCGCCTCCGGCACCGGCGAAACCGAGGTTGCCGCCATCCTGCGCCATGCGCGCAACCGCAACCCGGCCAAGGGCATCACCGGCGTGCTCTGCCATAGCGATGGCGTGTTCGTGCAGCTGCTGGAGGGCGGACGGACGGTGGTCAACGCGATCTACAACCGCATCGCCGCCGACCCGCGGCATGCCGAGGTCACGCTGCTGGCCTACGAGGAAGTCGGCGAGCGCCGCTTCGCCGGCTGGGCCATGGGACAGGTCAACCTGGCGCGCCTCAATCCGGCCCTGGTGTTGAAGTACAGCGAGACCGCCCGCCTCGACCCTTACGCGATCCCGCCGCGGGCGCTGGAGGCGCTGTTCGAGGAACTGGTCGGGGCCGGCGTGATCGTCTGCAACTGACCCCCGGATCCAGGGGGGTGGGCTTACCCCGGGGCGACGTGAAGCGGGCTGCCGGCTTGCGCATACTTGGACTCGCACCCAGTCCCGGAGCCGCCATGTCCCGTCTGCTGCCCACCCGACTTGCCGTCGCGGCCGCGATCGCCGTCTTCAACCTGCCTGCGCAGGCCCTGATCTACACCTATGTCGGCGACACCAGCTCCGGGCCGAGCTTCAATCGGGCGCTGGTCAATTTCAGCGGCCTGTCGGGTGTCGGGACCGACACCCGCTACCACGCCTTCGAGTTCAGCGTGTCGGTCAGCGGCCAGTACACCTTCCTGACCACAGCGCCCGACTACGACCCCTTCGTCTACCTCTACAGCCCGAGCTTCAATCCCTCGGCGGCGCTGGTCAACGGCCTGATCGGCAACGACGATCTGCTGGGTGTGACCACCGCGGGCTTTGCCTTCAGCTTGGTGGCGGGCCAGAGCTATGTGTTCGTCAACACCGGCTTCGACAATCTGGACTTCGGCGCCTTCTCGACGACCATCGGCGGCCCCGGTGTGATCACCGCCGTTCCCGAGCCGGCCAGCTACGGCCTGATGGCCCTGGGCCTCGCCGGCCTGGGCGCGGTGCTGCGCCGTCGCCAGCGGCGCTGAAGCCGGGGCGCAGTCACCAGAAAGAAAAAGGCCGGCTTGCAGCCGGCCTTTTTGCTTGGCGGTCGATCTCAGCTCAGCGCATCGGCCCAGATCGTCCGCGCCCAGTGCTGCGCATAGGCCGCCTCGATCTCGTTGGCCTGGGCCGACACGCCGCCGGAGCCGGGCACGGTCTTGTAGGTCTTCTCGGCGGCGTCGTAGGCATGCACGCTGGCGACATGGATGGCCAGGTTGCGGCTGACCAGGCTGTAGCAGGTGTTGGTCAGCATCGGTGCCGGGTTCAGCGGCAGGCCGAGCAGCTCGGCGGCGATCTGCGCCGCCGCCACCTTCGCATGGCTGCTCGCCATGTGCGCGCTCTTGGGCATTGCCGGGGCGATCTGGATCGCGTCGCCGATCACATGGATGTTCTTGTGCTGGGTCGACGCGAAGTTCAGGTAGTCGACGCCGCACCAGCGGCCGTTCACCGTGGCCAGGCCGCTGGCGGTGGCCAGTTGGCCGGCCTGCATCGGCGGCAGCACGTTGAGCACATCGGCGCGCACATCGTCCTGCAGCTCGAACTTCGCGATGCGCTTCGCGCCGTCGACCGCCACCACCTTGTGCTGCGGCCGGTACTCGACCATGCCGGGGTACTGCTCGGCCCAGACCTTGCGGAACAGCCCGGCCTTGGAGGTGATGTCGGCATTGGCGTCCAGGATCAGCACTTTGGACTTCGGCTTGGCGCGCTTGAAGTAGCTGGCCACCAGGCTGGCCCGCTCGTAGGGGCCGGGCGGGCAGCGGTAGGGGGCCTCGGGGATGGTGATCGCGTACACGCCGCCATCGGGCATGGCCTCGAGCTGTGCGCGCAGCGCCGTGGTCTCCGGGCCGGCCTTCCAGGCCTGCAGGATCTGGCCGGACTGCTGGGCTGACTGCAGGCCGGCAATCGCGCCCCAGTTGAAGTCGATGCCCGGCGACAGCAGCAGCTTGTCGTAGGCGATCCAGCTGCCGTCGGCAAGCTGGGCGCGCTGCGCCGGCGCGTCGATGCGCGCGACCCGGGTCTGCAGGCGCTTGACGCCCAGGGCTTCGAGGCCGCCGTAGCCCAGGCTGAGGTCGATGAGCTGCTTCTCGCCTTCCAGCACCAGATTCGACATCGGGCAGGACACGAAGGCGGCGCTGGGCTCGACCAGGGTCACACCGATGCGGCCGTCGCTCAGGAAGCGCAGGTATTTGGCCGCAGTGGCACCGCCAAAGCCGCCACCGACGACCAGCACCTGCACCTTGGCCGGCTGGCTGGGTGCCGTGGCGCAGGCTGCCAGGCCGGAGCCGGCGAGCAGGGCCGCAGCGCGTTGCAGGAACTGGCGGCGGGAATCCGGGTTCAGTCGCATGACGGGCTCCTCAGGGCTTCTGGGCGGCGAAGTAGGCGGCCAGCTCGGCGATCTGCGCGTCGCTATAGCCCTTGGCCAGCTGGTGCATCACGGTGGCCGGACGGCTGCCGTTCTTGAAGGCCTTCATCTGCGCTTCGATATAGACCGCCGGCATGCCGGCCAGCGAGGGCAGCACGCTGCCAGGAAGTGCCTTGCCGGCGCTGCCATGGCATTGCGCGCAGGCGGCGGCCAGGGTGCGGCGCTGCAGCTCTTCGGCGGTGGGCTGAGCCTGCGCCAACGCGGCGGCGCAGAGCAGGGCGATGGGGGCGAGGGCTTTCATCGGCGGGTGCTCCTGGGGGGGCGAGGGCAAGCCGGCATCTTGCCGCAGATGCGACGCATCAGCAGATGCGGAAACCGAGGATGCCGAAGCCCTAGAAGCTCTTCGCGTCGTGGAAGCCGTAGAGCCCGGCCAGCACCCGCGTGGGCACCTCGGCCAGCGCAGCGTTGTAGGCCTGCACGCGCTGGTTGAACAACTGGCGTCCGAACTCGCGCTGCTGCTTGGCCTGGCGCAGATGCTGGATCAGCGCCCGGCGCTCGGCGTCGGGCTCGTGGTGCTCCAGCAGCGCGAGCACGCGCTGTAGCGCCGAGGCCTGCAGCGCCTGGGCGACGGCCAGTTGCGCCACCGGGTCGGCCGCATAGGGCGCGGGCTGAACCGCCTTGAGCGCCTGCTGCAGATCGACGCTGCACTGGCGCAGGGCCTCGAAGGCCGGTCCTTCGGCGGGCAGCCAGTCCGGCCCACTCTCGGCGAGCTGCAGGCCGTCGCCGGCCAGCTGCAGCAGCGGCGGCTCCAGATGTGCCTGCCAGCTGCTGGCGACCGCAGCGCGCAGGCGCATCAGCCGGTTGTAGGCGCCCAGACCCCAGAGCAGCAACAGCGCGGCGAGCGCGAACAGCAGCAGGCTCATCATGCGTCGGCCTCCCGGGCGTCGCGAAAGGCCTGGAAGCCTGCCGCACGCAGTTCGCAGGCCGGGCAATGGCCGCAGCCGTGGCCCCAGTCGTGGCGTTGGCCGCGCTCGCCCAGGTAGCAGGTGTGGGTGTGCTCGATGCAGAGATGGACCAGGGCCTCGCCGCCGAGCTGGTCCGTCAGCGCCCAGGTCTGCGCCTTGGTCAGGAACATCAGCGGCGTCTCGATCGTCATCGGCCCGTCCAGGCCCAGCGAGAGCGCGAGCTGCTGGGCCTTCAGCGTGTTGTCGCGGCAGTCGGGGTAGCCGGAATAGTCGGTCTCGCACATGCCGCCGACCAGCACCGTGGCGCCGCGCCGGTAGGCAATGGTCGCGGCCAGGGTCAGGAACAGCAGGTTGCGACCCGGCACGAAGGTATTGGGCAGGCCGTTGGCCTGCAGCTCGATTGCGCGCTCCGAGGTCAGTGCGGTGTCCGAGAGCTGCGCAAGCAGCCCGAGGTCCAGCAGATGGTCTTCGCCCAGGCGCGGCGCCCAGTGCGGGAACTGGCGGACCAGCTCGCTGCGCACGGTCTGGCGGCAGTCGAGCTCGATGCGATGGCGCTGGCGGTAGTCGAAGCCCAGGGTCTCGACACTGGCAAAGCGGGCCAGCGCCCAGGCCAGGCAGGCGGTGCTGTCCTGGCCGCCGGAAAACAGCACCAGGGCCTTGCGCGGGTCGGGGGTCGGGATGCGTTCGCTCACAGTGTGCGGGAGTGTGCCAGCCCCGCCGCATGCCAACATCGGCAGCCGTATCCACTGCAGAGGCAGGACATGGTGATGAATCGAAAGAATGGATGGCCCAGGAGCGCCTGCGCCTGGGCGGCGGCGCTGCTGGCTGCCAGCCCGGGTCTGGCGACCGCCCAGCAGGCGCGCGTCAGCGAGGTGCTGGTCTACCCTGGCGGCGCCGAGGTGACCCGGGTGATGAGCCTGGTGCCGGGCAGCCAGGAGGCGGTGTTCGCCTGCATTCCGGCTCGCATCCAGCTGGACGCGCTGCAGGCCCGGGGCAGCGCCAGCCTGCAGGTCGGCGAGATCTCGGTGCAGACCCTGCCCAGCGCCGCGGCGCCGGAGTGCAGCGGCAACCCGCAGCTCGACACGCAGATCCGGGCCCTGGAAGACCAGAAGGCCGGCCTGGCCGCCGAGCGCGGCGCGCTGGACATCGTGCTGGGCTACCTGAAGCAGAGCGGCGATGCCAAGGCGCCGGCATTGCCGGCCGCCGCCGAAAGCCTGCGCCGTCAGGGCCTGGAGGCGTTGCGCCAGCAGCATCAGCTGCAGCGCCGCATCGAAGCGGTGGACGAGCAGCTCAAGCCCCTGCTGGCGCAGCGCAAGACGGCGCGCGGCGGGGTTGACAGCTGGCACCGCATCGCCGTGCGTGTGCAGGGCCAGGGCGAGCTCAGCCTGGTCACGCGCACCGCGCTGGCCGGCTGGCAGCCGGTCTACCGCGCCGACCTGGACAGCGCCAGCGGCCGCATCGCCTTCGAGCGCCGCGCGGAGGTGCAGCAGGCCAGCGGCGAGAACTGGGACAACGTGCGCCTGCGCCTGTCGACCCGCCAGCCGCAGCGGGCGATGGCGATGCCGGATCCGCAGCCCTGGCTGCTCAGCAAGTACGAACCGCCGCCGATGGCCAGATCCAGGGATCTGCCGATGGCGGCCGCACCGATGGCAGCCAAGGCCCAGCAACTGGAAAGCGTGTCGGTCACCGGCAGCCGCATCGACGCCGACCTGCCCTCGTTCTCGACCGATTTCGACCTGCAGTTCGCGGTGCCGGGCGCGGTCACCCTGGCCAACGGCAGCGAACGGCGCAGCTTCACACTCGAACGCCTGAACTGGACGGGCGAGCTCTACACCCGCGTGCAGCCCCAGGTGCAGGCCCAGGGCTTTCTGGTCGCCGAGCTGAAGCGGCCCGAGGGCTTCTTTCCGGCCGGCAAGCTGCTGCTGGCCCGCGACGGCGAATACGTCGGCGAGAGTTTCTTCGAGCTTGGCGACGAGGCCAGCCAGCAGCTGTCCTTCGGCCCCGACGACCGCCTGCGGGTGCGCGCCGAGCCGGAGCGCCGCGATGCGGCGAACAGCGGTTTCATCGGCAGCCGGCGGGTGATCCAACTGGGTCGCAGCTACCTGTTGGAGAACCTGGGCAGCAAGCCGCTGCGCCTGCAGGTCATCGAGGCGGGGCCGCACGCACAGCATGCGGACATCGAGGTCGAAGCCCGCTTCGAGCCGGCGCCGCAGCAACAGCGTTGGCGCGATCTGGACGGCGTGCGCCTGTGGAGTTTGCAGCTCGCACCGCGCCAGCAGCAGCGCCTGCAGGCTGACTACCGGCTGAGCGCGCCGCGCGACCTGCAGGTCATCGGCTGGCCTTGAGGAACGCCCCATGAAAAACGCCCGGCAATGCCGGGCGTTTTGCGTTCTGGACCTAGGGGCCGAGTCGGCCCTACTGGCCCAACTGACCGATCAGGCCTTCAGGCGACGGCGGCGGGCCACCGCACCGATCGCGGCCAGGCCGCCGAGCATCAGCGCATAGGTTTCCGGCTCCGGAACGACCTGCACCTGACCACCGGTGACGTCCACCAGCCAGTCGGCATAGGCGCCAAGGATCATGCCGCCGTAGGCGGTGCCGAACACGCCGCTGACCTGGCTCTGGAAGAAGCGACGGCCGAAGGTGTTGTTGCCGATCAGCAGCCATTCGCCATCGGCGCCTTGCTTGAAGGTCGGGCCACCCGAATCGCCACCGCCGATATTGGTCTCGACGTTGTTCGGCAGGATGCCGGAGCAGACGCCGAAGTAATCGCAGTGGGCGTCGATGCCGCGGGCAGCGCTGTCGAAGTCGGCGACCCAGACTTCCGGCGCGCCGCCAGCGAAGTTCTGCTCGTCGTCCAGCAGATCCAGCGGACGGTCGATGTAGTTCTGGCCGGTGCGCTTGATGAAGAAGCTGGAGCTGCCGGCGTAGTGGCCGGCGACGCCGTCACCGGTGGTGCCGAAGCCGACATGGGTGACCGCGGTGTTGCTGTCGGCAAAGCCGGTGTCGACGCGGTAGATCTTCGCCCACTCCGGAGCCGGAGCGGCCAGCGTGACGACGGCGATGTCGTCGTTCAGGCAGGAGCCCGTGACCCCGGGCGGGCAGATGTTGAAACCGTTGTAGTCGGAGTGCATGGTCACGCTGGAGGCGGTCCCCAGCGTGTAGGTGTTGGCCGAAGTGGCGGTGGCTTGGTTGTTGAAGATCACGCGCACATCGCCTTGGCCCACGGTACCGGTGATCGAGCCCAGCGTGATCGGCGTGCCCTGACCATTGGTGTCGATGCAATGGCCGGCGGTCAGCACGTGGACGGGCGAGATCATCGCGCCCGAGCAGATGTAGGACAGGGTCGCCATCTGACCGGTGGTGGTGTTCAGGCCCCAGTAGCGGATGTTCAGGCTGACCACGCCGCTGTAAGGCGAGCTGGCCAGATTTGGGTCGATGCGGTTGGTCGCGCTGTCCGGCGGGTTGCCGTTGGGATCGCCGGCCACGACGTTCGGGATGCGGTCATCGAGCGAACCCTCGACACGCAGGTGGTTGTAGATGGCTTCCTGGGCTTGGGCGGCGCCGGCGGCCAGAGTGGCTGCGGCGGCGAGCAGCGCGACCTTGGTGGAGAGAGATTTCACGTCGATGACCTTTGATGGCGCTTCCGCGGCTTCGTGGGCCATCGGTCAGCGCGGTTGGGACTGAGATGCAATGAATGGGGAAGGGGGTGCCCTGCCCGCAGCCGGAGCCTAGGGCCGGCAAAAGGTCACGGAGTGCGACATGGCCCGGAAAACCCCCGCGAACTCGGGGGGGGGCTTTCCCTTTGGTGAGAACCCGGGTCAGCGACCGTAGAAGTGAAACGCCGTGTCCGGTCGCTGGCCGCTGATCAGTTCCGCCAGTGCATGGCCGCTGCCTGCGCCATGGGTCCAGCCCAGCGTGCCATGGCCGCAGTTCAGCCACAGCTTGCGCAGTTTCCGGCTCGGGCCGATGTAGGGGATGTTGGTCGGCGTGCTGGGCCGCAGTCCGGTCCAGAAATTGGGTTCGCGGGTATCGGCCACGCCCGGGAACAGCTCTTCATAGCGTTTGACCAGGGCTTCGCAGCGGGTGCGGCTGGTGGCGCTGTCCAGGCGGGTGTCCAGGCCGACCAGCTCGGCCGTGCCGGCGATGCGAATGCGGTCGCCCAGGCGGCTGATGGCGATCTTGCGCGTGTCGTCCAGCAGGCTGACGCTGCTGGCCTTGTCCGGCTGCTTGAGCTTGAGCGTGGCCGAGTAGCCCTTGGCCGGGTAGATGTTCAGGCAGTCGGCCACCGGGTTGACCAGCGCCGGCGCGTAGGAGGCCAGCGCGACGACATAGGCGTCGGCGCGCAGGGTCTCGAGCTGGCCATCGGGGCGGCGCAGGCGCACGCCGCCGACCGCGTCGCCGTCCTTCTCGAGCGACAGGATCTGCGTGTTGAAGCGCGCCTCGGCGCCGCGTGCGATGCAGCGCCGCGCCAGCTCCTGGGTGAAGACCAGCGCGTCGCCCGATTCGTCGCTCGGGGTGTAGGTGCCGCCGAAGATGTGCCTGCCGAATCCGGCCAGTGCCGGCTCGACCTTCAGCACCTCCTCGCGGCTCAGCACGCGGCGGTCCACGCCATGACGGCGCATCACCTCGGCACCGGCGACCCCGTTGTCGAAATCGGCTTGGCTGCTGAAGAAATGCAGGATGCCTTTTTCCAGCCGCTGGTATTCGATGCCGGTCGCTGCCACCAGTTCCTTGAGCCGCGCGTGGCTGTAACGCCCCAGTTGCACCAGCTCTTCGACATTGCGCTCGAAACTGGCCGTGGTGCATTGGCGCAGGAAGGCCAGGCCATAGCGCATCTGCGCCAGTTCCAGCCGGGGCCGGAACAGCAGCGGAGAGTCGTCGCGGGCCAGCCATTTGAGAACCTTGATCGGCACCCAGGCATTGGCCCAGGGCTCGCAGAAGCTGACCGAGATCTGGGCGCCGTTCGCGTAGCTGGTTTCGAGGGCGGCGTCGGCCTGTCGGTCGACGAGCACGACCTCGTAGCCGTTTTCCAGCAGATACCAGGCCGTCGTGACGCCGATGATGCCGGCGCCGAGGACCACCACTTTCATGCCTTCTCCTTGTGGGGCGGGCTTTGCAATGACGCCACGTTAGCCGATGGCGCGGCGCTCGCCCCCGCGAACCGGGTGTGCGGTTTTACCAACTGTCGCCGTATTCCACCCCTTTGGGGGGTGGTCCTGTCACTATCACGCGGCACACTGGCTGCACTCGGTAGTTTCACGGGGAATCAGCCCCAACCGAATGCCCGAGACCCAGGAGAGCCAAGCCATGCGACTCGTCCCCGCCCTGCGATTCCTGCGCCGCACCAGCGACCGTCCGGCGGTGCGCCAGCAAGACCCTGCCGACCTCGGCACGGCCTTCGGCATGGAAGCCAGCCTGGACGACAGCCCGCGCCTGGCGCCGGCCTATGGCGAACTGGAGTCGCAGCGTGCGCACCCGCCGCTGGACAACCCGATGGCTTGGGTACGGCGCGCGCGCAGCTAGCCGCCCCTGAATCTCCGCTTGCCAAGGGCCCCTGGGGGCCCTTTTTCATGCCTGCAGCGCCGTTAGCGAACCAGCAGCACCGGCGTCTTGCAGTGCGCCAGCACCTTGTTGGCGACCGAACCCAGCACCAGATTGCCCAGGCTGCCATGGCCGTGGCTGCCCATCAGGATGAGGTCGTGCTTGCCCTTGCTGGCCAGCGCGGTGATCGCCTCGGCCGCCGGGCCGGTCTTGCTCAGGTACTCGGCATCCAAACCCCGCTTGACGAAAAACGCGCGGATCGGTTTGAAGACCTTTTCCGCCTCGTCCTCGTAGTAGGCCTTGAGATCGTCCTTGGCGATGACCGCCGCAGCACGCGGCGGCACGGCCGGCACCACGGTGAGCAGGGTGTAGCGATGCTGGTCGCCCAGCCATTCGTCGTGTGCGGCGAGATAGGCGAGCGCACGCTTGGTGAAGGCGCTGCCGTCAACGGGAACCAGGATCTTCATTGCTTGCCTCCGTGAGGGATGGGCGAAGTGTCGTCGCTGTCGGCGGGTTGCTGCTTGCGCCGCGTCAAGGCCGGATGACGCAGGCCGGCTGGAAACCCGCCTGCTCGCCCTTGGCGGCGTAGCCCAGCGGGTTGGCCACGACGCGGCAGCGACCGACGCGGTAGTCCTGCGCGCAGTGCAGGTGGCCGTGCAGCCAGAGATCGGCCTGCTCCAGCAAGCCATCGAGTGCGCTGCAGAAGCCGGCGGTGCCAGGTGTCAGGCCGTAGCGCGGGTCGGCGCTGCGGCCGCTCGGCGCGAAATGCGTGACGACCACGGTCTTGCCATCGAAAGGCTGCGACAGGGCCTCGCGCAGCCAGGCTTGGTCGGCCAGCGCCAGCTCGCGCAGGCGTTCGGCCAGCATCGGGGTCTCGCCCTCCAGCGCGCTGTAACGGCGCAGGTAGAAGTTCGCCGCGCGGTAGGCCTTGTCGCGCGCCTTGAGCTGCAGGGCCATCGAGGCGCGCGGGTCGACCAGCAGGTCGAAATCGGCCCAGAGCGTGCAGCCGATGAAGCGCATGCCCTCCAGTTCGACGGTCTCCCGGTCCAGCCAGGTCAGGCCCAGCTGTTCGGCGGTTTCGCGCAGGCGATCCCGTGTGGCGGGCCAGGGCAGGCCGTCGTACTCGTGGTTGCCGGGCACGTAGAACACCCGCTCCCAACCGCTGGCGAAGCGGCCCAGGCCCCAATCGCGCTCCGTGAGGCGGGAGCCGGCCTGGTAGGAGCCGACATCGCCGGCCAAAACCAGCGTGGGCGCGGCCGGCTGCAGTTGGAACGTCGGGTCACGCTCCAGGTGCAGGTCGCTGGCGAGTTGGAGCTTCAAGCCCGCCAGCCCGCCGGCTTGCAGGTCGGCGGTCCTTCGGCCGGGGTCGCTGGGTGCGCAGGCACCCTGCCCGCTCCGGGCTCAGCCATGGCAGGCCTTGTACTTCTTGCCGCTGCCGCAGGGACAGGGGTCGTTGCGGCCGACCTTGGGCTCCTCGCGCTTGATGGTCTCGACGCGGTAGCGCTCCGGCTCGGTCAAGGCGTCGAGCTCGACGATGGCCAGCACCAGGTCCTCCACCGCCTCGTCCAGGCTCTTCAGCGGCACCGCCTCGTCCAAGGCGGCCATGGCCGCGCGTTCCTCGTCGTCGCTGGACGGCAGGTGACGGGCCACGCGGTCCATGGCCGCCTCGGCGTCTTCATCGGTCAGACTGAGCAGGCCGTTGGGGAAGGCATTCAGCGCGGTGATGAAGCCGCTTGCGAAGGGCACCAGGGGCTTGCTGTAGTCGGGCAGTGCGGCAAACGCGGGGTCGGGGTCCGGCTCGGTTTCGCCGTCCATCTGCAGCACGATGGGATCGAACCACTGGTCCTCGGCCATGGCCTTGCGCAGCGCCGCGTGGCGGCGCTCGATCAGTTGTGTGACGCGCGCCGTCCAGGCTGGGTCGGCATCGGCCGGCAAGGGCTTGGCCTCGCTGTCGAACACGGGCGGCAGCCAGTCCTCGGGCTTCAGCAGATCGGGCTGCACGAGCACGCCGCAGAGATAGCCGTCGAGCATCGCGACGTCCATGGCTTCGAGGCCGCCGGGGGTGTTGGCGAGCAGCTCGTCGAGTTCATCGAACTCTTGGGGGGTCAGGTCTTGGGCCATGGCGGTATTGTCGGCAAGCAAAACGCCCGCGGATGCGGGCGTTTTTTGGTCATTGGGGTGGGATGGCTCAGTGCGCGGCCAGGCGCTGCTCGATGGCCGCCTTGGTCGCCGGCAGCGCGGCCGGCAGGCGCAGCTTCAGCTGCTGGAACAGATCCTCGTGCAGCTTCAGCTCAGCCTTCCAGTCGGCCGCGTCGATGCGGGTGACGGTCTCGAAATGCGCGTGCGTGAAGGGCAGGCCGGTCCAGTTGATCTCGTCATAGCGCGGGCCGATGCCGAAGGCGTTCTCCTGCCCGGGCACCTTGCCGTCGATGCGCGCCAGCATCCAGGCCAGCACGCGCATGTTGTCGCCATAGCCGGGCCAGACGAACTTGCCGTCAGCCCCCTTGCGGAACCAGTTGACGCAGAACATCGCCGGCGCCTTGCTGCCGAGCTGCTCGCCGAGCTGCAGCCAGTGCGCGAAGTAATCGCTCATGTTGTAGCCCATGAAGGGCAGCATGGCGAAGGGGTCGCGGCGCACCACGCCCTGCTGGCCGAAGGCGGCGGCGGTGGTCTCACTGCCCATGGTGGCCGCCATGTAGACGCCCTCGGTCCAGTTGCGCGCCTGGGTGACCAGGGGCACGGTGGTCGAGCGGCGACCGCCGAACAGGAAGGCGTCGATCCGCACGCCCTCGGGCTGGTCCCAATCGGCGTCCAGCGCCGGGTTGTTCGTTGCGGCGACGGTGAAGCGGGCGTTGGGATGCGCGGCCTTGCGACCGCAGTCCGGCGTCCAGTCCTTCCCCTGCCAGTCGATCAGGTGGGCTGGCGCCTCCTCCGTCAGGCCTTCCCACCAGACGTCACCGTCGTCGGTCAGCGCGACGTTTGTGAAGATCACGTCGCGCTTCAGCGAGGCCATGCAGTTCGGGTTGGTGTGCTCGTTGGTGCCCGGGGCCACGCCGAAATAGCCGGCCTCGGGGTTGATGGCGCGCAGGCGGCCGTCCGGTCCCGGCTTGATCCAGGCGATGTCGTCGCCGATGGTCGTGACCTTCCAGCCCTCGAAGCCGGCCGGCGGGATCAGCATCGCGAAATTGGTCTTGCCGCAAGCGCTGGGGAAGGCGGCGGCGACATGGCGCTTCACGCCCTGCGGATTGGTCACGCCGAGGATCAGCATGTGTTCGGCCAGCCAGCCCTGGTCCTTGCCCATGGTCGACGCGATGCGCAGCGCGAAGCACTTCTTGCCCAGCAGCGCGTTGCCGCCGTAGCCGGAGCCATAGCTCCAGATCTCGCGGGTTTCCGGGTAGTGGACGATGTACTTGGTCGTCGGGTTGCAAGGCCAGGCGCTGTCCGCCTGGCCCGGCTGCAGCGGCGCGCCCACGGTGTGCACGCAGGGTACGAAGTCGCCGTCATCGCCCAGCACCTCCAGTGCGCCGCGGCCCATGCGCGTCATCAGCTTCATGTTCACCGCCACGTAGGCGGAATCGCTCAGCTCGACGCCGATATGGGCGATGGGCGAGCCCAGCGGGCCCATGCTGAAGGGCACCACGTACATCGTGCGGCCGCGCATGCAGCCCTTGAACAGCGCGGGGGTTCCGTCTTTCTGCCCGGTCTGCAGCAGCGCGCGCATCTCGGCCGGTGCCATCCAGTTGTTGGTCGGGCCGGCCTGGTCCTGTTGCTCGGAGCAGATGTAGGTGCGGTCCTCGACGCGGGCGACATCGCTGGGATCGGTCCAGGCCAGGTAGCTGCCCGGGCGCTTCGCCTCGTTCAGCTTCTTGAAGCTGCCCTGCGCGACCAGTTCGGCGCAGAGGCGTTCGTACTCGGCCGGCGAGCCGTCGCACCAGTAGACCTCGGTGGCCTCGGTCAGGGCGGCAATCTCGGCCACCCAGGCGATCAGCCGGGTGTGTCGGACATAGGCGGGAACATTGAGGCGCAAGCCTTCCAGCGCGGGGGAGTTCATGGTGGAGAGGTTCATCAAGGTTACAGAAACGGAATCGGGTCAGCGTCGGCCGCGCCCGGCGCTGACCCCATGCCGCGACCGGTCGGACGATTGTCCGGGCGTGGTAACCGCTTCGTAACTCCGGCTGGCCCCCGGGTTATGCGGCTGGAACATGGCCCCATGTCGGCCAGGGCGCCGAAGGGTCGCGCACACTGCCGGCATGAAAGCGCTCAGCCTGAACCGCAGTTCCGTGCAGACCCTGATCACCGCCCAGGGTGTCGTGCCTTCGGCGATCCGCAAGCGGGCGGTCGACGGCGAGTTGCGCGTGCACGAACTCGGCGTGGACGGCGACGAGCAGGCCGACCTCAGCGTGCACGGCGGGCCGGCCAAGGCGGTCTACGCCTATCCGAGCGAGCATTACCCCTTCTGGCAGACCGTGCGCGCCCAGGCCGGCAAGGCCGATTGGGCCGAGGTTCTGCCCTGGGGCAGCCTGGGGGAAAACCTCAGCCTGCTGGGTCTGCTGGAGCACCAGGTCTGGGCCGGCGACCGCCTGGTCTTCGATGACGGCGGGGTGGAGTTGCAGGTCAGCGAGCCGCGCCAGCCCTGCTTCAAGTTCAACGCGGTGATGGGCTTCCCGCAGGCCGCCAAGCTGATGGCGCAAAGCGGCTACTGCGGCTTCTACCTCTCGGTGCTCAAGCCGGGGACGCTGCGCTCGGGCAGCGGCTTTCGCCTGCTACCCGGACCGCGGGAACTGTCGATTCCGGAGCTGTTCCGCCTGGCGATGCGCCGGGGCTGAACCGGACCGTTCTCAGAAGGTTTCCCAGTCGCCTTCGTCCGCCGGCGCCGGCTTGGGGGCGGCGGACGGTGTTGGGGTCGGCTTGGGGTTGGCCGGGCGCGGCGCGGGCTTGCTCTGGGCCGCCACCGGGCTGGCGCTTGGTTTTGCGGCCGGTTTGGCAACAGGTTTGGCGGTGAACCCAGGCTTGGGACTGGGCGCCGGGCTGGCGCGCCGGGCGGCGCTGCCGCTTCCGCCAACCCCGCCCGGGAGGCGGAACGCGGCCACCACTTCGGCCAGCTTCTGCGCCTGCTCGCGCAGCGATTGCGCGGCGGCGGCAGACTCCTCGACCAGCGCCGCGTTCTGCTGCGTGGCTTGGTCCAGCTGCAGCACCGAGTCGTTCACGCTGCCGATGCCGGCGCTCTGCTCGCCAGCGGCGGCGCTGATCTCGCCAATGATGTCGGTGACCCGCTGCACATTGGCGACGATCTCGTTCATCGTGCCGCCGGCATCGGCGACCAGTCGGGTGCCGACCTCGACCGATTCGACGCTGGACGAGATCAGGCTCTTGATCTCGCGCGCCGCCTCGGCGCTGCGGCTGGCCAGCTGGCGCACCTCGCCGGCCACGACCGCGAAGCCGCGACCGGCCTCGCCGGCGCGCGCCGCCTCGACGGCGGCGTTCAGCGCCAGGATATTGGTCTGGAACGCGATGCCGTCGATGGTGCCGATGATGTCGGCGATGCGCCGGCTGCCGTCATTGATGCGCTCCATCGTGCTGACCACCTCGCCGACCACGGCACCGCCGCGCTCCGCCGAGCTGCTGGCCTGGCTGGCCAGCTGGGCCGCGGTGCGCGCCGAGTCGGCCGTCTGGTTCACGGTCGCGGTCAGCTGGTTCATGCTGCTGGCGGTCTGCTGCAGGCTGGCCGCGGTCTGCTCGGTGCGCTGGCTGAGGTCCTGGTTGCCGGCGGCGACCTCGGAGCTGGCGACCTGGATGCTGTCGGCCGCCTGGCGCACATTGCCGACGATCTTCTGCAGCGAATCCTGCATGTCCACCAGGGCCTGCGACAGCGAAGCCGCCTCGTCGCGGCCCTTCACGTCCAGATCGCCGGTCAGGTCGCCGTCGCGCACTTGACCCGAGAAGCGCTCGGCGCGGCGCAGCGGCTCGACGATGGAGCTGGAAATCAGGCGACCGCCGAACACCACGATGGCCAGGCCCAGCACCAGCAGGGCGATGGTCGTGAACAGCACCACCTTGTAGAGGCCGTTGAGCTTTTCGCCGGCGGCATTGGCGAAGCGGTCGACCACGTCCAGTGCGCCGACGAGGATCTTGTCGGCTTCCGCGTAAGCGGGCTGCGCGGCGCGCAGCAGCCGGTTGGCCTCGCTGCTGTCCTTGCCGTCCAGCTCCTTCATCGCTGCGCGCGTGCCGTCGCGGTAGAGCGCGAGCTGCTGCTTGACCTTCTTCAGCGCCTCGATGCTGCCCGGGTCCTGGATGCGGCGGTCCAGCTCAGCCATGCTGCGATCCACCGCCGCCGAGGCCTCTTCCCAGCGCCGCTGCGACTCGGCGCGCTGGCCGGCATCCTGCACCTGCAGCGCCATGTCGCGCTCCAGGCGCTGCATGCTCATCATCTCGACGCGCACCAGCAGCGCATGGTTGGAGCCGCCCAGCACGCCGACCTGGAAACGGTTGAAGGCGCCGTTCTGCAGATTCGCGGCCCAGATACCGACCCCGCCCAGCACGCCGATCAAAAGCACGAAGAGCACATAAATCACCAGCAGGCGTTTGCCAATGCTCAGGTTTCGCATCGCGCTTCCTCTTGTTCGAGAGTCGGGGGCGCGATGCTAGCCGGCCCCATCCGCTGCTCTGATGAGGGCAGACACCGCCTGCGGCGGCGGCGCTACACGCCGCGCGCGCGGTCGGCGTGGAACTGCGCGCGCCAGGCCTCGAAGCGCCCGGCGTCCAGGGCTTCGCGGATCTCGCGCATCAGATTCAGGTAGTAATGCAGGTTGTGGATGCTGGTCAGCATCGGGCCGAGCATCTCCCCACAGCGGTCCAGGTGGTGCAGGTAGGCGCGGCTGAAGCTGGCGCAGGCCTGACAGCTGCAGCTTTCGTCGATGGGGCGGTGGTCGTCCTTGAAACGGCGGTTCCTCAGGCGCAGATCGCCGAAGCGCGTGAACAGATGGCCGTTGCGCGCGTTGCGGGTCGGCATCACGCAGTCGAACATGTCGATGCCCTGCGACACGCCTTCGACCAGATCCTCGGGCGTGCCCACGCCCATCAGGTAGCGCGGCTTGTTCGTCGGCAGCCGCGGCGCGGTGTGGGCCAGCACGCGCTGCATATCGGCCTTGGGCTCGCCCACCGACAGGCCGCCGATCGCGTAACCGGGGAAATTGAGCTCGGCCAGCTTCTCGGCCGATTCCGTGCGCAGGCTTTCGTACATGCCGCCCTGCACGATGCCGAACAGCGCGTTCGGGTTGTTCAGGCGATTGAACTCGTCGGCACAGCGCTTGGCCCAGCGCAGGCTCATCTGCATCGAGGCATTGGCCTCCTTCTCGGTAGTCAGCCGGTCCTTGATCTCGTAGGGCGTGCACTCATCGAACTGCATGACGATGTCGCTGTTCAGCACGGTCTGGATCTGCATGCTGACCTCGGGCGTGAGGAAGAGCTTGTCGCCATTGATGGGCGACGCGAACTTCACGCCTTCCTCGGAGATCTTGCGCATCGCGCCCAGGCTCCAAACCTGGAAGCCGCCGCTGTCGGTGAGGATGGGCTTGTCCCAGGCCTCGAAGCGGTGCAGGCCTTTGAACGATTCAATGACGTCCAGGCCCGGGCGCAGCCACAGGTGGAAGGTGTTGCCCAGGATGATCTGCGCGCCCATCTCGGTCAGGTCGCGCGGCATCACGCCCTTCACCGTGCCGTAGGTGCCCACGGGCATGAAGATCGGCGTTTCGACGACGCCATGGTTGAGGCGCATGCGGCCGCGGCGGGCGGCGCCCTCCTGCTTGAGCAACTGGAATTCGAGCATGGGGCGGATTGTCGGCGCTAGCATCGGCTCACCATGCGCCGCCTTGTCTGCCTGTGCCTGCTGCTGCTTGTGGAGGCCTCGGCCTTTGCTTGCGGGCCTTACCGGCTGGCCTACCGCCAGCAGCCCGGTGTGTACGAGCGACTGCCCGACGGCACGCAGCGCGGCACCGACTACGAAGCCATGCAGGAGCTGGCACGGCGAACCGGTTGCCGCTTCGACGAACGCGTGCTCAGTCCCGCGTTGGCCTGGCGCGGCATGGAGCAGGGCGAGGTCGACCTGATCCCCACCGCGCTGGCCACGCCGGAGCGCGAGTCGGTGGCCGACATCGTGCCGGTGATCGCCGGTCGCCTGGTGCTGCTGGTGCGCGCCGAGCAGGCCAGGCGCACCCCCACGCCCGCCGCGCTGGCCGCCGACCCCGAGGCTCGCGTGCTCAAGCTGCGCGGCAGCGCCTACCCGCCGGTGGTGCGGCAGTGGCTGGACAGCGTGCAGGGCCCGGTCAGCGAGGCGGGCGATCTGCTCGCCGGCCTGCGCGCCTTCGAGGCCGGTCGGGCCGAGGCCATGCCCATCTACCCGCTGCTGCTGCGCAGCGAGAACCTGCCCAGTCTGGACCGCTATGTGGTCTGGGACGTTTGGCCGTCCAGCGCCATTCCCGGCGGGCTGGCCCTGTCGCGCAAGACCATCAGCCCGGCCGACCGCCAGCGCCTGCGCGAAGGCCTGCATGCGATGGTCCGCGACGGCACGCTGCAGCGCCTGGTCGAGAAGTACTTCGAGCCGAGTCTGGTGCGCGACTACCTGATGCTCAAGCCGCCGCCGCTGAAACCGGCCGGGCCCTGAGCGCCCGGTCGCCGACCAGCCTTCAGCCCCAGGGATTGATGCGGGCCTGCGGCAGGGTCCACCAGACCGCCAGCAGCAGCAGCACGCCGCCGCCCAGCGCCGCGTCGCCCCCGCTCTGCGCCTGCACCCAGGCATCGGCCACGCCGGGCCAGAGCAGGCAGAAGCCGAACAGCGCCGTGCTCAGCGCCAGCACCTGCACCAGGCGCCGCGGCAGGCGGCTGGCGCGCGGTGTGCGCCGGGGGCGCAGGCGCGCCATCACGCCCAGCGTGAAGCCGCCGTCGTCGGGGCCGGCCTGCGCATCGGCGCAGAGCAGGGTGTCGAGATCCTCGTCCTTCATCATCGGGAGTCTCCCAGCAATTCGCGCAGCCGGGCCCGGCCGCGCAGCACCTGGGTCTTGAGCGTGCCCAGCGGCCAGCCCAGGGCCTCGGCCGCCTCAGCATGCGACAGGTCGGCGTAGAAGCACATCAGGATGGCCTCGCGCTCGGGCTCGCGCAGTTGGGCCAGCGCCCGGGCCAGGTCGAGGCGCTGGCCGGCGGCCGGGGCGAAATCGCTGTCGGCCGCGTCCGGCGGCTCGTCCAGGTCCTGGGTCGGCAACTGCGTGTCGCGCTGCCGCAGGTAGAGCGTGAGCGCCACCCGGCTGAGCCAGGAGCGAAAGCGCGCCTCGCCACGAAAGCCGGGCAGGCCGCGCCAGGCGGCCAGAAAGGCCTCCTGCGCCAGTTCGTCGGCCCAGTCCTGCTGGCCCCGGGTGAGCCGGCGCAGGAACTGGCGCAAATAGGCCTGGTGGGCCTGTACCAGGCACGCGAAGGCGGCACGATCGCCCGCCGCGGCGCGGGCGATCCAGCGGGCCTCCTCATCGCGCGCCTCGGCCATCGATCAGCGGCCGGACTGCGACTGCTGTAGCTGCTTGCGCTCGAAGCTCCACAGCACCAGCAGGCCGATGCCGAGGCAGAAGGGGATCGTGCCGATGGCCCACAGCCAGCCGCCCGGGCGCATCACCGCGAACATCACCATCAGGCCCACGCCCACACTCAGGTTGATCACGCCGCCCTGCAGCGTGCCGTTGCGTTGCTTGGCGCGGCGCTGCTCCTCGTAATCGCTGTCCTGGAAGTCGCCGCCGCGCAGCAGTTCGGGCGGAATCGGCTGGCCGGCCTTGACCAGTTCGCGGATGGTCTCGTGCATCGCCTGCTCGCGGCGCGACTTCGTCAGGTAGTGGGCCACGATGGCGACGATGGGGATCATCAGCGCCAGGATGGGGATCAGGACAGGGAAGTTGTCGCGCAGGACGTCGCTGACCATGGGGGACTCCTCGGGTTCAGGGTGGAAGATGCAGGCTTAGAGCCGCGCGGCCTGCACTTTGGATTCAGGCTGCCGAAGTTTTTTGCATGGATACCCTGTCCCAGGCCTGCACGGCCGAAACCTTGATCAAGAAAAGCCGCTTCCTGGCCTGCGTCGAACCCTGCGCCGACCGCGTCCAGGCGCAGTCCCGCGTGGCCGAGCTGCGCGCCTTGCATCCGCAGGCGGCCCATGTCTGCTGGGCCTTGCTGGCTGGCGGCCAGAGCGCGGCGAACGACGACGGCGAGCCCGGCGGCACCGCCGGCCGGCCGATGCTGGAGGTTTTGCGCCATCAGGATCTGGAAGGCGTGCTGGCCACCGTGGTGCGCTACTGGGGCGGCGTGAAGCTCGGCGCCGGCGGGCTGGTTCGGGCCTATGGCGATGCGGTGTCGCAGGCGCTGCAGGGCGCCGAGCGTGTGGCGCTGGTGCGCCGGGTCGCGCTGGCGGCGGCGGTCCCCTATGCGCTGGAAGGCCTGCTGCGCCGCGAGCTTGCGGCTGCCGGCATCGAGGTGGAGGCCGCCGAACATGGCAGCCTGGCCCTGCTGCGCTGGCAGGTGGCTGAGGACCGCGCCGCCGCGCTGCGCCAGCGCCTGACCGATCTGACGGCCGGGCGCATCGATTTCCGCGACTGAGGCGCTGGCTTGCCGTCCGGCGCAGGCTGGGCGCCTAACATTGCGGGTTTTCACCAGCCAGCATCGAGCCTGCCCGTGTCCGCCACCATCCTGCAAACGATCCCCGTCGGCCAGCGCGTCGGCATCGCCTTTTCCGGTGGCCTGGACACCAGCGCCGCGGTGCACTGGATGCGCGCCAAGGGGGCGATCCCCTGCGCTTACACGGCCAATTTGGGCCAGCCCGACGAGAGCGATTACGAAGAGATCCCGCGCAAGGCCAAGGCCTATGGCGCCGACATCGCCCGCCTGATCGACTGCCGCGCGCAGCTGGTGGCCGAGGGCATTGCCGCCATCCAGTGCAATGCCTTCCACATCTCCACCGGCGGTGCCACCTACTTCAACACCACGCCCCTGGGCCGCGCGGTGACCGGCACGGCCCTCGTCGTGGCGATGAAGGAGGACGGCGTCAATGTCTGGGGCGACGGCAGCACCTACAAGGGCAATGACATCGAGCGCTTCTACCGCTATGGCCTGCTCGCCAACCCGGCGCTGAAGATCTACAAGCCCTGGCTGGACCAGCGCTTCATCGACGAGCTGGGCGGCCGCAAGGAGATGAGCGAGTACCTGATCCAGAACGGCTTCGACTACAAGATGTCGGTGGAGAAGGCCTACTCGACCGACTCGAATCTGCTCGGCGCGACGCACGAGGCCAAGGACCTGGAGTTCCTGAACGCCGGCATCCGCATCGTCAACCCCATCATGGGCGTGGCCTTCTGGAAGGACGAGGTGGCGGTCAAGGCCGAAGTGGTCAGCGTGCGCTTCGAGGAGGGCGTGCCGGTGGCACTGAACGGCCGCGAGTACGCCGACCCGGTCGAGTTGTTCCTGGAAGCCAACCGCATTGGCGGTCGCCATGGTCTGGGCATGTGCGACCAGATCGAGAACCGCATCATCGAAGCCAAGAGCCGCGGCATCTACGAGGCTCCGGGCATGGCCTTGCTGCACATCGCCTACGAGCGTCTGGTCACCGGCATCCACAACGAGGACACCATCCAGCAGTACCGCGCGAACGGCCGCCAGCTCGGCCGTCTGCTCTACCAGGGTCGCTGGTTCGACCCGCAATGCCTGATGCTGCGCGAGAGCAGCCAGCGCTGGGTGGCGCGCGCCGTCACCGGCGAGGTCACGCTGGAGCTGCGCCGCGGCAACGACTACTCCATCCTCGACACGCAGTCGCCGAACCTGACCTATGCGCCCGAGCGCCTGTCGATGGAAAAGGTCGAGGACGCCGCCTTCACGCCGCTGGACCGCATCGGCCAGCTGACGATGCGCAACTTGGACATCACCGACACCCGCGGCAAGCTGGGCGTGTACTCGCGTGCTGGCCTGATCGGCAGCGACTCGGGTGGCAGCATGCCGCTGTTGACGCAGGGCGAGTGACATCAGAGCAGGGGATCAAGGCCCCACTGCGGCGGCGGCGAAGGCTTCTTGGCGGGGTTGCCGCCGCCGTTCTGCTCTTGATGGGCGGCGCGCTCTTCGCTACCAGCAAGATCTCGGATGCCTATCAGGTCGCCACGCGATGGCTGTACACCGACGAAAGACTGCAGGTAGAGCTCGGTACGCCTGAACGGGCGATGCTGGTGGGGACAAGCTTCAAGCTGAACCCTGGGCGCTCCTGCGCCGAGCTCAGTTTCCTGGTTCAGGGCAAGGGCATGCCGCGCTGGGTGACGGTTTATCTCCGCCGCGTCGGCATGCGCTCCCCATGGCAGGTCTACGACGCTACAACCGGCTGGGGCCGGAGCGAAACAGACTGCGCTTAGGCGAAGTCAGCCCCCTAAGCCGATTCAGTTCAGCCCCACCTTGTCCAGCCCATAGGCGCGGTCCTGGCTGCCGGGCACGGCGGCAAAGCCGATCGCCATGCGGTTCCAGCCGTTGATGCCGACGATGGCAAAGCTCAGCGCCGCCAGTTCGGCTTCGCTGAAGACCTCGCGGGCCTTGGCGAAATCGGCATCGGGCACGCCGCCGGCCGGCAGGCGGGTCAGCAGCTCGGTCCAGGCCAGCGCGGCGCGCTCGCGGGCCGAGAACAGCGGCGACTCGTGCCAGACCGCCACATGGTGAAGGCGCAGTTCGCGCTCGCCATGCAGACGCGCTTCCTTCACATGCATGTCCACGCAGAAGGCACAGCCATTGAGCTGCGAGGCGCGCAGGGTGACGAGATCCTGCAAGCTCGGCTCCAGGCCGGACTGTTTTTTGAGCGCCGTGCTGAAAGCCACATAGGCGCGGAACAGTTCGGGGGCGTGGGCGGCGTAGTCGAGACGTTGGGACATGGGCTTCTCCGTGATGGGTGGGTTGCGAAGCACTCGCTTCAACCTTCAAGACGGATCAGTCCGCGTCCTTGTGACGCAGCGCAGCCACGGCCAGCGCGAGCAGGCGCAGCTTGTCGGGGTTGCGCTGCACCTGGATGCGCGTGATGCGCTCGCCGTCGCTTTCGATGGTGTGGGCCGATTCCAGCTGCCCGTCCACAAAGCGCAGCAGGCCCCAGCCGCCGTTCAGCGGTGCCAGCTCGAAGCGCAGCTGCGTCAGGCCCAGGGCCTCGCGGCGCGAGCCGGCGAAATAGAGCTGGGCAATGCGCGCCGAACCCAGCAGCACTTGGCCGAAGCTGGGTACGCGGCCGCCGCCGTCGGACAGCAGCTCGGCATCCTCGGCCAGCAGGGCCTGCAGGCGGGCGAAGTTGCCGCTGCGCGCCGCTTCGGCAAAACCTTCCAGCAGGCGGCGGTGCGTGGCCGGCGTCACGCTCTGGCGCGGGCGCTCCTTTTTGAGCTGCGCCTTCGCGCGATGCACCAGCTGGCGGCAAGCCGCCTCGGTCTTGCCCAGGGCCTCGGCCAGCTCGGCGTAATCGGCGTCGAAGATCTCGCGCAGCAGGTAGGCAGCGCGTGCCTCGGGGCTGAGTCGCTCCAGCAGTGCGAGGAAGGCGGTGGACAAATCGTCGGCGCGCTCCAGTTGCTGCTCGGGTGAGTCGCTCAACTCGCTTTGTGCGTGCAGCCAGGGTTCGGGCAGCCAGAAGCCGGTGTACTGCGCCTGCTCGGCCTGGCGGCTGCGCAGGCGGTCGATGGCCAGGCGCGTCGTCACCGTGACCAGCCAGGCCTCGGCGTTCTCCAGGCCCTCGCGTTCGGCGCCATGCCAGCGCAGCCAGACGTCCTGCACCAGCTCCTCGGCCTCGGCGCGCGAGCCCAGCATGCGGTAGGCGATGCCCTGCAGCCGGGGGCGCAGGCCATCGAAAAAATGGGTGGCTTGTGACTCGTCCATGTCCGTCTAGACGGATGAGGCCCGCGTTTTGTGACTCGAATCAGGAAGGCGGTGGTGCGTTCGCTCGGGCTGGGCGCTGAGCGGCTGCTCGTCGGCGAGCGCCGGTGCGGCGAACTCTGCCAGCAGCCAGGCCTTGGCCGATGAGGCGTTGGGAAAGGCTCGGAACCCCAGGCCAGCTTGCGCGAAGGTGGGTTCGTGGATCGCCTCCATCAAACCGGCACCCTCGACCGTCGGGCTGATCACATAGGCGGTGCAGGCGGGGCTGACAGCCATCGGTTCGCCACAGCGTGGCTGGTCAGTTCTTCGCCGTACTGTCCGGCAGCTTGGGCTTCAGGGTGAACTCAGTAATTTCAGCGGGAATGCCAAGACGGATGGGGAAGCCCATCCAGAGGCCAGTGCCATTGCTGACATACAGCTGCATGTTGCCCACCTTGTAGCCACGCGTGAGATAGCCTTCGTTGGGTGGCCCGAACACGGGCTCCATGCCAACGACCATGCCGCCATGAGTGTGGCCAGAGAGTTGGATGGCCACGCCGGCTTCCGCGTGGTCTGCTGCACCTTCAGGACGGTGGGCCAACAGAAGGATCGGGGCACCTGCCGGAGACCCTGCCAGAGCTTTATGAAGATTGGGGCCTTCATGGCCATAGTTCGTTGCAGCCGCATCGGTGATGCCGGCGACGGTGAGCTCAGCGCTCTTATATCGAACAACGGCATGCTCGTTGGTCAGCATGCGGAACCCAAGCCCCTCCAGGGTGGACCTCCACGCCGAGTAGTCGAAGTAATACTCGTGGTTTCCGGGAATGCCGATCTTTCCGAGACGCCCACCAAGGTTTGCCAGAGGCGCGACATCCTCCTTACGAGCTACTGTGGTGCCATCGATGAAGTCGCCAGTCACAACGATAAGGTCGGCATTCAACGCGTTGGCGCGGTCCACAACGCCCTGTACCCAAGACCTTTGAAACAGCTTGCTGATGTGCAGGTCACTCAGCTGAACCAGCTTGAAGCCATCGAGCTCCGCCGGCAGGTTCGTCACTGGCAGGACTACTCGATGAACCTCCGGCTGCCGTATCGCTTGGATAAACCCAAACCCACCCAAGCCAAACGCCAACAGCAGAGCCGCAACCCGTCTTGGGTTCCCATTCGGCGGGTTGGACCAACGACGTGCAGCCAGGCAGTAAAGGATGGCCAGTGCATCGCCGATGACGGTGAAGGGCAAAAGCAGCACAAAGCTGCTGAAGACCCAACCAAGAAACGCCACCACTGGGAACGGCAGCTCGGGCGACCACATGTTTCCGTAGAACACCAGCGACCAAAATTGGTACAGCGCCCCAGGAAGCAGGGCTGCGGCAAAGATCGCCTTCCAAATCGGCTTTATGGGCAGCGGAAGGATGACTCGAATGACGACAAATAGGAATGCGAGCGCTGAATAGACGTGGAACACGAGAAGGCTGTGGAGGATTGGCCGACATCGTGCCGGCAGCCAGAAGACCGGTTGGAGACCCATACCGGGTCAGGAATGATCGCGCGAAGCACAGGCCAGGTATCGACCCCGAGGATCGGTACGTTTGACTTCATGCGCGCTCCAGCAGCATCGCATCCCCGTAACTGAAGAAGCGATAGCGCTGGGCCACCGCGTGCGCGTAGAGGCTGCGCACCTGCTCGTAACCGGCCAGCGCACTGACCAGCATCAGCAAGGTGCTCTTGGGCAGGTGGAAGTTCGTGACCAGCAGGTCCACGACCTGGAACGCATAGCCCGGGGTGATGAAGAGCCGGGTCTCGGCAGCGCCGGCCTGCAGCCTGCCACCGGCTGCCGCCGATTCGAGGGCACGCAGCGTTGTCGTTCCCACGGCCACCACGCGGCCGCCGCGTGCGCGGCAGGCGGCGATGGCGTCCACGGTGGCCTGCGGCACCTCGAAGACCTCGCTGTGCATCTGGTGCTCGGCCAGGTTCTCGCTGCGCACCGGCTGGAAGGTGCCGGCGCCGACATGCAGGGTGACCTGCGCACGCGGGCAGGGCAGCTGCGCGAGCAGGGCCTCGTCGAAATGCAGCGAGGCCGTGGGCGCGGCCACCGCGCCGGGTTTGGCGGCCCAGACGGTCTGGTAGCGTGCGAGGTCGTCGGCATTGTCCTCGTGCGTGATGTAGGGCGGCAGCGGTACATGGCCGTGAGTCTCCAGCAGGCTCAGGGGATCGCCGCTGAAGCGCAGATGGAAGAGGCTGTCCTCGGGGCCGCAGCGGCCCAGCACCTCGGCATCGAAGGCGTCGGCAAAGCGGACCGTCGAGCCGGGCTTGGGGCTCTTGCTGGCGCGCAGATGGGCCCAGACCTCCTGCGTGCCGGGCAGCAGGCGCTCGATCAGCGCCTCGACGCCACCGCCGCTGGCCTTGCGACCGTGCAGTCGGGCCTTGATCACGCGGGTGTCGTTGAAGACCAGCAGGTCGCGCGCGTCGAGCAGATCGGGCAGCTCGCGGAACGCGCGATCGATAGCGGAGGGGCCACGGCCGTCGAGCAGGCGCGAGCCGCTGCGTTCCGGCAGCGGGTGCTGGGCGATCAGTTCCGGCGGCAGCGCGTAGTCGAAATCGGAGAGCGTGTAGGTCTTGGCGGCGGACATGGCCGGATTGTCCGGCCCGCTTGCCAACCTGGTGGGCGGGCTACTGGATGCGCTGCGCCCAATAGACCAGGATTTCGGTGCGCGGCTGCAGATCGGTGTCGCTGTAGCGGTAGACCGGCACCGCGTCGATCGCGTCCAGCGTGGCGCGGCCCGAGATGATCCAGCCGAACACCGCATAGCCGCGCCGCTGCGGCGTGCCGTCCAGCGAGCGGTTGTCGGCGGTGTTGAAGAACCACTGGCTGGTCGCGCTGTTCGGGTCGTCGCGGCGCGCCATCGAGATCGTGTAGCGCACATTGGACAGCGTGGTGTTGTCCTCGAGCTGGATCGGCGTGCGCAGCGGCCCCTTTTCGGCCATGCCGCTGCGGTAACCGCCGCCCTGGGCCACGAAGCCGCGGTCCACGCGGTGGATCAGCGTGCGGTCGTAGAAGTCGCTGTCGACATAGGCGAGGAAATTGCCGACGGTGATCGGCGCGTCCACCGGGAACAGCTCGATGACCATCTCGCCGCTGCTGGTCAGCATGCAGACCGCCGGGTTCGGGGTCTGCGCGGCGGCCGCCATGCCGGCGGCGCTGCAGACCAGGGTCGGCGGGTTCGGCTGCGGGTTGGGTTGCGGGCGCGGTGGGTTGCCGCCACCGCCGTCGATGATCACCGTCTCACCGCCGCCGCAGGCGGTCAACAGCACGAGGGCGGCGGGAGCAAGCAGGCGAGGCGTCATCGGGGATCGGGGCGCTGAGCGGAATCCGGCCAGCAACGCCGGCCGGCGCCCCCCCGTTGACGGCGCTGGGGTCTCAGCGGATGCGCTGCACCCAGTACACCAGCACCTCGGTCTGCGGCCGCTTGTCGGTCTGGCTGTAGACATAGACCGGCAGCGCGTTGATGGCGGTCAGCGTCGCCTCGCCGGAGATCAGCCGGCCGAACACCGCATAACCCCGCGCCGTGGGCGTGTAGTCGAGGAAGGTGTTGTTGGCCGCGTTGACGAACCATTGCGAGGTCGCGCTGTTCGGCTCGTTGGTGCGCGCCATCGCGATCGTGCCGCGCAGATTCGAGCGGCCGTTGTTGTCCTCGAGCTGGATCGGGGCCTGCGCGGCCTTGGCGACCATGCCGCTGGTGAAGCCACCGCCCTGGATGACGAAGTCCCGGTCGACGCGGTGCACCAGGGTGTTGCCGTAGAAGCCGGTGCCCACGTAGTTGAGGAAGTTCTGCACCGTCACCGGGGCATCGCCTTGGAACAGCTCGAAGACCATCTCGCCGCTGCTGGTCAGCATGCAGACCACGGCGGCCTGCGTGCTGGTGGCCGCGGCGGCGATGCCGTTGGCGCTGCAGACCTGGGTCGGTGCGGTCGGATTGGGGTTGGGCACCGGGCCGGGCGGCGGTGCAGGGGTCGGTGCGGGGGCAGGCGCCGGGGCGCTGCCACCACCTCCGCCGCCACAGGCGGCAAGCAGAAGGGCAAGGCTGGCGACGGCAAGAGAACGGGACATCATGGGCGGAAAAAAGAAGAAGGCCCCTGAGGACCGGGAAGAGAGGCTGCCGCGGTGCGCGCACCGGCAGGCAGGGCGGGAGGCATCGAGGCGGGTCAGTGCGTCTTGCGCTCAGGCCTCGAAATTGTCGATCAGCCGCGTGCCGCCCAGCCGGGCAGCACCCAGCGCGACGATCGCATCGCCTTCGTGCGCCGCCTGCAAGTCGTGCTGGCGGCGTAGCGTCAGGTAGTCGGGCTGCCAACCCTGGGCAGCCAGGCGATCCATGGCCTCGCCCTCGATGCGCTCGCGGTCGCGGGCGCCGGAGCGCCATTCGGCGATCAGGCCTTTCAGTGCCGCACTGAGCTGCAGCGCCTGCTGCTTGTGCTCGGCGCTCAGATACTGGTTGCGGCTGGACAGCGCCAGGCCCTCGGCGCTGCGCAGGGTCTCGCCGCCGTGGATGGCGATCGGCAGAGCCATCTGCTCGACCATGCGGCGGATCACCATCAGCTGCTGGTAGTCCTTCTTGCCGAACAGCGCATGCGCCGGTTGCACGATGTTGAACAGCTTGTGCACCACGGTGCACACGCCGGTGAAGAAACCAGGGCGGAACTGGCCTTCGAGGATGTCGGCCAGCTGTGCCGGCGGCGTGATCCTGTAGCCCTGCGGTTCCGGGTAGAGCTCGGCCTCGTCGGGGGCAAACACGATGTCCGCATGGCCTTGTGCGGCGAGCCGATCGCAATCGGCCTGCAGGGTGCGCGGGTAGCGGTCGAAATCCTCGTGCGGCAGGAACTGCAGGCGGTTGACGAAGCAGCTCACCACCACCGGCGCCGCAGGGCCGGCCACCGCGCGCGCCTGCGCGACCAGGGCCAGATGGCCCTCGTGCAGATTGCCCATGGTCGGCACGAAGGCGGCCCGGCCGGCGCCGACCAGACTGCGCAGCTCCTGGATGCCATGCACCAGCTTCATCACTGGAACCCGTGCAACGCGTCGTCGGGGAAGGTGCCGGCCTTGACCTCGGCCACATAGCGGCCGACGGCTTGCTGGATGCTGGCCGCGCCGGCCATGAAGTTCTTGACGAACTTCGGCTTGCGGCCCGGCGTCACGTCGAGCAGGTCGTGCAGCACCAGCACCTGGCCGGAGCAGCCCCTGCCGGCACCGATGCCGATCACCGGCACCGCGCTCTCGGCACTGATCTCGCGTGCCAGCTCCGCCGGCACCATTTCGAACAGCAGCATCTGCGCGCCGGCCTGCACGAAGGCGCGGGCTTGCGCCTTGATGCGCTCCGCGGCCTCGCCGCGGCCCTGCACCTTGAAGCCGCCGAGGCTGGACACCGTCTGCGGCGTGAAGCCCAGGTGCGCGCAGACCGGCACGCCGCGCTCGGTGAGGAAGCGCACGGTGTCGACGGCCCATTCGGCGCATTCAAGCTTGACCATGTGCGCGCCGGCCTGCATCAGCGCCAGGCTGCTCGTCCAGGCCTGCTGGGGAGACGCGTGGTAGCTGCCGAAAGGCAGGTCGGCAAGCAGCCAGGCGGTCTTGTTGCCGCGTGCCACGCAGCGGGTGTGATAGACCATCGCGTCCAGCTGCACCGGCGTGGTCGTGCTTTCCGCCTGCAGCACCGTGCCCAGGCTGTCGCCGACGAGCAGGATCTCGACCCCGGCCTCGTCCAGCAGCGTGGCGAAGGCGGCGTCGTAACAGGTCAGCATGGCGATCTTCTCGCCGCTCTCGTGCAGGGCCTGCAGCTTGTGCAGGGTGATCGGCTTGCGCGTCGGGGTCTCGGGCATGGGCGGCTCCCGGGGCCAGGGAAAGGGGCGGGAGTGTAGAAGCCGATCCAGCTTCCTGCTGGACGAGGGGACGCCGGCCCGGTCTTCGGCAACCAGCCGCAACTGCGCGCAGCGCGCTGGGTCAACTGCGACCGCGGCGGACCAGAATGCACAGTGCCATCTCACCGGCGTTAGGCTTGAGCCCCTGTCCCGCCAGCACCCGCCCATGACCCTGACCGAACTGCGCTACCTCGTCGCCGTGGCCCGCGAACTGCACTTCGGCCGCGCCGCCGAGGCCTGCCATGTCTCGCAGCCGACGCTGTCGGTGGCCATCAAGAAGCTGGAGGAAGAGCTGGACGTGAAGATCTTCGAGCGCGGCGGCAACGAGGTCTCGGTCACGCCGCTGGGCCAGGAGATCGTGCGCCAGGCCCAGGTGGTGATCGAGGAAGCCAACTCGATCAAGGAGATCGCCAAGCGCGGTCGCGACCCGCTGGACGGCCCGCTGCGCCTGGGCGTGATCTACACCATCGGCCCCTATCTGCTGCCAGCCCTGGTCCGCCAGGTCATCGAGCGCACGCCGCAGATGCCGCTGCTGCTGCAGGAGAACTTCACCACCAAGCTGCTGGACATGCTGCGCACCGGTGAGCTGGATTGCGCGATCCTCGCCGAACCGTTTCCCGATGCCGGGCTGGCGATCGCGCCGCTGTACGACGAGCCGTTCCGCATCGCCGTGCCCGCCAGCCACCGGCTGGCGCGGCAAAGCCATATCAGCGCCGAGGCGCTGAAGCAGGAGACCATGCTGCTGCTCGGCAACGGCCATTGCTTCCGCGACCATGTGCTGGAGGTCTGCCCGGAGTTCGCCCGTTTCGCCAGCGGTGCCGAGGGCATCCAGCGCAGTTTCGAGGGCAGTTCGCTGGAGACCATCAAGCACATGGTGGCCTCAGGCATGGGCATCACCGTGCTGCCCTCCTTGAGCGTGCCGCGCGAGGAAGCGCCGCATCTGCGCTTCCTCGACTTCGAGCCGCCGGTTCCAGGCCGTCGCGTGGTGCTGGCCTGGCGCCGAAGCTTCACACGCTACGAGGCCATCGCCGCGTTGCGCAATGCGGTGATGGCCTGCGAGCTGCCGGGCGTGAAGCGCATCAACGCCTGATCACTCGGCCCGGGCTTGGCGCTATTCGAAGCCCAGCTGCAGGGCTGTCATCGCGTCGCGGATCGGGATGAACAGGTTCATGCCGCTGCCAGTACCGCCGATGGCGGCGCTGGTCAATCCAATGACGCCACCGCGCCCGTCCAGCAGCGGGCCGCCACTGGAGCCTGGCAGCACCTTGACATCGCTTTGCAGAAAGCGTCTCCCATCTAGCTCGCGCACACTGGACAGCACGCCGCGGGTCACTGTGCCTTCGAGACGTTCACCGAACGGAGAGCCGATTGCATAGACCTCGGCACCGGCCGTCGGTTCGGCTTCGGCGATGCCCAGCGGTGCCAGCGCGACGGTCTCCGACTTCAGCAGTGCGACGTCGCGCTGCGCGTCGCTGCGCAACACTTCGCCGAGCAGCTCGCGGCCGTTGGCCAGTTTCAGCTTCACGTACTTGGCGTCGCCCACCACGTGCCGGTTCGTCAACCAGTGTCCGTCGCGGCCGATCAGCACGGCGCTGCCCGAACCTGCACCCGAGAACAGGGTCGCGACCGCCGACTGCAGCAAGGGCATTTGCTGCGCGGTGCCTTCCATCCCGGTGGCCTTGAGCAGCAGGCGCAGCGGCGCTGCAGCGGTAGCGGCGACCGGCAGCGACTGAGCGCGCCGGGTGGCATGTTCGACAAAGCGTGGGTCGGCCAGCATGTTGCGGACCAGCGCGCTGGCGGCGTCGGCGTGGAGGTCGTAGCCGGACACCCATTCCTTGCCTGGGCTTTGGCTATGGCCTTCGTAGCTCTGGCGAAACACCACCTTGCGCTCGCGCGGCGCGTACAGCTCGAGCTCCGCTTTCAACCAGATGCCGCCTTGCGCCTTGCGTTCGTTGAAACACAGCTCGAGTTGCGCGTCGACGAGGTTCAGCCCCAGCTGGTACTCGACATCGGCATCCGCGCCCTGCTGTTCGAACGCGGAGCTCTGCGCCCTGGGATACCCGGCAGCCGGCAACTCGCGCTGTATCGCCGAGCGCAGATCGTCCAGCAGTACGCGGCTCAGGCGCTCGTGCAGCCGGTATTCGCCGACCTCGCGGCAGAAATAGCCGGCACGCTGGGTGCCGATACGGGTCTCGGGGGCATCGCTGAACAGCTTGGCGAGCTTGATCCGCTGGGCTCCCTGCTCGGCCTGGACCGCAATCGGCTGGGCTCGGGGCGCGGTCTTCACGGCGGGCGGGGCGGCGGCGGCGGCTAACAGCGGCGCGGCCAGCAGTAGGGCGGGCAGGACTTTCATGATCTCGGGCGTGTGATGACGGCTCGGATTCTGCCGGTTCAGCCGTCGCCGACTTGCCGCCGCAAGCCCTCGGCCGGTCCGTCCTGCGAAGCGCATTCGATCTCGAAGCGGCTGCCGCCGCCCGGCCGGCTGTGCACGCGCAGCCGGCCCCCCAGTTGCTGGCGCACCACCGCCTGGGCGATGAACAGGCCCAGGCCGCTGCGCCCGCGACCGAACTGGGTCGATACATAGGGCTCGAAGACATGGGGCAGCAGTGCCGCTTCGATGCCGCGGCCCTGGTCCTGCACCGTCAGCAGCAGCCGCGCCTCGCTCGCGCCCTCATGCCAGCAGCCGGCGACCCGCACCGGGCCGGCCTCGCCGGGCGCATAGGCGTGGCGTTCGATGTTCTGGAACATCTGCACCAGCACCTCCTCGATGGCTTGCCCGGGCCAGACCGGGCGGCCCACGCCGTCCTCCAGCTGCAGCGCCAGCCGGTGGCCAGGCGCCAGCGCGCGCTGCCAGGCGCGCTCGACCAGGCGTTCCAGCGTGGCCGCCGCAGCGTCGCGGGCGGTGGCCGGCTGGTAGCTCTCGACCAGTGCCAAGGCCCGCTGCAGATTGCGCTGCACCAGCTGCTGGGCGTCAAGCAGGGCCTGCAGTCGGGCCAGCAGCAGCTGGCGGCCCAGCGCTGCGCCGCCGGTATCGAGCAGGCCGCGCGCCTGCTCGACCGCGCTGGACAGTCCCGTCAGCGCATTGCCCAGCGGCGTGTTCAGTTCGTGGGCGACGCCGGCCAGCAGCGGCGCCATGCTGGCCTGCTGCCGGCGCTCGGCCAGTTCCTCCTGCAGCGCGCGCAGCTGGTCGAGCTGGACCTGCAGCGCCTGCTGTTGCGCTTCGGCCTGCGCGGCACGCTGGTCCTGCTCGCGACGCTCGGTCTCCGCCTGTGCCAGTTCGATCTGCTGGCGCAGGTGCAGGGCTTCGTGCCCCTGCGCCTCGCCGTCGAGATCCAGTCGCAGCGCATGGGCGCGCCGGCTCAGCGCCAGCGCTTCGTCCCCCAGGCCCTGCGCCAGCTTCCAGGCCTGCAGTTCGTCGAGGCTGCGCAGCAGCTCGCGCTGACCGGCGGCGGCCTGGATCGCATCCAGCATCGGTTCGATCAGCGCGCAGGCGGGCCCGGGCTGGGCGCTGGCGGCCAGCCAGCGCGCGCGGGCGCAGCGAAGCGCCAGCCGGCCGCTGGCCTGCGCGTCCACCTCGCCCTGGATGAGCAGGGTCTCGGCTTGCGCCAGCAGGGTGCCGGCCTGTGCCAGCTCGCCGCGTTCGACCGCCATGTCGACGAGGCCGGCGCTCAGATTGACCGCCTCGCCCCAGCGCCGCGATGCCAGCGCCCGCTCGCGCCCTTCGAGCAGCACGGCCTGCCGCTCCTCCTGGCGACCGAGCATGCGCAGCACGATGGCCAGATGCGTATGCGTTTGTAGCCAGGCGCCGTGGTCGCCGGCATCGCGGCCCAGTTCCACGGCCCGGCGCGCATGCACCAGTGCCCGTTCGGGGTCGGCCTGCGCGCGGGCCAGCAGGCTCAGGCTGTGGGCCAGCGCTGCCGGGGCCAGGAGGTCGTCGCAGTTGCCGCGATCGAGCGCCCGGCGGGCGCGCTGCAGCAGGCCGGCGGCGTCGTCGAAGCGTTGCTGCGTGAGCCGCAGCCGCGCGGCCAGGCACCAGAGCCGTGGATGCCAGCGCGGCTCCCGTCCCGCCTCGGCCCAGCGCAGCGCGCGCTCGATCAGCGGGCTCAGGTCGTGGGGACGCCGATGCTCGAAGCCGATCTGGAACAGCAGCAGCGCAAGTTCGAGGGCGGGCAGTTCCGGGGTGGGTGGCTCGGGCAGTGGTTCGAACAGCTGCAGCAGCTCGTCGAGCAGCCGACTGGCCCGGTCCGGCGCTTCCTGGTAGCGCTGCTGCGCATGGGCCAGCCAGGCCTGGGCCTGTTGCTCGAAGCCGGCCTCAGGTCTCATGGCGCAGCTCCCGGTAGGCGTCGATCTCGACGATGCTCTGTTCGAGCAGTGCCTGCGCCTGCTGACAGCGCTCGCCAGCGGTCTGGGCGGCGTCCAGCAGCGCGCGGCGGCTCAGCGCGGCGCCGCTGGCCACGCCGTCGCGCACGGCCGACATCGACTCGTGCGCCTGCGCGACCGCGGCCAGCGCATCGCGCAAGGGGGTGTCCAGGCTTTGCGAAAGCCCGACCAACAATTGCCCCAGGCCGGCCAGCTTGCGCGCCTCCACCAGCTCCTCATGCAGCGCGCGGCGCTGTGCCAGCGTGCTGGCCAGCTCGGCCTGCTGCGCCTCCATGCGCTGTGCATGCGCCTGGCTGGCGGCACGCTCGCGCTCGGCCTGCTCGACGGCCAGGGCCTCGCGCAGCTGCAGCAGGTTGCGCTGCCGGGCGAGTTGCAGTTGCTCGCGCTCGATCTGCTGGGCCTCGGTCGCGGTCTGCAGCGCGAGCTGTGCCTGGCCGCAGCGCAGCTGCCAGTCGGCCAGCTGGTTCAGGCGCAGCGCGTAGTCGTAGGCCACCAGGCGATGGCGCTGCTGGGCCAGCAGTTCGGCCATGTCGACGCAGGCCTCCGCGTAACACCCTTCGGCGGCCAGCAGGCGCGCACGGCTGAAGCGCAGCATGGCCTTGCCGACACCCTGCTCGCCACTGCGTTCGTGGCGGGCCAGCAGCTCCATCTGCGCGACCACGCGCCGCGCCCCGTCCAGATCCTGGCGGTCGATGGCCAGATCGAACAGGCCGGAGGCCAGGTTGGCCGCCTCGCTCCAGCGCCGCTGCGCGACGCAGTGCTCAAGCCCCTCAGCCAGCACTGCGGCGCGGGCCTCGGGCCGTCCGAGCTGGCGCAGCGCGATGGTGCGGGTGGCGAAGGACTGCACCCAGGGTCCGGGCCAGTCCAGCGTGGCGAAGCGCTGCAAGGCCTCGGCCGCGAGCGCGTCGGCGCGGGCCATTTCGCCTTCGCGGTGCGCCAGCTGCGCGCCGGTGGCCAGGCACAGGGCCCGGGCCAGCGGCGCCTCGCAGCGCTGCGCGTCGGCCAGGCGTTGGCGCGCCGGCTCGTAGCGTTGCTGCTGGATGTCGGCACGGGCCATGAAGCAGTTCAGCTCGGCGGCAAGGTCCTCCGGCAGCGCTGCCACCTGCAGTGCGCGTGCGATCAGCGCCTCGACGCATTTCGGGTCGCGCTGCTCCAGTGCCAGGATGCCGGCGAAGCGCGCCAGCTCGACGCGCAGCGCGTCGTCGGCGGGACCCTGCTGCAGTTCGGCAGCCAGCGATCGCAGCTCGGCGAGCAGGCCCTCGGAGGAAGTCGGCTCCTCGGCATAGCGCTCGCGCAGCGTGCGCAGGCGCTCCGCTGGAGACGGTTTGCCGGGGTGGGGTGCCTGGGTCATCGCGTGCAGAAGCTCCAGGCCATTGTGAGCCCCTTATGCAGGCGACGGGCCGGACTCGAACCAGGCTTTCAGGGGGGCGGTCTGCAGGCGCAGGCCGAGCTTGCTGCGCCGCCACAGGAAATCCTCGGCGCTGCAGGCCCACTCGCGCTCACGGGACCAGCGCAGCTCGACCTCGAACAGGCCCTGGCCCAGCTCCGCGCCCGCGGGTGCGGCCAGCAACTCCCGCGCGTCGCTGCCATAGGCCTGCGCCCAGCGCTGGATCAGCGCCGGGTCACGACCCGGATGCGCGCGCCGCAGGCTTTCGATGAAGGGCTCCAGCGGGCCGCAGTCGCCGCCGGGCAGCGGCGCCTCGGCGGTCCAGGCGCCGCGCGTGCAGCCCAGCCGCGGCGCCAGGCGATCGGCGGCCTGCTCGGCGAGCAGGCGGAAGGTGGTCAGCTTGCCGCCCCAGATCGTGAGCAGCGGCGGGTCTCGGCCCTGCTGCTGCAGGTCGAGCCGGTAGTCGCGGTTGATGGCCTTGGCCTCGCCGGCCGCGTCGTCGATCAGTGGCCGTACGCCGGCGAACACATGCTGGATCTGCGCCCGCGTGACCGGCTCGCGCAGCCAGTGCCCCGCCTGCGCGCACAGGTAGTCGATCTCGGCCTCGGTGGCGCGGGCGGCGGGTTCGGCGACCTCCTGGTCGGTGGTGCCGAGCAGCAGGAACTCCTCATGGAAGGGCAGCGCGAACAGCACGCGGCCGTCGCGGTTCTGCAGCAGGTAGCCGGCGGCGTGGCGCCAGCGCGCCGGGATCACCAGATGCGTGCCCTGCACCAGGCGCAGGCGGGGCGGATCGGCCTGCCCCAGGGCCTGCTGCAGCCAGGCCGAGGCCCAGGGGCCGGTGGCGTTGACCAGCGCGCGCGCCTCGATCTCCAGCGAGCTGCCGCTGGGGCCTTGCAGCGTGGCCTGCCAGCGGCCGTCGCGGATGCGCGCTTGCACGCAGGCATGGCGGGTCAGCACGCGGGCGCCCAGTCGCGCCGCATCGCGCGCGCAGGCGACGACCAGGCGGGCGTCGTCCACCCAGCCGTCGCTGTACTGCAGCGCGCGACGGAACTGCGGCTGCAGCGGCTCGCCCTCGGCGCAGTTCGCCAGTTGCAGCGCGCCGCTGGCCTGGCTGACGCGGCGCGACGCCAGATGGTCGTAGGCCCAGAGCCCGAGGCGCAGCTGCCACCAGGGCCGCTGGCCGGGGTCGTGCGGCAGGATCAAGCGCAGTGGCTGCATCAGATGCGGATTGCGCGCCAGCAGGCGCTCGCGCTCCAGCAGGCTCCGACGCACCAGGCCGAGATGGCCTTGCTCCAGGTAGCGCAGGCCGCCATGGATCAGCTTGCTGCTCGCGCTGCTGGTGTGGCTGGCGAGGTCGTCGCGCTCGGCCAGGCAGACCGACAGCCCGCGGCCGGCCAGGTCGCGGGCGATGCCGGCTCCGTTGATGCCGCCGCCGACCACCAGCACATCGACACTTGCACGCATACCGGCATTTTGAGCGCCCAAACTCCGGGCTGTGCCTGGCCCGCCCCCCGCAGGGGACAAGCAAACTTGGGGCGGCCCGGCGTTTCCTTGTGAGGAGAGACTGATGCCTTTCGTACTGGCGCTGGATCAGGGCACGACCAGTTCGCGTGCGCTGCGGTTCGATGAGCGGGGCGGCTTGCGCGCGCTGGCCCAGCAGGCCTTCAGGCAATCGTTCCCGCAGCCCGGCTGGGTCGAGCACGACGCCGAGGAGATCCTCGCCAGCCAGTTGGCCACCGCGCGCGAGGCCCTGGCCGGTGTGCGGCCGCACGAGGTCGCGGCAATCGGCATCACCAACCAGCGCGAGACCGTGGTGATCTGGGAGCGCGCCAGCGGCCGGCCGCTGGCGCCGGCGATCGTCTGGCAGGACCGCCGCAGCGCAGCGCTGTGCGAGCAGTGGCGCGAGGCCGGCCACGAGGCCGAGGTGCGCGCGCGCAGCGGCCTGACCCTGGACCCCTACTTCAGTGCCAGCAAGATCGCCTGGTGGCTGCAGCAGAACCCCGGCTGGCGCGCGCGGGCCGAGGCCGGCGAGCTGGCCGTCGGCACCATCGACAGCTGGCTGCTCTGGCAGCTCAGCGAAGGCCGCGTGCATGCCACCGACGTCACGAACGCCAGCCGCACCCTGCTGATGGACCTGCGAGCCGGCGACTGGGACGAGGCGCTGCTGCGCCTGTTCGGCATCCCGCGCGCGCTGCTGCCGCGCATCCTGCCCTCGGCGGCGGACTTCGGCAGCACCACCCTGCTGGGCGGGCGCATCGCGCTGCGGGGTGTGGCCGGCGACCAGCAGGCGGCGCTGTTCGGTCAGGGCTGCACGCAGGCGGGGCAGGCGAAGAACACCTATGGCACCGGCTGCTTCCTGCTCGCCCATACCGGCACGGTGCCGCGGACCTCGCAGCACGGCCTGTTGACGACGCGCGCCGCGCAGACTGGTGATCAGGCGCAGTTCGCACTGGAAGGCAGCGTGTTCATCGCCGGCGCGCTGGTGCAATGGCTGCGCGACGGCCTGGGCCTGATCGAGCGCAGCGCCGACATCGAGGCCTTGGCCGCCAGCGTGGAGCGCTCGGAAGGGGTGGTCGTGGTGCCGGCCTTCACGGGCCTCGGTGCCCCGCATTGGCGGCCGGAGGCGCGCGGCGCGCTGCTTGGCCTCAGCCGCGGCACGACGAAGGCCCACATCGCACGTGCCGCGCTGGAGGCGATCGCGTTCCAGAACGCCGACCTGGTCGACGCGATGGCGCTGGACGGCGCGCCGCTGGCCGAGCTGCGTGTCGACGGCGGGGCCGCAGCGAACGGCCTGCTGATGCAGCTGCAGGCCGATGCGCTGCAGCTGCCGCTGCTGCGACCCGCCCTGCAGGAGGCGACGGCCTGGGGCGCCGCTGCCTTGGCCGGCATTGGCGCCGGGCTCTGGCCGCAGGCACCGCAGGCGCTCGGTGCGTTGACGCGCATCGACCCCCAGGCGCTGCTGCCACGCGAGGCCTGGCGGCGCGCCTTGCGCCAGGTGCTCTGCGCCTAGGGTCCGTTCCCTTCGGGTTGCCACCAGAAAGGGCACCCACTTCGTTTCGCGCCTCGTTGGCGCCCTTTCTGGCTGGCAACGCGCTGGCTCCCCGTCGTGTTAACAGGCGCTAGTGCAGCAGGACTTGCAACGCCTGTAGCGCGGCGGCTTGCAGCGGCTGCGACGGTGCGGCGGCGACGGCCTCCCGCAGGGTCTGCAGCCCGGCGCGCAGAGCGGGCTCTTGCGGCTGCAGGCGCGCGGCGGCGCTGGCGATGGCCAGCGCGTGCTCGGCCAGGCGCTCGTCGCCGAAACGCCCGAGACCCTGCAGGCGGATCGTCTCGGCGGTCAGGCGGGCGTCCTCGGCCAGCCAGGGCGACCAGAGGCCGGGTTTCAGGCGCTCGGCCGGCATCTCGGCGATCAGCACCGCCGCACCATGGCGGTAGATGCCATGCTCGCTGCGCAGGCTGCGGCGCAGCTCGATATCGAACTCCGGGACCTGCAGCGCCCGCTCGATCCAGATCGCGCGCAGCGCCGGGTCGGCCTCGAAGGACAGGCTGCCGCTCAGGGTCCAGAGCGGCGCGTTGGTGCTGAACTCGCTCAGTTGCTCGCGCAGGCGGGCCTCCGGGCTCAGCGCGTCGCGTCGCGCCTGTTCGGCTTCGCGTTCCCGCATCTGGGCCATGGCCGCGGCGTGATTGCGCTGCGACAGCGCCCATTGCGCGTAGAGCATGGCGGCGCCGCAGACCGCACCGGCCAGCAGCGCACCGGCGCCCAGCGCCAGCAGGCTCTTGCCCCAGAGGCTGTTCTGCAGCCCCGCAAGGCCGCGGACATTCGCGACCAGCAGCAGGCTTTGCGCACCCAGCGGCAGCAGCAGGCCGATCAGGTTCAGCAGCAGGGGCTGGCGTGCCCAGGGCACCTCGGCCCAGGCGATCAGCGCGCCGAAGAGGGCCAGGCCCAGCAGCAGGCCGGCACCGAGCGCAGCCGCCACGGCCTGGGCGCGCGTCCAGCCCAGCGGGTCGAGGCCGCCGCGCAGCGCGAGCAGGAGCAGGGCCAGCAGGCCGGCGAGCCCGGCCAGGATGGCCGTGATCAACGGCACGACCAGGCCCATGGCCGCATCGCCCTGCGGCATGCGCATCGTGTAGAAGCCCAGCAGGCCGGTGGTCAACAGCGTGAGCAGCATGGCGACGACGGCGAGGATGGAGATCAACAGGCTGAGCATGGGGTTGGCGCGGGAACGAAGGTCGCCACTCTGGCAGCCGGGCGCGTCGGTAGGGTTTCAGCCTGCGCGCGTCAGGTTTCAATCGTTGCGCGGCCGCATGCCGGGCAACAAAAAGCCCCGCCGAAGCGGGGCTGGGTGTGGCGCTCTGCGGCCTACTTGAACTTGTAGCTCGCGCTCAGGTACCAGAAGCGGCCACGCGGATCGGCGAAGGAACCGGCGAAGCCGGCTGCGTGCGAACCGTAGCTGGACGAGGCGACGAAGGGCGCCGCGTCGTCGAGCAGATTGCGCGCGCCCAGGCGCAAGGTCAGGTCCTTGAAGCCGCGGTAGGTCACGGCCATGTTCCAGCGGGAGGTGTCGGCGACCTTGTAGGGCGCGTTCACGCCGAGATTGGCGTTGACCTGCGAAGCCGACTCGGTCCAGCCGTTCGTGAACACATGCTCCAGCGCGACGCTCAGGTCGGCCAGGCTCCAGTCCAGACCCAGGGTGTGCTGCCAGGACGGCACCGGCGCAATGCCACCGGTGGCCTGGCCGACATAGTCGACCATGGGTTCGTCCTTGCCGTTCTGCGTCTCGTACTTCAGCACATAGGTGGCGTTGTAGGACAGGCCGACGCGGATGCCGCCGTCCAGGCTGAAGCTACTGCGCAGGTCCAGGTCCAGGCCCGAGGTCTTCAGCTTGCCGAGGTTCTCGACCGGCGTCTCGATGTAGGAGAGCAGGCCGTCCGGCGAGCGCTTCACGCGGTGGATGTACTTGCGGTATAGGGCTTCGTCGCCCATCAGCGTGTCGCCGCTGATCACACCGATGGTGTCCTTCTTCTCGATGTTCCAGTAGTCGAGCGCAATGGTCAGGTTGCGCGCCGGCTCGAGCACGATGCCGGCGCTGAACTGGCGGCTCTTCTCGGGCTTCAGGTTCGGGTCGCTGGACAGCTGCACATTGAACTGCGTCTCGCAGCGCGGGTTGTTCTCCTGGCCGGCCGGGCAGTCCCAGTCGACCTGCGGGTCGCCGGTGTTGGTGTTGGCCACGGGGCTGTTGACGTCCCACAGGGTCGGCGCGCGGAAGCCGGTGCCGGCGCTGGCGCGCAGCAGCAGGCCCTGGGTCGGCTGGTAGCGCAGCCGGGCCATCGGGTTGAAGCTGCCGCCGAAGTCGCTGTAGCGGTCGTAGCGCGCCGCCAGCGTGGCCTCCAACTCCTTGGTGAACGGCATCGACAGCTCGCCGAACAGCGCGTAGATGTTGCGGCTGGCGACGGTGGTCGGCACCGAGCCCTCGCCGCCGACATGCAGGCCGGCCGAGTAGCTGGCGTTGGTCGGCCGGTCCTCGGCCTTCTCCTTGCGCAGGTCGATGCCGACGGCCAGCGCCATCGCGCCGCCGCCGAGCTGGCCGATCTCGCCGCTGATCTTCGCGTCATAGGCCAGGGTGGTGGCCTTGGAGCGCCGCACCTCGCCGCGCAGCGAGGCCGCGTCGAGCTTGGCCAGGCCGGCCGCGTCGTTCGGGCCGAAGGGGTTCACGTCGCCGCTGGCCAGCGCCGCCAGATAGGGGGCCTGTAGCAGATAGCCGTCGTAGACCAGCTTGCCGCGCGCCTGCGACAGGTTCAGGCCCATGTCGTAGTCCCAGCTGCCAAACTGGCCGCTGGCGCCGACCACCAGACGGTACTGCTCGTTGGTGTTGTCGTTGACGCGGTTGCCCATGTCCAGCGAGCGGGTGGCGATGTTCGTGAAGCCATCGCCATCGGGGTCCCAGTCGGCCGCCGTGAAGCCCAGGCTGGTCAGCAGCGCCTGCGGGAAGTAACGGCTGCTGACCGGCATCAGGAAGGGCGGGTAGGTGCCGTCGGGATTGACCTTGGCGGCACCCTCGTCGAGCGGCGTGGGAGCGATGCGGCCGATGGTCGCGTTGCGCGCCGCCGAGCCTTCGACGAACAGCCGGTGGCCGCCGCCGAGATTGAAGGTGCCGCGGCCGTAGACGTCGGTCTTCTCGCTGTCCGGTAGGTTGTCCAGCATGGCCGCGTAGATCGCGCGGCAGTACTGCGTCGGCGTGCCGTTCGGCGACGTGCCGGTCGGGGCGACCACGGTCAGCGCCGGATCGCAGGATGCGAAGGCCGCGCCGGCATTCGGATAGGTGCCGGGGGTCAGGAAGACGTCCAGCAGCACGCCGGGGAAGCCGCGGAACGATGTCGGAGGGAAGGAGCCCGGCACCTCGGTGGCATGGCGCAGGTAGAGGCCTTGGTCGATCGCCTTGACGCGCTCCTGGTCCTTGAAGTTCGCGGTCAGCAGCAGGTTGTAGCCGTCCCGCTCGAGGTCGCCCAGGCCGAAGGCCAGCGAGGCGCTCTTCTCGCTGCCGCCGATGCTGTCCTCGGGCCTGCCGTAGCGCAGCGTCAGCTCGCCCTGGCGGTAGTCCTTGCGGGTGATGAAGTTGATCACCCCGCCGACGGCGTCGGTGCCGTAGATCGCCGAGGCGCCGTCGCGCAGCACTTCGATGCGCTCGATGGCCGCGAAGGGGATGCTGTTCAGGTCGACCGCGGCGGAGCCGCCGATCGAACCGAAGGGGTGCGAGGCCAGCCTGCGGCCGTTGAGCAGGACCAGCGTCGAGTTCGGCCCCAGGCCGCGCATATTGGCGTTGCTGGTCGCGTAACCGGCGCCCTGGGTGGCCTCCGAGATCATCGCGCTGCTGGCGGTGATGCGGCGCAGCACATCCTCGACGTTGGTGGCGCCGCTCTTCTCGATCTGCTCGCGGGTGACCACGGTGACGGGCAGCGCGGTTTCCGACGCCAGCCGCTTGATCGATGAACCGGTGACGACGACGCGCTCGAGCTGCTGGTTGGCCGCTTGCTGGGCAAAGACCGGCAGGCTGGCGCCAAAGGCCAGCGCCAAGGCCAGACTGATCCGGGTGGGGCGATGCATGGGTACTCCTCGGGTTGCATGGAACGAGGCCTGGGCCTCGGCGGGCCGCGCGGGCAGGCCGCTGCGGCTGCGGCGATTCTTCGAAGCCGCACCCGGGGGTGTCGTAACGCATGGTGAGCCCTGTCGCGCCGCCGCTGCGGCATGCGTGACGAAAGAGACTGGCGGGCAGCCGGCGCGCCGTGCGAATCGCGCAGCGCGCGCCGGCGACCCAGGGTCAGCCGAGCTGCGCCGCCAGCTCCGTGCCCTGCCGGATCGCACGCTTGGCGTCCAGCTCGCCGGCCTCCAGTGCGCCGCCGATCAGATGGACCTTGAGGCCGAGCTGCTGCAAAGGCGCCTGCAGCTCGCGCAGCGGCTCCTGGCCGGCGCAGAGCACGATGCTGTCGGCCGGGATCAGCTGGCCGTTCTCGCGTTTCTCGCCCCAGGTCACGAACAGGCCCTCGGGCGTGATGCGCTCGTAGTTCGCGCCGCCCAGCATTTCGACCTGGGCCATCTTCAGCGCCGCGCGGTGGATCCAGCCGGTGGTCTTGCCCAGGCCCGCGCCCGGCTTGCCGGCCTTGCGCTGCAGCAGGGTGATCTGCCGGCTGGGCGCACCGGGCTGCGGGCGCACGAAGCCGCCCGGATGCTCGGCCGGGTCGCCGACGCCCCAGTGGCGGCGCCAGGCCGCGGCGTCCAGGCTCAGGCTGTGGCCGGCTTCGAGCAGGAACTCGGAGACGTCGAAGCCGATGCCGCCGGCGCCGATCACCACGACCTTCTGGCCGACGGGCCTGGCGCCCGTCAGCACCTCGATATAGCTGAGCACATGCGGCAGCTCCTGGCCGGGGATGCGCGGGTTGCGCGGCGTCACGCCGGTGGCCAGCAGCACCTCGTCGTAGCCCTTCAGCATCTCGGCGTCGACGCGGGTGTTCAGCTTCAGCTCCACGCCGGTCACCTCGATGCGGCGGCCGAAGTAGCGCAGGGTCTCCTCGAACTCCTCCTTGCCGGGGATGCGCTTGGCCAGATTGAACTGGCCGCCGATGCGCTCCGCGGCGTCGAACAGCGTGACCTGATGGCCGCGCTCGGCGGCGGTGATGGCGGCCGCCAGACCGGCCGGGCCGGCGCCGACGACGGCGATCTTCTTTCTCGCCTTCACCGGCTCGATGCGCAACAGGGTCTCATGGCCGGCGCGCGGGTTGACCAGGCAGGAGGCGATCTGCTGCTTGAACACATGGTCTAGGCAGGCCTGGTTGCAGGCGATGCAGGTGTTGATCTCGTCGCGCCGGCCTTCGCGGGCTTTCTTGACGAAGTCGGCATCGGCGAGGAAGGGCCGCGCCATGCTGACCATGTCGGCCTGGCCCTCGGCGATCAGCTGCTCGCCGACTTCGGGCATGTTGATGCGGTTGGTGGCGACCAGCGGCGTCGCGATGCCCTCGCTGCGCAGCTGCTCGCGCAGCTTGTGCGTGACCCAGGCGAAGCCGGCACGCGGCACGCTGGTGGCGATGGTCGGCACGCGGGCCTCGTGCCAGCCGATGCCGGAGTTCAGGAGGGTCGCACCGGCTTTCACGATGCCGCGGGCGAGCTGCAGCACTTCGTCCCAGCTCTGGCCCTGCGGCACCAGGTCCAGCAGGCTGATGCGGTAGATGAGGATGAAGTCGGGGCCGCAGGCCTCGCGGATGCGGCGCACGATCTCGACCGGGAAGCGCATGCGGTTCGCATACGCACCGCCCCAGTCGTCGTCGCGCTGGTTGGTGGCGGTGCTTAGGAACTGGTTGATCAGATAGCCCTCGGAGCCCATCACCTCGACGCCGTCGTAGCCGGCCTCGCGGGCCAGTTGGGCACAGCGCACGAAGGCGCGGATCTGCCGCTCGATGCCGCGTTCGCTCAAGGCAAAGGGCTTGAAGGGCGAGATGGGCGCCTGGATGCGGCTGGGCGCGACGATGAAGGGGTGGTAGCCGTAGCGGCCGGTGTGCAGGATCTGCGCGGCGATCTTGCCGCCTTCCGCGTGCACTGCGCGGGTGATGGTCTTGTGGCGCTCGGCGGCGCCGCGTGTGCTCAGCGTGCCGGCGAAGGGCTTGGTCCAGCCGGCCACGTTCGGCGCAAAGCCGCCGGTGACGATCAGCCCGACCTCGCCGCGCGCCCGCTCGGCGAAGTAGGCGGCCATGCGATCGAAGTGCTTGCGCCCATCCTCCAGGCCGGTGTGCATGGAGCCCATCAGCACGCGGTTTCTCAGTTGCGTGAAGCCGAGGTCCAAAGGGGCGAGGAGGTGGGGGTAGTGGCTCATGGCGTCGTCCGGGTTGGCCGGGCATCGTAGGCATTCGCCGACGGGACGCAGGCATGCGGGTTCGACAGCTGCCCCTAGTCCTTGCCATGGTCTTCACGGGGAAGGCCTGCGCGGCCACCCCCCGTGAAGCGATGCCGCGATGCGCGCGACCCGGGCTGGGCTCAGAGCCGGTAGCGCAGCTCCAGGTAGTACTGCCGGCCGCTGGCGTCGATCTTCTGCTGCTCCAGCTCGCTGTAGCGGTACTGCGCCCGCGTCGGGTTGCTCAGATTGGTGCCGCTGAAGGCCAGCTGCAGCTGCGGCGTGAAGTTGTAATTGGCCGAAAGCGCGACGTTGCTGACCGGCGCGGCGATCAGGGGCGCGACCGGCATGGTCACGCCGCCGTAGACCACCGTGCCCTGGCTCGCGCCGGTCGGTGCCGGCGAGGTGGTGCTGGCGACGTACTCGCTGCGGTAGTTGTAGACCAGGCGGGCGCTGAACACCTGGTTCTCGAAGTACAGGCCCAGATTGGCGGCCTTGCGCGACGCGCCGATCATCGGCCGGCCGTCGGCGACCCGGGTCTCGGCCAGGCTGACGTTGGCGTTGATGCCGAAGCCGGCGCCGATCGGCTGCTCGTAGGCCAGCTCGAAGCCCTGGATGCGCGCCTTCTGCTGCGAGGTGGTCTGGATCTGGTAGGTCCGCATCATGTCGGCCGACGAGTCCCAGAGATCGATCGTGCTGCCCTCGCGGAAGGTGCCGGTCTTCGCGTAGCCGTCGATCATCGAATCGAACACGCTGGCCGAGACCATCGCGCGGCGGTCGAAGAACCAGGCCAGCGAGGCGTCGAAGTTGCGCGCGGTGAGCGGCTTGAGGTCCGGGTTGGGGCCGTTGACCGTGCAGGTGCCGGCATTGCAGGCCTGGCCGCTGAACGCCGCGCCGTAGAGGTTGTAGTTCTGCCGGGCCAGGGTCTGCGACAGGCCGAGGCGGCCGATCAGGTTCTGCGCCAGCTCGAAGCGCAGGTTCATGCTCGGCAGCAGGTTGTCGAACTGCCGCTGCGAGCGCCGCTTGTACCAAGTCTGGCCGGTGGGGTTCCAGACCGCGCCGTCGAAATAGGACAGCGCGTTGCCGGCGGTGGTGATGGCGTCCGGGAACTCGGCGCAGGGCACCGCGGGCTTGCCCGGTTCGGTGCGCTCGCAGACGCCGGCCGGGATCGGCGTGGCGATCATCGCGTCGACCCGGGTGCGCACCAGGCGGAAGCCGATATTGCCCGACCAGCGATCGCCGTCCAGGTTCTGCATCAGATAGAGCGCGTCCTGCTTCTCCTGCAGCTCGATCTCGCTGCTGACGAAGCGCTCCCATTCGGCGGTGGTCTCCTTGCTGCGCTGGGTCGCGTAGTAATGGTCGATCACCGCGGTCGGGAAGTAGAAGCCGCTGCGGTCCCAGTTGCCGCTGCCGCCCAGGCTGCTGCCGAAGTCGCCCGGGTAGGCGACGGCCTGCGACGCGTCGAAGGCCGGCACCACCGAGGTCCGGTTGGCTTTGATGCGGCGGCGGTAGTCGCGGTGGTGGTTGGCATGGCGGACGCCGAACTCCAGCGAGCTGAAGATGCCGCTGTCCTGCGTGTACTCGGCGTCCAGTGCCAGGCTGCCCTCGCGGTCCACGGTGTGGTGGCGGTTGGAGCCGTTGGCCGAGAAGATCGAGTAGCCGCTGCCGTCGGCATTGCGCACCGGCACATTGGCGCCGGCGCCGAGCACGGAGAAGTCGGGGGCCTCGCCCAGGCCGTTGTACTTGTAGCTCACGCCGTTGCCGTAGCGCGCCCAGGAGACCACGCGGTCGGCCTCGGTGGTGCCTTCGCCCCGCGTGGCGCTGAGCAGGCCCTTGATCTTCAGCTGTTCGCTGGCCTGGAACTTGAAGTCGAAGTCCAGGAAGCCGCTGCTGGCGCTGGCGCCGCGGCGGTTCGCATGCTCGGTGTCACCGATGTACTGGGGCGTGGTGCCGGGCGCGTAGACGATGTCGGCGCTTTGCAGCACCTTCAGCTTGTGGCCGTAGATCGTGGTCTGCTCGACGATCACCGGGTTCTTGATCTCGGCGTAGACGCGCTGGCCGTTGGAGCTGGTGAAGGCCGCGCCGCCCTGCGCACCGCCCAGGCCGCGCAGCATGCTGTTCAGCGCATTGGCCTGCAGGCGGCCGTAGTTGGCGGCGTTCATCTTCGACAGGAAGCCGACCATGCCCAGCTCCAGCTGCCGAGTCGGCCTGGCCTGCAGGGCCAGCATGCCGCCCTTGCGGTCGCGCACGCCTTCGACGAACTCGGTAGCGATGCTGCCCGGCATGCGCACGCCGTTGAGGTCGGCGGCGGTGAAGCCCGAACCGGCCAGCGAGGCGTCGGTGATGCCCAGCATGGTCGAGGTGTTGATGATGTCCCAGCCGAACACGCCATAGCCGTTGCTGGAGATGCTGTCGCGGCGCACATGGCGCTTCTCGGCAAACACCTGGGCGATCAGGCCGAAGTCATTGGCCTCGTTCTTCCAGTGCATGCTGGCATTGAGCTGCGGGCCGGTCTTGCCCGGCAGGTCGGCGTACACGCCGCCGGCGCTGAGCAGCGCGCCGAAACGCCCCTTCTGGTCCAGCGGCTTGCGCGTCGTCACATTGATCGTGCCGGCCAGACCGCCGTCGACGATGTTCGCCTGCGAGGTCTTGTAGACCGTGGCGCTGTTGAGCACCGAGGAGGGCATCAGCGACAGGCTGGTGGAGCGACTGCTGGACATCTGGTCGGCGATGAACCAGTCGCCGCCGCTGACCGTGTGGCCGTTGAACAGGATCAGCGACATGTCCGGGTTGGTGCCGCGCATCGACACCTTCTCGGCCTCGTCGTAATCGGTGCGCACGGCCACGCCGACGACGCGCTGCAGCGAGTCGGCGAGGTTCTTGTCCGGCATCTTGCCGACCTCCAGCGCGTTGATCACGTCGACGTTGGCGCTGGCGTTTCGCTTGTCGTTCAGCGACTTCTCCAGCGTCGCGCGGATGCCGGTCACGACCACCTGGTCCAGCTGCGCCTGTTCCTTCTTCTTGGCCTCGTCCTCGGGGGTTTGCTGGGCGTACGCCGGCAGCAGAAGAATGGCCAGCGTGATCGGCGAGAACGTCTTCAAACGGTGATGCATGGATGTCCCTGGTTGCGCCCGGTCTGAGGGCTGCCGGCATTGGAGCGGCGGCATCTCGCGGCTGGGTCATCGTTGTCGTCTGCGCACCATCACGATGCGCAGGCCGGACATCGCCGACGGTTATCCGGACCCCCCCTAAAGTCGGGGGGCCATGCAGACCTCACGCATCGGCTGGCTCGCGCCGGCCGCCTTCATCCTCATCTGGTCCTCCGGTTACCTGGCCGCCAAGGCAGCGGCGCCGCATGCCGAGCCGCTGAGCTTTCTGGCCTGGCGCTACGCCGGCGTGATCCTGCTGATGGGGGCCCTGGCTCTGGCCTACCGGGTACCCTGGCCGAACCGCCGTGACGCCGGCATCCTGGCGCTGACCGGCATCGCCATCCATGCGATCTACCTGGGTGGCGTCTGGGTCGCGGTGCGCCAGGGCATGAGTGCCGGCGTGGTCGCGCTGGTCGTCAATCTGCAGCCGGTGCTGGTGGCGCTGGCCGCGCCGTTGATCGGCGAACGCCTGAGCGGGCGACAGCGTGTCGGCGTGCTGCTCGGCTTCGGTGGGGTGATCCTGGTTGTCGGCCACAAGCTGGCCGGTGCGCAACTGGCCTGGGTGCCGGTGGGGCTCGCGCTGATGGCCCTGCTGGCGATCAGCGCCGGCACCCTGGTGCAGAAGCGCTGGGTGCCGCGCTTCGATCTGCGCAGCGGCCAGCTGATCCAGTTCGTCGCCTCGCTGGCCGTCACGCTGCCGGCCGCGCTGTGGTTCGAGAGCGGTGAGATCCGCTGGAACGCGCAGAGCATCGGCGCGATGCTCTGGTCGATCTTCGTGCTCACCGGCATCGGCATCAGCCTGATGTTCTGGATGCTCCGCCACGGTCAGGCCACCGCGGTGACCTCGACCATGTACCTGGTGCCGTCGGTGACCGCTGTGCTGGCCTGGGTGATGTTCGGCGAGCAGCTTTCCGGCATGGCCGTGGCCGGCATGGCGGTCTCGCTGATCGGCGTCTACCTCGTCGTCAGGCCGCGCTGAGCCTGCGCCGGCCGTGAGGCCAGAGCAGATAGCCCAGCGTGCCGAAGCTGCCCAGCAGCAGGGTCGCGACGATCCAGGGCCACCAGGGCCGGCCCTGGGCCTTGCAGTCGCGCACCACAAAGACCATCAGCAGCAGGCTGGCGATGATGAAGTCCAAGGTGATCTGCGTGCTGCCGATGTTCGCGAAGCCGCCCTGCCAGAGGCCGAGGTAGCCGACCTGGGCCAGCGCCCACAGCGAGTAGGCGCCGAAGGCGGCGGTGACGATCCAGAGCAGGGCCTTGGTCATGGGACTTCTCCTTGGGTTGGGGTGGCGCCAGTGTTGGCGGCCGCCGCACTGGCCGCAATGACCTCGGAGGTCATCGCGACGCGGTCGCGCAGGCCATAAGCTGTGCGCCCATGCATCCTTTGAGCACCTTGCGCCGCGAGCGCCGCGTCAGCCAGCTGGAGCTCGGCCTGCGCGCCGGCGTGTCGCAGCGCCATCTGAGCTGCATCGAGACCGGCCGCAGCCGGCCCAGTCGCGCCACGCTGCTGGCCCTGCTCGATGCGCTGGACGCGCCGCTGGAGGCGCGCAACCAGACCCTGCTGGCGGCCGGCCTGGCGCCGCAGTACAGCCGGCATGCGCTGGACGATCCGCAGCTCGCGCCGGCCCGCGACGCGCTGCAGCGCCTGCTGCACGCGCCGGGTGCGGCGCCAGCGCTGGTCATCGACGCCGAGTGGAATCTGGTGATGGCCAACCAAGGCGTGCTGCGCCTGCTCGAACTGCTGGAGCTGGACCTGCCGGCGCAGCCCAATCTGCTCGATTTCCTACTCGGCCCCGCGGGCCTGCGCAGCCGGCTGATCAACGAGGCCGAGGTCTGCGGCGAGGTTCTGCAGCGTGCGCGCCGCGAGGCCGCCCATGTGCCGGCGCTGCGTGAGCGCCTGCAGGGCCTGGCCACGCCGGACTGGACGCCGCCCGGTGACCCGTCGCCGCTGCTGCTCACGCGGCTGCGATCGACGCAGGGCGAGCTGGCGCTGTTCTCGATGTTCAGCAGCTTCGGCGCGCCGCTGGACGTGACCCTGGCCTCGCTGCGCATCGAGCATCTGTTCCCGGCTGACGCCGCCACCACCGAGGCCCTGCATGGACCTGCCCCATAGCCTGCGCATCCAGGCGCATGCCAACCACCTCGCCAACCGCCGCCTGCAGCTGGCGATCGCGCAGCTGGCTCCGGCCGACTGGGATGCGCCGCGCGTGAGCTTCTTCCCCAGCCTGGGCCAGACCTTGAACCATCTGCTCGGCGTCGACCTCTATTACATCGCCGCGCTGCATGGCGATGCGCAGGCCGACCGGCAGTGGACCGGGTACCGCGACGCCGCGTCCCTGGCCGAGCTGGTGCCGCGCCAGCGCGAATCCGATCTGCGCCTGATCGCCTTCTGCGAGCGCCTGGACGCCACGGCCTGTGCGGCCGAGGTGCAGATGCCGCGCGGCGGCGGGCGCATCCAGCGCGATTCGGTCGCCGCGGTGCTGATGCACCTCTTCAACCACCAGGTCCATCACCGCGGTCAGGTCCACGCGATGCTGGCCGGCACGGCGGTCGCGCCGCCGCAGCTCGACGAGTTCATGATGCCCAGCGAGGCGCATCTGCGCGAGGCCGACATGGCGGCGCTGGGCTGGGTCGACGCGTCGATCTACAGAGGCTGAGGCCGCTCCGGCTCTCAGCCCAGCTGCTTGTACATCCAGGTCGTCGCACCCAGCGAGCCATCGGCCTGCTCGGCGTAGTCCGGCATCACGCCGCAGACCTGCCAACCCAGGCCCTCGTACATCCGCTGCGCCGGGCTGTCGGTGTTCGTGTCGAGCAGGATCAGGCGGCGCCCTTGAACCCGGGCTTCGGCCTCGGCGGCCTGCATCAAGGCCTGGCCCAGGCCGCGCCGCCGCGCCTCCGGATGCACCATCACCTTGCAGACCTCGGCGCGCCGGCGGCCGTTCTCCGGTCCGTCGGTGACGAGCTGCGCGCTGCCCAGCATGCGTTCGCCAGCGGCGATCACCCACCAGCAGCGCTCGCCGCGCGCGGTCGAGGCCGCGATGCGCTCCCAGTAGGCGCGCGCCGCCTCCAGCGAAGGCGTTTGCACCCAGCCGATGCTCGCACCGGCGGCGATGCAATCGTGCAGCAGGCGGGCCAGCGCGTCGAGCTGGGCCGGACTCGGGGTGTTCAGGCGGATCGGGTTCATCGTGGCGGTGTCAGCGCGAGCAGGTAGCGGGCCGGTGTGGCGCCGAGGGTTTCGTAGCGGCTGGCGCCGAACAGCTTGTAGGACAGGGTGTCGCCGGTGCGCAGCTCGTGGTGCTGGCCTTCGAGCGTCAGGCGCAGGCGGCCGGCGCGCATCAGCAGGTGGTGTTCGAGCCCGGGGATCGGCGGGGTCTCGTAGTCGATGCCGCTGCCGGGCGCCAGCTCGATCTCCAGCAACTCGGTGGCAAAGCCGGCCAGCGGCGGGCAGCGCATATGGCGGGTCAGGCCGGCGCCCTTGTCGCGCCAGCTGCCCTGCTCGGCGGCGCGCAGCAGGCGCAGCGGTTGGTGTTCGACCTCGGCGAGCAGGCGGCTCAGCGTCAGTCCGTAGGCGGCGCAGAGTCGGTTCAGGAGTCCGGCGCCGGGGCTGGTCTCGCCGCGCTCCAGCCGGCTCAGCGTGGCGCGGCTGATGCCGGTCCGCTGCGCGAGCTGCTCCAGCGACAGGCCGGCGGCGGCGCGCAGACCGGCCAGGCGCTGCGCCAGCCGGGCTTCCAGCTCGCTCTCTGCACCGAGCGTTTGATCGTCGACGAAATCTCTCATTTCTGAGACGATACTATCGAAGTTGAGAATTCAGTCAAGCATGAAGAACGCCCGTCTGCCGCTGCTCGCCGGCCTTGCCGTGATCCTGGTCTGGGGCCTGAACTTCCCGCTGCAGAAGGCCATCCTGAACCAGGTGCCGGCGATGGCACAGACGGGAACGCGCTACTTCATCGTGCCGGTCTGCGCCCTGCTGCTGCTGCTCTGGCGCTACCGCCTGGACTGGCCGCGGCTCAGCCGCGCCGACCTCTGGCAGCTCGCGCGCCTGGCCTGCATCGGCCAGGCCCTGCACCTGATCACGGCCGCGCTGGGCATGGCCAGTTCCACGGCCTTCTCGGCCTCAGTACTGCTCGCCGTCGGCCCGGTGTTCACGCTGCTGATCCTGCGCGCCTCCGGCCTGGAAAAGCTGGCCTGGCTGCAGCTGCTCGGCGTGGGTCTGGCGGCAGCCGGGGCGTTGGCCTTCACCGGCGACAAGCTGCTGCAACTCGAATGGCAGGCCAGCGGCGGCGACCTGCTGCTGCTGCTCGCCGCGCTGCTGTTCAGCTACTACACGGTGGCCAGCAAGCCCTTGATCGAGCGCCATGGCGGCGTGCTGGTGCTGGGTTACGGCACCCTGCTGTGCACCGTCCCCGCATTGCTGGCCTGCGCCCCCGCGCTGCTGGCGCTGCCCTGGTCCGAGATTCCCGCCTGGGTCTGGTGGGGCCAGCTCTGGCAGGTGGTCGGCGGCGGCTTCATCGGCTGGCTGGCCTGGGGTTGGGCCAACGAGAAGCGCGGTGTCGCGCGCACCGCGCCGCTGATCTACCTGATGCCGGTGATCGCCGGCCTGTCCAGCTGGGCCTTTGGCGGCGAGCAGTTCAATCTGCACAAGATCGGCGCGGCGGTGCTGGTGCTGTTCGGCGTGGCGCTCGCGCAGTTCGGCAGCCGGCGTGCGCTGCCGGCGCCGGTGGGCGACTGAAGCCCGACCGAGAATCCGCGGCGATGCTGCCCCGCTTCGCTCCCTTCGACGCCCAGGACGCCGGCCTGGCCCAGGACCTGCACGCGTTGCTGCAGGCCGCCCATGGCGAGGCGGCGCGCGAGCTGGCGCTGGACCCCGCCGCCTACCCGCCGCTGCAACGCACGGCGCACGCGCTGCAGCTGGAGGAGGCCAGCTGGATCGGCGCCTGGGACGAGGACCGATTGGTCGGCGCGCTGGCCCTGCATGCCGATCCCGAGGACCCGGTGGTGCTGCGCATTGGCGAGCTGGCGGTGCGGCCGGGCTGGCAGCGCCGCGGCATCGCCACGCTGCTGCTGCATGCGGCGCACCACAGCCAGGGCCCGCGGGCGGTGTTCCGCGCGCTGCTGGCCGAGCCGCTCGAGGGCGCACGCGCCCTGCTGCAAGCCCAGGGCTACCGCGAGCAGCGGCGCTGGCGCGAGCAGGGCCTGCGCTGGGTGCTGCTGTGCCGAATGCCGGGCTGAAGACCTCGACCCAGGCGCCGACGCGGGCGCAGACCCGGCGCCTGCGCGAGATCTACCGCAGCGCCGGCTGGCCCTGCCAGGATGCCCTGGAGCTGGAACTGCTGGCCGCCGGCTGGCTGCAGCGCCTGCAGGACCCCGACGGCCGCGAACGCCTGCGCCTGAGCGATGCCGGCGTGCAGGCAGCCGTGCTGGGCCTGGATGGAAATCGCCGCGTTCGCGACGCGCATGAGCAACTGGTGCAGCGCGTCGCCAGCGAGTTGCAGCGCGCCGGTCGCGTGGTCTGGACCGGGCTGGCGCTGCGTGCCGGCCTGCATTCCGAGCAGGACGAGACCCGCCTGCGCTGGCTGCGCTGCCAGCCCGATGTCTATTCGCTGCGGCCGAGCAGCAAGCCCGAGGGCCTGGAGGTGGCGATCCACGAGATCAAGGTCAGCCGCGCCGATCTGCTGGCCGAGCTGCGCAAGCCCGACAAGTCGGCGGCCTATGCGGCGCTGTCGGGCCAGACCTGCTTCGTGCTGGCCGCCGGCATCGCGCAGCTCGACGAGATCCCACCGGCCCATGGCGTGTGGTTCGCGCACCCGACGCATTTCGAGCTGGCCCGGCCGGCGCCGCGGCGCGCCCATCTGCCGGACTTTGCGAGCTGGCTGGCGCTGGCGCGCAGCTGCCCATTACCGCCACCGCTGGACGCGGCGCAGGCCGCGCTGGGGGCATTCGAGATCTCTTTGGACGAGGGCCCTGAGGCTGGTTGACACTGCGCCTTCGCCCAACGATCCGAGTTACCGATGACCCGCCTGCTCTGTCTTGCCCTGGCCGCTCCTGCTCTGTTGCTGCACTGCAGCCCGGCCCAGGCCGATGAGGCCGCGCTGCGTACCGCTGCCGCCGGTGGCCACCGCCTGGTCGCCCATGTCGCCCGCGATGCGGCGCGGCACCCGGTCGAGACCCTGGCCTTCTTCGGCGTGAAGCCGGGCGACACCGTGGTCGAGATCAGCCCCGGTCCGGCCGGCTGGTACACGGAAATCCTTGCGCCTTATCTGCGCGACAAAGGCCAGCTGATCGCCGCGGCCGACGATCCGGCCTCGTCCACCGCCTACTTCGCGAACAGCGCGGCACGCTTCCGCGCCAAGCTGGCCGCCATGCCGCAGGTTTACGACAAGGTGCGGGTGACGGTGTTCGACCCTGCAACCGGCAAGCTCGACATCGCGCCGCCGGGCAGCGCCGACAAGGTGCTGACCTTCCGCAATGTGCACAACTGGATGGCCAGCGGCGGCGAGGCCGGCAGCCGCGCGGTGTTCGCCGCTACCTTCGCGGCGCTGAAGCCGGGCGGTGTGCTGGGTGTGGTCGAGCACCGTTTGCCGGCCGACAGGCCCTTCGACCCGAAGGCGGCCAACGGCTATGTGCACCCGGCGCATGTGATCAAGCTGGCCGAGTCGGTCGGCTTCCGCTTCGACGGCAGCAGCGAGGTCAACGCCAACCCGCGCGACACCGTGGACCACGAGGGCGGCGTCTGGGCCCTGCCGCCGGTGCTCCGGAATCGCGACAAGAACCGTGACCACTACCTGGCGATCGGCGAAAGCGATCGCATGACCCTGCGCTTCGTGAAGCCCTGAGCCGGGGCGCTGCGGCAGCGGCTGTCGAATCCGACCGCCGCCGCCCGTCGTGCAGCAGGCTGAGGATCGTCCTCGGCCCCCTCAACCGGAGAGCTCCATCATGGGAACCGTGAACCTGCATCGCGTGCTGCGCGCCGCGCCCGACAAGATCTACCGGGCCTTTCTCGACCCCGGCGCGCTGGAGCGCTGGCTGCCGCCCTTCGGCTTCCTGGGCAAGGTGCAGGACATGGACGCCCGCGAGGGCGGCGGCCACCGGATGGCGTTCACGAACTTCGGCAGCGGCAAGTCGCACGGCTTTCGCTGCCGCTACCTCGAACTCAAGCCGGGCGAGCTGCTGCGCTACGAGGACGTGTTCGACGATCCCGGCCTGCCCGGCACCATGCAGATCACGGTGCGCCTGCGGGCTGTGGCCTGCGGCACCGAGATCGAGATCCGCCAGGAGGGCATTCCGGCGGCGATTCCGCCGGAGTTCTGCTACCTGGGCTGGCAGGAGTCCCTGGTCCAGCTGGCCCAACTGGTCGAGCCCGACATTCCGGACTGAGCGCCGCGGACTGCGCGCGCCGGCAGCTTTCGCCAGGCTACGAAAGGTTATAAGGTCGCCAGGTCCAGGCATCCCTCGGCTGATGGGGAGCGGCCACGCCGAGGCGTTCGGGCTTGGCATAGTCGGGGCGCCCCTGGCGATCCGAGAACAACAACCTGCAGTACCGACGATGAGCGCAGCAAGAACCTCCAGCGAGATGCCCACGCTGCTGAAGAACCTGGGTGCGATGACGGCGATCCGCGACACCTATCTGGTGGAGCAGAGCCTGCTGCGCACCCTGGGCCCGTTGCTGGGTGTCACCGACACCACGCTGTACCGCACCGACGACGCCGGCCGCGTGGTGCGCACGCTGCACCATTACCGCCAGGTCAGCACCGAGCGGGCCGACGGGCCGCGCATCGAGGAGCGCATCGAGGAGCTGATCCATCAGGACGCGCTGCCCGAGGAGATCGAGAACATCATCGAGAACGTGCGCATCCTCGACCGGCCCTGCACGCGCCGCTGCGGCAGCGACCAGCTGATTTGCTACCCGCTGCGTGGCGGCGCCACGATCCAGGGCTTCTTCCTGCTGCGCCGGGACCGCGAGCTGTCGCCGACCGAAGACGCCACGGTGAACGGCGTGCTCGAGGTGTTCGCCAACTTCTACCAGCTGCTGGACACCAGCCAGCGCGACAAGCTGACCGGCCTGCTGAACCGCTACTCGCTGGAGCTCAACCTCGACCGGCTGTGGAATCTGCTCAATGTCCACCAGCGCAAGTCGCGCAGCCGCAGCGTCGACGGCGAGGCGCCGATGCAGTACTGGTTGGGGGTGATCGACGTTGACCACTTCAAGCGCATCAACGACAAGCACGGCCATCTGATCGGCGACGAGGTGCTGGTCGTGGTTGGCCGCCTGCTGAAGGCGGCCTTCCGCCGCTCGGACCTGCTGTACCGCTTCGGCGGCGAGGAGTTCGTCGCGGTGATCGCCGCCCAGGACCTGGAGACCGCGGCGCTGGCCTTCGAGCGCGCGCGCAAGAAGATCGAGGGCTTCGAGTTTCCGCAGGTCGGCCATCTGACGATGAGCGGCGGCTTCGCCGGCGCCGATCCGTCCATCCTGCCGCAGGAGGTGCTGAACCGCGCCGACAGCGCGCTCTACGAAGCCAAGGCGGCCGGGCGCAACCGCGTGCTGCACTATGAGACCCTGGTGCGCGAAGGCGTGATCAAGGAAATCCCGGCCGGCAGCGTCGACCTGTTCTGAGCCGCCAAGCCGCGCCGCAACACAAGGATCCCGGATGAGCACCGAACGCGTGATGTTCGCCTTCGTCATCGTGCTGGCGCTGACGCTGAACGTCGGCTTCTGCGTGGGCGATATCGACAACCCCGCCCACCACGACGCGCTGGAGCTGTTCCTGGCCATCGTCGTCAGCCTGATCGCCACGGTGATGAAGTTCGGCGACCGCTCGCCGCTGGGCTCGACCCTGCTGGCCACCAGCCTGGTCGCCGACGTGCAGTTGCTCGGCGCCGCCGCCTTCTGGGGCTGGGCCAGCACGCAGGGCGCGCAGTTGAGCGCCGGCCATACCGCCACCGTGGTGTCGCTGGCCACCGGCGCGCTGGTCGCCAATGTGGTGTCGGTGGTGCTGCTGCTCATCGAGACCGCGAACCTGCGCCGCTGATGAACCCGCCCCCAGTCTCGCGAGCGCTCGCCACCCCCGCTGGGGGCGCTCAGCGGCTCCGGGCGGCCGCGCGCCGCTGATGGTCGCCGGCGGCAGCCTGCCGCGCACCCGGCACGGCCTCTTCATCCTGATGCGGCGGCTGCGCCGGCCGCTGATCGTGCTGATCCTCAGCTACGCGGTGGCGATCATCGGCTTCACGCTGGTGCCCGGCGTCACGCCCGAGGGCAAGCCCTGGCGCATGGACTTCCTGCATGCCAGCTATTTCGTCAGCTTCCTGGGCTCGACGATCGGCCTGGGCGAGATCCCGTACCCGTTCTCGCCGCAGCAGCGGCTCTGGGCCACGGTCTCGATCTACCTGACCGTGGTCGCCTGGCTGTACAGCATCGGCGCGATGTTCACGGTGCTGCAGGACCCGCTGCTGCGCCGCCTGCTGCACGAAAGCGGCTTCGAGCGCCGCGTGCGCCGCCTGCGCGAGCCCTTCTACCTGCTTTGCGGCTACGACGACGCCGGCCGCCGCGTGACCGCCGAGCTGACCCTCGACGATGTGCCGGTGGTCGTCGTCGACCACGACAGCGCGCATGTCGATGCGGTCGAGGTCGACAACCATGCGCTGGACGTGCCGGCCCTGCTCGCCGACGCCGCCGACCCCGAGGCCCTGCTGATCGCGGGCCTGCGCCACCCGCTGTGCCGCGGCGTGCTCGCCCTGACCGGCGACGACGCGGTCAACACCAAGATCGCGCTGACCGTGCGCCTGCTCGCGCCGGAGTTGCCGCTGATTTGCGCCGTTGACGACCACCACTGGCATGCGCGCATGGCGACCGCCGGCGCCGACGCCATCATCAACCCCTTCGATGCCTTTGCCGCGCGCATGGCGATCGCGCTGCAATCCCCCAGCCTGCATGTGATCTACGAGGCGTTGACCGCGCAGCGCAGCACCGTGATGGCCGAGCCGCAGCCGCTGCCGCGCGGCCGCTGGGTGCTCTGCGGCTGGGGCCCGCTGGCGCGTGCCCTGCGCCACCGGCTGCGCGGGCAGGACATCGATTTCCACGTCATCGATCCGGCGCCCGACGAGAGCTGCGCGCATGTCGAACGCGGCGACCCCACCGACCCGCAAGTGCTGCGCCGGGCCGAGCTGGAGAACGCGCAGTTGCTGATCGCTGCCACCGATGTCGACATCGACAACCTGGCGATCGCCACCGCCGCCCGCCAACTCGCGCCCGAGCTGCCGCTGATCGTGCGCCAGACGCAGCGGCGCAACAGCCCGGTGTTCCGCGCTGCCGGCGCGTGCCTGGTGATGTTCACCTCCTACCTGGTGGCCAGCGAGGTGCTGCGCCACACGCGCGCGCCGCTGCTCGGTCAGTTCCTGGAGCTGGCCGCACAGCAGGATGAGGCCTGGGCCGCGGCCCTGCTGGCACGGCTGCGCGCCGAGGTCGGCGACGAGATCCTGGAAAGCTGGACGCAGACCGTCTGGCAGGCGCAGACCCCGGCCGCCATGCTGAGCGCGGTGCGCCGTCAGCATGGCGCGCTGCGCGCCGTGCCCCTGCTGCGCCTGCGCTTCGGCCTGCCCGAGCTGCTGCCGGCCGACGACAGCGCGCTGCTGCCCGGCGACCTGCTGCTGTTCGCCGGCTGCCACCGCAGCCGGCGGCTCCTCAAGGCTTCGGCTTCCAGTCCCCGAACAGCGGCTGCTGCAGGCGTACCGGCGTGATGTCCAGGCGCAGATTGATCACCGTGAATTGCTCGCCGCCGTAGGCGTCGGTGCTCCAGCCGACGCTGTCGGCGGCCTTGTAGATGCGGAACAGGAAGCCGAGCTCGGCGAGCGGGTCGCCGCTGCGCGGCAGCACGTCGAAGCTCAGGCCGCGGGTCTCGGCCTGGTTGCTGTCGATCAGGTAGCGCATCGCGTTGGCGACGGTCTGGTCGCCCAGCATGTCGAGCTGGAAGCGCGGCTCCTGGTGATAGGGCTTGTAGTCGCTGCTCGCCGGGTCCAGGCGCTGACCGCGCAGCTTGATCGCCGAGGGCACGACGGCGCGCGCCGCGAGATCGATGCGGTCGCCCTGCTCCAGGTAGGCGATGCGCGCGTTGCGCACATTGAAGACGTCCAGCCCGGCCTCGGTGCTGGCCGCCCCGAGGTCGACGAACAACGCCCCGCTGCCGCCGATGATCTCCACCTCGTCGCCCCTGAAGACTGCAGCGGTGTTCTCGTCCACGCCCAGGCCGAGCTTGTAGCCCTTGGCCAGCATGGCGGGGATCAGGCGCGCGAAGCGGCCGCGCTTGAGGAAATGCTGGTCGACGAAGACCTCGGGGCCGACGAAGCCCAGGCCGCGGTCCAGCTGCTGGCCGTCGTGCAGCTCGCCCTTCAGCACATTGATCACCGAGGGCGCGTCGCGGAACATCACCTGGCTCATGATGGCCGCGCCGGCCGAGGTGCCGGCGACCACGCCGCCCTTGCGGTAGACCTCCCAGATTGCCTCCAGCATCGGTGTGACCTCGCCGCCGGGCTGCAGCACGTCGACGATGCGCTCCTGCAGGCCACCGGTGAAGAACACGCCGCGGGCGCTGCGCACCTTGGCGATCAGCGCACGGTCGCGCACCACCTTGTCGAGGTCGACCCAGCCGAACTGCGGGGCCACCGGCAGCGCCTCGGCGACCGCGCCGCGGCGTTGCAGCAGCTCGACGGCCTGCTTGGCGCTGGCCTCGGGGTCCTCGCTGGCGGTGCCGAAGACCACGAAGCGCGCGCCCTTGCCGCCGGCCAGCTGCACGATGCGGCCCCAGACCTCGTCGTTGTCGCTGCGCAGCGCACCGCCGATCGCCACCGCGCTGCCCTTGATCGCCGGCTCCTCCGGCTGCGGCGGCTTGGCCGGCACCGGCGAGGGCAGGCTGAGCACCGGGGGTTTGGCGGTCGCGGTCGGCGCTGCCGGGGCGACGATCGTGCCGCTGGGCCGGCCTGCGGACTGCGCGAAGGCGCCGTTCGCAAGCAACGCAAGACCGAGCGGCAGGGGCAGCAGGAAACGAAGAATCGGTCTCATGGACACGCACGCTGACGACTACATCCCCCCATGATGCATGAGCGTCGCGACGGCGCGACGCGTCCGCGCCACGGCATCCCTAGACTGATCAAGCCCTTCCGGGAGCCCCCATGCGAACCACCCCCGTCGCCCTGGCCGTCGCGCTGCTCAGTCTTGCCGCGCAGGCCCAGACCCCGCCTCAGACCGAGGCCATTCCCCGCCTGGAACGCGTCGAGGTGACGGGTTCCGCCATCAAGCGACTGGCCGACGAAACGGCGCTGCCGGTGCAGGTGCTCACGCGCGCCGACATCGACAAGGCCGGCGTGACCACCGCGGCCGAGCTGCTCGCCCGGCTGGCGGTCAATGTCGGCGGCCTGACCGACGGCGTCAGCATCAACGTCGGCGGCGACCAGCGCGGCTTCAATGCGGCGAACCTGCGCGGCATCGGCACCGGCGCGACGCTGGTGCTGCTCAACGGCCGGCGCATGGCGAACTTCGCATCGCCGGGCGACGACGCCGGCGTCGACCTGAACACCATCCCGGCCGCTGCGGTGCAGCGCGTCGAGGTGCTGCTCGACGGCGCTTCGGCGCTCTATGGAACCGACGCCATCGGCGGCGTCATCAACTTCATCACCCGCAAGGATTTCCAAGGCCTGGAGCTCGGCCTGCACGGCGGCGGCACGCAGGAAGGCGGCGCCGGCAAGCGCAGCGCCACGCTGGCCGGCGGCTGGGGCGATCTGGCCCGCGACGGCTTCAATGTGTTCGCCGTGCTCGACGCGCAGGAGACCGATCGCCTGGGCACCGAGCAGCGCAAGTTCATCGGCACGCTGCGCGTTCCCGAGCGCCTCGGCCACCTGCTCTCCGGCTTCACCATGCCGGCAAACATCCGCCTGTCCAGCGACCAGCGCACGCGCCTTCAGCAGCAGGGCTTCACGATCAACGGCAAGCCCATCGTCAACCGCACGATCAACCTCAGCGCGCCGAACTGCAACCCGCCGGCCAATCTCTACCTGCCGAACGGCACCGGTGGCGAGGACGCCTGCACCTACGACTACATGGGCGACACCGAGCTCTACCCGGATTCGCGCAAGCACAGCCTGCTGGCGCGCGGTGTGGTCCAGCTCGGCGCCCAGCACCAGCTCTACCTGGAGAGCCTGTACGCCCGCGCGCGCACCCGCTACGTGGGTTCGGCCTCGCGCATCGAGAGTGTGGAGCTGGACGCCAGCCGCATTCCGCAGCTCGCCGGCTACGGGTTCGATCAGCCCTGGTACGACGCCGAGGAAGACGAGACCCTGGACGCCGAGCCCACCGTGACGCTGCGCGGCCGCCTGTTCGAGGCCGGCCGCCGGACCAGCGAGCTGACCAGCACCGGCACCCGCCATGTGCTGGGTCTGACGGGGCTGTGGTCCGGCTGGGATTACGACATCGCCTACGGCCGCAGCAGCAACAAGGTGGCCGACAAGGACGTGCGCGGCTACCTGCTGCTCGACAAGCTGGAGCAGGGCATCCAGAGCGGGCTGATCAACCCCTTCGGGCCGTCGAGCGCGGAAGGGCGGGCCTATCTGGAGAGCATCCAGGTCAGCGACGTGGTGCGCCAGGCGCGCGGCGTGATGGACAGCCTGGACTTCAGGCTGTCGCGCAGCCTGATGGCGCTCGAGGGCGGCGATCTGGCACTGGCCCTCGGCGGCGAGTGGCGGCGCGAGCGCACCGACTTCCGCCCTTCGGCCCTGCTGCTCAGCGACAACATCAACAACGATCCGGCCCCCGAGGGCGGCCGCGCGACCAGCGACAGCCGTCGCGTCACCGCCATCTATACCGAGCTGCTGGCACCGCTGAGCAAGCGCCTGGAGCTGCAGCTCAGCGCGCGCTACGACCGCTACCAGCAGATCGGCGGCGCGGCCAGCCCGAAGGCCGGGCTGCGCTTCATGGCCACCCCCGAGTGGCTGCTGCGCGCCTCGGTGGGCAGCGGCTTCCGCGCGCCCACGGTCAGCGACCTCTACCGCCCCACCGTCATCAGCAGCACCGCCACGCTGCCCGACCCGATCTACTGCGCCGAGGAGGACAACGACCTCTCGGTCTGCGCCGACAACTGGGAGACGCGGCGCTACAGCAATGCCAATCTGAAGCCCGAGCGCAGCCGCCAGTTCAGCCTGGGCACGGTGTTCCAGCCGAGTAAGGCGCTGACGCTCAGCCTGGATTACTGGAACATCAAGCGCACGCGTTTGATCGCCGAGATCGGCGACGACGTGATCCTCGGCAATCTGGCCAAGTACGAACCCCTGGTGCATCGCTATTCCGAGGACGAAGGCCTGCCCGGCTGCGACTACGACCCGGACGACAACACCATCTGCTACATCGAGCAGCGCAAGGAGAACCGCGGCGCGCAGAAGGCTGCCGGCCTGGACCTCGGCGTCGACTGGCGCGGCCCGGCGACCGCAGTCGGCCGCTTCGGCCTGCGCGTCAACGGCAGCTATGTGCTGGCGAGCAAGCTGCAGACCAACCCGGGCGACGCCTTCATCAGCAACCTCGGCCGTTTCGTCACCCGCGGCGTGGTGCAGCGCTGGCGCCACCGGCTCACGGCCGACTGGGAGTCCGGCCCCTGGGGGCTGAGCCTGGCCAACAGCTACAGCAGCGCCTACGAGGACCAGAACTCGGCGATCAATGTCGACGACGGCAGCATCGTTGCGAAGAATCGCGTGAAGGCCTATTCGCTCTGGGACCTGGCGGCAAGCTGGACGCCGAACACGCAGTGGCAGCTGCGCGCCGGCGTGCAGAACCTGTTCGACAAGGCGCCGCCCTTTTCCAACCAGGCGTATTTCTTCCTCAGCGGCTACGACCCCAGCTATACCGATCCCCGCGGTCGTTTTGCCTACCTGAGCCTGCGTTACCGGCTGCGATGAGCGTCGGCCCCGTCCGACAATGGGGCCATGTACTGGTATCTGGAGATGCTGCAGCTGCACGTGGCCCTGGTCGCCGCGTCCGGGCTGCTGTTCCTGCTGCGCGGCGGCGGCAGCCTGGCCGGCGCCGAATGGCCGCTGGACGGCCGGCTGCGCACCCTGGGCTTCGCCTTCGACTTCCTGATCTCGCTGACCGGCCTGAGCCTTTGGTACCTGCTCGGTCTGGACCCGATCAACCAGCCCTGGCTGGGCGCCAAGCTGCTGCTGCTGGGCGGCTTCATCGGCCTGGCCAACCTCTGCCTGCGCGCGCAGGAACTGCTCCTGCGCCTGCTGGGCTATGCGGGCGCGCTCGGCTGCTTCGGCCTGATGCTCTGGCTGTCCTACACCCACGCCTGAGCCCGCGGCCTGCGGCTCAATCGGCGTCGAAGAAGAAGGCGCTGACGATCCGTCCGTTGCGCACCTCGTAGGCGGCGACGACCTCGAAGGCCTGCTCGCGCACGCCATGCACGCGCTCGTGGTCGAAGACCTTGCTGCCGACCACCAGGCGGCCGAGCAACTCGGCGTGCAGCCCGGGCTTGTCGAAGCGGTTCGCCGCGTAATGCGCGGCCATCGCCGTCTTGCCTTTGAGCACCGGCTCGGCCGCCGGCGGGCGGTAGAGCGCGATGTCCTCGGCGTAGCAGGCCATGAAGCGATCGAGGTCGCGGGCGTTGTAGGCGTCGAGCTGTTCCTGGGCCAGTTGTTCGGGGTTCAGCATGTCCATCGGGCTTGTGTCGGTGGCGAGGATCTTGGAGTCTGCCTGCGGTTGCGGTCCGCAGGGGCGCCGCGCGAGGCCCGACCGGCGGCTTGCACAATGCCCCATCATGATCCAGCTCCACCACAGCCCGTCCAGCGCCGCGATGGCGCCCTTCATCCTGCTCGAGGAGCTCGGCGAGCGTTTCGAGCTGGTGGCCGTGGACACCGCCGCCGGCGCGCACAAGCGCCCCGACTACCTGCGCCTGAACCCGAACGGCCTGGTGCCGACCCTGGTCGACGGCGAGTTGGTGCTCTACGAGACCGCGGCCATCCTGCTGCACTTGGCCGACACCCATCCCGAGGCCGGCCTGCTGCCGGCACTGGGCACGGCCGAGCGCGCGCAGGCCTACAAATGGCTGTTCTGGCTGAGCAACACCCTGCAGGCCAGCCTGATCGCCTGGTTCTATCCGGAGCGCTGGAGCGCCAGCCGGCCCGAGGAGGTGCGTGCGCAGATCGAGCAGCGCATCGCCGGCCTGCTGCAGCAGTTGGACGACGAACTGGGCCGGCAGGGTGGCCCCTGGCTGCTCGGCGATCGCTACAGCGCGCTCGACGCGCTGGCCTTCACGCTGGGCCGTTGGACGCGGCGCTTCGCCCGCCCGGCGCGCGACTACCCGCATCTCGGGCCTTATCTGCAGCGCATGCTGGCGCGGCCGGCGGTGCAGCGCGTGTTTGCGCGCGAGGCACTGCAGCCACCGTTGGTCTGAGCTCGGTCAGGCGCTGCGCGGGCGCAGCCGGCTTAGCGCTTCGACGCGGGCGAGCAGCTCGCGGTCGTTCCAGGGTTTCTTGAAGATGCCGAACAGGCCGCGGGCGTCCTGCACCTTGGCCTGCAGCGCCTCGTGGCCGGTGATTGCGACGATCGGCAGGTTCTCGGTGCGCAGGTCGTTGCTGACCTGGGCGATCAGCTCGAAGCCGTCCATCTCCGGCATTTCCAGGTCGGTGATCATCAGCGCGAACCAGTGCTGGTTCAGTTGTTCGATCGCCTCGTGGCCATGGCGGGCCAGGGTCACCGCGTAGCCGGCGCCGCCGAGCAGCTTGGCCAGCTTGGCGCGCACCACCGCCGAATCGTCGACGACCAGCAGGGGCAGCGGGCCGGCCAGGGCCACTTGCGACCCTGGCGTGCTGCTCACCGGAGCCCGCGGGGGCTCGGCGAGCGGCTGCCCGGCGGCTACGAAGGGCGTGGCCGGCTCGGCCCGTTCCAGCGCCGCCGGCTCGGTGGTCTCGAACAGGCCTTGCGGGGCCGACGGCACGGGCACCGCGGCCGGTTCGCGTGCCGTCGGGCTGAAGGCGACGGGCGCCGCGCGCGGCGCGGCCGGCGGCACCGGCCGCTGCTGCCAGGGCTCCTCCTCCTTCTGCTGGCGGGTCACCACCAGCACGACGACCACCGCCAGCGGGACCAGCAGCAGCAGGGGCAGCAGGTACTCGCCCAGCATCGAGGGCAGGTCAAACATCGTTCAGCTCCGACTTGTTGACGGGCTCATTGTCAGCGCCTGGGCAGCGGACGGCCCTGGGATTGCGCCGGAGGCGGCAGGCGCAGCACTTCGGCCAGGGTTGGCGCGATGTCGACGACCAACACCGGCTGCTCGAAGCGCCGCGCCGGGAACCAGCGCGGCCCCCAGGCCAGCACCGGCACATGCTGGTCGACGCGGTGCGGGCTGCCATGGGTGGAGCCGAGCAGACGGCTGCCGACCAGCCAGCCTTCGGCCATCGCGTACATCACCGGCGCGCTCCGCTCGCGGTGCCAGGCCAGGCGCAGCGCCTCAAGGAAGGGCTGGTCGGCGCGTGGCGCCTGCTCGCTGGCGAGGTCCTGCGGGCCGTAGGCGGCCGCTACGCCATCGACGCCGCGCAGGATCTCGGCGGCCTGCTGGTAGACCGCGGCCGGCTCCAGGCCGGCGGCGCGGATGCCGTCTTCGTCGAACAGCACGCCGCTGGCGCTGAAGTTGCGCGCGAACCGGTTCGCGCCGAAGCGTTCCGCCAGGCCGGCATTGAGCTGGCCCATCAGCTGCGCCGAGGGCAGGCGGCCACCGGGCCGGCCCTGCAGCTTGGACCACTCCGGGCTGTCGGTGAAACCGTGGTCGGCGGTCAGCACCAGCACGTAGCGGTTCTTGCCGATGCGTGCGTCGAGGTCGCGGAAGAAGTCTTGCAGCAGGCGGTCGAGCTGCAGCAGGTGGTCGTGCACCAGGCGCGACTCCGGCCCGAAGGCATGGCTGATGTAGTCGTGGCTGGACAGGCTGATGCTGAGGATGTCGGGCACGCGATCGGCGCCCAGCTGCTCGCCGGCGATCGCCGCGCGGGCGAAGTCCAGCGTCAGCTGGTCGCCGAAGGGCGAGCTCAGCACATCGGTGTAGTAGCGCGGCCCCTTGGACTCGAGCTTCTCGCCCAGGGTCGCCGGCAGGCGGTTGCCATAGCCGGCATTGGCCATCCAGGGCGAGCCGTCGGGGGCGTCCTGGGCGTAGGCGGCCTCGGGCAGCAGCGGCTTCCAGACCTGACCCCAGAACGCATCGGCCGGGCGCCGCGCATTGAAGGCATTGACCCAGGCCGGGTGCTGCTGCATGTAGTAGCTGGTCGAGCTGAACAGGCCGTTCTCGCTCAAATACATATAGGCCGTGCCCTTGTGCCCGGCCGGCAGGATGGCGCCGCGGTCCTTGCCCGAGATGCCGATCACCTTGGCCGCCGGCTCGCGGCCGCGCAGCACGTCGCCGACGGTCTCGGCGAGCAGATTCTTCGGGCTGGTGCCGGCGTCGGTCGGGGTCTTGTCGAGCAGCAGGTAGCGGTGGTCGGTGTCCTGCGCGCAGTAGAGCGAGCGGCGCGTCTGCGGGTCCATCCAGTAGTTGCTGATCACGCCATGGGTCTGCGGGTGCGCGCCGGTCAGCATGGTGGCGTGGCCGACGCCGGTCACCGTATGCCCATGTGCGTAGCGCGCCTCGGCATAGGTGCTGCCGCGCTCCAGGAAGCGGCGCAGGCCGTCAGGCCCGAACTGCGACTTCCAGGCCTCGATCTGGCGCATCGGCAGGCCGTCCACGGCCATGAACACGATCAGCCGTGGGCGCTCCGGTGCGGCCACGGTCATGCAGGCGGCGCTGAGCAGCGCGGCCGTCCAAATCCAGCGCTTCATGCGCTTTCCTCCAGAACGTCGTCAAGAATTTCGATCCAATGCCGCACCGGCCGGCTGCTGGTCTCGGCCAGATGGCCGATGCAGCCGATGTTGGCGCTGGCGACCAGCTCGGCCCCCAGCGCATCCAGCGCGGCGAGCTTGCGCTCGCGCAACGGCTGCGCCACCTCGGGCTGCAGCAGCGAATAGGTGCCGGCCGAGCCGCAACACAGATGGGCGTCGGCCGGCAGCTGCAGCTCGAAGCCGAGCTGGCGCAGCCCGGCTTCGACGCCACCCTTGAGCTTTCGCCCATGCTGCAGCGTGCAGGGCGGGTGGTAGGCGATGCGCGGCAGGGTTTTGCCGGCCAGCAGCGGGCGCAGCTTGTCGATGAAGCCGGCCTCGGGGTCGAGCAGCCATTCGCCGAGGTCGCGGGTGGCGCGCGCCAGCTGGTGGGCCAGCGGGCTGCCGAGCTGGTGGCCGTAGTCCTTGACCATCACACCGCAGCCCGAGGCATTGGACAGCACCGCCTCGACCTGGCCGAGCTGGCCGCCGGCGCGCGCGGTCAGGCGGCGCATGTCGCGGCGGCCGCCATCGAGATCGCCGAGATGCGCCTTCAGCGCGCCGCAGCAGCCGTCGACGTCGATCGCCTGCACACCCAGGCGGTCGAGCACGCGCACGGTGGCGGCATGGATGCGCGGACTCAGCGCCGGCTGCACGCAGCCGCGCAGCAGCAGCACGCGGCGTGGGTGGCTGTTGCGCGGCCGGCGGCCAGCGGCGCGGCGCGGCATCAGCTTGGCGCGCAGCGCCGCCGGCAGCAGCGGGCGCAGCGCGCGGCCCAGGGCCAGGGCCGGCGCGAACAGTGGCGACCCCAGGCCGCTGGCCAGCAGGCGGCGCTGCAGGCGCTGGCCGAGCGGGCGCGGGCTGGCCTGGCGCTCGGCCAGCTCACGGCCGATCTCGGCGATCTGCCCGTACTGCACGCCGGAAGGGCAGGTGGTTTCGCAGGCGCGGCAGGTCAGGCAGCTGTCGAGGTGGTCGCGGGCGCCGTCGGCGGCGCCGTCCTGACCTTCGAGCAACTGCTTGACCAGGTAGATGCGGCCGCGCGGGCTGTCCAGCTCGTTGCCCAGCACCTGGTAGCTGGGGCAGGTGGCCGTGCAGAAGCCGCAGTGCACGCAGGCCTGGATCAGCTGCTGTGCGCGCTGCGCCTCGGCGCGCGCCTTCAGCTCGGGGCTCAGCTCGGTGTGCATGGCGCGCATCCTAGGGGCTGTCGATCCGTCGGCTGCTTTGACCGTCCGTCGCGCCACGCCCTTGCGCCGCGCTGTTGCTGCCTAGAGTCGCGGCCCATCACGACCCGTCACGACCGGAGACCGTCCGTATGAGCATCCCCCGCCGCCCCGTACTGGCCCTGGCCGTGTTGGCGCTGCTCGGCCATGCCGCCAGCGCGCAGCGCATCCTCGTCAACGAGGAACAACCGGTGCTGGCCGGCACGCCGATCCGCCTGCAGCTGGTCGATCTGCAGCCCGGCCAGCGCGTGCGGCTGCAGGCCGAACGCGTGGTGCGCACCTTCAGCGGCCAACTGGCGCGCTTCGAATCGCAGGCCGGCTTCGCGGCCGACGCGCAGGGCCGTGCCGACCTCGCCACCGCGGCACCGCTGCCCGACTCCAGCTACACCGGCGCCGATGTGCGCGGCCTGCTCTGGTCGATGAAGGCGCAGCCGGGCGCGGTCGAGCAGCCGGTGTTCAACCGTGTCGCGCTGCGCCTGCGGGACGCCGAGGGCAAGGCCCTGGCCGAGGCCGAGCTCCGCCTGCAGCAGCAATTGCCGACGGTGCAGACGCGCAAGGTGGAGGCGTTCCCTGGCGCGCTGCTGGCGGCGCCGGCCGGCGCCGCCAAGGGCCCCAGCCTGATCCTGCTCGGCGGCAGCGAGGGCGGCAGCCTGATCAGCCGCGATGCCGCGCACTGGGCGAGCTTCGGCTACACCGTGCTGGCCCTGCCCTATTACTCGCCGCCGCGCTGGACGGCCACGGGTCCCGGTGCGCCCGAGCTGCCGGAGCTGCCGAGCGCCTTCGACCGCATCCCGGTCGAGCGCCTGCAGCAGGCCTACGACTGGCTGGCGCAGCAGCCCGAGGCCGACGGCCAGCGCGTCGGATTGATGGGCACCAGCAAGGGCGCCGAGTTCGCGCTGCTGGCCGGGGTGAAGTTCCCGTGGTTGAAGGCGATCGCCGCGATCGTGCCCAGCGATGTGGTCTGGGAGGGCTGGAGCAGCGTGGCGCCGACCGGCGAACCCAGCTTCGCTTGGCGCGGCGAACCGTATGCCTTCATCCGCTACAAGGACTTCGCCGAGGAATTCCAGGGCTATATGACCGGCCAAGACGTGCTGATCCGCCGCCCGCAGGACAAGGGCCGTGCCGCATCCACGTCGGCGCAGCTGGCGGCGGCGCGCATTCCGGTCGAGCGCATCCAGGCGCCGGTGCTGGTGGCCGGCGGCGGCGACGACCAGATCTGGGCCAGCATGGACATGGCGGCGAACATCCAGGCGGCCCGCGATCGGGCCGGCCTGCGCACCGTTGCGCTGCTATTCCCCGAGGCGGGCCACTACCTGGGCGGCACCGGCACCGGACCGAGCACGCACTACAACGATGGGCCCGGCAAGAGCGGCGGTACGCCGGCGGCCACCGCGCGGGCGCAAGCAGAGACCCACGCCGCGCTGCTGAAGTTCTTCGCCGCGGCGCTCAAGCCTTGAGCGCGGCCTCCAGCGCGTCGATGAATAGCGCGGAGACCGGGAAACCGGTCTGCGCCTCGATCTCCTGGAAGCAGGTCGGGCTGGTCACATTGACCTCGGTCATCAGCGCACCGATCAGGTCCAGGCCGGTGAGCAGCAGGCCGCGCGCGGCGTAGACCGGGGCGAGTTGCTCGGCCACCGCCAGTTCGGCGGCGGACAGCGGCATGGCCACGCCCTTGCCGCCAGCGGCCAGATTGCCGCGCACCTCGCTGCCCTGCGGGATGCGCGCCAGCGAGAAGGGCACGACCTGGCCGCCGATCAGCAGCACCCGCTTGTCGCCCTCGACGACCTCGGGCAGGAAGCGCTGCGCCATGATCGACTGCTGGCCGTTGTGCGTCAGCTGCTCGATCACCGAACCGAGGTTCAGCGCATCTTGCTTGACACGGAAGATGCCCATGCCGCCCATGCCGTCCAGCGGCTTGAAGATCACGTCGCGCTGTTCGGCGTGGAAGGCGCGCAGCCGGGCAAGGTCGCGGCTCACCAGGGTCGGCGCGGCGAGTGCCGGGAACTCCAGGATGGCCAGCTTCTCCGGGTGTTCGCGCAGCGCCTGCGGGCTGTTGAAGATGCGCGCGCCCTCGCGCTCCGCCTGGCTGAGCAGATGCGTGCAATAGATGTACTCGGCGTCGAAGGGCGGGTCCTTGCGCATCAGCGCCGCGTCGAAGCCGGCCAGGCGGCGTTCCTCGGCCGGACCGGCGCGGTACCAGTCGGGCACCGCCTCGTAGGCGCGGCTGGCCAGCGCGGCCTCGGTCAGCGTGAGCGGCGTGACCGTGGCGACCACGCCGTCGCCGGGGCGGCTGGCGATCTGCCCGCTCTCGCAGACCCAGAGCCTGTGGCCACGCCGCCCGGCCTCGCGCAGCATGGCGAAGCTGCTGTCCTTGCGGGTGTTGAGCTGGGTGATGGGGTCGGCGATGAGCAACAGGTTCATACGCTGCAGTGTGGCAGAGCCAAAACTTGCGCGCAGGCTAGGGCCAACGGCTCTGCGATGGCTGCGCGATGCAGGTTGCAGTCGGATGCAAATCCACTGACACGCCTAGGACAAATCCTTAACCGCGTTGTCATCGCGGTCCTTGAGACTGCGGGCGCCGAAAAAGCACAGGGCATTGCCCGGCGACGACCGCAAGTTGATCGCTTCAAGAGGCTTGGCGCCGTTCAACCAATGACGTGCAAGGGAGAAGAGCGATGCCCTATCGCCATGCGCCGGAGGCTGTGCCGCCGGTGTTGATGACCAATGACGGTTCATCTTTTGATTCCAGCCGGTGCGCAAGACATCGGGGCGCGATTGCGTACGCAACGTCCACGCGACCCCGTGTCAGCACGACTTTGCGGGGTATCGGCTTTAGCGACGCCTGATGGAACAGGCGCCGAGGCGTATCTGCACAGGCATTCCAAGCAGAACGGCGTTGCAGGCCGCGCCAGATAAAAAACAAGACAGGGATCTCATGAAAAGCATCAAAGGGATGAAGTGGGTCGGAGTGCTCGGGTGCCTGATTGCGAGCCTCGCTCAGCAGCCGGTGTTCAGTCAGGCGGTACTGACTGGTGCAGCGCTGCCGACGGGACCGGTGCTGGATACCGCGGCCTTGGAGGCCGCGGAACTGGAATGCCCACGCCTGGATGCTCATCAGGCGCTGCGTGCTGATGGAACGGCGACACAGGCCTGCTGGCGCAGCGCCAGCAGGCCAGGAGCCTCGGGGACTCCCCAGGGGCGTACGGCGACCTCGTCTCCCGGCACTGCAAAGCTGCCCTGGGAGGATTACGACAAGCAGATCAAGGCCCGGCAATCGATCTCGGCGCTGAGCGCCGATACGGTGTTTGGCGATCATGTCGACCTCTACTCCGGTGCCCTGTCGTTCTCGGCCACCGACGTCTCGCTGCCGGGCAATAACGCCCTGCCAGTGGCGATCGCGCGGAAGTTCAGTGCCAGTGAGCGCGGAGTGACTGGCCTCATCGGGCGCGACAACGCTTTTGGGGATTGGGAGCTCGACCTGCCACGGGTTAGTGGCATCTTCGGGCCCAACTGGCACGACCAGCGATGCAGTGTTGGCGAGCCTCCCATGATCGGCACCGTGTTGTCCGGCGAGTACTGGGCTGGCAACCACGCCGACATGCCGGGTGGCGGTGAAATGTTGCAGGCCACCACTGGCACGCGTCCTAAACCCACCGGCGGTCCGTGGACCTGGGTGACCGCCGGGGACACCTATTTCAGCTGCCTGCCCGCCATCACCAATGGCAGCGGCGAGGGCTTTCTCGCCGTCACCAAGGACGGCACCAAGTACTGGTTCAATCACATGGCCCAGTATGAGGAGAGCCTCTTCACGAAGCCAATGGTGCGCTGGGAGGATGGCCGCGTCGATTATTGGAATATCAACCGTAGACGAAACGTGCTGTATCCGACGCGCGTCGAGGATCGCTTCGGCAACTGGGTCACCTACACCTATAGCAATAGCTTCAGTCAGCGCGTCAAGCTGACTCAGATCAGTTCCAGCGATGGGCGCAGCCTCACGCTGGGCCACGATGCGAGCAGTCGCATCACCTCTGTCAGCGACGGCAGCCGGACCTGGACGTACCAATACACCGGCAACTCGCTCAGCAGGGTCAACCTGCCGGACAGCAGCCACTGGACCATCGACTTCGCTGCACTTTCCGTCGCCGAGATCCAGCACTCCAGCGGCGACGAGGCGAGCCGGACCTGCCATACACCGGTGGTCGTCATTTCCGGCGACATCGTTGGCACGATCACCAGCCCGTCCGGAGCCAAAGGCACCTTCACCGTCGGCCCGACCCTGCTTGGCCGCACCAACGTGCCTCGCATCTGCGTCAACTGGACGCCGATCAGTGTCTACAACAGCACCCAGTCCGACGACTTCCCCTACATCGGCTACCGCTGGGCGGCGCTCACGCTCAAGAGCAGGAAGATCGAAGGCCCGGGGCTGAATACAGGCACCTGGACCTACAACACCACCAGCAGCTCAAGCTACGCACTGCCAGTCGGTCATACCCAGCCGGTCTGCCAGAGCGCAACCTGCCTGGACGCGCTGTGCACCAGCGACAGTTGCGCCGGCACCCGCGTCATCAGCATCACCGACCCCGACGGGCACGGCCGTGGCTACGTCTTTGGCAACAGCTACAAGTACAACGAAGGCAAGTTGCTGCAGGAGACCCGAGGCAGTGGGGGCGCCACGCTGCAGACCGTCACCCACACCTACGACTACGCTATCAGCGGTCAACCCTACCCGAGCAAGATCGGCACCAGCCCGCAGAACCGCGGCGACCAGTTCACCGCCGAGTACCCGCGCGCACTGCTCAAGACGCGCACCACGCAGCAAGGCGTCGATTTCGACTGGACCGTCGACAACGGCTGCAGCGCCTCCGGCAAGCCCTGCCTGGACAACCTGCTGCGGCCCACCAAGGTCACGCTGTCCAGCACCATCTCGGGCAGCCCCACCCGCACGGAGACCACGCAGTACCACGACAACCTTGCGCTGTGGGTCGTTGGCCAAGTCAGCCAGGTCAGCGCGGGCGGCCTGCTCGCCACCGAAACCAGCTACGACGCCACCTACGCGCTGCCCCTGCAACACAAGGCCTTCGGTGCGGTGCAGCAGACCCTGGGCTGGGAAACCAGCGCGACGGTGGCCACCGGCCAGCGCGGCACGCTCAAGACCGTGGCCGACGGCAAGGGCAACACCACAAGCTTGAGCAACTGGTACCGCGGCGTGCCGCGGGCTGTCACGCACCCGGATGCCAGCACCGAATCGGCGTTGGTCAACGCCCAGGGCTGGATCACCCAGGCCACCGACGAGAACGGCTACATCAGCAGCTACGGCTACGACTCACTCGGGCGCATCACCAGCATCACGCCACCGGGGGGCTTCACGGGCACCACCGCCAGCTTCTCGGCCAGCGCCGTTGCCCAGTACGGCCTGCCGGTCGGTCATTGGGTGCACACCGTGTCCAAGGGCCAGGCCAGGACGTTGACCTACTTCGACGCGCTGTGGCGCCCGGTGATGGTGCGCACTTACGACAACGCGGACCAAGCCAACACGCGCAAGGTCGTCGTCAAGGCCTACGACGCCAGCAGCCGCGTCAAGTTTGACAGCTATCCGCAGCGTGACTTCACCAGTGTGTCCGTCAGCAGCCCCGGCCGGCGCATCCAGTACGACGCGCTCGGCCGGCCGACGTCGACGGTGGCCGACAGCGAACTGGGCAATCTGACCACGACCACCGCCTACGAGAGCGGTTTCCAAACCCGCGTTACCGACCCCAAGGGCCATGTCAGCCTGCAAACCCACTGGGCGCTGGACAAGCCGGGTGAAGCCCAGCTGAGCACGCTCACCGCGGCGTTGGGCCTGCCGGAAGTGCAGACCACCACCATTCAGCGCGATGTCTTCGGCAAGCCCACCAGCATCACGCGCGGCGGGGTCACGCGCAGCTACGTTTACGACGCGCACCAGCGCCTGTGCAAGACCCTGGAGCCGGAAGTCATCGCCACCGTGCAGGCCTACGACCTGGCCGGCAACGTGCTGTGGCGCGCACCGGGCGTCAATCTTCCCAACGCCAGCCAGTGCAACGACAGCAGCGTGGCTGCCGCCGCCAAGATCAGCTACGACTACGACCCGCGCAACCGGCTGACCAGCACCAGCTATGGCGACAGCAGCCCGACGGTCACGCGGACCTACTGGCCGGACGGCCTGCCCAAGACCGTGAGCACCGGCGGCAGCCTGCCCTCGACCTGGACCTACGGCTACAACCCGCTGCGCCAGCCGACCACCGAAGTCTTGAGCTTCGGCGGCACGAACTACAGCTTCAGCTGGGCCTACAACACGGACGGCAACCTGCTGTCGCTGAGCTACCCCAGCAGTCCTGGCGGCATCGTCGTGAACTACGCGCCCAACGCGCTGGGCGAACCCACGCAGGTCGGCACTTACGCCACGGGCGTCAAGCACCACCCCAACGGCATGGTCTCGGACTTCGTGTTCGGCAACCTGCTGGTGCACAGCCAGACGCAGAACCTGCGTGGCCTGCCCTGGGTGCGTGGTGACACCCACGCCAGTTGCCCGGCGCCGACCTCCGGTCCCTGCCTGATCAAGGACGAATACGTCTACGACAAGAACGGCAACCTGACGCAGATCGTCGACCTGCAGTTCGGCGGCACCAACAACCGCAGCATGGGCTACGACGGCCTGGACCGCCTGAAGACCGCCAGCGGCCCCAACTTCTGGGGCAACGCGACCTACAGCTACGACGCGGCGGACAACCTCACCGTGGCCAACGTCGGCACGCGCACGGTGAGCCTGAGCTACAACGCCAAGAACCTGCTGAGCAGCGCGACGATCAACGGCGTGGCCGTGCCCTATGGCTATGACGCGCGGGGCAACCTCAGCGGCAAGGGGCCGATCAGCTACAGCTTCGATCTGGGCAACCGGCTCAAGCAGGTCGGCTCGACGAATGGTTATGTCTACGACGGCCACGGGCGGCGCATCCGGGTCATGGCCAGCGACGGCTCCACGCGGCTGCAGATGTACAGCCAGGGCGGACAACTGCTGTGGAGCACCAACACCGGCGGTGGCCGACCGACGAGCTCAACGGCCTACATCCACCTGGGCGGCAAGCAGATCGCCGAGTGGGACTCGGTGAAGGGGGTGCAGTACATCAGCACCGATCTGCTGGGCAGCTCGGCGGCGCGCACCAGTCCGACGCGCTCGCTGCTGAACTGGACGGGTTACGAGCCCTATGGCTACGTGGCGGTGGGCACCAAGCCCGGGCCGGCGACCAGCATCGTGGGCTACACCGGGCATGTGCAGGATCCGGAGACGGACCTGGTGTACATGCAGCAGCGCTACTACGATCCAATTGCGGGGAGGTTCCTCAGCGTGGATCCGGTGGTGACCGATGCGAACACCGGGAAGCTGTTCGGACGGTATCACTATGCGGAGAACAATCCGTATCGGTACATTGATCCTACTGGTCGAGCACCGTGCCCGGGTGAGTCCGCTACGAAATGCATACAAGCCGATAATTTCGACCCACAGCGATCTAGTGGTAGAACTGTGGTGGCATCGCCCAGTGTTGAGCGAGCCATGTTGGAGGGCAAGAATAAGGTTGCTGTGACTTCTGGCGATCAGGAAAAGATGGGCTTTGTTGTTCCCAAGGCTAACGGCGGTCATGAAGTGGTTAAGGCTGAGAATGTGAAAACCAAATCAAGCTCTGATGTTGATTCAGCTTCCGCAATCAGACCATCTGGTGCTGTCGCCGTGATTCATGGCCATATAGATGGCGTTACTGATGGTGTGGTGGGTCCTGGGGATGCGGGTCCTTTGAGATATGGGCTTCCGAACGGTGTTGTTAGCTTAGGTCGTGTTGGTGTAACTGAGTTGGTTGGGGGGAGGATTCAATTTCGAATGCTCTCTGGCAGAATGGAGCGCTCTGAGTCTAGTCGCCTGCAACGGGAGCTGAATAACCAACAGGATGGCTTTTATGATCGGTGATGTTAAGTTTTTGGTGATTTCTTTTGTTTTGGTAATTTCTGGTTTTTTGCCATCTTGGGCCAATGGCTTGGAAATATTATCTCCAGGCGAATTGATGGCTCGGGCTGAAGTTCTGGATGGCCAAAAAGTTGTTGTGCGCGGCTACTTAACATTTGATTTTGAGGATAGGAATATTTGGGAGTCCTCGGAGAGTAGGAAAGCATGGCGGGGTCGTGAGTGTGTTTCATTGTCAAACTACGGACGACTCGGTGGATGGAGGAAATACTCTGGCAAGAAGGTGTTGTTGGAGGGGGTGGTCAGGAAGGATGCAGACGAGGGTGGCAAGGTAATCAGGCTGGGGGCTTGCAATAAGGTTGCCATTGAGTTAATTGAGGATAAAATTCCGATCGAGATTGAAGATTAGATGTCGGGTCCCGGGTGATTAACCACCTGCTTTGAGAACAAGTCCGGGTGCGTAGAGCACCGAGCAAGGTTTGTCTGCCCTGGGCGCCAGGTCGATCGAAGAACCCCGCTGGTCCGGCCCCTACCTGAGCAAGGCCGTACCCCAGGACCCCAGGACCCCTGGCACCGGGACCACCAGTACCGCTCGCCCGGAGAGCACGGCGAGTACGACCTGCTTTCCTGGGGCTGCGACGGACGGCCCGACGGTGATACCGAGGACGCCGACCTGGTCAGTTGGTAAGCGCAGGCTCCCTTCAGCCCATGCCCCGCCACGCCGTGCGCCTGATGCAGCCCGATGCCGGGCCGGGCCGCCGCGAGATGGCCTTCAGGCTAGGGTGCCATGATCGGCTAGGCGCCGGACTGGGCCACATCTGCCGTTGTGACGAGTGCGAGGCGATCCTTTAGGCGCTCGTGCAAGGCTGGCAAAGCATCGGCGTGCTTGCCAATCGCCGGCACCGACAATGCCCCCATGGCCCTGCTGTCCCTTACCGATGCCCAACTCGCCTACGGCCACTGGCCGCTGCTCGACCACGCCGATCTGTCGCTGGAGGCCGGCGAGAAGGTCGGCCTGATCGGCCGCAACGGCAGCGGCAAGAGCAGCCTTCTGAAAGTGCTGGCTGGCCTGGAGCGCCTGGACGACGGCCTGCTGCAGCGTTCGCAGGCGGTGCGCGTGGTCTATGTGCCGCAGGAGCCGGTGTTCGAGTCCGGCGCCACGGTGTTCGACGCGGTGGCCGAGGGCGTGGCCGAGGCGCGCGATCTGCGCGCCCGCTTCGAGGCCCACGCGTCGGGGGAGGACCTGGACGCGCTGCAGACCCGCATCGAGCAGCTCGAGGGCTGGACCTGGGAGCAGCGCGTGGCGGAAAGCCTGCAGCGCCTGGGTCTGCAAGGCGAGGCCGTGGTGGCCAGCCTGAGCGGCGGCTACAAGAAGCGCGTCGCGCTGGCCCAGGCCCTGGTCGCGCAGCCCGATGTGCTGCTGCTCGACGAGCCGACCAACCACCTGGACCTCGAAGCCATCCTCTGGCTGGAGGAGCTGCTGCGGGGCTTTGCCGGCAGCCTGCTCGTCATCACCCACGACCGCGCCTTCCTCGACGCGGTCTGCACGCGCATCGTCGAGCTGGACCGCGGCCAGTTGCGCGGCTACCCGGGCAATTTCGCCGCCTTCGAGGCGGCCAAACAGCGCGAGCTGGAGAACGAGGCCCTGGCCAATGCCCGCGCCGACAAGCTGCTGGCCCAGGAGGAGGTGTGGATCCGCAAGGGCGTGGAGGCGCGGCGCACGCGCTCGGTGGCGCGCATCGCGCGGCTGGAGAAGCTGCGCGACGCGCATGCGCAGCGCCGCAACGTGCAGGGTCGGGCGCAGCTGCAGGTCGATGCCGGCGAGCGCAGCGGCAAGCTGGTCGCCGAGCTGGAGCGGGTGAGTAAGGGCTTCGGCGATCGCCTGCTGGTGCAGGAGCTGTCGGCGACCTTCCTGCGCGGCGACAAGGTCGGCCTGATCGGCCCGAACGGCACCGGCAAGACCACACTGCTCAAGCTGATCCTCGGCGAGCTGCAGCCCGATGCCGGCGTGGTGCGCAGCGGAAGCCGCATCGCGGTCGCGCATTTCGACCAGATGCGCGCCGGCCTGGACCTCGAGGCGACCCTGGTCGACACCATCAGTCCCGGCTCGGAGTGGATCGAGATCGGCGAGCAGCGTCAGCATGTGATGACCTATCTGCAGAACTTCCTGTTCGCGCCGGCGCGGGCCAACAGCCCGGTGCGCACGCTCAGCGGCGGCGAGCGCAACCGCCTGCTGCTGGCGCGCCTGTTCGCGCGACCGGCGAACGTGCTGGTGCTGGACGAGCCGACCAATGACCTCGACATCGAGACCCTGGACCTGCTCGAGGAGTTGCTGATCGACTACCCGGGCACGGTCTTCCTGGTCAGCCATGACCGCCGCTTCCTGGATCGCGTCGTCACCTCGACCCTGGTTGCCGAGGGCCAGGGCCGCTGGACCGAGTACGAGGGCGGGGTGCAGGACTGGCTGGCGCAGGCGGCGCGCCGTGGTGACGCGGCCGCGCCCGCTCGGATCGAGAAGAAGCCCGCGCTGGTCGCCGCTCCGGCGCCGGCCGCCGCGGTGCGGCGCAAGCTCAGCTACAAGGAGCAGCGCGAACTGGAGGCACTGCCGGCGCAGATCGCAGCCCTGGAAACCGAGCAGGCCGAGCTGAATGCGCTGATCAGCGGCAGCGAGCTCTACACCCAGGGCGCCGAGCGCATCGCCGCGGTGAGCGCGCGGGCCGCGCAGATCGACGAGGAGCTGCTGGCCCTGCTGGAGCGTTGGACCGCGCTCAGCGACTGAGGCGCGACGCCGGCACCAAGTCCTTCAGGCCCTCCAACTGGGCCAGCTGCTCGCCCTGGCGGATCACCACCGTCGTCACGCGGTGCTGGCGGCCGCCATAGCGCACCAGTTCGCCGCTGCGCAGCGGCGGCGGCACTGGCGGCAGCTCGATGCGCCGGCGCGCATCCAGCCGGCCCTGGCTCTCGGCGCTGACCCGCGCCGCCAGTGCCGGGTGGCGCTGGGCCAGCCAGCTGAAGCTCTGCTGCAGCGCCTGCTTCAGCGCGTCTGGGTCGAAGGGCTTCTTGAGCAGGAAGCGCGAACCAGCGGCATGCGCGGCGGCCTCGATCTCCGGCGTGATCTGGAAGCTCAGGAAGCCGGCGCGGCAATCCGGGTGCCGTTCGCGCAGTTGCTGGTAGAGCGCCAGGCCGCTGAGGCCGGCGTTCGGGAACCAGTCGGTGAGCAGGAAGTCCGGGGCCTGCGCCAGGCCCTGCTGCAGCGCGGTCTGCGGGTCGGCGCAGCACTGGATGTGCGAGGCCTCGAAGCCGAACCCTTCGAGCAGCCGGCGCGCGAACAGCTGCACGCCATCCAGCGGATCGACGATCAGGAAGCGAAGCTTGGGGGGTGAACTCATAGGGCTTGCGAGCATGGGGCCGTCGGCTTACGCGAAGATGATGCACGAGCAAGAGCGAGGCATGGAGATCGCATGGGCTTGCGGGCGCAAGGTCTGTTGTGGACGCTGGGACTGAGCCTGGGGCTGGGCGGCCTGGGCCTGGGCGCGCTCACCTGGCAGCTGCAGCGCAGCTTCGAGGACATCGAGACCGAGCAGTTGCGCGCCGATGCGCTGCGCCTGCAGGCCGGGCTGGCCGAGCTGGTCGCCCAGCCGGCCCGCGGTGCTCGCGAGTGGAGCATCTGGACCGAGATGCGCAACTTCCTGCTGCGCCCCGATCCGCCCTTTGCCGCGCACAACCTCACGCCGGCAGCGATCCGCGCCTCCGGCCTGGATTGGGTGGTGGTGTTGGACCTCCGTGGCCAGCCGGTCTGGAGCGCCCGTGCCGACGGCCGGCCGCTGGATTTGGCGGCGCTGCTCGCCCGCCACCAGCCGCGCGGCCAGCGCCTGGTGGCGATGCCGCCGCCCGAGGGCCATTGCGCACTGGACCGCTGGCTGGGCGATCTGCAGGTCATCTGCCAGCTGCCGATCCGCGACTCCGAGGCCCGCGATCCGCCCAGCGGTGTGCTGCTGACCAGCGAGCTGATCGGCGCCGACCAGCTTGCCAGCCTGGGCAACCAGCTCGGCCTGCGTTTCGACCTGTTGCCGCCGGCCCGCGCCGGCAGCGGCGAGGCCTTCGACGGGCCGCCGGGCAGCCTGCTGCAGCGGGGCGAGATCCGCCACCTGCTGCAATGGCCGCTGCGCGTGGGCGAGGAATCGGCGCACAGTACCTTGCGCCTGGACTGGCCGCGCCAGCTGCATCTGCAGACCCAGCGCGCGCTGCAGGGTGCGCAGGCGGTGCTGATCGGCGTCGCGCTGCTGCTGGCGCTGGCGATCCTGCTGTTGATCGAGTGGCGCCTGGTGCTGCGCCTGCGCCGTGTGCAACGGCATCTGGCGGCGTTGCGCGCCAGCGAGCAATGGCAGCAGCGCCTGCCGGTCGACGGCCATGACGAGGTGGCCGCGCTGGCCGAGGAGGGCAACCATCTGCTGGCGCGCATCGAACGCCAGCTGCAGGTACTGGCCGAGCAGTCGCGCACCGACATCCTGACCGGCCTGGTGAACCGTCGCGGCTTCGAGGAGGCCTTGAGCGCGGCACTGGCGCGCGCGCAGCGCAGCAGCCAGCCGCTCGTCCTGCTGTTGCTCGATGCCGATCACTTCAAGCGCTTCAACGACCGCCACGGCCACCCGGCCGGCGACCGCGCGCTGCAGCTGCTGGCCCGCGGTTTGCGCGAGGTCGGCGCGCGCCGCGCCGGCGATCTGGCCGCGCGCTGGGGCGGCGAGGAGTTCGTGCTGCTGTACGAGGGCTGTCCGCCCGGCGTTGCCGCCGAGCGCTTCGAGGCCCTGCGCAGTTGGCTGCGCGAGCAGCCGATCGGCGAGGCCCTGGCGGCGCCGCTGACGGTCTCGGCCGGCCTGGCCCTGGCCCGCCCCGACGACCGCCCCGAGGACCTGGTGCAGCGCGCCGATGCGGCGCTCTACGTGGCCAAGGGCAATGGCCGCGACCGGCTGGCGGTGGAAACCTAGCTGCCCAGGGCGTCGCGCTGCTCGGCCAGCAGCTTCCAGAAGCGCGGGTCCTGGGCGGCGGCGAAATTGATGCGCAGATGCGGGCCGCTGCGCCGCGTCGGACTGAACAGGCGCTCGGGGGCCAGGCGCTGGCCCAGCGCGGCCAGGCGGCGCGCCAGTGCATCGCTGTCCACGCCGGTGTCCAGCCAACCGAACAGGCCGGCCGGCGGTGCGCTGAAGCGACAACCGGCCTGCTCGGCCAGCTTCTGGCAGCGCGCCCTGGCGGTTTCCAGCCTGTCATTGACGCGCTCGGCGTGGCGGCGCAGGCCGCCGCGCTGCAGCAAATGGGCGACGGCGCGCTCGGTCAGCGGCGGGCTGCACAGCTGCTGCACGAGCTTGCGCGCGGCCAGGCGATCGATCAGCGCCTGCGGCCCGGCGACGAAGCCCACGCGCAGCCCGGCACCGAGCAGCTTGGAGAAGCCGCTGACGTAGAGCGTGCGCTGCAGCTGGTCCAGCGCCGACAGGCGCGGCAGGTGGCTGGGCGCGAAGGCGGCATAGGTGTCGTCCTCGACGAGCAGGGTGCCGGCCGGCTCGGTCAGGCGCAGCAGCTCATGGGCCTGGGCCAGGCTCAGCGAATGCCCGGTCGGGTTGTGGAGCACGCTCACGGTCACGTAGAGGCGCGGCCGGTGCGTCTTGACGAGCTGCGCCAGCACCTCCAGGTCGGGGCCGGACTGGCCGTTGCGGCCGCGCGGCACCGGCAGCAGGCGCAGACCGGCGTTGACCAGGCGCGCGAATTCCACCGGCCAGCCCGGATCGTCGACGAGCACGCAATCGCCCGGCTGGGCCAGGGTCTGTGCGATCAGGTCCAGCGCGTGCGTGGCGCCCACGGTGCTGACGATCTGACTGGCGCCGGCCTGGATGCCGAGGTCCGCGAGGCGCTGCCCGAGCAGCTCGCGCAGCAGCGGGTCGCCCTCGGGCAGGCCGTAGCGCAGCAGCACCGCGTCCGGGTCCTCGGCGAGCGCCTCACGCACCGCGCGGCGCACCAGATCGGCATCGAAATACGCCGGCGGCAAGGTGCCGTGTGCCGGGCCGACGCCCTGCTGCGAGTCCATCAGGCTGCGCATCAGGGTCAGCGAGTCGAAGGGGGCGGCCGGTGCGGCGGCGGCCGGCGCCGCGACGGCGCGGCGGCTGCCCGGTGCGCGCGGCTCGCGCACGAAATAGCCGCGCTTGAGCCGCGCCTCGACCAGGCCCTGGGCCTGCAGGCGGTCGTAGGCGGCGACCACGGTGAACGGGCTGACACCCAGCTGGCGCGCACCTTCGCGCACCGAGGGCAGGCGGGCGCCGGGCAGCAGCAGGCGCTGTTCGATGCGCTGGGCCCAGTCGGCGGCGATCCGCGCGGCCAGCCCTGTGTCGGTCGAGGTACCCATACAGTTGTTTCAACTGATCCTAAATCTGTACTGGCACTGTATTGCCTTGCTCGCCTAGAGTCCAGGCATGTCCGCCGCGCATGCCTCCGTCACTCCAGCCGCCCCGCTCGCCGCCGTCGTTCCGGTGCGGGCCTGGCTGCTGGCCGGCCTGGGCGTGCTGGCCTTTGCGCTGTCGGTGCCGATGACGCGTCTGGCCGGCGGCAGCGCCGAGGCGCCGGCGCTGCCGCCGCTGTTCGTGGCTTTGGCGAGGGCGGCGATCGCCGGCGTGCTGGCTGCCGCCTACCTGGCTTGGGTGCGTGCGCCCTGGCCGAGCACCGCGCAATGGCGGCGCCTGCTGCCGATGGCGCTGGGCGTGGTGTTCGGCTGGCCGGTGCTGCTGGGCTACGCGGTGCGCGAGGTCGATGCCGCCCATGCCGCGGTGCTGTCCGGCCTGCTGCCGCTGGCGACCGCGGCGCTGGCCGCCTGGCTGGCCGGCGAGCGCGCGCCCTGGCGCTTCTGGTTCTGGGCGGCGGTGGGCCTGGGTCTGGTGCTGCTCTACGCGATGCTGCAGGGCGGCGGGCGTTTCGTCGCTGCCGACGGGCTGCTGCTGCTGGCCGTGGCGGCGGCTGCCTATGGCTATGTGCAGGGCGCTGGCCTGAGTCGCGAGCTGCCGCCGCAGCAGGTCATCAGCTGGGCGGTGCTGCTCTGCCTGCCGGTGACGCTGCCGGCCTCGCTGGCCCTGCTGCCCGATCGACTTGACGTGCCCTGGAGCGCCTGGGCGGCGCTGGGCTATGTCGGCGTGGTTTCGATGTGGCTGGGCTTCTTTGCCTGGTACCGCGCGCTGGCCCTGGGCGGCGCGCTGCGCGTTGGGCAGATCCAGGTGGCCCAGCCCTTTCTGTCCGGCCTGCTGGCGGTGCCGCTGCTCGGCGAGGCGCTGCAGCCCTTGACCGGGCTGTTCCTGCTCGCCGTCGTGACCACCGTGGCCCTGGGCCAGCGGGCGAGGGCCTCCGATGGGCGCTGAGCTGCTGAGCGCCTTCGCGCTGTTCGCTGTGGCCGCCTCGATCACGCCGGGGCCGAACAATCTGATGCTGCTGGCCTCGGGCGTGAACCATGGCTTTCGCTCGACCTTGCCGCATCTGCTCGGCGTGAGCGCCGGCTTCATGCTGCTGCTGCTCGCGGTCGGCCTGGGTCTGGCCGAACTGTTCGCGCGCTGGCCCCTGCTCGACGGCCTGTTGCGCGCAGTCGGTGCCGCCTACCTGCTGTGGCTGGCCTGGCGCATTGCGCGGGCCGGCTCACCGCATGCCGGCGCGGCGGGCACGGCGCCGCTGGGTTTTTGGGCCGCCGCCGGCTTCCAGTGGGTCAACCCCAAGGCCTGGATGATGGCCGTGGCCGCCTACACCGCCTATGTGCCGGCGCGCAGTCCGGGCGCGGTGCTTGCAGTGGCCCTGCTGTTCGCGCTGATCAATCTGCCCTGCCTGTCGGTCTGGACCTTGCTGGGCAGCCGCCTGCGTGGCTGGATGGCCCAGGGGCGCCGCCAGCAGGCCTTCAACTGGGGGATGGGCGCGCTACTGGTTGCCAGCCTCTGGCCGATGCTGCGCGCCGCACAATGACGACCATCCCCGATTCCAACGAGTTACAGCCCATGAGCAGCCCCTGGACCCTGGCCCACCGCGCCGCGCGGATGAACCCCTCGATCATTCGCGAGATTCTCAAGGTCACCGAGAAGCCCGGCATCCTCAGCATGGCCGGCGGCCTGCCCAGCGCCGACACCTTCCCGGTCGAGCAGCTGAAGGCGGCCTGCGAGCGCGTGCTGACCGACAACCCGCGCGAGGCCCTGCAGTACGCGGCCAGCGAGGGCTTTGCCCCCTTGCGCGAATGGGCGGCAGCGCGCGTCAAGCGCGACATCGGCATCGAGGCGTCGCCGGACCAGGTGCTGATCACCAGCGGCTCGCAGCAAGGCCTGGATCTGGTCGGCAAGATCCTCTGCGACAGCGGCGCGCCGGTCGCCGTCGAGACCCCCACCTACCTGGGCGCGCTGCAGGCCTTCACGCCCTACGAGCCGCAATTCACCAGCCTGGACTCCGACCTCGAAGGCCCGCTGCCCGAGGCGATCCGCGCGCTGCCCACGAATGCGCCGGGCACCCGCTTCATGTACCTGCTGCCGAACTTCCAGAACCCCACCGGCCGGGTGATGAGCAACGCCCGTCGCGACGCGGTGATGGAGGCGGCGCGCGCCGTCGGCGTGCCGGTCGTCGAAGACAACCCCTATGGCGATCTGTGGTTTGACGAGCCCCCACTCCCGAGTCTGAGCTCCCGGTGGGCCGAGGGCTCGATCTACCTCGGCAGCTTCAGCAAGATCCTCACGCCCGGCTTCCGCCTCGGCTTCTGCATTGCGCCCAAGGCCCTCTATCCGAAGCTGCTGCAGGCCAAGCAGGCGGCCGATCTGCACACGCCGGGCTTCAACCAGCGCGTCGTCTACGAGGTCATCAAGGACGGCTTCCTGGACCAGCACATCCCGACCATCCGCGAGCGCTACAAGGCCAACCGCGATGCGATGGCGGCGGCGCTCGCCGAGCACCTGCCCGAGGGCTGCGAGACCCAAAGCCCGAAGGGCGGCATGTTCTTCTGGATCCGTCTGCCCGAGGGCCTGGATGCGATGGCCCTGCTGCCGACCGCGGTCGAGGCCAACATCGCCTATGTGCCCGGCGCCGCGTTCTACGCGAAGAACCCGGACCCGCGTGCGCTGCGTCTGAGCTTTGTGACGCTGACGCCGGACCGCATCCGCGAGGGCGTGGCCATCCTCGGCCGGGTGTTGAACGACGCGCTGAACGGCAGCCACGCGCCGACGCCATGAGCGCCTCCATCGAGCGCGCCGGCCGGCGCTATCAGCTGCGCTTTGATGCGCTCGATGTGGATGCCGTGCACGCGATGCTCAGCCGCGCCTACTGGTGCCTGGGCATTCCGCGCGATACGGTGGCCAGGGCGATGGCGAATTCGCTCTGCGCCAGCCTGTTCTTCGAGGACGAGCAGATCGGCATTGCGCGCTGGGTCACGGATCGCGCCACCTTCGCCTACCTCTGCGATGTCTTCATCCATGAAGACCATCGCGGCCAGGGCCTGGGCGACTGGCTGGTCGGCGAGGGGCTCCAGCACCCGGACCTGCGGGGCCTGCGCCGCCAGCTCCTGTTCACCAAGGACATGCATCCGCTCTACGCGCGCCACGGCTTCACCGCCCTGGCGACGCCCGAGCGCGGCATGGAGATCGTCCGCCCGAACCTCTACACCCAGCATGCGCCGCTTCCAGCAGCTTGATGTCTTCACCGCGGTGCCGTTGAAGGGCAATCCGCTGGCCGTCGTCGTCGACGGCGAGGGCCTGAGCGACGTGCAGATGCAGGACTTGGCGCGTTGGACCAACCTCAGCGAAACCTGTTTCCTGCTGCCGCCGACCCACCCGGCGGCCGACTACCGGGTGCGCATCTTCACGACGGTCCGCGAGCTGCCCTTTGCCGGCCATCCGACCCTGGGCAGCTGCCAGGCCTGGCTGAATGCCGGCGGCAAGCCAAAGGGCGAGCAGATCGTGCAGGAATGCGGCGTCGGCCTGATCGGCGTGCGCCGCGACGGCGAGCGCCTGGCCTTCGCAGCCCCGCCGCTGCTGCGCAGCGGCCCGCTGGACGACGCTCTGCTTTCGCAGATCCGCCTCGCACTCGGCCTGCAGCCCGAGGAGATCCTTGCCCATCAATGGGTGGATAACGGCCCGGGCTGGTGCGCGGTGATGCTGGCGTCGCGCGATCGCCTGCTGGCGATCCGCCCCGACTTCCGGCTGCTGGCGCCGCTGGAGCTGGGGGTGATTGCGCCGGTGCACAAATTCGGTGTGCTGGCGCCGGGCGCGGACGACGCGCAGTTCGAGGTGCGCGCGCTGCTGTCGCTGGAGGCGGTGCCCGAGGACCCGGTGACCGGCAGCCTGAACGCCGGCCTGGCGCAATGGCTGATCGGCGCCGAGCTCGCGCCGCCGCGTTACATCGCCCGGCAGGGCGCGGTGCTGGGGCGCGATGGCCGCGTCTTCGTCGAACGCGACGGCAGCGGCACGATCTGGATCGGCGGTCAGGTCTGCTCGCTGCTGCACGGCGCGCTCAGCCTGTGAGCCGCGCCGCGGCCCGCCATCTCGGCAGCTGCCATTGCGGCACCGTGCGCTTTGCCATCACCAGCGACTTTCCCGAGCTCACGCAATGCGACTGCTCGCTGTGCAAGCGGCGCAGCGCGACCATGGTCGAGGTGCACGAGTCGGCCTTCGAGCTGCTCGCCGGTGCCGAAAGCCTGAGCGAATACCAGTTCCACACGCACACCGCGCGGCACTACTTCTGCAAGGTCTGCGGCATCTACCCGTTCCACCGCAAGCGCGTGACGCCGGATTTCTTCGGCATCAACATCGCCTGCCTCGAAAACTTCGACCCGCGCGGCATTCCCTTGCGCCAGGCGGTGGGGGCCGCCATGCCATGACCGAGGAACTCTTTCGCGACGACGCCAACCGCCTGCATTGCACGGCCACCCTCATTGCGGTGGAAGAGGGTGGGGTGATCCTCGATCGCACGGTCTGCTACCCCTTGGGCGGCGGCCAGGCCGGCGACAGCGGCTGGCTGAGCGCCGGTGGGCAGCGCTGGCGCATCGGCGATACGCGCAAGAGCAAACAGCATCCGGGCGGCATCCTGCACCTGATCGAGGGCGAGCCGCCGGCCGTTGGCACCGCGGTGGTGGTCGAGGTCGATGCCGCGCGCCGGCAGGCGCATCGGCGCTTCCACACCGCCACGCATTTGCTGTGCGCGCTGCTGCCGCATCCGGTCGACGGCTGCTCGATCACCGAAACCTACGCCCGCCTGGACTTTCATACCGACGAGCCCTTCGACAAGGACGCCATCCAGGTGGGGCTGGCCCGCCTGGTGGCCGAGGCGCATCCGGTGCGGCATCGCTGGATCGACGAGGCCGAGCTGGACGCCAACCCGGGCCTGGTGCGCTCGATGAGCGTGCAGCCACCCCGCGGACTGGGCCGGGTGCGGGTCGTCGAGGTCGAGGGCGTGGACCTGCAGCCTTGCGGCGGCACCCATGTCGACAACACCGTCGACATCGGCGCGCTCGTCGTCACCAAGATTGAAAAGAAGTCCGCCAAGACCCGCAGGGTTGTGCTGGGCTTTGCCCAGCCAGGCGAAGCCTGAGCGAGTTCTGACGCGTAGCGACAAAGGAAGTCCGCCAAGACCCGCAGAGTTGTTCTCGGCTTTGCCGAGAACAACTCGTAGGGCTGAGGTTGGACAGATGGGCGTCCAAATGGACGGCCATCTGCCTACCGAAGCGAGCCGGCTTGCAAGCCGGCTCGACGTGCTGGGCTTTGCCCCGCTTGGCGGGGCTTGACGCGGCAGGGCTATCACCCACTGCGAGCGACGAGGCGCTGACTACACTGCGCCGTCCCATGAGCGCTCCAGAGTTCCAGTTGCTCACGCCGGCTGAGGCCGGGCAGTGGCAGGAGGCCCGCCTCATCCTGCGCGAGTACGCGGCGCAGCTCGGCGTGGACCTCGGTTTCCAGGGCTTCGAGGCCGAGCTGGCGGAGCTGGTCACGCATTACGCCGAGCCCCAGGGCCTGCTGTTGCTTGCGTTGGTCGACGGCGCGGTGGCCGGCTGCGGCGGTTTTCGCGCGCTGCCCGATGTCGACTATCCGAATGCCTGCGAGATGAAGCGCCTGTTCGTGCGACCGGCGTTCCGTCGCTTCGGCCTGGGTCGGCTGATCGCGCAGGCGCTGATCGACCGCGCGCTGGAGGCCGGCTACTCGAACATGCTGCTCGACACCCTGGATGACATGGAGGCCGCACGCGGGCTCTACGAGAGCCTGGGCTTCGAGGAAGTGCCACCCTATTACTTCAACCCGATCCCGGGCGCGCATTACCTGCGCTGCGAGCTTGGCGCGCCGCGCAGCAGTTACTTCGCATAACGGGCCTAGAGTGTCCGGATGGACATCCGCCCCCTGAACGAGCACCGCTGCGAACTCGGTGAGTCGCCGCTCTGGCACCCCGTCGAGCGGCGCCTGTACAGCGTGGACATCGCGCGCCGCGAGGTCTTGCGTTGGGGCGAGCAGGGCATCGAGCGCTGGGCGCAGGACAGCGAACCGAGCTGCCTGGCCTTGCGCCGCGGCGGCGGCCTGTTGCTGGCGCGCCGCGACGGCCTGTTCGCCTTCGACGAGGGCCGGTTGCAGAAGCTGGCCGAGCCACCCTACGACCCTGCGCGGCAGCGCTTCAACGACGGCAAGGTCGGCCCCGATGGCGCCTGGTATGTGGGGACCATCGATGACGCCCGCGCGCCCGAGGCTGCGCTCTACCGCTGCACGCCGGCCGGCATCCTGCGCCTGCAGTCCGGCATCACGAACAGCAACGGCCTGGCCTGGAGCCCCGATGGCGGACGCCTGTACTGGGCCGACACCAAGGCGCATGCGGTCTACCGGCTGGCGGCGGACGGTGAGGGCGGGCGCGAGCTGTTCGCGCAATGGCCGGCGCGCGAGCCGGCTCAGGCGCTCGATGCCTATGCCGGTCGGCCCGACGGCGCGGCGGTGGATGCCGAGGGCTGCTACTGGGTGGCAATGTTCGAGGGTCAGCGCCTGCTGCGCCTGTCGCCGCGGGGCGAGCTGCTGCAGACTTTGCGCCTGCCGGTGCGCTGCCCGACCATGCCTTGCTTCGGCGACGCGGACCTGCGCACGCTCTACATCAGCACGGCGCGCGAGAAGCGCCCGGCCGAGGAACTGGCCGCCCAGCCCTGGGCTGGCGCCATGCTTTGCCTGCGCACCGAGGTGCCCGGCCTGCCGCCTGCCTTCGCGGACTGGTAAGGGCGTTCCCGCAGCACGCCAAAGGTCACGGTGAGTAACTACGGGTTTCCACATATACTCCCTGGGTTTTGCTGACCGGCCCTTGGTGGCCGGGTGTGGATGGACCCCGGAGCCGCCGTGACCGATCGTCAAGACGACCCATGGGCTGAACCCTCGCCCGACACCGAGCCCGTCGCCCCTTGGACCGCTGAGCAGGTCAGGGCCCTGGAGCTGCGGCAAGCGCCGTTGTCTCCCTGGTCCGTGGTGCGGGTGCAGGTGCTGGTCGGCGCCTTGCTGGCGTTGGCTTGGTGGCTTTTGGGCGCCGAGCCGGCGTTGCAGCTGCGCTCCTCGCTGTGGGGTGCGGCCGCGGTGGTGCTGCCTCATGCCTTGATGGCCTGGGGTCTGCGGCATCGGGTTGCGCAACCGGCAGCGGCGCTGCTGAGCTTCCTTTGGTGGGAGCTGATGAAGTTGGCCCTGGCCATCGCCATCCTGGTGGTGGCGGTCTGGGCGGTGCCGGATCTGAGCTGGCCAGCGCTGCTGGTCGCGTTGATCGGGTGCCTGAAGGTGAATGTGTGGGCCTTGTGGTGGTTTGCAAGGCCTGGTCGAACAACGAACTGATTGACGGACGACGATGAGCAGCGAAGCGCCCACCGCCGGTGAATACATCCAGCACCACCTGCAACACCTGCAGAAGGATTTCTCCTTCAACAGCGTGAAGCAGACCAGCATCGTCGACTTCAGCGTGTTCAACCTGGACTCGCTGTTCTTCTCGGTGTTGCTCGGTCTGGTGACCGTGTTCCTGCTGTGGCGCGGTGCGCGCAAGGCCAGCTCCGGGGTGCCCGGCCGCTGGCAGGCGGCGGTGGAGATGCTGGTCGAGATGGTCGACAACCAGGCCAAGGGCGTCATCCACAACGAGAAGAGCCGCCGCTTCATCGCGCCGCTGGCGCTGATGGTGTTCGTCTGGATCTTCCTGATGAACTTCATGGACATGGTGCCGGTCGATCTGCTGCCGCAGATCTGGCACTCGGCCGGTCCGGCCCTGGGTTTCAAGGACTATCTGCGTGTGGTCGCCACCGCCGACCTGTCGACCACGCTGGGCATGTCGACCCTGGTGCTGCTGCTGTGCATCTACTACAACATCAAGATCAAGGGCATCGGCGGCTGGGCCCATGAGCTGATCTCGGCGCCCTTCGGCGACCACTGGGCGCTGTGGCCCTTCAACTTCCTCATGCAGATGATCGAGTTCGTCGCCAAGACGGTCTCGCATGGCATGCGACTGTTCGGCAATATGTTTGCCGGCGAACTGGTGTTCATGCTGATCGCCCTGATGGGCGGCGGCTGGGCGCTCAGCGGTGCCATCACCGGGACGGGCATCGGCCTGGCCATCGGTCATGTCATCGCCGGCACGGTGTGGACCCTGTTCCACATCCTTGTGATCACGCTGCAGGCCTTCATCTTCATGATGCTGACGCTGATCTATGTCGGACAGGCGCACGACGCCCACTGACGTTTTTTCCTTCCCTTTCTCGTTCCTTTCCTTACCCACTCGGAGATCTCAAATGGAAAACATCCTCGGCCTCGTTGCTCTGGCTTGCGGCATCATCGTTGGCCTGGGCGCCATCGGTGCCTCGATCGGTATCGCGCTGATGGGTGGCAAGTTCCTGGAAGCTTCGGCCCGCCAGCCCGAGCTGATGAACCAGCTGCAGACCAAGATGTTCATCCTGGCCGGCCTGATCGACGCCGCCTTCCTGATCGGTGTTGCCATCGCCCTGCTGTTCGCGTTCGCCAACCCCTTCGTCCTGGCCTGAGCACCGCTTCCCTTTCAGGCTTGAAAGGAGTTAAGCCGTGAACATCAATGCAACGCTGATCATCCAGTGGATCCCCTTCCTGATCCTCGCCTGGGTGACCGCCAAGTTCATCTGGCCGCCGATCACCAAGGCGCTGGACGAGCGCGCGGCGAAGATCGCTGACGGTCTGGCGGCTGCGGACAAGGCCAAGGCCGAGCTGTCCAGCGCCAACAAGGCGGTGGAGACCCAGCTGGCTGCAACGCGGACCGAGACGACCAAGCTGCTGGGCGACGCCGAGAAGCGCGCCGCAGCCATCGTCGACGACGCCAAGCGCAAGGCCGAGGAAGAGGCGGCGAAGATCATCGCCGCCGCCAAGGCCGACGCCGACCAGCAAGTGGTGCGTGCCCGCGAGGCCCTGCGCGAGCAGGTCGCCGTGCTGGCCGTGAAGGGTGCCGAGCAGATCCTTCAGAAGGAAGTCAACGCCGGCGTTCACGCCGACCTGTTGGCCCGCCTGAAGACGGAGCTGTAAATGGCCGAACTCGCCACCATCGCCCGTCCCTACGCCGAGGCGCTGTTCCAGGTCGCCAAGAAGGGTGACCTGAACGCGGTGCGCGCGCAGCTCGACGCGCTGGCCCTGGTGGCTGGTGACGCCGATCTGCGGCAGTTCGCCGATCACCCGAAGACGGGCGCCGCCCAGGTCTTCGAGGTGATGGCCGCTGCCGCCGTCAAACTGCAGCAGCCGCTCAGCGAGACCGTCGCCGCCTTCCTGCGCACCGTGCTGGAGAACGGCCGTCTGGCCGCGCTGCCCGCCGTGGCGACGCAGTTCCACGCGCTGGCCTCCGCCGCCCAAGGTGTGGCCGAGGCCAGCGTGGAATCCGCGTTCCCGCTGGATGCGGCGCAGCTCGCCGAGCTGATCGCCGTGCTGGAAAAGCGCTTCGCGCAGAAGCTGACGGCGACCGTCAAGGTCGACGCCAGCCTGATCGGTGGCGTGCGCGTCACCGTGGGCGACGAAGTGCTGGATACCTCGGTGCGTGCGCGTCTGGAGCGCATGAAGACGCAGCTCACCGCCTAAGCAGCGCCCAAGAACACCTCAACCGCCGGCTCGCGCCGGGGGAGACCAAGATGCAACTGAACCCTGCAGAAATTTCCGAACTGATCAAGAGCCGCATCGAGGGCCTGGCCCCCGCCGCGGACATCCGCAACCAGGGCACGGTGGTGTCGGTCTCCGACGGCATCGTCCGCATTCACGGCCTGTCGGACGTGATGCAGGGCGAAATGCTGGAGTTCGCCGCCGACGCCTCGGGCCAGCCGAGCTTCGGCCTGGCGCTGAACCTCGAGCGCGACTCGGTCGGCGCGGTGGTGCTGGGCGCCTACGAGCACATCTCGGAAGGCCAGACCGTCAAGTGCACGGGCCGCATCCTGGAAGTGCCGGTCGGCCCCGAACTGGTCGGCCGCGTGGTCAATGCCCTGGGTCAGCCGATCGACGGCAAGGGCCCGATCAACGCCAAGATGACCGACGTCATCGAGAAGGTCGCGCCGGGCGTGATCGCGCGTAAGTCGGTGGATCAGCCGGTGCAGACCGGCCTGAAATGTATTGACACCATGGTGCCCGTTGGCCGCGGCCAGCGCGAGCTGATCATCGGTGACCGTCAGACGGGTAAGACCGCTGTCGCCATCGACACGATCATCAACCAGAAGGGTCAGAACATGACCTGCGTCTACGTCGCCATCGGCCA